>Ga0070739_10000160_pt1 | contig 143750 bp, 131 predicted proteins | sample Coa_R1_7_FD_66445 | JGI IMG/M metagenome (GOLD analysis project Ga0070739, IMG submission 66445) | Surface soil microbial communities from Centralia Pennsylvania, which are recovering from an underground coalmine fire - Coalmine... | ecosystem: Environmental > Terrestrial > Soil >...
CGTTCCGAATCCACTTCGGCGACCGGATACCTGACACTGCAATCTAACTGTCACAATTGACACAAGAGTCAGTACCTGTTACACTCACTACAGCGCTTACACAGAAAGCGTGACGTCCTCGCAAGTGGCGCTCGACGAATCTGCTCGAGCGCTCGCTCGGGGAGGTCCGCCGGCGCACCAAAGTGATCGGCCGGTTCCCCGGCGAGACCAGCTGCCTATCGCTGTGCTGGGCGGTACTGGATCTGATCATCACCCAGTCCACACGAGTCGTGTTCACTGATCTGGAGCGCCAGGCGCTGCGGCGACTGAGTGACACTCACCCTCTCCCCAGCCAGAACGAGGAGGTTGCGGTCTAACGTATAACGTAACTATTGACACGAACCTGCGCCGTCAGGAATTTACAGCGGCACAGGGACGCCACCCGCGATCTTCGCGCCGAGCCTCACGCTCGAGGACGTCACCGTGCTGATCGACCGGTTCATCAGCAAAGCGACCCGCAGCCGCCTTCAGCCATTCGTCACGCTCGCCGGCACGATCCGCCGCCACCGCGACGGGATCCTCCAAGCGATCCGGCTCGGGATCAACCAGGGCCGCACCGAAGCGCTGAACAACAAGGTCCGTCTCATCACACGCCGCGCCTACGGCTTCCACAGCGCCAACGCCGCGCTCGCGCTGATCATGCTCAGCTGCGGCCCGATCACGCTCACCCTCCCACACGAGTCGCCCTGACAACAATCGCGCCCGTTTCACCTACATCCATGCCGGAAGAGCCCAAAAAGAATGAAGCAGGAGAGGAGTGGGACAACCTCCATAGCAGCGTTAGGCTGCCCTAATGACTACGAGTGCCCCGACAAGAAGGCGACGAACTCCGTGGTTGCGCCGAGGAGCCTGTGCGCACTGCACAGCTTTACGGCTGTATTGGCCGGGACGTTTCGGGACGTTTTCGGTCCCGAAAGCGCAACTGAGGTATCTACTGGCATATAGACACCGTCGTGGGAAAGCACCTGCACACGCGCGCCCCGCCCACCCTTCGTGGCGGCCGGGGTCAGCGGCAAACGCGCGGGTAGATGGTTGTGCACGGGTAGATGGTTGTGCAACTGCACAGCTCCCCACCAAAGCGAAGCGAGCAGGACCTGCAGACGGATCCGGACGGATCGCGAACCGCGAGGCGGGGCCGCGGATCGATCGGGGGGATAGACGCGTTCGATGGATGGCTGCGCGGAGCCGTTTTGCGTGTTTGCCGGCAGCGGTGATCGTGCCCGCTGGACTTCCTCGGCTTCCATCATCGCTGGGTGCGCGGCAACACACCGCGGTCGCGGCACCTGTGCTTCCTCGCCCGCTGGCCCTCACGGCAGGCCAGCCAGCGTGCCCGCTACCGGATCAGGGAGATCACCGATCGGAGCAGGCTGCTGGTGCCCGTTGAGCAGATCGTGCGGGACCTCAACTGGTTCCTGCGCGGCTGGTCGGGCTACTTCCGTTACGGAAACTCGGCCCGCGAGTTCAACAAGATCAACCACTACACGATGGACCCGCCTCGCACGGTTCATCGGCAAGCGCCACAAGCGCGGCTGGGGGTACGGCATGAAGGTCGTCGGCTACCAGTCGCACAACCGGCTCGGGTTGATCACCCTCAACGGAACCATCGTCGCGCCACGACCCAACCGGGCGTGGCGACCGGGACGCTGAATGCCCACCGGTGAAGAACGTCGGGGAGCCGTGTGCGGGAAAATCGCATGCACGGTTCGATGTCGGCGGCGGGAGGAAACCAGGCCAGTCGGATAGCTCCGTGCGGCCCCGGCGCCTCCCGCCGACCCTACCTTGACCAGTAGTTGCTGCATTGGGTCAGAGAAGCTATCCGAGGTACTGGAGCAGCCGGCGGGCACGCGCGCGGTTGGCGGTCAGCGTGCCGTTGGCCACGCCGACCTCCTGGATTACTCCGTGGCGCACCTTGAAGATGCCACGGTTGCGACCGTCCGAGACCAGGTACCAGGTGTTCGGTCCGAGGTGGATCGCGCGGCCGAGGCGCACGTGGCGACGGCGGGCCGTCGAGACGCGGGTAGCGGGCCTGATCCCGTGCAACGAGTAGCGGCGGCTGGCCGTCGAGATCAGCACGACCCTGCCGTCTAGACGCTGGCGCTCGGCCTGGGAGAGGCCCCTGAGCACCCGGCTGTAGGCATAGCCGACGCGAATCCCGATCGGGCGTAGGCAGAAGAAGTCCTCGTGCGTGCGACCGTGGATCCGGTGGTGGTCGTCGATGCTGCGCGCGCGGGAGACCGACATCCCTATCCGGAAAGGCCCGACCCCTGCGCCGCTCAGCCGGCCCGTAGCGTTGATGCAGCCCGGCGGCTCGTGCCCACGGTGACCCGCGGGGGGCGGGGCGCCGTTGCGTGAGGGCAGTGCGATCGTGAAGTCGGACACCGTCACCGAGAACGGGGTGAGGGATGGCCGCTCGGTCGGGGGATCCTGATCGAGCAGCTCGACTCTGATCGTGTCGCCCTTTGCGAACGTGTGAGCGCCACCCCATAGCTGCCAGGTGACCGTGCCCTGCTGGTTGTTCGTGAGCGCGTAGGTCCCGCGGGAGACGAACGTCTCCTGGCCGTCCGGGGCCACGTCCCATAGTCGCGCGTCGAGCTGGCCGAAGTCGCCGCTCGCGTTCACGTGGAAGCGCATCGTCGGCAGCCCGAGCATCGTGAACGTCCGCGTCACGGGCTTTGTGTAGACGGCCGTGCCTGGCCAGTTGACTGCGTTGAACGTTTGACAGGCTCCGCTGACCGCGAGCCCCGTCGTCCAGTCGAGGTTCGCGCTGATCTGCGGGTTCCCGCCGCTGCTCACACTCTGCGGCGTGGCGGAGGAGAAGCTCACGGCTCCGGGAGCGAGCGCGTCCATCCCCTGCGCCACGTAGGGCCCCGCCGACGGGGCGCTTAGCGGGCAGGTTACGGTCCAGGCGGTCACGCTTCCGGGCGCGGGACCGCCGGGCTTGCCCTTCAGGTAGTGGTTGAGGAAGGCTGTCGCCTGTAGCCAGGTCGCGAGGAAGTCAGCTGCCTTCTGACCCGACAGTGGGTGTCCGATGTCCGCCAGCTGCAGCGCCACGTTCGCGTGCGGTGCCGCCTGCTTGAGGTAGTCGCTCATCCGGATCGCCTGGGAGGCACCGTTGACTACGACGTCGTCCCAGCCGTCCTCGATCAGCACCGGTGCGACCGTGCTCCCGATCGGTATGCCCACCGCCTGGTGATAGGTGCGCAGTTGGTCCGCGAACGCCGTCACGGCCGGGCTGTCGGGCTCGGATGACTCAGCGGTCGCCACGCCGCCGGGTAGGTCGAAGGCTCCCGGCCCCGGCGGTACGTCCCAGATGTTTCCCGTGACGGGGTTGGAGGCGCCAACGACTGCTGGGAAGCTCGCCTTGATGACGCCAATCGGGGTGTTGTCGTTGGTGGCGGTGGCAGGCTCGAAGGACAGGAAGCGGCCGTTCGGAGCGGCAAGGTCGAGCGTGTCGGCGATCGAAGAGTTGGTGTACGCCGCCGAGATATGCAGCGGCACGCCGTTCGGGCTCTTCCACGCCGCGAACGTGCCGTCGGGCAGGCGAATGCGGTTGTACAGCACGTCCAGCTCGAGCGACACGATCGAGCCCAACGAGACGCCCGTGACACCCAGCGCGCTCGGGTTGGCGATTCCCTCATCCACCAGCAGGCCGAGCATCCACTGCACGTCGCGCGCGTCGTAGCGCTGGTCTCCGAGCTCGAACTCGATGTTGCTGCACGCGGGGTACCCCGCACGGGACTCCGCGGTCCCGCACGAGTTACCCGTGCCGCGCATGCTGTAGGTGACCACCGCGTATCCCTGGTCGGCAAACCACACGTTGCTGTAGCCCGGGCCCCAAGGGCCCGAGCCCGACGCGTCCGTGGTCTCGTACTCCGTCTTGTCGGTGCCGTAGGGCTGGGCCATGACCAGCGTCGGCCATGGCCCTGAGCCCGTGGCGGGCAGTGTGACATCAACATCGAGCGGAGCCCCATCGAAGCTCGGCACGCGCTCGCCCAGCGATGCTGTGGGGCAGAAGCGAACGCCATAGGACTCGAGCGTGCAGGCATGCCCGAACGGTCGCGGCCCCGGCGCAGACGCGGCAGCCGTGGCGCAGGGCAAGAGCAGGACCAAGAGACACAGCGCAAACCAGACAGGCGCATAGCACGCCATAGATCGCGTGAAATGTGGTCTCTTATAAACGCGCGCGCCCGCCGTTGCCGAGGTGGTTTGAAACATCCGCAGCTTCGGGTTACACGGAGCTCCAACTGTCGAAGAATCTCCGCTCCAGACGGCGGTTAGCGGTCAATGCTCGATTCGCGACACCTACCTCGAGCACGCGGCCGTCACGGACCTTGAGTACCCCGTTGGCGGCAGAGCCGGCGATCAGGTACCAGTCGTTTGCGCCGAGCCGCAGCGGCCGTCCGAGCCGCACGCGTCGCCGTGCCGCTGCGAGGCTGGCGCCGGAGTGGATGCGGTTCAGCGAGTAGAGCCGGCTGGCGGTGAGCGCGAGCACGATTCGCCCGGCCAGTCGGCGACGTGCTCGGCCGGTGAGCGACCGCAGCATCCGCCCCGTGGGACAGCCGACGCGAATGCCGGGCCCGCCAGCGAGGCAGAAGTCGTCGAATCCGTTGCGCATCACGTAGTAGCGAGGGAGCGCGCGACGGGCACGCGTGCGGGTGCAGCCGAGCGCCAGCGGGCCAAGCCGTCCGTGGCTAAGCCCCCTGGTCGCGACCGGCCACCCGGCGGCCGTCGGCACGGGAACGGCCAGCGGGGTGCTGGTCATCGCGGGCCAGGGATTCTGCCGGCACGGCTCGTTGCGCCGCGTGTCGCACGCGGGCCGGAGAGCGCGCGCGCTCTGGCTCAGGCGCAGGCCGATGACCAGCCGCGATGGGTGGGCGCGGTCATCGAGGATCGTGTTACTCGCCTGCGTCGTGGTCGGGTCAAAGCCCGAGAACCCGGTATGACCCGTCGGCGCGTCGACGATCACCCGGATCCGCGAGCCCTTCCGGAACGCGTAGGCGAACGGGAAGATCGGGACGCGCAGCAAGGTCGGCTGGTTCGGCGTCAGCGGCTGGGAGTCGGCCTGGGTGTCGGTCGAATACGGGCGCACGACCGTTGAGAGGTGGGGATCAAGCTTGCGGTGAGAGGCGCGGAGCCACCCCCTCTGGATGTAGACCTCTTGGCCGTCGGGGCGCACCTCAGTGACTGTCACCTGGATGTCGGTGTCGGTGGCGGTGGAGAACAGCCACAGGTCCAGGCTGGCGGGTCCTGCGACCACCGCGTCGCGAGTGAGCGGACCGCTCGTCAAGGCGACGGTGCCGCCGGGGGCCGGCGGAAGTCTCCACACTTCCTGGCGGGTCGACGCGTCCGCCGGCACCAGGTCGAACAGGTCCGCAGCGGGAAGCGGATACTGGTAGGAGTCACCTGGCGAGCTCGTTGCGGGAGGGGAATCGCCCAGCACTCCCCCGGCACGGGGGTACAGCGGCCAGGGGATCGGCGAGAAGCTTCGGACCGACGGCAGCCCGATCCGCCAAGCTGGCTCGTTGGTCAGGTCCCCCCGCCCGTTGATCGCGGTCTCCGTGTCGAGCATGAGGTGCGGCACACCGCTGGGAAAGCGGTCCCTGACGCCGCCGACGAAGTGGTACGCGAAGTCGAGCTCGAGCTGCTCAAGCGTGGGCGAGTAGTAGTCGCGGCCGTGGTTGCGATTGCTGAAGTTCGCCCAAACCTCGTCGGGATGCGAGAAGTCACCGAGCGACTCGAAGATGCGCGCGCGCAACTGCTCGGCCTGCCACTGGTTGATCATCAGCAGCGGCACGTCGATATTGTGGAACGTCAGGTTGGGCTGACGGCTCGTGTACCAGCTGTCATCAAACGGGTGCTGCAGCACCAAGCTCGGGATGAAGTACTTACCGAGGTTGCCCGGCTCATGCTCCGCGTACAACGCAGCGCATTGCGGATCGGGGTCGTCTTGCACCGAGGTGGCGTACGCGCCTTTCTGGAGCCACGTCCAGATGAAGGGGAAGTCGTACTCGAAGATCCCTCCCGGATAGACGACATCGCGGTAGTAGTCAGACTGTGTGCCGTGCCGGGTCGTGATGAACCCGTGGCGCGTCGCGCCCGAGCACCCGTAAGCGATCGTGTACTTGAGCGGCCCACACTCATCAACGATGTGCTCCTTGGCCATGTGAAGCGATTCGGCCTGCAGCGCCGCTGGGGTCATGCGCGTCAGCTATCAGCTCTCGGGCGCGAGGGTTGGAACGCTGACCGTCCCGTTTGCCAGCGTGACCACTGCGCTGCCTCGGTTGGCGCTGTAGGAGTCCGTGGAGGTCGACACCTGCAACTCGAGCGTGTCCCCCGCCGGCAGGTCGTACGCGGTGCCGGCGAGGTCGAGCGAGACTTTTTGCGGGCCAGGCGGGACGTCCGGGTTGCCCCCGTCGTCCTGTAGATCGAGGTTGTCGACGCGCAGCGGCGTGGTCTGGACGTCGATCACGTCGCCCGTGTTCTTGTCGATCAGCCGGAAGAACAGCTCCGTGGCCGCCCCGGCCACCGTCACGTCCGCGTTCACATGGCCGATCCCGACCACCGGAACATTGGCCTTGGCGGGGGCGGTGAGCACCGGCACCGTCACCTGCCCAGGATCGCTCAAGCTGGTCGCGCCATCGCTGACAGCCAAATCGACGCCGCCGTCGCCGGTGGTCCCCGTTCCGGTCGGAACGCCGTGGGCAACCAGCGTCCCCGACAGCGGTGCCGAGACGATCTTCGCCGGCCCCGGAGCCGAGGTCGTGGGGAACGTCGAGAGCGGGTAGAAGTTGCCCTTCTCGTCCTGATAGACGACGGTGTCAGGCGTTCCGTCGGTGGCGCCTTGTCCGCGCAGGTAGTGGTTGAGCCAGGCGATCGGCGCGGTCTTCTCGAGCGTGGCCGTCGACTCCCCGGCCCACACGGGACTCGAGGAGGAGGCGGTGGCGCTGTAGTTCAGGCCGCCGGGTGCAGGGCCTATCGGGCAGGTGACGTGACCGTCGCAGACAGCGATCATCTTGACCGGCAGGCTCGGGTAGTGGGCCTTGATCTCCCGGTAGTTCGCCCAGGCCTGATTGAGGTTGAACAGGTCGTCCACCGTGCCCTGGATCAGCAGCGTGGGCACGTCGGGGACATGGCCAGCCGGGCCGGCGCCGTACACCGACATCGACCGCTGCCCGAACCATTGGAGCGTCCGCTGGTCGGGATATCCGAGCGCCAGGGCCGTCACTGCCGCATAGTGGATCATGGGGTCATAGCCGCCGGTCTGCATCCCCCCGTCGCCGCCCGGGGGCACCCCGGCCGTGTCCCCCCCGAGCTCGTCGCCGGCGCTTGCCGCGACGCCGGCCCCGTACAGGGCCGACACCCAACCCTGCTTGGCCACGTTCCCCGGCCACAGCGCGTAATTCAGGTCGTTCCAGGTGAACTCGGGGACGATCGCCTTGACGCGGTCATCGAATGCCGCTGTCGCGAGCTGGATCCCGCCGCCGTAGCTGCCGCTGATCATCCCCACGACGGGCTGGCCGTAGCTGTTGGACCAGGGACGGTCGTTGGTGTAGCGCGGCTGGCCGTGCTTGCCGGCGCGATCGGTGGCGATCTCGGGCCGCCCGGTCAGCACCTTGTCGATCAGCGCGGAGAGGTCTCGGCCCTCGGCCGAGGGCGCATCGACCTCCGAGACGCCGCCGGATTGACCGAATCCGCGGGGATCCCACGTCAGCTCGGCATAGTCGTTGGCAATCAGCGGCGCCTGCACTTCGGGTGTCGTGTCGCCGGCGGTTGCCCAGGCAGGCCCCTCGAAGATCGTGTAAACCGGGTGAGCCGCCGACGCGTCCAGTGGCTCGAACAGGTTGTAGACGATCGGCGTGCCGTCGAAGCTGACGATGCACCCGCGCGTGTACTTGTAAGAAGGGGTCCCGCTGACCGTCGAGGTAGACGACCACGGGCACGTCTTCGCGAGCGCACCGCCGGCGCCGATCGCAACCATCACGATCGCGCTCGCGGCCGCGGCGAGCGCCGTCAGGATCCTCTGCCTTCGCACTTCCACTCTCCTCGCTGCGGTCCGGTGGCTCCGGTGATGCGAGCAACGGCCCGGTGTTTGATGTTTAGCACCGAACGCGTCAGAGGACGGCGAACTCCCAGCAGATCACCGAAGTTGCGCACACGGCTTATCATCGGCTGACAAATGCCAGCCGAGCAAGCCGTAGTCATCGCACCATCGTCGCTGCCTGACTTGCCGCTGCGGCTGGCCAAGACGGCGGAGGCGGTGGGCGAGCGGATGACGGCCTTGGTGCTGCGGGAGATACCTCACTACCGGACGTTGAATCGAGTTCAGTTGGCTGACGTACAACGGATCGAGTCAGAGGGGTTCAAGGCGTCGATGGTTCTCTGGCGGGAGGGCCGGCTGGCCCGGCGTCAGGAGCTGGCGCCGTTTCGCGCCACGGGTGCGGCCCGTGCCGCCGAAGGGCGGCCGCTGGCGGCCGTGCTGCGCGCCTACCGGCTGGGTGGGATCGCCGCGTTCAAGTACGTGATCGATTGCTGCGGCGACGAGCTTGGTGTGGGCGAGGCGGCCAACTACGCGGTCCTGGTGATGGGGTTCATCGACCAGCTATGCGACGTGGTGACCCAGGGCTACGTGGAGGCGAGCAGCCAACTGGCAGCCCAGCACCAGCGAGCCAGCAGAGAGCTGTTCGAGGACCTGATCGCCGGTCGGTTCGGGTCGGTGGATGAGATCGTCGGACGCGCTGAGTACCTCGGCGTAGCGGTTCCCAGACAGCCGTCTGTCCTCGTAGCTGCTCCCGTTGAGCCCGAGAACGTCCCCCCGCCGCTGATCGAGCGTGGCGCCATCTTTCAGCGCGAACTCGAGCGCGCCTGCAAGGGAGCTCGAGCTGACAGTCCATTGGTGCTGGTGGCGCGCAACCGACTTGTGATGCTCGCGCGCCAGCTTGACGAGGACCTGCTTGAATGGGCGCTCGCCAAGGCCGGCCTGCACGGCGTGACCAGTACCGCGACAACGCTGGCCGATGTCCCGGGCGCCTACCAAAGCGCCGTGTCCGCCCTCGAGCTCATACGCGCAGGCCGGGTGCCGTTTCGCCGGCTGTTCAGCAGCACCGAGACTGCAATCATCACCCACCTCTCCGAAACGGCCGACGGCAACGGACGGTTCGCCCACGAGATCCTCAAAGACGTACTCGATGATCGCCACCTCATCGACGCGCTTGACGCCTACTTCAGCACCGGCAACGCCGTCTCCGCCGCCCACCGGCTCGGTGTTCACCCCCAAACGATGCGCTACCGGCTTCGAAAGATCCGCGAGCTCACCGGCCGCGACCCCGCACAGGGCTGGGACCGATTCGTCCTCGAGCTCTCACTCCGCCTCAGCGCCATCGCCACGACCACCCAGTCGGCGACCGACGCACGCTGAATTCACAGGTCGCCCGTTATCAGTCGGGCGATTGAGCAATGGTCGGAGACACGCCCAACCCGCCTGGACACGCTTCCACGGGGGCTGAGCAGCATCTGACAGCGAGGGTATGCAATCCGCAAGGCTCAATGAACGGAACCGCGCTCAAGTCGGAGAGTGAGCGCCTGAGTGGCCGTCAGCCACGCCAGCACCGTTCGTTCACGTACACGGGCGCCTGCCAACCGGCCGTGTCGGGCACTGGGCTCGAGGCGACCCTGCGACCGGAGGTGCCCCGGTCGGGCGACGATCTTTCGAAGCAGATGGATCCCGCAAGCCGACGCGGGGACTCGAACCCCGGACCCCTTCATTACGAGTGAAGTGCTCTACCAGCTGAGCTACGTCGGCGCTGCGGGATCAGCGTAGCGCCCGGCCGGGCGACCCGCCGGGAGCCTCAGTGGCCGATGTGGGTGCTGGTGATCGAGGTGAACTGCGCGATCAGCGCGGCGCTCAGGAACACGAGTCCGAGCGCGATCTCGTTGAAGCGCCGCAGCTCCCGGCCGCTGGCCGCGAACAGGAACATGAGCAGAGCGGCGGCGGTCAGGATGAGCGCAAGCAGGTCCATCGGTACCCCCTGGTCAGCCCCACAGATCGGGGCGGTAGCGGTTCTGGGTGCTCTCCAGCTCGTGCATGAACGCCTCGGCGTGCTCGCGCGGGAGCGAGCCGTGCTCGGCCACCAGCTCGACGAAGGCGGCGCGCACCGCCTCGCGCATCGGCTGGGCGCCGCACACGTAGACGTAGCCCCCGGCCTCGAGCAGCCGCCAGATGAGCGCGCCGTGGCGGCCGATCAGATCCTGGACGTAGACGCGGCGCTGCGGATCCTCCCGTGACATCGCGACGTGCACGTGGTCGAGGACGCCCTCGGCGACGAACCGCTCGATCTCCTCGCGGTAGATGTAGTCCAGCCGGCTGGAGCGGATCCCGTTGAAGAGCGCCGCCTCGCCGAGCTGGGCGCCAGAGCGCCTGAGCGCCACCCGCTCCCACAGGAAGGCGCGCATCGGGGCGAAGCCGGTCCCGGCCGAGACGAACACCATCGGCCTGGCCACCTCCTCCTGCAGGTGGAAGCCGTCGGCGCTCTCCACGAACACGTCCATCCGGTCGCCCTCGCGCAGCGAGTGCACGTAGCTCGAGCTCATGCCGGCGAACTCCCGCCCCGGCATGCCCGGCACCGGCGCGCGGCTGAGGCCGACGGCCACGTGGGCGGTCCCCTCGCCGTGGATCTCGGGGCTCGAGCTCGTGGAGTAGTAGCGGGGCCGCAGCGGCTGGGCCACCTGGAGGAGCTCGAAGATGTTCAGCGAGCAGGACGGGAACTCCTCCAGCAGGCCCAGCACGTCGTAGGCGCCGCCCTCGATCGCCCGGCGCAGGGGCGAGTCCGGTCCCTCCGGCGCGTCGAGCACGGCGCGGATCTCCTCCAGGCGCGAGCGCTCGCGCGGATCTCCGACCTTGCCCAGCAGCAGGTCAACCAGCGCGACCGTCGGCACCCCGGTGATGTCGACCAGGTTGGTCAGAACGTTGCGTACCTGGAGGACGACGCCCTTGGGCACGGCGCGCACGTTGAGGGTCAGCGGGACCATGAAGAGGCCGTCCAGCGCGGCGCCCAGGCGCTGCGCGAGCGCCTCGACGCGCTCCTCGTCGTTCTTGGGGCAGACCCCGAGGTGGTCGCCCGCCCGGTAGGTGACGCCCGGCGGGAGGGCCACCTCCAGGTGGCGCGTCCGCTTGGGCGACTCCTCGGCCTGCAGCTCGCGGCACACCCGGGCCCGCGCCCGCACCGTCTCGATGCCCACCGCGTTGGTCAGGATCCGGGGGACGAGCAGCACCCGCGGCGCGGTGTCCTTGGGGCCGAGCGACATCGCCATCGCGGTGTTGGAGTCCGCGCCGGTGAGCGCCCCGGCGGCCGCTCTCTCGGCGGCCACCCTGGCGGCCGCCGCCTCGGTGTGCTGGGCTCCCGACAGCTTCAGGAGCGCGGGCCACACGCGGCCGTTCCACTCCGCGTGGGCGCGCTCCCACACCGGCGTGCCGACATCGCCGTGGCCGAGCTCGGCCAGCGGCCGGGCGCCCAGCTCGGAGAGCTTCTGGTGCACGTAGCGCGGGAAGGCGAGAAAGGCGTTCCACTGGCTGTTGCCCAGCCCCCAGACGAGGTAGCGGCAGTTGCGCCAGCGCTCGCCGCCGGGCTGGGCCTGCTCGAGCCAGGCCCGGAAGCCCGCGGCGTTCGACGGCGGGTTGGAGGTGTAGGTGGAGGTCATCACCACGAGCAGCCACGGCTCGGTGCCGGCCGGCGGGGAATCCGCCAGCTCGTTCAGCGTGAGCACGTCGTTGGTGTAGCCGTGGTAGCGGCCGCGCTCGGCGAAGCGCTCGGCCAGCTCCTTGTTGGCGCCGAAGTTGCTCCCGTAGGCGATCAGGAGGTGCCGGTAGGCGCTCGTCTGGGGGATCTCGCTCGGCGCGCCCCAGTCGCGACCCGCGGCCGGCGCCACGGCGGCGGGGGCCCGGGCGGGCCGTCGCGGCGCCGGCGCCCGCGCCGGCCGCTCGGCCCGGCGGGGGATGCGAACCACCGGGACCGCCACCGGCTTGGTCGTCACGACCGTGTTCTTGACGACGCTCGCCCCCGGGGCCAGGCGCAGCCGGTAGCGCTTGTAGATCTCGAACAGGACGACGCGGAGCATCATGAACGTGACCTCCTGCGCCATGCACTGCCGCTTGCCGATCGAGAAGGGGATGAAGGCGTGGCGGGGCCGATCGGCCATCCGCTCGGGCGAGAAGTGCTCGGGGTCGAAGCGGTCGGGGTGCTCGCCCCAGTAGCGGGGGTCCCGCTGCGCGGCCAGGGCGCCGACGAGGATGATGTCGCCCCGGCGGATCCGGTAGCGGCCGAGCGTCCCGTCCTTGAGGCTGCGGCGGATGGTCACCGGCATCGGCGGGTAGATGCGCAGGGTCTCCTTGATCACCTGCGTCGTGTAGGTGAGCGACATCAGGTCCTCGTAGCGGAGCTCGTAGTCGGGGTCGCCGCCCGAGATCCGGTCGACCTCCTCGATCAGCTTCTCCTCCACGTCGGGACGGGTGGCCAGGACGTAGGCGATCCACGCCGCCGTGATCGACGGGCCGTTGAAGCCGTTGGAGAGGTGCATGAGGATCTGGTCGCGGATCGTCTCCACATCCAGGCGCTCCCCCGTCTCCGGGTCGGGCGTGGAGGCCAGCCGGCTCAGCAGGTCGGTCTGCTGCCCGAGCGGGCAGGTGTGCAGGCGCGCGCGCACGAGCGCCTCGGCGGTCCTGAACAGCTCGCGGTTGTTGGCGCGGTAGCGCCGCCTGCGGGCGCGTCGCGCGCGCCCGGCGAGGAGCGTGAAGTCCGGGCGCGGCTCGGCAACCCGCAGGATGCTCTCCTTGGTGCTCTCCGGGACCGCGGCCGCGAACGGATGGGGCTCGTTCTCGCGCTCGCCGGGGTCGAGCAGCCCGAAGTCGTAGTTGCAGGCGCCCCGTCCGGAGACCTCGAGCGTGTAGCGCTCCATCCACGCGCGCGCGTCGAGCGGCTCCTCGTCGGGCATCGTCGACCACAGCGCCACCAGCTTGCGCGCCTGCTCCTTCATCCGCTCCAGCTGCGTGCGCTGGTGCGCGGGGGCGTACCAGGGGAGCATCACGCGCCGGATCTGCTCGTAGCGCTCGCCGTCGCCGAGCACCGAGATGCCCTCCCCGCGCGAGTTCTCCAGCTGGGCGAAGAAGTTGATCTCCTCGGTCGGCTTGCCGAACTGCGCCTCGTCTGAGGCGACCTCATCGAGCAGCTCGGGGTCGGAGACGACGACCAGGCGCCACTTCTTGGTCGGGATCCCGACCGCGTAGAGGTGGCCGAAGCGCCGCCAGTAGTCGAGCTGGGTGTCGGTGTCGTTGAGGATGTCGAAGTTGGCGAAGCGCTCCCCACGGGGCACCAGCCAGCGCACCGCGTAGGGGATCTCAAGCGGCCTCTCATCGGCGAGGGCGAGTGGCGGCGCAGTCGGATCGGGGCGCAGGCGGCCGATCCTGTAGGCCTCGGCCGCGGCCACCGCCTCGGGCGAGTGGCCGATGGCCTCGTAGGCCGCGGTCGCGTCGCGCCCGAGGTTGGCCAGCAGCGGCCTGCTTCCCCCCGGATGCTCGTCGATCCACCGGCTGACGTCGTAGACGTAGCCGCCGAAGGTGATCCAGCAGTCGCCGGGACGGTCGTGGCGGCGGATCTCCTCCCAGTCGTACTGGCGCGCCAGCTCCGGCTCCCGTGCCCCCGGCTCCCTTCTAAACATCGCCGCGCACTCTATACACGCGGACGGCCCGCGTCTAGGATTCCGCGCCGTGGACCGGCTCGATGGGATCGGCGACGCCGAGCTGCGGGCGGCGCTGACGCTCGTGCGCGGGTCGCCCGGCCCGGTGAGCGCCGACCAGGCGGCGGCGGCGCTCGGGGTGCACCGCAGCGTCGCCCGGGCCCGGCTCGAGCGGCTGGCTGCCGCCGGGCTGCTCACCACGAGCTTCGCCCGGCGCACGGCCCGGAGCGGGCCGGGCGCGGGCCGCCCGGCCAAGCTCTACTCCCCCGCGCCCGAGTCGCAGGCGCTCGAGTTCCCCGCCCGCCGCCTCCCCGAGCTGGTCGCGCGCCTCCTCGACGAGATCCCGGAGGAGGGCCGGGAGCAGGCGCTGCGCCGCGCCGGGGAGGACTTCGGCCGCCGGCTGGCGCGCACGGTCGGGCTCCGGCCGGCGGCGCGGGCGGAGGACGGCCTCGAGCGGGTCTGCGGCGCGATGCGCTCGCTCGGCTTCCAGGCGAGGCTGGATCGCTTCCAGTTCGGCGTCGCAGTGATCGACACCCCAACCTGTCCGCTGCGCCCGCTGGTCTGCGCGCGCGCCGACGCCGCCCACATCGACCGCGGGGTGTGGGCGGGGCTGCTCGAGCGGGCGCTGCCCGGCACGCGGGCGGCGGAGGTGGAGTGCGAGACCCGCTCGTGCCTGGAGGATGGTGAGGCGTGCTCGGTCGTGATCCGGATGCGCCGGTGAGCCCGTGAGCCCTCTCAGGACAGCCGCTGCGCCATCGACTGCATGACCTTCCAGGCGATCGTCGGGTTACCCTCGACGATCGCCTGGAAGTCGGCCGGGGCGAGGCCGTAGCAGCGCAGCTCCCCGCGCGCGGTGATCGTCGCGGTCCGCTCGGAGCCCATCAGCAGGGCGATCTCGCCGAAGTAGTCGCCGGGGCCGACGGCGCCGCGCGGCTGGCCCTGAACCGTGACCTCGGCCTCCCCGCTGGCGACGACGAAGAAGCCGTCGGCGACCGTGCCCTCGACCGTCACCGCCTCCCCGGCCGCGAACGTGCGCTCGACCATCGCCTCGGCGAGCAGCGCCAGCTCCGCCTCGTCCAGGTCGGCGAACAGCGGCACCCTCACCAGGACCTCGATCGGCGCGCCCGCCACCGCTCAGCCCACCTGCTCGAGCGCCGGGCGCCCTTCCTGGGCGCGGCGCCAGTCGTCGGCCAGCAGCGCCCAGCGCTCGTGGTCGCGCCAGCGGCCGCCGATCTTCAGGTAGCGGGGGGAGAAGCCCTCGCGCGTGAACCCGGCCCCCCGGGCCAGGGCGATCGAGGCGTGGTTGCCGGGCTGGATGTTGGCCTCGATGCGGTGCAGGCGCAGCTCGAGGAAGGCGTGGCGCAGCACGAGCTGGATCCCTTCGCGCATGTACCCCTGCCCCGCGTAGGGCTTGCCGATCGCGTAGCCGAGGTAGGCGCTCTTCAGCGAGCGGCGGACGATCTGGGAGAGGTTGAAGAAGCCGAGGATCGCCAGGTCCTCGCGGCGGCACACGAGCATCGCCTCGAAGTCCGGGCGCCGCGCGTCGGCGAGGTAGGCGGCGAAGCGCTCCGCGTCGGTGGGGGCGGTCGCCCACGGGCGGTGGAAGGATCGGCTGGCGCGCATCAGCGAGACGAACTCGTCGCGGTCCGAGGCGGCCGGGGCGCGCAGGAAGACGCGGGTCATCGCCGCGTCCCCAGGGCGTCCTCGAGCCGGTAGGCCAGCGCCTCGCAGGCCAGGTCCTCCGACACGTTGAGCTGGAAGCGCCGGCGGGTCTCCTCGACGAGCTCGACGGCGTTGGTGAGCCGCGCCGGATCGACCGCCGGCTGCGCCCGCAGCTCGTCGATCCGGTCGCAGTTGCGCACCAGCTCCTCCGCCCCCCAGGCGAGCGCGGCGAGGTCGGCGTACCACAGCCCGGCGACCTGGAGCGCGAGGTCAAGCGCGCCGGTCTCGGCGCGACGCCGGGCCCGCCTGATCCGCTCGCTCCACTCGGTCTGCGCCCGCTTGCGGTCCCGGCGGGACTGCAGCTCGAGCTCCCGCTCGGCCGCGTGCTCGAGCTCCTCGCGCACCTCCTCGCCCTGGCTGCGGACCGCCGCGAGCATCGCGCTCCACGGCTGCTCGCCCGCCGCCTGCCCGCCGAGCGTCGCGCGCGCGAAGCGCTCGCCGGCCTCCCGCAGCGCGCGGCCGCCTGGCGTGGCGAGCCGGCTCGCCCGCCCGAGGTCGCCGAGCGAGAGCCCGGCGCACGCCCGGGCCTCCTCGGCGGGGGCGCCGAGCCGCTGCACCTCGGCCGCGATGTCCTCTAGCGGCGGCGCGTCGAAGCGGACGAGCTGGCAGCGGGAGCTGATCGTCGGCAGCACCTCGGTCAGGCGCTCGGTGAGGAGGATCAGGTGGACGTAGCGGGGGGGCTCCTCGAGCGTCTTGAGCATCCGGTTGGCCGCCTCCTCGCCCAGCTCGTCCACCCGCTCGATCACGAACACGCGGCAGCGAGCCTCGAACGGGGTCCGGCTGGCCGCGGCGACCACCGGCTCCTCGACGTCGGCGACGAGGATCTCGTGCGCCCCGCTCGGCACCACCCAGGTGAGGTCGGGGTGGGCTCCGCTCAGCACCCGCGCGCGGGCCCCCTCCGGGTCCGCGGCGCCCGCCGCCAGCAGCTCGGCGGCCACCGCGCGCGCGGCGGCCCGCTTGCCCGCCCCGCCCGGTCCGTGGAACAGGTAGGCGTGCGAGGCCCGCCCGCCCGGCGCGAGCGCGGGGGCCAGCACGGCGCGGGCGTGGGGCTGGCGATCGAGCGCGGCGAGCATGGTCCCGATGCTATTGGCCTGTAGGGTCGGAGCAAAGCCATGGCCACCGGACGCCTGATCACGATCGAGGGGATCGACGGCGCGGGCAAGACCACGCTCGCCCAGGGGCTCGCGGCGGAGCTCGCCGCGCGCGCGATCCCCGTTCGCCTGCTGCGGGAGCCGGGCGGGGTGCGCGCCGCCGAGCGGATCCGCGAGCTGGTCAAGGACCCCGAGCTGCACGTCGGCGCCGTCGCCGAGGCGCTCCTCTACGCCGCCGCGCGGGCCCAGCTGGTGGAGGAGGCCGTGCGCCCGGCCCTGTCGGCGGGGACGTGGGTGCTGCTCGACCGCTTCGTCGAGTCCTCCCTGGCCTACCAGGGCGCGGGCAGAGGGCTGGGGATCGAGGCCGTGCTGGCGGTCAACCGGTTCGCGATCCGCGGGCTGCGCCCCGACCGGACGCTGCTACTGCGCCTCGATCCCGACCTGGCTCGCGCGCGCGCGCACGCGCGTGGAGAGCCGGTGGACCGGCTCGAGCGCGAGGAGGAGGAGTTCTTCGCCCGGATCGCCGCCGCCTACGACCAGCTGGCGGCCAGGGACCCGGAGCGGATCCGCGTCCTCGACGCGACCCAGGCGCCCGAGCGGCTGCTCGCCTCCGCGCTCGAGCAGCTGCGCGATCTGCTGTGAGCCGCCGCCCTAGTCCGCGTAGCCGTGGGGGTGGGCCCGGGCGAACGCCCAGGCGTCGGCGACGATCTGCTCGAGCTCCGGCTTGCGCGGCCTCCAGCCGAGCTCGGCGCGGATCCGCTCTGAGGCGGCGACGAGCTGCGGCGGGTCGCCCGGCCGGCGGGACGCCTCCCGCGTGGGGATCCGGGCCCCGGTGACGCGCTCGGCCGCCGCCACCACCTGGCGGACGGAGAAGCCGGCGCCGTTGCCCAGGTTGAAGATCCGGTGCTGGCCGGGGGCGACGCCCTCCAGTGCGCGCACGTGGGCGTCGGCGAGGTCGTCGATGTGGATGTAGTCGCGGATCGCCGTGCCGTCGGGCGTCGGATAGTCGGTCCCGAAGATCTCCACGTACGGGCTCTCGCCCATCGCCGCCCTGAGGATGTTCGGGATCAGGTGGGTCTCCGGATCGTGGTCCTCGCCCTGCCCGTCGCTGGCGCCCGCGACGTTGAAGTAGCGCAGGCTGACCGCGCCCAGGCCGTGGGCGGCGCAGAAGTGGCCGATCATCGAGTCCACCGCGAGCTTGGAGGCGCCGTAGGCGTTGATCGGGCGCGGGGGGGCGGACTCGGGGATCGGGATCTCGGCCGGCTCGCCGTACACGGCGCAGGTGGAGGAGAAGACCAGGCGCGCGACGCCGGCGCGGGCCATCGCCTCCAGCAGGTTGAGCGTGCCGCCGACGTTGACGCGGTAGTAGCGCTCGGGATGGCTCACCGACTCGCTCACCAGGGCCAGCGCCGCGAAATGAAGGACGCCGTCGAAGCCGCCCCCCAGCGCCGCGTCGACCGCGCCGGCGTCCAGCAGGTCGGCCTCGACCAGGCGCGCCCCCCGCGGCACGGCCGCCCGGTGGCCGCGCTCCAGGCTGTCCAGGACGACCACCTCGTGGCCCGCGTCCAGCAGATGCCTGGCGACGATCGACCCGATGTACCCGGCGCCGCCCGTGACCAGAAGCCTCACGGGCGCAACTCTGTCAGGGTCCGCGCGAGCCTGCCGCGCGGGTCGAGCTCGATCGCGCGGCGCTCGGCGGCGCGGGCGGCGGCGCGGTCGCCGGCCAGGTCCTCGACGAACGCCAGGTCCTCCCAGGCGCGCGCGTCGGCGGGCTCGCGCTCCAGCGCCTGCTGGAGGTAGCCGCGGGCGCGGCCGACCTGCCCCCGATGCAGCGCCACGCTCGCCTCGACGAGCAGGCCGGCGTCGGACAGCGGGTCGAGCTCGGCGGCCTGGGCGGCCTTTCTCCGCGCCGCGGTGAGCGCGCCCCGCGACGGCTGGGAGGCCTCGACTAGCGCCTGCGCCGCCCGCGAGGCGCTCAGCTCGGGAAGCGCCGCCGAGACTCCGAACGCGCACGCCCACAGGGTCGCCAGGACGAGCGCGGCCGCGCGAGCGCCGGGGGCGCGCCCCCGGGCGGGCGAGGGGTTTGGTTGCGCCGGGCGCCCAGCCCCCGGGCGGCCGGAGAGGCGGGCGTGCCCCGCCAGCACCCCGGCGAACAGCATCACCGGGAGCGTGATCGCCGGGATCTCCCAGTCCCAGTCGTAGAGCGAGTGGACGCCGTAGCCCACCACGCCCGCCGCCAGCGCCGCGGCGAGCAGCCGCTGGCGCGGCTCGCGCTCGGTGGCCGCCGCCCGCCAGACGGCGCCCGCCAGCAGCAGGTACGCCGCGATCGCCAGCGCCGCCCCCACGATCCCGGTCTCGCAGAGAAACTGGAGCGGCACGCTGTGGGGCTGCTGGACCGACAGGGTGTCGCGGCGGTACAGGAGGTGCACGACGCCGAAGGAGCCGGCCCCCCAGCCGCCCGCCGGGCGCGCGGCGAACGCGCGCGCCGCCTCCTTCCACCACACCCAGCGGTTCTGCGAGTCGGCCGAGAGGAGGTGGCTGGGATTGGAGTTGCTCGCCGCTCGGGTGGTGGTGAAGCCGCGCCAGGCGTCGGCGAGCACGCCGCTGAGGGCGAGCGCCACCAGGAGGCAGGCGGCCGCGGCGGCGCCGAGCGCGAGCCCCCGCCGGCGGAGCACCGCCGCGCGCGCCGGGGCGAGGCTCAGGCGGCCCTCGAGGGCGAGCAGCGGCGAGCGCGCCGCGATCAGGGCGGCGATGCCGGCGGCCAGGATGAACAGCAGCAGCACCCCGGCCGCCTGGCGGCTGGCCAGCGAGACGCCCACGTGAGTGAGCGCGTGCACGCTCAGGCCGTACGCCGCGGCGGGGGCGGCGGCGAGGACCGCCACGGCCAGCCACAGCAGCCACCGCAGGCGCTCGCCGGACAGCCACAGGCCCACCAGCAGCGCCGCCGCCAGCGCCAGCAGCCCCCCGCGCGAGTAGGTGAAGACGATGATCACCAGCATCGCCGCGACCACCGCCGCCATCGCCAGGCGCGCGCGGTCGGTGCGCGCGCCGTCCACGGCCACCGCGAGCGCCACGGGGACCGCGAGCGCCAGGAACAGCGCCAGCGCGTTCCAGTAGCCGAGCGGCTCCTGAAGGCGCGGCAGCGGCCCCGTCTGGTTGAGGTCGAAGAGGCCCGGGACGCGCAGCCCCGGGAGCACCTTCTGGCCCAGCGCGTAGGCCGCCACGACCAGCGCGAGGGCGAGGTAGCCGTGGGCCGCCCACTGGATCGCGCGCCGGTGCGAGGCGCCCACCGCGGCGGCCAGGGCGAGCGCGACCAGGTAGGCGAGCTCGCGGTTGACCTCGAGCCAGGTCTGGTTCGGCGCCACGCTCCACAGCACCGTGACCGCGCTCCAGGCGGCGAACAGCGCCAGCAGCGCGCCGCCGGCCAGGGCGGGCGGGGCCACCCGCAGGCGCAGCGTGCCCGTCCACACGAGCGCGGCGCCCGCGAGCGCGGCGAGCGCGGCGAGCGCCACCTCGATCCGCGTGGCCGCGGACGGCGAGACGCCCCCGTGGGCGAAGGCCGCGTAGAGGATCACCGCCAGCAGGGCGATCAGGGTCAGCCCCGGCGCCGAGGAGCGCGCGACGGAAGGGCTCGCCCGCGTCGGCGCGACGCGTCCCGGCCGCCGCCCGCCCGTCTGCATCAGCGGCGCCGTGGACATCGCGGCGCGACGCTAGCAGGCCGCCCTCGCGGGGCGCTGAAGGGGCCGGGAAACCGTGGGACGCCGGGGCGCTGGAGGGGCCGGGAAACCGTGGGACGCGGGGCGCTGAAGGGGCCGGGAAACCGTGGGGGGCGGGGTAAAATTGATCCTAAATCCGCAGTTCGCAGAGGCCTCTTCCGGACGTTCACCGGTTGACTGACTTCCGTCCGGACCATCCGCCAGCCTTAGCTGCCCTATCGGGCGACCCCGGAGGCGACCGAAGGCAGTCGAGGAAGTGGCGAGAAAAGGAGCAGGCCGGTATGGAGCAGACGACGCAGACACCACTCAGCCCCCAGACGGGAAAGGGCGCCGGCCTGACCGTTGAGCGCTACTTCACCCGCGCCGGCGAGCATCCCTTCGACACGGTTGAGTGGGAGCTGCGCGACGCCCGCATCGGCCACGGCGACAAGGTCTCCTTCGAGCAGCGCGAGGTCGAGTTCCCCAAGTCCTGGTCGCAGAACGCGACCAACATCGTCGCCCAGAAGTACTTCCGCGGCCAGCTCGGATCCTCCGAGCGCGAGCGCTCGGTCAAGCAGATGATCACCCGCGTCGCGGGGACGATCGCCGCCTGGGGCCGCGAGCGCGGCTACTTCGCCACCGACCAGGACGCCGACGCGTTCGAGGCCGAGCTCACCTACGTCCTGCTGCACCAGATGGCGGCGTTCAACTCCCCGGTGTGGTTCAACGTCGGCTGGCATCCGGTCGGCGATCCGAAGATGCAGGCCTCAGCCTGCTTCATCCTCTCCGTCGAGGACAACATGGAATCGATTCTCGACTGGAACACCAAGGAGGGGATCATCTTCCGCGGCGGCTCGGGATCGGGGATCAACCTCTCCAAGATCCGGGGCTCGATGGAGCCGCTGAGCCGCGGCGGGACCGCCTCGGGCCCGGTGTCGTTCATGCGCGGCGCCGACGCGTGGGCGGGCTCGATCAAGTCCGGCGGCGGCACGCGCCGCGCGGCCAAGATGGTGGTGCTCGATGTCGACCACCCCGACATCCGCGAGTTCATCTGGTGCAAGGCCAGGGAGGAGGAGAAGGCCGCCGCGCTGCGCGACGCCGGCTTCGACATGTCGATCGACGGCGACGGCTTCCACTCGATCCAGTACCAGAACGCCAACAACTCGGTGCGCGTGACCGACGAGTTCATGGAGGCGGTGGAGAACGACGAGGACTGGCACCTGATCGCGCGCACGACCGGCCGGCCGATCGGCGAGCCCGTCCGGGCGCGGGAGCTGATGCGCGAGATCGCCGAGGCGGCATGGCGCTGCGCCGACCCGGGCGTGCAGTACGACACCACGATCAACCAGTGGCACACGTGCCCCAACTCGGGCCGGATCAACGCGTCGAACCCATGCTCGGAGTACATGCACGTCGACGACTCGGCGTGCAACCTGGCCTCGCTGAACCTGATGAAGTTCCGCCGGCCCGACGGGACCTTCGACGTGGAGTCCTTCGAGCACGCGGTCGACGTGGTGTTCCTGGCCCAGGAGATCATCGTCTCGCCCTCGAGCTACCCGACCGAGCAGATCGCCGCCAACGCGCGCGCGTTCCGCCAGCTCGGGCTCGGGTACGCCAACCTCGGCGCCTACCTGATGTCGAACGGCATGCCCTACGACTCCGAGGAGGGTCGCGCCACCGCGGCCGCCATCACCGCGCTGATGACCGGGCGGGCCTACCTGGGCTCGGCGCGCATCGCTGCCGAGATGGGGCCGTACGACCGCTACGCCGAGAACCGCGAGGCGCACAACGCGGTCATGCGCATGCACCGCGACGCCGCGCGGCTGATCCCGGCGGAGGCGTGCGGCGACGGCGGGCTGCTGGCCGCGGCGCAGAGCACCTGGGAGGAGGCCGTGCAGGCGGGCGAGGCCCACGGCTACCGCAACGCGCAGGCGACCGTGCTGGCCCCCACGGGGACGATCTCGTTCCTGATGGACTGCGACACCACCGGCGTGGAGCCGGACTTCTCGCTGGTCAAGTTCAAGGAGCTGGTCGGCGGCGGCCAGATGACGATCGTCAACCGCACCGTGCCGCTGGCGCTGCAGACGCTCGGCTACTCAGACGAGCAGATCGAGCAGATCGTCGCCTACGTGAACGAGCACGGGACGATCGTCGGGGCGCCGGGCCTGGCCGAGGAGCATCTGCCGGTGTTCGACGTGGCGGTCGGCGAGCGGGCGATCTCCCACCTGGGCCACATCAAGATGATGGGCGCGGTCCAGCCGTTCATCTCGGGCGCGATCTCAAAGACGGTCAACCTGCCCGAGTCCGCGACGGTGGAGGACATCGCCGACGCCTACATCCAGGCCTGGCATCTGGGGATCAAGGCGCTGGCCATCTACCGCGACGGCTCCAAGACCGCCCAGGCGCTGCGCACCGACGCCCAGAAGGACGCCCCCCTCGCGGCCGACACGCAGGCGGCCATCGACCGGGCGGTCAAGGAGGCGCTGGCCCAGGCGCCGCCCAGGCGCCGGCGGATGCCGCGCGAGCGCCAGTCGATCACCCACAAGTTCTCGATCGGCGGCCACGAGGGCTACATCACCGCCGGCATGTACGAGGACGGCTCGGTGGGCGAGATCTTCCTCACCGACATCGGCAAGGAGGGCTCCACCCTGCGCGGGATGATGAACTCGTTCGCCACCGCGATCTCGATCTCGCTCCAGTACGGCGTGCCGCTGGAGACGCTGGTGCGCAAGTTCAGCTACATGCGCTTCGAGCCGGAGGGCATGACCACCAACCCGGAGATCCCGTTCGCCAAGTCGATGCCCGACTACATCATGCGCTGGCTCGCCTCGCGCTTCCTGGACGCCGACCTCCAGGAGGAGCTCGGGATCCTCACCCCCGAGGTGAGGGCGCGCAAGGCCGCCGAGGACGCCGCCACCTCGCACCTGAGCGACACGGCGGGGCCCAACGGCGAGGACGAGGCGGCCGGCAAGGCCAACGGCAACGGCGCCTCGCACGCCGCCCCACCCCCAACCGCGGCCCGGCCGGCCACGGCGGCCCTCACCGACGAGCCCCCGGTCATCCCCGCCGCCCGCGCCGGCCTCGACCTCGGCCCCGCCTGCCAGCAGTGCGGGGGCATGATGCAGCGCACCGGCAGCTGCTACACGTGCTCGAGCTGCGGCTTCAACACGGGGTGCGGGTAGCGGTAGCGGCAGCGTAAGCGCGGACGCCATCGCTTCATCGCCGCGAAAGCGTCCCTTCAGCGCAAGCCAACCCGAGCTCAGCGTGACCGGCGCTGGGTGATCGCCATCCCGAGGGCGTCCGGGCTGGCGGGCGCGCCTCAGGTTCGGATGGGCCGGGCCGCAAGTGCCCGATGCAGCAGCATAGGGTGGCCTATAACAGTCTGGACGATGCTATGAGGCGGGCGTGCTGCGCCGGCGCGGCCGTCTCTGGCCCGATCGGCGAGCGATCGGCTGGATCGAGGATGCCCTCGCACCGCTGCGAAGCCGGATATCGGAGGAGGAGCTGCGCCGGCTCGCGCTCGCCACCAGGTCCGCCGTGGGCATCGAGGCCCTCGTCTGGCTGACCGATGTCGCCGGTCTCTCCTCCAGCGAAGCGGTCGAGGTCATGCGCTGGTCGGCCAGGGCGCTCCTGCAGGCGACGCTGTCCGAGGTCTAAGGTGCGAACCACGCTCACCCAGCACGACGTCCGCGGCAAAGAGAGATGAGCCGCGCCAGCCCGAACAACCCGCTGACAGGCCACCCGGACAGCCGCCTGCCGACGGCTGCCGTGGTTGGCGCGCTCGGGACCGTTCCCACCGCGATCAGCCCGGAGGCGGATATCGGACATGTGAACCTGACCGTCAGCGACCTCGAGCGCGCGGTGGTCTTCTACCGGGACGTGATCGGGTTGCGGGTGACGCAGCGTGACGGGGAGTCGGCGTTCCTCGCCGCCGGCGGCTATCATCATCACGTTGCTCTGAACCGGTGGGATCCCGAGTCCAAGACACCGCCGCCGCGCACGACGGGGCTGCACCATTTCGGGCTGCGGCTACCGGACCGGACCGCGCTCGCGGAGGTGGTCGTGCGCCTGGTGCGGGCCGGTCACCCGCTGCTCGGAGCGACGGACCACGGAGTCAACCTCGCGGTGTATCTCACGGATCCCGACGGCAACGGGCTCGAGCTGATGGTCGACCGCCCGGCGGCGGAGTGGCCGCGCAAATCCGACGGCTCGATCGCGATGACGGTCGCCCCGCTCGACGTCGAGGCCCTGGTGGTCGACGCCATCTCATGCCGCGAGGGCGAGTAGCAGGGCGTTCCCCGACGGATCGGTGATCACCGGGCCCGCCTCTCGTTCGTCAACCGCGCCGGCGCCCGCGGCGTTGACCCGCTCGATCAGGGCATCGCGCGCGCCCGCATCGGGCAGCACGATCGATGCGTGCCGAAGCGCGGCGGCGCCGGGGGGCGGCGGGGACGCGTTCGAGCTCTCCCACGTGTTCGCGCCCAGGTGATGGTGGTAGCCGCCGGCGCTCAGGAACGCGGCGTAGGGGCCGAGCTGCGCCATCAGCGCGAAGCCGAGCACGTCCCGGTAGAAGGCAATCGTCTCGGGGATCCGCGCCACCTTCAGGTGCACGTGTCCCATGACGGTGCCGGCCGGAAGCCGCTCGAACGTCGACGACCGCGGATCCCCAAGCTCCCCCAGGAGGCTGTCGACGTCGAGCGGCAGCGTCGTCATCCGCTCGGACACCTGGCCCTCCCAGACCTCGCGCGGGCGATCCCAGTAGATCTCGATTCCGTGCCCGTCGGGATCGCTCAGATACAGCGCCTCGCTCACGAAATGATCCGAGAGCCCGGTCAGCGCGACTCGGTCGCGGGCCGCGTGCGCCAGCCATCCCGCGAGATCCACCCGCTCGGGCAGCAGCAGGGCGAAGTGGTACAGGCCGGTGTGCCCGTGCGCCGGCTGCGCCCCGGGCTCCTCGACGAGAACCAGCAGCTCGCGCTCGCCCGCCCCGAGCGAGGCTGAGTGTGCGTCGCGCGCGAGCACCGTCAGCCCGACGGCGCGGCCGTAGTAGACGAGCGAGCGCTCGAGGTCGGCCACCGTCAGGTGGACCGCGCCGACCGTGGTCGCGGCGGGAATCTCGGCACGCGCGGGAGCGCTGGCCGCTTCGAGCTCCTCGGGATCCCGTGGCGTGGAGTCGCTGCTCACCCCGACGAACTCTACGCGCCCTTATGCTTGCCGAATCGACTCGTGTGACGCGATCCTGGTCGGCACGCTCACGACGCCCTCGTTGGTAGGCGGCCATGAGTGATCGATCGGCGGGCGAGGCTGTCCTCCGAGGGCTCGACGACGCGATCGAGGACCTGGAGGCGCTCTACAAGGACATCCACAGCCATCCCGAGCTCTCGCTGCAGGAGACGCGCACGGCCGGGCTGGCGGCCGAGCGGCTGAGGGCGGCCGGGTTTGAGGTGACCGAGGGCGTCGGGGGCACCGGCGTGGTCGGCCTGTTGGAGAACGGCGAGGGCCCGACGGTGATGCTGCGCGCCGACATGGACGCGCTGCCGGTCAGGGAGGACACCGGGCTTCCCTATGCCAGCACGGTGACGGCGACCGACGCCGACGGGAACGAGACGCCGGTGATGCACGCCTGCGGCCACGACATCCACGTGACCTGGCTTGCCGGCGCGAGCGCGTTGATGGGAGCGGCCAGGCAGGCCTGGCGCGGCACGCTGCTGGCGGTGTTCCAGCCCGCCGAGGAGGTCGCGGCGGGCTCGCGGGCGATGATCGACGACGGCCTCTTCGACCGCTTCCCGAAGCCGGCGGTGATCCTCGGCCAGCACGTGATGCCCATGCCCGCCGGGGTCATCGCAAGCCGGTCGGGGGTCGTGACATCGGCCGGCGACAGTCTTCAGATCCGGATGTTCGGCCGCGGCGCGCACGGCTCGATGCCGCAGGCCAGCGTCGACCCGGTGGTGATGGCCGCCTCGACCGTGCTGCGGCTGCAGACGGTGGTCTCGCGCGAGGTCGCGCCCACCGACGCGGCGGTGCTCACGGTGGGCGCGCTGCAGGCGGGCACCAAGGAGAACGTGATCCCGGACGAGGCGGTGATCAAGCTCAACGTGCGCACCTTCGATGAGAACGTGCGCCGCCGCGTGCTCGACGCGATCGAGCGGATCGTCAACGCCGAGTCTGAGGCATCCGGCGCGCCGAGGCCGCCGGAGATCACCCAGCTCGATCGCTACGACCTCGTGCGCAACGACGCGCAGGCGACCGAGCGGGTGCAGGCCGCGCTGCGCGCCCACTTCGGCGACGGGCGGGTCCTCCACACCGGTCCCGCGAGCGCGAGCGAGGATTTCGGCTCCTTCGGGGTCGAGTGGCACGTGCCGTCGGTGTTCTGGTTCATCGGCGGGGTCGACCCGGAGACGTATGCCAAGGCTGAGCGTGAGGGCAGGCTGAGCGAGCTGCCCACCAACCACAACCCGAGGTTCGCGCCGGTCATCCATCCGACGCTCGAGACCGGCGTGGAGGCGCTCGTGGTCGCCTCCTGCGACTGGCTATCTCCGTAGCCTTCGCGGGCAGAGATGGGCTCACTCCCGCCCCTGCTGCGCGGATTCGATCCGACGCTCCTGCTCGTCCTCAACCTCGTCGGCACGTTCGTGTTCGGTCTCAGCGGCGGGATGGCCGGGGTGCGCGCGCAGCTCGACCTGTTCGGGGCGATCGTGCTGGCCATGGTCGTCGGGATCGCCGGCGGAACGATCCGCGACCTGCTGATCGGGACCCCGCCCGCTACCTTCCGCGACTGGCGCTACCTGGCCGTGGCCGCCAGCGCCGGGCTGGTGACGAGCCTCGCGCATCCCGCGATAGACCGCCTGCAGCGCCCGATCGACGCGCTTGACGCCGCCGGCCTGGCGCTGTTCTCAGTGACCGGCGCGGCCACCGCGCTGGCGCACCGGCTCGGCGTCGTCGACTGCGTGATCCTCGGCGCGATCACCGGCATCGGGGGTGGCATGCTGCGCGACATCCTCGTGCGCGAGATCCCGACGGTTCTCCGCGGCGGGCTCTACGCGATCCCCGCCCTCGTGGGCGCCGGGATCGTCGTCAGCGCCTACCACGCCGGCGATCACACGCTCACGTTCCCCATCCTCGGCGCGCTGGTCTGCTTCTCGATGCGCATGGCCGGCCTGCGCTACGGGCTCGGCCTACCCGTCGCGGCGAACGTCGCCATCACGAGCGTCCCTCGCCTTCGACGGGCGCATGCCGCGCAGAAGAGCGGCGACCGGGAGCAGCCTCGGGAACGTCCCTAGAGCCAACCCGCTCGGCGGGACGACGGGTAGCGGGCCCCCAGACTGTCTCATCGGTGTCGACTTCGGTCTCTCCCGTTCGTCGTCAGAATGAGTGCGGCGAAAGGCGCCGCCCGACCACAGGAGGTTCGATCGATGAAGTACCTGCTTGCACTGATCGGAGACCAGTCGCGCTCCGCCGAGGCGACGCCGGAGGAAAGGCGGGCGATGATGCAGGCCTGGGATGACTACACGCGCGCGGCGATCGATGCCGGGGTGTACCTGGGCGGCGAGGGCCTGCAGCCGCCCGCCACCGCCACGACCGTGCGGATTCGGGAGACGGGCGAGCACATCGTCACCGACGGCCCGTTCGCCGAGACCAAGGAGCAGCTCGGCGGCTACTACCTGCTCGACTGCAAGGACCTCGATGACGCGCTCGCGTGGGCGAAGCGCATCCCGTGGCGGGGAGGCAGCGTCGAAGTGCGGCCGATCATGGACTATGAGGCTGCCGGGTCGCAGGCGCACACCAACCGGGCAGAGGCGGAGGCGGCGCGGTAGGCCCATCGGCAGAGACGGTCGGGCGCCTGTTTCGGGAAGAGTCCGGGCGGGCGATCTCCTCGCTGATCCGCGTGCTCGGCGACTTCGACCTCGCCGAGGAGGCGGTGCAGGACGCCTTCGTCGTCGCGCTCGAGGTGTGGCCCGAGCGCGGCGTGCCGCGCAATCCGGGGGCGTGGATCACCACCACGGCCCGGAACAAGGCGCTCGACCGCATCCGCCGGGCGCGGCGGCTCGAGGCCAAGGTCCGCGAGCTCGAGGCGCTGGCACCCGCCGGCTACCAGGACGACGAGATGCCCGAGAGCTCGATCCCCGACGACCGGCTGCGGCTGATCTTCACCTGCTGCCACCCGGCGCTCGCCCCCGAGGCGCGCGTGGCGCTCACTCTGCGCAGCCTGGGAGGTCTTCAGACACCGGAGATCGCCCGTGCCTTCCTCACCTCGGAGAGCGCCATGCAACAGCGACTGGTGCGGGCCAAGCGCAAGATCCGCGACGCCCGCATCCCCTATGTCGTGCCCGCCGAGCACGAGCTGCCCGACCGGCTGTCGTCGGTGCTCGCGGCGCTGTACCTGATCTTCAACGAGGGCTACGCCGCCACCGCAGGCGAGGCCCTGATCCGTCGCGAGCTGTGCTCGGAGGCGATCCGCCTGACGCGCATCCTCCGCGGGCTGATGCCGGACGAGCCCGAGGTGGCCGGGCTGCTGGCGCTGATGTTGCTCCAGGACTCGCGGCGCGAGGCCCGCACCGGCCCGGCCGGGGAGCTGGTGCTGCTCGAGGATCAGGACCGCCGCCTGTGGGACCGAGACGAGATCGAGGAGGGGCTTGCGATCGTGCGCCGCCTGCCCGACGGCCCGTACGCGCTGCAGGCCGCCATCGCCGCCGAGCATGCCCGCGCGGATAGCGGCGAGGCGACCGACTGGCCTCGCATCGTCGAGCTCTACGGGTCGCTCGCCCGCGCGGCGCCCAGCCCTGTGGTTGAACTGAACCGCGCCGTGGCGGTCGCGATGGCGGAGGGACCGCAGCGTGGCCTTGAGCTGATCGAGCGCATCGAGGGTCTCGAGGGCTACCACCTCCTCCACGCCGCGCGGGCCGACCTGCTCAGGCAGCTCGGCCGTGCAGGCGAGGCCGCCCGCGCCTACCGGACGGCGCTCGAGCTCGCCTCCCAACCCGCGCAGCGCGACTTCCTGCGCGGCCGGCTTGAAAGCACCTCGTCTGACGCCCGGCTCGGCTGAGAGGGCAGAGGCTGGCGGTCGAGCGCACCGACACGAACGTCCCTGCCTGAACCGCATCGCAGACAGGACGAGGCACATGCTCTGCTCGGAGCTACCTCGGCTGATCATGCTGCGGCTAGCGCCCGGAAATAGGCAGCCGCATCCTCCAGTCGATCGTCACCCCAGAAGAGCTCACCGTCGATTGCGAATGTCGGGACCCCGAAGACGCCCAGGTCGTGTGCCAGCTCGGTTGCAGCGCGGAGTCGTTGCTTGGTCCTGGGATCCTCCACGGCGCGCTCGAGCTCCTCGCGCCCGAGCCCGATCTCCGCACCGGCCTCGAGCACCTCGGCTTGGCGGCTCAGCTCCCGTCCCCTCTGAAAGGCATTGCGGAACATGCGCATGGTGAGCTCGCGCCCGCGGTCGACGCCGAATGCGTAGGTGACTGCTCGCATCGCGATCAGGTAGTCGGTCGGCCAGGGGTCCGGCCAGCGCATCGCTGGCAGCCCATAGTGCCGGGCACGTCGCTCGATCTCCGCCATCCCCGTTTGGCGCCGTCGGTAGTCACCGAGAGCCCACGAGCTGCGTCCGGTCAGCTTGAATAGCCCGCCGAGCAGTAGGGGCTGCCAGATCACCGGTTCGGGCAGGAGCGTGTGCATTCGCTCGGCGGCCAAGTACGCGTACGGGGAGCCGATGTCGAAGTAGAACGTGATGTCGGGCATGTTCGGTAGACTGAACGACTCGTTTCGTATGGTACACGACACCGACTCGAACCGCCTGCAGGAGGTCCTCGCCGCGAACTTGCGCCGGCTTCGCATCGCCCGGCATCTCTCCCTCTCCGAGCTCGCCCGCGCCACGCGGATGAGCAAGGCGACGCTCTCGGTGATCGAGAACGGGAAGGCCAACCCAACGGTCGAGACGTTGGCGACCTTGGGAAGCGCCTTGCGCGTGTCCGTCGGTGAGCTGTTGGAGGAGTTGCCTTTGGGCGAGATTCGCGTCCTCCGCGCAGCGCAGTCGCCGCCAAGACTGGATGGACAGCCGAGCGAGCGGCTGCTCGAAGCGCTGACGCTCAGTGGCAACCTGGACGTGGTCGAACTGTCGCTGCCGGCGCGCCATGTGCATGAGCTTGATCCGAAGCCAAACGGCACGCGCGCTCATCTCTACGTGCTCGAGGGAAAGGTGATCGCGGGGCCCGTGGAGCGCATCACCGAACTCGGCCCCGGCGATTACGCGTCCTTCCCCGCCGACGTTCCGCACGTGTTGGAGGCAGGGCGTCAGAGGATCCGGGTCCTGTTGCTCTCCGAAACTGCAAGATGACCGAGATCCCGGGCGGGGATTCCGACTGCCTCCCCAGCGGATCCAGTGCACGACAAGACGGGAGCTAGGCGTGCCGCGCCATGGCTGCGCGCAGCGTCTGCCGCGCGTCCGCGCCCATCTGCCGGATGATCTCGCCCGCGGGCCGAGCCTCTGCAAGCTCATGGGCTTCGCCGGCCCACAGATTGAAGCTATCTGCATCGCCCTGGCGACGAGCCGCGGCGCGCAGCGGGGTGGTGATGTGGTGGACCTCCGGATACGCGATCGGTGCCCTCGGGCTGTGCTCGGTCATGAAGGGGTTGACGATGCCCCGTGCGAGCCGGCCGCTGAACGCGCGCGTGAGCGCGGTGGGGATGGGTTGAGTCATCCGCGCCCTCTGGGCCGCGGTGGTGCCCGCCTCGGGGGTGAGCATCAGCGCGCTTCCGATGGCGGCAGCGGCCGCGCCGGCGCAGAGTACCGCTGCGAGCGCGGCCCCATCTGCGATGCCCCCGCTGGCAATTAGCGGCAGCGGAACGGCGCGGGCGACGAGGCGCAGGAGCGCGAGCAGCCCGATCCCCTGGGTCGGTGGGTTCCTCGCTGTCGTTGAAACCCCCGCGGTGCCCGCCCGCCTCGCTGCCTTGCGCGATTAGCGCGTCGGCACCCACCGCGTGGGCGGCGAGGGCCTCCTCCCGGTTGGTGATCGTGATCCACACCGCGATCCCACGCCCGTGAAGGCGTTCGACGACCGCACGGTGCGGACACCCGAACGTGAACGAGACGACGTCGACGCCCTCCTCGCAGACGAGCCCGAGCTTGGCCTCCCAGTCGTCGTCATCGTGGCGGGGCTCGCCGAGCTCGACGCCCAACCGCTGCGCTTCGGGGCGGATTTCCTCGAGGTAGGCGCAGAGCGCCTCGGGATCCGGCTGCGTTGCCGTGGGGACAAAGATGTTGACTCCGAAAGGCTGGGCCGTCTCCGCGCGCAGCTTCGCGATTTCCTCGCGCACGGCCTCCGCGTGCTTGTAGCCGGATGCGATGAAGCCAAGCCCTCCCGCCTCGCAGACCGCGATTGCCAGCTGCGGTGTAGAAGGTCCCCCAGCGAGCGGCGCTTGGACTATCGGCTCTCGCAGCGTCGTGAGGTCGAACATGTCAGTTCTCTCCTAGGTGAAGTGCTTGGTCATGAACGTCGCGATGGTGGATGCGGCCAGGACGGGCTCGTCGTCGTAGATCGAATGACCCGCGTCATCTAACACCGCGAGCTCCGCGCCTTCGACCTGCTCCCGGAAGCGCCTCGCGCGTGACAGCGGGCGATTCGCTGAGCAGCGCCGCCCGGAAGCGCTCGCGCGTGAGGCCGGCCATGAACCGCTCGCCCGCCTGCTCGGTACGCATCACCGCTGCAAGCGAATGCCACCTGCCGTCGGCAAGAATCGAGGCGCCGTTGGAGATCACGAGCCCCGCTACCGCACCGCGATGATCACGCGCCCACCGCAGCCCGATCAGCAGGCCCCAGTCGTGGCCCATGAGCACTACCCGCTCCAAGCCGACGCTTCGCCGAAACCTCTCGAGGGCGCTCGCGTGGCGCTGCCAGCAGCCGGGACGATCCGGCGCTGAGTCCCGAACCCCGGAAGATCGGGCGCCACCGCGCGATAGCCCTGGTCGGCCAGGGCCGAGAGGACCGCGCGCCACATGTAGGACGAGTAGGGCCAGCCGTGCAGCAGCAGCGCCACTGGCCTTGATTGATCCAGGCGTTCTGGAGCGGCCTCGCGGTAGGCGAGGCCCCCCGCTGTTCTGACCGCCGCCCTGCTCCTAGGCGACACGGTCCCCGAGCCCGGTCGAGTCGCCGACCGCCTTTGCGCGCGGGCGGCCAGGGTCACGCCTGTCGTAGAAGCTCTGCAGCCGGTCGCGTGACTCCTCGTCACGAACGATCGCCCAGCCGTTCAGGGCTTCGATCCGAAGCTGATCGTCCAGCCGGCGGCCGATCATGTCCAAGATCGTCTCCTTCGCCGAGCGCAGCGCGTCCTGGCTGTTGCGAAGCATCTGATGTGCGATCGCCTCGGCCGCCGAGAGAAGGTCCTCGGGCGCCACGACGCTCGTGACCAGGCCGAGTCGCTCGGCACGGTCGGCGCCGATCGGCTCGGCGGTCAGCACGAGCTCGAGTGCCGCCGCCACGCCCGCGATATCCACGAGCCGAGGGATGCCGCCGTCCATGTGATGAAAACCGCGCCTGGCCTCGAATGACCCGAACTGAGCCCTCTCCGATGCCACCCTGATGTCACACGCGAGCGCCAGCTCGAATCCGGCCGCCAGCGCCCAGCCGTTCACGGCGGCGACGAGGGGCTTGCGGATGTCGTGGAGGCCCCGTGTGATTCCGCCCAGACCATGCTCGACGTTCTGACGCACCCACCACGCCGAGCTGTCCATCCTCTCTGGAATCAGCGTCTTTAGATCGGCGCCCGCGCAAAACGCCTCACCCGCGCCGGTCACTATCGCTACGTCGACTGCCCCGTCGGCGTGGAATTGCCTGAACGCGTGCCACAGGAGCGAGTCCATCTCGTCATCGATCGCGTTTCGCGCGTCGGGTCGATTCAACGTGATGTACGCGATCCGGCCGCGGGTCTCGTAGATGACTTTCGGCACTCGACTTCCTTTCGTCCGGGCTGGCTTGCCGCGCTGTTCTATAAAACGAACGATCTGTTCGCTATGATACCGCCGCGGTGTCAGGATCCCCAGCTCTCCACTGCTCGCGGCCACTCGGCGCTCTCAGAGGCGACGCGATTGCGGCCAGATCCGTCGCGGACGGACGCGATGCCCTGCATCGCGGAGCCGGACTGCTGGTTCGAGAGATCGCGTACGCCGACCGGCGAGCCCTGTCCTTCATGTTCGCGCGACTCAGTGGCGAGTCACGCTATCGACGCTTCCTTCATCCCAAGACCGAACTGAGCGATCGCGAGCTCGATGGGCTGGCGAGACTCGACCACTGGCACCACGAAGGCCTGATCGCGTGGTCGCCCTGGCCGCGCACGCCGATCGGAGTCGCGCGGTACGTTCGGACTGAGCAATTCGACTGCGCCGAGGTCGCGGTCACCGTCGCCGACGCGTGGCAGCGACGAGGTCTCGGAAAGGCTCTGCTGCTGGTTCTCCGCGAGCGGGCCGAGCGAGCCGGGATCCGCCGTTTCACCTCGTTGATCCTGTGGAGCAACAAGGCTGGCTTGCGACTCGCGCACCAGCTCGGCCCTTGTCGACAGATCAGGTCCGCCGACGGAATCGTTGAGCTCGAATGCTTCTGCGAGTGAGCTTTCCGAGGAGTGCGCCCCGGGCGGCGCCCGGTGAGGCGCAAGCCGTGCGTCACGAGCCGATTTCGTTCCTCGCTCTTGTCCTCACCTCGCTCGGACCGCTGCTGGTCTCGCTGGATGTGTCCATCACGAACGCGGTGCAGCCGGCGATCGGCAGGAGCCTGCACGGAGTCAGCATGGCCGAGATCTCCTGGACGATCACGGCCTACGCGATCACCTTTGCCGCCACGCTGGTGCCGGCAGGACGCATCGCTGATCGCGCAGGGCGACGCCGAACGTTCATCGGCGGCATGGCTCTGTTCGCGCTCGCGTCGCTCGTCTGTGCCGCGGCCCCCGACCTACCCGTTCTGATCATGGGTCGTGTGCTTCAGGGCTGCGGCGCTGCCGCAGCACAGCCAGCCTCGCTCGGTCTGCTCTTGGCGCTCGCACCCAGCGCGCGTCGGTCGGTCCTGACTGCACGGTGGGCGGCCGCCGGAGCGGCTGGAATCGCGCTTGGTCCACTCGTCGGAGGAGCGATCGCGGTCCTCATCTCCTGGCGCTGGGCATTCCTCGTCAACGTTCCGATAGTCGCGCTGGCGTGCTTGCTCACGCCTCGGGCGGTTCCGGAAACGCAGCGACACCCCGGCCGCTCACTTCCCGACCCACTCGGTGCCGTCGCGCTGGCCGGAGCCGCTGCCTTGATCGCGCTTGCCATCTCCCAGCTCACGACATGGGGCGCCGGGGACCGAAGAACGGAGGCCGCGGTCCTTCTGGGGCTTTTGCTCGGCGCGGGATTCATGGCCCGCTGCCGCCGGGTCGGCGATCCCCTGCTGCGCCTCGACCTGCTGCGCAACCGCCCGTTCGCGCTTCTGACGCTGACGACCGTCCTCTACGCCGCGAGCTTCTTCGGGCTCCTGTTCAGCTTCGTGCTCTTCCTGACCACCGAATGGCGGCTCTCGATCGTCGAAGCCGGTCTGAATATCGTACCCATGGCGCTGGTCAACATCGCACTTGCTCCAATCGTTGGGCGACTACCGGCACGATTCGGATTTCCAGCACCGCTCGCCGCTGGCGCAGGAATCATGTCCATCGGGCTGCTGCTCACGGCCACGGTCCAGGCCGGCCACTCCTTCCACGCGAGCTGGATCATCACCTCAACACTGATCGGCGTCGGGATCGCGCTCTGCTACCTACTCCTGGGTGCCGCAGCCGTCGCCGATGTACCCCATCGCGAGCTGGCCGCCGCCACGGGGCTGAACCAATGCGCGCGGCAGCTCGGGGCGGCCCTCGGCATCGCCGCCGTCGTCGCAGCTATCGGCGCAGGCAGCCACACGTCCGTGGCCCGCTTTCATCTGGCGTGGCTCATCTGCGCGGGGTTCTCATCGCTGGCAGTGCTTTCTGCGGGGAGCCTCGCCATTCTCAGGCGCACCCGACCCGGCGACCCCCAGCCGAGCGAGCGTGTCGTTCACATCGCTCACGCCGCCGGGGAGCGCATGCCGACGACGTACCTATGCGGTGCCCCGGTGCGCAGGCTGATCGCCCGCACACAGCCCGGGCATGGCCCTCGGGGAGGCGGTGTGTGCGCTACGTGTGCGCAGCTCGACGCAGCGGGCGCCGCACACGAGAGGTCGCACAGCGGATCTGGATAGCCCCTCCTTCGAAGCGACAGTACGGTGCGTGTGCTGAGCTGGGTCAGGACGGCCGCAGGACACGCCGGGCGAGGCGTCGCAGCTTCTTGTCGAGCGTGAGCAGCGCCGAGCCGGTCGCGATCGCGGTCGCAAGCGACATCGCGTCCGGGAGCCGCAGCGGCTCATGCTCGGCCCGGAGCGCGGCTGCGCGTCGAGCGATGGCGCGGTCGATCGGAACGATCGATATGCCGGCCGCGTCGAAGAACTGATCGACGGTAGCGTCCGTCCCTGCTTGCAGCGGGCGCACGATCGTTTCGGCGTACACGCTGGCGGCGACGAGTAGCTCGTCGCCTGCTGCGAATCGGCGTCGCAGCGCCGTCACCGCATTGGCGTGCTGATCGTCCCCGGGATCCAGGAACGCGATCACGATGTCGGCGTCCAGCGCTACGCGCGCCACTCGTCACGCAGCCGCTCGAGATAGCCGCGCGGGTACGTGCCGGCAGGAAGACTGCCCGCATAGCGATCGATCAGGTCCTCGGCACGCTCGACCTCGATCCGGCCGCGGCCGACCGCTCGGACCACGACCTCGTCGCCCGCGGCCAAGCCGGCATCTTTGAGCACCCTCACAGGGAGCGTGACCTGATGCTTGCTGGAGACCTTGCTCATCGCTTTACCAATCTACCAAAGGGTAAAGGGGATCGTCCAGCGGCGACCCGGAGCCCCGGGGCGCGTGCGGACGGTCGCTCGTCCTCGGCGGCGGCAGCTCACACGCGCCCGCCCTCAGCCGGTGACGGTCACGAGCGTGCCGTAGGTCAGGTAGCTCCACGCGCGCTCGGCGGCGCTGTAGGGGACCTCGATGCAGCCGAGGCTCTGCGGGTAGCCCCAGGAGGACCGCGGGATGTAGTGGACGGCATCGCCGCCGTTGAAGTAGGCGACCCACTGCACGTAGTCGGCGTAATGGGAGCCGTCGGGGTTGGTGCCCCGCATCACCTGGCTTCGAAGTCGCTCGTACACGGGAAAGGTGCCCTGCGCGGTGGGGGCGGCGGCGATGCCGGTGTTGGCGAGGGTGCGGACGACCACCTGTCCGTTGTGGTAGACGCTGAGCGTCTCGGGGCTGGCCTCGCTGCCGATCGCGTAGGTGTAGCCGCCGCGGTTTGCCTGCCCGCGGCGCAGCGCGTGCAGGAGCGCCGTCCATAGCGAAGGCCCGGCGACACCGTCCATCGTCAGGCCGTGCTGGGACTCGAAGGCCATCAGCGCCCCCCGGATCACCAGCGCGGTGTCGCGCAGCCACAGCTCGTGCAGCGACGCGGGCCAGCCGCGACCGAACACGAAACGCCCCCCGGGGGGCGAGTACAGCGCCCGCAGCTGACCGGCCGTGTTCACCCAGCGCGGATCCCGCGAGCTGACGAAGTGCACCGGCAGGTAGCGCAGGTCGGCCAGCACCTGCTCCAGGCGGGCGGCGGAGGGCTGGCCGACGGTGTATGTGATCCGCGCCCTGCGCTTGAGGACGGCGCCGTCGGCCGCGCGAATTCCCGGGGGAACGATCAGGCGCACCGTGGTGCCGGGCGGGTAGGCGCTGGAGGAGGTGAAGCGGAGCGTCCTCGGTCCGGTCTGCCTCCACCGGCCGGCCAGGGCGGGCGAGAGCCGGGGGGTCACGGTCTGGGTTGCCGCCAGGGCGCTTGAGAAGCGAACCGTGAGCGCCGCGTCGCCGGCGATCGTGCTCCGGCGGCGGGGCGAGACCGAGACGACGCGCAGCGGCGCCCGCGCGGGCTGGCTCGCGGCGTTGGGGGGCGGTTGGGCGCCGGTGGCGGAGCCACCGGACGATGACGCGGCGGCCGGCGCGATCGCGCTCACGACCGCTGTCAGGGCCGAGGCGGCGAGCAGACGGAACCGGCGGCGCACGCGCTCACCCTACCCCCATGCCGAGACGCGTCAAAACCACCGACGGCCCCGCGTGGCATGATGCGCTCATGTCTGCTCATGGCCCGGATGGAGAGGGCTTCGACGAGATGATCCGCGCGGTCACGCGAGAGCTCGGCCGGTTCATCGAGCGCTCGATGGAGAGCGTCGATCTGGATGAGCTCGCCGGCATGGTGGGAGTGGACCCCGCGGCGGCCAGCAGCTGGGCGCACAGCGCGGGCAGCTGGCTGAGCGCGCAGGCGGAGAACCTCGGCGAGGAGCTCGCGCTGCGCATCGATCCGAAACCGCGCGCGGGCTTCCCGTCTGATCCCATGAGCGGCGTCGCGCCCCATCCGCTGGACCTGCCGACCGACGAGCAGGGACGGGCGCTGGCGGCGCTTGACTCCGGTCGGTGGACGGTGGAGCCGGGAACCGAGACCCTCACGGCGAAGGGCGAGGGCCCGGCGCCGCGCGGCGCGCTCGGGATCGTCCGGGAGCTGCGCGTGCGCGACTGGATCACCCGCGAGGGTGAGCTGACGATGGCCGGGCGACACGCGCTCGGCCGCTGGCTGCGCGCGGCGAGCACCCGTTAGCGCGGGATCGGCGCGGCGCTGCGCGGCAGCGCTGCACGAGTTCCGCAACACGAGTGCAGGCTTCCCCCGATGGCCCGCCGCCGCGCCTCACCTACGCTCGCGGCCGTGGGTCCTGCACTCCGCCTGCCGAGGTGGCTGAGGCCGTCGCGCCTGATCGCGACGGGCGCCGCGGTCGCGGTCGCGGCGGGGGCGGCGATCGCCGCGGCCGCCCCTGCCCGCCCCGAGCGGATCGCGGTGCCGCTGGCCACCGGCTATGGCGGCGAGGGCAGCGGGGGCATCGTCCTGGTCGGACCGGCCGGACGGCGGGTGGCGACGCTCACCCGGCCGCGCGCGGGGCGCGAGGACAGCCAGCCGGCCTGGTCGCCCGACGGCAGGTGGATCGCGTTTTCGCGCACGACCGACGGCCGCCGGACCTTCCAGATCTACGTGATGCGCGCCAACGGGACCGATGTGCGCCGCCTCACCCGCGGGCGCTTCGACACCGACCCGGCCTGGTCGCCCGACGGCAGGTGGATCGCCTACCGCTCGGACCGCGTCCTGCGCATCGTTCATCCGGACGGGAGCGGCGGCCGCGTCGTCCCGACCCGCGCCCCCACCGACGTCGGCTGGCCATCGTGGGCGCCGGGCGGGCGGATCGCCTACTCCTACTGGCCGGCGACCCCCAGCGACTGGCCGGCCGCGTGCCGGCAGCCGGGGAGCGGCTGCGGTTATGTGATCTCCTCGCGGCTTGACGGGACCCAGCGCCGGCTGGTCGTGCACGGCCGCGACGCGCGCTGGTCACCGGACGGGCGCACGATCGTCTACACCGGGCCCGATGGGGGCGTCTTCATCGCTCCGGGGACCGGGGGCAAGGGGCGCATGCTCGGCCGCGGCTACCTGGCCGAGTTCTCGCGTGACGGCCGCCAGATCGTCTACGCCCGGATGGGCGACATGCCCTCCCGGGACTCGGTCTGGATCATGAACCGCGACGGCAGCGGCGCCCACCGCATCCTCACCGGCGGCTCGAACCCCGCCTGGCAGCCCTGAGGCGCAACCCCCCACCGGGCTTCTCTTCGCTGCTTCTTCGACGGCTGTTAGCTCGTTGCGACAGAGGTCCGCTGTGATTGCGCCATGACCTCCTACACGATCTCCCCCAAGCGCTTCCCTCCCCCACGCCGCGCCCCCGGCTACCTGGACGAACTCGCCTCCGAGCCGTCGGCCGATGCCGGCGCGCCGGCGGACGCGACCCGCGCTCAGCGGCGCGTCCAGCGCTCGTTCGACGGGTGGCTCGCGGGCCGGATCCGCAAGCAGTCCCGCCACTGGCGCCAGCACTGACTGGCGCCGGTGGCCGGGGCCCGGGCGGGTCGGCCACCGGTCCCCGCCGTGCAACGATTCCCAGGTGCCGATCCACCTGTGGGCGTTTCTGGGAATCTCGGCGGCGGTGATCCTCGCTCCCGGGCCCGACACCGCGGTCGTGACCAGGAACGCGATCCTCCACGGCCGCAGGGTGGCGCTCGGAGCGACGCTGGGCATCAACGCGGGTCTGCTGATCTGGACGCTGGCCGCGGCCCTCGGGGTGGCGGCGGCGGTGCGAGCCTCGGCGGTCGCCTTCGACGTGCTCAAGGTGGCGGGCGCGGTCTACCTGGCGTACCTCGGCGTCCAGGCGCTGGCGGCGGCGGCCGCGGAGCGGCTCTCGTCGGGGCAGCGGCCCTCGCGCGGGGGGCGGATGGGCGCGCCGATCGAGCCGGGGCCGGCCGCGGCCGCCCCCGCCGCCGCGCCTGCCCCCGCCCCCGCGAGCACGCTGCTGGGCTTCCGCCAGGGGCTCTTCAGCAACCTCGCCAACCCCAAGATCGCGGTCTTCTTCACCAGCCTGCTGCCCGGGTTCGTCTCCCCCGGGCACCCGGTGCTGGCGCCGTTCCTGATGCTCGGCGGCCTGTTCGTGCTGCTCAACGTCGCCTGGCTGTCCAACTACGCGGTGCTGGCCGCGCGGATCTCCGACGTCCTGACCCGGCCGCGGGTCAGAGCCGCGCTGAGCGGCCTCACCGGCGTGGCGCTCGTCGGCCTGGGGATCCGCCTGGCGCTCGAGCGCCGCTAGCAGGCGGGATCCAGCCCGCCGGGGCGGCGGCGCTCAGGCGTAGGGGCAGCCGTTCATCGGCCTGGTGTTCTGCGAGGCCGGGAACGCGAACAGCGGCAGCCCGAAATCCTGCGTCCACGTCGCGCCGCCCCGGATCCGCCGGCCGATCACCCCCAGCGTCTCGCCGAGGCCGACGTCGCTGAAGCCGGGGTAGAGGATGTTGCGGCAGTGGAAGCGGCTGCGCATCCACGCCCGCACCAGAGCGGCGGGCGTCCTGGGGCCGCTGGCGATGTTCTCGGCGGCGGTCTGCCACTGGTAGCCGACGGCGCCGAAGCGGGCCGTCCAGTTCGACCCGTGGCTGAAGTCGCGGTGGGCGACCATCCACCCCGACCAGTGCTCGGCGACCCGATCCAGCCTGCGGTTGTTGCGCAGGGGCGGGAGGCCGCGCTCGGTCCGCTGCTGGTTTATCAGGCACAGCACGGAGGCGCGCACGGCTGCGAGGGAGAGCGTCCGCACCGGGCGCCTGGCGTTGGCGCAGGCGGCGCGCGGACGGGCGCCCGCCGTCCCGGCGGTGACGGCGAGACAGGCGGCGGCGGCGAGCGCCGCGGCCAGGGCAGAGCCTCGTATGTAGACGTGCGTGCTGGTCATGATCCGCGCCCTGCCCCTCGAATCTGGTCTCGGAGACGCGCGGGGACCCCCGAAGGTCAGGCCCTTTGCCCTCGAACATTCGTCCAACCCCAGATCAGGTCTGGTGGTGATTTCCCGGTTGCTCCAGGGCATATTCCCCTATACATGAGAAGCTGCGCGCGATGGCGGTCTGCTGGACCGGGGGAGAGGCTCCTTCACAGTGCTGGGATTCCGAGCCCCCCGCCGATTCCCGGCGGCCGAGGATCCTGATGCCGCGGCCCATCGAGGTGCCGCTCCCCCGCGAGCGCAGCTGCGCGGCGATCGCCCGCCGGCTGGTGGAGCGCCACTTCTCCTACGAGCTGGACGCCCACGCAATCGAGAACCTCAAGCTCGTGGCGACCGAGCTGGTCGACAACGCCTATCTCCACGGGGAGGGGGAGATCCAGCTCCGTCTGCAGAAGCTGGGGCCCTGCGTGCGCGTGGAGGTCATCGACGAGGGGCAGGACGCCGAGATCAGGGTGCGGCCGAACCCGACCGGCGTCGGCGGCCACGGATTGCAGCTGGTCCAGCGGCTGGCCAGCGCGTGGGGCGCCCGGGAGGGCACCGCTCACGTGTGGGCGGAGCTGTGGGTGGCCCGCTGAACGCCCGCGCGGACGGCCGAGCGCCGGAACGGACATAATCCCGGGGGCATGTCCGCCACCGACGACCTGCTGGCTCAGAACCGGCGCTACGCCGAGGGGTTCGACAAGGGCCACCTCCCCGCTCCGCCGTCCCGGGCGATCGCCGTCGTCTGCTGCATGGACGCGCGCCTGCACGTGAGCCGGATCCTCGGCCTCCAGGAGGGCGACGCACACATCATCCGCAACGCCGGGGGCGTCGTGACCGACGATGTGATCCGTTCGCTGGCGATCTCCCAGCGCCTGTTGGGCACCCGCGAGGTGATGCTGATCGCGCACACCGGGTGCGGGATGCTCAGCTTCGGCGACGACGAGTTCCGCCGCCAGATCGAGGCCGAGACCGGCGTGCGCCCCGAGTGGGCGGCCGAGGCGTTCGCCGACGTGGAGCAGGAGATCCGCCAGGGGATCGCGCGGATCAAGGCCAGCCCGTTCCTGCCCGCCACCGACCGGGTGCGCGGCTTCGTCTACGAGGTGGAGACCGGGCGGCTGCGCGAGGTCGGCAGCTAGCCGGCGGCCGCGCCGGCCTCAGGACTCCAGCGGCAGGTCGGCCCACACGTGGGTGGTGCCCTCGAACACCCCCCACTGCCTGGCCAGCCGGTCGACGATGTGCAGCCCCCACCCGCCCGTCTCGTCCGCGGGCTGCTCGCGGATGTGCGGTACCTGCCCGGACCCCTCGTCGCTCACCGCCAGGCGCAGGCAGTCGCCGACCCTCCAGAGCCGGAGCCCGACGGCGCCGTCGCCGTACTTGTAGGCGTTGGTGACCAGCTCCGAGGCGACCAGCTTGGCCTTCTGGAGCACGCCGTCGGGCACGTCGCGGCCTCGCAGCGCGTGCTCGACGAATGCGCGGGCATCGGCGGCGGCGTCCGGCGCCCGCCGCAGACGCACTTCGGCGACCCAGTCAGGTGGGTGGTGGATGCCGCTCAAGGAAGCCCCAATTGAACCGCGCCCGTGGACACACGAGGGCGCACTAGATACGATAGCCGCGCAAGGGCCATTGCGGCAATGACGGTTGCGAAAGGGACCTCAGTGGGCACTCGCGAGGAGGGAGATGGGGTGGCTCGAGCCGGCCGCGGGCCGGACGCCGCGACGGCATTCATCGACGCGCTCGACGACCTCGACATGGCGCTCGACGACGCGCTGCGCATGATCGGGGAGATGAGGGGCCGCTGCGCGGCAATCCGCGCCGCCCACGCGCACGGCAACCGCCTGCGCGAGATCGTCTCCGCCGAGCGGACCCCGCCGCTCGTGCAGCTGCTGACCAGGACGACCAGCCTCCTTCACTCCTACGGCAACCGGGTCAGGCGCGCGGAGGCCCAGGCGCTGCACGACGAGGGCATGACGATGGAGGAGATCGCGGCGCTGTTCGGGGTCAGCCGCCAGCGCGTCTCGGCGCTGCTGCGCGACCGCCGCCCGCTCTAGGCGCGCGGCCGCCCCTCCGCTCTAGGCGCGCGGCCGCCCCCGCTCCGGACGCGCGCCCTAGGCGCCCGCGGCCTCGTATCGCCGCGCCACCTCGGCGTGGGCGTCGAGCGCCTGCTCGACCGCCTCGCGGCCCCGGGCGGGCAGCCAGAACAGCCCGCGGTGCACGCCCGCCCCCTCCAGGGCCTCGATTCGCCGGGGATCCCGCGTCATCCCGGACACGGTCACCGGGATGGGGCCGCGGCCGGCGTCGCGGGCGCGGCGCTGGAGCTCGGCGATCCGGGCGGGGAGATCCTCGTCCCTGATCCGGTTGGGCATCCACTCGTCCCCGAAGGCCACCACGCGGTCGATCACCCGCGCGCCGTTGCCCCCCACCAGGACCGGCGGGTGGGGGTCCTGGAGGGGCTTGGGCCAGCACCAGATGCGCTCGAAGCCGACGTGCCGGCCGGAGTAGCTGGCCTCCTCCTGGGTCCAGATCGCCTTCATCGCCTCGATCCGCTCGCGCATCACGGCGAAGCGGCGCGCGGGCTCGGTGCCGTGGTTGCGCATCTCCTCGAGGTTCCACCCCGCCCCCACCCCGAACAGGAACCGCCCTCCGGAGAGGCGGTCCAGCGAGGCGACCGCCTTGGCGGTGATGATCGGGTCGCGCTCGATCACCAGGCAGATGCCGGTCCCGAGCCTGATCCGCTCGGTCGCGGTGGCCACCGCGGCCAGCGCGACGAACGGGTCGTGGGGCCGGCTGTACTCGGGCGGCAGCTCGCCGCCGCCGGGGTACGGCGTCTGCCGGGCGGCGGGGATGTGGGTGTGCTCGGGGAACAGGATCGACTCGAACCCGCGCTCCTCGGCCATCCGGCCGAGCTCCGCGGGGTCGGGGGTCTCCTCGGTCGGGAAGATGGCCACGCCGAATCGCATCCACCGCACGCTACCGTGTCGGGCATGGCAACCAACGAGACCGATCGGCGCGAGGTCCAGCTCTCAGAGCAGGAGTGGCGCGAGCGCCTGACCCCCGAGCAGTACGAGGTGATGCGCCAGAACGGCACCGAGCCCGCGTTCACCGGCCGCTACTGGAACGTCAAGGACGACGGGATCTACCGCTGCGCCGGGTGCGGCGCCGAGCTGTTTAGCTCGGAGACCAAGTTCGAGTCGGGCACCGGCTGGCCGAGCTTCTACGAGCCGGCGGTGGCCGAGAACATCGAGCTGCGCAGCGACGACAGCCACGGGATGCGGCGGACCGAGGTGGTGTGCCGGCGCTGCGGCGGGCATCTGGGGCACGTGTTCCCCGACGGCCCGGCGCCGACCGGCCAGCGCTACTGCATCAACTCCTGCGCGATCGACCTGGAGCGAGCTTGAGGTAGAGCAGCCCGCCCACGGCGACGAGGCCGAGCAGCACCGCCCCGACCACGCCGACGCGGGCCAGCACCGGCTCGGCGGCCTTGCCGCCGAAGTAGCCGACCAGCCCGTAGGTCACCCCCCAGGTGAGGCCGCCCAGCGCGTTCCAGAACAGGAACAGCCGCCACGGCATCCGGTTGATCCCGGCCAGCCAGGCGGCCGCGAAGCGCACCAGCGCGATCCAGCGGGCGAGGAAGACCGCCTTGGGGCCGTGGCGCTCGAAGAACCGGTCGCCCGCCCGCACGGCGCGCATCCGGTGGTGCCACAGGGGGCCAGGGGCGACCACCACCTCGCGTCCGAAGCGCCGCCCCAGCAGGTAGCCGACGTTGTCCCCGGTGATCGCCGACGCCACCCCGATCAGGATCACCAGCCAGATCTGGAGCTTTCCCTGGCTGGCGAGGATCGCCGCCAGCACGAGCGCGGTCTCCCCGGGCGACGGGATCCCCATCGACTCGAGCCCGATGATCGCGGGCAGCAGGTACCCCAGGCTGTTGGACAGCCCGATGATCGCCGCCAGCGCGGCGCCGCGGGCGATCACGCGCTCGGGGCGGGATTGCGCAGCACGGCGAGCAGCGAGAGGCCGGCGGGAAGCCGCCGGCTGCGGGCGAGCCAGCTCGCCTCTGCGCGCAGCGGCAGCTCGAGCAGCGAGTTGAGCCACTGCGGGCCGAGGCGCAGATCCGGCGTGTAGCCGTCGTCGGGGCTCTGCCCGCGCTGCAGCAGCCGCACGACGGCGGCGGGCGGCAGCAGCAGCATGTTGAACGAGGTGACCCGCTGGACGCTCCAACCCGCCTCCGCCGCCGCCTGGCGCAGCGCGCGCCGGCCGTAGCGGCGGTAGTGGTGGTTGGCCAGGTCGTGCAGGGACCACAGCGCCTGATAGGCGGGGACCGTGACCAGCAGCCAGCCCCCGGGAGCCGCCACCCGCCGCAGCTCGGCGAGGGCCCGGCGGTCGTCGGGCGTGTGCTCGATCACGTCCAGGCAGGTGATCAGCTCGAAGGTCCCGTCGGGCCAGGGCAGCTCCTCCAACCGGCCCACCCGGACCTCGCCGACCCGCCGCTCGGCGGCCACCGAGGCCGCCTCGGCGTCGAGCTCGATGCCCGACACCTCCCCGTAGCGGACCAGCTCCTGGAGCATGCGCCCGGACCCGCAGCCGGCGTCGAGGACCCGGCCCGAGCCCGACAGGGGGAGCCGGGAGAGCTCGGCCGCGACCACCCGGCGGCGGCCGCGGTACCACCAGTGGTGCTCGTCGACGTCGAGCATGGTTCGCATCAGGCGCTGGTCCATTCCCGGCGGATGGTGGCAGGTGGGCTTGGGGCGGCGGCTCTCAGGCCACCGCCAGCGGGTGCTCCTGCGGCGCGTGGGCGACCGGCAGCGCGAGGGTGAAGCAGGCCCCCGGCCCCTCGCCGGGCTCGAGCGCCAGCTCGCCCCCCATGCGCCGCGCCAGCTCGCGCCCGATGGCCAGCCCCAGGCCGAAGCCGGCGCTGCCCGCCGCCGAGCGCCCGCGCTTGAAGCGCTCGAAGATCACCTCACGCTCCTCGGGCGGGACTCCCGGCCCCTCGTCGCGCACGCTCAGCGAGGCCCGCGCGCCGCCCCGCACCGAGACCGTGACCCGCCCCCCCGGCGGGCTGATGCGCACGGCGTTGTCGAGCAGGATGCGCAGGATCTGGGCCACGCCGCTCGGGTCGCCGAGCGCCCAGACCGCCCCGCCGCGATCGTCGAGCACGGTCTGTAGCTCCCGTTCGGCCGTGCTGAGGTCGAACTCGGCGATCACGGCCCGGCTGAGCTCGCCCAGCTCCACCGGCTCGGAGCGCAGCTCCAGCTGGGCGTCCAGCCGGCTCAGGTCGAGCAGGTCGGAGGCCAGGCGCCCCAGGCGGCGGGATTGGACGCGGGCGCGCTCGAGCAGCCGCTGCGCGTCCTGGAGGTCGGGCTCGCCGGAGCTCAGCTCCTCGCCCAGCAGCTCGAGCATGCCCTCCAGCGAGGCCAGCGGCGTGCGCAGCTCGTGCGAGGCGGTGGCCACGAACGCCCGGCGGGCCTCCTCCTGGCGCTGGAGCTGGCTCTGCATCAGCGCGAAGGTGCGGGCGAGGTCGCCGACCTCGTCGCGCGCCCGGTCCACCGGCACCTCGACGGGCGGGCCCTCCTCGGCCAGGCGCATCGCCGCCACGCGCAGCTTGCGCAGCCGCGCCACCAGCGTTCCCGCCAGGGGGATGCCGAGGATCAGCGTCAGCACCAGCGCGGCCACGGCGGCGTAGATGAAGGCGGTTCGCACCGCGTGGACGGCGCCCGGGATCTCGTCGATCGGCCGGCGCACCGCCAGCACGTAGGTGAACTGGCCCTGGCGGAACGGGATCGCGGCGCGCGCGTACTCGGTGCCGTTGATCGACCCGAACGTGTACTGGGGGACGTGGGTGCGGAAGGCGGAGGCCACGTCGTCGAGCGGGTCGCCGGGCAGGACCGACGGCTGGTTGCGGCCGGTCGGCAGCGGCCGGCCGCGCCAGTGGGCGTCCGGGTATCCGAGCACCGCCGCCGTGACCCCGAAACGCTCCTGCAGGGAGCGCAGCGTGTCGCCCAGCTCGTCCGGGACCAGGACCTGCGGCCCGAGGGGGATGCTGCTCACCACGCTGGCCGGGTGCCGGTTGCCGAGGTCGGCCCTCAGGGTCCGCATCGCGGCGTTGCGCAGCGACTGCTCGAGCGGCCCCAGCAGGGCGACCGCGGCCACGATCAGCGTGACCACGGTCGCGACCAGGACCGCGCCGACGATCCGCCCGCGCAGGCCGAGGGCGCCCGTCTGCGGCAGCCGCCTGAGCACTACGGCCCCCGCAGGCGGTACCCCGCGCCGCGCACGGTGAGGATGTAGCGCGGCTTGTCCGGCTCGGGCTCGAGCTTCTCGCGCAGGTGGCGGATGTGGACATCGATGGCGCGGGGGTCCCGGTAGGCGCTGTCACCCCAGATCGCCCGGAGCAGCTCCTGGCGGTTGAGCAGTCGCCCCGGGTCGGTCATCAGCGCGTCGAGCAGCTCGAACTCGGAGAAGGTGAGGCGCACGGGGCGGCCGTCGACCGTGACCTCGCGCTGGGCGCGGTCGAGGACGATCGGGCCGACGACCAGGCGCTCGTCCCCCATCGCCCGCGTCCCGGCGCGGCGCAGCACCGCGCGGATCCGGCTGCGCAGCTCGGCCAGCCCGAACGGCTTGGTGACGTAGTCGTCGGCGCCCGCCTCCAGCCCCAGCACGGCGTCGGCCTCGGAGTCCAGCGCGGTCAGCATGATGATCGGGACCACGTTGCGCCGCCCGCGCAGGGTGCGGCACACCTCGTAGCCGTCGGGGCCGGGGCCGAGGGCGACGTCGAGCAGGACGATGTCGAAGTGGGCGGAGTCGGCGCGCTCGATCGCGCTGCGCCCGTCGGCCACGCCGAACACGCGGTGGCCCTCGCGGGAGAAGGACCGCACGAGCATCTCGCGCAGGTCAGCCTCGTCCTCGACGACGAGGATGCTCAGTGTCGGATCGCTCCTGCGGCCGTCTCTGGCGGAGACGCCCGGTGCGGCTCGCTCGACGGTCATCTGCCGGTTGATCGTAGCTCAGGCGCTGGGCGCGCCGAGGGGGCCGTCGCCGACATCCTTGCGCCGATCGCATCCGACTGGCGAGGCGCGTGGCGCAGAGGTGTCGGAAATCGACACCCACGCGCCACGCGCCCGCCGCGCGGCGAGTGATCGGCGCATAGGTGTCGGCGCGGGGGGGCCGCCGCACCCCAGGACCGCCGCTCCGCCAGCACGCCCGGCCGGCGCCCCCAAACGCCCGCCCCCTCCGGCCGGCGGCCCGAACCCCCTACGGCTGCGGCGAGGCGCCGACGACCGGCTCGGGCGGGCTCGCCGCGGCCGGGTAGGCGGGCGGGGCGAGCGGGCGCGCCTCGGGCACCTCGACGCGGCGGGGGGCCAGGCGGCCCGCGGCGGCCACGGCCCACAGCAGCGCCACCCAGCTGGCGGTGGCCAGGGCGACGTGGACCCAGACCATGTCGCCGGGGAGCCGGAGCTCGTACTGGACCGAGCCGGTCAGCCCCTGCGCGGCCACGAGCACGCCGAGGACCGTGAGCTGCTCGACGGCGCGGGGGCGGGGACGGCTGCGCGCCAGCAGCCAGGCGCCCACCACCGCCACCCCGAACAGGGCGGCGATCGTGGCGTGGCGGTGCACGACCCACTGGAGGGTGTCGGCGCCCTTGAAGGTGAGCCGGTGGACGTGCTGTCCGGTGGAGCCCCCCGAGTGGGGGCCGGCCGCGGTGGCCGCGGTGCCGGCGAAGATCGTGAGCGCCCCGAGGGGCGCCAGCGCCCGGATCGTCCACACCGAGAGGCGGTCGGCGGACAGCGGGCGATGGCGGGGCTCGTAGGTGGCGCGCCAGGCCAGGCCGAACGCCCCGACCAGGATCAGCATCGAGAGGCCGAAGTGGGCCATGACGAAGCCGGGAGCCAGGTGCTCGCGGACGGTGAAGCCGCCGAGCACGGCCTGCGCCACCACGCCGAGGGGCAGCGTGGTCGACCACCAGACCAGATCGCGGCGGAAGGGGCGGCGCCGGAGGGAGAGCAGGAACACGATGACCGCCACCACGCCGACGATCCCGGAGAACGCCCGGTTGCCGAACTCGATCAGCGCGTGCGTGGAGAGCGGCGGGTAGGGCTTGCCGTAGCAGCGCGGCCAGTCGGGGCAGCCGAGGCCCGAGTCGGTCAGCCGGACCGCCGCCCCGGTGAGCACGATCAGCGCGAGGCCGATCAGCCCGAGGTAGGAGGCGCGGCGGAACTGATCGGGCGTGAGGGTGAGGCGGCGCCAGCCCTTTGGCACGAGGCGCATTCTAGGGCCGCAGGGCGGCGAGGTCGGCGTCGACCATGCGCGCCACCAGCTCCTCGAAGCCGACCTCGGGCGTCCAGCCGAGCCGCTCGCGGGCCCGCGAGGGGTCGCCGATCAGCGGCGTGGGCTCGGCCGCCCGCACCAGCCCGGGGTCCACGCGCACGTGCTCGGCGGCGTCCAGGCCAACGTGGGCGAAGGCGGCCTCAGCGAACTCCCTGACCGTGTGCCCGGCGCCGCTGGCCAGGACGTAGTCCTCCGGTCGCTCCTGCTGGAGCATCAGCCAGGCGCCGCGGACGATGTCGCCCGCGAAGGACCAGTCGCGCACCGCGTCCAGGTCGCCGAGCGCGACCTCCCGCTCCAGCCCGAGCTTGATCGCCGCCGCCGCCCGGCTGATCTTGCGCGTCACGAAGCGCTCGGGCCGGCGCTCCGACTCGTGGTTGTAGAGGATCGCCGAGCACGCGAACAGGCCGTCGTGGGTGCGAAGCTGGCCGACGAGCTGGTGGGCGGCCAGCTTGGCCGTGGCGTAGGGGGTCTGCGGCCGGCATGGGGTGTCCTCGCGCTGGGGGCTCTCGGGCGCGGCGCCGAACATCGTCGAGCTGGCGGCCGCCAGCAGCCGGGTCGCCGGGCTGTGCTCGCGGACCGCCTCGAGCAGGGTGGCGGTGGCGGTGACGATCGCGCTCATCGTCTCGGCCGGGTGGCGCCAGGTCTCGGGCACGAAGGAGGGGGCGGCCAGGTGGTAGAGCTCCTCGGGGCGGGTGCGGGCGATCAAGGCGCCGATCGCGGCCGCATCGGTCAGCTCGCCCTCGGCCAGCTCGACGCGCCCGCGCAGGTGCTCGGCGGCTCCCAGCCGCTGGCCGCGGCCCGGCCGCAGGAGGCCGAGCACGCGGTAGCCCCGGCCGAGCAGCAGCTCGGCCAGCAGCGAGCCGTCCTGGCCGGTGAGGCCGGTGATCAGGGCGAGCCGGGCGCGAGGGGCGGCCGGCGGGGCCATCACGCCTCCTCCCCGTCGGCGGCCAGCCCGGTGAGGCCGCGGCGTCTCAGCCACAGCTCGAACAGGGGGTCGCAGATCACGAGCCGCCCGGAGCCCGGCGCCTCGATCAGATCGGCGCTCTCGCGCAGGCCCTCCAGCGTCGCGCTGACGCTCCCGGTCCTCAGGCCGACCGCGGCGGCGTTGGCGGCCTCGCGCGGCGAGCCCGGGAGGTTGGCCATCGCCACCATCACCCGCTTCTCGTTGGGCTTCAGCGCCTTGAAGATCGCGCGCAGATGGCCGCGCGCCTCGCGCAGCGCCCGCTCCTGGGCGGCGAGGAAGGTCCGCTCGTCGGCGCTTTTGCCCTCCGGGGTCAGCTCCCACAGGAAGTGGGCCAGCAGCATCGTCCGCTGGGGATGGCCGCGCGTGAGCTCCACCAGCGGTTGGAGCGCCAGGCCCGCCTCGCGCCCGGTGCGCTGAAAGCGCCGCTCGATGAACGTGGAGACCGCCTGGAGCGGCAGCGGCGGAAGCTCCAGCCCGACCGCCTGCTCCAGGAGCGGGCGCCGCGGGCTCTGAAACAGCCGGTCCATCAACCCGGGCGCCGACCCGGCGAAGGCGTAGGAGGCGACCTCCTCGTGGTGCTGGATCACGCTTCTCAGCTTCCCGTCGGCCCCGGGCACGGCGAGGATGTCCTGCACCTCGTCGAAGACCACGAGCGTCCGGCGGCCGGTGCGGCGGTGCAGCTCGCGCGGGAGGTCGAGCAGGCGCAGGAGCACGGCCTCGTTGGTGGCCGCGGGGTTGGTGCTCAGGCGGACCGCGAAGCCGCCGCCGCCCAGCGAGAGCCCGACGTTCCAGGTGTTGAGCAGCGCCTCCACCGCCGCGCGCACGCGGCCGGTCAGCGAGTTGGCGTAGGCGCGCTCGATCCGCACCACCAGATCGCCGATCGACAGCACGTCCTCCAGATCGACCAGCGCGGTGGCCATCCCGCGCCCGCCCGCGTCACGCAATAGCTGGCTGAGCAGGGTCGTCTTGCCGTAGCGGCGGGGGCCGATGATCCGCACCGAGTGCCCGCCCTCGATCAGATCGAGCAGCCGCCGGCGCTCGCCGGCCCGGTCGATGATGTCGGCGGGGGAGTGCAGCGGCCCCCGGTACCGAAACGGGTTGAGGGGCCGAGGCGCCTCCGCCGCGCGCCGCCGCCTCGGTGCCACGATGAAAATCGTAGCGCGATTGCGATGTGTTTTGTAGCGCGAGCGCGCTACCGGCTCAGCAGCCGGTGGTCGGCGTCCACCATCAGGCGGATCAGCTCCTCGAAGCCCGTCCTCGGCTCCCAGCCGAGGTCGCGCTTGGCCTTGGAGCAGTCGCCGATCAGGTGGTCGACCTCGGCCGGCCGCTTGAGCGACTCGTCGATCACCACGTGGTCGTCGACCGCGATCCCGGCCTGGTCGAAGGCGATCTCCACGCACTCGCGCACCGAGTGCGCCCGGCCGGTGGCGATCACGTAGTCCTGCGGGTCCTCGCGCTGGAGCATCAGCCACATCGCCTCCACGTAGTCCTTGGCATAGCCCCAGTCGCGCTGCGCGTCGAGGTTGCCGAGGTGCAGCTTCTCGGCCAGCCCCAGCCTGATCGCCGCGGCGTGCCAGGTGATCTTGCGGGTCACGAACTCCAGGCCGCGGCGGGGGCTCTCGTGGTTGAACAGGATCCCGCTGGTGGCGTGCAGGTCGTAGGACTCGCGGTAGTTGACCGTGATGAAGTGGCCGTAGGCCTTGGCGACGCCGTAGGGCGAGCGGGGATAGAACGGAGTCTGCTCGTTCTGCGGGACCTCACGCACCTTGCCGAACATCTCCGAGGAGGAGGCCTGGTAGAAGCGCGCCTCGGGGCACACCTCGCGCATCCCCTCGAGCATCCGCGTCACCCCCACGCCTGTGAACTCGGCCGTCAGCGTCGGCTGGATCCACGACACCGCGACGAACGACATCGCGGCCAGGTTGTAGATCTCGCTGGGGCGCGCGGCCCGCAGCGCGTCCACCAGCGAGCGCTGGTCGAGCAGGTCGGCCTGGTGCAGCGTGATCCGGTCGCGCAGGTGCTCGATCCGCTCGAAGCGCTCGGTGGAGGAGCGCCGGACCATGCCGTGCACCTCGTACCCCTTCTCCAGCAGCAGCTCGGCCAGGTAGGAGCCGTCCTGGCCGGTGATCCCGGTGATGAGCGCGCGGCGGGGGGCGGGCATCGGCGGCGGAGGGTACAGGCAACCGAGCTCGCTCCTACGATCCGGGCATGTCCCCCGCCGACGCCGAGCCGCGCGTCGCCGCGCCGGCCGAGCAGGAGCCCGACCTCGTCGGCTCGCCGGCGGCCGGGCCCGCCGCGCTGAGAGGCAGCGCGCTGCGCAGCGGCGGCTACGCCGCGACCGTGCTGCTGTCGCTGATCTCGGCGCCGCTGCTGATCCGCCACCTGGGCATCGAGGCCTTCGGCCGCTACACAACTGTGGTGGCGATCGTGACGGTGATCAGCGGCCTGACCGACGCCGGCCTGCTCAACGTGGCGCTGCGGGAGTGGGCGACCCGCACCGGACGCGATCGCGCCGAGACGATGCGCAGCCTGCTCGGCATCAGGATCGAGCTGAGCTGCGCGGGCGTCCTCGTGGGCGTGGGGTTCGCCCTGGCCGCCGGCTACAGCGGCGTGCTCGTCCTGGGCACGCTGATCGCCGGGAGCGCGATGGTCCTCCAGGCGACCGCCAACCTGCTCACCGCCGGCCTGCAGGGGGAGCTGCGGTTCGGGTGGGCGTCGGCGATCGACGTCGCGCGCCAGCTCGTGGCGGTGCTTCTGATCGTGGTGCTCGTGCTCGTCGGAGCCGGTCTGCTGCCGTTCTTCGCCATCACGGTCCCAGCCGGGCTCCTGACGCTCGGGCTAACGGCGGCCCTGGTCCGGGCTCGAATGCCCCTGCGTCCCCGGCTCCGCGGTCCCGGCCGCTGGCCGCTGGTCCGCGACACGGTTCCCTACGCGGCCGCCGTCGCGGTCAACACGATCTACTTTCGCGTCACGATCGTCGTCATGTCTCTGATCGCGACGGCGCGCGAGACGGGCTACTTCGCCACGTCGTTTCGCGTCACCGAGGTGCTGGTGGGCGTTCCCGCGCTGGCGGTGGGCGCCGCCTTCCCGATCCTGTCCCGGGCGGCCCGCGAGGACTCCAAGCGGTTCGCGTACGCGACCGAGCGGATCATCGAGCTTGCGCTCATCGCCGGCGCGGCGGTAGTCCTGGTCGTGGTGCTGAGCGCCCCGTTCGTGATCGACGTCCTGGCCGGCTCGCGAGGGGCGCCCGCGGCTCCCGTGCTCCAGATCCAGGCGATCGCGCTCGTGGCCACCTTCCTGGCCACCGCCGCCGGGTTCCCGCTGCTCTCGCTGCGGCGCCACGGTGCGCTGCTGCTGGCCAACGGGGGCGCGCTGGTGGCCAACATCGTGCTGACGGTGGTGCTGGTCCCGATCGCCCAGGCCAAGGGCGCGGCGATCGCCGCGGTGATCGCGGAGGGGTGCCTGGCGGTGGGCCAGCTGACCCTTCTTTTGCGCTCGCGGCGGCTGCGCGTCCGGCTCGCCAGCCTCGCGGCGGTCGGGCTGGCCGCCGCCGTCGGCGCGGCGCCGCTGCTGATCGGGGGGCTTCACCCGCTCCTGCGCATGGCGATCGGGATCGCCGCGTACGCGGCGGTGCTCGGCCTGCTTGGGCGCATACCGCCCGAGTTGACCCACGCCCTGCACGGGCGGGCCCGCCCCGGCGTCCCTAACCGCGCCTGAGGACCAGGGTGTAGGCGGGGCCGCGGTCGAGCCGACGCTCAACCGGCGCCCCCAGGCGGACCAGCGCGGCCCCCACCCCCCGTCTCACCCGAAACGAGGCGCGACGGCGGGCGGTGTTGGTCAGCGAGTCGCACCAGCCGCAGCGCGCGTAATCGAGCGCCCCGGGACCGTTCGTGGTCTGGAGCACCGGCTCCAGCCCCGCCCGGGCGCCGAGACGGACGAGGACGCGCGCCGGCAGCAGGTGAACGTGGCGGGGGGCGTCGACGTGCGCCCAGCGGGAGCGCAACACCCGCAGCTCCAGCGAGAGCGGGTTGGGCGACCCGAGGACCGCCACCCCGCCGGGGGCGAGCGCCTCGGCGACTGCGGAGATCACCGCGGCGGGGTCGCGAACGTGCTCGATCACGTGCCAGAGGACGATCGCGTCGAACCGCTTCCCGTCCGCGAGCGCCGCGGGCGGATCATCCGAGCGCCGAACCCGCACGCCCAGCTCCGCCTCGAGGAAGCGGCAGCAAGCCTCGTCCATCTCGATCGCCTCGACCTCGAAGCCCGCGTCGAGAGCGACCGCCAAGAACGCGCCTGCGGCGGGCCCGATCTCGAGCAGCCTGCCGCCGGGCACGAAGCGACGGACCAGCGAGAGCTTCTCCCACTCTGCCGGACCGACACTCGCCAGCAGCTCCGCCCGGCTCCCGGGCAGCCGGTAGTAGTCACCGGTGTAGAAGGCGGCGAGGTCGCCGGGGACGTCGCGCAGTGCGATCGTCCCGCACTGATCGCATCGCACATAGCGGAACTCCGCGTCAGTGAGCCGCCGGTTGTGATCCCGCGTGGCGAACGCGGGCCGAGTGCGCCCGCCGCAGATCCCGCAGGGCACCGGACGGGGCTCGGTGTCATCGCCGTCCATCGCCAATAGGATCACCGCAATGCCCGACACGTGCGTCGTCCACCTGGTGTGGGGGCCGCTCGGCGAGCAGCCGCTCGAACGCTTTGCCGCCTCGTACCGCCGCCATCCGGCGGGGCGCGAGCACCACCTCGTCCTGCTCCTCAACGGGGTGGAGGACCCGGCGCTCTCAGACCGCGCTCGCGCGCTGGCCGCCGAGCTGGGCGCCAGCTGCGTTGACCTCAGGCGTCGAGCGCTCGACCTCGAGGCCTACGTCGCCGCGGCGGTCCGACTGGACGCCGAGGTCCTGTGCTTCCTCAACAGCTACAGCCGGATCCTGGCCGACGACTGGCTTGCCCAGCTGCGGGGCGCCCTCGATCAGCCGCGCGTCGGGCTGGCGGGCGCCACCGGATCCTGGGGCAGCCAGCTCGACTACATCCGCTACCAGCTCGGCCTGAGAAGCGCCTACGCCGCCGTCTACGAGCACCGGGAGGCGACCCGCCAGGCGATGCTCCGGCTCTCCCGCCTGCACGACCCGAGCGTCCGCGACCGCGGCCGGCTCGCCTCACAGCTCGGAATGCTGACGATGCTCATCCGCCAGACACCCACCTTCGCCCGCTTCCCCGCGCCCCACGTGAGGACGAACGCCTTCGCGGTCCGCCGCCCGCTCCTGCTCGACGCCTGGCCGCGGCGCGTTCGCGGCAAGCTCGCGGCCTATCGGCTGGAGAACGGGCGGGCCAGCCTGACCGCGCGGGTGCTCGACGCGGGGCTCCGGGCGGTGGTCGTGGGGCGCGACGGCGCCGTGCATGACGTCGAAGGGTGGCCCGACAGCGAGACCTTCTGGCAGGGTGAGCAGCGCAACCTGCTCGTGGCCGACAACCGGACCGACGACTACGCCGAGGGAGACCACGAACGACGCCTGCTCCTCGCTCGCTACGCCTGGGCCGACAGGGCCCGGGCGCTCGCGCCGCTCACGGCCGGCGACCCGCGCCGAGCGCCCGAGTGATCCGGCCGTAGAGGGCCAGCGCCCCGCGACCCCGCCGCCGCCTGCCGATTCGAACCATCGTCGGCGTGATGAGATGCCAGGCGAGCGCGCGCCAGCGCACCGATGCCAGCGCGCCGCGCAGGCCGAGCGCCCACCGACCGCGCCGGCCGAGCGGACGGTAGATCGGGTGCCCCCACGCGACGTCGCGCAGGACCTGCCACGCGATCACGAGCTGCGGGACGCGCGCCTGCCACCGGGGCAGCTGAAAGGTGGCGAGAATCGACTCGATCGTGACGCTCGTTCCCCCCAGCTCGCGGTGCACCCGTACCTCGGGCAGCATGTGAACGCGTCCTTGATAGGCGATGCGCGCCACCCAGAGCCAATCGTTGCCGAGCACGTTGGGCAGCGGCCGGGCGCCGTCGAGCACGTGGCGCGGCATCAGCCCGTACATGACGCCGTTGTCGTCCACCCGGCTGAGATAGTCGCGCACGCGCCGGGCCGGAGAGGACTGACGGTGAACGTGCGCCACGCCATCGCCGACGTGCCGCCCGTCGCGCACGTATCGCGGCCAGCCGCTGGCCAGGGCCAGGCCGCGGTCCTCACGCAGCCGCTCCAGGCACCGGGCCACGTACTCGGCGTCGATCCAATCGTCGTCGGCCAGCATCATCACGAACTCGCCGCGGCACTCGACGAACAGCCGGTTGAAGGCGTCCGTCGAACCGCGGTTCTCCTCGCTGCGCAGGTAGCGCAGCCGCGCGTCCCGCGCCGCGATCGCGCGGCAGAGCTCCGCCGTGCCGTCGCGTGAGCCGTCGTCCGCCACGATCACCTCGAGCGGGCTGTGGGTCTGCGCCAGCGCGGATTCCAGCGACCGGCCAAGCGTCGCGGCGCGGTTGTAGGTGGGGATCCCGATGCTCACCAGCGGGCCGCCGGAGGACGCGCTCACGCTGCTCGGCCACCCCCCGCGAGCGCTCGATCGGCTTCGGCAGCCCGAACGAGCGCCGCGAGGACGCGCTCGGCGGTGCGGTCCCACGAGAAATCCCGCGCGCGCCGCTCCGCCAGCTCGCCCAGCTCTCGGCGGCGCTCCGGCGAGGACAGCAGCTCCTGGAGGCCGGCGCGGATGCTGTCCGTGGACCGCGGGTCCGCGTACTGGACCGCATCGCCCCCCACCTCGGGCAGCGATGACAGATTGGAGGTGAGGACGGCGGTGCCGGCGGCCATGGCCTCGAGCACCGGCAGCCCGAACCCCTCTCCCAGCGACGGGTAGCAGAACACCGCGCAGCGACGGTACAGCTCCGCCAGCACCCCGTCCTCGACGTGGCCGAGCATCACGCACCCGTCTTTCAGGGAGCGGAGCGCGGCCAGCGTCGGCCCGGTGGCCCAGCCCCGGGCACCCACCACGACCAGGGGGTGGGCGGATCGCACGGGCTCGGGAAGCGAGGCGTAGGCCTCCACCAGCCGGGGCATGTTCTTCCGCGGCTCGAGCGTCCCCACCGCGAGCACGAAGCCGGGCGCCGGCAGATCTTCCACGGTGGGCGAGTCGCTTCCCTCGAGCGCCGTCGGGACGCCGAGCGGGGCCACCGTCGCCTTCGCTGCCGCGGCCGGGAAGCGGGAGACGAGCGCATCGGCGGTCGCCTGCGAGATGCAGACCAGCCCGCGCGCGCGGCGAACGGCGCGGCCCAGCGTCAGGCGCTCGATGATCGTGGAGCGCAGGTTGGGGCGCATGTCGCGCTCGAAGGTGACCAGGTCGTAGACGATCGCCACCGCGGGGATCCGCAGCAGCAGCACGGTCAGGTAGGAGTTGGAGGAGAGGAACACGTCGCAGGAGCGCGCCGCGCGGGCGGTTCGCAGATGCCACAGCGGGTCACGCGTCCGGCTCAGCACCCAGCGGAAGCGCCCGTCCAGCGACTCGGTCCAGGCTTCGCGGGCGTAGCAGAGATAGGTGTGGGGGTCATCGCGGCGGGCGAGCGCGCGCAGGAGCTCGCGCACCACGCGCCCCCGGCCCGCCCGGACCTCGGTGCTCGCGCGGGCGTCGATGCCGATCACCAGGCCGCCGACCGATTCTCTCGCCTCAGCCATCGCGCGCCATGCTCCCATCTTCGGCGCGGATAGCCTCGCGCCATGCGCGTCGGCCTCAACCTCCTCTACCTCGTCCCCGGCGAGACGGGGGGGACCGAGACCTACGCCCGCCAGCTCATCCCGGCGCTGCTGGATGCGGCGCCCGAGCTGCGGCTGACGGCGTTCGTCAACCTCGAGGCGGCCGAGGGGGAGCCCGGCCCGTGGGGTGAGCTGATCCCGGCGGTCACGGTGCCGGTGCGGGCGCGCCGCCGCGCGCAGTGGGTCCGCGGCGAGCAGCAGCTGCTCCCGCCGATCGCGGCCCGCGCGGGAGTGGACCTGGTGCACAGCCTGGCCAACACCGGGCCGGCCTGGGGCCGCTTCCGGCGCGTGGTGACGATCCACGACCTCAACCACCGGATCGTCCCGGAGGCCCACCTGGGGCTGCTGGGGCCGGGGATGCGCGTGCTGGTGGCGCTGGCGGCCCGGCGCTCGCACCGCATCATCGTCGACGCGCAGAGCACGCGGACGGACCTCGTGCGCCTGCTCCGCGTCCCGCCCGAGAAGATCGACGTGGTGCCGCTCGGGCTGGGCGCGGTGCGCGAGGTGGCGCCCGAGCCCGAGGAGGAGCTGCGCCGCCGGCTTCACGCCGGCCGGCGGCCGATCGCGCTGTGCGTGTCGGGTAAGCGGCCGCACAAGAACCTCGGGCGGCTGATCGGCGCTCTGGGGATGATCGAGCCCGGGTCGCGCCCGCTGCTCGTGCTGGCGGGCTACCCCACCCGGCACGAGCGCGAGCTCCGCCGCCGAGCCGGAGCGCTCGGCCTGGAGGAGGACGTGCGGTTTCTCGACTGGGTGGCGCCGGCGACGCTCGAGGCGCTCTACGCGGCGGCCGCCTGCTTCGTGTTCCCCTCGCTGTACGAGGGCTTCGGGCTGCCGGTGCTGGAGGCGATGGCGCGCGGGGTGCCGGTGGCCTGCTCCGAGCGCGGCTCGCTGGCCGAGGTGGCGGGCGACGCCGCGCTGCTCTTCGACCCCGAGTCCGAGCCGGCGATCGCCGCGGCGCTCAGGCGGCTGCTGGGCGACGGGGACGAGCGCGAGCGGCTGCGGGCGGCGGGTCGGCGCCGCGCCGCCGGGTTCACCTGGGAGGCCACGGCCGCCGCGACGCTCGCCGCCTACGAGAGGACCCTGTCGGCGCCCCGGTAGGCGTCGAGCACGGCCTCCAGCGAGCGCTCCAGCGAGTGCTCGGCGGCGTGGGCGGCGAACCAGGCGGCGGTGCGCCGCCTGAGGCCCTCGCCGCCGCGGGCGACCTGCACGATCGCCGCGGCCAGGTCCTCGGCCGCCGCCGAGGGCGCGATGAACCCGTTCTCCCCCTCGCTCACCAGCTCGATGGCCGCGTTGTCGGGGGCGGCCACGACGATGCTCGGGGTGCCGCGGGAGGCCGCCTCCAGCACCACCAGGCCGTAGCCCTCCCGCCGGGAGGGGAGCAGCAGGCAGAGGGCGCGGGCGAGGTGGTCCTCCACCGCCTCGGTGGCGACGAAGCCCGGCGCCGCCACCACGCCGGCCAGCCCCAGCTCCTCGACGAGTCTCCGCACGGCGGGGCGATCGGGCCCGTCGCCGAGGATCGCCGCGCGCAGCTCGGGCAGGGTCTCGCGCGCCCGGGCGATCGCGGGGGGGATCGCGAGCACCTGCTTCTCGGGGATGTGGCGGCCGGCGAACACGACGAGGGGCTCGGCGGGGCGGACGGGCAGCGGCTCGTGCGGCCCGGCCCACTCACCGGGCAGGACGGTCACCCCGCCGTGGATCCGCTCCTCCGCCACTCGTCTCGCGTGCAGGTGCGAGAAGCAGAAGGCGTGCTGGGGGACGCGCAGGCACAGGCGCTGGACGCGCCAGCCCAGCTTGCCGCCCAGGCGGCCGAGATACTCGCACCAGTAGCCGCGCGTCCACGCCTCGTGCCAGTCGACCACCACGCGGTAGCGCCAGAGCGGCCGGGCGAGGGCGGCCGCGAGCAACGAGAAGTAGGGAAACGAGGCGGTGTGGACGACGTCGTAGCGACGACCGTGGATCAGCAGGTGCCCGAGCACCCCGGCGCCGAACACGAGCGGTGGCAGCACACGCCGACGCCCGGGGCCGGCGTAGAGCCTCATCCGCGGCCCCACCGCCCTCACGTCGACGCCCGGCACGCCGGGGTCAGTGCCGCGGTCCCACTGGCGAAGGGTGAGATAGGTGACCTGGTGGCCTTCGCGGGCCAGGCGCTCGCCGAGATTCCGCAGCCACCGCTCCGCGCCGCCCACCGTATGCGGGAACAGGCAGTCGTAGACGAGGCAGACGCGCACGGCGGCCGATATTGCCGGAGATCGAGTGAGCGCACCGAGGTGCCGATACGATCACTGCTGTCCAGGGTCGCCAAGCCGCGCATGAGCACGATTTCGCAACAGAGCCCCGAGGCGACGCACGAGCGGGCCGACGGCGCGCTCATCTCGGTCGTGATCCCCTGCCTGGACGAGGCCGAGACGATCCAGGAGTGCGTCCGGCGGGCGCGGGCGGCGCTCGCCGCGTGCGGCACCGAGGGCGAGGTGGTGGTGATCGACAACGCCTCCGAGGACGGCAGCGGTGAGCTGGCCGCGCAGGCCGGCGCCCGGGTGGTGCTGGAGCCGCGCCGCGGCTACGGGAGCGCCTACCTCGCCGGCTTCGCCGCCGCCCGGGGCCGCTACATCGTGATGGCGGACGCCGATCTGACCTACGACTTCGCTGAGATCCCGCGCTTCGTCGCCGAGCTCCGGGCCGGGGCCGACCTGGTGATCGGCAACCGGATGAAAAACATCCACCCCGGCGCGATGCCATGGCATCACCGCTACATCGGCAACCCGCTGCTCTCCGGCTTCCTCAACCTCCTCTTCAAGACAGGCGTCGACGACGCCCACTGCGGCATGCGGGCGCTGCGGCGCGACGTCCTCCCCCGGCTCGATCTGCGCACGACCGGCATGGAGTTCGCCTCCGAGATGGTCATCCGGGCCGCCAAGGAGCACCTCGTGGTGCGCCAGTTCCCGATCGAGTACCTGCCGCGCGGCGGCGAATCGAAGCTGTCGAGCTTCCGCGACGGCTGGCGGCACCTGCGCTTCCTGCTCGTCCACTCGCCCAACCACCTGTTCATCCTCCCGGGAGCGGTGATGGCGCTGGTGGGGGCGCTGGTGGAGCTGGTCGTGATCACCCGGCTGGGGGTGTTCGGGCGCCACTGGGACATCCACGCCCTGATCGGAGGCGCCCTGCTGGCGATCGTGGGCACCCAGGTGGTGGCGCTCGGCGTCTGCGCCCACGCCTACGGCACCTACTTCATGGGCGAGAAGGACCGCTGGTTCGATCGCATGCGCGCCCGCTACAAGCTCGAGCACGGCCTGCTGCTCGGCGGGTCGATCTTCCTGGCGGGCTTCGTCCTGGGCGTGGTGATCCTGATCGACTGGATCAACAACGGGTTCGGCGCCCTCTCCGAGGAGCGCCTCGCCGTGTTGGCCGCGACATTGATCGTCGTCGGCATCCAGATCGTGTTCTCGTCGTTCCTGCTCTCGATCCTGGGGCTGAGGCGGCGGGGGTAGGGCTCGAGACGAGCATCACGAGCCGCGCGACGGAGAGCGCCTCGGAGATGACGACGCGACAGATCGATCCGCGATCCACCATCTGATGACGCTGTCCGTCTGCTGTGTCACGGGAGATCCGGGGCATCAAGTATTCGCCGCGCTCGACCCTTTTCGGGCGGTCGCGGACGAAATCGTCATCGCTGCGGATGATCGCACCTCGGCCGACGACCTCAGCTGGTATGCCGCCGTCGCGGACCAGCTCTACACGATCGAGTTCACGCATCTTGAAAGAATCCAAAGCTGGTTGCATAGCCGGTGCTCAGCGGACTGGATCCTCAGGATCGACGGCGATGAATGCGCGAGTCCGCGGCTAATCGAGCGGCTCCCCGAGGTGATCGCTCAGCGCACAGTTAGCCAGTTCTATCTTCCCCGGCGCTGGCTGTTCCCCGATGCCGCACATTGGCTGGAAGAGTCGCCGTGGTGGCCCGACCTCGCGAACCGGCTGGTCCGAAACGACGGGGCGCTCTTCTTTCCCGGCACGCTCCACACCACCGCTCTGCGCGTTGACCCCGCGGGGTTCCTAGCGGACCCGTTGTACCACCTGGTCACACTGCAACCACGGCAGAGCCGCCAGCGCAGACTGACGCGATACTCGGCCGGCCACCCAGAGCTTCGGCTCGCCAGTGGGCGTCCCGTGAATGAAACCTACTACCTTCCGGAGCAAGCGGAGCCGCTGCGCATCGCGCAGGTCCCCGATGAGGACCGGTCCGCGATCGACTCCGTGCTATCAGGAGAGCCCTCGCAGTCTCCATCGCGGAGAGCTGCAGTGATCACGCACGCACCCCTCTCAGAGACCGATCGCTTCTATGCACAGCGAGTGTTCGACGCGGGCGGTTACTCCGCGCGCATCACGCCCTTCGAGTCCGACCTCCGTTTCGTCGCGGGCGAGACACGCGGAGTCCTGTTCTGGATCGAGAACACTGGCACCGAGACATGGCCATGGGGTTTGGATCGGGCCCCGCATATCCACCTCACGTACGAGGCGTGGGATTACCCATCGCGGTCATGGGCGGAATCAGAGGTGATAACACCACTTGCACACACCGTCTCACCGGGTGATCGAGCGTTGATGCCGATCACCGTCGTCGCGCCCCTCGCACCGGGACACCATCGCCTGCGCGTCGACTTGCGTCACGCTGCACACAGGTGGTTTGGTTGCGCGACCGAGATCGACATCGAAGTGCATTGATTGCGCGACGGTCGTACTCATACGGCTCCGGCCGCTTGCGCAGCCAGGAGCTTCACTCCGGAGGTTCCGATCAGACTCAGCGGCAGGTGCGCAATCTCTCGCGGAACATGAACCGCCGTCGAGAGCACTTCGAGCTTCGTCACGAGCAGCCCGGCAGCCAGCAGTGCCGTGTGCAGCTGATCAAGCGTGATCCGGTTGAGACTGTCGTATTCCTCCACCGCATCGCTTCGGCTGACATCGGTCGGTCGTTTTCCACGGATGGCTTCCCGGATCTCGGCATCGCCCCTTAGCAGGTGTGGAAACGGCTCATCGAAGTGTGGCCACAGGTGGCCGCCATGCTCGGAGTAGAAGAACGGCCAGAGCTGGAGGAACAGGATGCCGTCTGGCTTGAGAATCCTCCTGATCTCTGCCAGCATTCTCACCGGGTAACTGACGTGCTCGAACACCGACCACGTCACGACGATGTCGTACTGGGCGTTCGGGCAGGGAATCCGATCGGGCTCTGAGGTGGTGAATGACAGACATTTCGGCAGCGCCTCACACACTCCAGCCGCCGTGGCTGCGCGCCCGAGGGCATCCACGTCCGTCTGGTGAAGGTCGTATCCAACGAGCTTCGCCGGTTTGCCCTTGACCGCCAAACCCAGGTCGATGATGCCGTCGCCGCATCCCACGTCGGCCACGCGTTTGCGCCGGAGCGAGATCCCATCCTCCCCCAAGAAGCGGAGAACCTGGTCGGCGGCGTCACGGTAGTGCTCATCGAACCAGACGCGGGGGTCCGCATCGCCGCGAACGTGGACGTCGTCGATCATGCCGTCTTTCCGTTCCGTGCCGTGCCGAGGCGACGGAGTGCGCGGCCCATCCTGTAGGCCGTATGAGCGGTCTTCAAGAGTCCCGGCCGGGCGGCAATCGCCAGCACCGCGCGCCGCAGCTCGGGCGGAAGGATCGCGTGAGGACCTACGAGTCCGCGGTTGAGGGGGTCTTCGACAACAGTGCGGAGCTCGGTGAGCTCCGCGCGGGCGTGGAGGAGCTCCTCCCGGACCCGCGGAGCGTCGGCCAAGAGCTTCTCGCGAGCTGGGGTTCGCAGGGCCTTTTCGTAGACCTCTGCGAGGCCAAGCGCGCTGCGGCGGACGGTGAAACGCGCTCCGGCTAGCCTTACCGCCCGGAGAAGCTCATCGCGCTCAGTTCCGGCCTTCAGCACGGGGGCTACGCGTTTGGCGCTGCCCACCGGGTCCCACGGCACCAGCAGAGCAGCGGATTCCGGAAGGATTTCTGCCAGTGAAGTGTGGGACGCGAACAGAGACGGTGTGCCGACATCGGCAGCCTCAAACGGCGTCAGCCCGAATCCCTCGTAGGTCGTCGGATACACGAGCGCCAACGCATTGTCGAGCAGCCACAGCTTCTCAGCCTCATCGACGGCTCCGACGTCGAGGATCCGACCCGACAGGTCGGGATGGGCGAGCACGTACTCCGCCTCCTCCCCGGCCGACGACCCGCATGCCACGGTCGGCCCGGCGAGCACCAGCCGGCCGTCGAAACCGTGGTGATCGATCAGCGCCTTCACGAGGCGCATTGCGAATAGTCGGTTCTTATGACGAAAGTCCGTGCCCAAGCACAGTAGAAACGGATCGTCACGGCTCTGCGCCAACTCCGCTGGTGGCCGTGGCTCTCCATCCGTCGGCAGGATCCTCTCCTCCGTGTCCGGCGAGACCACATTCACGCGGCCTTCATCGATCAGGTCGAGCGCGAGAGCGTCCTCGGCGGCATGACGGCTGATGAACACAACCTGATCGGCCGCGAACAACGCGGCACGGTGCAGCCGCTGGTAGTCCTGCCATTGGTTGAAGCTCTCGAAGTACCCGGGATTCCGGAGCGCGATGTTGTCGAGCTGCGTCAGCACGAGCCGCCGTCCCAGTCTGCGCAGGTAATCGAAATCCTCCAACGACGTCACCTGATAGGGGCGGTGCACCACATCGCTCGGCTCAACGCCATCATGCAGGTCGTCCGGACACATAACCTCGACTCTTTCGCGCGCGGCGAGACAAGCGCTGGCGACATCTCCGACATCGTGCGGTACTAGAACACGCACCCGCAGGTCCGTATAGATGTCAAGGCCGAGTATCACGCCGAGTGTGACCAGCTGGGTGCCCGTCCACGTATGGGTCAAGCACCGTCCGTCGATCGACACAGTCGTGCCCCGAACGGCCCGTGATGCGGCCGCAAGAGCACGCGCCAAGGGGCCGTCTTGGTCAGAAGCGACCGCCGCAGACCACTCGTCGAAGTACGGATAGCGCTGCTGAATGATCGCGTGGTGTGCACGTCGCGTCTCCGCCATGTCCTCGCCGGCGCCAAACGTGCCCATATGGTGGTGGAATACAAATACATCATCAGCCACCACGTGCCGAAGACCGCGCAGCAGGCACCGCTGCGAGAAGTCCACCTCCTCTTCATACCCCGGGGAAAACGTTGTGTCGAAAGCGCCCACGAGGTCAATCGCGCTCCGACGGATGTAGACACAATGGCCTACACACGTCGGTATATCAGGGCGAAGACGCAGAGAGCCCTTGCGAATCACCTCGGCCATCCGCGATGGCGTCATCCCATTCGGCAGCCTCGGCATGGGACGGTTCCGATGCGGAACGGACACAATCGTTCCGGCGTTGGTCAGCGCTGTCGCGGTGGCGATGCGCGACTCGCTGAGCGCTGCCTCCCGCAGCAGCTCAAACCACCCGTCTGTAACCACACAGTCGCTGTTGAGCAGCACCATGTCGGCGGGGGAGGTCGCCGCGATGGCCACATTGACGTTTTCGACGAAACCTAGGTTCTGCGGCTGGCGCATGTAAAGGATCCGATGCGGCCACCTATCCGACCCCGCTGCCGCGTCGACGATCTGGCGAAGACGCGGATCAGGCGTAGCGTCGTCACACACCATAATCGGCACGTCCGCTGGGGTGTGCGTCAAAACCTTCAGAAGACACTCGCCGAAGACATCACGTGCGCCATAAACCGGTATGCAGACGACCGCCTCGTCGCTCCGAACGTCAAGGCGAGCTTTAGGATCTAGTTGCTCCAGCGGCATCGGGCCAGCGGGGGAAGCTATCAGCAAGTCCCGTCGGGGAGCGGTCCTCTACAGTCCGGCCGCATGCGGGTTCTCATCACCGGCGGGGCGGGCTTTATCGGCGCCAACCTCGGCGTGGGCCTCTCCAAGCGCCACCCGGACTGGGACATTGTGGCGCTTGACAATCTGCGTCGGCGGGGCGCTGAGTTGAACTTCCCGCGTCTGCGTGAGTCGGGCGTCGGGTTCGCTCATGGAGACGTTCGCATCAAGGATGACGTACTAGCGATCGCATCGAAGAAGCTGGACGCGATCGTCGAATGCTCGGCTGAGCCATCCGTCGTGGCGGGAATAGACGAAAACCCTGAGTACCTCGTTCAGTCAAATCTCGTAGGCGCCTATCACTGCTTCGAATTGGCGCGTCTTACGGGCGCCCATGTTCTCTTCCTCTCGACCAGCAGGGTCTATCCAGTATCCTCTCTGGAGCGGCTTGCAGTCCGCGAAGCGGACACGCGCTTCGAATTGTGCGACGAGCAGCCGGTTGTCGGCGCTTCGGCGACTGGGATATCGGAGATGTTTCCGCTAACAGGGGCGCGGACCCTTTACGGCGCCACGAAGCTGGCAGCGGAGCTCCTTCTGGAGGAATACCGCGAAACCTACGGGATACGGGTGACAGTCGATCGCTGTGGTGTTGTCGCCGGCCCATGGCAAATGGGCAAGGTCGATCAGGGCGTCTTTACCTACTGGATGCTCGGGCACTATTTCCGGCGACCGCTCACCTATATCGGTTTTGGCGGCTCAGGAAAGCAGGTTCGCGACATACTTCACATTGATGATCTCCTCGAACTGGTGGAGGTGCAACTGACCGACAGCGAGAACTGGGATGGGATAACGGTCAACGTAGGCGGGGGGCGTATGTGTAGTCTCTCGCTGCTTGAAACCACGCGCCTGTGCGCCGAGATCACCGGCAATGCGCTGGATGTCAGGCCATCTCGCCAGGAGCGCCCTGGGGACGTCCCCGTCTACATTTCTGATTGCTCGCGTCTTCTCAGGCGCACCGCGTGGCGCCCGCGCCGAACCCCTAAGCAGACGCTCGAGGACATCTATGACTGGATCAGCCGCAATGAACGTGCCGTGCAGGCAGCGCTCGAGCCTACTGGTTTTGATCAGAGCGAACGATCGCTCACGCCGTAGGCAAGACACCCGTCGGGTGCCGCCCGCGGTACTGGAAGGCCCTGGTTGATGGCCGCGAACGACGTCAGCGTCCGTGCGCATGAGGTAAGAAGCCCCGGCAGGCTTGAGAGCAAGCTTTCGGTTTGCGCGACGTCGAGCGGGTCGTCGGCTCGCTTGTAGTCAGCGATCAAGGAGAACCCCGAGGCGATCGCGCCCCGCTCGTTCTTCTCGGCAGCGTAGCCGCTGTAGCGCCACCTGTCGAACACTGGCCCCGATGCGCCGCGCCGCGAAAGGACCCGGAACAGCTCAGCGTTCGGCGGGATCACTGACGTCATGTTCTCGATGGCCTGCGGCCAATCGGCATGGCGCAATCCGAGTGCGAGTACGGCCTGTGCGGCGGCCACCTCACCGGGCTGTCCGGGAATCCGATGCGAGATCCACGACGTCTGCACGGCCAGCGCCTCGTAGTCGCTCGGCCAGCGGACAGCCGCGGCCGACGCAAGTTGCTGCGGCGTAGCGGTGCCCTCGAGCAACCTGGCATCCGGAGCTCCTGGGACCGTGGGGATCTCACGGCCGACGAGTGTGTAACCCCCCAGCGCGGCGATGGCGGCATCGACTGGATCGACGGGCGCGCCCGTAGCGGCGGCGTGGTCCATGAGCACGACCGACAGGGCTCCGGCCTCCGGGAGCTCGTTCTGCCTGATGAAGCTGTCCCGCAGTGTCATCAGGTGTGCAGCGGAAGCCTGCTGAGGAAAAATGCAGCCCGGGCCGTCTGGCAGCAGGATCCGGTAAAAGCCGGCCACCGCGCGCACGTGGTAATTCAAAGCCAGAAACTCGTCTAGATAGCGCGAGCCGATCCAGGCTGGATTCGCAGAGGGATTGGGATAGGCCCCGGCGAGCTGTACGACGGGAGCTCGGTCTCTGCACAACTGACGCGCCGCTTCACGCTCCACCTCGGGTTGATTGACGAGACCCGGATCGTAGGTGAGCGGCCATGCAGCAGCCGGCGCATCAATCAGGAAGCCGACAATCGCGTCATTACCCCATGCAATGTCATTACGCCGCGCCACACTGACAGTCGCGCGACCGTTCAGGCCGAGCCGGTGCCAAAGCCGAACGAGCTCTCGCATACTGGGTGCGCCGTTGTCGTTTGCCACGGGAATGCGACCGAGCCCGGGTACAGGCGGTGTGGGCGCGGCGGGACGAGCATCCCAAGCTGCATGAATGCTTCCGGGTGCAATGCTGGGAAGCAGCGGGTAGGCAACGAACACCATTATCGAGGCGAGAGCACGGCCCGACATGCGTCGCCACAACAGCGCTCCCGCGGTCCAAAAGATGGGAATCCCAATTTCACCGTACGTGCTGCTGAACCTCGCTGACTGGGCATAGAGAAGGAACCCGCAGCTCAAGAGAAAGAACACTGACAGCCCTGAGGGGTCAGAGTGCAAGTAGCGTCGCCTCCAATCCGGCACGAGGAGGAAAAGCAAACCGATCACCGTCACGATGACCCCGACTCCATAGGAGGCGACCACCGCGCCTGGATCGCTGGAGGCCAGCTGGAGGCGCCACAGTTCCGAAAGTCGCTGATGGACGAGCGCCCACTCGATCGGCTGCCCTCGCTGCGCATGGAAACCAGATGCTGAGCCGGACAGGTTGTAGCGGATGATCCAGCCCAGGTGAGTCGCTCCCCCAGTGCCAAGAATGATCAGAGTCGGGACCATGGCCCAGAATGCGGCCCACGGCACCTGGACGCGACGGTCGCGCGTTCGAATGAAGAGCGCGAGGACAGTAGCCCAGAAGAGGGGGAAGATCGCGTATTCGAGGCGGGCCCAACCAGCCATGGACAAGACCACGCTGGCCGCAAGAACCAGTCTCGGTCGTCGTACTACGAGGTCGCGAAGCGTCCCGCTCGGGATGGCTCGTGCTCCATGATCCAGAAGAAGCGCAAAGGCAAATATCGCGACGAACCCCATCGAGTATCGCGGCGTGTTCGAGGCGAGACTGACGAGGCCAACTGCTACAGCGACCGTCGGCCTAACGCGCCGCCACAGTAAGGGCACAACCAACAGAGTCACTGCGGCGGGAAAGATGCTGTAGGCGATCCTTATCTCCATGGCTGAGCCAAATCCGAGTAAATGGGCGACGGCTCCGGGAACGCCGAGACCGATCCCGTATGGCTCGTAGAAGTCAGTGATAGGAAGCTGTCCGTGTAGCAAAGACGTCACGGTCGTGAATTCGATTCCGTCGTCAAACCGGCCTAACAGGTCGACGCGGTCAAACACGAGCTGGATGACGAAATGCCACGCCCCTAGAACAGCTCCGGCAGCCCAGGCCAAGACTGACGCGTGCTTGCTTAGCGTGGAACCCACCCAAACCCTGGGCGGCCGTCGTGCCGTCAGGTATGCCCCCACGGAGCGCCGGACTGGCTTCAACCGCCGAACGGGCGACCGCACCCCGTCGGTCTACCTGACCCACCCCGGGCGCCTAAGCGTGTCTTTGAACCCCGTCATGAGAATTCGTTGATCCGTGCTCATGAGTCACGACGCGGTCAACCAGGTATAGCGGCCGGTCCAGGACCTGAGCGTGGACCCGAGCCAAGTACCTCCCAAGGATTCCGGTGCTCACCAGCTGCACACCGCCCAGAAACAGAACAGCGATCAGTAGCCAGACACCGGTCGATGCATGCACGATCCCCACGCCGGCAAGGATTAGGATCGTGGCTGCTCCCGCCGCGCTCGTAAGCGCGACGGCCACTCCGAACCAGCTCGCAATCGCCAAAGGCACGTCGGAAAAGGCCGCCAGCGCCTCGAGCGCGAGCCGTACGAGCGCTGGATAGGACGCGCCACGGCCTCCAGCACGTCCGGCACGTCGATAGTCGATCGGAACCTGCGTATACCCAACCCAAGCCACCATGCCGCGCAGAAAGCGACGACGTTCCGGCATCTCTTTCAGCGCCTCCACCACACGTCGCGACATCAGCCTGAAATCGCCCGCTTGCCCCTGGTAGGGGACCTTCGCCAAGCGGTGCATCAACGCATAGAAGGCCGTTGCCAGGGACCGCTTGACAAGGCTCTCGTCGCGGCCGATTCGCCTTGCGTAGACGACATCGGCACCGGACTCGGCCCTCTCCAGCATTTCGGGGATGAGCTCGGGCGGATCCTGTAGGTCCGCATGCATGAGAACCACGTTGTCACCGGTAGCATGGTCAATGCCGGCTGACATTGCGATCTCCAAACCAAAGTTACGAGAGAGCTTGACGAGAACGATCCGATCGTCCTCCTGGATCCACGCTTCGACATACGCCACCGATCCGTCTGTCGAACCATCATCGACGACGACGACCTGGTAGCCCTCACCGAGGTCCCGTAACGCCCCCTCGAGCCGGGCGCGCACACGCGGGAGAACCTCGCCTTCGTTGAAGCAGGGAATGACAACAGAAAGCTTCGGACGCGCTGAGCTGGTCAAGAAGTCGTCAAACTCGTAGAGCGGCGTACGTCACGATCCGCTCGGAATGCCATGATTCGGGTTCATGCAACTCGGATGCGACGTCTGTGGGCGCGCGTAAGACTCGGGGCCAGGGCGGCAGAGTAGAGCATCGGCCCCCCAACGCGTCGCACGTCCGGCGCGCCGCGCTTGTGCAATCATCGGTACCTCTTGACCGCTCTCCGCGTCACACGTCTGGACCCCGAGAAACCGGTCGCTTCTCCCGGGCCTCGGGCACCCCGTGCCACTCCCAGCGGTGTTCTTGCCACAGTACTTGTCTGCTTCGCCCTCCTGAGCGCGGCCGTCCTCAGCCTAACCCCGCCCTGGGAAGCCAACGACGAGCCGGACCACGTACAGAACGTCGAGACGCTAGTCAGTGGCCACTGGTACCGGATAACGCCGCACTCGAATCTCGAGTCATTTCAAGCGCCTCTCTACTATCTCGCGTTAGCTCTCTACCAAAAGCTTGTGCGCCAGCCGGTGCACAATCCTGACGGGCAACTCGCGCCTATCGCGGACAACCAGCAGCACGGCAACTTTGTGCACACCGTCCCGCAGGACGGAGTGGATCAGCGCCTCGTCGATCTGCTGCGTCTTCCGAGCATCGTGTTTGGTCTGATCGCGATTGTCGCCACCTACGTCGCCGCAAAGCGGGTCTCGCGCGATCGCTGGACACCGGTGGTCGCCGCGGCCATCGTCGCCGGGGTTCCGAAATTTGTGTTCGTTTCCGGAACCGTCAACAACGACAACCTGTCGAACGCCTTGGGAGGGGTTGGGCTTGCCGGAGCACTGGTAATGCTCGCTTCTTCCACGATTACCTCGCGTCGGCGAATGGCCGCCGCCGCAGGATTGGGTCTTGTCGCTGGAGCGTTGATACTCACCAAGGTGACCGCAGGGCTTCTCGCGCCGGGTCTGCTGCTCGCGGTAATTCTCCGAGCGTCTTCGGTAAAGGACATCATCCGGCAATGCTTGATCTTTGCCATCGCCGCACTCGCTGTGGTCGGTTGGTGGCTAGTCCAAAACCAGATCTGGTACGGCGATCCCCTAGCCCTCCACGCCACGAATGTTCACCAGCGCGAGGTCTTCCCAGCTGTGCTCAATGTCGCAGGTCCGCTGCACCGCATTTTCGTTGACGTGCCCCGTGATTTCTACAGCTCGTTCTGGTATGACTCAGGCTGGAATCAGTTCACGTGGAGGTGGTTCTGGTATGTGCCATTCTGGGGACTCGCAGCATTGGGAGTCGCGGGACTTGTTCTCATAAGACGGGTGGGACCGCGCGTCGCGAGTAGGGCACCCATCGCGGTCACGGCACTCTTGGCATTCGGGGCTCTCTGCAGCGTATGGATAGTCGGGATTCCAACCAACACCGAGCAAGGCCGATACGCCTTCATGGGCTTGCCGGCAATTGCCGTCCTGCTTGCCCTAGGCTACGAGCGCCTTCGGATGCCGCCCATCGCGCGGTTCATCTTGCCGGCCATCGGCCTCATCGGCACAGTTCTCGCAATTCGCTACCACGTGATCATTCCTTATCTGGTCCGATGAGCTTCGCACGACGCACAAGGCACCAATCACCGTTCGGCCACGGTTACAGCATTACCTGATCCCAATGCCGACAGCCATCGTAACCGGTTCCGGGGGCCTGATCGGCTCAGAGTCCGTTCAGCACTTTGTCGAGGCGGGCTATGACGTGATCGGGCTTGAGAACGACATGCGCGCGCGGTTCTTTGGGCCCAGCGCGTCGACCCAGCGCACCACACGGCGGCTACTGGACGCGTACGGAGACTCATTCCAGTCCCTCGAGCTCGACATTCGCGACGCAGAGGCGGTCATGAGGGTGTTTGCGCAGCACGCCGCCTCGATTGAGCTGATCATTCACACGGCCGCCCAGCCATCGCACGACTGGGCTGCCTCCGACCCTCAGACAGACTTTTCGGTAAATGCCAACGGGACGCTGAACCTGCTCGAAGCCACGAGGCGGCATGCGCCATCGGCCACCTTCATCTTCTGCTCCACCAACAAGGTGTACGGCGACCTGCCGAATCATTTGCCGCTCGAGGAGCAGGAGACGAGGCTGGAGCTGCCCGAGGATCACCGGTATTTCCGCGGCATCGACACCAGCATGTCGATCGATGCCTCGACCCACTCGCTGTTCGGCGTCTCCAAGGCAGCGGCTGACCTGCTGGTCCAGGAATATGGGCGATACTTCGACATGCCCACGGTCGCTTTCAGAGGCGGCTGCCTCACCGGTCCCAATCATGCCGGCGCTCAGCTGCACGGATTCCTCTCCTACCTGATGCGCTGCACGATGACCGGTGATCCTTACACGGTGTTCGGCTACAGCGGCAAGCAGGTGCGCGACAACATCCATTCCGCCGACCTTGTCGCCGCCTTCGCGGCATTCCACCGGGCTCCCCGGCGAGCCGCTGTCTACAACATCGGGGGCGGGCGCCGGAGCAGCTGTTCGATGCTCGAGGCGATCGCGGAGTGCGAGGCGATCGCGGGACGCGAGTTGAGGTGGACGCTGTCGGAACAGAACCGCGTCGGCGACCACCGCTGGTGGATCTCAGACCTCGGACCGTTCAAGCGCGACTACCCGGACTGGGACATCACTCACGACGTCCGAGCCGTCCTGCGCGAGATCCACGATCAGAACGCCGAGGTGTGGCTGACCGCGCGATGAAGCTCTCGGTGGTGATCCCGGCGCACAACGAGGTCGACTCGATCGGCGAGACCATCGAGTCAGTGGTCACCGAGCTTGAACGGGAGGGCATCGAGCACGAGATCCTGGTGGTCGACGATGCCAGCGGGGACGGGACAGTCGATGTGGTAGAGGCGATCGCGCAGCGGAATCCGAACGTCCGCTGCGTCCGCTCGCATAATCCGCCGGGCTTCGGCCACGCCGTGCGGGCGGGTCTTGAGCTGTACAGCGGCGATGCGGTGGCGATCATGATGGCGGACCTGTCGGACTCTCCCCAGGATCTCGTGCGCTACCACCGCGTGCTGGAGGCGGGTTACGACTGCGCGTTCGGCACGCGCTTCGGCTCGGGCGGGTCGACGGTTGACTATCCCCTCGTCAAGCTGCTCCTCAACCGCATGGTCAACGCCGGGATCCGCCTTCTCTTCCGGCATGGCTACAACGACACAACCAACGCCTTCAAGGCTTACCGCCGTTCCGTGATCGACCAGCTTGACCCGCTGCTCTCCAACCACTTCAACCTGACGGTGGAGCTTCCGCTCAAGGCGATCGTCCGCGGGTTCTCCTATGCGATCGTGCCCATCACCTGGCGCAACCGCCGGCACGGCGAGTCGAAGCTCGACCTTCGGGAGATGGGCAGCCGCTACCTGTTCATCATCCTCTATGTCTGGCTTGAGCATCACCTGAGCCGCGGCGACTACCGGCGACGCGATGTCCACCACGCCGCCCGCCGGCCGCTGCGCCCGGCGCTTGCGGCGCGCGACGGGCTTCAGGTTCAGCGAGACCACGAAGCGGCCCCGCACGCCTGAGCCATTGACCGCGACGCTTCAGGAGCCTCGGCTTGCCGTGTCCCGACGCGTCACCGCGTCGGACGTAACGCTGGGAATCGTGTTGATCGCCGGAGGTGCGCTGCTCCTCTATGCGGGTCGCCACCTCACCTTCTTCTTCGACGAGTGGGACTTCATCCTCCGCCGGCGCGGCGGGTCGGTTGGGACATACCTGGATCCGCACAACGGGCATCTGGCGCTGTTCCCCGTGGTCGTCTACAAGATCCTCTTCGCGCTGGTGGGGCTGCGCCACTACGTCGCGTATCAGCTGGTGCTGGTGGCGCTTCACCTGGTGTCCTGCGGTTTGCTCTACGCGCTCACGCGACGACGTCTCGGACGGTGGCTGGCGCTCGTCCCGGTCGTGCTGCTCCTGTTCATGGGAAGCGCGTTCCAGGATCTCCTGTGGCCGTTCCAGATCGGCTTTCTCGCCTCGGTGGCCGGGGGCCTGCTGGCACTGCTGTCCATCGAAGTCGGCACCCGACGCGCGGACGCCCTCGCTGCGACGGCGCTGATCTGGTCGCTCACGGGCTCGGCGGTCGGCGTCCCCTTCCTCGTCGCCGCCGCGGTCATGCTGCTGTGCCAGCGAAGCCGTCCCAGCCGCCTCTGGGTGGTCGTGCTCCCGGCCGTGCTGTTCGCGATCTGGTACGTGGGCTGGGGCGGAGGCGAGCAGGTGACGTCGGACTCGGTCCTCGGCGCTCCGCAGTACGTCGCTGACGCGGCCGCGGGCGCCGCAGCCGGAATCGCGGGCCTCAGCTCGAGCTGGGGCCCAGTCCTGGCGGGAGCCTTCGCCGTCCTGTGCGGACTCGCCCTCGCCCGCCGGCAGCCGGTCCGACCGCTGCTCATCGCCGCCACCGTGGGCGTCCTCTGCTTCTGGAGCCTGTCTGCGATCGCCCGCGCCGACTACGCCGACCCCGCGGCCAGCCGCTACCTGTACATCGGCGCGGCCTTCATCATGCTGATCGCCGCAGAGAGCTTCGCCGGACGCGCGCCGCGGCCAGGGTGGGCCCTGGTCGGCGCGGTCGTGCTCGCCGGCTGCCTGCTAGCCAACATCAACCTGCTGCGATCGGGCGAGCGCGGACTGCGCGGGGCCGACACGGCGGTTCGGGCCGGGCTGGCCGCCGTTCAGATCGCCGCGCCGGTCGTGTCGAGCTCATTCCAGCCCGAGCCCGCCAACGCCCCTCAGATCACCGCCGGCCCGTACCTCGCCGCGGAGCGCGCGCTCGGATCACCCGCACTGACGCCGGCGCAGCTCGAGGCAGGAGCCCCAAGCGTCGCGGCCCACGCCGATCACGTCCTCGAGGAAGCCGAGCGGCTCGCGCCGACACCGCTCACGGGACCCACCAGCCCGCGCGGCCTCGACGTCACCGCGGTCTTCGGCGCCGGCGTGACCCGGACCACCTCTTGTCTCACAGCGCGACCGAATGCTCCCCTCGCCTCCATCGACCTGCGGGTATCACCCGGCGGGCAGCTGCTGACACGTGCGGTGAAGGGAACTCTCACGGTCTACCTGCGGCGACTGGCGCCGGCGTTCGCCGACAACCCCCCGCTCGCCACATTGGCGGCCGGTTCACCGAACCAGGCGCTGCGCTTCCCAGTCGACGCCGCGCCCGAAATTCCCTGGAACGTGCAGCTCGTCGACGCCCTCCCCTTCACCGTCTGCGCGGGCTGACGCGCTAGCTTTGGCAGCCCTTGCAGGCCGTCACCGAAACGCCGTTTGCGGGTCAGGTGCTCGACGCGGACAGGTCGCCCTCGGCGATCTCGATCGAGCACGTCAGCAAGTCGTTCCGCCTTCCCCACCAGCGCTACCACACGCTCAAGGAGCGGGTCCTGCACCCGCTGCGGTCGAGCGGCTACGACGTCCTCCGAGCGGTGGAGGACGTGAGCATCGAGATCGGCCGGGGCGAGTTCTTCGGCATCGTCGGCCGCAACGGGAGCGGCAAGAGCACGCTCCTGAAGTGCCTGGCCGGGATCTACCGGATCGACGAGGGGGACCTCACCGTGTACGGGCGCCTGTCGCCGTTCATCGAGCTGGGCGTCGGCTTCAACATGGATCTGACGGCGCGCGACAACGTCCTGATCAACGCGATCATGCTGGGCCTGACGCGCAAGGAGGCGCGCGCGCGCTTCGACCAGATCATCGAGTTCGCCGAGCTCGGGCCGTTCCTGGATCTGAAGCTCAAGAACTACTCCTCGGGGATGCTCGTCCGGCTCGCCTTCTCGGTGGCGATCCAGGTCGACGCCGACATCCTGCTGATCGACGAGGTGCTCGCGGTCGGCGACGCCTCCTTCCAGCAGAAGTGTTACGACGAGTTCGAGCGGCTCAAGCGGTCGGGCAGGACGATCGTGTTCGTCACTCACGACATGAGCGCGGTGGAGCGGTTCTGCGACCGCGCGATGCTGCTGGAGCGGGGCCGGATGATCGAGCTGGGCGAGCCGGCTGCGGTGGCGCGCAGCTACCGGCAGATCAACTTCGGGCGACTGATACACGAGGCGCCCAACGGTGCCGCGCCCCACGCCGACGCGCCGAAGAGCGCGGAGATCCTCTCGGCATGGTTTGAGTCCGAGGCGGGCGAGCGGATCGTCGCCGCCGCCCACGGCGAGCCGTGCACGGTGTGCGTGGAGGTCGCCTTCCACGAGCCGCTCGAGGACCCGATCTTCGGCATGACGCTCCGCAACGACACGGGCGCCACCGTGTTCGCCACCTCGACGGCGCTCGAGCACCTGCCGACCGGCCACTTCGCGCCCGGCCAGACGGCCGTGATCCGGATGCGCTTCGACAACTGGCTGACCTCCTCGCGCTACAGCCTCACCCCTTCCGTCGCCCGCGGCGGCACCGGCGAGGACGTGCTCGACGTCCGCGAGGACATGGCCACGCTGCTCGTCCACGGCTGGCACTTCACCGGAGGGGTCACCAACCTCCCGCACAGCTTCGAGGTGAGGCCGCGATGACCACCCACGTCGCAGGCCGCCGCTACGGCCCCTCGGCGATCGAGGACGACGCGCGGCGCTTCCTCAGCCTCACCCTCACGCTGGCCACCACCGACTTCAAGCTGCGCTACTTCGGCTCGGCGCTCGGCTACCTGTGGTCGCTCGTGCGCCCGCTGCTCTTCTTCGGCGTGATCTACCTCGTGTTCACGACGGTGTTCTCGTTCGGCAAGGGGGTCCCCCACTACCCGGTCTACCTGCTCACCTCGATCATCCTGTGGACGTTCTTCGTCGAGACGACCAGCAACAACGTCCAGAGCCTGCTGGCGCGCGAGGGGCTGCTGCGCAAGATGCGCTTCCCCCGTCTGGTGATCCCGCTCTCGGTGGGCCTCACCTCGCTGTTCAACCTCGCCACGAACATGGTGGCGGTGGTCATCTTCGCCCTGGTCAACGGCGTCTACCCCCGCTGGGGCTGGTTGGAGATGCCGCTGCTGATCCTGCTGCTGGCGATCCTGGCCGTCGGCATCGGGATGCTCCTATCGGCGCTGTACGTGCGCTACCGCGACATCCAGCCGATCTGGGAGGTCGCCTCCCAGGCCCTCTTCTACCTCTCGCCGGTGATCTACGTGGCGGCCCAGTACAAGAGCTTCATCCGCGTGGCGCTGGTCAACCCGATCGCGGCGATCCTCACCGAGATGCACGCCGCATTCATCGGCGGCACCCCCGCCCATCCGGTCCACGGCGCGGCGGTGACCATGGGCGGCACGGTGCGGCTCCTGATCCCGCTGGGGTTGATCTTCGGGGCCTTCCTCCTCGGCTTCTGGGTGTTCAACCGCGAGGCCCCGCGGATCGCCGAGAACCTGTAGATAGCATCGCCGCGGATGGGGATCGCAGACCGCGAGGAACAGGCGACCGCGGAGCTGGACCGGCTGCGGGCGCGGGTGGCGGAGCTGGAGTCGCAGCTGCTCGAGGTGGAGGCGTGGGCCAATCGCGCCGTCGCCGAGGCCCAGGAGAAGGTGTACTGGCTCGAGCGCTGGCACATCGACCTCAACGCGCTGATGCGGAAGCGGGGCGCCAACGAGCTGCGGGCGGTGGCGGTGGCGGTGCGGGGCGTCTACCGGTCACTGGTCCGCGCCAAGCGCCGACTGCTGGCGCGGATGTGAGCCGCTTCAGCGTCGTCATACCGGTCAAGGACGGCGCCCGCTTCCTTGACGAGGTCCTCGCGGCCGTGATGCGCGAGGGCCCGGGCGAGGTGCTCGTCGTCGACTCGGGATCCCGCGACGGCTCGCCGGCGATCGCGCGCCGCGCCGGCGCCGACGTGCTCGAGGTCGAGCCGCGGGAGTTCGCCCACGGCCGCACCCGGAACCTCGCTGCCGAGCGGACCCGAGGCGAGCTCATCTGCTTCCTCACCCAGGACGCCACCCCGTGCGAGGGCTGGCTCGCCGCCTACGAGGAGGCGTTTGCGCTCGACGAGCGGATCGGCGCCGCCTACGGCCCGCACCTGCCGCGCCCGGAGACCAGCCCGATGGTCGCCCGCGAGCTGGAGGAGTTCTTCGCCACCTTCTCGCCCGATGGGCGCCCACGGGTCCAGGGCCCCGGGGATCACACCTTCCTCTCCAACGTCAACGCCTGCTACGCGCGGCGCTGCTGGGAGGAGATCCGCTTCCGGGACATCGCCTACGCGGAGGACCAGGCGTTCGGCATCGACCTGCTCGCGCGAGGGTGGCTCAAGGCCTACCACCCGGGGGCCGCCGTGCTGCACGCCCACGACTACGGCCTGTTGGAATTCATGCGCCGCTACTTCGACGAGTACCGAGGGCTCAACCTGACGCTCGGCCACGTGGAGCGGCTCGGGATCCGCTCCACGGTCACCCATGTGCGCCGGGGGGTCAGCGCCGACCGCCGGTGGATGGCTGAGCACGGGATCGCCGGCCTGGAGCGGGCGCGCTGGACCGCCCGCTCAGCCGCCCACCACGGCGGGCGCAAGCTGTTCTCTGCGCTCGGCTCCCGCGCCGAGCGGATGCCGCCGAGGTTGCGGCGGGCCCTGTCGCTGGAGCGGGGCGACCGCCCAGACCTCCCGCCCCACGCAGCGCCGGCGGCGCCGGACGCGATCGCCATGCCCTCGCGCGGCCACGCCCTCTATGAGGAGTCGCTCGAGGTGCTCCGCGAGGGGCCGGCGCCGCTGCTCGACGTCCCGGAGGGGCTCGCCGACCGCGCGCGGCTGCGGATAGCGATGGTGATCCCGCCCTTCCGCCGCGGCAGCGGCGGCCACAACACCCTCATGCAGATCCTGCTCCGCCTCGAGCGCCGCGGCCACCTCTGCACGGTCTGGGTCCACGACCACACGGGCGAGCTGGAGAGCGTCTGGCCGGCGGTCCTGCGCCGCAACATCCGCGAGTACTTTGCGCCGATCGAGGGCCCCGTCTACAAGGGCTTCGGCGCCTGGCACGGCGCCGACGTCGTGATCGCCACCGGCTGGCAGACCGTCCATCCGGTGCTGCGCCTGCCCGGCTGCCGGGCGCGCGCGTACCTCGTCAACGACCTCGAGCCCGAGTTCTACGGCGCCTCCACCGAGCGCGCGCTGGCCGAGGACACCTACCGCCACGGGCTGCACTGCATCGCCGCCAGCCCCTGGCTGCGCGACGTCCTGCGCGAGCGCTACGGCGCCTCGGCCGACGCCTTCCAGCTTGGCGTGGACCACGACACCTACCACCCCCGCGCGGTGCCGCGCCGCCGCGACTCGGTGGTCTACTACGCGCGGCCGGAGACCGCGCGGCGCGCCGTGCCCACCGGGCTGCTCGCGCTCGCCGAGCTCAGGCGCCGGCGCCCGGAGCTCCAGATCACGCTGTTCGGCACCCGCGGCCCGGTGCTCACACCGTTTGACTACCGGCACGCCGGGATCCTCGACGGGGAGGGGCTGGCGCGGCTGTACTCGAGCGCCACGGTGGGGCTGTGCCTGTCACTGAGCAACTTCTCGCTGATGCCCAAGGAGATGCTCGCCTGCGGGCTGCCGTGCGTGGAGCTGGCCGGCGTGAGCGCCGAGTCGATCTTCGGCGAAGACGGGCCGATCGAGCTGGCGCCGCTCAACCCCCTGGCGCTCGCCGACGCAATGGAGAGGCTCATCACCGACCAGGAGCTGTGGGAGCGGCGCTCGCGCGAGGGCATCGCGTTCGTCTCCTCGCACACCTGGGAGCAGGCCGCCGACGAGGTGGAGGCGGGACTGCGCCATGCGCTGCGGGAGCGGGAGCGGGCGGCGGCCGCTCAGCCGTAGTAGCGGGAGATCGTCAGCGTCTCGGCGAACAGGCCGTGGGCCATCGCCAGCAGGACCAGCCCGGCGCCCAGCACCGGCGCCCATCGCCGTCCGGCCCCGCGAGCGACGAGCGCGCCGAGGAGCCCGTACAGCGCGAGCAGAGGGAACAGGTAGCGCGCCTGCGCGAACGGGTAGCCGGTGGAGAGCTGGTAGCGCACGCCCGCGTACCCGATCGCCACGAGCAGCCCGAGCGTCATCACGCCGAAGCTGAGGAGCAGGGGCAGCAGGCGCCTGATCGCCCCTCGCGCCCGCAGGAGGCCGGAGAGCGCCAGGGCCAGGAACGGGATCAGCAGCACCTTGGCGAGGGTGTAGACCCAGCCTGGAAAGGAGTAGTCGAGCCATCCGAAGCGGCCGACGAGCCCGTTGAGCCAGATGTTGATGAGCGGCGTCCCCGCGAAGAACCTGCGGTGCATAAACGGCAGGCGGGGCAGGTACTGCTCCCAGATGTAATCGAGCGTCTCGTGCAGGGTGACCACGCCCCCGCCCGGGAGGGTGCTCGCGGTCGCGCCGACCGTGCCGCCGGCCAAAAAGCTTCCCCGATGCCAGGCGGTCAGGTTGAGGAGCCCGTAGACGCCGAAGGGGACGAGCGCGACGACCGCCGCCAGGGCGACCAACCCGACCGCGCGCCTGCGGCCCGTGGCCAGCTCGCGCCGGCCCAGAATCAGGACGGCGAGGGCGATCCCGGGCGTCAGGGCGAGGAACGTCAGCTTGGTGAGCAGCCCGACGGCGCACGCCGCGCCGATTCCCGCCGCCCTGGCGCGGGTGAGGCCCCGGCGGTAGGCGCGCGCCAAGGCCAGGAAGGTGACGGCGGAGGCGAGGTAGAGGAGGTTGTCCCCCTGCACCCCGGCGGCGATGAAATCGACCATGGGCTGGAAGGCGACCATCAGGGCACCGACCGTCCAAGCCCACGGCGAGCCGGGCAGCAGCTCGCGGAGGAACAGGAACACCGCCAGCACGGTGCCCGCCGCCAGCAGCGCCGAGAGCAGCCGCATGATCGCGAGCCGGGTGAGGATCTGGTGCGAGGGCGAGATCCAGTACGGCACCGCGGCGAGCGCGTAGTAGAGGGGCGGCTGGTTGGTCGCCGGGGAGGCGCCGCCTTCGCTGAGAGGGCTGAGGCCGCGGCTCAGATCGCGTTGCAAGACCCGGTTCTGCGCGGTCGTGAGAACGCCCCGCATGTTCGGGTCCCCGATCGTCTGGGAGAACAGCAGGTCCTGCAGGGCGTAGCTCTCCTGCGGCGAGTAGGCGGCCCCCGGCCCCTGCGGGGGCGGCTTGCCGGTCTCGGCCAGATACTGCGCGTAGGCGAAGTGCGAGGTCTCGTCCGGGACCTGAAAGGGCGGAACGATCGCGCCCCAGACAACCGCGTTGACCAGCGCGAGCAGAAAGCAGGCACGCGCCGCCGCCGGCAGCCCCGCGATGGCGGTACGCAGACGCCTCACCGCAGCTCCCGCGCCAGAAAGCGAATCGCACCAGCCCAAACCGCCAGCATCAGCAGCGCGAGGACCGGGAGCGTCCAACGGCCGAAGAAGGGCGCTTTACCGAGACCGAAGCGGTGGTCCAGGACGGGCAGAAGCTGCCACCACGTCTCCGGGCGGGCCCGGAGGTAGAAGATCGAGAAGACTCCGGGCGCAGGCCTTCCGTCGATCACCTCGTCGACAGGCTGGGTGGGCGCCGGGGTCCCGGCGATCGCGAGGCGGAAGCGCTCGCCGATGCTCAGACACACGCGCGTCACGCTGGACAGTCGGCCACTGCGCGTGAGCGGGATCACCACGTAGCCCTGCCTGCCGCCGCGCACGCCTCCGGCCGCCACCGTCGAGCCGGAGGTGTCGAGGAACCGCATCCTCAGGGGTGGCAGCGGGCGGCCATACGTGCCGACGAGGATCTTGGCGGCGCCCGTATCCGGTGGCAGCGGCCCAACGGCCTGGCACACCGTGGAGCCGCCCGGGGCGACCGTGGCGAACACCTGGGGCTTGATCCCATCGCTTCCCGACAGCCGGAGCGCCGCGCCCGACATGTCGAGGATCAGCGTCGCCAGGACTCCCAGCACGCCGATGGCGAGCACGAAGCGAACTGCGTTACGCGGCGGAGCGGAGGGGCGTCTCATCCGCGGCGTGCCCGCGCGTGTGCCGCGGCCCTACACCCGCTCGAGCACATAGACATCCTGGTTGCCGGCGTTGCGGCCGGCGCCGAACTCCACCACACGCCAGCGGGGGGTCAGCTCCTGAAGCAGCCACTCGGGGCTCAGGAACGAGGTGCCCCAGCCCTCGTTGACCACCCCCCAGTCGCCCTGCTCGCCGAACTCGGCCCGGTACCACCAGCCGCGGCGATACAGCGCCTCCTCGATCTCCTCGCACTGCTGCCATGACCGGGCGCCGCCGGTGGCGAAGAAGGCGATCGCGGTCAGGCCGTGGGCGGTGAAGACGAGACGGCCGCCGGGCCTGAGCACGCGCCGCATCTCCTCGAACCAGCGCAGGCCCAGCGCGGGCTCGAAGTGCGACCAGATCGAGATCGCGTAGACGAGGTCGAGCGAGGCCTCCTCAAGAGCCAGCGGCGGCTCATCGCCAGAGACGAAGAACTCGATGCCCGGCAGGTGCTCGCTCGCCCACGCGATCGCCGGCCGGTTGGGATCGCAGCCGAGCCACTGTACGTGCGGGAAGGCGGCCTGGAGCACCCGCACCACACGCCCCGACGAACAGCCGAAGTCAAGCGCGCGGCCGAGCCGCTCGATCGCCGCACCAGCCCCCGCCAGCGCGTCGGCCACCAGGTCCGCCTCGTACAGCCCGCCCGCCGCGGCCAGCGGTCCCCGGGCCATCGCGTGGACGTCCTCCGGGGGCTGGTCGGGCCTGAGCCCCGTGGTGGCGATGACGGACTCAAGGCGGTTCCACACCGCGCAGTGAAGGACCAGGTGGTGCCTGAAGCTGGGATCGGATTCGTGCTCGGGCATCGGCCGGAAGTCGGGCTGCTCCGAGCGCAGGCGCTCGACCTCCTCGAGCTGGCGGGGGTCAAGCCGCTCGAAGAGAAGCCGGCTTACCGGATGGCGCTCGGGTCCGATCCGACCGATCGGCACCTCGCGCGCCAGCTCGCGGCGCGTCGGGGGCGGCGCGGCGGGCGCGGGCGCGCCGAACGCGGGCGCGCGACCTCTCGCAGCGCCGATCCGCACTCGCAGTCTTCGCCCAACACCTCGCACGCGCCGCAAGCTAGCGGAGCCGCGCCGCCCATCACCCACCCAATAGCTGCCGGGCCCGCGCCACGCAAGGCGACGCGGGCCCGGACGAAGGACGACCCTGGTAGGGCTGGGGGTCGTCCAGGACCCGCGAGAAGGGGGCGATGCTCGCGGGCCGTTTGACCTCCGTGTCAGCGATCAGGATAGCGCTGGCGCCCGTTTTGCGCTGCCACTGGGCGCCCGGTTTGCGCTGCTAATGCGTATAACGGACGGCGATGCACCAGCAGCCCGCCGCGCCGGCGCCCGCGAGGAGGCCGGCGGCCGACCCCGAGGCGGCGCGCCCGCCCCGCCCCGACTTGCCCTGCCGGGGCTGGCGGGGCCGGCTCAGGGCGCCCGCTCGCGCGCGCACGCCGGCGGCGCTGGCGCTCCTGTGCGCCCTCGCCGCGGCGCTGCGCTGCGCCACGATCGGCTCGCAGAGCTTCGACTACGACGAGTCCTTCACGGTGGGGATCCTGCACGGCTCCCTCGGCCACGTCTTTCACCTCATCCCGGTGACCGAGTCGACCCCGCCGCTCTACTACGTGGTGGCCTGGCTGTGGACGCGGGTCTTCGGCCTCGGCGCGGCCGGGGTGCGCTCGCTCTCGGCGCTGCTCGGGGTCGCCCTGGTCCCGGTCGCCTACGCGGTGGCGCGGCGGCTGGGGTCGCGGCGGGCGGGGCTGATCGCGGCGGCGCTGGTCGCGGTGAGCCCGTTCCTGGTCTGGTACTCGGAGGAGGCGCGCAGCTACGCGCTGCTGGCGCTGCTGAGCGCGCTCTCCTTCTGGGCGTTCCTCGCCGCCCTCGAGGCGCCCTCGCCGCGGCGGCTGGCGCTGTGGGCGGTGGCCTCCTCGGCGGCCGTGCTCAGCCACTACTTCGCCGGCTTCCTCGTCGCCCCCGAGGCGGCGTGGCTGCTCCTCGCCCACCGCCGGCGCGCCACCGCGGCCGCGGTGGCGGCGGTCGCCGCCGTCGCCGCCGCCCTGATCCCGCTCGTGCTCGCGCAGGCCGACAACCGCACGCAGTGGATCGAGGCGCTCTCGCTGCCCAGCCGCATCGTCGAGGTGGTCAAGAAGTGGGCCACCGGCGAGATCACCCCCACCCGCAACTGGGAGCTGGTCGTTGTCGGCTCGCTGGTGCTGGTGGCGCTCGCGGTCGCGGCGGCGGGGCTCCCGCCGCGCGAGCGCCGCGGCGCCGCCCTGGCCCTCGGCGTCGGCGCCGCCGCGCTGCTGCTGCCGCTCGCGCTCGACCTCGCCGGCCTCCACTACCTGATCTCCAAGAACGTGATGCCCGCCCTGGCCGTGCTGCTGATCGGCGTCGCGGTGGTGCTGGGGTCGCCGCCGGGGGCGGCGGTGCGATCGGCGCGCGGCGCGCTCGGGCCGGCGGGGGCGGCGCTCGCCGCCGCGTTCTTTTTCGCCCTCAGCCTCGACGGCCTCCTCGACCCCGCCCTCCAGCGCGCCGACTACCGCTCGGCCGCGCGCGCGCTCGGCCCGCCCGCGCGCGACCAGGTGGTGGTGACGCCGAACCTCGGCAACGCCCCGATCGCCCTCTACCGGCCGGGCGCGGTGCCGATGCCGCCGGGCGGCTGGCCCGCCCGCGAGGTGGTGGTGGTCGAGCCGCTGCCGCGCGCCGACGTCTCCTCGCGCCGCCCCGCGACCCCCCCGCCCCCGCCCGGCTTCGCCCTCGCCGGGCGCCGCGACGCCCGCACCTACACGCTCGTCTGCTACGCGGCGCCGCGGCCGGCGCCGATCGCCGCCGGGCCGCTGCTCGCCCTCGCCGACGGCCGGCGCGCCAACGCCCAGGTGTGGCCGGGCGCCGGGCGCCTCGCCGCCCCGCCAAAGCCGTGCGCCGGCTGATGCGGGTGCTGGTCGTCCCCAAGTGGTACCCGTGGCCCGACCGGCCCGTGTTCGGCAGCTTCTGCCGCGAGCACGCCCGCGCGCTGTCGACCCGCCACGACGTGGTCGTGCTCGCCTCCGACGCGGTGCGCGCGCCCGGCTTTCCCGCCTTCCAGCTCACCGACACGGTGGAGGACGGCCTGCGCACGATCCGCGTCCGCTACCGCCGCCCGCGGCTTCGCCCCGCCGCGCTGGGCTTCCAGCTGGCGGGGATGCTCGTCGCGCTCCTGCGCCTGCGCCGCGCCGGCTGGCGCCCCGACGTGGTCCACGCCCACGTCTACTCGGCGGCGCTCGCCGCGCTCGTCCTGGCGCGGCTGAGCCGCGCGCCGCTGGTCGTGAGCGAGCACTACACGGGCTTTCAGCGCGGGCTGGTGGCCGGCTACGAGCGCCGCCTGGCCCGCTGCGCCTTCCACCGGGCCGACCTCGTCGCGCCGGTCAGCCGGGACTTGGCCCGCCAGATCCAGGCGCTGGCGCCGCGCGCGCGGGCGCGGGTGGTCGCCAACGTCGTCGACACCGACGTCTTCCACCCGCCGCAGACGACCTCCCGCGAGGAGCCCGACGGGCGTCCCGCCCGGCTGCTGACCGTGGCGGCGCTGGCCGCCAAGAAGGGCCACGCCGACCTCCTGGAGGCGTTCGCAACCGTGGCGCGCGAGCGGCCGGCCGTGCTCGAGCTGGTCGGGGACGGCGAGGAGCGCCGGGCGCTGGAGGCGCTGGCCGAGCGGCTGGGCATCGCCGCGGCGGTCCGCTTCCGCGGCGAGCTGCCCCGGGAGGCGGTGGCGGCGCTGATGCGGGAGGCCGACCTGTTCGTGCTGCCCAGCCACTTCGAGAACCTCCCGGTGGTGCTGATCGAGGCGATGGCCAGCGGGCTGCCGTTCGTGGCCACCGCGGTGGGCGGCGTCCCCGAGCTGCTGGAGGGCGCGCCGCCCGGGGCCGGCCTGCTCTGCCCCGCCCGCGACCCGCGCGCGCTGGCCGAGGCGATCCGGCGGGGGCTCGACGCCGCCGGCGGCCCCGTGCCGGGGCTGGCCGCCCACGCCCGCGCGCGCTTCGGCCGCGACGCGATCGCGCAGGCCTGGAGCGACGTCTACGCGCAGCTCGTGGCCGCCTAACGGCGCCCTTGTGCGATCGCCTCGCGCAGGCCGCCCGCGGCCCTGGCCCCCATCACGATCCCGAACGCGCAGCGGCGCGCCACCGTGTGCCAGGCGCAGCCGGCGAGCACGCGCAGCTCGGCCCGCACCGGCCGCGGCTTGCCCATCCGCGCGTCGTGGCGGCGCGACTCGCGCCCCTGGCGGTACGCCGCCCGCGTGAGGGCCGGCAGGCGCGCGTCGCGGGCGCTTCGCCGGTGCGCCAGCCCCGCCCGCGCCAGGTAGCGGATCCGCCCGCCGGCGGCGAGGTAGCGCATCAGCCACTCCTCCTCGTCGCCGCGCCCGCTCAGCGCCGCGTCGAACTCGCCGAGGCGCTCGAACGCGCTGCGGCGGATCATCATGTTCGCCCCCCACACGTGGGGGACGTCGCGGTCCTCGGGGCCGAAGTCCAGCGTGGTGATCGGGGGCGGCTCGCGGCCGCATCCGCGCGGCCCGCCCTCCAGCCGGGCGCGGATCGGCCCGCCGAACACCTCGCGCTCGGGCGCGGAGGCGGCGCCCTGAAGGAGGGCGTCCAGCCAGCCCGCCGGCGCCTCGACGTCGTCGTCGATGAACGCGATCAGCTCGCCGCGCGCCTGCCGGATGCCGGCGTTGCGCGCGCGGTTGAGGCCGCGGTGCCCGGGCAGCACCGCCAGCCGGGCGCCGTGGCGCTCGGCCACCGCCTCGCTCGACGCGTCGGGGCCGTCTAAGACTACGATCACCTCCGCCCCGGCGCGCCGCGCCTGGGGCATCACCGACGCCAGGGTTACATCCAGGTACCCCGCGGACCCCGACGTGGGGATGACCACCGACGCCGATGGCTTCTCCAATTTCTCGTTCATCAGCGAAACCAGAGCCTAGTTTTTCCGTTTCTGCACGTAGGTTTCGCGCGCCGGACCCGGTGGGAGACCGAAAGCAGCCGTATGCGCCCTGAGAGCTCAATCCCACTTCGGCCGGTCCGCACCAGCGTGCCGGCGCCCGACACCGTGGAGGTCGTCGGCGTGCCGCTCGCCCTCACCGACTACGAGGACGTGCTGGCGTGGATGGACGCGATGATCTCCCTGCGCGAGCGGGGCTACGTGTGCGCCTGCAACGTCCACACGGTGATGGCGTCGGGCGAGGACCCCGAGCTGCGCGCGGCGCTGCTCGCCTCCTCGCTGAACGTCCCCGACGGCCAGCCGCTCGTGTGGGCGCTCAACGCGCTCGGCCACACGCTCCCCGGCCGCGTGTACGGCCCCGAGCTGATGTCGCGCGCCTCCGAGCGCGCGGCGGAGCGCGGCTACCGCTTCTACCTCTACGGCGGGCGCAACCAGGGGGCGCTCGTCCAGCTCGCGCTGAACCTGCGCCGCCGCCACCCCGGGGTCAAGATCGTCGGCGGCTACTCGCCGCCGCACCGGCCGCTGAGCGACGAGGAGCGCCAGGCGATCGCCGCCGAGATCAACCGCTGCCAGGCCGACGTGGTGTGGGTCGGGATCGGGGTGCCCAAGCAGGAGAAGTGGATGGCGCAGATGCGGGAGGAGCTGAACACGCCGGTGCTGGTCGGGGTCGGCGCGGCGTTCGACTTCCACGCCGGGCTGGTGCCCCAGGCGCCCAACTGGATCCAGGAGGCGGGGCTGGAGTGGGCCTACCGCCTGGCCCACGAGCCCCGGCGCCTGTGGCGGCGCTACCTCCGCTACAACCCCCGCTTCCTGACGGCGTTCGCGCGGCAGCTCACCCATCACCGCCGGCGGGACCGCGCGGCGGCGCTCCGGTAGCCGGCCGCGACCAGGCGCGGTGCTGACGCCGAGGCTGGACGCGCCGGAGGGCGAGGACTTCCTCTCCGGCACCAGCGGCCAGGTGTGGGGGATCCGCGCCACCAGCCGCGCGCTCGCGCGCGACGCGCGCGACGACGCGCTGGCGCTCCTGACCGCCCTCCCCCTCCGCCTGCGCCGCGCCGCGGCGCGCTGGCCGGCGCGCCGCGTGCTCGCGTTGGGCGTCGTGCGCGAGGACCAGCCGAGCATCCTCGAGGAGGCCTTCGCCGAGCTGGGACGCTCCCGCCACGAGGTGGAGGCGGTGGCGAGGGCGACCGGGGGGCGCGGCAAGTGGGAGAACATCGACGGCCTGCTGGCCGAGCACCCGGCGGCGGGCCACGACTGGCTGCTGGTGATCGACGACGACGTCCGGCTGCCCCGCGGGTTCCTCGACGCGTTCGTGTTCCTCGCCGAGCGCTTCGGCCTGCGCATCGCCCAGCCCGCCCACCGGGCGCGCTCGCATGCCGCCTGGCGGGTCACGCGGCGCCAGCCCGGGGTGGTGGCGCGCCGGACCGCGTTCGTGGAGAGCGGCCCCGTGGTCGGCTTCCAGGCCGCGACCTTCGGGACGCTGCTGCCGTTCCCGCGCCTGCGCGCCGGCTGGGGGATCGACCACCACTGGTCGGCGCTGGCGCGCGAGCGCGGCTGGCCGATCGGGATCCTCGACGCGATCCCCGTGCGCCACGGGCTGCGGCGGATCGCGGCCGCCTACGACCGCGGCGAGGCGATCGCCGAAGGCCGCGAGTTCCTCGCCACCCGCCCCCACACCCGCTCGGCGGAGGCGCAGCGTACGCTGGCGCGGTACCGCGGATGGAACTGAAGCCGGGCGCCGAGCCCTACACCGAACGCAACCTGCTCGACCGTCTCACGCCCCGCGCCACGCTCGAGGTCAACTACGAGCACATGCGCCGGCGCGAGCGCGCGATCGCCCTGCGCCACCTGGGGGTGCGACGCGGCGAGGCGCTGTCGGTCGGCTGCGGCTGGCATCCTGGCCGGCACCTGTTCCCGAGCCCCGCGTTCCGGCTGGTGGGCGTCGACGTGGACGCCGACCGGGTGGCCGGGGTGCTCGAGACGGGTCGCGCGGACGAGGCGTTCGTGGGGCAGGCGGGCAGCCTCGGACTCCCGCCCCAGTCCTTCGACGTGGTCCTATATCGCCTGGTCATGCACCACATCGCGTTCAAGGCGCCGCTTGCGCCGGTGTTCGAGGAGGCGGCCGAGATCCTGCGGCCCGGCGGCGCATTGGTGGCGGTGGAGCCGGGGCTGTGGCACCCGGTCGGGCTGGCCCTGGCGGCCGCCAACCGCGTGGGGGCGGCGACCGCGATCCACGGCACGCCCGACGACGTCCCCCTCTCGCCCCGGCGGCTCGTGCGGCTCGCCTCCGAGGCGGGCCTGGACCCGCAGCTGCACGCGGTCACCTACACGTGGAGGCGGCTGCCGGCGGGCGCCCAGCGGGCCCTGTGGCGGCTGGACGAGCTCGGATCGCGGCCCCGCCTGGCGCGGTTCGGCCACACGCTGATGCTGATCGCGCACCGGCGGCGGGGAGGGGCGCGGGCGTGGTAGTCCGCCCCAGCCGCCGCCCGCCCCTCGCCGCCGCGCCGGGGCGCCTGCGCCGGCGCCCTGACCTGCTCGGCGGCCTGCTGCTCGCCGCCGGGCTCGTGGTCGTGGCGCTGGTGGCCCGCGGAGGGACCGTGCTCGGCGCCAACACCGCGGTCCAGGTGGGGCTGCTGGCGGCCGCCGCCGTCGTGGCGGGCGCGGTCGTGCTCCTCGGCGCCCCGGGCCGGTGGTGGGGCGCGCCGGCGGTGCTGCTGTTCGCGGCGCTGGCCGCGCTCGCCTACGCCTCGATCGCGTGGTCGGTCGAGCCGGGCGCCTCCTGGCTTCAGGCCAACCGCACGCTCTCCTACCTGGCGGCGTTCGCCGCCGCCGCCGCCCTGGCGCGGCTGGCGCCGGGGCGGTGGCGGGCGATGCTCGCCGCCGTGGCGGCGGCCGCGACCGCGGTGGCCGCCTACGCCCTGCTGGCCAAGATCTTCCCCGCCTCCCTCGACGCCTCCGATCCGCTCGGCCGGCTGAACGTCCCCCTCGACTACTGGAACGCGATCGGCCTGATGGCGGCGATGGGGATCCCCGCCTGCCTGGGCGCCGCCGCCGACGAGGGCTCGCCGCGGATCCTGCGGGTGCTCTGCCCGCCCGCGATCGCGCTGCTGGTGGCGGTGCTGCTGATGTCCTTCTCGCGCGGGGCGCTGGCGATCGCGATCCTCGGCGGGCTCGCCTGGTTCGCCGCCGTGCCGGTCCGCCTGCGCGCGGCGGCACTGCTCGCGCTCGGCGCGGCGGGCGGGGGGGTGATCGCGGCGTGGGCGCTTCCCAGCCACAACCTGACCGCCGATCGCGTGGCGCTGGCCGCGCGGAGCGCCTCGGGCCACACCTTCGGGCTGGTGGTCCTGGGGGTCGTCTTGGCGGGCGCCGCGGCCGGCTGGGGCCTGGCGCTGGCCATGGAGCGGGTGGCGCTCGGGCCCCGGGTGCGGCGCCGGGTCGGGACGGCGCTGCTGGCCGCGCTGGCGCTCGTCCCGGTGGCGGGGATCGTCGCGCTGGCGGCCTCCTCGCGCGGGCTGACCGGCGAGGTGTCGCACGTCTGGGCCACGCTCACGAGCCCCAACGGCGGCGTGGGGGACAGGCCCACACGCCTGCTCACCCTCTCCAACAACCGCACCCGCTACTGGGGCGACGGCCTCACGGTCGGCGAGCACCACCTGGCGCTGGGCGCCGGAGCCGGCGGCTTCGACGTCGCCCACCGGCGCTACACGACCTACCCCTACTCGGTCAGCAACGCGCACAGCTACCTGATCGAGACCTTCGCCGACCTCGGCCTGGTCGGCGTGGCGATCAGCCTGGCGCTGCTGGCGGCGTGGGCGATCGCCGCCAGCCGCCCGCTCGGCGTGGAGTGGGAGGGCCGGCGCCCGCGCCTGCGCGCCCCTCCTGGCGCGGCGCGGGGGGAGCGGGTTGGGATGGTGACGCTGGCGGTGGTCGTCGTGATGTTCGGGCTGCACAACCTGATCGACTGGACCTGGCTGGTTCCGGGCACCGCGGTGGTCGCGCTCGCCTGCGCGGGCTGGCTGGCCGGCCGCGGCCCGCTCGACGGCGCGGTCGGCCGGCTCCCCCGCCCCCGGTCGCTCACCCGCTCCCCCGGCGCGGGCGCGGCGCTCGTGGGCGTGCTGGCGGCGCTGATCGCGCTCGCGTGGGTGACGGTCCAGCCGCTTCGCTCAAGCCAGGCGGACGCGGCCGCGGTGCGCGCCCTGGTGCAGGGCAACTCCGGCCTGGCGCTGACGAGGGCCCGCCAGGCGGTGGCGGCCGACCCGGTGGCGCTCGAGCCGATGCTCGACCTCGCCGAGGTCTACGCGGCGCGCGGCCAGGTGGCGCGGGCGCGGGCGGAGCTCTGGCACGCGGTCGCCGTGCAGGGGGAGAACCCCGCCTCCTGGCAGGCGCTCGGCTCCTTCGACCTCGGCCGCGGGCGAGCCCGGCTGGCCGTCGGCGAGCTCGCCCGCGCGCTGGCGCTCGACCCGGCCAACACCTACACCGCGCAGCTGCTCGCCCAGGCCCAGGCGCAGGCCCGCTGAGCGGGGCTACGCTGCGGCGGTCTCGGCCAGCGGGTCGCGGTCCACCAGCGCGGGGGGCAGCGGCCCGTGGCCGCGGCCGTCGAGAACCGCCTCCAGCAGGCGCTCGTACTGGTCGGTGACCGCGTCCCAGGAGAAGCCGCGGGCGCGCTCCAGCGCCCGGCGGCGGTGCTCCTGCACCAGCGCGGGCGCGTCGAGCAGCCGCTCGAGCTGGCGCTGGAGGTCCGCCGCCCCCTTTCGGCCGGAGAAGTACACGCCGGCGTCGCCGGCCGTCTCGGCGTTGGGCGGGTGGTCGTTGAGCAGCACGCAGTTGCCGGCCGCCATCGCCTCCAGGATCACCGGATGGGTTCCCCCCACCTCGGTGGGGGCGCAGAACAGGTAGGCGTGGCGCTGGAGCTCCCAGTAACCCCGGCCGAACACGTAGCCCGGGAAGACCACGCGCGGGTCGGCGGTGCGCCACACCTGGCGGATGTAGTCGCTGGCGTACGGGGCGCCGCCCACCACGGCCAGCTTCATCCCCCGCGCGCGCTGCGCGGGGATGCGCGAGAACGCCTCCACCAGCAGGTGGGGGTTGTTCTCCGGCTCCAGCCGGCCCACGAACAGGATGTACCTGCGCGGCTCCAGGCCGAGGCGCTCCAGCGTCTCGGTCCCCATGTGGCCCGGGTCCTCGACCCCGTAGGGCACGACGCCGATCCGCACGCCGTAGCGGCGCTCGAACACGTCGGCCACGGCGTGGCTGTCGGTGATCGCCCGGTCCGCCCACCTGGGGGCGCGGGACTCGGCGAAGCGAAGGTACGCCTTGGCCAGCGCTGGCCACTTGCGCCGGTCGGAGTCCAGGCCGTCGATGTTGATCACCGCCGGGATCTCCCGGCGGCGGGTGATCAGGCACAAGGGCGAGTTGCCGGCGATGAAGAACAGCGCGACGTCCGGCCGGGTCACCCGCGCGGCGTGGATGGCCGAGCGGAACGTGTGCACGAAGGTGTCGAGGTACTTGTTCTGCACCGTCCGCAGGTGCACCAGCTCGGCGCCGCGGTAGCGCCGGAGGCTGCGGTCGACCACGTGCGGGCGGCAATAGACGACGACCTCGTGCCCGCGCTGGCTCAGCCGGGAGGCCAGCTGCTCCACGGCGGTCTCGAACCCGCTGTAGGACGCGGGGATCCCGCGCGTGCCGAGGATCGCGATCTTCATGCTCCGCTCACCGCCAGAGAGTAGGCCCTGAGGTGGGCGGCGGCGCAGCGCGCCCACGTGAAGGCCCGCGCGCGAGCGCGCCCCAGCTCGGCCAGCCGCCCGCGCAGGGCCGGGTCGCACTCCAGCTCCGAGAGCCCCCGGGCGAATGACTCGGGGTCGTGCGGGTCGACCCACAGCGCCGCCTCGCCGCACACCTCGCTCAGGCCGGGGGAGCGGGCGGCCAGCACGGGGGCTCCCACGCTCATCGCCTCCAGCGCGGTCAGCCCGAACCCCTCGTACAGGCTCGGCTGGACCAGCGCCACCGCCCCGGCGTAGAGCTCGGCCAGCCGCTCGGTCGTCGGCTCGCGCTCCACCCGCACGCCGGCCGCCCGGGCGCTCGCCCGCCCGGCCAGGATCAGCGGCAGCGGCGCGGCCGCGCGGGCCCGGTAGCGCTCGTAGCCGGCCAGCAGCGTGCCCAGGTTCTTGCGCGGCTCGGCGTCGCCGACGTAGAGGAAGTGGCCGCGCTCGGACGCGGCGCGGGCGGCGGGCGTCGGCTCCTGGCCTGGCCCGAGCGGCGCCACCACGATCCGGCGCGGCTCGACGCCCCACAGCTCGCGGACGTCGGCGGCGGTCGTCTCGCTGATGCACACCACCGCCTGCGCCCGGCGGGCGGCGGCGCGGTGGGCGAGCCGGGCGAAGGTCCGAAAGCGCCGGTCAAAGCACTCCGGCAGCCGCTCGAACGCGAGGTCGACCACGGTCACGACCTGGGCCGGGCGGGCGGCCGGCGAGCGGGCGGGCAGCGGGTGGTGGATCACCTGGGCGCCGTGGCGGGCCGCCAGGCGGGGAAGCTCGCGCGCCGTCCAGCGCACGTCGCCGGCCAGGTTGCGCACGCTGCCCACGCCCCCGCCGGCGGGGGGGCGCCGGCGCCGGTTGGCGACGCGGATCAGCTCGACCTCGCCGGAGCGCTCGAGCTCCTCGCACAGCCGCCGGACGTAGACGCCGGTGCCGGTGAGCGGCGCGCGCTCGGCATAGGTCGTGTCGATGAGAACGCGCACCGCCTGGCGGTGCGCAAGGCTAGCGGTGGTGGGCGCGGCGGTGGGCGCGGCGGTGGGCCCGGCGGTGGGCCCGGCGGTGGACGACGGTGAAGGTGCGCGAGAGAGCGCGCGACCAGCCGCCCGCGTCGGCGGCCGCGATCAGGGCCCGAAAGGTCCCGGCGGGCAGGAGCCGGCGGCCGGCGCGGGGATGGGCCCACCTCAGGCGCTCGCGCCCCGCCCGCGCGCGCCGCACCAGCAACGTGGCGACCGTCCGGTAGCGCCGCCGCCCGACCCGCCGCTCGATCACGATCAGCACCATCGCGGCGTGGCTCAGGCGGTAGCGGAACACCGCGCCCCGGGAGCGCTCGCGCCGCCCGTCGACGAGCACGAGGATCCGTCGCGGCGTGATCGAGAAGGCCGAGACGACCGGCGCGGGAAGGCCGGAGGCGCCGCTCGGACCGCCGCCCGTGCCGCCACCCGTCCCGCCGCCGCCGGAGGACCCGGTGCCGCCGGTGCCGCCGATCGTCCCTCCCGAGCCACCGCCGCCGCCGACGGCGCCCGACGCGACGGTCGGGATCACCGGCAGGCTCGTGGCGGGCAGGCTGGAGCCGCTCGCGTTGGAGGCGATGACCGTGCAGGTGATCGCCTGCCCGACGTCGGCGGCGGTGAGCGTGTAGGACGCGCCGGTCGCCCCGGCGATCGCCACGGCGTCCCGCTGCCAGCTGAACGCGTAGCTGGTGGGGCTGTTCGTCCAGGTGCCCGGGGAGCACGCCAGCGCCTGTCCCTCCTCGGGGGTTCCCGAGATCGTGGGCAGCGAGGTCATCACCGGCACGAGCCCGGCCGGCGCCGCCTGGACCAGCACCGGCTGGCTCACGGCGGGCAGGCTCGACACCCCGCCGCTGGTCGCCACCACGGTGCAGGTGATGAGGTGCCCGACGTCGGCGCTCGTCACCGTGTACTGATCGGAGGAGCCGCCGACCGTGGTGAGCGCGTCGCGCTGCCAGCCGAACGCGTACGTGGTCCCCGCCGGGGCGTCCAGCCACGTTCCCTGCGAGCAGGTGAGGACCTGGCCGGGCGCGGGCGTGCCCGAGATCACCGGAGGGGTCAGGTTGATCGGCGGAAGCCCGAGGGCGAGCGCGGCCGGCGCCAGGGCCAGGCAGACCGCGGAGCACAGCAGAAGGGAGGAAAGGCGTCGGAGCATGATCGGGTAGCCGGCGCCTCCGCATACCTCTATCGGACGCTGCGGGCGGCGGGTTGAGACCTTGAGCGCGCCGGCTCAGCGCACCGCGCGGGCGAGCAGCAGCCGGCGCAGCAGCGGCGGGCCCCCGGCCGCGCGCACCGTGACCTCGCCGAAGCCGAACTGCTCGAGCAGCGAGCGCAGCGAGGCGCGGGTGTACAGGTGCAGGTGGTCCCCCAGCGGGTCGGAGAAGCGCTCCAGGCCGCCCATCGCCACCCGCAGGCGCCCGTGGGCGGGGGTGGTGATGAGCAGCCGGCCGCCCGGCGCCAGCACGCGCCGCGCCTCCGAGAGCCAGCGCGCGGTGTCGGCGACGTGCTCGATCACCTCGCTGGCCCACACGAGATCAAACGCGTTGTCCTTTAGCGGCAGCGGGCCGCAGATCGGCGCCAGGCGGAAGTCGAGCCCGGGGTGGGCGGCGCGGGCGCGCGCGAGCGCCGCCTCGGCGACCTCGACGCCCACCACCCGCGGCCCCGCGGCGGCGGCGAGCAGGGCGGTGAACGCGCCGTCCCCGCACCCGAGGTCCAGGCAGCGCTCGCCCGGGGCGACCTCGGCCAGCAGGAAGCGACGGCGGATCGCCCCGTGCGGCGTCCGGCGCCGCTCGGGCAGGCGCCGCCACAGCTCCTCGTAGTAGTCCTTCATCCGGCGTATGGTCCGACATGAACGCCGGCGGGGCTCTAGAGTGGCGCTCCGGGTGCCCAATGGGAAGGACAAGCAGCCGGATACTCGCGGTCTCGGCGGTGAGCTGGCCCGGCGGCGCCGAGATCACGCTGATGCGGCTGCTGCGCGGGCTCGCGGCGCGCGGCTGGACGGTGACGGTGGCCGCGCCGGGCCCCGGCCCGCTGCGCGATGAGGCGCTGGCGGCCGGCTTCGCCTTCGAGCGGATCGGCTCGGGCCGCCTCGCCCGCCGGGGCGGCGCGGCGGCCGTCCTCTCCTGGCCGCGGGTCAGGCGGCTGGCGGGCGCCGTCGACGTGCTCTACCTGAACGGCGCGGTCTGCGGCCGGCTGATCCCCGCGCTGGCCGGCCGACGCCGCGCGCCGCGGGTGGTGCTCCACGTGCACGACATGGTCGCCCGGGCGCCCAGGATGTGGCGGCGGGCCGACGTGGTGCTCGCCGACTCCGCCGCCGTCGCCCGGCGGCTGGGGGGGCTCGACCCCGAGGTCGTCCACCTACCCGTCGAGCTGGAGCCGCCCGCCGCCGAGCCGCCGTGGGACGGCGGAGCGGGCCCGGTCGTGGGGTTCGTGGGTCGGGTGGAGCCGCGCAAGGGGGTCCTCGACCTGGTGCGGGCCGCGCCGCTGATCCGGCGGGGGGCCCCGGGCGCGCGGGTGGTGGTGGTGGGCGAGGACCCCTACCGCTCGGACCCCGCCTACACCGCGGCGGTGCTGCGCTCGCCCGAGATCGAGCACCACCCGTGGACCGCCAACGCGCCCGGGTTGATGCGCCACCTCGACGTGCTCGTCCTGCCCTCCCGCCAGGAGCCGTTCGGCACCGTGCTCGCGGAGGCGATGGCGGTCGGCACGCCGGTCGTCGCCACGCGGGTGGACGGCCTGCCCGAGGTCGTCGAGGACGGCGTCACCGGCCGGCTGGTGGCGCCGGGGGACCCGGAGGCGCTGGCCGCCGCGGTGCTCGAGGTGCTCGGCCGCCGCGGGGAGATGGGGGCGGCGGCGCGCCGGTCGGCCCGGCGCTTCGCCGCCGAGACCTACGTCGAGCGCGTGGAGGCGCTGATCGGCCGGTGAGGGTCGCCTTCGACAGCCGGCCCGGCCGGGACGTGCGGGGGATCGGGCGCTACACCCGCTGCCTGCTCGAGGCGCTGCGCCGGCGCGCCGACGCCGAGATCGTCGAGACGCGGGACCCGCGCCGCTGCGACGTCTACCACACCCCCTGGATCGACGGCGCGCTGCTGCGCCCGCCCGTCCCGATGGTCGTCACCCTGCACGACCTGATCCCGCTCAAGCGGCGCGGCGAGTACCTGCGCACCGGGCTGCGCTTCAAGCTCCGCTACCTCGCCGTCCAGCGGGCCGCGCACGTGATCGTGCCGAGCCGGGCGGTCGCCGAGGACGCCGCCCGGGCGCTGGGACTGGACCGGCGGCGGGTGACCGTCGTCCCGGAGGCGGCGGCGGCCGTGTTCTCGCCGCGGCCGCCCGAGGAGGTCGAGGCCGTGCGCGCGCAGTTCGGCCTGCCGGACGACTACCTGCTGTGGGTGGGCGGCCTGCGCTCCCCGGACCCGCGCAAGCGGGTGGCCGAGCTGGCCCGGGCGAAGCGGAATCTGCCGCTCGTGCTCGTCGGGCCGGCCGGCCGCTGGGCCCGCGAGCTGCCGGGCGTCACGCTAACCGGCGAGGTCACCGACGCGCAGCTCGCGGCGCTGTACTCGGGCGCGCACGCGCTCGTCTTCCCCAGCGACGAGGAGGGCTTCGGACTGCCGCCGATCGAGGCGCTGGCCTGCGGCACCCCGGTGGCCGCCTGCGAGGTGCCCGCGCTGCGCGAGTCGCTCGGGGCGCGGGTCAGCTGGGTGGCGCTCGACGACATCGACGGCCTGCTCGCCGCCGCCGAGGCGGCCCGCCGGCCCGCCCCGGCGCCGCCGGTGTGGACGTGGGACGACGCGGCCGCCGTCACCCGCCAGGTGTACGCGGACGCCGTGGGAAGCGGCTGAGGCTCGGACCGCTCGTGGCGCTGATCGCCTTCGACGCCCGCAAGGCGGGCGTGAAGATGCCCCACGGATCCGGGGTCTACGTGCGCCGGCTGCTCGATGAGCTGCGCCGGCGGCCGCCCGACGGGCACGAGCTGTGGGTGCTTCAGGATGGCGGCCGGGGGCCGGAGGTGTGGTGGGAGCAGGCGGTGCTGCCGCGCCGCCTGCGGGCGCGGCGGGCCGCCCTCGTCCACGGTCCCGACTCGTTCCTGCCGCTGGCCCGCGGCTGCCCGGGCGTGCTCACCGTGCACGATCTGGCCTTCCTGGCGATGCGCGAGGACATGCCCGGGGCGACCGGCTGGAAGTACCGGACGCTCGTCCCACGGGCGGCCCGCTCGGCCGAGCGGGTGATCTGCCCCTCGCGCTTCACCGCCGAGGATGTGGGCCGCCGCTGCGGGGTGGCGTCCGAGCGGATCCGCGTGATCCCGGAGGCGCCGGCGCTTCCCGTCGGCCCCGAGCAGCCGCCGGAGGGCCCCTACCTGCTCTCGGTGGGCGACCTGCGCCCGAAGAAGAACCTCCCGCTGGTGATCGACGCCTACCGGATGCTGCGCGCGAAGGGGCTCCCCCACCGGCTGATCGTGGCCGGCGCCGACCTCGGCCTCGGCGCCCGCCTGGCGCGCCGGGCGGGGGGCGAGCCGCTCGAGCTCGCCGGCTACGTGAGCGACGCGCGGCTCGACGCGCTGATGCGGGGCGCCGACGCGCTGATCCTCGCCAGCCTCTACGAGGGCTTCGGCCTGGCGGTGCTCGACGCGATGGCCCGCGGCTGCCCGACGATCCTGGCCCGGGCGGGAGCGCTGCCCGAGACCGGCGGCGACGCCGCCGCCTACTTCGACCCCGCCAGCGCCGAGGAGCTGGCGGCGGCGATCGAGCGGGTGGCGCAGGACCCCGACGAGCGCGCCCGCCTCGCCGAGGCGGGGCGGCGCCGGGCGGCCGGGTTCACCTGGGCGCGCACGGCGGCGGCGACCGTGGCGGTGTACGAGGAGCTTCTGGGATGAGGGCGGCCTTCGTGCTGCTCTCAAGTGATGAGGCGCCCCTCTTGGAGCACTCGCTTCCGGCGGCGCTGGCCGACGGCTTCGAGGAGGCGCTGGTGGTCGACAACGGCTCGGCCGACGGGACCGCCGAGCTCGCCCGCCGCCACGGCGTCCGGCGGCTCGCGCTGGCGCGGCGGGCGCCCTACACCGCGGCGATGAACGCCGGGCTGCGGGCGCTGGGAGACTGCGACGCGGTCGCCTTCCTGCAGGCCGACACGTTCGTCTCGCCCGGCTACCGGCGGGCGTGCCTGACCGCGCTGGAGTCCGGGCGGCGCGTCGGCTCGGTGGCGCCCAAGCTGCTGCGGGCCACCGGGCCGCTCCCCGGCGAGCGGCTGGAGGTGATCGACGCCGCCGGGATGACGATCGACCGCCGGCGCAAGAACAGCCTGGTGGGGCACGGCCAGCCGGCGGTCCGGTACGCCCAGGCGGCGGAGGTGTTCGGCGCCGACGGCGCCGCCGCGGTCTACCGGCGCGAGGCGCTCGATGACTGCGCGGTTGGCGGGCAGGTGTTCGACGAGGGAATGCCGGGGTGGGCGTGCGACGCCGACCTGGCCTGGCGCGCCCGCCTGCTCGGCTGGAGCAGCCGCTACGCGCCCGATGCGGTGGTGCACCACATCCGGACCTACAGCCCCACCACGCGCGCCCGCATGAGCGCGGCCGACCGGCGCACGCAGTTCCGCAACCGCTACCTGATGATGGCCAAGAACGACTCGCTCGGCGCCCTGGCGCGCGACGCCGCTCCGCTGCTGCTCTACGAGCTGCTCGCTCTCGGCTACGCGGTCCTGCGCGAGCCCGAGCTGCTGGCCGGCTACGCCGAGGCCCTGGCCCGCCTGCCGAAGGCGCTGCGCTGGCGCGCCGAGGTGCAGCGCCGCCGCCGGGTCCGCCGCATACCGTTCGGCCTAGCCCCGCCCCCGGGCGGCGCGGGCGCGGCCGGCGTGCTCCCCGAGCAGGCGCGCGGCGCGGCGATGGCTGAGCCTCGCCCGGAGCGCTGAGTCGTAGAAGCGCAGATCCGACCACCACCGGCGCACGAGGTCCGGCGCGCTCCCCGCGGGCAGCCCGAAGGCCAGCGCCAGCCCCTCGGCCTCGCGGCGTGCCCGCCGGTAGACGTCGAGAAGCGGGTCGTGGGTGTGGTCGTGCTCGACGCGCAGCGCCGGGTCGAGGCGGCACACGTAGCCGCGCTCGAGCCAGTGGCGCGCCCACTCCTTGTCCTCGCAGCCGGGCAGGTCCTCGCGGAACGGGCGCTCGCGCCACAGGCTGGCCCGGAAGCCGCCGGCGGCGTTGGAGTAGCCCCACTCGGGGTGCAGGCGGGCCCGGGCGAGGTCCTGCTCGACCGGCGCGCGCAGCGGGCTGCCGTCGGGCAGGAAGCGCTCGCCGCAGGCGCAGGCGACGCGTGGGTCCTCGAACGCCGCCGCGAGCCGCCCGAGCCACCCGTCATCGCGGGGGAAGGCGTGCGCCGAGAGCGCCACGAGCACCTCGCCGCGGGCTCGCGCCGCGCCGAGGTTGAGCGCTCCGCCGAAGGTGAACGCCCCCGCCGCCACCTCCACCACCTCGGCGCCGTGGGCGCGGGCGATCGCCGCGGTGGCGTCGCGGGAGGCGTTGTCGACCACGATCAGCTCGGCGTCGGCGCCCCCCGGGCGCTGGGCTCGCACCAGCTCCAGGCAGCGCCCGATGCTCGCCGCCTCGTCGCGGGCGCGCACGATCACGCTGAGCGTGGGGAGGGACACGGTCGGCAAGCTTCGCAGCCGCGAGGACCGGCGCGTACCATCCCCGCCAGGTGAGCTCGCACACCGTCCGCCTGCCGCAGATCGACCTCGCGCCGGCTGAGCGCTCGCGGGACCGTCCCGCCTCGCTGCTGTTCGACATCCCGATCGACCTGGCCCACCCCGCCGAGCTGCTGCGCACGATCATCGGCTGGGCTTCTGAGCCGCGCACCCGCCGGGTGATGTACGTCAACGCCCACGTGGTCAACCAGTCGCGGATCACGCCCGGCCTGGCGCAGGCGCTGCGCCGCGCCGACCTCGTGTACTGCGACGGCTACGGGGTCCGGCTGGCCGCCCGCGTGCTCGGCCGCTCGGTGCCCCACCGCATGACGGGCGCCGACTGGATCTGGGGCCTGGCCCAGCTGTGCGAGATCAGCGGCCACTCGATGTACCTGCTCGGCTCCGAGCCGCCGCTGGCCCAGGAGGCGGCGGCCCGGCTGCGGCGTCTGTACCCGGGCCTCGACGTCGCGGGCACCCACCACGGCTTCTTCGATCTCGACTCCCCCCACAACGAGCGGGTGATGGAGGACATCGTCGCCCACCGCCCGCGGATCGTGCTGGTGGGCATGGGCACGCCCAAGCAGGAGCTGTGGGTCGACCGCTACGCTGACCAGCTCCAGGGCGCGGTCGTGTGGACGGTCGGCGCGCTGTTCGACTACGTCTCCGGTCACGTCCCGCGCGCGCCCCGGTGGCTGGCCGACAATGGTCTCGAATGGATCTTCAGACTCGCGATCGAGCCCCAGCGGATGTGGAGGAGGTATCTGCTGGGCAACCCGGTGTTCCTGCGCCGGGTGCTGAGCGAGGCCAAGCGCCAGGAGCGCTCGGACTCGGCGGCGGGCTCGGCCGCCTAGCCGCCCACCCGCTCGCCCAGCCGCTCCTGGCGGCGGCGGTGTTCCTCGCGCTGGCCGCCCTGGTGTGGCACTTCAACCAGCCGCCGCGCCACGAGGCCTTCGCGGCGGTGCCCGACGCGGTGCGCGGGATCGCCGCGGCGGTGGCGCTGTTCGGGGTGACGGGACTCGGGCTCGTGCGCCTGCTCCTGCCCGAGCCGCTGCGCCGCCACGAGCCGCTGTGGGTGCTCCCCACCGGCGCCTGCGCGGTGGGGCTGGCGATGACCGTGCTCGGCTTCGCCGGCGTGCCCTACGCCGCCTCGCTGCCGCTGGTCGGCGCGGCGGGGGCGGCGCTGAGCGGCTGGGCGGTGCGCCGGCGCGGCTGGCCCGCGTTCGACCTCGCCCGGCTCGCCTGGCCGCTGTACCTCGCGTTCGTCGTGCTCACCGTGGCGCTGATCCCGATGCTCTTCATGCAGCACTTCGCCTCGCCGATCGGCGAGGGATCCGACGCGCACATGGCGACCGGCGTCGCCCAGCTGCTCAAGCACGACTACCCGACGAGCAGCGACCTCTCGCAGCCGATCCAGCAGATGTGGCCGCAGTGGCAGTCCAAGTACCCGATCTACTACGCGCTCGCCGCCGTCTCGACCGTCTCCGGGCTCGCCACCTGGCAGGTGCTGGCCACGCTCGCCGCGGTCCTGCTGGCGCTGGCCGGGCTCGGGATGTTCCTGGTGGCGCGCGAGGTGTTCCGCGCCCCGGTGGCGATCGCGCTGGCGGCGATGGCGTTCGCCGCGCTCGACCGCATGGCGCTGGGGACGGTGATCCACCCGTACTACAACCAGACGTGGGGCTTCTTCGCCACCCCGTTCACGCTGGCGCTCGGGTGGTGGGCGGTCCAGCCCGGCCGGTCGGGGCGCGCGCGCCGGGGGACGCTCGTGCTCCTCGTGCTGTTCGCCCTCGTGCTCGTGCTCGCCTACCCGCTGGCCGCCCCCATCCCCGCCGTGCCGCTGCTCGTCTTCGCCTGGGGGGCGCGGGGGCGGCTCGCGCGGCTGCGCGGGCTCTACCGGGGGTGGCGGAGCCTGGTGTGGATGGTGCCGGTCGGCGCCGCGCTGGCCGTGCCGGTCGCCGGCGCCGTCGACAAGGGCGTAGGCGCGGTGAAGGTGCTCGCCCCCGGGCACACCCTCCAGGCCTGGGGCGGGGACCTCCAGAGCTTCATCCCGTGGGGCCAGTTCTTCTCGCTGCCGGGCTCGGCGGTCGGCTTCGTGCTCTTCGGCCTCGTGCTCGCGCTCGCGCTGCGGGGTCTGGTCGGGCAGCCGCGGGCGCTGTCCTGGGGGCTGGGCGGGCTGCTCGTGCTCGGGTTCCTGTTCGGCGCCTACTTCCGCCACCGCGCCTTCGGGTGGTACTTCGAGTTCAAGCTGCTGGCCTTCCTCGGCCCGCTCACGCTGCTGATCGCCGCCGTGGGCGCCGGGCGCCTACGCGAGTGGGGGGTGGCGCTGCTGGGCGCCCTCGCGGTGGCGGTGGGAGTCGGCATCGTCGAGCAGATCAAGCAGAACGGCTTCCAGCTCGACCCCGCCACCACCCAGCTGGCGGCCTGGTCGCGGTCGCTGCCCCGCTCGGCCTCCATCCGCCTGGACATGTGGCCGCCCCAGGAGCTGTGGGCGGCCTACTTCCTGGCCGGCCACCCCCTCTGCTCGCAGGTCCCCCTCCTCAACACCGACTACCCGCACGTGGCGATCGGGCGGCGGGCCGACTACATCGTCGCCTCGATCCCCAACGGCCGCCCCAAGGACGCGGTGGGCCCGCCGCTGCGCCAGAACGCCGGCTACCGACTGTTCCGCGAGAGCCCGGCCACCCCCGCCTTCGGCGCCTGCACGCTGCGCCAGTACGACCGCCTGTACACCGGGGCGGGGTTCTCGCCGCAGTAGGGGGGGCGGGGCGGGGCGGGGGGGCCGTTCGATCCGCCTCGGCCCTCCGACCCGCGTGCCACCCGGCAACCCCACCCGCAAACGTGCCCGGCTGGCTCGCAAACGTGGCCCCCGCGCCCCCCGACCCGCAAACGTGCCACGTTGGCGGCGCGCCGGCGAGCGGGGCACGTTTGCCCGCCCACAGCGGGCAAACGTGCCACGCTCGTCCCCGGGCGAGGAGTGCGTCACGTTTGCGGGTGCGGAGCGGGGGATGGGCGGTGCGGAGCGGGGCGGGGCGAGAGCGGGGCGGGGCGGGGGCCCGCCGCCTCAGTCGCCAGGATCGAGCGCCGGCAGCGCCAGCGCGTGCTCGCTCTCGGGAGCGGCCTGGATCGGCGCGGTGCCCTCCAGGTTGATCACCCGGTAGCCATGGGCCGCCATCGCGGCCGCGAACGCCGCGTGGGTGCCGTGCAGCTCGCACACGATCGCGGGCCGGTGGCGGGCGAGCGTCTCGCGCAGCCCGGCCAGGACGTCCAGCTCGGCGCCCTCGACGTCGATCTTGATTAGCGTGGGCGGGCGCAGCGCGCCGTCCCGCACCAGGTCGTCGATCGCCGTCACGTCCACCTCGACCACGCGCTCGGTCCCCGGATGGGCGCCGTAGCCCTCCAGCTTGGACCAGCTGCGGTCATCGACGATCTGCAGGCGGGCGCGGCCGGCGGCCGCGCCCGCCGCCAGCTCCAGGACGGTGAGGTTCTCGATCCGGTTCAGCGCGGCGTGGTCGCGGATCGCCTGCGCGTTCTCGGGCGCCGGCTCAAGCGCGTACACGTGCCCGTCCGGGCCCGCCAGCCGCGCCCCGAGGAGCGCGAAGAAGCCGAGGTTGGCGCCCACGTCGTAGAGCACGCCGCCCGGGCCGAGATGCCTGACCAGCGCCTCCTGCACCGAGGTCTCCAGCACGCCGTAGGCGATCCCGCCCAGGTGGGCGTGGGCGAGGGTGAGGTGGCGCAGGTGGAAGCGCAGCCCGGCGGCGTGGCCCTGGGGCACCGAGATCGTGCCCCGCTCGAGCTGCTCGAAGGCGCCGCGCAGCAGGCGGGCGCGCGCCCCGTCGCCCCGCATCGCGTGCGCGCGCAGCGCGCGCAGCCGCGGGTGGCCGACCTGGGCGACCCGGCGGATGACCGCCGAGCGGGTGAGGCCCGCGCGCTGAAGGGGGCGCCGAATCCGCCGTGCCGCGCCCACCGCTACCGGAGCCACCCGATCCGCCGTGCCGCGCCCACCGCTACCGGAGCCACCCGATCCGCCGCGCCGCGCCCATCACACCCGCCCCCCACATCACGCGGCCAGCGCCTCGAGGCGGGAGCGCATGACCGCCTCGGTGCGGGCGTGGTCGTAGTCGCGCAGCCGGCGGCGGCCGCGCTCGCGCAGCTCGGCGCGCAGCTCGGGGTCGGCGAGCACGATCCGCAACACCTCGGCGACGGTGGCCACCCGGTCCTCCGCCGCGAGCAGGACGCCCGCCTCGCCCACCACCTCGCCCACGGCCGCGGCGTCGCGCGCGACCACGGGCACGCCGAAGTGGAATGCCTCCAACAGCGGGATGCCGAAGCCCTCGTGCTCGGAGAGGGACAGAAACACGTGCGCCGAGCGGTAGTGGGCGGCCAGGCGCTCAGTGGAGATGCCCGCGGTCTCGAAGCTCACCGCCCCGGGCGCGAGCGTCTCGGCCAGCTCGCGCAGCGCCTGCTCGAACGCAGGGTTCAGCGGCGTGCCCACCAGGACGAGGCGCGCGTCGGGGACCGCTCCGCGCAGCCGCGCGAAGGCGCGGATGATCAGGTCCTGGCGCTTGTGGGGCGCCAGGCGGCCCACGAACAGCACGGTGGGCGGGCCGGGAGGCTCGCCCTCGCCGGCCGGCCCGAGCCGCGCCGGATCGAAGAGCACCGGGATCACGTCGACCTCCCGGCCGCTCAGCTCGCCCAGCTCGCGCGCGTTGAACGCCGAGACGCCGGCTAGCGCGGTGGCGTCCCTCCCGAGGGCCGCGAGCTGCTCGCGCGCCAGCGCGCAGCGGGCGGCGTCCAGCGGCTCGAACTCCCAGAAGTAGCGCGCCGGGGTCACGTTGTGGGAGACGAGCAGGCTGCGGGGGGCGGAGCGCATCACCTCGACCAGGCCGCTGACGTGCCCGGAGTAGTGGAGGACCACCACCTCGCGCTCGGCCCCGCGCCAGCCTCGCAGCGGCCGCAGCGCTCGCGCCCGAACGCCCGGGGCGATGTGGGCCGCGTAGTCCTCACCGTCCCATCCCCAGCGGGAGAAGACCGAGCGCCAGGCGAGACCCTGGTTGGTGACGGCGTCCACGGGGCCCGCGGCGCAGACGAACTGCGTGACCCTCACGGCGCGGCCGGACCGCCGGGGCCCGAGCGGCGCTCGAGCTCGGAGACGCGCTCCTCGAGCCGCAGCAGCTGCGCGGCGACGTTGGCGTTGAAGCGGCTCTGCTGCGCGGTCACCTGGTCCAGGTACTGGCGCAGCAGCCGGATCAGGCCCCGCTTGAGCCAGGTGATCGGCCGCCCGTAGGCGCGGGTGGAGTAGACGCGCGCCTGGTCGGGCTCGATGATCGCCCACTCGACAAGCCGCCGGGTGGCGGCGGAGGGATCGGCCAGCGCCCAGTCGTCGCGCGCGACCGCGCCGGGCTGGGCCCCCGCCGCGCCGGGCTCGACCCGCGCTCTCCCCGGCTCGGCCCCCGCCCTCCCCGCCTCGTCCTCCGTCCCGGCGGCGGCGCGCCGGGCGGCCTCGAGCGCCTCGCGCGGGTCCTTCACGGCCCGACCGCCGTGGCGCCGCGCAGAACCCGCCAGCTCCCGCGCAGATCGACGATCCCGCCATCGGCCGGGCCGCCCGCCACCGAGAAGCGGACGGTCCGCTGAGGCGGCGGGTCGGCGCCCGCCTCCCCCGCCCCCAGCGCGAGGTCGTAGTCGCCGCCCAGCAGCGCCAGGTCCGGCACCTCGAAGCCCAGCCGGACGGCGCCGTCGGCGGCCGCCTCGAAGACGTGCCGGGCGCGGAACACGAGGCCGCCGTCCTGGGCGCGGAGCTCGAGCGCCACCACCCCGCGCGCCAGCGGCCGGCGGCAGCGCAGGAGCGCCACGAGCTGGAGCGCGCCGCCGCTTCTGAAGACCGCGCTGGGGCGCCCGGCGGCGTCGCGAAGCTCGAGGTCGGCGATCTCGACCGCCCGCTCGCCGGCCGGCCGCAGCGTCTCCCCGCCGCCCTGCTCGGTCCCCATCAGGCGGTGGTAGTGGAGCAGGCCCTCGGCGGTGGGGCCGTCGAAGACGACCTCGCCGCCGTCCAGGACGACCACCCGGTCGCACACGCGCTCGATCGCGCCCGGGTCGTGGGAGACGAGCACGACCGTGGCGCCCGAGGCGATCTGCTCGGAGATGCGCCGCAGGCACTTGCGCTGGAAGCCCTCGTCGCCCACCGCCAGCACCTCGTCGATCAGCAGGACATCGGCGTCGAGATGGGCGGCGATCGAGAAGCCGAGCCGCAGCAGCATCCCAGAGGAGTAGGCCTTGACCGGTACGTCGATGAACCCGCCGAGCTCGGAGAAGGCGATGATCCGCTCCAGCCGGGCGTCGAGCTCGGCTCGCGTGAGGCCGTAGAGGGCGCCCTGAAGGTAGATGTTCTCGCGTCCGGAGAAGTCGCGGCTGAATCCGGCGCCCAGCTCGAGCAGCGACACCACGCGCCCGCCGCAGCCGGCCTCTCCGGCCTGCAGCGGGATGATCCCGGCCAGCACGCGCAGGGTGGAGGTCTTGCCGGCGCCGTTGCGCCCCACGATCCCCACCGTCTCCCCGGGCGCGATGTGAAGCGTGACGTCGCGCAGCGCGGGCACCGGCGGGGGGCCGTCCACGCGCCGTCCGAGCACCAGGCCCTTGAGCGTCCTCGCCTGGTCGGCTCGCACGCTGAAGGTGCGCACCGCCCCGCGCAGCGCGACCTCACCCGGCGCGAGGCTCAAACCACCAGGCCTCAAACCACCACCGCCAGCTCGCCCTCCAGGCGCCGGAACACCAGCGCCCCCACCGCCAGCGAGACGGCGCCGGCCACCGCCACGTAGAGCAGATGGCCCCAGCTGGGGACGACCCCCGAGTAGAGGATCGACCGCAGCGCGTCGATGAACGGCGCCACCGGGTTGACCCAGGCCAGGATCGTCCCCACCCACGGATGGTGGGCGACGAACGACAGGCTGCGGTTGGGCGCGTAGAAGATCGGGGTGAGGAAGAACCACGGCAGCAGGGCGACGGCGAGGATCGGCGCCACGTCGCGGAAGTAGGCGTGCAGGACCGCGACGATCAGCGCCCAGCCGAGCACGAAGCAGAACAGGAAGACGACGAGCACCGGGAGCAAAAGGAGCGCCGGCTCGAGGGTGCCGCGCAACACGACGGCCAGCGGCGCCAGCAGCACGAGGATGGCCAGGAAGGTGATGAGCTGCACGGCGACGGTGGAGGCGGGAATCGTCTGGCGGGGGAAGCGCGCCTTGCGCACCAGCGCCCCCTGGTCGATCAGGGAGTCCGCGGCGGACATCAGCGACTGCTGGAAGAACGTCCACACGATCAGCCCCACCATGAGGAAGATCGGGAAGTCGGGGAAGTGCTGGACCCTGAACACGTGGCCGAACATGAGCGTGTAGGCGCCCATCAGCACCAGCGGGTTGACCAGGTACCAGAGCACGCCCAGCCGCGAGCCCTTGTACTTGCGCCGCAGCTCCCGCGCGACGAGCTGCGTGAACAGGTAGCGGTAGGCGAGCACGCGCGGATTATGGGGTCTCGAGCAGCAGGGTCACCGGTCCCTGGTTGACCAGCTCGACGTCCATCAGCGCCCCGAACACGCCGCGGCGGGCGCCCAGCGCAGCGCAGAAGCGCTCGTACAGCGGCTCGGCCAGCTCGGGCGCCGCGGCGGCGGTGAAGCTCGGGCGGTTGCCGCGGCGGGCGTCGCCGTAGAGGGTGAACTGGCTGACGCACAGGACCTCGCGGTCGCCCAGTGGCTCGTTCATCCGGCCCTCGGCGTCGGGGAACACGCGCAGCGCCCGGACCTTCTCGGCCAGCCGGTCGGCGTCCTCCTCGGAGTCCCCCGCCGCCACGCCGAGCAGCACGAGCAGGCCGGGGCCGATCTCCGCCACCAGCGCGCCGTCCACCCGGACGGCCGCCCGGCTCACGCGCTGGATCAGGGCGCGCATTCGCGCAGCTCGGCCGCGGCGCGCTCGGGCGAGACGATGTTCAGGTGCACGCCCGCGCCGAGCTCCAGGCCGGCCAGGTGGGTCAGGCGGGGCAGGATGTCGATCCGCCAGCAGAAGTGCTCGGCCCCCCGCGGCGCGGTGCGGACCCACAGGTTCAGCGGCGGGCTCGCCCCCAGCCGGCGGGCCAGCCGCCGCAGCGCCTGGTGGAGCATGGCGGCGCCGAGGGGGCCGTCGTCCTGGAAGCGCTCCCGGGGTACGCGCGGGGCGATCATCAGCTGGAAGGGCACCCGGCCGCCGTAGGCGGCGAGCAGCACCGTCTCCTCGTCGATCGCCACCACCCGCTCGCACCGGCGCACCTCCTCCTGGACGAGGTCGCCGAGCAGGTTCGATCCCATCGTCCGCGTCGCGTAGGCGTGGAAGCGCTCGCGCTCGCGCGCCACCGCGGCGGGCACGAAGTCGAGCGCGTAGAGCTGGGCGTGGGTGTGCGGCAGCGACGCGCCCGCCTCACGGCGCTCGTTGACGATCAGGTGCAGGCAGGCGGCGTCCTCGTGCGCGCGCATCCGCTCCCGCCAGACCTCCATCGCGCGGGCCACCTGACCGGGGGCCAGCTCCGAAAGCGAGGTGACAGGGTCCGGCGCGTTGACGATCACCTCGTGCGCGCCGCTCGCCGGGCCGGCCCAGAACAGGTCGGGGTTGGCGTCGGGGTGGGGGGGCTCGGAGTCGGCGCTGAGCGCCGGGTAGAGGTTCGGCACCACGCGCACCGCCCAGCCGGGGCCGTCGCGCGCGCCGCCCTCGGGGCGCACGGCGTACACCTCGGGCGGCGTGCGGTCCTCGTGGCCCTCGGCGAAGGGGTCGCTGGCCGGGTCGACGGCGGGTGCGGGCGTCGCCTCCAGCTCCCCGCCCGGCCGCCCGGCGCGGGCCCCCGCGATGATCGCCCGCTGCCCGCTCAGCGGGTCGATCCTCACCTCGGGCACGGGGTCCCCGCCGCGTCGCCGCCGCGGTGCGGCGCCCGCGCGCTGGTCAAAGCTCCTTCTCCATCGCGATGTGCTCGATTCCCGCCTCGGTGAACACGCCGCCGCGCGGGCGGTAGCCCACCCCCTCGTAGAGCGAGCGGGCGTAGGTCTGGGCGTGGAGCACCAGGCGCCGGCCGCCTGCCGCGCGGGTCTCCGCCTCCGCCTCCTCCAGCAGCGCGGTGGCGATCCCCTGGCGGCGCGCCGACGCGCGGACCGCCAGGCGGCTGAACTGCGCGGTGCGTCCCACCATCAGGATCCGGCACGTCCCCAAGAGCTGTCCGTCGGCGACGGCGACGAGGTGGATGCCCTCGTGGTCGCGGCCGTCGAGCTCCTCGCGCTCGGGCACGCCCTGCTCCAGGCAGAACACCTCGTAGCGCAGCCGCAGCGCCTCGGCCAGCTCATGCTGGTCGCGGGCCCGGCGAACCTCGTAGTCGACGGTCGCAGCCACGGTGTGAAGAGGGTGCCATACGCTAAACTCTCCCTACCCAGGGCAGGACAGTCCGACGAGGGGTAAGGGCTCGTGAGGCGCTCCCCGTCGCACAGGTTTCCTGGACTGGCTTCCTGAGCCGCTTCACGTTCTGCTGCGGCTTGCACATCCAGACGCGAAAGATCGCCAAACCCATGGGTGATTCCACCCCGTTCCCGAACCCGGCCGCGATCGCGCGGGCCGAGGTCTTCACGCGCGAGAAGTTCGTCTACGAGGGTGAGACGCTCGAGGACGCCCTCGCGCCCGGCTCGGCGCGCCGGCGCGCGCTCGACGCCGCGCTGGAGGAGATCGAGGCGGGCAAGGCGATCCCGTCGATCGCCTGGCGGCGTCGCTTCTCGCTCCTGCTCGGGCTCGAGCGGCTGCTCTCCGAGGAGGAGCCGCACCTGGCCGACGGCGCCGTCCTCTCTGCCCACCAGGTGGACGCGCTGTCGGGGACGCTGACCGCGCTGCTGGCCGAGGCCCAGCGCAACGGCAACGGCAACGGCGCCGTCGCGCCCCCGGCCGAGGCCGGCCCGGCGGGTGAGGAGGAGGCCCGCCTCGATGAGGAGGAGGCCCGCCTCGATGAGGAGGAGGCCCGCCTCGACGAGGAGGCCCGCCTCGACGAGGAGGAGGCCCGCCTCGACGAGGAGGAGAAGGAGGACCGCCCCGACGAGGACGAGGACGAGGAGGAAGACGAAGAGGAAGAAGAGGAGGACGAGGACGAGGAGCCGCAGGACTGGCAGGACTCGCACGACGGCTTGGACGAGGACGTCCAGCTCGACGAGCAGCCCGAGGACCCCAACGCCGCGCGGCGGTTCTGGTTCGAGCACGCGACGGGGGCCGGCAAGACAGTCGCCGCCCTGGGGTTCGTCGAGGCCTCGCGCACGGGCGGCGTCCTGATCCTCACCCATCGCCGCAACCTGGTCGACCAGTTCAACGGCGAGCTGCGCGACCGCGGCTATCGCGATCGCATCAGCGCGCCCCTCCTGGACGGCCGGGACGCCGCCAACGGACCGGTGACGGTCGAGACCTACCAGTGGTTCGTGCGCAACGCCGGCAGGATCTCCGACGCCTACACGATCGTGATCTGCGACGAGGCGCACACCGCGCTGGGGGAGAAGACCTCGGCGGCGATCCGGAGCTGGGCGGGCCCGATCTTCATCGGCATGACCGCGACCGGCGCGCTGATCGCCCGCCACGTCACCGACCTGTTCCCGACGCAGACCAGTCGCTTCGACCTGGCCCAGGCGGCGCGGCGGGGCGTGATCGCGCCGCTGCGGTGCATCCGCATCCCGCCCGGGCCGGGGGTGCGGACGATCGCCAAGGTGCCGCTGCGTCGCGGCGAGGTGGACACCGAGTTCGACCAGGAGATGCTGGCCGAGCTGCTGGACCAGACGCCGTTCAACCTGGCCGTGGCCGACCTCTATAAGACGCGCTTCAACGGCATCCCGGGCATCGTCTACGCCGCCGGCGTGCGCCACGCCTACAACGTGGCGCAGGCGTTCCGCGACGTGGGGATCAAGGCCCAGGCGGTCTCGGGCGAGACGCCCAAGCGCCAGCTCGCCCGGATCCTGGCCGACTTCGAGTCCGGCAAGGTCGACGTGCTGGTCAACGCGATGCTGCTCGCCGAGGGGTGGAACAGCCCCCGGGCGACGCTCTGCATGCACCTGGCCCCGACCGCCTCCAAGCGCATCTACCAGCAGCGGGTGGGGCGCGTGACGCGCCGGCACCCGGGCAAGGAGGCGGGCATCGTCGTCGACTTCGTCCACCCGGCCACCAAGCACGACGACCCGGTGGTCACGCTGCACTCGCTGCTGGACCGCGACGTGTACCGCGGCGGGGCGATCGTGGTCGGTCCGGTGCGCCGGGGGCGCGGCCGGCGGGTGCGGGTGGAGCGGCGGGTGCTCCCGGTCACGCCGGATCCCGAGCGCCGCGCGCAGGTGTTCGAGCGCGAGCTGTGGCGGATCGCGGTGGAGCACCTGGACTACGGCGAGCAGCACGTGTGGGCGGCGCTGGCCGGCGCGCGCGTGGCCCCCAACGGCTGGCGTCGCGCCAAGGCGATGCTCCACTTCGATCGCCAGGGCGAGCTCAAGCGCCGCTTCCTTTTGACCGCGGTCCAGCGCAACCGCAACCCCCAGCTCCGGCTGCGGGCGCTGCAGGAGATCGCCGCCTCGCGCGACGCGGAGGCGTTCGACACGGCGATCGACATCATGGCCGGCTGGACGCGGGACGAGCGCCGCGAGGGCGTCAAGATCATGCTCGGGGCGCTGGCCGAGCGGCGGATCGGCCGTCGCGATCAGGCCAACGCGTGGATCTGGCGGATGGCCGAGTACACGCGCGAGGTGCACGAGGAATACGCGGTCCAGCGCTGGCCGGAGACCAAGCGGCTGCTGGGGCTGCTGGTCAACTCCTCAGGCGCGGCCCACGCCCGCAACGCGCGGCGGCTGGTGCACGCCGCGCGCAAGGAGGATCGCCGACTGTCGGCCGCGCTGCTGGCCGCCGCCCTCGCTCACACCCCCGAGGCCGAGGAGGCGCTGCGCGGAGCCCGGACGCGGATGGCCCGCAAGCCGGCGGCGCTGGCCCGCGAGCTGCTGCGCAACTTCCCCAAGGGCCGGCGCGGAAAGCAGCGCCGGCGCAAGGGCAGGGGGGCCGAGGAGGCCGCGCCGGCGCCCGAGGTCACGGTGAACGGGGCGGCGCCGGAGCCCGCCGGGGAGGCCGAGGACGGCGGGGTGCCCGAGCCCGCCACCGAGGCTGCAGACGGCGGGGCGCCCGAGCCCGCCGGGGAGGCCGCGAACGGCGGGGCGCAGGCGCCGGAGCCGGTCGTCGAGCCGCCCGTGGGCGAGTCGCTCGACACCGAGGCCGCCTGACTCAGCGCCTCACGCGGTAGCGGATCGTGGCCGGCCGGCCGCGCCGGCCCGTGGGGCTCAGGGCGATCACGGTGATCGTGGCCACGCTTCCGGGGCGGGCGCGGGGCAGCGTCCGCCGAGACAGCGCGCTGAGGCGGTCGGTGAGCAGCGGGACCAGCCGCTGCGACGGCCTGCCCGAGAGCGTGACCAGCAGCAGGTACGAGCTGGCGCCGGCGACCCGCCGCCAGCGCACGAGCACCCCGCGGGCGGTCCTTCGCGCCGTGAGCCCCCGCACCCGGCCCGGCGCCCCCACCGCCGAGAAGCGCGCCGCGGCGGCCGGGCCGGGGACGTCGGTGGCGCTCAGCGCAAACACGCGCACCCGTCCGCTCAGCTCCGGGCCCACGGCCGCCACGGCCAGCCGGCGGCGCGAGGCGGGCTCCAGGAAGGCCAGGCGCCGTCCGTCGGAGAGGGTCACCGCGGCCAGATAGCGCCGGGCGCCGCTCGCCGGGCCCCAGCTCACCAGCAGCGTGTGGCCGCGCCGCGCGAGGCGCACACGGCGCGGGCGGCCGGCTCGGATCGGCGGCGGCGCGGTGTAGCGGCCCACGACCAGGGGCTTGGAGGGCGCGCCGGAGAGCGTGATCAGCGCCACGATCTGCCGGCGGCCGCCGGGCCCGTCGGCGGCGGCGAAGCGCAGGCGCCCGCGCGTCCCCCGGGCGCGGCCGAGGACGTGGAAGACCTCGCCCGCCCGCTCGGCGAAGGTGACCTGCTGCCCGGCGCGGGGGCGGATGCGGTAGGCGAGCGTGCGGGTGCGTCCCCGACCGCTGACGCGAACCGCGATCCTCGCCGGCGGCAGCCCGGCGGCGTGGTCGATCTCGGTGATCGGGGGCGAGCCCGCCAGCGGCGTGATCGACCAGTGGCCGGCGGCCGGATGGCGGATCGCGATCAGCGTCTGGTGAAGCCGCGCCAGCGGCACGATCAGGATCTGGCTCGACTCCGCGCCGCGGCCGGGGGTCGGGTCGCTCAGCCCCTCCCCGTGGGGCCCCTGCACCCGCACCTGCGGCGCGCCGCCCCGGCCGTCCACCCAGATCTGCTCGCTGGGCAGCCCGCCGGGCAGATCCAGCCCGGAGGCGGCGGCGTCGTGGGCGGCCCCCGAGTACACGCTGACGGTGATCGGCCCCAGGTCGCAGTCGTTGAGGAACAGCGTCACGTTGCCGCCCCACGGGTAGCGGAACCCGGGGCTCCAGCCATCGAAGTCGCCGCAGGCGCCGACCCCCCGGCTGGAGACGGTGCCGTTGAGGCCCAGGCACGCCGAGTCGATCGGCCAGGGGAAGTTGGCGCACACGTTGACGTCGCCGTTGACGTCGTAGTCGCCCGAGCTGGTGTCCAGCGCGCCGAGCACCCCGGCGTCGAACAGGACGTTCGGGGCATCGGAGTCCGAGTCGGAGTCGTTGATATCGTCGGCGTCGCCGTCGGAGTCCTGCGGGAGCTGGAGGTGCAGGTGGCCCCCGAACTCGAAGTACGACGGCGAGACGTAGAACACGTACGCGTCGGCCAGCGGCACGTCGCCGAGCGCCGGCACGTGGAGCTGGACGACGCCGCCCGCTCCCGCGGCGAAGGTCGTGATCGGCCTGGAGCGGGTGTCGGCCTGGAGCTGGGCGACGCCGGGGATCGGGTCGCTGCCGTTCAGGGGCTGGTAGGTGTAGGTGTGCTCCGGGGTCGCCCACACCGCCATCCCTCCGCCGTCGATCTTGACCACGTCGCCCACGGTGATCGTGGCGTGGGCGGTGAGGAAGGTGGGGTCGACCCTGAACGCCCCGCCGAAGCTGTTCAGGTAGACGAGCGGCGGGAAGATCGCCTCGCCCGGATCGCCGAAGCTCACGTTCTGGATCCCGCCGTGGTCGAAGTGCCCGTTGCTGTGAAAGCCGATCCCGTAGTAGGGCGGCGGGCCGCTGTCCACCTGGGCGTTGAGGACGTCGAACCTGCCGCCCACCGTCCACACGTCGGTGCTCGGCGCGTAGCAGAGGTAGGGCTGTCCGAAGCCCATCCCTCCCACGAAGGCGTCGCCGAGCTGGCCCAGCACGTCCTGCTCGTCGCTGGGGCACTGGCCCTGCGGGCCGTCCCGGGGTTGAAGCCGCGGCGCGGCGGCGGCGCGCGCGGGCGGGGGCGGAGGCGCGGGGGCGGCGGCGTCGACGGCCTGGAAGTACTGCGGCCGGTGCGAGGGCGCGGTGCACTGGGTCCCGATGCAGTTGCCGGCGCCACCGCCGCCCGATGACTCGGGCAGGCAGCCCTCGCTGCAGTCGCTGGGCGGAGGCTGGGGGCAGCCGAGGAAGCTCAGCGTGGTCGTGACCGGGCCGCCGGTGTCGGGCCCGGCGGAGAACAGGGTGGGCAGCTGGGCGTTGGCGCTGACCGAGGCGAGGTAGTTGCCGCCCCCGCAGCCGGCGAAGGTGATCTCTCCGCCCAGCACCGGCAGGCCGTTGACCCTGTCGGGCGGGCTGTCCTGCGCGAACTGCCAGCTAGCCTGCAGGCACGGCTGGGCGGGCAGCGGACTGACGTTGCCGTGGGCGCAGACGAACGGCTGGCGCCCGAGGTCGACCACCCCGAGCACGAACCCCGGCGGCGGGATGTATCCGGCCAGCGCGAGTTGGCAGCCGGCGCACTCCGGGCCGCCGACCTGGACCCCGGAGCGCACGGCCCGGGGCGCCCGCGCGCCGTCGCGCGCGGCGTAGACGTGCGTGCACGAGTAACAGCTCGTCAGCTGGAGGAGCTTCGGCGGCTCGGGGACGACCACCAGGTAGCGGGTGTCGCTGCCGGTGGCGTAGATCATGTCGGTGAGGGCCCGGCCGCTCGCGGTGGGCTCGAAGAACAGGTGGTCGTCGCCGCTGAACGGCACGAGCGTCACCCCGTCGACCGACACGTCGCCGGTGGCGCTCCACAGCGGCAGGGCGCCGTACTCCTCCGCCGTCTGGTCGGTCAGGTCGGTGAAGCAGCCGGTCAGCGACAGCACCCCGTCGGCGGTCTGGTAGCCGAACGGGCCGTCGGCGACCGTGCCCGGGCAGCCGCCGGGGGCGGGCGGGCTGTTGGGCGGCGGCAGGGTGTCCAGGTCGGTGGAGGTGCCGCTCAGGGCGACGAGGCTCGGGCTGCTCGGGGCGTCGCTGTCGATCTCGAGCAAGCCGCTCGGCGCGGGGAACACGTCGGCGGCGTCGTACTGGACCGACACGGCGCAGGTGGATCCGGGCGAGAGCGTGGCGCCGGTGCACGTGTCGGCGGGATGGCACGGCTGCTTCCCCGTCCCGCCGACGCACGGGATCACAAGCCCGCCGGCCCCCGTCCCGGTGATGTTGACCGCGGAGATGTGCAGCGGCGCCGAGCCGGTGCTGGTGACCGTGACCGTCTGCGGCGCGCTGTTGGCGTTCGCCTCCGAGTACGAGCTCCAGTCGACGTGGAAGCTCAGCGAGGACGGGCTGACCGCCAGCGCGGGGCCGTTCGGGCTCACGGTGACGGAGTCGGCGGCGGAGGCGCCGGCGCCCCCGGCGTCGGCGATCGTGACCGTGGCCGTGTGGGCGCCGGCGCTCGCGTAGGTGTGCGAGCCGCCGACAGCGAAGCCCACGCCGCTGGCGGTGACCGCGCCGGGGGAGGGCGGCGAGCCGTCTCCCCAGTCGATCGTCGCGGTGTAGTCGGCGGCCGTCCCGCCCGGGTCGGAGTCGGCGAACGTGGCCACCGTCCCGGCGAAGGGCTGCGTGGCGGTGACGGCGATCGACCGGCCGTTCGCGGTCAGCGCGGCATCGGCGACCTGGGCGGCGGAGGTGCCCTGGGCGGTGCTCCCGCAGTACACCGTGACCGTGTAGGCGCCCTCCTCGGCGTAGGTGTGCGTGCCGTAGTACTGGCCATTCGAGAGGGTCGCCTGGCTCCGCGGGGTCCCGTCCCCCCAGTCGATCGTCGGCGCCTGGGGGACCGCGGCGGGGCAGCTGGGCACGGCGATCGTGAACTGCTGCCCCTCCGTCGCCTGGATGCTCGAGCCGCCCTGCCCCCGCGCGGCCACCGCGTCGATCCCGCCGCCGGCGGCCGCCAGGATCGCGGCCAGCGCGAGCAGCCGCCTGACCGGCGCCCGCCGCAGCGCCGCCGTCGCCCTCATCGTCGAATCCGAGACAAGCCGTGACCTCTCCGCCCCGGCTCGCCCCGCTGGTCCCGGGCCGATGGCGCGCGTATCTAAACCCGCGGCGCGGCGGTTGTCAATGACCGGACGTCCGGGGAGCTCGTCGATCAGTTCCGGGGGGCCTGGCGCGTTAGGTCGGCATGCGCCGATCGATCACCGCTGCCCTGACATCGGCCGCGGCCGCCGTGCTCGCCGCGGCCCCCGCCGCCCAGGCCTGGTCCCCGCCCCCCGCCGTCGCCACCAGCGTGGTGAAGACGGCCAACGTCCCGGTCCAGATGAGCGACGGGACCGTCCTGTACGTGGACGTCATCCGCCCCGCCGACGCCGGCGGGAACCCGCTCCCGGGAAGGCTCCCCGTCCTGCTCACGCAGACGCCCTACAACAAGAACACCCCCAGCCTCAACTTCGAGGACGACTACCTGGTCGAGCACGGCTACGTGCAGGTGATCGCCGACGTGCGGGGGACCGGGTCCTCGGAGGGAACCTGGGATTCCTTCGGCGCCCGCGAGCAGCTCGACGGCAGGGAGCTGGCGCAGTGGGCGTGCACGCAGCCCTGGAGCGACGGGGCGATCGGGCTGCACGGCACCTCCTACGGCGCGATCAACCAGTTCCTGACCGCCGAGCAGGGGGCGCCGTGCGTGAAGGCGGCGTTCCCGATCGTCCCCATGTCCGACGCCTACCGGGACGTCACCTTCGGCGGCGGGGAGACCGACACCTCGTTCATCCCCTCCTGGCTGGGGCTGGTCACCGCGCTGGGGATGCTGCCCCCCACCTACACGCCCAACGACCCGGCGGAGGCGGCGCACGAGCTGGTCGAGCACTCGGGCGGCGCGCTCTCCTTCCAGGGCAGCCAGATCCTCGACTCCAGCACCGGCGGCAACGCCGCCTACGACGGGCCGTTCTACGAGATCCGCTCCCCGATCGACCACATCTCCCAGGACCACGTCCCCACCTTCATCGTCGGCGGGTGGTTCGACCTCTTCCAGCGCGGCGAGCCGCTGCTCTACCAGGCGCTGGCCCGCCAGCACGTTCCCGTGCGACTGCTGATGGGCCCCTGGTACCACATCACCGCCGGCCAGGGCCTGCCCGCGCAGGGGGTGCCGACGCTCGACGAGCTGGAGCTGCGGTGGATGGACCACTTCGTCAAGGGGATCGCGGATCCCGGGCTGAGCGACCCCTCGGCGGCCGACTACATCCCGCCCATCACCTACTACGAGAACGGATCCGGGAAGTGGACCCACGCCGACGGCTGGTACGCCTCCGACGTCACCTTCCGGGCGCTGCACCTGAGCGGCCCCGCCGCGCCGCAGTCACCCGGATCGCTGCTCCCGGCCGGTCCGCCGGCGGGCGGGCAGTCGCCGGACACGCTCATCTTCAACCCGGCCACCGGCCCGTGCAGCCGCTCCACCGTGCAGTGGACGGCGGGAGGGGGCAGCGGCACGCCGTGCGAGACCGACGGGCGCCTCAACGACGCCACCAGCCTGTCCTACGACTTCCCGATCACCCAGGACCTCCACCTGCTCGGGCCGATGACGGCCCGCCTGTGGGTCGGCAGCCTGGGGGGCCGTGACAGCCTCCTCACCGCGCGCGTGGAGGACGTCGCGCCCGACGGGACCGCCACCCAGATGAGCGCCGGCTGGGACACGATCTCGCTGCGGGCGCTCGACCCCTCGCGGACCGTGTACGACGACGGCCTGATGACCCAGCCCTTCCACCCCTTCACCCAGGCCTCGATCCTGCCGGTGCCGAGCGACGGCTCGCCCGTCGAGGTGGACGTCGAGATCTACCCCACCGGGTGGGAGCTGCCGGCCGGCCACACGCTGCGGCTGACCCTCCAGGAGGCTGACGTGCCCCACCTCACCGCGCCGCTGCCGACCGCGCTCAACGAGGTCGGCGCGACGCTCTCGATCTACCACGACCCCGCGCACGACTCGGAGCTGGTGATCCCGGTCAGGGGCGCTGACGGGCAGCTCGGGGTGCGGCCCGCGATCAGGGCCGGCGGCTGCGTGGCGGCGCCTCGGCGCGCCTCCGCCCGGCGCTCGGGGCGCTCCCGCCCGAGCTCGCGCCACCGGTCAGGGGGGCGCGCCCGTCACGGCGCGGGCCGCCACGGCGCGGGCCACCGCACCCCGCACCGGCGCCGCCCCGGGGCGAGGGCGGGCTGCCGGTCGGGTTGAGCGCGGGCTGGGCGCGCCTCAGCGCGGAAGCGGGACGAACGCCCGGTCGCCCTCGCGGTGGAGCAGGGCGATGTGCGCCCTGACGTGGGCACGCCGGTGGTGGTGGTGGGTTGAGGCGAGGCTCGCGGCGGGCGCGGCCAGCCCCGCGAGCCCGAGAACGGCGGAGGCGAGAAGACCGGCGAGGGCGCTGCGCTTCATGCCGGGTTCATCGACCGCCGCGGGCGCCTGCGCCCTCCCGCCGAGCCGGACTGGCCATATGTTCTAGTGAAACGCTCACCGTGCCCTCAACGAATGTCCTAGTCGCCGCCGCAGGCGGCGAGGTGCACCTCGCCGGCGTCCAGCAGCTCCACCCCCGAGTCGGTGAGCACGCGCAGCCGGCCGGCGCTGTCGATCCCGTCGCCCCGGCCCGCGCGGCCGGCCCAGCGCACCGGCCGGCCGAGCAGGGCGTCTCGCTCGCGCAGCGCGCCCAGCACCTCCTCCTCGGGGGCGCCCAGCCAGCGTTCCAGGCGCTCCAGCAGCCGTTTTAGCGTGGCCGGGACGTCGGCGGGCTCCAGGCCGAGCCCCCCCGCCCGCTCGCGCAGATCCGCGGGCAGGTCCTCGCTGCTGACCGCGACGTTGATCCCGATGCCCAGCACCGCCCACCCCTCCTGGGGCCGGCCCTCGACCAGGATGCCGGCCACCTTGCGCCCCTCCAGCAGCACGTCGTTGGGCCACTTGATCCGGGCGCGGTCGCCGACCACCTCGGCCACCGCGACGCCCGCCACCAGCGGGAGCAGCCGCGGCGGCCGGCGCACCACCAGCGAGCACAGCAGCGCGCGCCCGGGCGGCGCCGTCCACGTCCGCCCCTGACGGCCCCGCCCCGCCGACTGGGCGTCGGCCGTGACCAGCGTCCCGTGCGGCGCGCCGGCGGCGGCCAGCTCCCGCGCCCGGTGGTTGGTCGAGTCCAGCAGCCGGAAGTGGGCCCGCGGGCGGCCGAGGCTCACCGCGGGCGGATCCGCAGCTCGTCGTCCACCCCCACCTCCAGCGCGCGGGCGGCGTCGCCGTGGCTGATCGCCAGCGCGAGGCGGCGGTAGGCGTCCTCGTAGACCAGCAGCTCACCCGAGCCGACGTCGGCGAACGTCCGCACGTAGTGGGCGGCGTGGCGGCGGCCGGAGGCGTCCTGCACCTCGACCGCGCGGCCGAGCCGGAGCTCGGCCCCCGCCAAATCGTCGTGCGCCGCATCCAGGCCGACGTTGCCGAAGCGGTCCACGTACACGGCGTGGGCGACCAGCGCCCCGTCCTCCACCCGCGCCCGCGGGAGCTCGAGGCGCACCAGCTCCGCCGGGTCGATCGGGTCGCCGACGCGCGCCAGCGGCACGCCGGCCGCCAGGTGGGCGGCCACGGGGGCGAAGATGTCCCGGCCGTGGAAGGTGGCCGACACGGGCTCCAGGCGAAACGGGGAGCGCGCGATGTCCGCGGCCTCGGTGACGCCGCCGCACGCCTCGGCGGCCGGCCACAGCAGGCCGTTGTCGGGACCGACCATGAGCTGGCCGTCGGCGGTGGCGAGCGCCGCCGCCCGGCGCGAGGCGCCGACGTCCGGGTCGACGACGGCCAGATGCACCCCGGCGGGCACGTACTCGAGCGCTTCGGCCAGGAGGATCGCGCCGCCGCGCACGTCGTGGCGCTGCACCCCGTGGCTGAGGTCGATGACGCGCGCCTGCGGGCAGATGCGGGCGATCACGCCGTGGCAGATGCCGACGAAGTCGTCCCGGAGGCCGTAGTCCGAGAGAAACGTGACAATGGGCGCCGAGTCAGTCATCGGACCCGGCATCTTGGGCTAACCTCGCCGGCTCCGCAACCTTGGGTGGAGCGTCGTGTTGCTGGCAGTGGACTTCGAACAGGAGGGCCGAAATGCCTAGTCGTGGCTGGAGCAGTCTGCGGATCATGGGGTGGATTCTCGCCGCCGTTTGCGTGGTCGCGCTCACCGGCGTGGCGGCCGCCAGGGTCGCCCACCGCGCCTCGTCCACCACGCTGACCACCGAGAAGGCCAAGCCCGGCACCGTCATCGTCACCTCGACCCGGCGGGCGCTCTACCTGTTCACCAAGGACCCGTCCGGCAGGAGCACGTGCGCGGGAGCGTGCGCCAAGGCCTGGCCGCCGCTGATCGCCAACGGCAAAGTGACGGTGGCCCGAGGCTCGGGGCTGAAGGCGAGCCTACTGGGGACCACGCGCCGCAGCGACCACCGGCTCCAGGTCACCTACGACCACCACCCGCTGTACATGTTCGGCGGCGACCACCGCGCGGGCCAGATCAACGGTGAGGGCGCCAGCGCCTTCCACGGCCACTGGTACCTCGTCAGCCCGGCGGGCGGCGCGGTGAAGCCGAAGAAGAAGTCCGGAGGAGTCTGCGACCCGCTGTGTCCCGGCTACTAGGCGCGCTGGCGGGGCTCGCGCTCTTCCTGGCGAGCGCGGCCGCGGCGCAGGGGGCACCGCTGGTCTCGGTCTACCCGTCGCCCGGGACCAGGTACAACCTGCCGGGCACGCAGATCACCTTCCGCGGCGTCGCGCCCGGCCAGATCGGCCCGGTGCAGGTGAGCGGATCGTCCACCGGCACCCACACCGGGAAGCTGGAGGCCGACTCCGACCACAACGGCGCGAGCTTCATCCCCGACCGGCCGTTCAGCCGCGGCGAGACGGTCACCGTCACCACCTCGCTGAACATCGCCGGGGCGAAGAACGGGACGTTCACGTTCGCCATCGCCCGCACCGCGGGCGCGATCAACCCGGCGCGGCTCCCGCTGGCGCAGGCGGGCTCAAACGGCCTCCAGCACTTCCACTCCCGGCCCGACCTGCTCCCGCCCTCGGTCGTCGTCTCCACGGACGCCGCGCCCGCCTCGCAGGGCGACATCTTCGTGGCGCCGCAGTTCGGCCCCGCCCAGAACGGCCCGATGATCCTCGACCCGCGCGGGCGGCTGATCTGGTTCGACCCGTTCCCGGTGTCCAAGAACATGCTCGTCACCGACTTCCGCGAGCAGACCTACCAGGGCCAGCCGGTCCTGACCTGGTGGCAGGGCTACACCAACCACGGATCCGGGCGCGGCGAGGGCGTGATCTTCAACCAGAGCTACCAGCAGATCGCCACCGTCCAGGCGGGCAACGGCCTCTCGATGGACCTCCACGAGTTCCTGGTCACGCCGCAGGGCCAGGCGTGGGTGATCGCGGTATCCCCGGTGTACCTCAAAGGCACCGGCAAGCCGGTCATGGACGACGTGGTGCAGGAGATCGACATCCCCACCGGCCTGGTGCTGTTCGAGTGGCACGCGCTCGACCACGTCCCGCTCGGCGACTCCTCCTTCACGTCCAAGAGCCCAGGCTGGGTGTTCGACCCCTATCACGTCAACTCGGTGTGGCCGACGGGCAGCAGCGTGCTGATCTCGATGCGCAACACCTCGGCCGTCTACGACGTCGACCGGTCCAGCGGGCGGATCCTCTGGACGCTCGGCGGCCGGCACCCGAGCTTCCGGCTCGGCCGCGGGACGAGCACCGCCTTCCAGCACGACGCGATCGTCCAGCCCGACGGCTCGGTCACGATCTTCGACGACGGCGCCGGTCCGCCCACCGTGCACCCGTACGCGCGCGGCATCCAGGTCCGGGTGGACACCCGGCACGGGACGGCCACGCTCGTGCGCGAGTACGACCACTCGCCGGAGATCTCGACCAACTTCGAGGGCAACGTCCAGGAGCTCTCGGGCGGCGACGTGTTCCTCGGCTGGGGCCAGCAGCCCTACTTCTCCGAGGACGACGGCTCCGGTCACCAGATCCTCGACGCCCACTTCACGGTCCCCACCTCGAGCTACCGCGCCTACCGCTTCCCCTGGAACGGGCAGCCCCCCGGCTCGCCCGCGCTGGCGGTGGCCGCCGGGCCCGATGGCACCACCGACGCCTACGCGAGCTGGAACGGGGCCACGTCGGTGGCCAGCTGGCGCGTGCTCGCGGGCACGAGCCCGGGCTCGCTGTCCCAGGCCGGCACCGTCGCCGACAACGGCTTTGAGACCACGATCCCGGTCCACACCGCGCTGCCCTTCTTCCAGGTGCAGGCGCTCAACGCCGCCGGGCAGACCCTCGGCACCTCCTCGGTCCAGCACGTGGGGCCGCATCTCGCGCTCTACGGGCGCAGCGCGTTCGTCAACGGCGCCGGAACCGGCGCGATCCCCGCCGGCTGCCTGTCGCCCAAGCCGTGCCACATCGCCACCACCCTGTCGGTGGGCCGCACGAGGATCGCCACCACCGGCCCCGAGAGCGTGGGCGCCGGGGGCGGCGGGCTTCTGTACTTCAGGCTCAACACCACCGGCTGGCAGATGCTGCGCCGCGCCCGCGGCGGGCAGCTCCGCGCCACCGTGAGCGCCCGCGACGCCTCCGGGCTGACCAGCACGGTCAACCTGTCGCTGATCCTCTTCAACACCGGCGGCGCGGGGCCCAAGCGCAGCGCGACCCAGGCCCAGGCGCTCAACCTGGTCGGCGCCACCGACTTCGTCTCGCCGCGCGGCGTGGGCGGCATCCTGGTCGGCTGCTACTCCACCTCGCCGTGCCTGGTCAGCGTGCGCGTCGCCGCCGGGCCCACGACGATCGCCACCACCGGCCGGGAGTTCATCGGCGCGGGCGAGCTCGGCTACGTGATCTTCAGCCTCAGCCCCGGCGGCCAGTCGATGCTCAGCCACGCCGCCGGCAACCAGCTCGGGGTGACGGTCACCGCGACGAGCGGGCCGAGCACCGCGAGCGGTCAGCTCGCGCTCGTGCGCTTCTGAGCGGCGTCGGCCACGAGCGCGGCGATCAGGCCGTCGATGTCGTGGCGCTCGGCCTCCACGTCGGGCTCGATCCCGTGCTCGCGCAGCGTCCGGCTGGTGACCGGGCCGATGCTGACCACCCGCGCGCGGCCGATCGCGCCGGCGGCCCCGCTGCCCTCGGCCGCCCCGGCCCCCCCGTTGTCGACGGCCCCCCCGGCGTCGACGGCCGCCCCGGCCCCCCCGGCGTCGACGGCCCGGAGGAAGAACCTCACCGTGGAGGACGAGGTGAACGTCAGGTAGTCGACCTCGCGCAGGGCCGCCCGCTGCGCGTCGGTGAGCGGCTCGGGGAGGGTCTCGTAGAGGGCCAGCACGTCGACCTCGGCGCCCCGGGCGCGCAGGGCCTCCGGCAGGACGTCGCGCGCCTGCGCGGCGCGCGCCACCAGCGCCCGGGCGGGCGGGCCCTCCGGGCGGGCCTCCAGCGCCTCCACCAGGCCCTCGGCGAGGAAGCGCTCGGGGACCACGTCGGCGATCACGCCGTGCTCGCGCAGGGCAGCGGCGGTCCCCGGGCCGATCGCCGCCACCGTGGCGCCCGCCAGGGCGCGCGCGTCCCTTCCCGCCTCGGCGATCCGCTCGAACAGCAGGCGGACGCCGTTGGGACTGGTCAGGCAGATGAGGTCGTAGGCGGCGAGGTCGGGCAGCGTCACCTCGCGCGGCGCGATGCGGATCGCCGGGGCCTCCACGACGGCCGCGCCCAGCCCCCGCAACGCCCCGGCCAGCCCGCTGGCCTGGGCGCGGGCGCGCGTGACCGCGACCGACAGGCCGGCCAGCGGGAGGCGGTCGCGCAGCGCCGCCACCTCGCCGAACACCGCGACGGCCGGCGCGCGCGCCCGGAGCGAGGAGACCGTGCCCAGCGTGCCGGTCAGCACGCGCTGGTCGGGCAGCGTGCCGCGCTCGATCACCGCCGCCGGCTGCTCGGGATCCCGCCCGCCCGCGATCAGCCGCTCGGCGATCGCCTCCAGCCGGCGGACGCCCATGTACACCACGAGCGTCCCCGGGAAGGCCGCCAGCGCGCCCCAGTCGAGCGCCGACCCGGGCTTTTCGGGGTCCTCGTGGCCGGTCACGAACGCCACCGCCGAGGAGGCCGCGCGGTGGGTGACGGGGATCCCCGCGGCGGCCGGCGCGGCCACGCCGGCGGTCACCCCCGGGACGACCTCCACGGCCACCCGGGCCGCGGCCAGCGCCTCCACCTCCTCGCCGCCGCGGCCGAACACGAACGGGTCGCCCCCCTTCAGCCTCACCACCGTCCTCCCCGCCGAGCCGTGCTCGAGCAGGAGGCGGTTGATCTCCTCCTGGGAGGCGGACCGCCCGCCGCCCTCCTTGCCCACGTCGATCAGCAGCGCGTCGGGGCGGGCGTGGCGCAGCGCCTCGGCGGGGATCAGGCGGTCGTGGACGATCACCTCCGCGCGCCGGATCAGCTCGAGCGCCCGCTGGGTCATCAGCCCCGGATCCCCGGGGCCGGCCCCCACCAGGTAGACGGTCACAGCAGCTCCCCGGCGCCGGCCGCCAGCAGCCGCTGCGCGCACCGTGCGCCCACCTCCTGCGGCGTGCCGGCGATCCGGTCGCTCACCCAGGCCGACCCGTCCGCCCGCCCCACCCAGGCGGTCAGCTCGAGGCGACCGTCCTCCAGCGCGCGGGCGTGCGCCGCCACCGAGGTGTTGCACGAGGCCCCCAGCGCGCGGGTCAGCTCGCGCTCGGCGCCCACGCACGCGGTCGCCTCGGGGTCGCGGAGCGCCTCCAGGACGGCATCGAGGCCGGCTCCCACCCGCGCCTGCAGCGCCAGCGCCCCCTGGCCGGCGGCCGGCACCAGCTCGTCGAGCACCGCGTCGGGGCGGTACCCCAGGCGCTCGAGGCCGGCCACCGCGAGCACGAGCGCGTCGAAGCGACCCTCGGCGAGCCGGCGCAGCCGCGTGTCGACGTTGCCGCGGACGGGGAGGACCTCCACGTCCTCCCGCAGGGCCCGGATCTGGGCGGCGCGGCGGAGGCTGCTCGTGCCCACGCGGGCACCCGGGGCCAGCGCCGCGAGCGAGGGGGCGCCGCAGATGCCGTCGCGCGGGTCGGCGCGCTCGGGGATCGCCACCAGCTCAAGGCCCTCGGCCAGCTCGGCGGGAACGTCCTTGGCCGAGTGGACGGCCAGATCGATCCGCCCCTCCAGGAGCGCCCGCTCGAGCTCGGAGACCCAGCGCGACTTGTCCTCGGGGGGCGGGGTCCGGTCGCCCGCCGTGGTGATCGTGACGATCTCGGTCTCCACGCCGAGCCTGCCCGCGACCCAGCCCGCCTGCGCGAGGGCAAGCGCACTGCCCCGCGTTCCGATGCGGATCACCGCGGCCGCAGCTCGCGGATCTCGGCCAGGGGCTCGGCCTCCGGCTGCGACTGCTCGGGGAGGGAGACCTCCTCGTGCTGGAGGCCGAACAGCTCGCGCACGAGCGCCATCCGCGCGTGGACCCGGTCGTCCCGCAACTCCTTCATGCGCACGGTCGGCTCGTGCAGCAGGCGGCTGACCACGCTCCGCGCGATCGCCCGCACGCGCTCCAGGTCGGCCGGCGAGGCGGACTCCCACCGGCCGGCGTTCTCCCTGATCACCTGCTCGGCGATCTCGTCCCCCCGCGCGCGCAGCGCGCCCAGGGTCGGCAGGACCTCCAGCGAGCCCAGCCAGGAGGCGAACCGCTGGATCTCCTGCTCGATTATCCCCTCCGCCCGCCGCGCCTCGGCCTGGCGGACCCGGCGGTTGCGGGCCACCACCGCCTGGAGGTCATCGATGTCGTACAGCGAGACGCCCTCCACCGCGGCGCACTCGGAGTCGATGTCGCGCGGCACCGCCAGGTCGATCAGCAGCAGCGTCCGGTTACGGCGCTGCGCCATCACCTCCGCCAGCTCGCCCGCCTCCAGCAAGAGGTGCGGCGATGCGGTGGCCGACACCACGATGTCCGCCCGCAGCAGCGCCGCGGGGAGCTCGTCGAAGCTCACGCTCTCGCCGTCGTAGCGGCGGGCCAGGCTGATCGCCCGGTCGCGGCGGCGGCTGGCCACGAATACGGCGCGGGCGCCGCTGTCGGACAGCGCGCGGGCGGTCAGCTCGCTCGTCTCGCCGGTGCCCACGATCACCACCGATCGGCCGGTCAGCGACCGCAGCTCCTCGCGGGCCAGCGCCACCGCCACCGCCGGCAGGCTGAGCGCCCGCAGGCCGATCTCGGTCTCCGAGCGCACGCGCTTGCCCGTCTGCAGCGCGGCCTGGAAGAGGCGGCTGTTCAGCGGGCCGGCGTTCTCGCGCCGCAGCGCCTCGTCGAAGGCGCGCTTGACCTGGCCCTGGATCTCCGCCTCGCCGACGATCATCGACTCCAGCCCGGCGGTCACCCGGAACAGGTGGCGCGCCGCGTCGCAGTTGCGGTGCGAGTAGATCGAGCCGGTCAGCTCGGTGGGGCGGATGCCGGCCTGGGTGGCGAGCATGGAGAGCGCCGCTCCCTCCGCCTCGACCGGGTCGCCCACCACGAGGTAGAGCTCGGTGCGGTTGCAGGTGGAGATCACCACCCCCTCGCGCACGTCGGCCGACCCGCGAAGCTGGCGGACGAACTCCTGGGCGCGGGCGTCGGGCAGGGCGAGGCGCTCCCTGACCTCGACCGGCGCCGTCTTGTGCGAGACGCCGATGGCGAGAAACTCGCTCACGCCGCCACTTCCTCGCGCGGCTGGCCCTCGGCCCCGGCCTCGCGCTCGGCCACCTGCCGGCGCAGCTCGGCCAGCTGGCGCTCGGTGCGGCTGGTCCTGAGGCCCATGATCGCCAGGTAGACGAGCAGCAGGACGACGAACACGATGTAGGCGGCGGCCACGTAGGGCCCCGCCTTGTGCAGGGGCAGCGCCGGGGCGGCGGCCAGCAGCAGGCTCATGACGGGGCCGCGCTCCGGCGCGCGTAGCCGACGGCGTCCTCACCCAGCAGCTGGCGGCGCAGGCGCCGGAGCTGGATGCGCGAGCGCTTGGCGCTCAGCTCGAGCTTGCAGAGGGTGGCGTAGAGCAGCGCGATGCCGATCAGCGAGACCGTGAAGGTGAGGCGCATCGACCCCGGGAGGTGCCCCCCGGTGAGCGTGAGCACCCGCGGGTGGACCACCCCCTGGGCGAGCCGGACGACGATGAAGTTCATCGGCACGAAGGCGCCCGCCACGACCGCGAACACGCTCGCGTAGCGCGCCTGGCGCTCCGGGTCCTCGATCGAGAAGCGCAGCGGCTGATAGGTGGCGTACAGCAGCACCACGATCAGGAACGAGGTGAGGGTCGGATCGCTCCACACCCACCAGTGGCCCCAGGAGGCCTTGGCCCAGATCGAGCCGGTGATCAGGGCCCCCACCGCGAAGATGAGCGACATGTGGATGGCGACGTAGGAGCGCAAATCCCACCTGCTGTGGCCGCCGCGCAGGTGCGCGATCGCCAGCAGCCCGCCGAGCACGAACCCGCACAGCGCGGTGATCGCGAGCGGAACGTGGATGTAGAAGATCTTCTGGACGAAGCCCTGGTCGGAGTCCAGCGGGGCGTAGAAGAAGACCAGGGCCAGCGCGGCCGCCACGACGGCCGTGGTGGCCACGGCCAGCCCGCGCAGGCCGCGACCGTGGATGTGCGGGGGGGGACCCATCTGGGTGTTGCTAATCCTCCAGCAAGAAGTCGAAGACCGCGTAGGCGAGGAGGGCGAACACCAGATCATAGAGAGCGAGGATCAACAACCAGCGGCCTGCCGGGAGGGTGGCGCCGTGGGCGGCCAGCAGCGGGCCGGCGCCGCGGGCGGTGGCGATCAGGGCCGGGATCAGCAGGGGCAGGGCGATGATCGGGCCGATCAGGTCTCGCGCCCGGGTGTGGACGGCGATCGCTGAGACCAGCGTGCCGACCACCGCCAGCGCCACGTCGGCCAGGGCGAGCAGGATCACCAGACCGCCGAGCGGCCGGCCGAGCGAGGGGCCGAGCAGGAGCAGGGCGAACGCCGGCAGGGCAATCACCTCGAGCACGGCCAGGAACACGAACAGCGCCAGCGCCTTGGCCACCAGCAGGGCCGAGCGGTCCACCGGCGCGAGCAGGAACGCGTCGAACCCGCCCTGCTCCCGCTCGGCCACGAACAGCCGGTTGACGGCCAGCATCGCCGCGAACAGCAGCGTGCCGGTGAGGATGCCGGCCGCGAGCTGGCCGGCCACGGTCGCCCGGTTGAGCGCGAAGTGGAAGATCACGAACGTGGTCAGCGAGAACAGGACCATCGCGGGCACCGTCTCCAGCGTGCGCAGCTCGAGCACCAGGTCCTTGCGGAGGATCGCCGCGACCGTCCTCACCGGTAGAGCTCCTCCACGCGCGCGGGGTCGAGCCGGGCCGGCTCCGCCGTGAAGGCCGGGCGGCCGCCCTGAAGCCCGAGCACGAGGTCGGCCTCCCGCAGCGCGGCGTGCGGGTCGTGGCTGGTCAGCACGCGCGTGAGGCCCGAGGCGCGCCCGATCAGCGGCTCGACGAGCGCGGCGGCGCCCGGATCGAGGTTGGCCAGGGGCTCGTCGAGCAAAAGCAGCCGCGGCTCGTGCAGCACGGCGCGGCACACCGCCAGCCGCTGCGCCATCCCGCGCGAGAGCGCCCGTACGGGGTCCTCGGCGCGGGCGCCCATCCGCACGGCGTCCAGCAGCTGGTCGATCCGCGCCGCCGGCACTCGGTGCAGGCGGGCGTGGTACTCGAGGTTCTCGCGGCCGGTGAGGTCGCGGTAGAGCAGCGGCTCGTGGCCCAGGTAGCCGATCCGCGCCCGCAGCGCCCACGCCCGCCGGGGCAGCGGCTCGTCGAGCACCACGGCCTCGCCGCCGTGCGGGCGCAGCAGCGTGGCCAGAATTCGCAGCAGCGTCGACTTGCCGGCGCCGTTGCGGCCGAGCACGGCGAGCGTGGCCCCCTCCGGGAGGCTCACGGTCACGTCGGCCAGCGCGGTCCGTTCGCCGAAGCGGCGGGTCAGCCCGCGCAGGTCAATGGCCGGGCGTGGGTCCACCCTCGTGGCGCAGCGTGACCACGACGTGCTCGAGCGTGGGCGCGATCACGCCGAACAGCTCCGCGATCGCCTTCGGGCTGCCGGGGAAGTTGACGATCAGGGTCCGCCCCGCGATCCCCGACACGCCCCGGGTGAGGATGCCCATCGGCGTGTGCCGCAGCGACTCGGCGCGCATCGCCTCGGCGAAGCCGGGCGCGTCGCGCTCGATCACCGCGCGGGTCGCCTCCGGCGTGACGTCGTCCGGCGTCAGCCCCGTGCCGCCGGTGGTGAAGACCAGCGCGGTGCCCGCCTCGGGCGCGCAGTGGCGCCGCAGCGCGGCCTCGATCTCGGCGCGGTCGTCCGCCACCACCTCGCGGGCCACCACCTCCCCGCCGGCCTCGCGCACCATCTGGGCGAGCGCCGCGCCCGAGAGGTCCTCGCGCTCGCCGCGGGCGACCGAGGTCGAGATGGTGATGACGGCAGCCCTCATCCGCGACCACGAAGCCTATGTAGTCCCGGGTGCCCGCGACGCCCCGGCGCCCCGCAACGCTTCGGGCCCCCGCAACGCTTCGGGCCCCCGCAACGCCCCGCCCCCCCCGCAACGCCCCGCCCCCCGCACTCGAGACAAGTTTCGATCGCATGGCGATAGAAAGTCGTCTTGAGTGGCGGGCGCGAGGGGTCGGCGGAAGGCGACGCCCCTAAGGCCCGCGCGCGGCGAGGTAAGGGCGGATGCGCCCCAAGCCGCTCCCTTTGCCCGATGTATGGGCGGCTGCTCAGCGCGATCATCGAGCCATGGCCACATCAGCCTCACCGCAGATGGGGGCGGTGGTGCTCCGGCTGGCCGGGGCCGGCGAGGAGGGCGTCGTGGCGCGACTGGCGGCGCTTGACTCCGCACCCCGCCCGAGGGGAGGCACGCTGCTCGCGCTCGTCGATGGCACGCCGGTGGCCGCGCTCTCGCTGGTTGACCGCCGAGTCGTCGCCGATCCCTTCGTGGCGACGCAGGACGCGGTCGCGCTGCTGAGGGTGCGGGCCGACCAGATGGCAAACGGCGGCGCCCCCGGAGGTCCGGCGACGAGCGCAGGCGGCTGGTGGAGAGGCCGCGGCAGGCGGCGCTTCTCAGGCCCCCCGGCGCTCGCCTGAGGCCCGCCCCGTCGCCGGCGCTGATTCGCGCCGTGCGCGCGCCGGGTATCGTCGCATCGGTGTCGACCCGGCCTCGCGTGCGCCCGGTTGTCGCCTCCGCGGTGGCGACCGGTATCGCGGCGATTGCCGTCCTGGCCATCGCCCGCGTAACCGGCGCCGACGCGGTCGGGCGGGCGTTCGACCGGCTCGAACCCGGCTGGATCGCCCTGATCGCGGGCGCGGAGCTGCTGGCCTATCCGGCCTACGTGGTGGCCTACCGGTCGATCGCCTCGCTGCACGGCCACGCCCCCCTCTCGCTGCCGCTGGTGGCCCGGGTCGTGGTGGCCGGCTTCGGCCCGTTCTCGATCGGCGGCGGCTTCGGGCTGGACAGGCAGGCGCTCGAGGCCCTGCACGAGGACGAGCGCAGCGCCCGGGTGCGGGTGATCGCGCTGGGGGCGCTCGAGTGGGCGGTCCTGGCGCCGCTGACGTGCGTCGTGGCGATCGTCCTCCTGGTCCAGGGCGCCAACATCATGCCCTCGCTGCTGTGGCCGTGGGCGATCGCGGTGCCGCTCGGCTTCGCCCTCGGGCTGTGGGCGAGCGCGCCGGCGCGCGCACGCCGGCTGACCCGGCTCGCCGGGCCGCTGCGCAACTCGATGGCGCACCTCCTGGAGGGGATCGGCGTGCTGCTCACGCTGCTGTCCAATCCGCGAGTCTGGGCGGGCGCCTGGGCGGGGACCGCGCTCTACTGGGCGGCCGACATCGGCGCCTTCTACGGCGGGCTGCGCACCTTCGGCCTGGACCCCGGGGTCGGCAAGGTGATCGTCGCCTACGCCACCGGCTACGCCGCCACCCGCCGCTCGCTTCCGCTGGCGGGGGCCGGGATCACCGAGTTCCTCATGACCTACGCCCTCTACTGGGTGCGCGAGCCGCTGGCGCCCGCCCTGGCCGCGGTGGTGGCCTATCGGATCTTCAACTTCCTGCTGGCGGCGGCGCCGGCGCTGGTCGCCCATCACCAGCTGAACCCGCTGCTGGCGCGACGCGAGCGCCGCCAGGCCAGCTCCAGCCCCTAATCGCTCCGGCGCCAGGCGCCCGAGCGCCCGCCGGACTTCTCAAGCAGCTCCACGGCGGTGATCGTGGCACCGCGCTCGATGCCCTTGACCATGTCGTAGACGGTCAGCGCGGCGACCGCGGCCGCCGTCAGCGCCTCCATCTCCACGCCGGTGGGGCCGGTGGCCCGCGCCTCCGCCGTGACGACGACCTCGTCCCGGTGGACCTCCGCCTCCACGCCGACGTAGGCGAGGGCGAGCGGGTGGCAGAGGGGGATCAGCTCGGCCGTGCGCTTGGCCGCCTGGATGCCGGCGATCCGCGCGGTGGCCAGCACATCGCCCTTGGGCGCGCTGCCCTCGGCGACCGCGCGCGCGGTCTCCGGCGAGACCCTGACCGCGGCCCGCGCCAGCGCGCGCCGCTCCGTGGCCGGCTTGGCGCCCACGTCGACCATGCGCGCCCGCCCGCTGTCGTCGAGATGGGTGAGCTCAGGCATGGACGCGCATCGCGTCCTCGATCAGCTCGCGGACGCCCTGCACATCGCCGGCGCGCAGCAGCTCGATCGGGTCGGGCTCTCCGTTGACGATCGACTCGAAGAACCGCTTGCGGTCCTGGTAGGTGGGGAGGGTGGCCTTGGCCCAGCCGCGCACCTCGTTGAGGATCACCGCAAGCTGCGCGTAGGGCTCGCCGAACAGCTCGACGATCTCCCGCTTCATCCGCTTGGCCAGGGCGGGCGAGGCGCCGGCGGTGGAGATCGCCACCGCCAGCGGACCGGTGCGCACGATCGCCGGGAGGATGAAGTTGCACAGCGGCGGCACGTCGACCACGTTAACCAGCATCGAGCGGGCCTCGGCGTCCTCGAAGACGCGGATGTTCAGCTCGCTGTCGTCGGTGGCGGCGATCGCGATCAGCGCGCCGTCGAGGTCCTCGGCGCGATACTCGCGCCGCTCCCAGCGGATCGAGCCCTCGAGCGCCAGCTGGACGAGCTCGGGGCGGGCCTCGGGGGCCACCAGCGTCACGTCCCCGTCGCACGCCAGCAGCCCCTCGACCTTCTCCAGCCCCACCTCGCCGCCCCCGATCACCACGCAGCGGCGGCCGGACAGGCGCAGGCAGGCGATGTAGAACGGCGTCTCGAGCATCCCCCGCACGCACGACTGGTCGCAGATCCCCTTGCGGAGCTGGCAGACGCACTCCTTGCCGCTGTAGACCTGCGCGGGCACGACTTCAGAGGGTACTCAGCGTGAGCGTGCTCCCTTTTCCTCCATATACGAGGAAAAGGGAGCACGCTCCCGTGCCCGGCGCCGCTACGGCCGCCGCAGCGCGTCGCGCGCCAGGCGAACGCCGAGCTTGAGCAGCGGCCCGGTCCCGGCGCGCAGGGCCCCGAGCCGCGTGCTCGGCCGGCCGTAGAGCGCCGCGGCGGTCTGGCGCAGCGCCCGGCCCAGCGTCTCGTCGTAGGGGTACCACCACGGGTTGCGGACCGTCGAGGGCTCCCACACGCGGAGCTTGACGTTGACGCACTCGTAGAGCCCGAACTTGGAGTGGGTGCGCCCGAGGCCCGACTCCTTGACCCCGCCCCACGAGCACTGGCAGGCGCCGTGGCTGAAGGAGTGGTCGTTGATCCACACCATTCCCGCCTCTAGCTCGCGCGCCACCCGCTCGCCCCGGCCGCGATCCGAGGTCCACACCGACGCGCCGAGGCCGAAGCGCGAGTCGTTGGCCATCGCCACCGCCTCGTCCTCATCGTCCACCACGACGATCGGCAGCACCGGGCCGAAGATCTCCTCGCGCATGATCCGCATCTCGTGCGTGACCCCGGTGAGCACGGCCGGGGCGTAGAACGAGGCCGCCTCGAGCCCCGGCGGCGGCTCGACCGGGCCGCCGCACCGCAGCGTGGCGCCCGCGGCGACCGCGTCGTCCACCAACTCGCGCACGATCTCGAACTGCGCCCGCGAGGCCATCGGCCCGATCTCGGTCTCCCAGCGCATCGGGTCGCCCACGCGCAGCCTGCCGGCGCCCGCCACCACCCCCTCGATGAAGCGGTCGGCCACCTCCCGCACCACGTACACGCGCTCGACGCCCGAGCAGGTCTGCCCGGCGTTGGCGAAGCCCGCCCACAGCGCGCCGGCGATCGCGTGGTCGAGGTTGCAGTCGGCCAGCACGAGCATCGCGTCCTTGCCGCCCAGCTCCAGCACGGAGCCCTTCAGGCGCCGGGCGCACTCCTCCCCCACGCTGCGCCCCGCCTCCACCGACCCCGTGAAGAACACCTTGGCCACGCTCGAGCGGACGAGCGCCTGACCGGTGCCCGGGCCGTGCACCGCCCGCGCCAGGCCCTCGGGGATCCCGGCCCGCTCGAAGGCGCGGATGACCCGCTCGCCGAGCAGCGGCGTGAGCGAGGCCGGCTTGAGGATCACGCCGTTGCCCGCCATCAGGCCCAGCGCCACCTCCCCGAAGGGGACGCTCCAGGGATAGTTCCAGGGCGAGATCACCCCGATCACGCCCAGCGGCTCGTAGGTGAAGGCGGAGCGCTTGGTCTTCAGGAACAGCTGGGGCATGGCGATCCGCTCGTCGGCCAGGATCTCCGGGCCCGCGTGGGCGATCCAGTTGAGCGCGTCGATCGTCGGCAGGACCTCCATCGAGAACGCCTCGTTGCGGGGCTTGCCCTGCTCGCGCACGATCAGGTCGCGGATCTCATCCCCCTCGTCGATCACCACCTGGGCGGCGCGGCGCATGTAACGCGCCCGGTCCTGGAGGGTGAGCGACGCCCAGAAGGGCTGCACCTTGGCGATGGCCTCCACCACCGCCTGGACCTCCTCGGCGGCCGTGATCGGGACGGCCCCGAGCCGCTCCCCGGTCGCCGGGCTGAGCGACTCGAGCTGGGCGGTGGCGGTGGCTGCCTCCACGGTGCGCGCAGGCTATCGGAGGGAGCGCCCCGGGCAGCGAGGCGGGAGGGCCACCTACGCGGCGCGGTCGCGGGCGATCGCCTCGGCGCGGCCGACGAGCGCCGACTCCACCAGCTCGCGCAGGCCCCGCCCCAGGCGGCGGTCGGTCACGACCAGGTCGGGAGCCGGCGCGCCCGCCCGCGAGAGCGGGATCGACCCCACGCCGACCAGCGTCTCGCGCGAGTCGATCAGGGCCGTCGCGCACAGCACGAACCGCCGGCGCGGATCGGAATGGATCAGGCGCACGAGGTCGAGCTCCGCGGGCAGCCGGCCCGGCTCGGAGGAGAGCAGCTCGCGGATCGCGGAGAGGTCGCCGGCACGGGCCAGCCGCAGGCGGATCCTGGTGCCGTCCGCGAGTGGGTATGAGCCGCCCAGCAGGGCGCCTGGATCGAACCCGCCAACCATTTCCTACAGGCTAGTAGCTTCAACTCCCCCGGCTGGAGGGGTGGTTAGCGGTCGAACACGTGCCGGGGGGGAGGGGCGGCGCGGACGAGGCCGCGGCCCGCCCTGAGGTGGGGCGGCGGCCCCTGAGGGCGGGACCGTGGCCCCCTGGGCGTCCCCTTCCCTCACCCCCTCCCCCGCGCGCGGCGGATCTCCTCCAGGCGCTCGCGCAGGAGCGCCTCGGCCTGGTCGGGCTCGTAGAAGCGCCGGCCGATGGCCGCGTCGGGCATCAGCTCCTGGGGGCCGAGGTGCCCCGGCCGGCGGTGGGGGTTGTCGTAGGCGCCGTCGCTGCGCGTGGTGGAGCGCAGGTGCGGTGGGGGCGGCGCCGCGCCGTGCTCGCGGACGTACTCGCGGGCGGCGCCGATCGCGCGCTTGGCGGCGTCGGATTTCGGCGCCAGCGAGAGGTAGATCGCGGCCTGGGCGAGCGCGAACTGGCACTCGGGCATCCCCACGTGCTCCACCGCCGCGGCGGCGGCGGTCGCCACCTCCAGCGCGCGCGGGTCGGCGTTGCCGACGTCCTCGGAGGCGAGCACGACCATGCGCCGGACGATGAAACGCGGGTCCTCACCGCCCTCCAGCATCACCGCCAGGTAGTAGAGCGAGGCGTCGGGGTCCGAGCCGCGGGTCGCCTTGATCCAGGCCGAGATCGTGTCGTAGTGGCGGTCGGCCTGGCGGTCGTAGAGGAGCGCCCGCCGCTGGAGCGCGCTCTCGGCGTGCTCCAGCGTCACCGGCCGCCCCTCGCCCGCGGTCTCGCACGCCAGCTCGAGCGCGTTGAGCGCGACCCGGGCGTCGCCCTCGGAGCGCTCGGCCAAGAACTCGAGGACCGGCGGCTCGACCCGGTCGGGCTCGCCGCACTCCCCCCGCTCCAGCGCGCGGCGCAGCAGCGCGAGCACCTGCTCCCGGCTCAGCGCCGCCAGCTCGTAGACCCGGGTGCGGGAGAGCAGCGCCGAGTTGACCTCGAAGTAGGGGTTCTCGGTGGTCGCGCCGATCAGCGTGATCAGCCCCTCCTCGACGGCGGGCAGCAGGGCGTCCTGCTGGGCCTTGTTGAAGCGGTGGATCTCGTCCAGGAACAGGACGGTGCGCCGGCCCGAGGAGCGCAGCCGCTCGCGCGCGCGCTCGATCACCGCCCGCACCTCGGCCCTCCCGGCCTGGACCGCGCTCTCCTCCTCCAGGGCGGCGTCGGAGGCGCTCGCCACCAGGCGGGCCAGGGTCGTCTTGCCGCTGCCCGGCGGGCCGTGGAGGATCATCGAGTGCGGGCGCCCCTCCTCGATCGCCGCTCGCAGCGCCGACCCGGGCGCCAGCAGCGCGTCCTGGCCGACAAAGTCTTCGAGCGTGGCCGGCCGCAGCCGGGTGGCCAGCGGCGCCACCGTCCGCGGCCCGTTCCCGGGCCCGGTCTCGTCGCTTTCGAACAGCCGCTCCACCTCACCTCCCGACGAACGCGAGCACGGCCGCGTGGAGGAGGCCGTTGGTGGCCAGGCCGTCGCCGCCCGCCGCGGTCGGTGTGCCGGCGAAGTCGGTGAAGCGGCCGCCCGCCTCCTCCACGATCACCTTCACCGCGGCGAGGTCCCACAGCGACACCACCGGGTCGAGGGCCACCTCGGCGGCCCCCTCGGCCACCAGCATGTACTGCCAGGCGTCGCCGATGCCGCGCGTGCGCCAGCAGCTGCGGCACAGCGCCAGCACCGCGTCGGCCCGCCCCACCTCGTCCCAGGACTCGATCCCGCTCCAGCACATCTGGGCGTCGGCCAGCGCGGCCACGCTCGAGACCGCCACCCGGCGGCCGTCGGCGAACGCGCCCGCGCCCCGCCTGGCCCACCAGCGGCGGCCCAACGCCGGCATGGCGACCACGCCCACGACCTCCTCCCCCCCCTCCTGCAGCGCGATCAGCGTCGACCAGGTCGGCATCCCGCGCAGGTAGCTGGCCGTGCCGTCGATCGGGTCGATGATCCAGCGGCGATGGCCCTCACCCGGCGTGTCGGCCAGCTCCTCGCCGAGCACGGCGTCGCCGGGGCGCGCCTGCGCCAGCCGCTCGCGCAGCGCCGCCTCCACGGCCCGGTCGGCCTCGGTCACCGGCGTGCGATCCGGCTTGGTGTCCACCCGCAGGTCGGCCGCCCGGTAGCGGCGCATCGAGACCTCGTCGGCCAGGTCGGCCAGCTCGAGGGCGAGCGCCAGATCGTCGGCAGGTAGGCTCACGGGCCCATGCTCGCAGACGACCTCGAGCGGGAGACCACCGAGGTCCTGGCCCGGCTGGTCCAGTTCAACACCGTCAACCCGCCGGGCAACGAGCGGCCCGCCGCCGAGTACCTGGCCGGCTACCTCGAGCAGGCCGGCTTCGAGGTGGAGTTGCTGGCGGCCGACCCGCGACGGCCGAGCCTGGTTGCGGACCTGCGGGGCAGCGGCGGCGGCTCGACGCTGTGCTACATGGGCCACCTCGACACGGTCCTGGCCGACCCGTCGGAGTGGACCCACGACCCGTGGTCGGGCGCGGTGGCGGACGGCTTTCTGTGGGGTCGCGGGGCGCTGGACATGAAGTCGCAGGTGGCCGCCGAGGCGGTGGCGGGCGCCGTGCTCGCCCGCGACGGCTGGCGCCCGGCGGGCCAGCTGAAGCTGGCGTTCCTGGCCGACGAGGAGACCGGCGGGGAGCTCGGCGGCCAGTGGATCACCGCCAACCACCCGGACCGCGTGCGCTGCGACATGCTGCTCAACGAGGGAGGCGGCACGAGCTTCGAGCTCGACGGGCGCCGGCGCTACGGGGTGTGCTGCGGCGAGAAGGGCGTGTTCCGCTTCACGCTCACCGCCCGCGGCCGGGCCGGCCACGCCTCGATCCCGAGGACCGGTGAGAACGCGCTGCTCAAGCTCGCGCCGGCGCTCGAGCGGATGGCGAGCGCGGGACCGTCGTTCCAGTTGACCGAGGCGGCGGCGGAGATGCTCAGGCGGATCGGGGGAGACGAGGCCGATCCCTCGCGCGTGCTGGAGCGGATCGCCGCGGCCGAGCCCGCGCTCGGGGTCGTCCTGGAGCCGATGCTCGGGGTGACGCTGACCCCGACGATGGTCCACGCCTCGGACAAGATCAACGTGATCCCCTCACGGGCCCAGATCAAGGTCGACTGCCGGGTGCCGCCCGGGCTGGGCCGCGAGGCGGCGGAGGAGCGCATCGCCGAGGTGCTGGGCGATGTGGCGCCCTCGCTGGAGCTGGAGTTCACCGAGGAGGTCGTGGGCAATCAGTCGCCCACCCGTTCGCCGCTGATGGACGCGATCGAGGGCTGGCTGGAGGCGGCCGACCCGGGCTGCGAGGCGATCCCGGTGCTGCTGCCGGGCTTCTCGGACTCGCGGTGGTGGCGCGCCGCCTTCCCCGCGTGCGTCGCCTACGGGTTCTTCCCCCAGCGTCACCAGACGCTGCTGGAGTCCGCGCCGCTCATCCACAGCGCCGACGAGCGAATCGACGTGCGCGACCTCGGCTTCGCCACCCGGTTCTACGCCGATCTGGCGCGCGAGCTGCTCGGCTAGGCGCTGGCCGTGGCACCGCCGGCGCTCAGCGCCTCGGCAGCAGCTGGTAGATCGTCGAGTAGCCGACCAGGAACACCGCCTTGCCGTCGGTGATCACCGGCGTGAACTCGCCGTCGGGGTAGGAGAACACCTGGCGGCCGGTCCACAGGTCGAGGCCCACCGAGGTGTTGGAGCCCAGCGCGGAGTAGTAGACCACCTTGCCCAGCACGGTGGCCGAGCCGTCGATGCGCCCGCCGCCCGAGTGGCTCCAGCGCTCGCCGCCGGTGAGCGCGTTGTAGGCCCGGAAGACGCCGTCGTAGGAGCCGATGTACACGGTCGGCCCGAGGCCGGGCACATCGGCCACCGCCGGCGAGGAGTAGACGTAGCCGCCGGTGGAGTCGCTCCAGTCCAGCGCGCCGGAGCTCGCCCAGAACGCGTACACGCGCCCGTTGGTGCTCCCGAGATACACGCGGCCGTAGGCCACGGCCGGCGTGGAGTAGTTGTTGTCGCCCGTGCCCGCGGACCAGATCTCGCGGCCGTTGGCCGCGCTCAGGGCGTAGACGTGGCCGCCGTAGTCGTCGAAGTAGATCGTGTCGTGGGCGAAGGCGACGCCGCCCTTGACCGCGCCACTGGCCCCAAAGGCCCAGTTGAGATGGCCGTCGTAGGTGCGCAGCGAGTAGACCGTGCCGCCCTGGTCTCCCAGGAACACGCTGAGGCCGTGGACGAGCGGGGAGGACTCGCTGCCCGCGGGCAGGGCCCGCGACCAGGCCCGCCTGCCGGTCTTCATCGAGAGCGCCACCACGGCCCCGTTGCCCGGGACGCTCGCGCCGGGCGAGGTGGAGAGCTCGGTGAAGAAGATGAGCTTGTGGCGAGGGTCGAGCGCCGGCGAGGCGGCGGCGAGCGTTCCCACCCGATGCACCCAGAGCACCCGGCCGGTCATCGTGCTCACCGCCCGCGCGTAGCCGTTGATGTCCTGGAAGTACAGCGTGTTGTCGTAGATCACCGGCGGGAACTCCAGCAGCGCGCCGTCGCTGAAGCGCCACCCGACGCGGAACGGCGGATCGAGCCGGTCGGCGTGGGGGAAGAAGCGGGTCCGGGCGAGGTCGTACCCGTACAGCGGCCAGGCGGTGTCGGTGGGCCGGGGCGGAGGCTTGGGCGGCGGGGGCGGTGGCGGGGGCGGCGTCGTGGCCACCGAGGCGGTGTGGGGACGCGGGCGCGAGCCGCTCCCGCACGCGCTGAGGACGAGGACCATCGCCGCGACCCCGACCACGATCAGGAGCCCCCGCACGGCAACGAGTCCCCGAGGCAGACCGGGACTCGACATGGCAGCCGATGGTAGCCGCCCGGCGGCGGGCGGGCGCCGCCCAGGGTGACCGGTGGGCGCTCCCGGCGGCGGACGGGCGCCGCCAGGGCGACCGGTCGGCGCCCCCGCGCCGGCGGCGCGACGCCCCTAGACTGCCTGCGCATGGTGGCGAGCCAGGCCCCCGCCCGCCAGCGGCTTGACCCGGACATCTTCCGGCTGCCGGTGGAGCGCATCCGGGCCGGGTACTACTCCGACGCCTACTTCGTCTACACCAAGCAGCTCCTGGAGGAGCGCGACCACCACCCGCGGGTCACGATGCAGGTCTTCCAGAAGCACGAGTCGCTGCTGGGGGGCATCGACGAGGCGATCGCGGTGCTCAAGCTCGGCTCCGGCTGCGAGCGCGACGGCGAATGGGTGCCCGGCTGGGACCGGCTGGTGGTCCACGCGCTCCACGAGGGGGATCGCATCTCCCCCTACGAGACCGTGATGACGATCGAGGGCGACTACAGCCTGTTCGCCCACCTGGAGACGGTCTATTTGGGATGCCTGGCCCGGCGCTCGCTGATCATGCGCAACGTCGCCGAGGTGGTGGCGGCGGCGGGCGGCAAGCAGATCTTCTACTTCCCGGCCCGCCACGACCACTGGCTCGTGCAGACGGGCGACGGCTGGAGCGCGCACGTGGCGGGGGCGATCGGAGTGTCCACGGACGCCCAGGCCTCGTGGTGGGGTGGCCGCGGCATGGGTACGGTCCCGCACGGATTGATCGCCGCGTACGGCGGGAATACTGTCCAGGCGGCTACGGTGTTCGCGGAGCGTTTCAAGGAGGAAATGAACATCACCGTGCTGGTCGACTTCGAGAACCACTCGGTGAAGACCGCGCTCGAGGTGGCCGACGCGCTCGACGGCGCGCTGTGGGGCGTCCGGCTCGACACAAGCGAGGACATGGTCGACCTCTCGCTGGTGGACGAGCTCGGGGGCTTCAAGCCGACGGGCGTCAACCCCCGGCTGGTCGAGAAGGTGCGCTCGGCGCTGGACGAGGCCGGGCACCACGAGGTGCGGATCGTGGCCAGCGGCGGCTTCAACGCCGCTCGGATCCGCGAGTTCGAGCAGCTCGGCGTGCCGGTGGACGCCTATGGCGTCGGGTCCTCGCTGATCCGCGGCTCCAACGACTTCACCGCCGACGTGGTGCAGGTCGAGGGGCGGCCGTGCGCCAAGGTGGGCCGCCAGCTGCGTCCAAACCCCAGACTGCAGAAAGTCGAGTGATCCTTGCCCGCTGCCGATGAGCTCGGTGGGGGAATGATCGCGACTTTTCTCGGCTACCCGGACCTTCAGTCGTGGCTGCAGGCGTGGCTGCCGATCATCTTCATGTTCCTGCTGGTGGTGGGGATCTTCGCGCTGATGCGCTTCATGCCGCGCACGCGGCCCCAGCGGATCAAGCCGGACGCCCAGCCGACGATCGGCTGGGCGGACATCGCGGGGGCCGACGAGGCCAAGGAGGAGCTGCGCGAGGTGGTCGACTACCTGCGGGACCCCAAGCGCTTCCGCGCCATGGGGGCCGAGGTGCCCAAGGGCGTGCTGCTCCACGGCCCGCCCGGAACGGGCAAGACGCTCCTGGCCAAGGCGGTGGCCCACGAGTCGGGTGCCACCTTCTTCTCGCAGTCGGCGGCCTCGTTCGTGGAGATGTTCGTCGGCGTGGGCGCGGCGCGCATCCGCCGGCTGTTCAAGGCGGCGCGCAAGCACGCGCCGGCGATCGTGTTCATCGACGAGCTCGACGCGGTCGGCGGGCACCGCGGGTTCGACGTGACCGGCGAGCGCGACCAGACGCTCAACCAGCTGCTGGTCGAGCTCGACGGCTTCACCACGCGACCGGATGTCGTGGTGATCGCCGCCTCCAACCTGCTGGAGAAGCTCGATCCGGCGCTTCTGCGCCCCGGCCGCTTCGACCGCCAGATCTTCGTCTCGCCACCCGACGTCGGCGGCCGCGAGCGGATCTTCCTGGTGCACACGCGGGACAAGCCGCTGGCCGACGAGATCGACTTCAACCTGCTGGCCCGCCAGACCTCCGGCCTCACCGGAGCCGACATCGCCAACATCTGCAACGAGGCGGCGATCTTCGCCGCCCGTCAGGGCGCCCACCGCATCGAGATGTCCCACTTCGACGCGGCGATCGAGCGGGTGGTCGCGGGCATGCAGTCGCGCCGCGCGCTCACCGACCACGAGAAGCGGGTGGTCGCCTATCACGAGGCGGGCCACGCGCTGGTGGCCGAGCTGCTCCCGTCGGTCGACCGCGTCCACCGGATCTCGATCGTGCCGCGCGGCCGGGCGCTCGGCTACACGCTCAACCTCCCCGAGGAGGACCGCTACCTGAAGACCCGCGAGGAGCTGATCGACTTCATGACCATGCTCCTGGGCGGGCGGGCCGCCGAGCGGATCGTGTTCGGATCGATCACCACCGGCGCCGCGGACGACCTGCGACGGGTGCGCGAGATCGCCGACGCGATGGTCTCGCAGTACGCGATGGGGACCGGCTCGAGCGCGCTCACGGTGGCCTCCGACGGCGCCGCCGAGGCCACCCGGCGGGTCCGCGACGCGGAGATCATGGAGCTGGCCGGGGAGGCCTTCCGCACCGCCGTCGCGCTGCTCGACGAGCACCGCCCGCAGCTCGACGCGCTGGCCGGGAGGCTGCTGGAGAACGAGGTCCTCGAGCGCGACGACATCGAGACGATCATGGGCGACACCCCGCCCGCGGCGCCGCGGCGGATGGGGGAGCTGTCGGTGGCCGCGGCGACCGCCGTCAACCCGCTGCCGCCGCGACGGCGCACCAAGTAGCGCGCCGCCTCGACTTCGCGCCAGGTGGCGCGCCGCCTCGACGGCGCAACCGGCGGCGCGCCGCTAACCTCCGACCGGCATGCTCGCCAACGTCGACCACGTCGGCGTCGCGGTGGAGGACCTCGACGCGGCGATCGCCCTCTACCGTGACCGCCTCGGCATGCCGCTGGTGCACCGGGAGACCGTCGCCGAGCAGGGCGTCGAGGCGGTTCTGCTCGACGTCGGCGAGAGCCACGTCGAGCTGCTGGCGCCGCTCGGCCCGGACACGGCCGTGGGACGGTTCCTGGCCCGGCGCGGGCCGGGGCTCCATCACGTCGCCTACCGCGTGCGCGACGTGGAGCAGACGCTGAGCGCGCTGGCCGACGCGGGGATGCGCCTGATCGACGAGCGCCCCCGCAACGGGATCCGCGGGTCTCGCGTGGCGTTCCTCCACCCCGCCTCCACCGGCGGGGTGCTGACCGAGATCGTCCAGCCGGCGGAGGGTTGCTGATGGCGGACGAGCGGCCCCAGAAGGTGAGCATCGGCTTCATCGGCAGCCAGGTCCTGAGCGGGCGGATCGCGCCGGCCGAGCTGGCCAGGCTGCGCGACGCGCTGGGGGGCGAGGGCTGGCGCGACGTGCGCTTCGAGGACGGCACCGCCGCCCTCGACCTGACCAAGGTGGTCTACGTCCTGGTCGAGGACGAGGAGCACCGGGTCGGGTTCGGGGCCTAGTGGGCGCTCCCCGAAATACGGTTCGGGTCCGTTGAAGGAGTCATAGCGTTGGTGGCGAATCTTGCAGGCGATGGCGAGCAAGTACGTGATCGAGTTGAGCGAGGTCGAGGAGCG
>Ga0070739_10000161_pt1 | contig 143368 bp, 148 predicted proteins | sample Coa_R1_7_FD_66445 | JGI IMG/M metagenome (GOLD analysis project Ga0070739, IMG submission 66445) | Surface soil microbial communities from Centralia Pennsylvania, which are recovering from an underground coalmine fire - Coalmine... | ecosystem: Environmental > Terrestrial > Soil >...
AGGTCGATGATGTAGATGCCGCCGCGCTCGGTGAAGATGAAGCGCTTCATCTTCGGGTTCCAGCGGCGCGTCTGGTGGCCGAAGTGGACGCCGGCCTCCAGCAGTTCCTTCATGGAAACGACGGGCAAAGCAGGGCCCCTTTCTCGGTTCGAGTGCAAGCACCGGCGGGACTCGCGTGGAAGCCGCGCACCAAGGCCCGGCCACCGTCCACGGAGCCGCCCCACCGGGTAGGCGGGACTGAACGGCGGAATGGTAGCCGCTCAGCCGAGGCGGTCGAGGTACGACACGAGCTCCGGCGGCAACGCGGAGACGGTCTCCACCCGCTCGCCGCAGACCGGGTGCGGAAACGCCAGGGCAGCCGCGTGCAGGAACTGGCGGCCGAGCGCCGGCTCGGGGACGCCGTAGACGGGGTCGCCGACGACCGGAAGGTCGATCGCCGCCAGGTGCACCCGGATCTGGTGCATCCGCCCCGTCTCGAGCGCCACGCGCAGGAGCGCGTGCTCGGGGAAGAGCTGCTCGACCTCGAAGTGCGTCACGGCCTCCCGCGGAGTGTCGGTGTCGAGCGAGACGCGGGTGGCGTCGTTCCGGTCGCGGCCGATCGCCGCCTCGATCCGGCCGCGGCGCGACTGCGGCCGCCCGCGCACGAGCGCGAGGTACGTCCGCTCGAGCGCCCGCTCGCGCACGAGCCGCGCCAGCCGCTCGTACGCCCGCTCGGTCCGCGCGAGGACGAGGAGCCCCGACGTGTCGCGGTCGAGGCGGTGGACGACGCCGGGCCGGTCCGCCTCGCCGCCGGCGATCCTTCCCGCGAGCACGTCGACGAGCGTCCCGCGCGCGTGGCCGGCGCCGTGGTGGACGACGAGCCCGGCCGGCTTGTCGACCACGAGGAGGTGGGGGTCCTCGTACGCGATCCGCACGTCGGGAACGGCCTCGTCCGCTCCGGCCGCTGCCTCCTCCTCCGCCGGAAGCGTCACCTCCTCCCCGCCCTCGAGCCGGTGGCTCTTCGGCCGGGCGACGCCGTCGACCAGCGCTCCCGCCGCGATCGCGCGCTCGGCGGCCGCCCGCGACCCGAGCAGCTCGGCGAGGAACTTGTCCAGGCGCGACCCGGCGGCCGACGCCGGGACGATCATCGCGCCGCGACGTCGAGCGTGCGCCGCGGCGGCCGCGGCGCGCGATCGGCGGCGACGAGCGCGCCGAGGAGGATCAGCACGCCGACGACGATGAAGCTGTCGGCGAGGTTGAAGACGCGGAAGGTCCACCAGTTGACGTCGATGAAGTCGGTCACGTGCCCGAGCCTGATCCGATCGAAGAGGTTCGAGACGCTGCCGCCGATCACGAGGCCGAACGCCGCCGGGAGCACCGGATGGCGCGCCGCCGCCCGTGCGAAGAACACGAGCATCCAGACGATCGCCGCGGCGGTGACGACGGTCACGACGGGCGTCGCGCCGGCGAACAGCCCGAACGCGATCCCGGTGTTCTGCACGTGGTGGATCGACAGCGGCCCGACGACGTGCACGGAGTGGTCGAGAGGCACGGTCGACGTGACGACGTGCTTCGTCACCTGGTCCGCACCCACGGCCGCCGCCGCCACGACGCCGAGGCCTCCCCACTGCCACGCGCCCGCGCCAAGCGGCCGCTCCGCCACCGACACCGGCGCGAGGCCGTCGGTCGACGACCCGACCCGCACGTCGTCGTTCATTACCCGTTTGCCCTGCGCTGGTCCTCGATGCAGAGGCGCGCCCACGGGATCGCCTCCAGCCGCTCTTTCGCGATCGGCCGCCCGCACACCTCGCAGACGCCATACGTCCCGTCCTCGATCTTGCGGAGCGCGTCGTCGATCGCCTGCAGCGTCTGCTGCGCGCCCTCCTCGAGCGTGTGGTCGAGCTCGCGGTCGAACGTTGCGGAGGCCGTGTCGCCGAGGTGGTTGTCGACGGCGGTCGAGATCTCGCCGAGCTCGTCGCTCAGGCTGCCGGGATTCTCGCGCTCGAGGAAGTCGACGGCGTTCGTCAGGCGCGATCGCTCCTCGAGCAGGCGATCGCGGAAGGAGGCGGTGTCGAGCTCGGTCACCCGACAAGCGTAACGTGCCGCGCCGCTTCTAACCCCAGGAGAACCCGTCGCTTGGCTGCTCCACCACCGATTCGGTCGAGACGGCCTCGAACTCGCGCGTGTTCTCGCGGCCCGGCCACGAGTCCGCCTCCGCCGGCCGCTCGGCGCCCGCGGCCTCACGCGCCTCCTCGACCAGCCCGAGCGCCGACCGGAGCAGCGTCTCGACCCGCCTCGCCTCGGCGAACAGGCGCTCGCGCTCGTTCTGCGCGCCGCGCGTGATCGACCGGGACTCCTGGTGCGCCTCGGCGACGATGATCTCGGCCTCGCGCTTCGCCGCCTCGATTGCCTCGTGCGCGGTCTTCTCGGCCGCGACGAGAGTCGAGGCGAGCAGCGTCTCGCGTTGCTTCACCTCGTCCAGCCGGCGCTCGATCTCCTCCAGCTTGTCGGCGAGCTCGCCGCGCTCGCGCCAGACGTCCTCGAAGCTGTCGGCGACGTCTGCGAGGAGCTGGTCCGCCTCTCCGCGCTTGTAGCCGCCGAGCAGCGAGCGTCTCAGCCTGACGTGCCTCAGCTCTACGGGTGAGTAGCGCATGAGCTTCTCCTTCCGTTAGTGCAGCCGGCCGAGCAGCGAGACGACGATCTGCTCGACGAGGACGAGTGCGATGACCGCGACCATCGGCGAGAGGTCGATCGGCCCGGCCATCGGCAGGATCCGCCGCCAGAGGCGAAGGTACGGCTCGCACACGTCGTAGAGGAACCGCTGCACCGGCCGGAGCGAGTACGGCAGCGAGATCCAGGAGGTGAGGACGTAGAGGAAGATCACGAGCACGTAGACGTAGATGAAGACCTCGATGAACGTCTGCACCGAGGAGACGGTGTCGAGCACGACCATGTATCCGCCTCCCCTTCGCGGCGGCGCGTGCGTTTCCTACGCCTGGTTGAAGAAGCCGCCGCGCTCGAGGAGCGCAGCGCGTTGCTCCGCGGACACCTCGACGTTTCGCGGCGTCAGGAGGAACACCTTGTCGGCGACGCGCTGCATCCCGCCGTTCAGCGCGTAGGTCAATCCGCTCGTGAAGTCGATCAGCCGCTTCGAGAGCTCGGCGTCGGCGCCCTGCAGGTTGAGGATCACGGGCATCCCCTGCTTGAACCGGTCGGCGATCTGCTGCGCGTCGTTGAAGCTGCGCGGCAGCACGAGGTGCACGCGGACCGAGGACGGGTTCGGGACGGCCTCGATCTGCGGCCGCATCTCCCGCACGCGCGAGGGCCGGGCCGCTGCGACGCGCGCGGTCGGCTGGTCGGACTCGGACTCCGTCCAGTCGTCGAAGTCGTGGCCGCGGCGGCGCGGCGTCAGCCGGCGGACGTTCGGACGCTCGCGGTAGCTCTGCTCGAGGCTCTCCTCGGCCGCGTAGCCGTCGGAGTCGTCCCAGTCGTCGTCCTCCTCGGCGATCCCGAAGTAGACGAGCGTGCGTGACCAGAGGTCGCCGAGCGGCATCTGCGGGTCAGTTTAGACCGCGTCCCGGAAGAGGACGGAGCCCACGCGGACGTAGGTGGCGCCCTCCTCCGCCGCGACCGCGTAGTCTTGGGTCGTCCCCATCGAGAGCTCCGCGAGCCCGTGCTCGGCCGCGAGCTCTCGCAGCCGCCGGAACCACGGCCGCGACTCCTCGGGGCTCGCGGCGGCCGGCGGCATCGTCGACAGCCCCCGCACGTCGTAGCGCAGGTACTCGCCGATGAGCGACGGGTCCACGCCGGATTTCGACTCCTCGCCGGCGAGGTTGACCTGGACGAGCGCCGGCACCTCGAGCCGGCGCGCCGCCGAGTCGGAATCGAGGGAGTGGACGAGCTCGCAGACCCGGTTCACGACCTTCACCTTGTTCGACTGCAGGTGGCCGATGAAGTGCCAGCGGAACGCGTCGCCGTACTCGGCGTGCTTCGCGTCGAGGTCCTGCGCCCGGTTCTCCCCGACGACCGTCACGCCCGCCTCGACCAGCACGGCCATCGCGCGGAGCGGGACGTACTTCGTCGCGGCGACGATCGTGACGCCCTCCCCGACCTGCGCCTGCACCTCCGCGAGGCGCTTCGCGATCACGTCAGGCGACGGCACCGATCACTCCCTGCGCCCCGCGCTCGCGGCCGCTCCGGCGGTGCGAGAAGAAGAGGTCGGGATGGCACCGCGTGCAGAGGTCGACGCGCTCGACCGTGTCCACGCCGGCGCGCAGGAGCGCGCGCTCCGCCGCCGTCCACAGGTCGAGCCGGCCGTCGACCGTCAGGTCGTCGTCGAAGAGCGACGCGACCTCGGGCCCGACCTCGTAGCAGCAGGGGCCGATCGCGGGGCCGATTACCGCGGCGGCCGGACGGCCGACGGCGTCGGCGGCCGCGGCGACGACGCCGCCTGCGAGCCCGCGCCAGCCGGCGTGCACGACGGCGAGCCGGCGCGGGCCGCTCGCGCGCGCGACGGCGATCGGCAGGCAGTCGGCGGCGACGGCGAGCATCGGCAGCTGCGGCTCCTCCGTCCAGAGGCCGTCGCCGGGAGCGCCGCGGCGCCCCGCACGGTTCACCGTCGGCGAGTGCACCTGGCGGTTGAGCGACAGCCGCTCGTGCGGAAGCTCCAGCGCGTCGCACGCCCGCCTGCGGTTCTCCTCGACGCGCCGCGGATCGTCGCCGGTGCCCACCGTCAGGTTGAGGGACTCGTAGAACCCGTCGCTGACCCCGCCGACGCGCGTCGTGAAGGCGACGACGTAGCCGGGCTGCTCCCACCGGATCACGGGCGCAGCTCCTTCGCGCGCCGCAGCAGCGCCTCCTTCGTGTTCAGCTCCGGCTCGCGGACGACGTCGTCGAGGAGCTTCGCGAGCGCCCTGCCGAGCGCGGGCCCGGGCCGGAACCCGATCGCGATCAGGTCGTCGCCACGCACGGCGAGGTCGCGGATCCGGTGCGGCTTCGACCGCTCCTTCGCGACCAGCGCGCGCAGGCGGGCAAGCTGCTCGAGCTCTGCCTCGGCGTCGCGCTCCCCCTTCCCGCGCACGTCCGCCTCCTTGTGGTCGAGCAGGTCGGCGAGCAGCGAGTCGCCGTAGCGGGCGAGCAGCCTGCGGGCGCGCAGCGGCTCGGCGCGCGTCGTGTCGACCATGTGCGACCGCACGATCCGCACGACGCGCCGGCGGAGCTCCGTCGGGTAGCGCAGGCGCGAGAGCGCCCGCTCCGCGAGCTCGGCGCTCACCTGCTCGTGGCTCTTCGCCGAGTACCCCGGCTTCGCGTAGTAGTGGAGGCGCCCGTCCGTCCCGCGCCAGGCCACGTGCGGCTTCCCGAGGTCGTGGAAGAGCGCGGCCAGCCTGACCACGAGCGTGCGGCCGGCGTCGGCAGCCGCCTGCACGACCTCGAACGTGTGCTCGTCGACGGTCAGCGCGTGGTAGCGGCTCTCCTGGTCGAAGCCGATCGCCTTCTCGAACTCGGGGAGCAGCTCGAGCAGCACGCCCGTGTCGCGCGCGAGCCGGAGCGCCTTCGCGGGACGGTCCCCTAGCAGCAGCTTCGAGAGCTCGCCGAGCCCGTCCGCCTGCACGCCGCCGCCCACCCGCTCCGCCGAGACGAGGCGCACCCCGTCCGCCTCCCGCCGCATCTGGGCCAGCGTCTCCTCCGCGGGGTCGAAGTCGAGCTGCGACACGAACCGAAGGCCGCGCACGATCCGGAGCGGGTCCTCGGCGAAGCTCCGCGGCGACACGGTGCGGAGGAGGCGCGCCTCCAGGTCCGCACGCCCCCCGTACGGGTCGACGAGCATGTCGTCGGCGAGCCGGCGAGCCATCGCGTTGATCGTGAAGTCGCGCCGCGCGAGGTCCTCCTCGACTGTCGCCGTCGGGTCGACGACGATCTCGAAGTCGTGACGGCCGCGGCCGGTCGAGACCTCGCGCCGCGGCGGAGCGAGCTCGATCCCCGCGCGCGTGAGCCGCCGCACCGACGCGTCGCGGGGATAGAACCGCACGCCGACCGTACGGCCCGCGACGACGAGCTCCTCGGTCCGCCCGTGCGGCGCGAGCGCGACCCGCAGCCCCTCGACGTCGATGGCCGGGACGAGGAAGTCGGCGTCCTTCGAATCCCGGCCGAGCAGCGCGTCGCGCACCGCGCCTCCGACGACGTACGCGTCGAGCCCGAGCGACCGGACGTATTGCTCGACCGCCTCAGAAAAGGACGATCGCCTCGATCACGACTGCTCCTCGCTCGACGCGGGCGCCGGGCGGCACGCCTGCCCGAGCGCCGCGCCGACCGCCTTGAAGATCGCCGTCAGCACGTGCTGCGGATCCTTGCCCTCCAGGACGCGCACGTGCAGGTTGATGCCGGCGCCCCGCGCGAGCTGCGCGAGGAACTGCGACGCGACGTCGTTCGAGACGCCGCCGACGCGGATGTCCGAGAAGTCGGCGTTCGTGACGAGCCGCGGCTCCGCGTCGGCGTCGAGCGCCGCCGACGCGAGCGCCTCCGCCGCCGGCACGAGCGCCCACCCCGACCCCGCGCGCAGCCGCTCGTGCAGCGCGGAGCCGAGCGCCGCGCCGGCCGCCGCCACCGCCTCGTCGCTCGAGTCGGGAGCGACCTCGAGCGCGATCCTGAACCTCCCGGCGCGCGCCAGCTCGGCGACCAGGTGGTCGAGCACCGGCAGCCCCGTCGCGACGTTCGCGCTCCCTTCGGGCGCAAGCGTCACCCTCGCCTCGCTCGGCGTTGCCGACATGCTGGTGAGGTTAACCCTCGACGCGCTCGATCTGCGCGCCGAGCGCCCGCAGGCGCTCGTCGATGCGCTCGTACCCCTTGTCGATCTGGTACGCGTCGCCGATCGTCGACCTGCCCTCGGCGCAGAGCGCCGCGATCACCATCGCCATGCCCGCTCTGATGTCGGGGCTCGACATCCGCTGTCCGTAGAGCTGTGCCGGCCCGGTGATCACGACGCGGTGCGGGTCGCACAGGATGATCCGCGCGCCCATCGACACGAGCTTGTCGACGAAGAAGAGGCGGCTCTCGAACATCTTCTCGAACACGAGCACGGTTCCCCTCGCCTGCGTCGCGACGACCACCGCGATCGACGTCAGGTCGGCGGGAAACTGCGGCCACGGCCCGTCCTCGACCTTCGGGATCGCGCCGCCCAGGTCGTCCTGCACGACGAGCTCCTGCCCCGGCGGGACGCGCACCCAGCCGTCGCCGAGCTCGACCTCGACGCCGAGCCGACGGAACACGGGCAGGATCGGCCACAGGTCGTCGGCGACGATTCCCTCGATGGTGACGTCACCGCCGGTGACGGCGGCCATGCCGATGAAGCTGCCGACCTCGACGTGCTCGGGCGAGATCGCGTGCGCCCCGCCGCCGAGCCGCTCGACGCCGGTGATCCTGAGCACGTTCGACCCGATGCCGTCGATCGTCGCCCCCAGCGAGACCAGGAACCGGCAGAGGTCCTGGACGTGCGGCTCGGAGGCCGCGTTCGAGATCATCGTGCACCCCGGCGCGAGCGACGCCGCCATGACGGCGTTCTCCGTCCCCATCACCGACGGCTCGTCGAGGTGGATGTGCGCCGCGCGCAGCGAGCCCGCGAGCTCGTACCGCTCGCCGCGGTCGACGGACGCACCCAGTTCGGCGAAGGCGTGGATGTGCGGATCGAGGCGCCGCCGCCCGATCACGTCGCCGCCTGGCGGCGGGACGCTTGCGCGGCCGGTGCGCGCGAGCAGCGGCCCCGCGACGAGGAACGACGCGCGAATCCGGCTCGCGAGCTCCTCGTCGATCTCGAAACCCACCTCCTGCGCTTGCACGCGCACCTCGTTGTCGCCCGTCCACTCGGCCTCGGCGCCGACGCTGCGCAGCAGGCCCATCATCGTCTCGACGTCGCGGATCCGCGGGACGTTCGAGAGCGCGACCGGCTCGTCGGTCAGCAGGCACGCCGCGAGGATCGGCAGCGCGCCGTTCTTGTTGCCCGCCGCGCGCAGCCGACCGGAGAGCGGCCGCCCCCCGTCGATGACGAACGAGTCGGCCAGCCGCCTGACGATGGTCGAGGACACGGAGCGCACTATGCTAGCTCCGGGGTGGACAAGACTCGCGCAGACGCGTGGGCGACGCTCACGCGCTACACGGAGAACGAGGCGCTGCTTCGACACGCGCTCGCGGTCGAGGCCGCGACGGCGTCCTACGCGCACACGTTCGGCGAGGACGAGGAGCTGTGGCGTGTCGCCGCGCTGCTGCACGACTTCGACTACGAGATGCACCCCACGCTCGACAAGCACCCGCAGGACGGCGCGCCGATCCTCCGGGACGAGGGCTACCCGGAGGAGGTCGTCGAGACGGTTCTCTCGCACGCGAACCACCTCGGGCTGCCGCGCGACACTCCGCTGAAGAAGGCGCTCTTCGCGTGCGACGAGCTGTCCGGCTTCGTGCACGCGTGCGCGCTCGTCAGGCCGACGGGGCTCGAGGGCCTGGAGCCGAAGTCGGTGCGCAAGAAGCTCAAGCAGCCGTCGTTCGCCGCCGGCGTCTCGCGGCAGGACGTCTACGACGGCGCGGAGCTGCTCGGGATCGACCTCGACGAGCACATCGCGAACGTGATCGCCGCGCTGCAGCCGATCGCGGGCGAGCTCGGCCTTCGTTCAGAAGCGGCGTAGCACCCGCCGTAGCTTGGCGAGGAGCGGCTCGGGCTCGCCCGCAGCGCGCTCGCGCCGGAGGTCCGCCTCCGCCCAGGCCCGCTCGCGCATCCGCCGCGTCGCGTATCTCGGCTTCCAGATCACGGGTCGCTGCCGCACCGCCGAATCATGTTGAATCGGCGCATGAGATACGAGATCAAGGGCGACACCACGCCCGTCCTCGAGGTCGAGCTGCACCCGGGCGACGAGGTGATCGCGGAGTCGGGCGAGCTGGCGTGGATGATGGGACCGGTCCAGCTTCAGACCGGCAAGTCGATCGGGCAGGCCAAAGGCGGCTTCCTCGGAGCGGCCAAGCGCGCGCTGAGCGGCGGCACCTTCTTCATGACGCGGTACTTCGTGACGGACGGCCAGGGCTCGGTCACCTTCGCGGCGAAGGCGCCCGGCGAGATTCGCGCGATCACCCTCGACGGAGGCGAGTACGTCGTCCATCGCCACGGCTTCGTCTGCTGCGAGCGCGGCGTCGAGCTCAACGTGCACCTCCAGCAGAGCCTCGGCGCGGGCATCTTCGGCGGCGCCGGCTTCGTGCTGCAGCGGCTGTCCGGCCGCGGAACGGCGTTCGTCGAGATGCACGGCGACGTGGTCGAGGCCGACCTCGCGCCCGGTGTCCTGCTGCGCGTCCATCCGGGCCACGTGGCGCTGTTCGAGGCGGCGGTGCGCCTGGAGCTGACGACGGTGCCCGGGATCCGCAACAAGCTCTTCGGCGGCGACGGCCTCTTCCTCGCGCAGCTCCGCGGGCCGGGCAAGGTGTGGCTCCAGTCGATCACGCTGCCGGCGCTCGCGCACGCGCTGCAGCCGTACATCGTCACGGAGACGGCCGCCGAGGGAGGCGCCCTGGCCGGTGCGGCCGGCCTGCTGGGCGCGCTGACGAAAGACCTCTAACCGGAAAGCTCGGCGAGCGCCTCGACCAGCCGCTCCAGGTCGCTGCCGTCGTTCCACCAGCCGACCGACACGCGCAGCAGGCCCGTTCCGGGAAGGTCGCGGACGACCACGTGCCGGTCGTACAGCGCTGCGGCGGCCGCGGCGGCGTCTCCGGCCCACCGGAACGACACGAGCGTTCCCTGACCCGCCTCGGTGACGACCTCGTGGCCCTGCTCCAGCAGCAGCTCGCGGCAGCGCTCGGCGAGGTCGAGCGCGCGCTCGAAACGCCCCTCCGGCAGGTCTTCGAGCGCGGCCTCGAGCCCGCTCAGCGACGTCGCAGGCGTGAACGCCGCGTCGTACCGCCGCGCGCCGGCCTTCGGCTGCCAGCTCCCCCCGGCGAGGTCGTAGGTCTCCGCGCTCGGGTAGGCGACGAGACGCGGCGGGAGCGCGTCGACGTCGGCCACGTACAGGGCGCCGGTGGCGTCCGGACCGCAGAGCCACTTCTGCGCGCTGACCGTGTAGAAGTCGGAGCCGGTCGCCTCGACGTCGAGCGCGCCCGCCGACTGCGCGCCGTCGACGAGGATCGGCACCTGCGTCGCATCGCGCAGCTCGTGCCACGGGATCCGCTTCCCGTCGATCCACGACACGGCGGACGTCGCGATGAGCCGCGTTCGCGGCGTCACCTCGCGCTGGACCAGGTCGAAGACATCGGCTGCGCGTGCGTCGCGGACGCGGGCGATCCGAAGCGTCGCGCCGCTCGCGGCGAGCGGGCCGACCAGGCCGAAGTGCTCGGCGTCCGTCGTCACGACCTCGTCGCCGCGACCCAGGCCGAGCCCCACCACGACGACGTGCACTCCCTGCGTCGTCGAGTCCGTCAGCGCGACGTGCTCCGCCGGCACGCGGATCTGCTCGGCGAGCAGGGCGCGCACCCGCTCGCGGCGGTCGAGCATCGCGTCGATGTACGCGCGGCCGGCGCGGCCGTGCACCGCCTCCCACGCGCGCAGCTTCGCCATCGCCTCCAGCGTCGAGCGCGCCAGCGGGCCGAAGGTGCCGGCGTTGAGGTACGCGTATCGCTCGAGCACCGGGAACCGCGCCCGCGCCTCCGGCCACGTCACGCGACGTCGACCTCCACGGGCGCGTGGTCGGAGAGGAGCCGGCCGAGATACCGCCGCCGCTCCGGGGGCCACGTGCGGGTCTCGCCCGGCGCCGCTCCGCGAACGAGGACGTGGTCGATCCCGGGGCCTGCGTGCGAGAAGCCCCACGCAGGCGACGCCAGGTCGCGCAGCGCCCCGGAGGCCGCGGTCAGGTTGAAGTCGCCCGCCAGGACGACGACGTCGCCGGGGAGCGCCGTCGACGTCGCGAACCACGCGGCTCGGAACGTCTCCGCCTCCGCGAGCCTGCGGTCCGCGAAACCGGTGCAGTGGAGGTTCGCGACGAGGAACGTTCGCCCGTCCGCGGCGGCGATCCGGACCGCCTGCACGACGCGCCGCTCCTTTCCCCACGCGAGCCGCGTGACGATGCCGAGGCCGAGCCTGCGCGCCTGGGCGTCGCGGAACCGGCGGGGGTTCAGCGTCAGCTGCGTGTGCGCGAGGACGCGGTGGCGCGGGGCGACGATCATCGCGTTGGCCTGGCCGGCGAACGCAGATCGAAGCCATCCGTGGTGGAGGTCGGTCAGCCGGCGGCCGAGGCCGGCGGTCGACGGCAGCGGGCCGAGCGCCGGCCGCGCGGCGACGTCGCCTGCGGTGAACCGGCCGAGGGCCCACGCCGGCACCTCCTGCACGCACAGGACGTCGGGGTCGTCCTCGGTCGCGAGCCGGAGCATCTCGTCGAGGAACGCGCGGCGCTGGGGCGGGACCGTGTTCCCGTGGAAGAGGTTCCAGCTCCGGACGAGCACGTATCTACGCTACTTCCCGTGCGCGTGCTTCTCGCCGACCCTCCCGCCTTCACGCCGTGGTACGACCACGAGCTCGCGGCGGCGCTCGCGCGCGCGGGCGCGGACGTGGAGCTCGCGACGTCGCGCTTCCGCTTCGGTGAGGTTCCCGTGCCGGACGGCTACCGGCGCTCCGAGCGCTTCTACCCGCTCTCGTCGCGCCTCTTCGGGCGCTCGCGGCTCCGCCTGCCCCTGCGCGCCGCCGAGCATCTCGCGGTCCTGGCGTCGCTCGCTCGCGTCCGTCCCGACGTGCTGCACGTCCAGTGGCTCGCGCTTCCGCAGGCCGACGCCGTCGTACGGTTTCGGGCCCCGTCGGTGCTGACGGCGCACGACCTGCTCCCGCGGCGGACGGCGTCGCGGAGGAACCTCTGGCGCACGCTGCTCGCGCGCTTCGACCGCGTCGTCGTGCACACGGCGCGCGGCCGCGACGCGCTGCGCGAGCTCGGGATCGAGGCGCGCGTCATCCCCCACCCGGTCTACCCGAGCGCGGCGACCCGGCGCGACGACGGGGCGACGCTGCTGTCGCTCGGCGTCATCCGGCCGTACAAGGGGCTGCCCGACGCGATCGAGGCGACGCGCCGCCTGCCGGGGACGCGCCTCGTCGTCGCGGGCGACCCGGCGATGCCGCTCGACGGCCTCCGCTCCGCCGAGCGCGTCGAGTGGCGCCTCGGCTTCCTCCCGCCCCGGGAGCTCGACCGGGCGCTCTCCGAGGCGACGGTGGCCGTGTTCCCGTACCGGGCCGAGCTCGACCAGTCGGGAGCGCTGCTGCAGGCGCTCGGCGCGGGCCTCCCGGTCGTGGCATACGACGTCGCCGGCCTCGGCGAGCCCGTGCGCGCGTTCGGCGCCGGCCGGGTCGTCCCCGCCGGCGACGTGGACGCGCTCACGCAGGCGATCGACGAGCTGCTGTCCGACGGCTCCGCGCTCGCTGCCGCGCGTGAGGGCGCCGAGCGCGCCCGGCGCGAGCTGACGTGGGACGCCTCGGCCGCGCAGCACCTCGCGCTCTACGAGGAGCTCGTGCGCTGATGCCTGAGCGCATCGAGGACTACGCGCTCGTCGGCGACCTGCAGACTGCGGCGCTCGTCGGCCGGAACGGCTCCGTGGACTGGCTGCCGTTCCCGCGCTTCGACTCGAGCTCGTGCTTCGGCGCGCTCCTCGGCGGCCGCGAGCACGGCCGGTGGCTGCTCGCCCCGACCTCCGGTGGCCAGGCGACCGACCGCCGGTATCGAGAGGACACGCTGATCCTCGAGTCCGAGTGGCAGACGCCGGCGGGGCGCGTGCGCGTGATCGACTTCATGCCGCCGCGCGAGACGAAGCCGGACATCGTGCGGATCGTCGAAGGCCTCGAGGGGACGGTCGAGCTGCGGACCGAGCTGATCATCCGCCTCGACTACGGCTCGGTGATCCCGTGGATCCAGCGGCTCGACGACTGCACGCTGCTCGCGCTCGGCGCGCCCGACGGGCTGCTGCTGCGAACGCCGATCGACCTGCGGCCGGAGGAGATGACGCACGTCGGCGTCTTCACCGTCCGCGAGGGCGACCGGGTCCCGTTCGTGCTCACGTGGTTCCCGGCGCACGAGGAGCTGCCGGAGACGGTCGACGCGGAGCAGGCGCTGCGCGACACCGAGTCGTTCTGGCGCGAGTGGATGCGCGACTGCGGGTACGAGGGCGAGCGGCCGGAGGCCGTCCGCAGGTCGCTGGTCGTGCTGAAGGCGCTGACCTACGCGCCGACGGGCGGCATCATCGCCGCGCCGACCACCTCGCTCCCCGAGCTGATCGGCGGCGGGCGGAACTGGGACTACCGGTACTGCTGGCTCCGCGACGCGACGTTCACGCTCTACGCGCTCATGAACGCGGGCTTCGTCACGGAGGCGGGCGCATGGCGCGACTGGCTGCTCAGGGCGATCGGCGGGGATGCCGCACGCGCGCAGATCCTCTACGGCGTCGGCGGCCAGCGGCGGATCATGGAGTACGAGCTCGACTGGCTGCCCGGGTACGCCGGCTCGCGGCCGGTCCGCGTCGGCAACGCGGCGCACGAGCAGTTCCAGCTCGACGTCTACGGCGAGGTGATGGACGTGCTCCACCAGGCGCGCGTCCACGGCATCGAGGCCGACGACCACGCGTGGTCGCTGCAGCGGACGCTGCTCGACTTCCTCGAGGGCGTCTGGGACCAGCCGGACGAGGGAATCTGGGAAGTGCGGGGCCCGCGCCGCCACTTCACGCACTCGAAGGTGCTCGCCTGGGTCGCGTTCGACCGCGCGGTGCAGACGGTCGAGCGGCTCGGGCTCGACGGGCCGGTCGAGCGCTGGCGCCGGCTGCGCGCCGAGATCCACGACGAGGTGCTCCGCGAGGGATTCAACGCAAAGCTCAACGCGTTCACGCAGGCCTACGGCTCGGACGAGCTCGACGCCTCGACGCTCCTGATACCGATCCTCGGCTTCCTGCCACCCGACGACCCGCGCGTCGTCGGGACCGTCGAGGCGATCCAGGCGCACCTCACGCGCGACGGCTTCGTCGAGCGCTACCGCACGCGCGAGCGCAACGTCGTCGACGGGCTCAGCGGCGGCGAGGGCGTGTTCCTCCCGTGCTCGTTCTGGCTGGTCGACGCCCTCGTGATGCTCGGGCGCGAGGACGAGGCGAACGAGCTCTTCGACCGGCTGCTCGGCGTGCGCAACGACCTCGGCCTGCTGGCGGAGGAGTACGACCCGGAGGAGAAGCGGCTGCTCGGGAACTTCCCGCAGGCGTTCAGCCACGTCGGCCTCGTCAACTCCGCCTACAACCTCTCGCACCACGGCGGCCCGGTGCACCAGCGTCCGCGGAAGGCGTGATGTTCAGGTACCAGGTACCTGAACAGGTACCTGGTAGTTGGGTTCCTACCGGTGCCCGAAGTGGTGCGCCCGCGGTAGCGCCGAGGTCACCTCGGCCTCGTTCGCGGCCCGCCTCGCGAGCGGGCCGAGCGACGCGAAGTCGCTGACGAGCAGGTTGACGTTCCGGTCGTGGCGCTCCAGCGTGCCGCATGCGAGCAGGAGCGGCTCGCCGCGGACGATCGCGCGGTGGCGCTCGTAGACGTTCGGCGGGACGATCAGGTTCGCCTGGCCGTGCTCGTCCTCGAGCAGCATGAAGACGATGCCGTTCGCCGTCGCCGGCCGCTGCCGCGCGACCGCCATTCCCGCGAGCTGGATGCGCGTCCCGTTCGGGATCTCTCCGAGGTCCGCGCTCGTCGCGACGCCCGCGACGAGGTGCGGGCGGAGCAGCTCGAGCGGGTGCACGCCGACGGACAGGGAGGTGTGCTTGTAGTCGGCGAGCATCTGCTCCCACGGCGTCTGCTCGGGTAGCTCGGGGATCTCGGCCGTCGGCTCGAGTGGGAGCGCGAGCTGCCGGTTGCCGCCGCCGACGCTCTCGCCGCGTGCCGTCACGCCGAGCTGCCAGAGAAGCTGCCGCCGCGGCCCCCAGTGGTCGCAGGCGCCCGCCGCGACGAGCGCCTCGAGCGCGTCCTTGCGCACCTCGGCGCGCCGCGCGAGGTCGCCGACGTCCGCGTACGGCCGGCCGACCTCGAGCGCCTTCGCGTCCTCCTCGCCGACCGCGTTCACGTACCCGAGCCCCACGCGGACCGCGACACCGTCCTCCAGCGTGCACTGCGCCTCCGACCGGTTCACGTGCGGCGGCCGCACCTCGACTCCCCGACGCTGCGCGTCGCGGACGAGCGACGACGGCGGGTAGAACCCCATCGGCTGCGCGTTCAGGAGCGCGCACAGGAACTCCGCGGGGTAGTACCGCCGCAGCCACGCGGACTGGTAGGCGAGCAGCCCGAACGCCGCAGCGTGCGACTTCGGGAACCCGAAGCCGGCGAAGCCGCAGAGCTTGTCGTAGATCGCGTGCGCGGTCTCCTCGTCGATCCCGTTGGCGACGCAGCCCTCGACGAACCGCGGCCGGAACGCCTCGATCGCCTCCTCGCTCCGCTTGCGGCTCATCGCCCGGCGCAGGCCCTCCGCCTCGCCGATCGAGAACCGCGCCGCGGCCATCGCCACGTCCAGCACCTGGTCCTGGAAGACGACGACGCCGAGCGTGTCGCGCAGCGGCTCGCGCAGGCACTCGTGCTCGACCGGCGGCTCGAACGACGGGTCGTCCCGCTTCGCGTGCCGGTGCTTCACGTACGGGTGCACCGCCTTCCCCTGGATCGGCCCCGGTCGCACGAGCGCGACCTGCACCGTCAGGTCCTCGAGGTTCTCCGGCCGCGTCTGCAGGAGGCTCTGCATCTGCGCTCGGCTCTCGATCTGGAAGACGCCGACGGTGTCCGCGGCCTGGATCTCCTCGTAGACGCCCTGGTCGTCGAGGGGGATGCGCGAGAGGTCGATCGTCTCGCCTCGCAGTGTCGCGATCCGGTCGATCGCGTCCTCGACCGCCGACAGCATCCCGAGGCCGAGCAGGTCGATCTTCAGGAAGCCGGCGTCGCCGCAGCTGTCCTTGTCCCACTGGCAGATCTGGCGCCCCGCCATCGCCGCCGGCTGCACGGGGACGAGCTCGACGAGCGGCCGCGTCGAGATCACCATCCCGCCGGGATGCTGGCTGATGTGGCGCGGCAGTCCCGCGATCTCCCTCGTGAGCGCACGGAACGCCTCCCAGCGCGGACCTGCGTGGCGGCCGGGCACGCCGTCGAGCTCTTCCCCCACCCGCGTCGCATCCCAGCCGTCGGTGACGCGTGCGAGCCGCTCGAGCTCGCCGAACGGGAGCCCGAGCGCCTTGCCGACGTCGCGGATCGCCCCGCGGCTCCGGTACGTCGCGAAGCTCGCGACCAGCGCCGCCCGCTCGTGGCCGTACCGCTCGGTGACGCGGACGATCAGCTTCTCGCGGATGTCGCGCGGAAAATCGAGGTCGATGTCGGGAACCGCCGTCATCTCGTCGTTGATGAAGCGGCCGAGCGACAGCCCGGCCTCGACGGGATCGACGTGCGAGAGACCGGTCAGGTAGCAGACGACCGAGCCGACGCTCGACCCGCGGCCGCGGCCGGGGGGCAGCGCGTGCCGTGGGCTCCCGGGCCCGCGCACCTCGAGCGCACACTCGCGCGCGAGCTCGAGGACCTCCCAGTGCAGGAGGAAGAACCCCGCTAGCCCGAGCTTCGAGATGAGGGTGAGCTCTTCACGCAATCGCTCGCGCGCTGCGCGCCCGGTTGCGCTCGTTGAGCGATATCGCTCCGCGAACCGGACGTCGCAGATATCGCGGAGCTGCTTCTCCGCGGGGTCTTGCCGGTCCGAGAAATCGGGGTAGCGGTAGCCGAGCTCCTGCGTGAGGTCGAACGCGCAGCGGTCGGCGACCTCGCGCGTGCGGAGCGCGGCGTCGCGCGGCAGCCGCTCGAGCATCTCCTCCGGCGGGCGGAGGACGCATTCGTGGTTACCGCGGCGCTCGCGCTCGCAGCCGTCGAGGGACGTCCGGTTCCTGATCGCGACGAGCGCGTCCTGCAGCCGCGCGCGGCGCGGGTGGTGCATGTGCACGTCGCCGGTCGCGACGGTCGGCACGCGCAGCGTGTCGGCGAGCTCCTGCAGCCGTGCGTTGCGCCGCGTGTCGCCGCGCTCGTACGGACGCTGCAGCTCGACGTAGAACGCATCGGGGAACGCGCGCGCGAGCCGCGCGGCGCCGTTCGGATCGACGACGCCGAGGCCGTGGCGGGCGCATCCGGAGAGCGCGACGAGCCCGTCCGTGTGGCGCTCGACCACGTCCAGCGTCGTCGCCGCCGGGAGCAGCTCACGCTCCCGCCCCGGCACGCGGGTGCCGGCGTGCGCGTCGGTGAGGATGCGGCAGAGGTTCGCGTACCCGCGCTGCGTCTCGCACAGGAGCGTGACGTGGGCGCCGCCTTCGAGCGACACCTCGGCGCCGGTGATCGGCCGGACTCCGAGGTGGTTCGCCGCGTGCGCGAACTCGAGCGACCCGTAGACGCCGTCGTGGTCGGTCAGGGCGAGCGCGTCGTAGCCGAGCTCCGCCGCGCGCGCCGCGAGCTCCTCCGGCAGCGACGCGCCGTCGAGGAACGAGTACGCCGAGTGCGCGTGCAGCTCGACGTATGCGGTGTCCGACACCACTGGTGTCAGGCACCTCCACGATCCGGCTCGTGTCCGAGCCGATCGTCAGCCGCCCCGGCGAGGGCGAGTACTTCGAGCGCGACGACGGCTACCGGCTGATCCGCGCGGCGACGGAGCAGATCTCCGTGATCGAGATCGACTTCGACGAGTCGCTCGTCGTCGACCCGCACGTCCACGAGGACCACGTCGACTCGTTCCTCGTCCTCGACGGCCAAGTCGAGTTCACCGCCGGCGACGACACGGTCGTGCTCGGGCCGGGCTCGTTCATCTCGGCACCGGTCGGCGTGCGGCACGGCTTCCGGAGCGCAGGCGGCCGGGCGCGGGTGCTCAACTTCCACGCGCCGGACGGCGGCTTCGCCGACGGCATCCGCGGCGGCTAGGCCCGCTGCGTGAACCACGCTCCGGCGTCGTCGTCGTAGTAGACGACGGCGTTCTCGCCTGTCTCGAGGACGAGGTCGAAGTAGCGCCGGTGCACCGGCTCGTCGGTCCACCAGCGGTCGACGACGCGCCACTCCTCGCGCACGATCCCGACGTCCTGCCGGTTCACGCGCCGCGGCGTGCCGTCGGGGTGCGCCTCGACGAGCGCCGGCCGGGGTGCGTTCAGTCGTCGCGCGGAACGAGCAGCGCGCGCGCCTCCGGGATGCGCGACCACGGAGCGACCTCCACCACCGTCGAGACACCGCCTGCGCCGACGGCCGCCTTCACCTGGCGCAGGCCCTCCCGCAACCGCCCCTTGAGCACGTCGCCCTCCGCGGCGAGCAGCTCGAGCTGCTCGCCGGTCGACTCGGCGAGCTCGCCGATCTCGAGCCGGAGCTTGAGCGCGGGCGCGGGGAGCTCCGCGAGCTTCGGCGCGAGCGCTGCACGGAGCCGCGCCGGGTCGGCCGTCGGCTCGCGCAGCGTCACCGTCCGCCGCCACGAGGCCCCGCCGACGAGCCGCGCCCAGAGCGCGAGCTTCCGCGGCGGGCGGCCGGTGCGCTCGGGCCGTGCGAGGAGCCGCTCGAGCAGCACCGCCAGCCCGCGGCGGAGCGTCAGCTCGTTCCCGACCGCCTCCGGGAACTCGAGCGTCTCGTGGAGCGCCATCGCCGGCCGCCGCGGCGCGACCGCTCCCCGCTCCTCGCCCCTCGCCAGGCCCCAGGCGCGCCGGCCGTCCGGCCCCAACCGCTCGGCCACTGCGCCGCCCGGGAGCCCGGCAAGCTGTCCGATCGTCCGCACGCCGAGCTCCTCGAGCTCCTCGTACCGGCTCCGCTCGAGCGGGAGGAGCGTCAGCGGGAGCGGCGCGAGGAACGACCGTGCGCGATCGTCGGAGACGATCAGCGCCTGCCCCGGCCGCGCCACATTCGCGGCCGCGAGCGCGGCGAACCTCCGCTCGGCCGCACCCGCGCGCGGGTCCCAGACCGTCCCGACGGCGGCGAGCGCCCGCTTGAGCGCCGGCTCCAGGCCGCCGTACAGCCGCTCGACGCCCTTCGAGTCGAAGTAGACGAGGCCGGGCTCCGCCGGCTCGACCGCGAACCCGGCGTCCTCGAGGCGCCGCAGGATCTCCTCCCACGCCTGCTCGGCCGTCGCCGGGTCCTGCTCGACGAGCTCGAGGCCCGGGCACGTGGCGAGCGCCTCCCCCAGCCGCATCCCCGGCCGCACGCCCTTCGCCTCGGCCGCGGCCGTCACCGACCCGAGGAGCGGCTCCGTCCCCGGCAGCGGCGCGAGCGCCGCCGGCAGCCCCTGGAGCCGCGGCCGGTGGCGGAGCGCCGCCCGCAGGTCGAAGGCCGGGATGACGACTGCAGCGATCACGGGAACGTATGTTCTATACGAACATCCGTTCGCTGTCAAGCATCCCGCGGTACCCTCAGGATCGTGACCGCCGTCTTCCTCGTCCTGTCCGCGTTCCTCGCGAGCGCCGTCGAGATGGTCGAGGCGCTGACGATCGTGCTCGCGTCCGGCCTCGCCCGCGGGTGGCGCTCCTCCCTCACCGGCGTCGCGGCCGCCGTCGTCGTCCTGGCCGCGATCGTCGCGGCGCTCGGCCCCGCGCTCACCGTCGTCCCGCTCGACACCCTGCGCCTCGTCGTCGGAGCGTTCCTCCTCGTGTTCGGGCTGCAGTGGCTGCGCAAGGCGATCCTGCGCGCCGCCGGCCTGAAAGCGCTCCACGACGAGGAGGAGGCGTTCGCGCGCGAGCTCGCGGCGGCGCGGAGCGCGGGCCGTACCGAGCGCGCCGGCGTCGACGCCTACGGCTTCCTGCTCTCGTTCAAGGGCGTGCTCCTCGAAGGGCTCGAGGTGGCGTTCATCGTGCTCACGTTCGGGAGCACGCAGGGCAGCATCCCGCTGGCCGCGGTCGGGGCCGCCGGGGCGGTCGTGGTCGTCGCCGGAGTCGGCGTCGCGGTCCGCGCGCCACTCGCCCGCGTCCCGGAGAACGCGATGAAGTTCGCCGTCGGCGTGATGCTCACGACGTTCGGCATCTTCTGGTCGGCGGAGGGCGCCGGCGCGCGCTGGCCGGGCGGCGACGCCTCGCTGCCGGGTGTGCTCGCGTTCGTCTGCCTCGCGTCGTTCGCGTTCGTCCGCCTCCTGCGAGCGCCGCGGACCGCACCGGCGGTATGAAGATCGCGCGCTTCCTCTGGGACTTCGTCGTCGGCGACGACCCGCTGGTCGCCGCGGGCGTCGCGGTCGCGCTCGGCGTGACCGCGGTGCTCGAGGTCTGGTGGCTCCTCCCCTTCGCGGTGCTCGCGCTGCTCTACGTCTCGCTGCGCCGCGCCGCCGCGTAGTCGCGGCATACTCCCGCGAGATCACGGGCGATGGAGCTCGCCCTCGACCGCCGGAGACGGCTGATGGCTCCTACTCGACCGAAAGGAGCCACGCATGCCCGTGATCGTCGGTGTCGCGCTCGGCGGAGCGCTCGGGGCCTCCGCGCGATGGCTGCTCGACCGCTTCGTCGAGCAGCACACGGAGTCGGTCTTCCCGTGGTCGACGTTCGCGATCAACGTCACGGGGTGCTTCGTGATCGGCGTCGTCGTCGAGGCGCTCGTCGACCGCCACCACCTCCCGGCCTGGATCCGGATCGGCGCCGTGGTCGGCGTCCTCGGCGGCTACACGACGTTCTCGACGTTCGCGCAGGAGACGTTCTCGCTGCTCGAGTCGAACGACGTCGCGATCGCCCTTGTCTACGGCGCCGGCAGCGTCGTCACCGGCGTCCTCGGCGTCTGGGCCGGGACGTTCCTAGGCCGCGCGCTCTAGCCGGGATGCTCCGGAGCTCCGCCCTTCGACGCGACGATCACGTAGCGGTCGCCGTCGCGCGCGTAGATGAGCGGCGTCGTGTGCTTCTCGCCCGTCCTCCGTCCCGTCGTCGTCAGGAGGAGGACGGTCGAGCCCTCCTTCCAGATGTGGCCGACGCGCCCACCCGTCTCGCGGTAGCGGCGGACGTGCTCGGCGCCGAACAGCTTCGTCGCGTCTTCGGTCTCGCGTTCGCTCATGTCCTCCGTATCTCCGCTGCGCTGCCGATCATGCGTGTGAAACGCGGGACGACGTCGAGGTAATCCACCTGGGCGCAGTACGCGATGTCGGCCTCGAGCCCCGGCGGCCCGTACGTCCGCGCGTTCAGCCCGACGAGCGGGTCCGGCCACGCCGCGGCGAGCGTCGCCGCGGCGACGGCGGCGTCGGTCCGCTCGCCGGCGATCGCAGCGACGATGCGGCCGGCGCAGTAGGCGTCGTCGAGGGCGAACGAGCCCTTGAACCCCGAGCAGACGATCGCGACGTCGCCGCCGGCCTGGCGTGCGGCCGCGGCGACGGCGCTCAGGTTGAGCAGCGACCCGAGCAGCACGACGTCGCAGCGCGCCGCCGCCGCGAGGATCGCGCGTGTGCCGTTCGTCGTCGTCAGGACGAGCGTCTGCGCCTTTGCGCCCGTGGCGAACTCGCGCGGCGACGCGCCGACGTCGAACCCCTCGACGACGACTGCGTTTCGCTCTCCGCCGACGACGGCGGCGTCCCCGAGCTCCGCCCGGAGCGCGCGCGCCTCCTCGATCTCGGCGCAGCAGAGGACGCGCTCGTAGCCGCTCGCAAGCGCCTGCGCGATCGACGACGTCGCGCGGATGACGTCGACGACGATGCCCGTGTGCGCGGATGCCTCGTCCGCGGGCGTGAACGCGACGTCGACACGCACGCCGATACGCTAGCCGCGTGGATGCTCCGCGCACCTGCTACCGCCACCCGGACCGCGAGACCGGCCTCTCGTGCTCGGAGTGCGGGCGACCGATCTGCTACGAGTGCATGACGCCGGCGCCGGTCGGCCTCCGCTGTCCGGAGCACGCGGGGCGGCCGCAGGGCATCCAGCGCGTGACGCGCGCGGCGGAGCGCGCCGTCGCCGGGACTGCCGCCCGGCGGATGAACGCCGTCACGCTCGCGCTGATCGCCGTGAACGTCGCCGTCGCCGTCGCGGAGATCGCGATCAGCGGGACGTTCGCGCCGAACACGATCTTCGACCGCGGCGCGCTGATCGGGAACGGCTGCTGCATCGACGGCCGCCTCGTCGGCGTCGCGCACGGCGAGTGGTGGCGCATGGTCACGTCGATGTTCCTGCACGGCGGGTACTTCCACATCGCCGTGAACATGTACTCGCTCTACTTCGTCGGCTCGATCCTCGAGCACGTGATCGGACGCTGGCGCTTCCTCCTCCTCTACCTCGCATCCGGCATCGCCGGCTCGGCCGGCGCGCTCGTCTGGAGCCCGCTGACGCCGACCGTGGGCGCGTCAGGCGCGATCTTCGGCGTGCTCGGAGCGCTGTTCGTGCTCGAGCGGCGCGGCGCGATCGTCACGGGCGGGCAGATCGCCGGGCTGATCGTGCTCAACCTCGTGATCACGTTCGCCCTTTCGAGCTACATCTCGGTCGGCGGCCACGTCGGCGGCCTGATCGCCGGCATCGTGCTGATGTGGCTGATGCTGGAGTTCCGGCGGTCGGCGGCCTACAGCCTCGCCGCGTCGGCCGGAATCGTCGTGCTCAGCTTCCTGGTCGCGTACGCGAAGGTCCGCAATTACCACTGAGCGTCAGCCGCCGGCCGCGACGTACGAGCCGGCGCCCGCCTCCTCGAGCGCGGCCTGCGCCGCCGCGAGCCGGGCGAGCGGGACGCGGAAGGGCGAGCAGCTGACGTAGTCGAGCCCGAGCCCGTGGCAGAACGCGACCGAGCGCGGCTCGCCGCCGTGCTCGCCGCAGATGCCGAGCTTGAGGCCGTCCCTCGCTCCGCGGCCGCGCTCGACGGCGATCCGCATCAGGTCGCCGACGCCGTCGACGTCGAGCGTCTCGAACGGGTTCCGCTCCAGGATCCCGTCCTGCAGGTAGTACGTCAGGAACTTCCCCTCTGCGTCGTCGCGTGAGAACGCGAGCGTCGTCTGCGTGAGGTCGTTCGTCCCGAAGGAGAAGAAGTCGGCGACCTCCGCGATCTCGTCGGCCCGCAGAGCGGCCCGCGGCACCTCGATCATCGTGCCGATCAACCGCTCGACGTCGGGCGCCTCGTCGGCCCATACGTGCTCCGTGAGCTCCCGCAGGCGGGCGAGCTCCTCGCGGAACCCCACGAGCGGATGCATGATCTCGACGAGCGGCGCCTCTCCGGTCCGCTCGTGCACCGCCTGCGCCGCCCGCGCGATCGCCCGGATCTGCATCTCGTAGATCTCGGGATACTGGAGCCCGAGCCTGCACCCGCGCGTCCCGAGCATCGGGTTCGCCTCGTGCAGGGCGCGGATCCGCGCACGCATCCGCTCGTCCGACGCCTGCTCCTCCGGCGGAAGGAACTCGTGCAGCGGCGGGTCGAGCAGCCGGATCGTGACCGGCAGCCCTGCCATCGCCTCGAAGATCCCCTCGAAGTCGGACTGCTGGAACGGGAGCAGCCGCTCGAGCGCCGCTCTCCGTCCCGCCTCGGTGTCGGCGAGGATCATCTCCTGCATCACGGGCAGGCGCTCGTCGCCGAAGAACATGTGCTCGGTCCGGCAGAGGCCGATCCCCTCGGCCCCGAACTCGCGCGCCCGCGCCGCGTCCTCCGGCGTGTCCGCGTTCGCGCGCACCTTCAGGCGCCGCAGCTCGTCGGCCCAGCCGAGGATCGTCTCGAAGTCCTCGTTGATCTGCGGCGGCACGAGCGGGACGTCGCCCACGTACACGTTGCCGCTGCCGCCGTCGATGGTGATCACGTCGCCCTCCTGCAGCGTGTGGGCGCCGAGCCGCGCGGTGCCGTCGGAGATCGAGAGCTCCTCGCACCCTGCGACGCACGGCTTCCCCATTCCGCGCGCGACGACGGCCGCGTGGGAGGTCATCCCGCCGTGGACGGTGAGGATCCCCTGCGCCGCGATCATCCCGTGGATGTCGTCCGGCGTCGTCTCCCAGCGGACGAGGACGACGGGCCCCGCCTTCGCGCGCTCGACGGCCGTGTCCGCGTCGAAGACGATGCCGCCGCTTGCAGCGCCGGGCGAGGCGTTCAGCCCGCGTGCGGCCACCTCGAGCCTCGCCGACGGGTCGATCATCGGGTGCAGGAGCTGGTCGAGCTGGGCCGGGTCGATCCGCGCGACCGCCTCCTCGCGGCTGATCAGCCCCTCGTCCACCATCGCAACCGCCGCCTTCAGCGCCGCCGCGGCCGTACGCTTCGCAGCGCGGGTCTGCAGCAGGTAGAGCTCCTCGTCCTCGACGGTGAACTCGATGTCCTGCATGTCGCGGTACTGCTCCTCCAGTCGCCGCATCGTCTCGGTGAGCTGCTCGAACGCGCGCGGGAGCGAGGTCCGCATCGCCTCGATCGGCTCCGGCGTGCGGATGCCGGCGACGACGTCCTCGCCCTGCGCGTTCGCCAGGAACTCGCCGTACAGCCCGGCCTCGCCCGTCGACGGGTTGCGCGTGAACGCGACGCCGGTGCCCGACCGGTCGCCCTTGTTGCCAAATACCATCTGGACGACGTTGACCGCGGTGCCGAGGTCGTCGGGGATCGAGTTCGCGCGGCGGTACACCTGCGCGCGCGGCGTGTTCCACGACTCGAACACGGCGCGGACGGCCCGCATCAGCTGCTCCCGCGCGTCGCTGGGGAAGTCGCCGCCCGTCTCCTCGCGGTAGATCTCCTTGAAGGTCGCGACGAGCTCGCGCAGGTCCTCCGCGGCCAGGTCGGTGTCCTGCTGCGCGCCGCGCGCGTCCTTCAACCTCGCGAGCGCGCTCTCGAACCTGTGCGGGTCGATCCCGTCCACGACCTCGCCGAACATCTGGATCAGGCGCCGGTACGAGTCGTAGGCGAAGCGTGCGTTTCCCGTCCGCGCCGCGAGGCCCTCGGTCGCAGCGTCGTCGAGCCCGAGGTTGAGGATCGTGTCCATCATCCCGGGCATCGAGACCGCGGCGCCCGACCGGACCGAGACGAGCAGCGGGTCGTCGGCGGAGCCGAACCGCTTCGCGGTCGACTCCTCGAGGCGGCGCAGGTGCTCCTCGACCTCCTCCGCGAGCCCGTCCGGGAGGTCGCCGGTCGTGAGGTAGGCGCGGCACGCGTCGGTCGTGATCGTGAAGCCGGCGGGTACCGGCACCCCCATCCGCGTCATCTCCGCGAGCCCGATGCCCTTGCCGCCGAGCAGCTCCCTGCCCCCCGGCGCCGCCTCGGCGAAGTCGTAGACGTACCGATTCGGCATGTGGAGGCGGAAATCTATCCGGCTGCCGGCCGAGTCAAGCCTTTCGAGGAGTTGCGGGCGGTCGAGGCCGCCCCTATGCTCCGCGCGCCAATACCACTTACAGGGGAGGTTTTCCCTTGCGGAAAACGATGGGCTTGCTCGTTGCGGCGACTGCGCTGGTCGCGCTCGCCGGTGTGGCACTGGCAGGCAACGGTCCGTCGCCTCGGTCCGGGAAGACGCTCGGGATGGTCCCGGCGCTGCACGCCGCGGGCGGGGCGCTCGGCTCCGGCAACCTCGTCTACCACGGCGGCCCCGTCGAGCACACGAACAAGGTGTACGCGATCTACTGGGTGCCGTCGGGCTACGGCGTCTCGTCGAGCTACGAGTCGCTGATCGACCGGTTCTTCGGCGACGTGGCGGCCGACAGCGGCAAGACCTCGAACGTCTACTACTCCGACACGCAGTACTACGACGGCTCCGGCAACATCGCCTACAGCTCGTCGTTCGGCGGCTCGTACGTCGACACGAACGCGCTGCCGAAGAGTGGCTGCCGCGACTCCTACACCTCGGTCTGCCTGAGCGACGCGCAGATCCAGGCGGAGATCGAGAAGGACATCGCCGCCAACGGCTGGACCGCGAGCCCGACGACCGAGTTCTTCATGTTCACCGCCAAGGGAATCGGCAGCTGCTCCGGCTCGAGCTGCGCGTTCAGCCAGTACTGCGCCTACCACAGCTGGACCGGCAGCGTGCTCTATGCCAACATGCCGTACGCGGACACGGTGCCGGCCGCCTGTGACGCCGGCAACCATCCGAACGGCGACGACGCCGACGCGACGATCAACGTCACGTCGCACGAGCACAACGAGACGATCACCGACGAGAACGGCAACGCGTGGTACGACCGCCGCGGCTACGAGAACGGTGACAAGTGCGCGTGGAAGTTCGGAACGCAGCTCGGCGGCACGTCGGGGAGCTACTACAACCAGACCATCAACGGGCACCACTACGAGCTCCAGATGGAGTACTCCAACCGCAGCTCGAAGTGTGTCCTGACCGGAACGTGACCTAGCCGCTCGCGGCGCCGGCACGCCGGTCGGCCCGGCGCCGCGAGCGGAACTCCGCCACCCACGCCACGACGCGCAGCCCGAACCAGAAGGGCGTGAAGATCCCGTAGAAGAGCACGAGCGCCGCGCCGAGCGCGGTGTACCAGGTCGCCCAGCGCCACTTCGGGACGGGCGGCTTGGGCTTCACCCGGTGGCGGCCGTCTTCGCGGCCTCGCGCCGCTGCTCGACCACCCGGATGATGCGGTGCGAGATCTCCTCGATCGACAGCTCGCTCACCTCGATCACCGGGCAGCCGAGGCGGCGGTGGATGCGCTGCGCGTACTCGAGCTCGTCGTAGATCTCGGCGAGGTCGGCGTACTTCCGGTCGCCGCGCATCCAGCGGATGCGCTCGCCGCGGATCTCGGACAGCCGCTGCGCGTCGATCGTCAGCCCCACGACCTTCGACTGGTCGATCGTGAAGAGCTCCTCCGGCGGCTCGATCCCCTTCACGAGCGGCACGTTCGCCGCCTTGTAGCCGAGGTAGCCGAGGTAGATCGAGAGCGGCGTCTTCGACGTGCGCGAGACGCCGACCAGGACGATGTCGGCCTCGGCGAGGCCCGCGCCGACGCCGTCGTCGTACTTCACGGCGAACTCGATCGCCGACATGCGGCGGAAGTACGCGTCGTTCAGCGGCGGCCGCGCCCGCGGCTTCATCTTCGCCGTCTGCCCCGAGACCTTCGCGACCGCGTCGATCGGGTGCCCGAGCAGGTCGCAGTAGTGCAGCTTCGCCTTCCGGCACAGCGACCGCATGCGCTCGCGGAGCTCCGGCTCGACGAGCGTGTAGACGACCACGGCCGGCCGGCCCTTCATCCGGTCGACGGCGAGCTGCAGGTCGGCGATGGTCTCCACGCGCGGGTGGCGGATCTCGAGGAACTCCTGCTCCGGGAACTGGGCCTCGAGCGCCTGCACGAGCCGCTGAGCCGTCTCGCCGGTCGAGTCCGAGATCATGTGCAGCTCGACGGGGTTCACGTCCTCAGCCTACTGAGTAGGCTCCGCGGCGATGGGGCTCGCGCACTGGGACGACGTCGAGTGGCAGCGCCGGGCGAAGGGCGAGATGGACGCGGAGTGGCAGTTCCTGGGCCCGGCGGCCGGGACAGCCGGCGTCGGCGTCAACCGCGTCCGGGTCGCGCCCGGGAAGCTCCCGACGCCGCCGCACTCGCACGGCGCGTCGGAGGAGGTCTACTTCGTGCTCGCAGGCTCGGGCCTCGCGTGGCAGGACGGCGACGTGCACGAGATCCGGCCGCGCGACTGCGTGATCCACCGCGCCGACCACTTCGAGCACACCCTCGTCGCCGGGCCCGACGGCCTGGAGTACCTCGTCTACGGCACGCGCCACCCGACGGAGATCGGATGGCTTCCGCGCTCGCGCGCGATCCGCATCGGCTGGCCGTGGGCGGAGGGACGCGACGACGACCCGTGGGACGTCGAGGCGGGGGTCGAGCCGCTCGACGTGGGCGAGCCGAAGCCGCGCCCGGAGAACATCGTCAACGCCGACGAGGTGCAGCACGAGCTGCAGGGCGACCAGGCCGTGACGGCGCCGCTCGCGACACGCGAGCGCTCGGACCTCGCCGGCTTCCACTGGGAGCGCCTGAACCCCGGGAAGACGGGCGCGATCCCGCACTGCCATTCCGAGGAGGAGGAGATCTTCGTCGTCCTCGACGGAACCGCGACGCTCCACCTCTGGCCGTCGCCGCTCCGCGAGGAGCGCGGCGCACAGCGCGAGGAGCACGAGTTGCGCGCCGGCCACGTCGTCGCCCGCCCGCCCGGCACCGGCGTGTCGCACTGGTTCCGCGCCGGCGACGCCGGCTGCACGATGCTCGTCTACGGCACTCGCCGCCCGAACGACATGTGCTTCTACCCGCGGTCGAACAAGGTGTCGTGGCGCGGGCTCGGCGTGATCGGGCGCGTCGAGCACGTTCCGTACTGGGACGGCGAACAAGACGAGTAGGTAGGTTCGGAGCCGTGGAGCTCCAGCAGTTCGAAGGCGCCGCGACGATCGAGAAGGTTGCGGCGCTCTGCCGTCGCCGCGCGTTCGTCTTCCCGTCGTCGGACATCTACGGCGGGCTCGGCTCGTCGTTCGACTTCGGCCACTACGGGGTGCTGCTGAACGACAACGTCAAGAACGAGTGGCGCCGCGCGCTGATCCAGGAGCGCGAAGACGTCGTCGCGCTCGACTCGTCGATCATCCTCAACCCGCAGGTGTGGGTCGCATCCGGCCACGTGCAGGGGTTCGCGGACCCGCTCGTCGACTGCCGCACGTGCAAGCTCCGCTTCCGCGCCGACAGGCTGGAGGAGGAAGCCTGCGGCCGACGTCCGTCGAAGCACCCGGGCGAGTTCAGCGAGTGCGACCTCACGGAGCCGCGCGAGTTCAACCTCATGTTCGAGACGTACGTCGGCCCGGTGCGCGAGGACGCCGCCCGCGCGTACCTGCGTCCGGAGACGGCGCAGGGCATCTTCGTCAACTTCAAGAACGTCACGTCGTCGATGCGCGTCAAGCCGCCGTTCGGCATCGCGCAGATCGGCAAGAGCTTCCGCAACGAGATCACGCCCGGGAACTTCCTCTTCCGGATGCGCGAGTTCGAGCAGATGGAGATGGAGTACTTCGTCCCGCCCGCCGAGGCGGCCGACTGGCACGGGTACTGGATCCAGCAGCGGCTCGACTGGCACCTCGCGCTCGGCCTGCGGCCGTCGCACCTGCGGGTGCGCCCCCACGGGCCGGAGGAGCTCTCGCACTACTCGAGCGCGACGTCGGACATCGAGTACCTCTACCCGATCGGCTGGCAGGAGCTCGAGGGCGTCGCGAACCGGGGCGACTACGACCTCCAGCGGCACTCGGAGGTCTCGGGTGTGAAGCTCGAGTGGATCGGCCACGAGGAGCGGTACGTCCCGCACGTGATCGAGCCGGCGATCAGCGTCGTACGGGCGGTGCTCGCGTTCCTCTGCGACGCCTACCACGAGGAGGAGGTCGCGGGCCGCCCGCGCACGGTGCTCCGGCTCCATCCGAGGCTCGCGCCGGTGAAGGTCGCCGTCCTGCCGCTGATCGGACGCGACGCCGCAATGGTGGAGAAGGCACGGCCCCTGTACGAGGACCTGCGCCGCGTGATGTCCGCGGAGTACGACGACGCTGCCGCGATCGGCAAGCGCTACCGCCGGCAGGACGAGATCGGCACTCCGTGGGCGCTCACGATCGACGAGCAGACGCTGGCGGACGGCACCGTGACGCTCCGCGACCGCGACACGCTGGAGCAGGAGCGCATCGTGCTCGACGCGGCGAAGCAGCTGCTGCTCGACAAGCTCGCGGCTTGAGCTGGGACCGCCACACGGTCGGCGGGCGGCCGCTCTTCGTCCACGCCCCCGAGGATCGTGCGCGCACCTACCCGACGATCTACGTCCTCCACGCGCACATGCGCTCGGCCGCGTCGTGGTTCAACGTCACTCCCTTCGAGCCGTCCTACCCCGAGGTGATCGACGAGCTCGCGCCCGACGCGATCGTCGCCCTGGTCGACGGCTGGACGTCCGTCGGCGGCGGGCAGTGGATCGGCGAGCTCGCCGACTACCTCCGGGTGGAGGTCGTCCCGTTCGTCGAGCGCCGGTACCCCGCGAACGAGCTGCGTGCTCTCCAGGGGAAGTCGTCGGGTGGCTACGGCGCGATCGCCAACGCGCTCCAGCGGCCCGACCTGTTCCACGCCGTCGCGGCGCACGCGCCGGACGCGCTGTTCGAGGTGACGATCGCGCACGGCTTCCCCGCCGCCGCGCGCGAGCTGCGCGAGCGCTTCGGCGGCTCGCTGGAAGCGTTCTGGTCGTCCTTCTCGGGGCTCGAGTCGCAGGGCGACGCGCTGCTCGTCGAGCTCACGTCGGCAGCCCGGGCGTTCGGCGACGGGCGGCTGCCGTTCGACGACGTCGGCCGCATCGTGCCCGAGCTGTTCGAGCGCTGGCTCTCGCACGACCCGGTGCGTCTGCTCCCGGGAAACCCGGACGCCGTGCACGGGCTACGCGGCGTCTGGCTCGACGCGGGACGGCGCGACGAGTATTACCTCGACCTCGGGGCGACGGCGCTGCGCGAGGCATTCCTCGCGGCCGGCCTGCCGGCCGACCGCCTCCATTTCGAGCTCGTGGAGGGCAGCCACGGCGGGATGAGCGGCCGCTACCCGCTCTCGCTCGCCTGGCTCGTCGAGCGGCTCGCGAGCTGACGGCGCCTCAGTCGACCTGCCAGTGGGCGACCGTCTCCTCGCGGTCGACGAGAAACCGGTCGTCCTCCGGGTAGAACACCGCGCGCTCGACGTCGTCGCCGGCGAAGCCGCGCGCTGCGTCGAGGGACTCCCAGAAGCTGAGGGTGACGAACTCCGTGCGGTCGCCCTCGTCGCGATGCAGGACCCACGCGCCGAGGTTGCCGGGCGTGGCTCGGTACTCGCGCAGGCCCGTCTGCTCGAGGTACGCGACGTACTCCTCTGCGTCAGCGGTGCGCGTCCACCCGCGCCACGTGCGCGCAATCATGTGCTCGAGTCTATGAGGCGTGCCGGTCTGATCGCGGCGGTCGCCGTCGCAGCGGGTCTCCCCGGCGGCGCACAGGGCGTTCCGCAGTCGGAGTGCGCGGCGGCGCGGTTGCACCTCGCCGCGACGTTCTACGGCGAAGCCGGCGGCCAGTTCATGCAGACGCTCACGTTCAGGAGCCTCGCGCACCGCTCGTGCCGGCTCGCGGGTTGGCCGCGGCTCGTCGGAGTGCCGTATCGACGCGTCGTCCAGGGAGCGCCGGCGGCGCAGCCGTACCGCCCCGTGCTGCTGCGCCCGCTCGCGGCCGCGTCGTTCGACGTCTACGGCGCCGACTTCGACGCGCTGCACGATCGCACGTGCCCGATGCTTCGCCGCCTCCGCGTCGCCCTGCCGGGCGGCGGCGTCGTGTTCCGTGTCGGCGTGCGGCTGCCGCACTGCCCCGGCGGCTTCCTCGTCGCGCCGCTCGTCCCGGGCACGAGGGACCCCAACGCGTGGTCGATCGTCTGGCACGGGTAGCCAGGCTACGGCGGCGGCAGCCGCTCCATCACCTTGGCATTCGGCGTGTCGAAGCCGAGCTTCCGGTAGAGCTGATGCATGTCCGTCGTGTGGAGGAGCCACTTCAGGCCGGCGAGCGGACCGTTCTCGACCATCTCGCGGACGAGCTCCTCGCCGAGCCCGCGGCCTCGGTACTCCTCCAGGAGGTACACGTCCGCGAGGTAGACGAACGAGACGTGGTCCGTCGCGGCGCGGCAGAAGCCGATCTGCCGGCGGCCGTCGTACAGGCCGACGACCCGAGCCGCGTCGCCGATGAGACGATCCTGCGTCTCGCGCGGCCTCCCCCGCGCCCAGTAGCTCTCCTCGCTCAGGTAGCGGTGCACCTCTGCGCGATCGACGCGCGCCTTGTCGTCGTCGAGCTCGAGCCCGCCGTCGAGCAAGCGCTTCACGCCGAGAGCGTCCTCAGGCGGAAGCCCCCGTGCTCCTCGTACGACGACGTGACGACCGCGAGCGCGTCCCGCCGGGCGCGCTCGGAGAGGCCGGCGCCGGCGGCGTCGGCGAGAGGCGTCGACAGGAGCCGCTCGATGCCCGTAAGCCCCTCCTCCGATAGCCGCAGCGCGCCCGCCGCGTGGGCCGTGCACACGGCGCCTCCCGCGCGGGCGGAGAAGCCGACGAGCCCGTTGGCGGCGCCGCACTCGACGCAGCTCGTCAGGTGCGGCAGGTAGCCGGCGAGCCAGAGCAGCTTGAGCTGGAAGCTCAACGCGAGCGCGTCGAGCGCCGGTCGCCCCTCTGCTCGCGGCGCCTCGTCGAGGAGGTCGAGGAACCGAGCGAGCGCAGCGAAGGCGCGCTCGTTTGCCTCGGGCTCCCCGTGCAGCCGGAGCATCGCCTCGGCGCCGATCAGGCCCACGTCCAGCCGGTAGGTGTCCTCGCGAATCGCACGATGTGAGCGCAGGAGCTGCACGCCCGTGATCGTCTGCAGCTCGCCGCCGCCCTCGTGCAGCAGCAGCTCCACGTGCGAGAGCGGCTCCAGCCGCGCGCCGAACCGCGAGGTGGTCTTGCGGACGCCCTTCGCGATCGCGCCGATCCGCCCGCGGCCCGCGGTGTAGAGGTGGAGGATGCGGTCGGCCTCGCCGAACCGGAGCGAGCGCAGCACGATCGCCTCGGTCTTGTACGTGCGCCTGGCCATTCCCGTCGAGTCTAGAGACGCCGTCTCCGGGAATCCGATCCGTCCCGTATCCGTTGTAACCGATAATGGGCAGCATTCGCATGTATACGACGCGCTGGTGCGGCTACTGCGTCCGCGCCAAGGCGCTCCTGGACGCGCGCGGACTCGACTACGAGGAGATCGACCTCGGCGACGACCCCGGGTTCCGGGCGCGCCTGAACGAGCTGACCGGCGGCTGGACCGTTCCCCAGATCGTGATCGACGGGCAGCCGATCGGCGGCTACACCGAGCTCTGGCGGCTCGACCGCGACGGCCGCCTCGACGAGCTGCTCGCGGCGTAGCCCGGCTCGAGCCGCTGGCACGCGGGGCAGTACCACGTGCCGCGTCCCGCTGCCCGGATCTTCTCGATCGGCGTCCCGCAGCGATCGCACGGCTCGCCGAGCCGCCCGTAGACCTTGAACGCGTGCTGGGCTCCTCCCTCGGCGCCGTCGGGGAGGCGGTAGTCGCGGAGGGTCGACCCCTGACGCCGGATTCCCGCGCGGAGCGCCTGGCGCACGCCGCGGTAGAGCGCACGCACCTCGTCCGCGCCGAGCGACGCGGCCGGCGTCAGCGGGTGAAGCCGCGCGCGCCACAGGGCTTCGTCGGCGTAGATGTTCCCCACGCCCGCGAGCGTTCGCTGGTCGAGGATCGCGGCCTTCACCGGCGCGCGCCGCCCCGCCAGCCGCTCCGCGAGGTGCCGTGCGCGGTACGCGTGCTCGAGCGGCTCGCGCCCGACTCTCTCGTCCAGATAGGCGTCGACCTCTTCGGGCTCGAGGACGAGCCAGGTGCCGAATCGCCGGACGTCGCGGTACGCGACGTCCGATCCGTCGTCTAGCCTGACAACTGCTCGGCGGTGGGCGTCGTCCGGCAGCGCCCCGGTGGCCGAGTGGAGGAACGACCCCGTCATCCGGAGGTGAACCAGGAGAGCACGCCCGGACTCGAACCGAACAACCAGATACTTGCCGCGGCGATCCAGGAGCGCGACCCGCTCGCCTTCGAGCTCGCCGGCGACCTGCGCCGGGTCGTACGGACGCGTCAGGCGTGCATCGGCGATCTCGACCCGCTCGAGGACCCGGCCCTCGAGCACTGGTGCGAGCCGCCGGCGGACCGTCTCGACCTCTGGCAGCTCGGGCACGGCCGCACCGTAGCGCCGCGACGCTAGTCGACGACCTCGAGCAGCACCGGCCGCTCGCGCGGCGGCTCGTCGCCGAGCTCGTAGGCCGCCAGCACCTCGCGAGCCGCGTCCTGCGCGGCGGTGGCGGTGCGGGCGTGGACCTCCGCGAGGACCTCGCCGTGCCCCACCTCCGCCCCGCGTTTTGCGCGGCAGACGATGCCGACGGCGTGGTCGACTGCGTCGTCCTTGGTGCGGCGGCCGGCGCCGAGGTGGACGGCGGCGTTGCCGATGCCGATCGCGGAGACGGCGCGCACGTACCCGGCCCGCGGCGCCGCGACCTCGGTGACGACGGGTGCGGCAGGGAGCACCGACTGGTCGACGGTGCCGCCCTGGGCTTCGATCCAGCGCCGCCACGCCGACTCGGCGGAGCCGTCGGCGACCGCTGCCTCGGCACGCCGCCTGCCCTCGGCCTCGTCGATGCCGAGGTCGGAGAGCGCGAGGAGCCTGGCGCACGCGTCGAGGACCAGCTCGGCGAAGTCCTGCGGCCCCTGCCCGCGGATGGTCGCGAGCGCCTCGCGCACCTCGAGGCTGTTGCCGACGGCCGCGCCGAGCGGCTGGTCCATGTCCGTGAGGAGGCACACGACCTCGCGCCCTGCCTGCTCCCCGAGCGAGATCATCGCCTCGGCGAGGCGGCGCGCCTCGTCGAGCGTTCGCATGAACGCGCCGTTCCCGACCTTGACGTCGAGGACGACCGCCTGCGCGCCGGCGGCGAGCTTCTTCGACATGATCGACGCCGCGATCAACGACAGCTGGTCGACCGTGGCGGTGACGTCGCGCAGGCCGTACAGGAGCTTGTCCGCCGGCACGAGGTCGCCGGACTGCCCGATGATCGCGGCGCCGACGTCGCGGACCTGCGCGACGAACTCCTCGAGGGTCAGCTCGGTGCGGTAGCCGGGGATCGACTCGAGCTTGTCGAGCGTCCCGCCGGTGTGCCCGAGGCCGCGCCCGCTCATCTTCGCGAGCGGGACCCCGCACGCCGCGACGATCGGCGCGACCGCGATCGACGTCTTGTCGCCGACGCCGCCGGTGGAGTGCTTGTCGACCACCTTCCTGCCGAGCGCGGCGCGCATGTCGATCGTCTCGCCGCTTCGGATCATCGCGTCCGTGAGCACGTACGTCTCGCGCGGCGACAGGCCGCGGAAGTAGATCGCCATGCAGAACGCCGCCATCTGGTAGTCGGGGACGTCGCCCTGCGCGTACGACAGGATCAGCTCGGCCAGCTCGCCGTCCGGCAGCTCCTCCCCGTCCCGCTTGCGCTGGATGAGCTCCGCCGGCCGGATCACTTCGCCGCGACGAACACGACTCCGCGCGAGTGGACGCGCAGCGGGAGCTGGACTTCGTCGGGGACTGGTCGCGTCTCGGCCATCATTCACGCCTGGTAGTCGACGAGCGTCTTCCGCTCGCTCACGGTCGCCACGGCGACCACGTCGCGGCGCTCGACCGCTGCGAAACGCCGGCGCAGCGACTCCTCGCCGTTCTCGGCGTTGAAGACCCACTCCCGGAAGGCCTGCGGGTACTCGATCAGGTCGAACACCTCCTCGCAGTGGCGGCGCGAGTTGGTGTTCGCCACGAGGTGCCCGCCGGGCGCGAGGACGCGAGCGATCTCCGCGAGCGCCCGGTCGAGGCCGCGCACGTGGTAGAGCATCCACGCCGCGACCACGGTGTCGAAGCTGGCGTCCGAGAACGGCAGCGACTGGACGTCGCCGACGCGCGCGTCGACGCCCCGCTGGCGCGCGAGCTCGACCATCCGCTCGGACTGGTCGAGGAGCACGACGTCGCAGCCGAGCTCGTCCCGGAGCCGCGCCGAGAGCCAGCCGTCGCCGCCTCCGACCTCGAGCGCCCGCCGCGGCGCAACGCCGACGATCTCCTCCCAGAGCGCCTCCCGCGGGTCAGGGCCGTCGAGCTCTGACCAGAGCGCCTGGCGCGCGCGCAGGTTCCGTTCCGTCGCGTACTGCTCCCGGACGAGGTCCGGGTCGTCGAGACGCGGGGTCACGGCTCGACGAACGGCGTGCCGGGCAGCCCGCGCGGAGCCCCCTTGCCGCCGAGCCAGGCGTTGACGGTCGCGCCCACGTCCGCGAACTCGCCGCCCTCGTGGACGCGGCCGGCCGCATTCCGCCCCTCCACGTACGCGAGCAGGAGCGCGTGCTCGCGGCTGTGGTCGGTCGAAGGCGTCGTCGGGTCGCAGCCGTGGTCGGAGGTCAGGACGAGCAGGTCGTTCGGGCGCAGCGCGTCCAGCAGGTCCGGCAGCCTGCGGTCGAAGTCCTGGAGGCAGCGGTGGAAGTTGACGGGATCGTTGCGATGGCCCCAGAGCGAGTCCGTCTCGACGAGGTTCGTGAAGACGAGCCCGTCGTCGACCGAGCGGAGCAGCTCCTCGGTCCGCTGGATCCCGTCGACGTTCGACTTCGTGGGCAGCTCCTCGTCGATGTCCTGGTGCGCGAAGATGTCGCCGATCTTCCCCACGCCGTACACCTTGTGGCCGCGCTCCCGGATCAGGCTCAGGTAGTTCGGCCGCTTCGGCTCGAGCGAGAAGTCGTGGCGCGCCGCGCCGTCGCGCTCGTACGCCCCCGGGCGGCCGACGAACGGCCGCGCGATCACCCGCCCGACCGCGTGCTTGCCCGTCAAGATCTCGCGCGCGGCGCGACAGGCCGCGTAGAGCTCTTCCAGCGGCACCGTCTCCTCGTGCGCCGCCACCTGAAACACGGAGTCGGCGCTCGTGTAGACGATCCACTTGCCCGTCCGCTGGTGCTCCTCCCCCAGCTCCTGGATGATCTCGGTGCCGCTCGCCGGGCGGTTCCCGAGGACGCCCCGCCCGGTCCGGTTCATGAAAGGGTCGATCACGTCGTCGGGAAACCCCAGCGGATAGGTGGGCAGGGGCTGCGGCGTGACGACGCCCATCAGCTCCCAGTGCCCCGTCGTCGTGTCCTTGCCCTTCGACCGCTCGACGAGACGACCCGCGATCGCGGGCGCGCCCGGCTGCGGCGCGCAGCCCTGGAGCGGCTCGATGTTCCCGAGGCCGAGCGCCTCGAGCGTCGGCAGGTCGAGCCCGCCGACCGCGCGCGCGACGTTCGCGAGCGTGTTCGACCCCTCGTCGCCGAACTCGGCCGCATCCGGCAACTCGCCCGCACCGACGGCGTCGAGGACGATCACGCAGGCTCGAGGCATCCCGAGGCTATCCTAGTTTCGTGGCCAACGCGCTCGGGCTCCTCGGCATCGCGCTCTTCATCGCGGCGATGATCGCGCTTGCTGCCGGTGTGACGTGGGTGGTCGTCCGCCTGAGCCCGGACCCGAACAAGAAGCGCGCCGCGAAGACCTAGACCGCGCTCAGCGGGAGCACGTCGCCGAGCGGCGTGTAGTCGAGGTCGTGCGCGTCGGCGACCGCCTCGTACGTCAGCTTTCCCTCGATCACGTTCACGCCCTTCGCGATCGCCGGGTCGGCGGCGACGGCGGCGCGCAGCCCGTTGTCGGCGATCTGCTCGACGTACGGCAGCGTCGCGTTCGTGAGCGCCTTCGTCGACGTGATCGGAACCGCGCCGGGCATGTTCGCGACGCAGTAGTGCGTCACGCCGTCGACCACGTAGACCGGATGCGCGTGGGTTGTCGCGTGCGACGTCTCGAAGCATCCGCCCTGGTCGATCGCCACGTCGACGACGACCGCGCCGTCCTTCATCGACGCGATCATCTCGCGCGTCACGAGCTTCGGCGCGACGGCACCGGGGATGAGCACCGCGCCGATCACGACGTCGGCGTCCGCGACGGACGAGCCGATCTGGAGGCTCGAGCTCATCAGCAGCGTCACCCGCCCCGAGAGCACCTCTTCCAGGTGCCGCATCCGGTCGATCGAGCGCTCGAGGATCGTGACCTGCGCGCCGAGGCCCAGCGCGATCACGGCCGCGTTGTAGCCCACGACGCCGCCGCCGATGATCACGACCTTGCCCGGCGCGACGCCGGCGACGCCGCCGAGGAGGAGCCCCCGCCCGCCCAGCGGGCGCTCGAGGAAGTACGCGCCTGCCTGCGGTGCGAGCCGCCCCGCGACCTCCGACATCGGAGCGAGGAGCAGCAGCGCGCGGCCGGCCTCGACGGTCTCGTAGGCGACGGCGGTGATGCCGGACTCGACGAGCGCGCGCGTCAGCGGCTCGTCGGCCGCGATGTGGAGGTACGTGAACAGGATCAAGCCCTCGCGCAGGCGGCGGTACTCGGGCTCGATCGGCTCCTTCACCTTGAGGACGAGCTCCGAGCCCTCCCACACCTCGTCGACGGAGACGATGCGCGCGCCGACGCGCTCGTACTCCGCGTCGGGGAACGCGCTGCCGGCGCCCGCGCCTTCCTCGATCGCCACGTCGTGCCCGCGGTTGATCAGCTCGAGCGCGCCCGCCGGGGTGAGGGCGACGCGATACTCGTCGGGTTTGATCTCCTTCGCGACGCCGATCTTCATGCGCGCGCAAGCCTACCCTCTGGTTGCCTGCGCAAGAGTGCGAGCAACCCGACGAGCGTCTTGCCGTCGTCGCACTCCTCGACGAGCGAGGGCAGGTCGGCGAGCCGGACGCGCACGAGCTCGAGCTGCTCGTCGCCGGAAGGGCTCGGCTCGCCCCGCGCGAGCCCGGTCGCGAGGAAGAGATGCATCTTCTCGTCGCTGTAGCCGGGTGACGTGAAGAACGTCGCGATCTCGGCCCAGTCGCCGCCGTGCAGCCCGGTCTCCTCGGCGAGCTCCCGCTTGGCGGTCTCGAGCGGCGACTCGCCCTCCTCGACGCCGCCGGCCGGCAGCTCGAGCACCTTCCCGCCCGCCGGCACGCGCTCCTGGCGGACGAGCGTGACGCAGTCTTCGTCGTCCACCGCGACGATCGCGACTGCCGGGCCGTACACCACGACGTCGCGTCCGTCGCGGCGCTCGACGTCGAAGATCGCGCCTTCGTAGAGCTGCATCGGCAAGATCCTGCCGCGATGGTCCGTGTCGTAATCGCGACCCCTCTGGAGCAGGAGCTCGTCGACCGCCTCCGAGCTGTCGACGACCGCCTCGACGTCGCGTTCGACGCCGGGCTCCTGCCGCCTCCACGCTTCCCCTGCGACCACGCCGGCGATCCCGAGTTCCGGCGGACCCCCGAGCAGGAGGCGCGGTTCGCGGCGATGGTGTCCGGCGCCGAAGTCCTCTTCGGATACCCGCGCGAGGATCCCGCGCAGATCGCGTGGGCCGTCCGGATCGCGCCGAACCTTCGGTTCGTGCAGGCGACGTTCGCGGGCGCGGGCCAGCAGCTCGCCGCCGCGGGGCTGACGCCCGACGAGCTCGAGCGGATCGCCTGGACGAGCTCTGCCGGCGTCCACGCGACGCCGCTCGCGGAATGGAGCCTGTTCGGCATCCTCGCTCTCACCAAGGGCTTGCCGCGCCTGCTCGCGGACAAGCGCGATCGGCGCTGGGTCGAGCACTATCCCGTTGACGAAGTCCGCGGGTCGACGGTGCTCGTCGTGGGCTTCGGTTCGATCGGCCGCGAGGTGGCGCGTCTCGCGGAGCCGTTCGGGATGCGCGTCCTCTCGGTGCGGCGGCGGGAGGGCGACCTCGACGAGCTCCTGCCGCAGGCGGACTCGATCGTGCTCACGCTGCCGCTGACGGACGAGACCCGCGGCCTGTTCGATCGCGCGCGGATCGCGCGCATGCGCGACGGCGCGATCCTCGTCAACGTCGGGCGCGGCGGTGTGGTCGACGAGGCGGCGCTCGCCGAGGCGCTGCGGTCGGGGAAGCTCCGCGGCGCGGCGCTCGACGTGTTCGCGCACGAGCCGCTGCCGGCGGACAGTCCGCTCTGGGAGCTCGACAACGTCATCCTCAGCCCGCACACGGCTGCGCTCTCGGTCCACGAGAGCGAGCGCATCGTCGACCTGTTCGCCGACAACCTGCGCCGCTACCTCGCGGGCGAGGAGCTGCGCAGCCGCATCCGGACCGATCTCTTCTACTGAGCGGGCGCGGCGGCGACGTCGAGCAACGCGAGCGTGACGTCGACCATCGCCTCGAGGTCGGCGACGGCGATGCGCTCGTTCGGCGTGTGGATGTCGGTCATCCCGTTCGCGAGGTTCACGCACTGCAGCCCGTGCTCGTTGAACACGTTGGCGTCGGCTGCGCCGCCCGACAGCTCGTACGTCACGTCGTACCCGCACCGTCCCAGCGCGTCCGCCGCGAGCACGACCGCCCGGTCGCCCTTCCCGAAGCGGTAGCCGCGGTAGCTCTTGCGCGCCTTCGTCTCCACGTCGCACTCCGCGACTCCGGCGGCGAACGTGATCGCGTCCTGCATCTCCTGGATGAGATCGGCGAGCCTCCGCTCGTCGTGCGACCGCGCCTCGGCCGTGAACGTGCACCACTCGGGGACGATGTTGCCCGCGGTTCCGCCGGTGATCGTGCCGACGTTGGCGGTGGACAGCTCGTCGACGCGGCCGAGGCGCATCTCCGAGATCGCGCGAGCAGCGGCCGCGATCGCCGAGCGGCCGTCTTCGGGCTGCATGCCGGAATGGGCCGCACGCCCGTGGAACGTCACCTCGAGCGCCTGCGAGAACGGAGCGCCGAGGATCACGACGCCGATCGGCGCCGCCTGGTCGTAGACGTACCCGGTGCGTGCGCGCAGCCGCCGATGGTCGAAGGCGTACGCGCCGAGCAGGCCGACCTCCTCCTTCGGCGTGAAGAGCAGCTCGATCCCAGCGTGCGGACGCCGCTCCGAGAGGACGCGCCGGGTCGCCTCGAGCATCGCGGCGACCGCCGCCTTGTTGTCGGCGCCGAGGATCGTGCCGGCGCCGTTGCGCACGACGCCGTCGTCGACGAGCGGCTCGATCGGCGCCGTCGGCGGCACGGTGTCGAGATGCGCGCACAGGAGGAGCGGCTCGCCTTCCGACGTCGGCTCCAGGCACGTGTACAGGTTCCCCATCGTCGAGCCGACGCGCGGCCCGGCGTCGTCCTCGTCGACCTCGAGCCCGCAGTCGCGCAGGTACCTCGCGACGATGTCGGCGACCGGCCGCTCCTCGCCCGGCGGGCTCGGCACCGCCGCGAGCTCGCAGAACAGATCGAGGACCTCCGGCGGCACCGGAGGGGGATCCTAGGCGACGCCGACGTGAGTGCGCGCCCGCGAGCGCTGCAGCGCCGCAGCGACGAACTCGCGGAAGAGCGGCGCGGGCCGCGTGGGCCGCGACTTGAACTCCGGGTGGAACTGCGACGCCACGAACCAGGGGTGGTCCGGCAACTCGACGATCTCGACGAGCCGCCCTTCCTGGAACGTGCCGCTGACGACGAGGCCGTGGTCGACGAGCTGCTGCCGGTACGCGTTGTTCACCTCGTAGCGGTGGCGGTGCCGCTCGGCGATCACGGGCTCGCCGCCGTACAGCTCGCGCGTACGGGTTCCGTCCGCCAGCTCGACCGCCTGCGCGCCGAGGCGCATCGTCCCGCCGAGGTCCTCGACCTCCTTCTGCTCGGGGAGCAGGTCGATGACGGGGAACGGCGTCTCGGGGTCCATCTCCGTCGAGTTGGCGCCGTCGAGGCCGCACACGTGCCGCGCGAACTCGGACACCGCGACGTGCATGCCGAGGCAGATGCCGAGGTACGGGATCTCGTCCTCGCGGGCCACGCGACACGCGAGGATCTTGCCCTCCCACCCGCGCGACCCGAAGCCGCCCGGGACGAGCACGCCGTCGACGCCGGCCAGCTCGGCGCGCGCCTCCTCGAACGTCATGTTCTCGGCGTCGACCCAGCGGACGTGGACGCGGCAGCCGTTGTGGATGCCGGCGTGCTTGAGCGCTTCGTGCACCGACAGGTAGGCGTCGTGCAGCTTCACGTACTTGCCGACGAGGGCGATCTCGATCGACTCACGCCGCCGCGTGATCCGCTCGTTCAGGTCGATCCAGTCGCTCAGGTCGGGCTCGGCGGCGGCGATCCCGAGCTTCCGGCACACGAGCTCGTCGAGCCCCTGTCCGCGCAGGTCGAGCGGGACGAGGTAGACGTCCGGCACGTCGGCGTTGCTGATCACCGCGTCCACGTCGACGTCGGCGAACAGCGCGATCTTGTCCCTGATGTCGCGCTGCAGCGGCTCCGTCGAGCGGCAGACGAGGATGTCCGGGTGGATGCCGATGCGCCGCAGCTCGTTGACGGAGTGCTGCGTCGGCTTCGTCTTCAGCTCGCCGGCCGTGTCGATGTACGGCACGAGCGTGACGTGCAGGTAGACGACGTTCTCCGGCCCCGCCTCGCGCCGGAACTGGCGGATCGCCTCGAGGAACGGCTGCGACTCGATGTCGCCGACGGTGCCGCCGATCTCGGTGATGACGACGTCGGTGTCGGTCGCCTCCGCCACCGAGCGGATGCGCGCCTTGATCTCGTTCGTGATGTGCGGGATCACCTGCACGGTCGACCCGAGGTACTCGCCCTTGCGCTCCTTGCGCAGCACGCGCTCCCAGACCGCGCCGGCGGTGTGGTTCGCGGCGCGCGAGAGGTTCTCGTCGATGAACCGCTCGTAGTGACCGATGTCGAGATCGGTCTCCGCGCCGTCCTCCGTGACGAACACCTCGCCGTGCTGGAACGGGCTCATCGTCCCCGGGTCGACGTTGATGTACGGGTCGAACTTCTGGACCTGCACCTTCAGGCCGCGCGCCTTCAGCAGCCGCCCGAGCGACGCCGCGGTGATGCCCTTGCCGAGAGAAGAGACGACACCGCCGGTGACGAACACGAACTTCGCCACCTACACGCGCCTCCCCGCGGAACGATCCACGGGCTTCCACTCTAGCAACCTCGTCGGCGGTCAGAGCGCGGCCGCGGTCTGCACGAGGTCGTACAGGCGCTTCACGGCCACGGACGGATCGCCGCGACTGGCGCCGACCGTCACGCGCGTGCGGTCCTCGGCGACCGACTGGAGCCGCACGGCGACGTCGGTCGCCGGATCGAGCAGGTGCCAGGTCCACCGCTCGTACGGGTCGATCTCCCGCACGAGCAGCATCGTCTCGACGCTGCGCCGGCCGGTGAAGACGTTGCGCTTCGTCGCGTGCACCTTCCAGCGCGCGCCGGGCGCGAAGCCGCGGCGGTCCGGGACGACGCCGGTGATCCCCGGCCACCAGTCGGAGAGGTGGTACGGCTCCGCGAGGAACGCCCACACGTCCGCCCGCGGCGCGAGCAGGTCGAGCGCCGCCTCCCTCACCGCTCGAGCGACGCGAGGAACGCCGCGCCGCCGAGCATCCGCTCGAGCTCCTCGCGGCGCTCGTCGGCCTCGAGCGGCGCGATCCGCGTGTGCGTCGGGTCGCCGGGCACCTTCTCGACGCGGAAATGGCGGTCGGCGACGGTGGCGATCTGCGGCAGGTGCGTGATCGTCACGACCTGCGCGCGCTCCGCGAGGCGCTTGAGCGTGTCGGCGACCGCGTGCGCGGTCGTGCCGCCGATGCCTGCATCGATCTCGTCGAAGACCATCGTCTCCCCTCCTCCGACCGCCGCGATCGCGAGCGCGATCCGCGACAGCTCTCCGCCGGAAGCGGTCTCGGCGACCGGCGCGAACGGCAGTCCCGGGTTCGGGCGGATCAGGAACGCGACCTCGTCGGCGCCCGAAGCACCGGGCTCGCGCTCCGACACCTCGACGCGGAGCTCGCCGTCGCCGAGGCCGATCGCCGCCAGCTCGGCCGCAACCGCGGAGGCGAACGGCTCTGCGGCTGCGCGCCGCGCGGCCCGCAGCTCGCCGTGAAGGCGCTCCACCTCCGCCTCCGCGCGAGCGAGCGCGGCGGCGGCGGCCTCGGCGGGGTCGCGCCCGCCGGCGAGCGCCTCGGGCTCGCGCCGCGCCTGTCTCCCGCGCTCGAGCAGCTCCGCGTAGGTCTGCGCGCGGTGCCGCCGGCGCAGGTCGGCGAGCCGCTCGAGCTCCGCCTCGACGTGCTCCAGTCGTCCCGGGTCCGCCTCCAGCGACGCGAGGAACGCCCGCAGGTCGGAGGCCGTCTCCCGGAGCTGGAGCTCGGCCTGCCGGAGCACGTCGCCGACCGCCTCGAGCTCGGGCGCCAGCCGCTCGAGCGGCGCCACCGCGCGCTCGGCGGCCGCGACGAGGTCGCTGGCGCCGTCGCCGTCCTCGGGCGACAGCGCCGCCGCCGCCGCGGCGGCGCCGTGCGCCAGCTCGGACACGTGGCGCAGGCGCTCCCGTTCGGCCTTGAGCTCGTCTTCGCGCCCCGGCTCGAGCCCGTCGGTGTCGGCGGCGAGCGCACGCAGCTCGTCGACCCGCGCCTGCGCCGCCGCGGCGTCGCGCGTCAGCTCCTCGTGCACGCGGCGGGCGGCCTGCAGCTCGCGCCACGCCCGCCCCGCCGGACGGCCGTCGATGCCGGCGAACGCGTCGAGGACGCCGCGCTGGTACGACGGCCGGGCGAGGCGCCGCTGCTCGAACTGGCCGCTCATCGCGATCAGCGCCTCGGCGGCCGCGGCGACGTCCTCGCGCGCCGCGGCGCGGCCCCAGGCGTAGGCGCGCGTCCGGCCGTCGGCGAAGATGCGGCGCGCCAGGACGACGCCGTCCTCGCCCTCGGGCCGGAGCTCGGCGAGCGGCCCGAGCGCCTCGTCGTCGACCGAGTCGAGCTCCGCCTCGACGTACGCCTCGTCGCCCGCGGCCCCGATCAGCGCGGCGTCGCCGCGCGCGCCCAGCAGCAGGCCGATCGCGTTCGTGAGGATCGTCTTCCCGGCGCCGGTCTCGCCGGTGACGACGTTCAGGCCCGGCGCGAGCTCCAGCTCGGCACGGTGGATCAGCACGAGGTTCGAGATGCGGAGCGTCCGGAGCACCGCGTCCATCGTAGGGAGGCGGGCTGCCGTCGTCATCGGCCCGTTTCACCAGGTCGCGCGCGGCAACGACGCAGCCGTCGATGACGCGGATGCTGCTCGTGGTCGCGGCCGTCGCCGCGTTCTTCCCGGCGACACCGGCCGCGTTCGCCGCGCCGCTGCAGGCGACGTTCCTCCAGCGCAGCTACCGGCCGGGCGACGTCGCCCTGCTGCGAATCGTCTCGACGCCGTCGCGCGTCCTCCAGCTCGACGTGTTCCGGGTGGGCGCGCGTCTCGACGCCGGCGACCGCACGACCGAGGGAGCGCCCGTCGACGCGACCCGTCGCCTGGACGGGCCGCCGTCGCCGTGGACGCTGCACCTTCCGATCGGCGACTGGCCGAGCGGCGTCTACGTCGCGCGCCTGGTCGCAGCCGACGGCGACGTGACGTACGCGCCGTTCGTCCTCCGCCCGCGCCTGCTCGGCCATTCCGCTCGGGTGCTCGTCGTGGAGCCGACGAACACCTGGCAGGCGTACAACGACTACGGCGGCGACAGCTGGTACGAGAGCCCATTCGTGCACGTCATCGCGCTCGACCGCCCATATGAGGCGCACGGTCTGCCCGGAAACGACGCGCTCGGCGTCGGCTTCCTCCGCTGGTACGCCGCGAGCGGCGCGACGGCCGACTTCGTCGCCGACGACGACCTCGAGCGGTTCGCGGACGCCGCGCAGCTACGCCGGCTGTACGACCTGATCGTGTTCCCCGGGCACGAGGAGTACGTCACGGTGCACGTCTACGACCTCGTCGAGGGCTTCCGGAACCTCGGCGGAAGCCTCGCGTTCCTGGCGGCGAACAACTTCTTCTACCGCGTGGCTCGCGAAGGCGACGCGATCGTCGGGCGGACACGCTGGCGCGATCTCGGCCGTCCCGAAGCGGCCCTCGTCGGCGCGCAGTACGTGGGCTGGGACGAGCAGCGCTTCCCGAACGTGCCGTACCGCGTCGCCTCGGTCGCCGCCGCGCCGTGGTTCTTCGCCGGGAGCGGCCTCCACTACGGGTCGACCTTCGGCCGCTACGGAATCGAGATCGACGCGCTCGCGCCGTCCTCTCCCCACGACACGCGGGTGCTCGCGTCGATCCCGAACGACTTCGGCCCCGGGGTCGCGGCGGAGATGACCTACTACCGCCGCGGCCGCGCGCAGGTGTTCGACGCCGGCGTCATGAACTTCGGCGCGAGCGCCGACTGGCCGGTCGTCTCGACGCTGATGGACAACCTATGGCAGCACCTGTCGGGCGAGCGAGCACCCCTCGGGCGGGTACGCCCTACGAGCCGAACGTCGCGGCGTAGCGCGTGAAGAAGGTGACCTCCGGGAGCGTCGCGAGCAGGCTCGGCGTCGCGCCGACGCGCACGACCGCCTGCTCCCCCGTTCCCAGCGTCCCGACCGGCTGCCCGTCGACGAGCACCGTCGTCTCGAGGTCGTGCGTGAGGTTCGTCATCGTCACGTCCGGCCCGCGCGGGACGACGAGCGGCCGGATGTGGAGCGTGTGCGGCGCCACGAAGGTGAGCACGAGCGCGTCGAGCCCCCACACCAGCACCGGCCCGCCGTTCGACAGGTTGTACGCGGTCGAGCCCGTCGGCGTGGCGCAGATCAGCGCGTCGCACGGCTGCGAGCCGAGGTCCTCGCCGCCGATCGAGTAGCCGACCTCGATCATGCGCCCGAGCGTTCCGCCCGCGAGGACGACGTCGTTCACCGCGGTGGTGGAGCGCCCGCGCACGACCACCTCGAGCGTCGAGAGCTCGACCGTGCGGTACTCGCCGGCGAAGATGCGCGCGACACCGTGCTCCAGATCCTCGGCGGCGATCGCGGTCAGGAAGCCGACGCGGCCGTAGTTGACGCCCACGACGGGCACGCCGGTGCCGAGGAACCGCTCGAGCGCGCGCAGCATCGTCCCGTCGCCGCCGAGAACGACGGCGATGTCGGCGTCGTCGGAGTCGACCAGCTCGACGCCGCTCCGCTCCGCGACCGCCCGCAGGCGGGCGAGCGCGTCGGCGGCGCCGTCGCGCTCGATCGTGACGACGGCCGCGCGCTCAACCGACTGCATCGGCGACCCACCGGTCGAAGTCGGCCGGAAGCTGGGCGTGCGCTCGCTGGAGGAGGTGGAGGACGAACTCACGGTTTCCCTTCGGGCCGCGGAGCCCCGAGTCTACGACGCCCGCGGGCTCGCCACCGGACGCGAGGAGCGCGACCGCCACGTCTCGGAGCACGCGCGCGTGCACCGCCGGGTCGCGCACGACGCCCTTCGGCGCCTCGGCGCGACCCGCCTCGAATTGCGGCTTCACCAGCACGAGCGCGTGCCAGCCCGGCGCCGCGAGCGCGAGCGCCGGCGGGAGCGCGAGCTTCACCGAGATGAACGAGACATCGCACGTGACGAGCTGCGGCGCGAACGGCAGCTCCGTCAGCGAGCGGGCGTTCACCCGCTCGAGCACGGTCACGCGCGGGTCGCTCCGCAGCTTCGGGTGCAGCTGGCCGTGCCCGACGTCGAGCGCGACCACGCGCGCCGCGCCGCGCTGCAGGAGCACGTCCGTGAACCCGCCGGTGGACGCGCCGACGTCCAGCGCGTCGAGCCCCGCCACGTGGAGCGCGAACGCGTCCAGCGCGTGCGCGAGCTTGTGGCCCGCCCGCGAGACGTACGGCGGCGGCGCCTCGACCGCGAGCGGGACGTCTTCGTCGACCTGCTCGCCCGGTTTCGAGTGTCCCGCGACGCGACCCGCCATCACGAGCGCCTGCGCCTGGGCACGCGACTCCGCGAGCCCGCGCTCGACGAGGAGCACGTCAAGTCGCTTCTTTGGCAACGACCGGAGGGTAGTGCTACTCGCCGGGCCGCACGAGCCCGGTTTCGTATGCGAGCACGACGGCCTGGACACGGTCGCGCAGCCGGAGCTTCTGGAGGATCCGGTTCACGTGCGTCTTCACCGTCGCGCCGCTGACGAAGAGCTTCGCCGCGATCTCCGCGTTCGACAGCCCCCGCGCGATCAGCGCGAGCACCTCGCGCTCCCGGTCGGTGAGGTCCGCGAGCCGGTCCGGCGCGCCGTCGCCCGGTGGCGGCCGTCGAACGAAATCCTCGATCAGGCGGCGCGTCACCGTCGGCGCGAGAAGCGCCTCTCCCGCGGCGATCGTGCGCACCGCCTCGACGAGCTGCGCCGGCGGCGCCGTCTTCAGCAGGAAGCCGCTTGCGCCCGCCCGCAGCGCGTCGTAGACGATCCGGTCCTCGTCGAACGTCGTCAGCACGAGGACGTTCCGTGCCAGGCGCTCGCCCACGACGATCTTCGTCGCGGCGATCCCGTCGAGAAGCGGCATCCGCACGTCCATGAGCACCACGTCCGGCCGTAGCTCGCGCGCACGCTCGACCGCAGCGCGCCCGTCGTCGGCCTCGCCGACGACCTCGAGGTCGTCCTGCGCGTCGAGGATCAGCTTGAAGCCGCCGCGGACGAGCGCCTGGTCGTCCGCCAGGAGCACGGTCGTCATGTGCCGCTTTGGAGCGGGAGGAGCGCGCGGACCGAGAAGCCGCCTCCCGCGCGCGGCCCTGCCTCGAACGTGCCGCCGAAGATCCCGACGCGCTCGCGCATCCCGACGAGCCCGTGGCCGGCGCCGTTCCCGTCGGCGGTCCCGCGACCGTCGTCGGCCACCTCGACCTCGAGCCCGTCGTCGCGGTAGCGGAGCGCCACGGTCACGACACCACCCGCGCCGTGCTTGAGCGAGTTCGTGAGCGCCTCCTGGACGACGCGATAGGCCGAGAGGTCGATGCCGATCGGCGCCGCGCGCGGTGTCCCCTCGACCCGCAGCTCGACGGCGAGCCCGGCGTCGCGCATCTGCCCGACGAGCCGCTCGACGTCGGCCAGCCCCGGCTGCGGCGCGAGCCCGACCTCGTCGTCGCGCTCGCGCAGGATTCCGACGAGCCGCTTCATCTCCACGAGCGCCTGGCGGCCGGTCTCCTGCACCGCGCGTACGGGCTCCAGCGCGCGTGAGGGATCGACGCGCAGCATCTCCTCGGCCGCGCCTGCCTGCACCGTCATGACCGACACCGAATGGGCGATCACGTCGTGCAGCTCGCGCGCGATGCGCGCGCGCTCCTCGACGACCGCCTCGCGCCGCTCGAGCTCGAGCCGCGCCGCGCGCGCCTCGGCGGCACGCAGGCTGCGCGTGCGCGCGCCGAACACGATCCCGAAGATCCCCGGGGCGGCGAGCACGCCGCCGATCCACGGGAAGTCGGTCCCCATGTACTGATCGGTGCCGCGCAGCAGGTCGACGCCCATCGCGATCCAGATCCCGCACACGAGCAGCACCAGGCCGAGCACCGCGCGGCGCCGCTCCTCGTAGGCGCCGACGGCCCAGGAGCAGAGTGCAAATCCGACGACGGGCGCGACGGCGCTGTGCATCGTCTGCCCCGCCGCCGCCTCGGCGATGGCGGTGGCGACGGCGATGAGCGTCACGGGGATGGGGAACGGCCGGCGCCACGCGAGGGCGACTCCGGCGATGCCCATCAGCGGCACGCTCGCCCACGCCGGGTGAAGGTGCTCGGCCCAGACCTCGGCGAGCATCCACGCCGTGAGGACGAGCGCGACGGCGACGTCGAGCTTCTTCACCTGCACGTCTCGAACGTAGCGCGGCTCGACGCCGAGCGCATCAACCCCAGGGTCGATGCACGTTCAACCCCGGCGCCGACGCGGATCGGCGAGGCGCGCCCTACGGTCGGGCTCGTCAACGACGAGGAGGTCGACGTGAAGCTGTACAAGGCAATGGCCGCCATCGCGGTTCTCGCAGTCGCGCTGCTGGCGCTCGGCTACCCGTTCCAGAACGACGAGCACGGCATCCGGTGGATCCTCGGAGGGATCGGCTGGTTCGGCTTCCTGCTGTGCGTCCTGGCGCTGGTCGTGCTCGGGCTGTACGCGCTCGGCCGCGGGATCTTCCGGCGTACGCCGGCCGTCTAGCCGCGACCGCTCCGACGGAGGTGTCTGACACCGATCCGTGTCAGACACCGGGCCGCACTAGGCGGTCCGGACGGCGAGGCCGTCCACGATCGAGGCCAGCACGTCCGTGTCGGCGTCGATCTCGGCGAGCCGCTCCTGCGCGCGCTCGGCCGCCTCGTCGGCAAGGCGGCGGGCGCCGCCGGCGCCGATCTCGAGGACGTAGCCGTCGCCGTCGAGCAGGTCGTCGACGATCTGGAACAGCAACCCGAGCTCTCCGGCGAAGGCGCGCCAGGGCGGGTGCTCGGCGATCGGGACCTCCGCGGCCCACAGGCCGCACATGATCGAGGCCGAGAACAGCGCGCCGGTCTTCAGCGAGTGCAGCCGGTCGAGCGCGACTCCTCCCTCGAGGTCGAGCTGCTGCCCGCCGATCATCTTGAGCGTCGCGTCGACGAGCTCCCGCGCGACGGCGCCGGTCGGGTACGTGAGCGCGAGCCGGAAGGCCTCGGTGAGGAGCGCGTCGCCGGCGAGGATGGCCGCCGCCTCCCCGAACTGCGCCCAGACCGACGGCGCGCCGCGCCGCTCGCGGTCGTCGTCGAGCGCGGGCAGGTCGTCGTGGACGAGCGAGAACGAGTGGACGAGCTCGACCGCCGCCGCAGCCGGCAGCAGGTCCTCGACGGGCGCACCGACCGCGTCGCCCGTCGCGAGGCACAGCACCGGCCGGACGCGCTTGCCACCGAGCGCGTGGCGCATCGGCTCCTCGAGCGAGCCGAGGTCCGGCGCCAGCGCGAGCTCGGCGAGGTAGCCCTCGACGAGCGAACGGAGATGCTCAGGTGGCAGGGGCATCCGGCTCCGGCGCGGGCGCGTGCGCCTCCGTCTCGGCGGCGCGCTTCGCCCGCTGCAGCTCGGCCTCGACCTCCTTCGCGAGCTCGGCGAGCTCCTGGAGGATCTCGATCGCCTGCTCGGGATCGTCCGTCGCCTCGAGGCGCGAGCGCGCGGCCTCCAGCCGCGCGAGCAGGTCTTCGGCTCGGTTGAGCGATTGCTCCGACGTCATGCAGCCTCCCGTTGTATACGACCCAGGATCCCGTTGACGAGCCTGGCAGCGTCCTCGGACGCGTACCGCTTCGCAAACGCGACCGCTTCGTTGATCGCGACCTCCGGCGGGACCGAGCGCGTCTCGAGCTCGTGCACCGCCACGCGGAGCGCGCTCCGCTCCACCGCACCCAGCCGGTCCGCCGTCCATCCCTCGGCGGCGGCGGTGATGCGCGAGTCGAGCTCGCCGGCTCGGGCCGCGACGCTCTCGGCGACTCCCCGCGCCCACGGGTCGATCTCGCCCGCGTACTGCGAGCCGATCCTCTGCCCTGACAGGTCCCACTGGTAGAGCAGGAAGAGCGCCTGCCTGCGCGCCTGCCTACGCGAGAGCGGCATCGGTCGCCATCAGCCCCTCGAGGGTCGAGGTCGAGTACTCGCCGCTCCGGAACGCCTCGCTCCCGAGCACGTCGAGCGCGACGTCTCGCGTCGTCGGCAGGCCCTCGACGACGGTCTCGCGCAGCGCGCGCTCGGCGCGGGCGATCGCCGCGTCACGGTCCGCGTCCCACACGATCAGCTTCGCGATCAGCGAGTCGTAGTACGGGGGGACGCTCGCGCCGGGCTCGACGAACGTGTCGACCCGGACGCCGGGGCCCTGCGCCGTGCGGAAGGCGGCGATCCGGCCCGGTGCCGGCCGGAAGTCGTGGTCGGGATCCTCGGCGTTCAGGCGGATCTCGATCGCGTGGCCGCGGCGTGCCGCCCTGCCGGTCTCGCGCAGCTCGTCCCCGGTAGCGACGAGAAGCTGCTCGCGGACGATGTCGACGCCGGTGCACAGCTCGGTCACCGGGTGCTCGACCTGCAGCCGCGCGTTCAGCTCGATGAAGTAGAACTGCCCGTCGGGCCCGAGCAGGAACTCGAAGGTGCCGGCGTTGCGGTACCCGACGGCGCGGCACGCCCGCTCCGCGGCGGCCTCCATCGCCTCGCGCGTCTCGGGTGTGAGCGCGACCGACGGCGACTCCTCGATCAGCTTCTGGTGCCGGCGCTGGATCGAGCATTCGCGCTCGCCGAGCGTCAGGACGTTCCCGTGGTGGTCGCAGAGGACCTGGATCTCGACGTGCCTCGCCGGCACGAGCGCCTTCTCGACGTACATCGTCCCGTCGCCGAACGCGGCCTCCGCCTCGCCTGCCGCCGTGCGGAACGCGTCCTCGAGCTCGTCCGCCGACTGCACGAGCCGCATTCCCTTGCCGCCGCCGCCGGCGCTCGCCTTCAGGAGCAGAGGGAATCCGATCTCTTCGGCGACCGCGCGCACGTCGGCGATCGTCGTCGCGCCGTCGGTGCCGGGAACCGTGGGCACGTCGGCCGCGCGCATCGCGCGCTTCGCGGAGATCTTGTCGCCCATCAGCGCCATCACGTCGGCCGGCGGGCCGACGAAGACGAGGTCGTTCGCCGCGCACGCCTCGACCAGCGCCGGGTTCTCCGCGAGGAAGCCGTAGCCCGGGTGGACCGCGTCGCACCGCGTCGTCTCGGCAGCCGCGACGACGTTCGGGATGCGGAGATAGCTCTCGGTCGCGGGCGGCGGCCCGACGCAGACCGCATGGTCTGCCATCTGGACGTGGAGCGAGTCGCGGTCCGCCGTCGAGTAGATCGCGACAGCCTCGACGTCGAGCTCGTGCAGCGCGCGGATCACGCGCACGGCGATCTCTCCCCGGTTCGCGACGAGCACGCGCGCGAACATCGACTAGTGCGGCCTCTGAAGGTGTCTGACACCATCGGTGTCAGACACCAGGTTCGGCTCCTGCGTCCGCTGCGGTTTCCGGTGCAACGTTACGAGAGACCGCACTAGAGCGCGGGCGGCCCGGTGATCGGCTCGAGCTCGAACAGGAGCTGGCCGTACTCCACCGGTTCCGCGTTCCCGACGTGGATCTTCCGGACGACGGCCTCGATCTCCGCCTTGACCTCGTTCATCAGCTTCATCGCCTCGAGGATGCACAGCGTCTGACCGGGCGCGACCGCGTCGCCCTCCTCCACGAACGGCGCGGCTCCCGGAGACGCCGCTCGGTAGAACGTCCCGACCATCGGGCTCTCCACGCGCACGAGCGTGTCGTCGCGCGGCGGCGCGACCGGCAACTCGGCCTCGGCGACGGGCGCCACAACCCCCGCCACGGGCGCCGCCGCCTGCTCGACCTGCCGGCGGACGCTCACCCGCATGCCGTTCTCCTCGATCGTGATCTCGCCGATCCCCGTCTCCTGGACGATCCGCACGAGCTCGCGGATCGTCTCCGCACGCTCCTGGTCGACGCCGTGGGCCGCGAGCGACTCCTCGCCGCCCGACCGCTCCCGGATCGAGCGCAGGAGCGGCTCGGCCTCCTCCCCGAACAGCGCGAGCAGCAGGAGCTCCTCCTCGCTCGACGCCAGCCCCACCGCGTCCTTCCGCAGCGACTCGAGGTCGACCGGCTCCTCCACCGCGCCGGCCTCGTCGCGGCGGAACTCGACCGCACGGCGAAGCGCGGGGTCGATCGGGGCCGGCGTGCGACCGAACTTGCCCAGGACGAGGTCGCGCAGCTCGTCGACCATCGTGGAGTAGCGGTTCGCGGTCAGCACGTTGAGGAGCGCCTGCGACGCGACGATCTGGCCGATCGGCGCGGCGAGCGGCGGCGAGCCCACCTCGTCGCGCACGCGCGCCACCTCCTCCAGCACCTCGTCGAGCCGGTCGCCGGCCGCCTGCGACCGCAGCTGCTGGTCGAGGGCGGCGACGATCCCGACCGGCAGCTTCTGCTGCGCCGCCCGGACCGCGATTCGCGGCGCGACCGGAGCGACGGGCTCGTCGCCGATGTGCTCGTCGACGAGGTCGGCGGCCGCCCAGAGCTTGTCCATGTCGACTCCCGTCGCGAGCCCGATCCCTGCGAGCGCCTGCGCCGCCGCCTCGGCCGAGACGCGGTGCATCGTCAGCGCGATCGGGTAGACGGCGGCCGCGATCACGTCCGCTCCGGCGCGCGCGGCCTCGATCGCGTTTGCGAGCGCGCTCCCGCCCGCCCCCTGCGCGTACAGCCCCACCGGGAGCCCCGAAAGCTCGCGCAGCTCGGACACGAGCTCGCTCGCCCGGTGCGGCTGCAGCAGCGCCGCCGGGTCGTTGAGGAGGAGCCGCGCGGCGCCGAGCTCCGGGAGCCGCTTCGCCGCGTCGACCAGCGCCTCGTGGCGCCCGCTCCCGTACAGGAGCCCCGCCTCGAACTCCTTGTCTGCCGCGACGATCGCCTCGGCAGCCTCGCGGAGGTTGTCGACGTCGTTCAGCGGGTCGTGGAGCCGGAAGACGTCGATCCCGCTCTGCGCGGCGCTCGCGACGAAGCGCCGCGCGAAGTCGCTCCCGACGGGGCGCGAGCCGACGAGGAACCGGCCGCGCAGCGCGAGCGCGAGCGGCGTCGTCGTCCGCGCCTTCAGCGCCCGGATCCGCTCCCACGGGCTCTCGACTCCGCGCCGGACCGCGTTGTCGAAGACGCCGCCGCCGGACACCTCGAGGTATGCGAAGCCGGCGTCGTCGAGGATCTCCGCGAGGCGGAGCAGCTCGGCCGTGGGGATCAGCCCCGCGAGCGGCTCCTGGCTCAGGACCCGGATCGTCGTGTCGACGAGGCGCGGCATGCGCGGACCTTACCGGGCACAATGTGAAGCGATGCGGCACGAGCCCGAGCACGTGCGGTGCGTGGAATGCGGACACGAGTACGAGCTGCCGCCGCTCGGCGAGGAGATGGGCTGCCCGCAGTGCGGCGGCATCAGCTGGGTCTCGACGCGAATCCCCGCCTCGACGCCCCCGGAGCCCGTGCGGCTCGACCTGGCGCGGTAGGCGTCAAGCGCGCGCCCGCGCGGGCCGATACCTGTTCCGGTGCAGGTCGTCGTCTCCCCGGAGCTCGCACTCGTCGATCCGGACCTTCGCGAGGCAGCGCTCGCGCGGCTGCCGCGTGTCGAGCCGTTCGACTTCCTGCGGCTGCGCGACCTCCCGCCGCCCTCTGCGGCGGCGCGTCCGCTCGCGGCGGCGGCGGTCTACTTCGCGCTCGCGGTGCTGCGAACGTGCGCGTTCAACGCGTTCGTGTTCGCGAGCGTCTTCGCGCTCGTCCTGCTGCTGAACAAGCTCGGCTGAGCGCCGTCAGCAGCCCCGCCTCGGCGGCAGCTTGCGCAAGCGCAGCTCGACGTCCTTCACGACGCCTCGGTTCTCGAAGAGGCTGGTCGTGACGGCTCGGCCGGTGCGCACCCAGACGCCGTTCCCGTTCGCGCACTGTTGCAGGCGGAAGCCGTTCCAACGCTTGCCGGCGGCGAGCTTCGACCCGATCCCGACGTTCCCGGGCATCCGGTAGCGCGGAGAGGTCGTCTCGAGCACCGCGATCCGGTTCTTGAAGAGCGCGATCCGCAGGACGCCTCCGGGGACGCGGTATGCGATCGTCGTCATCCCCAGCTCGCCGATCGTCACCTTTCCGGGGCAGCCGCGGAAGCAGAACGAGCCGTAGTTGAGCGCGAGCTGGATCTGCGACTCGCCCATGCGCGCGTCGCCGATACCCTGGTTGATCACCAGCCTCGGCGCGTCGCCGACGGCCGCTGCGGCGACGCCTGCAGCGGCGGCAACGACCGCAGCCGTTGCGACCACGACTCGCCTGCGCGCCACGGCTTTCAATAACACGAAATGCGCCGGCTGTCAGGCGGCTGCGGCGGCGTCGGCTGCGGCGTCCTCGAGATCCGGAACGGCCGTGGCCGGCGCGACCCGCGCCGTCAAGCCGCAGCGGCGCACGTCGCGTGCGAACACGTCCGCGGCGCGCCGGTGGAGCGGCGGGCTGTACGGGATCCAGCCGTCGCCGTAGTCGACCTCGACGTGCCAGTCGGCGCCGTGAGCGTTGCGTTTCCTGAACGCGCGCATCCGCCTCTCACCGTTGCCGAAGATCACGGTGCGGTAGTCGGACGAACGGGTGGTCGCCGCTGGACCTTCGTGCCGCACCGTATCCGCAGGCGGCTTGACGCATTCAGCACAAGTTGCCAGAGTGGCTTCATCCGGCGAGCCCGGCGAGGCAGGCGACCATCGAGAAGGGGTGACGTATGCGTGCAGACCGTTCGTGCCGCGTTGTGTTTCGTAGGAGCCGCGTGGCGAAGCTTGTCCGGGTCGCAACCGTTGCCTCTGTGGTAGCGCTCTTCGGCGTGCTGGCCGGAACGGCCTCGGCCGACGACCAGGTCATCCACGGGGAGATGAACCTCACCGATATCACGTTCGAGGACGCCTACCTGACGGGTGCGTGCGGCTTCGAGGTGCAGGAGACGATCGACCTTCACCTGACGGCGACGGTGCGGCTGAACTCGGCAGGGCTGCCGGCGACCGAGGTCGACACTGTCGTCGGGACGCTTCGGTACTCGGCGCCCGCCTCGGGCAAGTCGACGACGCGGCCCGCCAACCTGACGACCACCGCCGATTACGGCACGGGAGCGGTCGAGGGAAGCTCGGCGGTGGTGACAGCGGTCGGCTCGGGCGCCGCCGACGCGTTCACGGGTCAGCCGGGTACGGGAACGTTCGTCGCCGAGGAGCAAGTCGTCGGCTTCGATCCTCTCGGCATCCCGTTCACCTCGTTCGTCTCGACGATCTCGGCGTCGGGTGAGTTCGACCGCGCGACCCGCGCCGTCTGCAGGCAGCTGAGCTCGTAGGGACGTCGGCCGACGCCACGCATCTCGAAGAGGTGTCAGACACCAGCAGTGTCTGAACCCTTCGACACACGGGCAGGCGCGGGAACGAGGCCGTCTCCCGCGCCTCCGCTCTGCCTCACGGATCAGGCGCGCTGGATGTACCGCTTCTCGCGGGGGTCGACCTTGATCCTGTCGCCGACGTTGACGAACAGCGGCACCTGCACGACGGCGCCCGTTTCCAGCGTCGCCGGCTTCGTCACGTTCGAGACGGTGTCGCCTTTCACGCCCGGCTCGGTGTCCGTCACCTCGAGCACGACCGACGCCGGGAGGTCGACGCCCGAAGGCCGACCGTCGACGAAAAGCACCTGGACGGTCGACGACGGCTGCATGAACGGAAGCTCGTCCTCGAGGTCGGCGTGCGGCAGGGAGATCTGGTCGTAGGTGTCGGCGTCCATGAAGACGACCTCGTCGCCCGAGTCGTAGAGGTACTGCATGTTCTTCGTCTCCGTCCGGATGCGGTTGAACTTCTCGCCGGCGCGGAACGTCCGGTCGACGACGGAGCCCGCGTCGAGCGACTTCAGCTTCGTGCGCACGAACGCGCCGCCCTTCCCCGGCTTCACGTGCTGGAACTCGACGATCCGCCACGTCTGGCCGTCGAGCTCGATGTGCATCCCGTTCCGGAACTGGTTGGTGGAGACGACCTCGGCCACGGCGCGAGAGCGTAGCTGAGCGGCGCTCAGCCGACCTCGATCAGCTCCTTCGGGAACGACGACAACACCTGGACGCCGTCTTCCCGAACCACGGCGAGGTCCTCGATGCGCACGCCGCCGAGACCCGGCAGGTAGATGCCCGGCTCGATCGTGACGCAGTGGCCCGGCTCCAGCGCGTCCTTCGACTCCGTCGAGAGGCGCGGCGCCTCGTGCACCTCCAGGCCGACGCCGTGGCCGAGTCCGTGGCCGAAGCTCTCGCCGAAGCCCGCCGCTTCGATCGGCTCGCGCGCGAGCGCATCCGCCTCGACACCCGTCAGCCCCGCCTTGATGCCTGCCACCGCCCGCTTCTGCGCAGCGAGGCACACGTCGTACGCCTCCCGCAGCCGATCAGGCACGGCGCCGCCGGTCGAGAACGTGCGCGTGCAGTCGCTGCAGTACCCGTCGACGCGGACGCCCCAGTCGACGGTCACGAACATCCGCCGTTCGACGATCGCGTCGGTAGGGCGGGCGTGCGGCAGCGCGCCGTTCGGTCCCGATGCGACGACCGTCTCGAAGGCGAGCCCGTTCCCCCCGTGCGCGTGGACGAGCTCGTGCAGCCGCCAGGCGAGCTCCCGCTCGCTCCGCCCCACCCACGTCTCCGCCGTCAGCGCCTCGAGGGCACGGTCGGCCGTGCGGACCGCCCTGGCGATCCTGGCGAGCTCCTGCTCCTCCTTCCGCGCGCGCAGCGCGGCGACGAGCCCCTGCGTCGGCACGAGCTTGGCACCGCCCGCCGCAAGGCGCTCCCACTCGAGGTAGGGAAGGACGTCGGCCTCGAACTGAACGCGCCCTGCGAGCCGTTCGCCGACGTCCGCCAGCACCGCTCGTTTCGTCATCTCGACGTCGAGGCCGTCGAGCGCGCGTGCCGCCTCCGCGTAGCGGAAGTCGGTGTAGAGGGTCGCTGCTTCGTCTGGCCGCACGAGGAGCGCCGCGTTCGAGCTCTCGAACCCGGTGAGGTAGAAGACGTTCGTCAGGTCCGTGACGAGGAGCGGCGCGTCGAGCGACGCGGCGAGCGCTTCGATGCGGCTCATGCGGCAGCCTTGCCGGCGAGGTACTCGAGCGCCTCGCGGTATCCGTCGGGGCCTTTGCCGAGCACGCGGTGCGAGGCCAGCTCCGCGACCACGCTGAACCGCCGCCACTCCTCGCGCTCCTCGATGTTCGAGAGGTGCACCTCGACCAGCGGCACCTCGAGCAGCTCGAGCGCGTCGCGGATCGCCCAGCTGTAGTGGCTCCATGCGCCGGGGTTGACGACGACGCCGTCGACGTTGTCGTAGGCGTCGTGGATCCAGTCGATGAACTCGCCCTCGTCGTTCGTCTGCCGACAGCGCGCGGTGATGTCGAGCGCGTGCGCCCATGCGTAGATGCGGCTCTCGAGCTCGTTCAGGCTCAGCCCGCCGTAGAGCCGCGCGTCGCGACGGCCGAGCACGTCGAGGTTCGCGCCGTTGAGGATCAGCACCTGCACGCGCTGCTCACAGGATGAGGCTATCGAGTGCCGCCCGCACCTCGTCCGGCGGGCGTGCCTCGACGTACGGGCCGTCGCTGCCGAGGAGCACGAGCTTGATCGCGCCGTCCGCCCGTTTCTTGTCGCGCAGGAGCGCCTCCCAGGCGCGGTCGCGGTCGGCGCGGACGGGCTTCGGATCGAGCTCGCGCTCCACCGTGGCGCTGTCGCGGCCCGACAGCCGCAGCGCCGCAAGCAGGCCGAGCGCGACCGCCTCGCCGTGGGGCAGGTCGAAGCCGGTGCCGGCCTCGAGGGCGTGCGCGAACGTGTGCCCGAGGTTCAGCCACTGCCGGACGCTGCGGTCGAACGGGTCGCGCAGGCAGAGCGCGGCCTTGTACGCCGCAGCCCCGCGGACGTCGAGCTCCTCGCCGGCGAGCAGCCTCGTCTTCACGAGCTCGGCCGCGCCCTGGCGCCGCTCGCGATCGGGCAGCGTCGCGAGCAGCGCCTCGTCGATCACGACGCGCGCCGGCCAGTGGAACGCGCCGACGAGGTTCTTGCCCTCCGGGAGGTCGACCGCGGTCTTGCCGCCGATCGCCGCGTCGACCTGCCCGACGAGCGTCGTCGGCACCGTGACCCACGGCACCCCGCGTAGGTAGACGGCGGCGGCGAAGCCCGCGGCATCGGTGAGCGCGCCGCCGCCGAGCGCGACGACGGTGCCGGCACGGTCGAGCGTCAGCTCCGACCAGAGCCGCTCGACGACGCGGAGCTGCTTCGCCTGCTCGCCCGGCGGCAGCTCGTGGGTCGAGACGAGCCGGTCGCCGAGCGCCTCCTGGGCGCGCGCCCCGTGGATGCCCATCACGGTCGAGTCGCCGACGAGCGCGACCGCGCCCTCGCCGGGAACGAGCTCACCGAGCTTGTCGAGCGCACCGAGCTCGTGGTGGACGCCGGCGGCCCCGAGGACCGCGCCGTCGAGGTCGTGTGCCAGCGCATCCGCCGCCTCGGCGTACAGCGGCGCGCGCAGCGCGTGCCGGCGCCGGAACTCCGCCTCGTCCGCCGCGAGCGGCCGGCGGCTGCCCTGGACACGCTGCCACGCGGTGTCGACGTCGACGTCGAGCAGGATCGTGAACGCCCCGCAGCCCGCGAGGAGCCCGCGCGTCTCGACGGCGCCCCCTCCGACCGCGACGACGGCGACCTCGCGGCGGCCGCAAACGGTGCGGACGAAGTCGGCCTCGATCTCGCGGAACGCCGACTCCCCGCGCTCCGCGAAGAGCGTCCAGATCGAGCCGTGGGCTTCCTCGACCTCGCGGTCGACGTCGTGAAACGGGCGGTCGAGACGCTCCGCGAGCGCCTGCCCCAGCGTCGACTTCCCCGCGCCCATGAACCCGATCAGCGCGATATGGCGATCGACCGCGTTCAGCGCGGCCATGCGATCCGCTCGCAGTAGGCCCGGTGCGCCGCGACGAAGTCCCCGAGGGCGTCGCCGCCGAACTTCTCCTTCGACGCGACCGCCAGCTCCCAGGCGACGGCGGCCTCGGCGACGACGGCGAGCGCCTCGACCGCGGCGACGTCGGACCGCTCGACGAGTGCGCTCGCCGGCTCTCCCGTCGCGAGGTCGACGGAGCGCAGCGGCTTCATCAACGTCGGCAGCGGCTTCATCGCGGCGCGCACGACGATCTCCTCGCCATTCGAGACGCCCGCCTCGATGCCGCCGGCGCGGTTCGACGTCCGCCGGCCCGAGACGTCGATCTCGTCGTGGGCGTCGGAGCCGCGCGTCTGCGCCAGCGCGAATCCGTCGCCGATCTCGACGCCCTTCACCGCCTGGATGCCCATCACCGCCGCCGCGAGCCGCGCGTCGAGGCGGTCCTCCTTCGCCGCATACGACCCGAGCCCGGGCGGGACTCCCTTCGCGCGCACCTCGACGACTCCGCCGACGGTGTCGCGCGCTTTTCTCGCCTCGTCGATCCGCGCCCGCAACGCATCCTCGTCGACGGCCCTGCCGTTAACAGTGATCCCGATCTTCGCGAGGAGCGCCTTCGCCACCGCGCCGGCGGCCACGTGCACGGCGGTGTGCCGGGCGGACGCGCGCTCGAGCGCGTCGCGGACGTCGTCGTGCGCGAACTTCTGCACGCCGGCGAGGTCGGCGTGGCCCGGGCGCGGGAGCGTCACGGGCTTCGTGCCCTTCCCAGCGGGCTCCCCCTCCGGCGGCCACGGCGACATCCCCCACCCCCAGTTCGCGTGGTCGCGGTTGCGGACGACGAGCGCGAGCGGCGTCCCGAGCGTGCGGCCGTGCCGCAGTCCCGCGAGCACCTCCACGCGGTCCTGCTCGATCCGCTGTCGCGGCGACCGCCCGTACCCCTCCTGCCGACGCGCGAGGTCGGTGTCGATCGCCTTCCGGTCGAGCACGAGGCCCGCCGGGAGCCCGGTCACGATCGCGACCAGCGCAGGCCCGTGCGACTCGCCCGCGGATGCGACACGAAGCGTCATTCACGCAACCCTACGGCGGCGCGCATGACCTCGACCGGAGGCTCGAGCCCCGTCCAGAGGCGGAAGCTCGCGGCTCCCTGACGGACGAGCGCCTCGCGGCCGTCGACCACGACGCAGCCCGCGGCGCGGGCGGCCGCGACGAGCGCCGTCTCCTCGGGGCCGTACGCGAGGTCGACGACGACCTGGCCGGAACGCGGCTCGACGAGCAGCTCGTCCCGCACCGGCGTCGCGTTCACGATCAGGTCGCAGCCGGCTGCGTCCGGCGGCCAGCGGCCGCTGCGCGTGAAGACGCGTGTGTCGTTCGGGAGCGCGGAAGCGAGAGCGGCCGCCGCGCCGCCGGCGCCGATGACGCAGGCGCTTCGCGCGTCGATGCCGCCCAGGATCTCCTTGTCGGTGTTGAAGCCGAGCACTCGGCCGTCGCGGAAGACGAGCGTGTTGACGGCGTCTCCCGCGGCTTCGTCGCAGGCCGCGACGACAGCCTGCTTGTACGGGATCGTGACGTTGGCGCCCGCGAAGCCGAGCGTCCGGAGCGCGTCGACCGCCCCCCTGACCTCTTCGACGTCGAAGGCCTCGTAGCGCCAGTCGAGGCCGCGCGCGGCGAACGCCGCGTTCTGCATGCGCGGCGACAGCGATTCGGCGACGGGATGGCCGACGAGGCCGACGTGCGTTGTCATCTAGCAGCCGTAGCCGTGCGCGCACTTGTACTGGTCGAACGCGGCCGCGCTCGCGGTGAAGAAGTGGTGGCGCTTGTCGGGCTCCGCGACGTAGTAGAGGTAGTCGACGTGTGCCGGATGCGCCGCGGCCTCCATCGACGCGAGCCCCGGGTTGTCGATCGGCGTCGGCGGCAGCCCTGCGTGCAGGCGAAGGTTGTACGGCGTCGGGTTCTGGAGCTGCGACTCGTGGATCGACTCGGTCCCCGGAATGTCGAGCGCGTAGCGGAGCGCGGCGTCGATCCCCAGCGCCATCCGCAGGTGGAGCCGGTTGTAGATCACGGCGGCGATCTTCGGCCGGTCGCTCTCCACGACAGCCTCGCCCTGCACGAGCGACGCGATCTTGAGCACGTCGTACGGCGTCAGGTTCTTCGACCGCGCGTACGCGAGGTTCACCTGCTTCCAGTTCCGGCAGAACGCGACCACCTGCTGTGCGACGAGCTGACGCGACGTCGTCTTCGCGAGAAAGTCGTAGGTCGCCGGGAAGAGAAAGCCTTCGACATTCGAGCGCCGGTGCGGCGTGAAGCACGGCACGGTCAGCGTCCGAGTGGCGAGGAGGTACTGCCGCCGGTCGAGCGCGACCGGCTTCCCCTTCTTCCGCTCGGCGATCTTCGCGACGACCTGCACGCGCTCGCCCATCTGAGCGCGCGTGAAGCCCTCGGGAAACACGATCCGGAACGGCTTCGGCGGCGGCGGCGCCGCGAGTGTGGTCGGCGGCAGCGAGTGGTGCGTGTGCGGGAGCGCGACCGCGACCGTCGCGACGACGGCGAGGAGCGCGAGCAGACCGAGGACGGCGGCGACGAGCCGCCGCCTGCGGACCTGCTCGCGCGACGGCCTCACCCGCCGCGGGTCTGCCATCGCTCCAGGTAGCCCTCCAGGAGATGCGCGGCGGCGCGCGCGTCGTCGCCGCCCGCGAGCACCGACGTGAATCGCTCGTCGTACATCTCGACGGGCGCCGCGATCGCGGTCCGCAGCTGCTCGACGAACGCCTCCGTCGCCTGCGCCTGCTCGCCGTGCTCGCCGCGCAGCGTGAGCGGCATCCCGACGACGACGAGCTCCGGCTGCTCGGCCTCGATCACCGCGCGCAGCTTCGCAAACCCCGCGGCCGTCGTGGCGCGCTCGATCGTCGTCAGCGGGCGTGCCAGCGTGCCCGTCGGGTCGGAGACCGCGACGCCGGTGCGCGCGGAGCCGAAGTCGAGTGCGAGGACCTTCACGCGAGCGCGGCGGCGAGGCGGTCGCGGCCCGCCTCGAGCGCGTCGCGGACGGCCGCCACGTTCTTGCCGCCGGCCTCGGCGAGCGTCGGCCTGCCGCCGCCCCCGCCGCCGATCATCGGGCCCAGCTCCCGCACGATTTCGACCGCGTCGAGGCCTGCGAGCGAGTTGTCGAGGTTGACGACGAGCGCGACCTTGCCCTCGTCGGCCGACGCGACGACGACGGCGTCCGCGCCCTCACGCTGCCGGAGCTGGTCCGAGAGGTCGCGCAGCGCGCCGCCCCGCGCACCCTTCACCTCGGCGACGAGCACGCGCCCCTGGCGGTCCTGCCACACGATGTCCGGCCCCGGCGCCGCCTTCGGCTTCCGCGCCTCGCGCCGCAGCTCCTGGAGCTCCGCCTCGACCGCCTCGAGCTTGCGGCTCCTTCCCTCGAGCACGCTCCACGCCTCGCCTGCGGTGACGGCCTCGATCCGCCGCACGCCCGCGCTGACCGCCTCCTCCTTCGTGACGACGAACGGGCCGATCTCGGCCGTCGAGCGGACGTGCGTCCCGCCGCACAGCTCACGCGAGTAGCCGTCGATCTCGACGACGCGCACCTCGTCGCCGTACTTCTCGCCGAACAGCATCATCGCCCCGAGCTTCCGCGCCTCCTCGATGGGCGTGACGAACGTGCGCACCGGGATCGCCTCGAAGACCTTCTCGTTCACGATCCGCTCGACCCGCTCCTGCTCCTCCGGCGTGACCTTCTGCGCGTGCGTGAAGTCGAACCGAAGCTTGTCCGGACGGACGGCGGAGCCAGCTTGCTTCACGTGGTCGCCGAGCACGTCCCGCAGCGCCTGGTGCAGGAGGTGCGTGGCCGTGTGGTTCGCCATCGTCGGGAAGCGTTGCGACCACGGGACGAGCGCCCGGACGCGGTCGCCCGTCTCGAAGCCGCTCCCTTCGAAGAGGAGCGCCTGGTCGTCGCCGAGCTTGTACGCCGCCCGCAGCACGGCGACCGCTCCCGTCCGCTCGTTCACGAGCTCGCCGGCGTCGGTCACCTGGCCGCCGCTCTCGGCGTAGAAGGGCGACTCGCGCAGCTTGCAGAGGAACGTGCCGTCGCCGAGGTCCTCGACCGCACCCGCCTGCGTCAGCACGTCGATCTTCGAGTAGCCGACGAACTCCGTCTCGAACCCCGCCTCCTGCGCGAACTCGGCGGCGCGCTGCAGGTCGCTGCGGTCGCCGCCCGCGCGCGAGACGACACGGTGCTGCTCCATCAGCTCGCGGAACCCGTCTACGTCGACGGCCTGCCCGCGCTCCTCGGCAAGCTCCTGCGTCAGCTCGATCGGAAAGCCGTAGGTCGCCGCGAGCGTGAAGGCGTCGTCGGAGGTGATCGCGTCCCGCCCCGCGAGCTCGTCGAACACCTTCTGTCCGCGCGCGAGGGTCTCGGAGAAGCGCTCCTCCTCGGCCCGCCACACCGCCTCGACGCGGTCGGCGTGCTGCGCGAGCACCGGGTACGCGTCCCCCATCTGCGAGACGACGACCCGCGACAGCCGGTGCGAGTCGTTCAGGCCGATCCGGTTCGCCTGGTGGATGGCGCGGCGGAGCAGCCGGCGGCAGACGTAGCCGCGGCCCTCGTTCGACGGGTCGACGCCCTCGGCGATGAGGAAGCTCGCCGCGCGCCCGTGGTCGGCGAGCACGCGGTGTGCGCGGCGGCTGATCTCGTCCCGCTGGTAGGGGACGCCCGACTCCGCCTCGATCCAGTCCATGATCTGACGGAACCCGTCGGTGTCGAACACCGAGCTCACGTCCTGCAGCACGCATGCCGTGCGCTCGATCCCGTTGCCGGTGTCGACGTTCGGCGTCGGCAGCTCGACGAGCACGTTCCCCGGCCGCAGGTCGTACGCCATGAAGACGAGGTTGTAGATCTCCATGATCCGGTCGCAATGGCCGGGGCCGCAGTCGGGGTCGCCGCACGCGTACTTCTCGCCGCGGTCGTAGAAGATCTCCGTGCATTGGCCGCAGGGCCCGGTCTCACCGGCGTGCCAGAAGTTGTCCTTCCCCAGGCGCACGATCCGCTCGGGCGGGATCCCCTTCCGCCGCCAGGCGGCGATCGCGACCTCGTCCTCGCCGAGCCCGAGCGCGGGGTCGCCCTCGTGCACCGTCGCCCACAGCCGGTCGGCCTCGAGCCCGAGGACGCCGGTGACCCAGTCCCACGCGAAGTCGACGGCCTCGTCCTTGTAGTAGTCGCCGAACGAGAAGTTGCCCATCATCTCGAAGAACGAGCACGTCCGGTCGTTGCGGCCGACGTCCTCGAGGTCTGTGTCCTTCCCGCCCGCGCGGAGACACGGCTGCACGCTGACGACGCGCGGCGCGGGCGGCTCCTGCGTGCGCAGGAAGTACGGCTTGAACTGCTGCATCCCGGCGCTGATGAACAGCGTCGACACGTCCTCGGGCGGCGGGATCAGCGGGTGCCCCGGCACGCGCAGGTGGTCCCGCTCCTCGTAGAAGCGCTGGAACGCTTCCCGCAGCTCGTTGGTGGTCATCGCGAAGAAGGTACCTGGTACCTGGGCGACCCCCAGGTACCAGGTACCGGGGCTCAGGCGGCGCGGTCGGGGTCGAGCTCGTCCGCCGCGATCTCGTCGCGGATCTTCTCCAGCGCGCGGCGGATCAGTCGTGAGACGTGCATCTGCGAGATCCCGACCTGCTGCGCGATCTGCGACTGCGTCAGCCCTTCGAAGAAGCGGAGGTGCAGGATCTGGCGCTCGCGGTCGTCGAGCACCTTGAACCCGGGCGCGAGCACGGCGCGGTCCTCGGACACCTCGTACTGGTGCTCCAGCTCGCCGAGCGACTCGAGCGGGTCGAGCTCCTCGCCGTCGTCGGTGCCGCCGCCGGACGAGAGCGAGAGCGACGAGTACGCGCGCCCCGACTCGAGCGCCTCGAGCACCTCTTCCTCCTCGACGCCCGCAGCCTTCGCGAGCTCGGCGATCGTCGGAGAGCGGCCGAGCTGCACCGTGAGCTGCTCGATCAGCTTCGAGAGCTGGACGTTCAGCTCCTGGAGCCCCCGCGGCACGCGCACCGCCCAGCCGCGGTCGCGGAAGTGGCGCTTGATCTCGCCGATGATGTTCGGAGTCGCGTACGTCGTCAGCTCGACGCCGCGGTCGATGTCGAAGCGGTCGATCGCCTTGATCAGGCCGATCGAGCCGATCTGGACCAGGTCGTCGAGCTGCTCGCCGCGATAGCTGTAGCGGCGCGCCAGCGACCGCACGAGCGACATGTACTGCTCGATCAGCTGCTCGCGCGCCTGCAGGTCGCCCTGCTCGTGGTAGCGGCGAAGGAGGACCTTGTCGTTCTCAGCCACCGTTCGCGACCTTCTTCGTCAGCCGCACCCATTCGCCGTCGACGTGCACGTCCTCCACCGTCGAGTCGAGCACCCGCCGCACGCCGAGGCCGCCGTCGCCCTCGTGCTCGATCTCGTCGAGCAGCCGCTGCGTCAGCGGCCCGACGATCGTCTCGAGCTCCCCCTCCGTCACCCGCATTCGGACCGTGATGTCGCCCGCGGCCGGATCGACCCGCGCGAGGATCGTGTCCAGTGCGATCTGGAGGTCCTCGAGGTTCTCGATCGTGAGGTCGAGCCGGACGGCGAGCCCCCCGAGCACGAGGTGGGTGACCCGCTGGAAGTCGGGCTCGCGCGGCAGCGTCAGGACGATCTCATCCGCCACGGGCAGCCTTCAGCTCCTCGTCGAGATCCTGCTCGCGTCGCGCCGCCGCCACCTTCGCGTCGGCGACCGCCGCCGACCAGCCGCGGCGCGCCCGCAGCGACGACCAGCCGTGCGTCACGCCCGCGCTGAGGCCGGCGAGCTTGCGCACCGGCTGCTTCACCGCGAAGCTGACCGACCGGACCGCCTCGTCGACCGCCTCGACGGCGTCCACGGCGCTCTCCGTGGCCGTGTCCAGCTTGTCGAGCTGCGCGTTCACGCGATCCACCGAGCCCCCGACCTTGTCGATAACTGGCAGAACTGACTTCTCCGCTCCTCGGATCAACGAAGAAAGTCGGTCGAAAGTTACGGCCAGTCGAAGGAACGCCCAGCCGACGCCGAGGCCGACCGCGACGAGGAACACCGCGAGCGCGACATCCGCGAGATCTCCGTACGAGAAACCGAGCACCACGGAGTGACAGCCTAGACAGGTGACGCGGACGTGACCAAGCCGCAGCCGACGACGACGTCTTCGTCGTAGAGCACGGCGGCCTGCCCGCGCGCCACGCCGTAGGCCGGCTCGTCGAGCCGGAGACCGAACCCGGATGCGGTCGGCTCGACCGTCGCCGCGATCGCCGGTGACCGGTAGCGCAGCTTCGCCTCGACCCGGGTCGCCGTTGCGTACAGACGTCCGCGCGCGCTCACGCGCCGCCTCGCAAGCGACGCCCGCGGCCCGACCACGACCGTGTTCGTGCGCGCGTCCGTCTCGAGCGCGTACAGCGGCTCGGCGGCGGACACGCCGAGACCGCGGCGCTGCCCGGGCGTGAACCGCCAGAAGCCGTCGTGCACCGCGAGGTCGCGCCCGGACTCGTCGACGACCGTACCCTGCGCCGAGCGCAGGCCGCGGCGGCCGAGGAAGGCGCGGTAGTCGTCGCCTGCGAGGAAGCACGCCTCCTGGCTGTCGCGGCGACTCGCTACGGCGAGGCCCGCCGCAGCCGCCTCCGCGCGCGTCTCCTCCTTCGTCTGGCCGCCGAGCGGGAACACGATCCGGTCGAGCATCCCTGGGTCGAGCCGCGCGAGCATGTACGTCTGGTCCTTCGACTCGTCGACCGCGCGGCGGAGGAGCAGCCGGCCGTCGCGCGCGGCGATACGCGCGTAGTGGCCGGTCGCGAGCACGGGCGCGCCGATGCGCGCCGCGAACGCGAGCAGCTCGGCGAAGCGGAAGCCACCGTTGCAGCGGATGCACGGATTCGGTGTCTCGCCGCGTGCGTACCCGCGCACGAACGGCGCGACGACGGCGCGCCTGAACTCCTCGCGCAGGTCGAGCGTCACGTGCGGCACGCCGAGCGAGTGGCAGAGCTCGCGCGCGGCGACGACGCTCGCCGGCGAGCAGCACGCGCGCTCGCCGTCCGGCCCATCGGGGTCGACCCAGAGGCGCAGCGTGACGCCGACCGCGCGTTCGCCGAAGCGGAGCAGCGCGACGGCGCTGTCGACCCCGCCGCTCATCGCGACCGCGGCGCGCGCCGGATCGAGCGGCGCCCGCACAGCAGGGGCGAGCGCGTTCGCCAGCGCGTCCACCGGCAGCGTCTCGCCTCCGACCGCCGCCGCCTCGAGCAGGGTCAGCCCTCGCAGGTCGTCGGCGAGCCCGTCCGCGTCCGCGTCCGCGATCCTCCCGTCCTCGACGCGCAGGCGGACGCATGCCCAGTCGACGCCGCGTGCCGAGTCGCCGTACAGCTCCATGTGCCTCACCCGTAAAGGGTGCCCCGAGGCCGCCGACTGTGCCGCGTCCGTGTGAACCTGGCAAGCCAGGTGGGTGCCGTGCGGGGCTCCGGCGAACCGCCGTCGTCCCGACGCGGGCTCCCTTTCACGTGGTGTTGGTTCTACATGGAAAACGCGGCGCGCGAACGACCTCGAGCACCGCGGCTACGTTACCCGGTCTCATCCTGCGCGGGCGTACGACCAGCGCACCTGCTGCACGCCGCTCAGGCCGAGCCGGCGTGCGAGCGCGTCGGTGAGGTCGAGCTGCCGCCCCGACGTGGGCGGGCCGTGGTCGATCACCTGCACGAGGACGGTGCGCCCGTGGAACGTGAGGAAGATGCGCGCGCCGCACGGGAGCGTCGGGTGGGCGACGCCCTCGGTCTCGGGTGTGATCACGCCGCCGCACGCCGTTCGGCGGCCGAAGGCGGCCGGGCCGCTCGACCCGGCGAGCGCGACGAACGACCCGACCGGCTGCGGGCCGGTGCGCGCGTGGTGCCGGACGTGCGCCGACACGGCGAGCGCGGCGACGGCGGCGAGGAGCGCGAGCCCCGCGAGCGCGATCTCGCGAACCGCGAGCTGTGGCCTCATTCGTCGTACGCGCCGCGCGGCAGCGGGCGCGGGCCCGTGGGCCGCTCCGCGACCTCGACGGTCGCGCCGCTCTCGGCGCTGCGCGCGCGCCCGAAGCGGCGGCGCGCGGCCGGCTCGGCGAGCGGATCGAGCGTGTGGCGCGCAGTGCGCCGTGGCGGAGGCGCCGGCGCAGGGGTGTCTGACACCGGCTCGGGCGGAGCCGCAGGGGTGTCTGACACCGGAACGGGCGGAGCCGCAGGGGTGTCTGACACCGGAACGGTGTCTGACACCGGTTCGGGCGGCAGCTCGACCGCATCCCAGGGATCCTCGTCCTCCTCGTCCTCCTCGTCCGGCGGCGCGGTTGCGACGGGCCACTCGCCGAGCACTTCCGCCCGCAGTGCCGCCGAGGCGATCCACGTCGGCGCCTCCTCGCGCGTCCCACCCGGGTAGCCCTGCTCGACCTGCTCCAGCGGCTGCGGCGGCGGCAGGTTGACCGCGGGGACGTAGTAGCGCGGCGGGAGGCCGCTCCCGTAGTGCGGCTCGCTTCGCCACGCAGCCCACTCGATCGCCGCGACGACGAGCCAGCCGAGGAACATCGCGCCGACGATCTCCAGCGCGTCGAGGCGCGCGAACGCGAGACCGACCGCCAGAGCGACGAGGAACAGGGCTTCGAGGACGAACCGTGATCCGCGGTCGGCCATGGCTGCGAGCCTCAGGCCGTGGAACGGTCTTCCTGCGGGATCGCGACGATCCCGCTCTCTGCGAGCACGTCCTCCGGCACCGGCGTCGGCGCGCCGGTGAGCGGGTCGGAGCCGCTGGACACCTTCGGGAACGCCACGATCTGGCGGATGTCCGGCTCGCCGGCGAGCAGGGCGACGAACCGCTCGATCCCCATCGCGAACCCGCCGTGCGGCGGCGCCCCCATCGCCAGCGCGTCGAGCAGGAACCCGAACTTCGACCGCGCCTCCTCGTCCGGCATCCCCATCGTCCGGAACACCCGCTCCTGGACGCCGACGTCGTGGATCCGGATCGAGCCGGAGCCGAGCTCCCACCCGTTCCAGACCAGGTCGTAGTGCTGGCCGCGCACGTCGGCCGGCCGCGACTCGTCCCATTCCTCCTCGCCCGGCATCGGCGCCGTGAACGGATGGTGCATGAACGTCCATCCGCCGGACTCGTCGTCGTGCTTGAAGAGCGGGAAGTCGACGACCCAGTGGAAGACGTCGCTGTCGGGGATCAGCCCGAGCTCCCGCGCGAGGTGGAGGCGGAGGAGGCCCAGGACGTGCGCGACCGTCTCCTCCTCGTCGGCGACGAACAGCGCGCTCGAGCCGTCGTCGACCGCGAACGCCGAGAGCTCGCGCTCCGACAGGAACTTCGAGACCTGTGACAGCAGCGCGAGCCCTTTCGCGCCCCACTCCTTCGCGAGCGCCTGCAGCCGCGCATGCTCCGCGCGCGAGAGCGCCGCCGGCACGACGAGGTACCGGACGCACGGCGCGGTCCGGAAAACGTCGAACCCAGAGCCGCGGGTGACCTCGGTCGCGTCCTGGATCTGCATGCCGAAGCGAAGGTCGGGCTTGTCGGTGCCGTAGCGCAGCATCGCCTCGTCGTATCCGAGCGTCTGGAACGGGCGCTGGGGCGCCGGCCGGCCGACGGCGTCGAAGGCTCCGACGACCGCCTCCTCCATCACGTCGAGGACCTCCTGCCGCTCCGCGAACGCCATCTCGAGGTCGAGCTGGCGGAACTCGAACTGCCTGTCCGCACGGAGATCCTCGTCGCGCCAGCACGTCGCGATCTGGTAGTAGCGATCGAGGCCGCCGACCATGCACAGCTGCTTGAAGAGCTGCGGCGACTGCGCGAGGGCGAAGAACTTCCCCGGTTGGAGGCGCACGGGCACGAGGAAGTCGCGCGCGCCTTCCGGGGTCCCGCGTGTCAGGCCCGGTGTCCAGACGTCGACGAACCCGAGTCTGTCCATCGTGCGGCGGATGCCCGCGATCGCGGTGTGGGACAGGCGCAGGTTGTGCTGCATGCGCTCGCCGCGCATGTCGAGCCAGCGGTACCGCAGACGTGTCGTCTCCTCGACCGTGTCGTCGCCGACCTGGAACGGGAGCGGCGTCGAGCGAGAGACGACACGCAGCTCGTCGACCTGGATCTCGACCTCGCCCGTAGACAGCTTCGGGTTCACGGCGTCTGGAGCCCGCGCGACGACGTCGCCCGTCGCCTGTACGACGAACTCGTTCCGCAGCTCGTGCGCCTCGTCCGAAGCCTTCAGGACGAGCTGCACCTTGCCGGTGTGGTCGCGAAGGTCGACGAAGACGAGACCGCCGTGGTCGCGCCGCGTGTCGACCCAACCCGCGACCGTCACGCGGCGACCCACGTGCTCCGGTCTCGGCTCTCCGCAGTGCAGGTCGCGCCAGCTCACGGCGTGAGCGTAGCCGCGACCTCGCCCCGCTCCACCACCACGTCCTGCGCTCCGGCACGTCGCACGACGGCGTCCTCGGCGCGCAGGATCACGATCGTCGGCGCGGCTGTCCGCCCGGCGTGCGAGAGCTGGCCCTTGACCGAGCGGCGGGCGTAGTCCATGTCGGCCGCGACGCCCGCGCGCCGCAGCGTCTGCAGCAGCGCCTGCGCGTCGCCGCGGTCGCCTCCGTCGACGACGACGAACACGTCCAGCGGCTCGAGCGCGGCGGTCCGCCCTTCGTTCTCGATCGCGAGCAGGAGGCGCTCGACCCCTGCGCCGAACCCGATCCCCGGAGTCGGAGGGCCGCCGATCTCCTCGACGAGACCGTCGTAGCGGCCGCCGCCGCAGATCGTCGAGTTCGCACCCTCGTCGGGCCCGACGAACTCGAACGTCGTCCGCGAGTAGTAGTCGAGGCCGCGGACGAGCGTGGGGTCGAGCACGTACGGGATGGCGAGACGGTCGAGCCCGCGGCGCACCTCTTCGAAGTGCTCGCGGCAACCGTCGCACAGCGACTCGCCGATCTTCGGTGCGTCGGCGAGCGACGCGCGGAGCGCCGGGTCCTTGACGTCGAACACCTGGAGCGGGCTCGTCGCGCGCTTGTGGCGCGCCTCTTCGCCGAGCACCTCCTCGTGCGCGTCGAGCCACTCGTTCAGCCGCTCGACGTACGGCGGCCGGCAGCGCTGGTCGCCGATCGAGTTCAGGCGCAGCTCCCATTGCGTCACATCGAGGCGACGCAGGATCTCGGCGTAGAGCTCGATCACCTCCGCGTCGATCGCGGGGTCGTCCGAGCCGATCGCCTCGACCGACACCTGCCAGTGCTCGCGGTAGCGCCCGCGGCCCGGCCGTCCGTAGCGGTACATCGGCGCGACGGTGTAGACCTTCACCGGCTGGGGCTCGCGGTGCATCCCGTGCTCGAGGTACGCGCGCGCGATCGGCGCGGTCCCTTCCGGGCGAAGCGTCAGCGAGCGGCGGCTCCTGTCCTCGAACGTGTACATCTCCTTGTGCACGACGTCGGACGCCGCGCCGGCCGTGCGCGCGAACAGGCCGGTGTCCTCGAACCCCGGCGTCTGGATGCGCCGCCAGCCGTAGCGGCGAAGCGTGTCCTCGATCGTGGCAACGGTCGACCACCACGTCGCGTCGGACGGCAGGACGTCGTGCGTCCCGCGCGGAGCCTGGAACCGCTCGGGCATCAGGCGCGTTCGGCGCGCAGCTCGTGCAGGAACGGGTTGGTGCGCAGCTCCCGCTCGAGCGTCGTCGCCGGCCCGTGCCCGGGATGCACGACGGTGTCGGGCGGAAACCGGTCGAGCAGCGCGCGCACCGACGCGAGCAGCGTGTCCCAGTCGCCGCCGGGGAGGTCGACGCGGCCGACCGAGCCCGCGAACAGCAGGTCGCCCGAGAACAGGTGGCCGTCCGAGTGGAACGCGACGTGTCCGGCGCTGTGACCCGGGATGTCCACGACGTCGAAGTCGATCCCGGCGACGGTAATCGCGTCGCCGCCGGAGACGGTGTGCGCCGGCTCGTGGGGCGCGACACGCAACCCGCCCCGCGTCTCGCCCGCGCGGAGCGCCTCGACCTCCCCCGCAGGCGCCCACACCTCGGCACCCGTCCCCTCGGCGAGCGCCGCGACGCCGCCGATGTGGTCGACGTCGGTATGCGTGAGGAGGATCCCGCCTGTGCGTGCACCCATGCTCGCGAGCTCGAGGCGAAGCGGTGTCGGGTCGTCGCCCGGGTCGACGACTGCGGCCTCCGCCGCGCCGCGCTCGCTCCGCACGACGTAGCAGTTCGACTGGAACGGCCCCATCACGAAGCTGTCGACCACGAGCGGCATGACGAGCGTTTGAGTGTAGCCAGGCGCGGAAACGGCTCCCTCGGTGCAGGAGTGGGACCTTCTCCAGCTCGACGCGCCGGACGGGACGCGCGACCCGATCGTGCTGCACTCCGACGACGGCGCCCGCGCCGTCCTCCTCGTGCTCCGGCCCGGGCAGGCGCTCGGCGACCACCAGGTGAAGGAGAACGCCTGGCTGACCGTCCTCGACGGCGAGGTGGAGGTCACCGCCGGTGGGCGGTCCGTCAAGGGCACGCGCGGGACGATGGTCCGGTTCGATCCCGACGAGCGTCATGCCGTCCGCAGCGAGACCGGAGCGCGCGTGTTGCTGATGCTCGCGCCGTGGCCCGGCGAGGGCCACTACCGCGGCTCCGCGGATTAGTCAGCTCTTCTTGCCGGCAGCGCGGGCGGAGCGCTTGAGGTAGCTGCGGTACGCCGTGCGGTCGATCCAGTACGTCAGCGGGACGAACGCGACCGCGTAGACCAGGCCGATCGCGACCCGGGAGGCGATTGGCCCGCTCCGGAGCACGAAGAGGAAGACGAGCAGCATCAGGCCGCCCATCATCCCGCCGCGCTTGAGCGCGCGCTCCCAAGACGGCGGCTGTACCTCTCGCGGCGCACGGCCGCCTCGGGCCCGTCCCTTCTGCGGCTGCTGCTTGGCGGCTGCCTTCGCCGGCTTCTCCTCCCGCGCGCGCAGATCCGCGATCGGGACCTCGTTGCCCTCCTCGTCGACCTCGAAGACGCGGACGTCGTGGCGGAAGTCCTTCTCGCGGCGGCGGCGCTGCTTGCGGGTGGGCACGGCGCCAGGTTACCGCCGGTGCGCGATCCGTCCGCCCCGGATCACGGCGGCGACGACGTCGCCCGCGAGGTGGTAGGCAAGGTAGCGCCAGTCCGAGGCGGCGAGGAGCGTCAGGTCCGCGCGGAAGCCGCGCGCGACGCGGCCGCGGTCGCCCGCGCCGAGGACGTGCGCTGCGTTCACCGTGAGCGCGACGAGCGCCTCTTCGGGCGCGAGGTGCAGCTGCGTGCACGCCAGCGACGCGACGAGCGGAAGGCTCGCCGTGAACGCGCTCCCGGGGTTGAAGTCGGTCGCGAGCGCGAGCGCTGCGCCGGCGTCGGCGAGGTCGCGTGCGCGCGGCATCGGCCGGTCGAGGAAGAGCGCGCTCGCCGGCAGGAGCACACCGACGACCTCGCTTCCGGCGAGCGCGCGGATCCCCTCGTCGCCTGTCGCCTCGAGATGGTCGACACTCCGCGCGTGCAGCTCGACGGCGAGCGGGATCGCGCCGCTCTCCGTGAACTGGTCGCCGTGCAGCCGGAGCGCCAGCCCGCGGGCACGGCACGCCTCGAGGTACCGGCGCGCCTGCGCGGCGTCGAACGCGCCGCGCTCGAGGAACACGTCGGCGGCGTCGGCGAGCTCGGCTGCGTCCGGCAGGACGTCTGCCAGCACGAAGTCGAGGTACCGCTCGGCGTCGGCGTGCTCAGGCGGGACCGCGTGCGCTCCGAGCCACGTCGGCGAGCCGCCCGCTGCACGGACGGCACGCAGCGACGCGAGCTCGGTCTCCCGGTCGAGCCCGTAGCCCGACTTGCCCTCCCACGCCGCCGTGCCGTGGGCCAGCATCCATCCTGCGTGCCGCTCGACCCGCGCGCGCAGCTCGTCCTCCGTCAGAGCGCGCGTCGCCGCGACAGTCGACAGGATTCCGCCGCCCGCCGCGTGCAGCTCCTCGTACGACGCGCCGCCCGCGCGCAGCGAGAACTCCGCCACGCGGTCGCCGCCCCACGCGGGGTGCGTGTGGCAGTCGACCAGCCCCGGAACGGCGCAGAGGCCCGAGCAGTCGAGCTCCTCGACGTCGCCGTCGAGCGGCCGGAGGTCCCTCATGCGGCCCACCGCCTCGATCCGCTCGCCGCGGCAGAGAACGTAGGCCTCCTCGAGCAGATCCACGCTGCGCAGGTCGGCTCCGCGCGACGGCTGCGGGCCCGCCGGCGTCGCGACCTGCAGGAGGTCGCGGAGCAGCAGCCGCCGCACCGTCAGGAGGACGCGTCGAACATCGGCGTCGAGAGGCCGTGCTCGCGCGCGGCCGCCTCCGCCTCCGGATACCCCGCGTCGAGATGCCGGACCACACCCGTGCCGGGGTCGGTGGTCAGCACCCGCTCGAGACGCTCGGCCGCATCCACGGTGCCGTCGGCGACGACGACCATGCCCGCGTGGATCGAGTTCCCGATTCCGACGCCGCCGCCGTGGTGGACGCTCACCCACGTCGCGCCCGCAGCGACGTTGACGAGCGCGTTCAGGATCGGCCAGTCGGCGATCGCGTCGGAGCCGTCTCGCATCGCCTCCGTCTCGCGGTACGGCGAGGCGACGGAGCCCGCGTCGAGGTGGTCGCGTCCGATCACGACCGGTGCCTGGACGCGTCCGGTCCGGACGAGGTCGTTGATCGCGAGGCCGGCCTTCGCGCGGTCGCCGTAGCCGAGCCAGCAGATCCGCGCGGGCAGCCCCTGGAACGCCACTCGCTCGGGCGCCAGCCCGAGCCACCGCTGCAGCAGCTCGTCGCCGGGAAAGAGCTCGCGCAGCGCTGCGTCGATCGCAGCGATGTCGGCCGGGTCCCCGGACAGGGCGGCCCAGCGAAACGGCCCGACACCGCGACAGAAGAGCGGTCGGATATAGGCCGGGACGAAGCCCGGGTATGAGAAGGCGTCCCCTACCCCAGCTGCTTCGGCCTCACCTCGCAGGTTGTTGCCATAATCGAAAACGTAGCTGCCCGACCGGACGTACTCGAGGAGCCCCTCGACGTGCTCGGCGATCGCAGCCCGGGCACGCCGAAGGTACTCCTCCCGGCCCGACGTGCGCAGGGCGTTCGCCTCGTCGAGCGTCAGCCCGTTCGGCACGTACCCCGTGAGGGGGTCGTGCGCCGCCGTCTGGTCGGTGACGAGGTCGAAGTGCTCGCCCCGGCGTGCCAGCTCCGGGACGACGTCCGCGGCGTTGCCGAGCAGCCCGACCGACAGCGCACGCCGCTCGTGCGCCGCCGCGCGCACGCGCGCGAGCGCGTCGTCGAGCGACTCCGTCGCCTCGTCGAGGTAGCGCGTCTCGAGCCGGCGGCGGATGCGCGCAGGATCGACCTCGACGCAGAGGATCGCGCCGCCGGCGAGCGTCGCGGCGAGCGGCTGTGCGCCGCCCATGCCGCCGAGCCCCGCCGTCAGCACCGTCCGTCCCGCGAGCGAGGGCGTGCCGAAGTGCTGCTGCGCCGCCGCGGCAAACGTCTGGTACGTCCCCTGGAGGATCCCCTGCGTCCCGATGTAGATCCAGGAGCCGGCGGTCATCTGCCCGAACATCGTCAGCCCCTCCGCCTCGAGGCGGCGGAACTCGTCCCACGTCGCCCACCTCGGGACGAGCAGGGAGTTCGCGATCAGGACGCGCGGAGCAGCGGGCGTCGTGCGGAAGACGGCGACCGGCTTCCCCGACTGCACGAGCAGCGTCTCGTCGGTGGCGAGCTCGAGCAGGGCGCGCACGATCGCCCTCAGCGCGTCGTGCGACCGCGCGGCACGCCCGCTGCCGCCGTAGACGACGAGCTCCTCGGGGCGCTCGGCCACCTCGCGATCGAGGTTGTTGAGCAGCATCCGGAGCGGCGCCTCCGTCGCCCACGACCGTGCGTTGAGGGCCGTCCCGCGCGGCGCGCGGATCGTGCCGAGGTCGCCGACGAGCGACTCGACCAGCTCGTCGACCGCCGGCGCGGTCGTCATCTCTCCTCCTCGTCGGACCGTCGAAGCCGCTGCCGCCACCGGACGACGCTCCACGCCGACGCGGCGGCCCACGCGACCGCGGCGATGGCGACCGCCCGCCAGACGGGACCGCCGGTCGCCCACGCGGCGACGACGACGACGAACGCGAAGAGGCCGTACACGAGGAGCGAGTCGCGGTACGGGTGCCTGGGCACGCGCGCCGGCACGGCCGACCAGCGGAGAAGGCGCGGACGGGTCACTCGAGCTCTCCGACCTCCTCCTCGACGGCGGCTACGAGCGACCCGTCGCGGATCGCGTCCGCGACCGCCTCGATGTCCGGACCGAGCGGCCGGTCGTCGCGCAGGCGCGGCGAGAGCTCGCGGACCGCCTCGTACGCCGCGCGCGCGCCGCGGCCGGGCTCGAGGGGCGCGAGGAACTCGATCGCCTGCGCGCCGGCGAGGAGCTCGATCGCGAGCGCCCGCTCGGAGTTGCCGACGACCTGCCACGCCTTCAGGCCCGACGCGTTCCCCATCGAGACGTGGTCCTCCTGGCCCGCGCTGGTCGGGATCGAGTCAACGGAGGCGGGATAGCAGAGCGACTTGTTCTCCGACACGAGCGACGCGGCGACGTACTGCGGGATCATGAACCCGGAGTTGAGCCCGCCGTCGCTCGTGAGGAACGCGGGGAGACCCTCGCTCAGGTTCGGGTTGACGAGCCGCTCGACGCGGCGCTCCGAGATGTTCGCGAGCTCCGAGACGGCCATCGCCAGCGCGTCCAGCGCGAACGCGAGCGGCTGCCCGTGGAAGTTCCCGGCGGACACGAGCATGCCGTCGTCGACGAGCACGAGCGGGTTGTCCGTCGCGGCGTTCAGCTCCGTCGTGATCGTGTACTCGACGTAGTCGAGGAGGTCGCGCGACGCGCCGTGCACCTGCGGCGCGCAGCGCAGCGAGTACGCGTCCTGCACCTTGTCGCACCATCGGTGCGACTCGATCACGGCGGACCCCTCGAGCAACCGGATCACGTTCCGCGCCGACGCCGCCTGACCTCGCAGCGGGCGCAGCTCGTGGACCTGCGGCAGGAACGAGTTGCGCGAGCCCTGCAGCGCCTCCAGCGAGAGCGCGCAGGCGCAGTCGGCCGCTCGCGCCAGGCGGCGTGCGCGCACGAGCGCGAGCGCGCCCTGCGCCGCCATGAACTGCGTGCCGTTGATCAGCGACAGCCCCTCCTTCGCCCGGAGCCTCACCGGCGTCAGGCCCGCGCGCGCGAGCGCGTCCGCGCCGTCGAGGAGCTCGCCCTCGAACCACGCGCGGCCCTCGCCCACGAGCGGCAGCGCGAGGTGTGCGAGCGGCGCCAGGTCGCCGGACGCACCGACGGACCCGCGCGACGGCACGTGCGGAAGGACACCGCGGTTCAGGCAGTCGAGCAGGAGCTCCACCGTCTCGATTCGCGCGCCGGAGTTCCCCTTCGCCAGCGCGTTTGCGCGGAGCAGCATCGCCGCCCGCACCACGGCGTCCGGGTACGGCTCGCCGACCCCGCACGCGTGCGACCGGAGCAGCCGTAGCTGCAGCTCCTCGGTCAGCTCCTCCGGGATCGCGCGCGAGACGAAGCGCCCGAACCCGGTGTTGACGCCGTAGGTGTGCTCGCGCGCGCCGTGAGCCGCCCGCTCGACGACGTCGCGTGCCGCGAGCATCCGCGCGCGTGCGTCGTCGGAGAGGCCCGCCGCCTGACCGCCCTCCACTGCGACGGCCCAGACGTCTTCGAGCCCGAGGTCCCCGCCGGTGAGCATCGGCGCAGCGGTCACGGCGCGAGTGTAGTGCGGAGGCCGCGGCGGTCGGCGGCGCGGGCCCCGGACGGAGGTCCGACGCGAACCAGCCCGAAGGTCCGACGACATGCCGCTCGGCGCGGAGTTTTTCTCAGAAGGTAAATGGTTATGATTGCCGAACGCGAGTGCCGGACACCGAAGGGGATGGGGAGACACCACATGATCAAGAAGCTCACTTTCGTAACGGCCGTCTTCCTGGCAGCTGCTCCGGCTGCTCTGGCAAGCGGCGGCTCGTCCATGTCCGGCTACGGCGGGACTGCCGGAACGGTCCAGGGCGCGGTTCAGAAGTCGGGGAACCTGCCGTTCACCGGTCTTAGCTTGACCGCGTTCGTGATCGTCGGCGTGCTCCTGATCGCAGTCGGGATCATCGTTCGTCGTCGAGCGAACCGCTCCGCGGCATAGCCGGCGGCAAGGCGTCGGAAAGCGAACGCGAAGATGGTCCCGGGTGGCGCTCCGGGGGCCAGTCGCCCGAGCCGTGATCGCGGCTCGGCGGAGGCCTCGTGTCCCTGAACGTGGGTGAGATTCAGCTCGAGCTCGAGTCGCCGGCGGCGGTTGCCTCTCCGCCGTGGGCCGGCTCGTTCGTGCCGGCCGGCGTCCGCCGGGCGCTCCACGACGGCCGCATCCGCTTCGTCGCCGTGATCGCGTCCGCGTTCTTCGTCGCCGTCTCCTTCGAGGGTGTGACCGCCGCGGCGGCGGCGCACGCGGCCGTGTTCGCCGCCGCGTGGATCGCCGGCATCCACGTCGTCGAGCGCTCGCTCCGGACGGTTCGCGTCGCCGCCGGCCGCCTCGGTCTTGCCGCGTTCGCGGGCAGCGCCGGCCTCGCGCTCGCGAGCGCCGCGTCCTACTGGGTCGACCGCGGCCTGCCGCGGCGCTTCGAGCTCTTCATCGCCGCCTGCCTCATGTTCAGCGTCGTGTACGGGCTCGAGGCCGCGAAGGTGCGGCTGCCCGAGCTGCGCGCGCGCGTCCTGATCGTCGGGGCGGGCAAGCCGACACTCGACCTGCTCGAGGTTCTCGCAACCGATCCCGACCAGCCGTTCCGCGTGCTCGGGATCGTCGACGAGACCGACGTCGGGGCGATCGCCGGCGTCCCCGTCCTCGGCGGCGTCTCCGACCTGCGCGAGGCGCTCGAGACGATCAAGCCCGATCTCGTCGTCGTCGCGGCAGACCGCGGCCGACCCGAGATCTTCAAGGTGCTCGCGCACGGAGCCGCGCTCGGCTTCCGCGTCGTCGGCCTGCCCGAGTTCTACGAGCACGCCTTCGGGCGCGTGCCGATCCGCGGCATGACCGACGCGTGGTTCATGAGCATCCTCCACCTCTACCAGCGGCCGTACCCGCGGCTGGCCAAGCGCGGCTTCGACCTCGTCGTCGCCGGGCTCGGGCTCCTGCTGACGGCGCCGCTCTTCCCGCTGCTCGCGGCGCTCATCCGCGCGGGCGGGGGCCCCGTCTTCTACCGCCAGACGCGGCTCGGCGAGCACGGCCGGCCGTTCACGATCCTCAAGTTCAGGTCGATGCGCACGGACGCCGAGCGTTCGGGCGCCGTCTGGGCCGAGGAGTCCGACCCGCGCATCACGAAGCTCGGGCGGGTCCTGCGCCGCACGCGCCTCGACGAGCTGCCCCAGCTCATCAACGTCATCCGCGGCGACATGTCGATCGTCGGTCCGCGCCCCGAACGGCCGGAGTTCCTCGAGATGCTCGAGGACGCGGTCCCCTTCTGGTCGCGCCGCCACCTCCTTCGGCCGGGGATCACCGGCTGGGCGCAGCTCCGCTCGGGCTACGCGTCCGACTCGTTCGCGACGGAGGAGAAGCTCTCGCACGACCTCTGGTACCTCCGCCACCAGAGCCTGATCGTCGACCTCGTGATCTGCGGGCGCACGGTTCCGGCATTGCTGCTCGGCACTGGCCGCTGACGCCCCGCTCGCGCTCAAGCTCGCTCGCACGCCTCGACGTCCTCATCGCGTGCGTCACGACCGTCGGGTGCTTCACCCTCTGGTCGGCGCACGACGGCGGCTACGAGGAGATCATCTGGTACCCCGTCGCGCTCATCCTGCTGCTCCTCGGCGCAGTGCTCGGATGGGCGCGGCCGGCACACGCGCTCGGCCGCTGGACGAAGATCGCGCTCGTCGCCTTCGGCGCGTTCGTCTGCTGGTCGTTCCTCTCGATCATCTGGGCGGGCGACCGTGGGCTCGCGCTGACGGGCGCGAATCGGGCGCTTCTCTACCTGATCGTCTTCGCCGTCCTCGCGCGGGCCGACTGGCCGGGCCTGACGGGGCTCGCGCTCGTCTCGGCGTGGTCGCTCGCGACGACGATCGTCGGCGTCGCCACGCTCGTCCGCGCCGCGCACTCGCTGCACGCCGGCGACTTCTTCGGCGGGCGGCTCGAGAGCCCCGTCGAGTACGCGAACGGCAATGCCGCGCTCTTCGTCCTCGCGGCCTGGCCCGCCGTCTTCGCGGCCCAGGAGCGGCGCCTCCACCCGGCGCTCCGTGCCTTCGGGCTCGGCGTCGCGGTCGTCGCGACCGAGCTCGCGCTCCTCTGTCAGAGCAAGGGAGCGGCGCTCGGCGTTGCGGTGACGGTCGTGGTGCTGCTCGCAGTCGCGCCGCAGCGCGCACGCGTGCTGGTGCCGGTCGTGGCGGTCGCCGCCGTCGTCGCGATCTTCCACGGGCCGCTCTTCGACCTCTACCACCGGCTCGCCGTCGCGCAGCCCGGGGACCATGCCGTCGTGCGCTCCGCCGCGATCGCGGTCGGCCTCTCGTTCCTCGTCGCCGTCGCCGGGGGGGCAGCGCTCGCGCTCGCAGAGCGGCTCGTCGACGAGCGCCCGCGTGCCGCGCGCGCCGCCGGGCGTGCGTTCGTCGCATCCTTCGCCCTCGTTGCGGCCGCGGCGGCCCTCGTCGTGGTCGTGCATTACGGCGGCCCGGTCGGGACGGCGCGCGCGGCGTGGCACTCGTTCGCGCAGCCGGTCGGCAACGACACCTCCTCGCACTTCGTCTCGACCGTCGGCAACCACCGCTACGACTTCTGGCGCGTCGCCGCGCACCAGTTCCGGCGCTCGCCGATCCTCGGCGCCGGTATGGACAATTACGCGGCGGATTACGTGCGGGAGCGGCGCACCTACGAGCAGCCGCTCTACCCGCACAGCCTCGAGGCCCGGCTGCTCGGCGGCCTCGGCATCGTCGGCTTCCTCCTCTTCGCCGTGTTCGCGGCGGCCGCGCTGTGGCTGACCGGGCGCGCGGCGCGCGCGCGGTCCGAGACGGCCGTGCTCGGCCTCGCAGGGCTGGCGATGCTCGTCTACTGGCTCGCGCACGGCAGCGTCGACTGGCTGTGGGAGTTCCCCGGCGTCACCGGGCCGGTCGTCGCGGCCGTCGCCTGCATCGCCGCGCGCGAGGCGTCCACGGCTTCTGCCACGGCGGGGCGCCGGTCGACAGTCGGCCTCGCCTGCGCGGCCGTCGCGGCGGCGGTCGTGCTCGCGCCTTCGTGGATCGCTGCGCGCGACATCGCGTCTGCGCTCGCCGTCTGGCACACGCAGCTCTCGACGGCGTACGCGGACCTGCACCAGGCCGCGGCGCTCAATCCCGTCACCGACGAGCCGTACGTCGTCGCGGGGACGATCGCGGAGCGCCGGCTCGACTGGCCGCGGGCGCGGCGTCAGTTCCAGCTCGCGCTCGACCGCGTCGACGAGAACTGGTACTCGCACATGGAGCTCGGCATCGCGCTCGCGAAGCTGGGCGACGACGCCGGCGCGCGCCGTCAGCTCGACCGCGCGCACCTTCTCGACCCGCGCGAGACGCTCGTGACGGAGGCGCTCGGCGACCTCGCCGCGCATCGCCCGATCAACCCGCGCGCGCTCGACCGGGAGATCATCGCGCGCACGCCGCCGGCCGCGGCGCGCTGAGCGTCTAGCGCGGCCGGCGGAGCGGCCGGTGCTTCGTGTCGACGGCGACGAGCCCGCCCGCGCGGCTGATCGTGTGCACGCCGCGTGCTCCTAGCAGCGAGCCGTCCACGACCCGCACCGCGCGCTCGCGGTACTCCGTCGTCGTCAGCAGCTCGACCTCGTGGACGACGATCCCGCCGCCGTACTCGCGGCTTCCGTCCTGGCCCGGCCGGAGAAGGCGGCCGTCGGCCTCGACGAGCGCGCCCGCCGGGCGCGCGCCGCGCACCGTCGAGGTCACCGGGTTGCGGGGGTGCGACTCGTACGGCCCGCGCAGCGACGGCGAGAACCACACGTGGAGCTCGTCGTCGAACCCCGAACCCGGCGTTCCGGAGGCGTAGAACAGCCACCACAGCCCGCCGTGCCTCAGAAGCGTCGTGTCGTACGCCTCGACGCCGTCGAAGAGAACGGTGTCGCGCACCCAGCGGTCCGGAAACGACTCGCAGCGGTAGAGCACGACGTCGCGCGCCGCTGCGCTCTCCGGTACCAGGTACCAGTCGCCCTCGTGCTCGAACACGAACGGGTACGAGAGGTGAGATCCCGTCGCCAGGACCGGCACCGCCTCCCCCGTGGCCACGTCGACCGCCGAGATCGACGCGCGGCCGGCCTGCAGGTCGAAATCCTCCACGAACGCGAAGGTGCGGCCTCCCGCGTGCGCGAGGAACGGGTCGGCGTAGAAGCGCCCGGGCGGCGCGGGCAGCGGCCGGAGCGACTGCGGAATGGCGAACGGGTCCGAGGGATCGGCCTCGCCGACCGCGACGCGCCAGTCGATCGTCGTGGTCCGCGACCGCACGAGCGACGCGGCTCCGGCGACCGCGAAGCGCAAGGCCGACGCCGGCGTGGGTCGTGCCGGCGCCGCGGCCTGCGGCGGCGGCTCGTCCGGGGGCGCCTCTCCGAGCGACCGCAGCGCCCGACCGAGGAGCGCCGCGGTGCGCGAGATGGCCGTCGCGCTGCTCGCCCGCGCCGAGAACCGCGCCAGCTTCACGGTGCTCTCCGCCGCCGTCCAGGTCCTGCCGTCGCGCCGGGCGACGATCGCGATCCGAAGCGTCGGCTCGCGCGCGACGAGGATCCGCCACAGCGCGCGCTCGCCGAGCTCGGGAGGATCGAGTCGCAGCACCGTCGTACCCGCGGCCGGCTCCAGCCCTCCCGTCGTCAGGTCGACGACGACGTCGGCGCCCGCTGGAATCTGGTGCGCGATCTCGACCTCGTGCTCCCGCCGCAGCGCCTTGATCGCCGCGGCGCGCCACCCGCTCGTCTCGCCGACGACGACCGTCATGCCTGCTCGACGACGAGCGCGGCGAGCCGCCGCATCGCCTCCACGCGCGTCGGCACCGCTTCCGCGTACGCGCGCGCCGCGCGTCCGAGACGGATCCGCTCGTCGTGCGTCAGCGTCGTGAGGGCGCTCGCGATCGCGGCGGCGTCACCCGGCGGGACGACGACGCCCGCGTCCGCACGCTCGACGAGGGCCGCGGCGGACCCCTCGCCCGCGTAGACGATCGGCCGGCCGGCCGCCATGTACTCGAGGAGCTTCGACGGCGCGGCCGTCACGGCATGCAGCTCGCTTCGCTGGAGCTGTGCGAAGAGCACGTCGCTTCGCCGGTAGAGGCGAACGAGCTCGTCTCGCGGCACGTACCCGGTGAAGGCGACGTTTCCGATCCCGCGCGCACGCGCCTCCGCCTCGAGCGGTGCGCGGCGCGGGCCGTCGCCGGCGACCGTGATCTCGAGCTCCGGCGCCCGCTCCGCCAGGTCGAGCAGGACCTCGAGCCCCTGCGCGTGCCCGACGAGGCCTGCGTAGAGCAGGCGCAGCCGGTCGGCGGACGCGGAGGGCGCCGGATCGAGCGCGCGCAGAAGCGCCTCGTCGATCCCGTTCGGGACGACCTCCACGCGGTGCCCACGCAGGCGCGCGCGGATCGCGGCGCCCAGCCCGTCGTTCGCGCAGGTGAGCAGGTCGACGTGGCGCGCCGTCGACCACATGACGCGCGCGAGCACGCCGATCCCCACCCGCGCCGCGGGGCTGGTGACGACGTCTCCGTCCTTGCCGTACTCCCACGTCAGATCGCGCAGGTCCCAGACGACGCGCGCACGCCGAACCCGCGCGGCCGCGAGCGCCGCCGGGCCGAGGAACATGCTCGGCGAGGACGCGACGACGACGTCGGGAGGCACTCGCGCCGCCGCCCGCGCGACCCGCGCCGCCAGCGCGGCCTCGGCCACGGCGCGAGCAGCCCACGAGCCTCGCCGCCCGCCCATCGGCGGGACGCGTACGAGCCGCACGCCCGCGGGCAGCACCGGCGCCGGCGCGTCCGCGTACGCGGCCGGGTCCGGGTACGTCGGCTCCGGCGCGGAGACGGTCACGTCGGCGACCTCGGCGAGCGCCGCGACCATCGCAGCGACGCGGTTCGCGCCGGCGAACGTCTCGGGTGGGAAGAACTGCGTGAGGACGGCGACCTTCATCGCGTGGCGCAGATCAGCGCGCGCAGCTCCTCCCCCACCCGCGCCACGTCGAACGCCGCCCGCACGTGCGCTCGAGCGCCCGCAGCGAGCCGCGCACGCAGGTCGGGGTCGCCGCCGACCCGCCGCAGCGCGGCAGCGAGCGCCGGCTCGTCGCCGGCCGCCACGAGCACGCCCGCTCCTTCCACGACCAGCTCCGAGGTCGCGCCGCTGTCGGTCGCGACCGCCGGGAGGCCGGCCGCCATCGCCTCCATCAAAGACACGGGAATGCCTTCGTGCTCCGTCTCGCCCGCGGTGCTCGCGAGCACCGCCGCGTCCCAGTCGCCGCGGCGCAGGCGGGAGAGCAGCGCATCGTGGTCGACGAACCCGGTGAACGTCACCCGCGTGTCGACGCCGAGCGAGCGCGCGAGGTCGCGGAGCGTCGGCTCGAGCGGCCCCTCGCCGACGAGCTCGAGCGTCGCCTCGGTTCCCTCGACCGCGCGTGCGAACGCCCTGAGCAGCCCTTCGTGGTTCTTCACGCGGACGAGCGCGGCGACACAGACGAACCGGCACGCGCCTGAACGCGGTCGCGGCGGTTCTCCCTCCGGCACCTCGACGCCCATGTGCACGACGTGCGGCTCCGCCGACGGCACGAGCCGCCTGACGTCGACGGCCGCGCGCTCGCTGATCACCCGCGTGAACGCCGCCGACCGCACCTTGTCGGCGAGCAGGTTGTTCTCGTAGATGTCCCACCGGTGGAGCGTGATGCTCCACGGAATGCCGACGGTCTCGGCGGCGGTCATGGCGAGGGTGGAGCTCGTGCTGCCCCAGTGCGCGTGCACGTGGTCCGCCTCGCGCTCGCGCAGGAGCCCGGCGAGCGCGCCGGCGCGCGAGAGCACGAGCGCGTTCTTCGCACGCGTCGCCGCCGATTGGGGCCGGCGAAGGACTCCGAGCGTCCGCCGGCGGAGCGCGCGGTCCCTGCTCAGCCCCCGGGCGGTGACGGCGGCAGCGGCGCTCCACGACGGCGCGACGGTGCGCTCGACAATGGCCGTCGCGTCGTGGTGCCGGAGGCCGCCCGTCGGGAGCGCCGGAAAGATCGTGACCGTCCATCCGGCGGAGAGGTGGCTCTCGACCTCGGCGGCGAGAAAGCCCTCCCCCGGACCGAACGGAAACCGGGACGTCACGTAGACGAGCTGCACGGAGACGTCCTAGCGGAGGGGGCGGACGGGCGCGGGCGCCGGCCGCAGCGTCGCGGCGCGCGGCGCTGCTCGAGGAGGCACACGCGCGGCCGCGGCGGCGTACGCGAGCAGCAACGCAATCACGAGCCAGAGCTGCTTCTCGTACTGCGCAGTCAGGAACACGAATGCAACCAGCATCCCGACGCTCCCGACGACGATCGCGCGGCCGAGCGCCTCGGTGCTGCCCGACGAGCGCGTGGCGGCGCGGTAGCACGCGCGCAGCGCGATCCAGAGGATCGCGAGGAAGAGCCCCAGGCCGACGAGCCCGAGCTCGGTCGCGACGTGCAGGTACGTGTTGTGCACGGGCTGCTGGACCTGCACGACGAGGTCGGCGCGCGGCAGGTTCCGGTTGAAGTTGACGGCGTACTGCTGCTCGACGACGGTGAAGTTGCCGGCGCCGATGCCGTTGACCGGATGCTGCTCGAACGCCTTGGCCGCGACGGCCCACAGGTCGGTCCGCCCCGAGCCGTCGTTGGCCGTGAACGAGGTGATGCGGCTGAACGACTGCGGCGGAGCGAACAGCAGGAGGTAGACGGCGGCGAACGCCCCCACCAGCGAGAGCACCAGCACCACCTGCCGCCGGAACCGGCCCGCGGCCACGACCGAGCCGACCGCCGCGACGCCGAGCGCGATCACTCCGCCGCGGGACTGCGTGAGGAAGATCCCGATCGTGGAGACGCCGCCGGCCGCGCCGATCGCGACCTTCATCAGCCGCGACGAGCTCGTCAGCGCGAGGAACAGCGAGAGCACGACGGCCGGCACCAGGACCGCCGCGAGATAGTTCGGATCGAGGATCCCGCCGCTCAGGCGCCCGCTCGCAGCGATCACCGCGTCCGTCTTCGTCAGCCCAGCCATGCCCCCGACCGCCGCGGCGGCGGCGCCGGCAACGAACGCGTAGCAGACGACGCGCAGCGCCTCGACCGTGCGGACGACCGACGCGACGACGAGCACGAGCAGCGGGCCCTGCGCGATCCGGAGCGTCGACGTGAGCGCCGAGTGCGGGTCGCTCGCCCAGAGGGTCGAGGCGATGCCCCAGACGATGAACGCGGCCGACAGGATCGTGAAGCGCCGCACCTCGTCCGACCACGGCCGCGGCTCGACGACCCGCTCGTGGTAGAGCCAGCCGAGGACCAGCACCGCCCCGGCGCCCTTCTCGATCGAGACCGTCGCGCCGATGCCCGAGATCTGGCTGAGGAACGTCAGCACGACGAACAGCGTCACGGCGCTGACCGGCGAGACGAGCGCGACGGCCAGGTAGGCGAGCCCGAAGACCGCCCCGACCGCATAGAGCGGGTGCGGCAGGACGCCGGTGACCATGCCGACGACCCCGCACGCCGCGAAGAGCACCAGCGGCGACACGGCGCGGTCGAGCCGAGCCGCGCCCGCGGTCATCTCGAGCGCTTCGCGCGGGCGAGGGCGCGCTCGCGCGCCGTCTGCTCTCTCCGAGGCCGTGCCGTCCGCAGCTCCACCGGCACCGGCATCGACGAGCCGTGCATCGTGAAGTCGGGTGGCTGCCGCGTCGTGACGACGAGGCCGCCGGGGGTGACGCCGTACTGCAGCAGCGACTCCCTGAGCCCGTCGAAGCGGTTGCGCCGGGTGTGGCCGAGCCGGACGGCGATCAGCGTCAGGTCCGCGGCCGAGGCGAGGAGAAGCGGCTCCGACACCTCGGTCGCCGGCGCCGAGTCGACGACCACGACGTCCGCCTCCTGGCGGAGCCGGTCGAAGAGCTGCTCCACCCGCTCGGCGTCGAGCTGGTCGATCTGCGCCATGTTGGCGAGCGACGGGAGCATCACGTGCAGGTTGTCGTAGCCCGGGACGGCCTGCGTGGCCGCCGCGATATTGCCGCGCACGAACGCCGCGCCGAAGCCGTCGCGCGGCGGCGCGATCCGGAAGATGCTCGCCAGCATCGGGCGGCGGAAGTCGCCGTCGACCAGCAGCACCTGCGAGCCCTGCGCGGCGAGCGTGATCGCGAGGTTCACGGCGGTCAGCGTCTTGCCCTCGCCGGCGGCCGCGCTCGTCACGACGACGACGCGCCCGCCCTCGCGCGTCGGCAGGCGCATGATGTTCGTCCTGAGGGTGCGGTAGGCCTCCCACGCGGCCGGCGGCAGGTTGTCGCGGCCGCTGAGGTAGCTCTGCAGCACCGACTCGGACATGCGCGGCACGCGCGCGAGCACGGGGATCCGGTCCTTGAGCAGCAGCTCGTCCTCGCGCCTGATCTTGCCGCCGACGCTGTCGTACAGCACCGCGACCCCGAACCCGAGCAGGAGCCCGGCGAGCGCCGTCGCGATCACGACGAGGCTCTTCGACGGCTTGTCGGGCGTCGTCGGGATCTCAGCGCGGTTGAGGATCTCGACGCTCGGGTCCGGCAGGCCGAGCAGCGACCGGAGCGAAGCGAGGCGCGTCTGCAGCGCCGCGATGGCGACCGAGTTCTTGTCGCTGCTGCGCGTGACCTGCGTCTGCAGCCGGTTGATCACGGCGGTGGCCGCAGCCTGCACCTGCTGCGTCCGCCGCGCGATCGTCGCATCGGCGAACGCGTCGGAGAGCTGCGCCGCGAACTTCGGCGACCCGGCCTTCGCCTGGATCGAGACGATGCTCGTCTGGCTGAGCGGCGTGACCGTGATCGACCGCAGCAGCGAGTCCGGCGACTGGCGCAGATGGAGCCGCTGCTTCACGACCTGCGCGGTCGCGGCGGTGTCGACGTACCGTGCGAGCGTGAGGACGTTCGACGTCGGGTCGGACGACGTGTTCAGGAAGACCGGGATCCCGAGATACGTCTGGTTGGTGTTGTCGACCGGCTGGATGTAGAGGTCCGTCTCCGCCTTGTACGACGTGGGGACGATCTGCCGGCCGATGAGGCCGCCGAAGACGCAGATGATCACCGTCGCCGCGACGAGCTTCCACTGCTCCCGCAGGATGCGGAGGTAGTTCGTGGATGCCGAGGCGGCGCCCGGCTCGGTCCGCACGTCGCTCATAGACGACGTATCGGTCGCGAGGCAGAGACCTTGAGGAGATTCTCGAGCCGAGCGGCGGCCGGCGACCGGGACGCGAACGGGATCGGGTGGCGCGGCACCACCAGCCTGTACGCCACCTTGTGGAGGAACGCGCGACCCGCGAGCACGCGCCGCCCCTCGTAGGCCGTGAAGCGGTCTGCTAGCTCCAGGAACACCGGCTCACCATAGAGGTCGTGCAGGGCGCGTAGCTGGCTGACGTGCAGGTGGTGGTAGAACGAGCTCGCCACGTTGGTCGGCGGCTCGGGATAGAGATCGTAACGCGACCACCAGCCGAGGTCGTACCGCGGGACGAGCCGCGTCAGCCCGGCGAGGAGCTCGCGGTGCAGCGCTTTCGCGTCCGCGTCGCCGAGCGTCTCGGCCACGTCGCGGACGCCCCAGAGCGCGAACACGCCTCCGTTGAAGACGTGGGACGAGGGGACCGTCGGGTACTCCTCGCCGAACAGGCCGCCGCCGTCCACCGCGGCCACGACGCCGCCCTCGTCCACTGCCCGCAGGAACGGCCGGATCGCGCGCAGCGCCGTCTCGGCGTAGCGGTCGTCGCCCGTCTCGGCGTGCACGCGCAGGAGCAGGCTCGCCGCCTGGCCCTGCGGCATCGCCGAGAGCCACGGCGCGCGCAGCTCGACGCGGTAGGTGAACCCGAAGGTGTGCTGCCAGCCGCCGTCGTGCGGGTCGCCCTCGTCGCGCCGCTGCGTCTCTACGAGGTGGTCGCACGCTCGCCGGGCGAGCTCGAACGACTCCGCGTCGCCCTCCGCGACGAACGTCTCGAAGTAGCCGAGGCCGAGCTGGGCCAGCGGGACGAACCCCGTTCCGGGCCGCAGCCAGTCGGGCGGCCAGCCGTCCTCCGATAGGGTCTTGGGACGGAAGTCGATGTAGTAGCCCCGCAGGCGGGAATGGTCGACGTGCTGGCCCGGCCACAGACGCAGACGTCGGGAGCTGCTGAAGAAGCCGGCATCCACGACTCGCGCCGACAGTAGCACCCGTCTCGTACAGCAGCCCCTATGGACGCGGCCAGGAAGATCCACGTGCTGACGATGGTCGACCGGGTCGTGGGCGGCGGCGGCGGCGAGACGGTCGCGGCGCGGATCGCCGTCAACCTCGACGCGGGCCGCTTCGCGCGCACGCTCTGCGTCACGCGCCCGTCGGCCGGCGAGGAGCTCGAGCGCGTGCGCGCGGCCGGCGTGCAGGTCGTCGAGCTCGACCGTGGCGGGAGGCTCGCGCTCGGAGCATGGCGGAAGCTCGCGCGGTACCTCCGCGAGCACCCGATCGACATCCTGCACAGCCACAAGTTCGGCTCGAACGTGTGGGCGGCCGTCACGAAGCCGCTCCTCCCGGTGCCGCGCCTCGTCACGCACGAGCACTCGTGGGCCTTCAGCGGCGACCGCGCACGCCTGCTGCTCGACCGCCACGTCGTCTCGCGCGCCGCCGACCGGATGGTGGCGGTCTCGGACGAGGACGCGCGGCGGATGGTCGAGGTCGTCGGCATTCCCGAGTCGAAGGTGACGGTCGTTCCGAACGGCGTCGACATCCCGCCGCCGGCCGACCCGCGCAAGCTGCGGCGCGAGCTCGGGCTGCCGGACGGGACGACGGTGATCGGCTTCGTCGGCAGCCTGCGACCCGAGAAGCGCGTCGACCTGATCGTGGACGCGTTCGCGCAGGTCAGAACGGCGCGTGGCGACGTTCACCTCGTGCTGGTCGGCGCCGGCCCCGAGGAGCCCGCGCTGCGTGCGCGTGCCGAGCGGCACGGTGCGGCCGACGCGATCACGTTCGCCGGCTTCCGCGCCGACGCGACCGATCTCGCTGCCGGGTTCGACGTCGCGGTGCTCGCGTCCGACCGCGAGGGCGTCCCGCTCTCGCTGCTCGAGTACATGGCGCTCGGGCGCGCGATCGTCGCGACGCGCGTCGGCGGCATCCCGGCGACGGCACGCGACGGCGAGCACGCGCTGCTCGTCCCACCCGGAGATGCCGGCGCTCTGGCGGGCGCGCTCCGCCGCCTCGTCGACGAGCCGGCCGAGCGGGCGCGCCTCGGGGAGGCCGCGCGCGCGCGCCAGGAAGCGGACTACAGCTTCGCCGGGATGATGCGCCGGATCGAGCGGCTCTACGCGGACGTGCTCGAGGGCTGAAGGTGCGCGGGGCCGGCGTCGTGAGGATGGTCGGAGCGAGCGCCGCGCTCGGCAGCCGGCTGCCGGACCGCCTGCGGCTCGCGTGGTTCTACGTGCGGTGCGCGCTGTCCGTCGTCCTGCGGGTCCCCCGGCCGTCGCCGACGACGGCGGTCGTGCGCGGCCTCGAGCGCCGGGTCGTGATCGGAGACGGCGGCGAGCTGGCGGTCCTACGCCACGTCGTCGCGGAGCGGGCGTACGTCCCGGACGCGCGCGACCCCTCGGTGATCGTCGACGCGGGCGCGAACGCCGGCTTCGCCACTCTCTACTTCAAGCACCGCTACCCCGACGCGCGCGTGATCGCCGTCGAGGCGGATCCGCGCACGTACGCGCGGCTCGTGGAGAACGTCGAGGGGGTGCCGGGAGTCGAGACCTACCATGCCGCCGTCGCGGGATCGAGCGGGACGATGTCCTTCTTCTGCTCGACGGACTCGAGCATCTGCTCGTCGCTGACGCGCAGGTCGGACACCGACGAGGAGGTGACCGTCAACGCGATGACGCTCGAGACGCTCCTCGAGGCCGCGGGCGTCGAACGGGTCGACCTGCTCAAGCTCGACGTCGAGGGCGCGGAGGCCGACGTGCTGCCGACGGCGCCGCTCGACCGGATCGACGAGATCATCGCCGAGCTGCACTACGACGACCCGCGCGTGACGGCGGCCTCGATCCGCGGGCTGCTGGAGCCGCAGTTCGACGTCGAGATCGACGACGACCCCGGGGCGCCGTTCGGCGTCATGCACGCGAGACGCGTGACGCAACACCGGTAGACCCGAGGCGACGCCGCACGCGTCGTACGTCGTCGGGGCGCAGCGCGCCGGTGGCGAGCGCCGCCAGCCCGTAGGCACCGACCGCGCAGACCGCGCCGGCCGCGACCGTGACGCCGCGCGGGTGCGTTCCGAACGCCACGAGCACGAGCCCCATCGCCGCGACTGCCGGAGCGACGCGTGCCAGCACGCCGGCGAACACCTGCCACCGGACCCCGAGCATCCGCGCGCAGATCACCGCATGTCCCGGTGCGTAGAGCGCGAACGCGACGCCGGAGGACACCGCACCGCCGACCACGCCGACGGTCGGCAGGAGGGCGACGTCGAGCACGACGTTGACGACGACGGTCGCGAGCGCGATCGGGATCCGCCGCCGCGCCTGGCCGAGGTAGTTCGCGGCGACGGAGAAGAAGAGGCCGAACCCGCTCAGGAACACGTACAAGGCGAACGCGCGCAGGACCGGGACGGAGCGGGAGTACGTCGCCCCGCCGAGCGCCACGTCGACGATCGGCGCGGGCCAAACGAGGAGGGGCGCGACGAGCAGCCCCTGCCACAGCGCGATCAGGCGCGTCGCCTCCACGAACGGGAGCCGGCGGTCGAGCTCCTCCCCCGACGCCGGCGCCGCGAGACGCGGCGCTACGGCCGTCACGATCGCCGTCACGGGCAGGATCAGGAGCGTGAGGATCCGGAAGGGGGCGACGTAGAGGCCGGTGGCCGTGGTCGAGATGATCACGCCGATCAGCAGCACGTCGACCTGTGCGAACAGCGCATAGGTGCTGTCGACGATCACGACTGCGCCGCCGTACCGGAGCAGCCTGCGCGCCCACTCCCTCCGCACCGGCCGCACGTCGAGAGCTCGCGCGCCGAGCAGCTGCACGAGCGTCAGCACGGCGATCAGCGCTCCGATCGTGAAGCCGATGCTGCGTCCCACGGCGGCGGCGGTGGCGCCGCCGAACACGACGACGAGCACGATCACCGCGGTCGTCTCGACCGCGTTCTCGCCGAGCAGCACGCGGACGTTCCGGTCAACGCGCCCGAGCGCGTTGAAGGCCCCGCCCAGGAGCGTCATCACCGACTGCGCGAACGCTGCGATCGCGAGCATGCGGAGCGGCCACGCGAGCTCGGGCTTTCCCCACGCAGACGAGATCGGCCCCGCGACGAGCCCGAGCACCGCGCAGACGACGCCGGTGGTGAAGATCTTCAGCCGCAGGCTCGTGGCGACGATCGTCGAGACCTCGCCGCGGTCGAGGTGGTGCTCGGCCACGAATCTTGCCGTGCTCTGGATCAGCCCGACGTCGGCCGGCAGCAGCACGAGCCCGGTGATCGCGGTCGCCAGCCCGAGCGCGCCGTACTGGTGCACGGACAGCGCCCGCACGAGGAACAGCGTCACGGCGGCCGCGAACGCCGAGCTTCCGACCTGCGCGAGCAGCGCGAAGAGCGCGTTCGCGCTCATGCTGCGGCGCCCGGAGACCGCGGCCACGGGGGCGAGCTCGCCCGTGGGGTCTCCGCCGGCGGCCACGATTGGGGCCGAGGCTAGCAACGGCCTCCGACGGTGACGGCTCGGCCTAATGTGCGACGGCGCCGAGGTCGGCGGTGGTGCGCGCCGTGCCGTAGAAGTCCGTCGCGGGCGTGTAGGCGGGGTCGCCGGCGGACACGGCGGCGGACGTGCCGGCCGGGCGGTAGTTCGCGTTCGCCGGGTCGGACCACTGCGGGTCGCTCCCGAGGATGTCCGCCCCGTACGTCAGCCCCGGCGGCTGCGGCGACATCCGCAGCGCGACCTGCTCGTTGAAGAAGAGGTTGTGGTCCTCGACGTTCCCGGTCGCTCCGGTCCCGGCGGCCATGTAGTAGTAGATGCCGTAGTAGCTCCCGGAGCCGACGTTGTTCTTGATCACCACGTTCTTCGGGAACTCCGTCGGCACGCTCGAACTGATCTCGATGCTCGCCGGGTAGTACGACGTCGAGAAGGTGATCGCCTCCTGGTTCTGCGGCGGCGGCCCGGCTGTGCCCCAGCCGTCGAGGGTGTTGTTCACGACGAAGGTGTTCCACGGCGCGTTGTGGAGCGCGATGTTGAAGTCGAACGAGTGCGCGATCACGTTGTTCGCGATCAGCCCGCCGTCCACGCCGGGCGTCTGCCCCTGGTCGGTCCCGCCGAAGTAGATCCCGCTGTCGTGGCCGAGCGGCGCGTCGGAGCGTGTCGGGTCGTTGGGCGCGCACGTGTAGCACCCGGTGTTGTGGATGTAGTTGCCGATCACCTGCACGTTGGACGACGAGACGTGGTGCGTCCCGTCCGAGCCGACGTAGACGCCCTGGCTCAGCGAGTTCCTGATCTCGAGGCCCGAGACCTCGTAGTTGTGGACGCCGATCAGCGCGACGCCGTCGTTCCCGGGATGCACGACGGGATACGCCTGGTCGAGCACGATGCCCGGCTGGCCGTTCACGAACGTGCCGTGGATACGTACGTTGGCGGCGTAGTTGCCCGAGATCAGCTCCGAGTTGATGAGGACGCGCTCGCCGGGATAGTTCGTGATCGTGAGCGGTGACGTGTCCGGCCAGAGACCCTGCACGTAGAGGTACTGCGAGGTGTACGGCGTCGACGACCCGGGGCCGGACGACGTGATGACCGAGCCGGCGGCACGGATGTAGATCGTCGGGCCGGGAGCGCCGCCCGAGGCCGTCTGGCCGACGACGTCGAGGGCGTGCTGGATCGTCCGCCACGGCGTCGCGGCCGACTGCGCCTGCGCCGCAGAGTACGAGTCCGAACCGTTGGCGCCGTCGACGTAATAGGACGGGCCCGTGGACGCGGGGAGCGGCGCCGGGAGCGCGCTCCCGAGGCTGCTCGACGGCGGTGCGGGCGTCGTGGTAGTCGTCGGCGTCGTCGTGGTCGTCGGGGTGGTGGTGGTCGTCGGCGTCGTCGTCGTGGTCGTGGTGGTCGTCTCGTCGTGCCGCCGGCGGCGGTGTTGGGCGCTCGCGAGGACCCGCTGGGCGAACGTCATGCGGTCGATCAGGTACGTCGCACGCTGCCGCCGACGGCCAACCACCTGTACGACGACGGAGGCGGCGCGCGGCGGCGTCGTGAAGCTGACGGTGTACGGGGCGAACCGCCGGCGCCGCGGCCTGAACGCCCGGCCGTTGCCCGCCAGGTGCGCGAAGCCGATCGCGCTGCCGCGCGCGTTGTGGAGGCCGACGCGCAGCCGGAGCAGGCCCGTGCCGCGGATCCAGGTCGTCACGGTGTACCGCGACCGCGGCCTCACCCTGACTCCCCGTCCGGCCGCGTCGAACGCGGCGCCGCCGTGGGCCGTCCGCCGCGTCACGACGACGCGGACGGCGAGCCGCCGCAGGCGCACGCGCTCGACTCTCGTCCCGCTCCCGTACGCGTACCACCCCGGAGACGTCGCCGTGACGTGCGCCACGACGGTCGAGCGGAGCACCGCGCGCGCGGCGTCCGGTCGCGAGGTCGGCGCGGCCACGATCGCGCTCGCGAAGCCGGCGAGGCCGACGAGGCAGGCGGCGCCCGTGGCGGCGACGGAGAGGCGAAACTCACGCAGGCAAGGGAGCCGGCGGCGGCGTCTCATGCTCCTTCTGTCGGAGCGCGGCGGACGCCGTTGACCCCCTCGAACGAGGGATCGTCGAGCTTGTTACTCCGGAGGCTGCCCCGTCGGGCCGAAGCCGCGGCAGCGCGCAGGCCGCCTCGTCACGTTCCCCTTCGCGAGGTGGAACCCGACCGGGGGTGCGACGCCGCCGTGCACGTCGTACTCCGGGTTGGCGTTGCTCGCCCACAGGCAGTTGTCCGTGACGACGTTCCCCACGCCGACGGGCGTCCCCGGCGGGTACCAGCTCTCGACGTTCCAGCGGTTGCGCGAGTTGCTGATGATGTTCCCGACGACGAGGTTGTCGCGCGAGCTCATCGACGCCCTGCCGCTGAAGATGATCCCGGAGCCGTTGTCGTCGATCAGGTTGTGCGTGATCAGGACGTGACGCGCGTTCGGGTAGAGCTGGATCCCGCGGTCGCCGTTCCGGTAGATCCAGTTGTCGCGGATGACGGTCCAGCCTCCGGTGGCAACGACGTAGATGCCGTGGTTGTGGTTGTCGGAGATCCCGCAGTCGTGGATGCGGCTGTTCTCGATCGTGGTGTCGACCGCGTAGCCGTACCTCGTCACCTGGCCGAGCGAGAAGCAGATCCCTCCCCCGCTCGTGCCGGCACCGGCGTGGTAGTTCGTGACGTCGACGCGCCGCCAGACCGAGTGGTCGCCGTCCACGATCGGGCTCGGGAGGTTCCACTCGTTGCGGCCGTCGAGGCGGAGGTCCTCGAACGTCCAGTAGTTCGCTGCGTTGGTGAGCCAGATCGCGCCGTGGATCGTCGCCGGGTGGAGGCGGCTCGCGCTGCGAAGCGTGATCCGCGCCGTCGCGCTCCCCGAGCGGCGGATGATCAGCCGGCGCGCATCGTAGTCGCCGGCGGCGAGGCACACCGTCGAGCCCGGAGCAGCGCCGTTGACGGCGCGGCTCAGCCCGTACCCGGGCGCCACCAGCTCGGAGCAGCCGCGCGGAAGCCTGGGAGGCGGCGCGGGGACGGTGCGGGTTGCGCGGTGCGGCCCCGACCCGCAGGCGGCGGCGCCGAGCAACGCGGCGAGTGCGACGAGGAACGCGAGAGCATGGGTGCGCCGCACGCCGCGAGAGTACCCGCGGCCGCTCTCACCGAGGCACGCGGCGGCGCGCTGTGCGCGCGTTCCGCGCAAGCTGCGTCGCGACGCGGACCGGGAAGCGCACCTTCAAGCGCTGGCGCGCTGGATCCTCGTCGCGCCACAGCCCCGTGCGCGGGATGCGGAACGGGTCGAAGCGAAGCGAGGTCCCCGGCGCCGCGAACGCACCTGCGTAGCCCGCGGCCCTCGTCGCCGCGCGGACGCGCCCGTCCTCCTCGCCGAACGGGTAGGCGAGGAAGCGAGCCGGCCGGCCGACGTGGTCCTCGATCGCCCGGCGCGAGTCGCGCAGCTCGCCGTGCAGCTCCTCGTCCGAGAGTTGCGGCAGGTGCGCGTGCGACCGCGTGTGCGACCCGACCTCGATCAGCTCGTCGTCGGCGAGCTCGCGCAGCTCGTCCCACGTGAACGTGCGCAGCTCGTCTCGCGCACCGACGCGGTCGAGCTCCGGGATCGCGAGCGGCCGCCCCTCCGCGGCGTAGTCCGTGCAGACGAAGATCGTCGCGCACAGGCGCAGCCGCCGGAGCGTCGGCAGCGCGTTCCCGACGCTCGCGTAGGCGTCGTCGAAGGTCAGGTGCAGGAGCCTGCGGTCGCCCGGCCGCTCGAGGATCTGACGCGCAGACGCGCCGCGGTAGCCGGCGCCGACGAGGTCGGAGAGCTGTCGGTCGAAGTCGGCCACCCGCACAGCGAGCGCGTCGTCGAGGGCGTCGGAGACGGCGTGGTACATGAGCGTGAGCGACCTGACCACGCGCCTAATCCTCGCCCAGCAATCGGACCTCGAGCACGCGCGAGGCGTCGAACCCGTCGATCCTGAGCATCGCGCCCGCGGCGGCGGCCGCGGCACCGGCGGGCATCAGCCCGACGAGCTCCGAGCCGACGACCTCCGCGCCCCGCTCCTCCGCCTCCGCGGCGACCCGCTCGACGATGTCGTGCAGCGCGGATGCCTCCCAGTCCTCGACGTTCATCGAGACCTGCACGAGCCCGGCGCGAGGCAGGTCGAGCCCGAGCGCGCGCACGCCGGGAAAGCCGCCGCCCTTCTCGCGGACGCGCGCGGCGATCGCACGCGCCACGGCCACGTCGCCCCGCAGGTTGACGTTGAACGCGATCAGCGGGCGCCGCGCGCCGACGATCACGCCGCCGGCTCTCTCGTGGAGCCGCTTCGGCCCGAGGTCGGGCGCGAGCTCGCCTGCGTCGACCCGCCGCTGCAGCTCGGCGACACCGCCGCGCCGGTAGAAGGCCGGCCCACGCTCCGGCGGCGCGTAGAGGAACACGGGCAGGCCGAGCTCCCCCGCGATCCGGCCGCCGACGGCCGCGGCCGCCGCACGCGCGCGCTGGAGGTCAGCCGGACGGAGCGGGACGATCGGCACGACGTCGGCGGCGCCGATCCGCGGGTGCGCGCCGTGGTGCTCGCGGAGGTCGATCCGCTCGATCGCGACCCGCACGCCGGCGACGAGCGCCTCCCCGAGCTCGTCCTCCGACCCCACGAGCGTGAACACCGATCGGTTGTGGTCCTCGTCCGCGTGCACGTCGAGGAGACGCGCGTGCGCTTCCAGCGCGCTCGCGATCGCGTCGATCGTCCCCCGGTCGCGACCCTCGCTGAAGTTGGGCACGGACTCGAGCGGCAGCATGCTCCGAGGCTCTCACAGATCGGGGACTCGCCCTCAGTCTTCGGCCTGTGAGGGCCTCAATACTGTATGAGGCCGTGAAGGAGTACTACGACCTGCGCGCCGGCTACTACGACGACTGGTGGGTCGGCGCGGCGCGCGAGCGGCCCGGCTGGCAGGAGGAGCTCGACCAGGCGCTGGCGCGCGTTGCGCGGCTCCCGCCGGCGCGCACGCTCGACGTCGCCTGTGGAACCGGGTACCTCACGCAGCACCTCAGCGGCGAGGTCGTCGGCCTCGACCAGAGCGCGCGGATGCTCGCGGAGGCCAGGCGGCGCCTGCCGCACGCGGTGCTCGTGCAGGGCGACGCGCTCGCGCTCCCGTTCGCCGACGACGCGTTCGGGCGGATCTTTACGAGCTACTTCTACTGTCACCTCGTCGAGGAGGAGCGGGTGCGATTCCTCGGCGAGGCGCGGCGCGTCGCGCGCGAGCTCGTCGTGCTGGGGAGCCGCCACTTCGGCGACGAGCCGGCGTCGCGGTGGGAGGACCGCCCGCTCGCCGACGGCTCCACGTGGCCGGTCTACAAGCGCGTCTTCGAGCCGGACGCGCTCGCAGCGGAGCTCGGCGGCAGCGTTCTCCACGCGGGACGGTGGTTCGTCGTCGTGCGCGCACGGCGGCCGTGAAGCGCTATCGGTCGCTCGCGTCGATGAAGCGCGACCAGAGCCGCTGCCGCGCATGCGTCGAGGCCGGCTACCCGCTCGAGTCGCTGCCGGTCGTCGCGCCCGGCGACGCGCAGCGCGCGTACCTGTTCGGCCAGGCGCCGGGGATGGTCGAAGGCATCGAGCGGCGGCCGTGGCGAGGCCGCGCCGGCAAGACGCTCCGCCGCTGGCTCGACATGGACGAAGACGAGTTCTACGCGACGTTCCACTGCGCGTCCGTGACGCGCTGCTATCCCGGCCGCGCGCCTTCGGGACGCGGCGACCGGACGCCGACGCCCGAGGAGCAGCGGCTGTGCGAGCGCTGGCGCGACGCCGAGCTCCGCCTGCTGCGGCCGAGGCTGGTCGTCACCGTCGGCGGCCTCGCGGCGCGGCGGCTCCTGGGCGTCCGCAGCGTGACCGAGTGCGTCGGCGAGCGCTACCGCCTCGGCGACGCCGTCGCGTTCCCGCTTCCTCACCCGTCGGGCGCCTCCGGCTGGCTGAACGCACCGGAGAACCGGGCGCGTGTCGCGGTCGCCGTCGCCGCCATCAAGGAAGCGCTGGCTACTCTCGACTGATGGCCGACGCACCGCGCTACCGCAGGACGTTCCTTCGGTTGCTCGGGTTCCTGCGTCCGTACAAGCTCTCGATGGCGGTCTCCGTCGTGCTGGCCGTCGGGTCGCAGGCGACGACGCTCGTCGCGGCCTACCTCACGGGGTCCGTCGCGCCCGCGCTCCGGCACGGCGAGCGCCATCGCCTGCCGTGGCTCGTCGGCGAGATCGTCGCGCTCGGCGCGCTGCGCGCGGGCCTGATGGTCGGCAGGCGGCTGATCGCGGGGCGGCAGGCGCTCGGCGTCGAGCTCGACATGAGGACCAGCATGTACGCGAAGCTCCTCCGCCTCTCGTTCGGCTTCTACGACCGCCATCAGACGGGACAGCTGATGAGCCGTGCGACCGTCGATCTGCAAGGCGTCCGCTTCTTCCTCGGCTACGGCCTCATCTTCTTCTTCCAGAACCTGTTCACGATCGTCGGGGTCGCGATCGTCGTGTTCCTCATCTCGTGGAAGCTGGCGCTGGTCTCGCTCGCGATCGCGCCGTTCCTCGTCGTCGTCGCGTACCGCTACAGCCATGTCTCTCACCCGCTCCTCCGTGACGTACAGCAGAAGATGGCGGACGTCGCCACGGTTGCCGAGGAGAACATCGTCGGTGTGCACGTCGTCAAGTCGTTCGCGCAGGAGGCGGCGGAGCAGCGGAAGTTCGAGCGCCGGTCGGAGCAGGTCTTCGGCCTGTCGGTGCGGGCGAACCGCCAGCGCGCGTTCTACATCCCGATTCTCAGCTTCCTGCCGCTGCTCGCGCAGGCCGCGATCCTGCTGCTGGGCGGCCGGATGGTCGCGCACGGGTCGCTGTCGGTCGCGAGCTTCGTCCGCTTCAACCTCTACCTCGCGATGCTGATCACGCCGCTCCGGTCGCTCGGCATGTGGATCGGACAGGCGCAGCGCGCGACCGCGTCCGGCGAGCGGATCTTCCAGGTGATCGACGAGCCGGAGGACATCACGGACGCCGCCGACGCCGGCGAGCTGCCGCCGGGGCCGGGCGCCATCCGGTTCGAAGGCGTGACCTTCGGCTACGACCCGGCACGGCCCGTGCTGCGCGACGTCGACCTGGAGCTCGCTCCCGGCCGCGTCGTCGCGCTGATCGGCCATACCGGCGCCGGCAAGACGACGCTCGCGGCGCTCGTTCCGCGGTTCTACGACGTGCAGCAGGGCCGCGTGACCGTCGACGACGCAGACGTCCGCTCCGTGACCCTCACGTCGCTGCGGCGGGAGATCGGCGTGATCGCGCAGGATCCTTTCCTCTTCTCCGCGACCGTGCGGGAGAACATCGCGTTCGGCCGGCCCGACGCGACCGACGAGGAGGTCGAGCGGGCGGCGCGCCTCGCGCAGGCACACGAGTTCGTCGAGGCGCTGCCCGACGGCTACGGCACCGTGATCGGCGAGCGCGGGATCACGCTGTCCGGGGGGCAGCGCCAGCGCGTCGCGATCGCGCGTGCGCTCGTGGTCGACCCGCGGATCCTCATCCTCGACGACGCGACGGCGTCGGTGGACGCGACGACCGAGGCGAAGATCCGCCTCGGCCTGCGCGAGGCGATGCGCGGGCGGACGACGATCATCATCGCGCACCGCCTGTCGACGATCGCGCTCGCCGACGAGATCGTCGTGGTCGACGACGGGCGGATCGTCCTGCACGGCTCGCCGGAGGAGGCGCGTGCGAGCGACGTCTACCGCGAGATCGAGGAGCACGGGATGCTCGAGCGCGTCTTCGTGGAGGACGTCGCGTAGTGCGCGTTCACCAACCCGGGAGCCACCTGATGCGCGGCGGCCGCGCGGAGGTCGACGACTGGTCGTGGGCGCAGACGAAGCGGCGCCTGCGCGCGCTCTATCGCCTCGCGCGGCCGTACCGGCTGCGGACGCTCGCCGCCGTTGTGTCGCTGCTCGCGGCGACGGGCGTCGGCCTCGCCCCGCCCTACCTCGTCGGCCGCGCCGTCGACGAGGTCAACCACGGCTCGACGCGCACCCTCGTGAGCCTCGTCGTCCTGTTCGTGCTCGCGGGGGTGCTCGGGATCGTGGCGACGTACGCGCAGACCTACTTCACAGGCTGGACCGGCGAGCGGATGCTCGCCGACCTTCGCAACCAGCTCTTCCGGCACCTGCAGCGGCTCTCGCTGGGGTTCTTCGAGCGCAACCGCGCCGGCGTGATCATCAGCCGTCTCACGAACGACGTCGAGGCGCTCGACCAGCTCGTCACCGACGGCGTCACGTCGCTCGTGCAGAACACGTTGACGCTCGGCCTCTCCGCCGTCGTCCTCTTCCTGCTCGACTGGCGGCTGGCGCTCGCGACGGTCACGGTCGTGCCGGCGGTCGCGCTGGCGACGTCGTGGTTCCGAAAGCGGTCGGGCCGCGCGTATCGGAAGGTCCGAGAGACGCTCGGCATCGTGACGGCGACGCTCGCCGAGGACATCGCCGGGATGCGGGTGCTGCAGTCGTTCACGCGCGAGCGCTCGGCGCAGCAGAACTTCCGCAGCGTCAGCGACACCTACCGCAGCGCGAACATGCAGACGGTCGTCCTGAGCGGCACGTACTTCCCGGCCGTCGACTTCCTCTCGACCGTCGCGACGGGCGTCGTGCTCGGATACGGCGGCTGGCTCGCGTTCAACGGGCATTCGTCGATCGGGACGATCGTCGCGTTCCTGGGATACCTGACGAACTTCTTCGACCCGGTCCAGCAGCTCTCGCAGCTCTACAACACGTTCCTCTCTGCGGTCGCGGCACTCGACAAGATCACCGACCTCCTGGACGAGGAGCCGGAGGTCGTGGATCCGCCGGGCGCGGTCGCGCTCGACCGCATCGCAGGCCGGGTCGCGTTCGAGCGCGTGCGCTTCGCGTACGGGCGAGGCCCGGAGGTGCTGCACGGGATCGACCTGGACGTCCCGGCGGGAACGACCGTCGCCCTCGTGGGCCACACGGGCGCGGGCAAGTCCACCATCGCGAAGCTGCTCGCGCGCTTCTACGACCCGACCCACGGCCGCATCACGATCGACGGCGTCGACCTGCGCGACGTGACGCAGGAGTCGCTGCGGCGACAGCTCGGCATCGTCCCGCAGGAGGGCTTTCTCTTCGCCGGCACGGTGGTCGACAACGTCTCGTTCGGCAGGCGCGACGCGAGCCGCGACGAGGTTGTCGCGGCGGTCCATGCGGTCGGGGCGGACGAGTTCGTCGAGCGGCTCGAGGAGGGCTACGACACGCAGCTCGGCGAGCGCGGGTCGAGGCTGTCGCTCGGGCAGCGCCAGCTCGTCGCGTTCGCGCGCGCGCTGCTCGCCGATCCGCGCATCCTGATCCTCGACGAGGCGACGAGCTCCGTCGACATCGGCACGGAGCGGAAGATCGAGGCAGCCCTTCGCTGCCTCCTTTACGGCAGGACGGCGTTCATCATCGCGCACCGGCTGTCGACGATCCGCGACGCCGACCTGATCGTCGTCCTCGAGCACGGCCGCATCGTCGAGCAGGGGACGCACGAGGAGCTCCTGGCCCGACAGGGCCTCTACACGTCTCTGTACGGCGACTGGGCCGCCGACGCGGCCTAGCCGGCTACCGGGCGACGACGACCGGCAGCGAGTTGACGGCCTTGTCGTGCCAGGTCTGCTTGCGCGGGTCCCAGATCATCCAGAGGTAGCCGAGCAGGATCGCGAGGCCGGAGAAGATGGAGACGAGGGCGCGCCCGAACGCGCGGCCGTACCCGATCACCTCGCCGGAGTCCGCGTCGAGGACGCGGATCCCGAGCGCCGCGTCTCCGGGCGTCTGGCCGGTCGTCCCGTGGAAGTACGTGTAGTAGCCGAACGAGAACACGATCGCGATCAGCGCCCCGGCGGTTCCCAGCACGAGGCGGAGGATCTCGTTGACGACGCCGACGAGGATCCCGTCGATCAGGGCCGCGGCGAACCGCCGCCAGAAGCCCGCTGCCTCACGGTTCATTGCGGCATATCGTGTCATCCGTGCCGGACGGCGAACCGCAGCTGGACGACGAGACCGAGCAGCGGATCGACCAGCCCGTCTCGGAGGAGGCCGAGCGCGAGACGCGGATGTCCCCCGGGCAGGCGGTCGCGCAGATGCGGATCCGCGTTCCCGTCCGCGCGAACCGCAAGCTCCGGACGGTGATCGACAGGGTCAACCGCGACGACCAGCTCAAGGGGTGGTGGCACGTCGCGAACGTGAACGCCGTCGCACGGATGGAGATCAACGACCACTCGTGGGTGCACATCCAGATCGTCACGAACATCGCCCTGAAGCTCCTGCGCCAGCTCACGAAGCACGGCATCGAGCCGAACGTCGTGCGGGACTACGGCTACAGCCGCGACGACGCCGAGGTGGTCGTCGCCCTGACGGCGCTCACCCATTGCGTCGGGATGGCGGTGCATCGAACCGGCCACGAGGACTTCAGCCTGTTCCTGGCCGAGCCGAAGCTGCGGGAGCTGCTCCACGACCTCTACGACGAGCCCGACGTCACCGTCGTCGTCTCGGAGGTGTTGCAGGGGATCATCAGCCACCGCTCCGACGGCGAGCCACTCACGCTCGAGGCCGGGATCCTGCGCGTCGCCGACGCGCTCGACATGGAGCAGGGACGGTCGCGGATCGCGTTCGAGCGCGGGCGCGTCGGCATCCACTCGCTGTCGGCGGCCGCGATCGAGGAGGTGGCGATCTCGGACGGCGAGCGCAAGCCGATCCGCATCTCGATCACCATGAACAACTCGTCCGGGATCTATCAGGTCGACGGCCTGCTGAAGGCGAAGCTGCGCGGCTCGGGCCTCGAGCCGTACGTCGAGGTGCTGGCACACATCGACACCGAGGCGGAGAAGCGCCTCGTCCCGCTCTACGAGCTCGAGCTGTGACTCTCCTGCACGGCGCCTAGCGGTCGGCGCCGAGCGCGACGCGGAGTGGTTCGACCGCTTCGGGGACGAGGCGGTAGTAGGACCACGTGCCGCGCTTGCGCACGTCCACGAGGCCCGCCTCGCGGAGCACGCGGAGGTGATGCGAGATGGTCGGCTGCGACAGGTCGAAGGCCGACGTCAGGTCACAGACACACACCTCGTCCGCCATCGCCAGCCGGTTGACGATGCCGACGCGCGTCGGGTCGGCGAGCGCCTTGAAGCGAGCGGCCAGCCGGTCCGCCGCCTCCGCGGGAAGCGGCGGCGTTTCCGGGCTGCAGCAGATGGGCGCGATGACCTCGAACGTCTTCATCGATACCTGTCAATGTAGCATCCATCGACACCCGTCGATGAAAGGAGGCAAGCGTGCCAGGCGACTGCTGCGATTCCGGCTGCTGCGACAGCGGCTGCTGCGGCGGCGGCGACAGCTGCTGCTGACGCCTTTGCCGACCCGCCGGGCTCGAGCGCCCGGCGGGTCAGCTCCACGCCGTTGCGGAGGTGCGCACACGCAAGCGTGGCGGAGGAGGCCTCCGACCCAGGTCAGGTCTATGCGACGCCGAGCGATTCCGCCGAGAACGACCGCCCATACTGGCGGCATCTGCCCTGGGCGTAACGGCTCAGCCTCGAACCCCGAGAAGCGGCCGCCCCCTCTCGATTCTCGACCGTCATGTCCGGCGTTGGTGATCTTTCCGGGGGTTAGCCCGGAAGGAGACCGAGCTGGCCGAGGAAGTCCATCTGGTCGAAGAACAGGTGCTCGGACGTGATCGTGTCCCCGTCGGTGGCGTAGATGGCCGCCCACTGGAGCTGAACGGCGCGTCCTGTTGGCGGGATATCGCCGCCCGGGGTGGGGAGCACACCGTCATGGGTGCCGCTGAGAGTCCCTTCTGCCGCGGCCGCGGATCCGTCGCCGAGGAGCTGGTGGAGCTCGAGGCGGACGTCCGGGAATGCGTTCTGGAACACGCCGAAGAGCCGATGATGTCGTCGCGCCCGCTCACTTGCGCCGACAGGCGCCGTGAACTCGGCATCCGCGGCCCACGGGTCGGCGTCCCAGTGGCGACCGTTGAACGCTTCGATGTGCTTAAGGATCACGTCCTTCGCGTTCGACATTCATCTCTCCGATCGTCGTTGGGAGCGCCACCCTCTCACGGCGACGGCGGAAATGGAACCGCCGAGAAGCGGCGCGCTCCTCTCGATCCCCGTTCCGCCGTCGGGTCAGGCGTAAGCGACGCTCGCGCAAGCCATTGTCCCTAGCCGAGGCTCGGCGCGAGTCGTCCGTGGAATCGCACAAACCGACGCATCGGCGGCGAGACAAGCAGACCGAACTCAACGAGACCTACGACCCCGCCTGCGATCCAGGCCGCGCTCACATCGTGGCCACTGGCGTGAACGGCGTCGCTGACGACACCCACGGCGAAGATCAAGACGAACATCCACCACGCGATCCGACTCCGTCGCAGTAACAGCCCGAGCAGGATCAGCGTCACCGGTCCGGCGATCCACGCCATGTCATGTGCCCGCTGCCAGAACCACGGGTGTGACGCCGAGTAGACCAGCCCACCAACCACGAGCAGCGCGAAGGCAACGGGTACACGCCATTCCTCCGGTAGCCGAAGCGTCACGAACACAGGGTACGCCGGAATCGCTCAGGGTCGTTCCGGAACACTCGCGCAGGTGATCGTGCAAACACGGCGATAACGATCCTGCCTTACGCTCGGATCGTGAGTCGGCGAACGCTCGCGGCCATGGCGGTCGTATTGAGCGCAGCGGGCTGCGGCGGAGCAGGCCAAGCGCCGAAGGCGCCGTTTGTCGCCGAGGAAGGCAGTAGCAGCGGGCCTAGTAGTGGTCTTTGGGGCGACGGCACGTCGGGCCCCTGGGGGCTGCACGTGGGGTGTATCGACGGCCGACGCTTCGCCGTGCTCATCACCGTTCAGAACGAGTCAAACCGAACGGTGACGCTCCTGCGCGGTAGCGGGCCTCAGGAGGCCGCAAACATCGTCAACCGAGTTGCCGTACAGGTGCGTCTTGCGCCTCCTCCACCGACAGGCGACAAGTTCATCGACGGCTTACGCAGGTGGAACCGGGGTACCTCAGGTGCAGCCGTGATCCCCAATGGTCGAGAAGCGTGGGTTCAGGAGAACTTCGTCATGCGCAACTGCCGAAGCCTTCACCGAGGCACGGCTTTGACGGTGAACCGCCGACTGACACTGGCCTACAGCCTGCGCGGCGGCACCGGCACTGAGGTCGTGTCATCGAAGAGCTGGAGAATCATCCTCACGCGCGGCCCGCTCCACCCCGCACTCCCAATCAACCAGGTCGGCTGAGGCTCGAGCACGTCCTCAGGCGTCGTTTCTGAACACTCGCGCAAGCGAGGTTAGGTGTCGGGCACGAGGTCGGGGTACTGCGACCTGAGTCTCCTCCAGAACTCGGCGGTGCATTTGCCCGACGTGAACAGGCACTCCATGGATTCGGCGCGCAGGTTCACCTTCGCGATCAAGCAGAAGATGCGGCAGGTTGAAGGCAGCACCAAGCACCTGACCGCAGACCTCGCGTAGGGGTGGCAGTTGGTCCTTGCTCACCCGTCGAAATCTAATCGCGGGACTCGCCCCGTCAGGGGTCATTGCGCAACACGCGCGCAGCCGAGCGTCGTCGCTCGAGGCGTATGAGTTAGGACGCGCCGGTACACGGCAACGGCATTGGTGGCTTGGGCGATAGTTGCTCTATGCCAATCCGTACAGCGCTGGTGACCGGCGCGAATAGGGGGCTTGGTTTCGAGACGGCTCGTCAACTCGGGCATCTGGGGCTCCGGGTGGTCGTGACGGCCCGCGACGCCGATAGGGCCGAAGCGGCGGCAGAGCGTCTTCGTGGCCAGGCCATCAGCGTCGTCGCTCATCAACTCGATGTCTCCAGCGAGGAGAGCTGCGCTCGGCTCGCCGCGCTCGGTCCGATCGACGTGCTCGTCAACAACGCGGCAGTGATGGCCGAGAGCGCCGAGAACCCGCTCGCTGCCGGCCTGCTTAGCCGTAGCGCCCTTGACGTCGCCCCGAACGCACTGCTCGCAGCGTTCGAGACGAACACCCTTGGCGCTTACCGAGTGACCCAAGCGCTCGCCCCAGGAATGCGCAGCCTGGGCTACGGACGGATCGTCAACGTTTCCTCCGGACTCGGCCAGCTCCAGGACATGGGCGGCGGCTATCCCGCCTACCGTGTCTCAAAGGCAGGCCTGAACGCCCTCACCCGGATCTTCGCCAGCGAGCTACGCAGCCAAGGCATCCTGGTCAACGCCGTCTGCCCAGGCTGGGTGCAGACAGAAATGGGCGGACCGCAGGCGCAGCTCACTCCCGAGCAAGGCGCCGAAACCATCGTCTGGGCGGCCACGCTCCCCGACGACGGCCCGACAGGCGGCTTCTTCCGCAACAAACAGGCGATCCCCTGGTAATGAAGCAGCGGCGCTGACCGAGTCCCGGCAAGCCGCCGGCGCGGACGCGTAAAGCGGGCCGTCCGTTACCTCGAGACGCCGTTTCCCGACACGCGTCCCTTCTACGGGCAATTTGGGTTCCGGGGGGACGGCCGAATTGCGGCCGGTCGCCGGAGCACCGACCATCTGGACGATGACGCGGCACCTGGCGTAACGCGGAGAAACCAGTTGGGGTCAATCTTGAACACGTCGCCCACGGCGCCGAATCTCGATTCCCGTTCCGCCCTCGCCAGGATAAGCAGGCTCGCCCAGCCGAGACCGCGGTCGGATTATCGGCGGTTACGCGAGAGGGAGCTGTCGTCAGCGTGCGGCGGGTCGCGGCGAAAGCCGAGCCTCTCATAGAGGTGTTCGGCGCTCTGCGTCGTCGCCGTAGGAACTTCCGGTCCGTCAGATTTCTTGGTAGCTGTAGGTGCGCGCGTGGTCGACCTCGCCGATGACTAGCCGGGTCACGACTTTCTCGGCCACGGCTTCCGGCGGCAGGAGGCGGCCCTCGCTCTGGAAGCCCTTGAAGAGGTCGACGACGGGTAGCACGTCGCGCGACTGTGAGCGGGCGAAAGCCTGCATGTCGGTATCCATGACCCCAGGGCGGAGTGTGATCGCACGAAAGGTCGGCGCCTGCTGCTCTGCCGCCAGCGTCCAAGTCAGCATCTCGATCCCCGCCTTGGCGACGCAGTAGACAGCTTCACCCGGCAGGGCGATATCCGCCGCGCCCGACGAAATATTGATCACGCGGCGCGGCAGCTCGCTGTCTGCGAAAACCTGGCAAAAGAGGTTCGCCAGAGCGACGGCGGCGGTCAGATTCGTCGCCAGCGCGGATGCGATCTCGCTCGCCCTCAGTCGTCCCAACGGGCCGACCGCGTCGACCGTTGCAGCGTTGTTCAGAAGACAAACTGAACTCGGGGCGACCAGCGCCAGGTCAGCGAACGCAGGCGCGACAACGCTGTCGATGCCCTGCGAGTCGGCAAGATCGATCTGCACGAAGCGATAACGGTCGCCGTCGAGTCCGCCGTTCGGAGTGCGGCCGACGCCCAGCACAATGAAGCCGCGCTCGAGCAAGTCTTTCGCGAGCGCTGCCCCGAGGCCACGGGAAACCCCGGTGACGATCGCCGCTTGCTCCCGCGAATCCTGAGCGGCCACTGCGCGACGCTAACACCTTCCGCCGATGCCTCGTCTGCGACTCACCGATCGTCTCGACCGCGCCTACTCTGCGGTCGCTGGAGGTCGCTGACGGCGGAACTCGAACCGCCGTTCTCATTCCGCCATGAGGCGGAACTGCGTAACACTCGCGATCGACGAGTCCGTCGCCGACGTTGCCCGGGCGTCCGTCGCGGATCGACGTCGACGTGACAGACGAGATACTGGTCGGCGGGCGAGTCGTTGTCAGCGCGGAGGGCCACTTCCTTGTGTGACCCCCGGCCAGCCAGCGATCGCGGCGTCGTCCGAAAACGCTGGCGCACCCGATGGTCTCGATTAGTTGCCCACGGCCGCGTCCGGCATGAACTCGCGGAGCTCTTGAGCACACCGGCAAGCGACCGCGAACTTCGCGGCCCACTCCAAGGCTGCCTCCCGAGAGGGCACGTCGAGTACGGTGAGACCTCCGTCGAGCTCCCTGGTCTGCGGGTACGTGGCCGCGGTGATCGTCCCGTCACCCGAGACCATGACGGGATCCACGTCCTGAGCGAGCCCGCCGCCGAAAACCCACACGCCTGCATCCATTGCTTCCCGTACCACCGCGTGAGCGCCCAGAGCGACGGCGGGCATCTCCTCCTCGGGGATGTGGTCCATTGCGCCGCTGGGGAACGAAATGAGGTATCGCGTCATCTGATGACTCCTTCTCGGCGGCCTGCCCCGCAGCCTCCCGGCCTTGACCCTGTACGCGGGGTACGTGCGGTACCGGGTACCGGGTGCCGCGACCGCGGAAGCTGGCCCCACTGCCTACGTGTGGTAGAAGCGCGCCGATGACCGTGGCTGAGTGTCTGTGACGAGCCTCGAGCCGCCGCCCGCGCAGCCTGCTGCGCGCCGGTACACGGTTCGTCCGTACAACCGGCGCATGGCCAAACGGGTCGCCCGCAGGGCTCACGTCGACGGCGAAGGCGCGGTAGCGGTCGCGTTCACCTTCAACAACCTCGCGACCATGATCGTGCTCGGGGTGATCGAAGACGCCCTGAAGTTCCTTCCGGTCATCGGTCCGTTGGCGGACCTCGCGTTCAGCATCCTTGGCTTCTACTTCCGCCGGATCGTGCTGGTGACAGACCAGAACGTCTATGTGTTCCGCGACTGGCCGTTCCATTATCCGGGCAAGTTGCTGATGAAGGCTGGACGCGGCCCGGGCGTCGTTCAACTTGGCGCACCGGCCGCCTCATCCTTCATGCGGTTCATTCGGCGCGGCCAGCTCACCTTCCAAGACGGAACGATCGTCTATCACACCGTCATCTTCATCCGTCGCGTGCAATACATCGCACAGGAAGCCAATCTCCCCGCCGGCCAGTAGGCGCTGATTTTCGGCCCACGGCTACAATCCGCCGCACCCTGCGGGATCGTCTAATGGTAGGACGCCTGACTCTGGATCAGGTAGTCTAGGTTCGAATCCTAGTCCCGCAGCTCTCCGGAAACGCCCTGCAAACGGCTGGTTTTTCTTCCGTAGCGCGGACGCTCGGGGTCTCAGCCGGTCCGGCGCTCGTAGCTTCGCTGGCGACGCTTGCGCTGACGAGCGCGTCGGCGTCGGCGGGGCCGCGGCCGGCGTCGCCGCTGCTTGGAATCGTCGAGCAGACCGAGACGCTCGTCCGCTACGACCCGGCGACGCTCCGAGCGCTGCCGGGCCGACTCTTACTCGGATACGCCGCGGACGGGTGGACCGGCGGCTGGAGCTTCTCGCCCGATCGTTCGCAGCTGGTGCTCGGCTACGTGAACGAGTCGTGCGTCGGCGGCGAGACCGCGCTGCGCTTCGTCGACACGGCACGGCTGCGGACCCTCGACACGGTGCCGCTGCTGCCGAACGGGACGATCGAGGCGACCCGATGGCTCGACAGGCGCCACCTGCTCGCGGTCGTCGAGCGAAGCGATTGCATCAGCGACAAGGACACCGTCGTCTATGCCGTCGACGCAGCGTCGCAGCGCGTCGTCTCCCGCACGCCGCTGCGCGGCGACGTCGTGGGCGTCGCACGGGCGCGGGGGGCCCTCGTGCTCTTGGTCGCACCGCGCAACCGGATCGGCACCGCCAGCCTTGTCACGGTCGACGCGACCGGCAATCTCCGTCGCGTGGCTCTGCGCGGGATCAGCGTAGGCATCAGGCGGCCGAGGGTGATCGGCGGTACCTCGACGTTGCCGCGCACCGACGTCCCCGGCCTCACCGTCTCGGGCGACCGCGCCGTCGTCGTCCCGCCCGAGGGACCGGTCGCGGTGGTCGATCTCGCGACGCTTCGCGTGACGCGACACGCCATCCGCGCAGCCCGATCCCTGTCGAAGGAAGCGACCGGGCCGTTCCGCACGGCCGTCACGCTCGCCGACGGCCTGATCGCAGTGACCGGCTGGAACTTCGGGTTCTCGAACGGCCGATCGCGGTGGAACGGCGCCGGAGTCGAGCTCGTCGACAGCCATACGTGGCGGTTTCGGCGAATCGCACCGGGCGCCGAGAGCGTCGTCCCCGCCGGCGGCATCCTCCTGACGACAGTCCGCGCGGCGACGCGGTCACGGCTTACTCGATAGCCGGCCGCGTCCTCTACCGCCGCGGCGCGAACGCGTTCTGGTTCGAGGGCTCGCTCGCCGGACGGGGGTACGCGAACATCGGTGCACGCACCGTCCCGTTCGACGCCCGCACCGGGCGCGTCGGCCACGCCGGCGTCGGCGTCGGCACGCTGCTCCTCGGCGGCGCGGCGACGTTCACCGTCGGCGGCTTCTGATCGCGGATCGTCCCCTCGCGAAAAGCTCGCTCAGGGCGGTTCCTTTGCTAGACCGTTCGCGTGCGGCAGTTGCCGTTCAGCGAGGCGTGGGAGCGGGCCGCATTCCAGATCGTCCTCGGCATCTTCATCGTCGGCGAGCTGGCGGGGCGGGTGCGCAGCCGGCGCAACAGAGGCGGCGGGGTCGCCGACTGGAGCCTCCTCGTCGTGGTCGTCTCGATCGGCGCCGGGATGGCTGCGGGCTTTGCGTTCGCGTCCGACGTTCCGGCCGCCGCGGTGACGCAGGCACGCCGACCGCTGTTCCTCGCGGGCCTGACGCTGATGTGCGCCGGGATCGCGCTGCGGCAGTGGGCGATCGCGACCCTCGGCGACTTCTTCACAGTCGACGTGCGTGTGCGCCCGGGCCAGACCGTCGTCGCGACCGGCCCCTACCGGTGGGTGCGCCACCCGTCCTACACCGGGCTGATCGCCACCTTCGTCGGCATCGGGCTCGCCCTCGGGAACTGGGCCGCCCTCGCCGCGCTCGCCGTGGTGCCCACGATGGGGCTCGTCGTGCGCATCTTCGTGGAGGAGCGCCTCCTCCTGAGCCGCCTGGGCGAGCCGTACCGGGGGTTCGCAGCAACGCGCGCCCGCCTCTTCCCCGGCCTGTGGTGACGGGCGACTGTGAAGCGATCTTGGGAGAACGTGCTCCCGTGCTTAACGACGCCGGAGCGAGGATGGCGCCTGATCCTCTCTGGGGGGAGAGGGCGCCCCAGGCGGCGGGAGAAGCGCGGGACACGGGGGTTCGGCGACATCTCACCTCCCGCCGCCGGGGCGCGCACCACCGACGAAAAAGTCGCTCCGAGCGGGCGAATCAGGCGGCCGCGACGGGACCGTCGGGACCGGCGGTTAAGCTAGCCCTCGCACTACGGGGAGGGGCGCGGCAATACCGTGAGATCGAAGTGGTTCGACCCTAGGTGGTACCGCCATCAGTGGTGGCGTGTCGGCTACGCCACGAAGTGGTACGCCGGGCTCGCCGCGCTCGTGCTGCTCGGCGGCATCGGCTACTACGTCGCGACGGTCGAGAGCTCCGCGACGGCGGCCGACACCGGCGCGTACATCGAGAAGCGGACGACGGTCGTCAAGGTCGTCACCATCCGCAAGAACGGCAAGACGATCATCAAGCGCATCCCGACGGTGCACACGGTCAAGATCCGGGCGCACCCCGTCACGGTGCAGGCGCTGAAGACGGTCACGAGCCAGGGTGCCGTCCGGAAGGTCAAGGTCGCGCTCGTCAAGTACGTGCCGGTGACGAAGATCCGGACGAAGACGGTGAACCACGTCGTCACGAACGTGGTCGTGAAGAACGGGAAGACCGTGACGCGCGTGACGACGCGACCCGTGACGGTGCAGCAGACGGTGCCGGTGACGATCTCCCAGACGACGACGCACCAGAACACGGTCACGAACCTCTCGACCGTCACGAACCAGCAGACGATCACGCATCAGCAGACGTTCACGACGACGCGGACCAACACCGTCGTGTCGACGACCAACCGGACGGTGACGCTGCCGCCGAGCACGTCCACGATCATCCGCACCACGACGAACACGCAGACGAACACCGTCACGATCGTCAACACGACGACGAACGTCGTGAGCGTCACCGTCACGACGACCAACACGATCACCCTCACCGTCCCCATCACGTCGACGGTCACCGTCACGACGTAGGGCCGGTACCAGGTACCTGAACAGGTACCCGGTACCTCGTTTACGCCCGGGCCCGTGCCGACCCCCGGGACGGTGGTTGCGGGCCGATGTATTGTTCGACCGTCCGTTGATATTCGGTTCTCGACCGACACAGGGGAGGGAAATGAAATCGGCAATTCTTCGCCGGCCGGCGCTGATCGCTCTTGCGCTGGCGGCGCTGGTCGTGGTGCTCGCCGCGACCGGCGGGAGGTCCTCGATCGCCCGAGCCGAGGACGGCGGAGGCGGGGACTGCTCCGCCCAGTCGACGAAGTCCGATCGCTGGAAGGCCGAGCACTGCAAGCCCGGCGACTCCGGCAAGACCGACTCCAGCTCGACCACGACGACCGACTCCGGCGCAGCGGCGCCGGGCGGCCGCGTCACCATCGCCGGCAGCCGGCCGCCGTGGGAGGCCAACCCGAACTTCAAGCAGGTCGGGATGGTTCCCGCCGGCAACAGCGTGGCCGGGCAGGTCTGGCTGGCCGCGAACCACGCCGACCAGCTCGCGGCGCTCGCCCGGGCCGTCAGCGACCCGACGAGCCCGCAGTACAAGCACTACCTCAGCCACGACCAGTACGTCGCGCAGTACGCACCGACCGCGGCCCAGGTCGCGGCGGTGAAGGCGTGGCTGTCCAAGTCCGGCCTGCAGGTCGGGCAGGTGGGGCCCGACAACCACTTCGTCTCGTTCAGCGGCACGATCGCCGCGGCCTCGAAGGCGTTCGGGACGCAGTTCGCGCTCTACCAGGTGCCCGGCCAGGTCGCGCAGGCGCCCAACTCCGATCTCTCGGTGCCGAGCGCCCTCGGCGGGCTCGTGCTGTCCGTGACCGGGCTGACCCCGGTCGGCCACACGGTGCAGCCCACCGACCTCGGGCCGCCGAGCGCGTTCGTGAACGCGACGCCGTGCTCGTCGTACTACGGCGAGAAGAAGGCGACGAACCTGCCGCCGTTCCAGGGCAAGACGCTGCCGTACGCGGTCTGCGGGTACGTCCCGTCGCAGCTCCGCGGTGCCTACGGCGTCACGGCATCCGGCCTGAACGGCAGCGGCCAGACGGTGGCCATCACCGACGCGTTCGACGCGTCGACGCTGCTCCAGGACGCGAACACGTACGCACAGCGGCACGGTGACCCGGCGTTCGCCGCGGGCCAGTTCCAGGACCGGAGCGTCCCGGAAGGTGCGTCGGACAACCCGGAGCCGATCTCCACGTGCGGCGGCAACGGGTGGTACCCGGAGCAGACGCTCGACATCGAGAGCGTCCACGGCATGGCGCCCGCTGCGAACGTCATCTACTACGGCGCAGCGAGCTGCTACGACAACGACCTGATGTTCTCGCTCGCGCGGGCCGTCGCGGACGACCAGGCGTCGATCGTGACGAACTCGTGGGGCCAGCCGACGGTGATCGCGAACCAGCCGGACTTCGGCTGCACGCCGGAGAGCCCGTGCCTCACGATCACGCAGGACCTCGTCAACGCGTACGAGTCGATCTTCATCCAGGGCGCGGCCCAGGGGATCGGCTTCTACTTCTCCTCCGGCGACGCCGGTGACGAGGAGCAGAACGCCGGGTTCGTCCACCCGGACTACCCGGCCGGCGATCCGTGGGTGACCGCGGTCGGCGGCACCTCGATCGGCATCGGCAAGTCGAACGAGCGGCTGTTCGAGACCGGTTGGGGCACGTCCAAGTGGGTCCTGAACGAGAGCGGCACCGACTGGGTGCAGCTGCTCCCGTTCCAGTACGGCGCGGGCGGCGGCTACAGCCTGATCTTCCCGGAGCCGTGGTACCAGGAGGGCGTGGTGCAGAGCCCGACCGGCGGGCGCGCGGTGCCCGACATCGCGCTCGACGGCGACCCGACGACGGGGATGCTGATCGGCGAGACGCAGTCCTTCCCGGACGAGTCCGTCTTCGGCCCGGCAGGCGTCCACTACGGCGAGTACCGCCTCGGCGGGACGAGCCTGTCGTCGCCGCTCCTGGCGGGCGTCCAGGCGGACGCCGAGCAGGGGCTCGGGGGCCGGATCGGGTTCGCGAACCCGCTCATCTACGACCTCTTCCGCAACTTCCACGCGGAGGCGACGTACTTCGATCCCGCCGGCTCGGAGCCGGGCGTCGGCAACGTCCGTGCCGACTACGCCAACGGGATCAATGCGGGAGCCGGGATCGTCTACTCGGTGAGGACGTTCAACCAGGACTCCTCGCTGATGACCGACCACGGCTGGGATCCGGTGACCGGCGTCGGGACGGTCACGAGCCGCTACCTGAGCCGGGTCAGCGCCGGCGGCAAGTAACGGCACGCGGGGAGGCCGCGCTCGCGGCCTCCCCGCCCCTCAGCCCGCGCGTGCGACGTAGTGGAGCTCGGTGTAGCTCGAATCGTCGTCGGACGGCTCGAGGCGGCGGCCGTCCATGCCGTACACGGCGACGAGCTCGAAGCCTGCGTCGACGAGCTCGCGCTCCTGCGCCTCGCGCGTCGTGTAGTGGTGCAGCAGGCTCCAGCGATGCGCCGAGTCGTTGATGATCGCGTAGTCCGGCTCGAAGCGCTGGTGGCGGGCGAGGCGGCGGCGGTTGATCCGCGCCTGCACGTACGCAGCGAGCCCGCGGCCGAGCCGCGCCGGCCGTTTCTCGAGGCGCAGCCTCGGACCGCGCTGCGCCTGCCGAAGCGCCTCGGTCGAGTTGCGATTGTGCGACGAGAAGTAGAGGACACCGTCGCGCGCGAGGACCCGGCGGAGCTCCGCCACCACGTGCGGCCGCTCCTCGTGGGACGCGACGTCGAGGACGTTCGCGCCCGCGACGACGACGTCGTAGCGCCCCGAGTCGTACCCCGAGAGGTCGAGCAGATCGCCGACGACGAAGGTCCCGCGCGGGAACGCCGACCGGCAATACTCGACCATGGCGGGTGAGATGTCGACGCCGACCACGTCGTCCGTCAGCGCGAGCAGCTCGGCGGTGATGGCTCCAGCGCCGCAGCCCAGCTCGAGCACGCGCCGGCCTTCCAGGGACGAGCGCAGGTCGCGCAGGACGGCGCGCTCGCCGTCGTTGAGCTCGCGCCCGACGTAGTCGCGGACGAGCCGCGGCGACGCGTAGACGCGCAGGTTCGTCTCGTCCTGGACGGACACGGGGCTAGACGGCCTCGGAGACGGCCTCCGGCACGCGGGCCAGCTCGCGGCGGATGACGTCGTCGAGCGCGCGCTCGGCGTGCGCGTGCATCCACACCGGCTTCAGCGTGTGCTCGCGGCCGGGGATGAAGGTGGCCGAGACGTTCGGCCACCCCTCCGCGTCGGCGAGCAGGCCGGCGGCGGTCAGCTCGTCGCGGAGCGGCTCGCCTTCGCAGAAGACGAAGTGCGCGGAGCGGCCCGCGTCGCGCAGCGCCGAGAACCCCTCGGCGACGACGGCCGCCTGCCATTCGAACACGCGCGGCTCGGACGTCCGCCGCAGCCGCGACGCCACGCCCGCCGCGATCCACTCCGCGAACCCCTTCCAGCGGTGCACCGGGACGTCCCCGCGCAGGAGGCGCTTCCAGGTCACCGGACGGACGAGCAGCCGCGTGCGCCGCAGGTCCCGGGCGGGGTCGAGGTGCTCGTGCCAGTAGAGGATGCGCGTGTTCACCATCACGGCCGCCGCGGCGCGCTCGTCGCGCAGAGCCGTCTTGAACGCCCAGTGACCGCCCGAGCAGAGGCCGATCAGCACGAAGCGCGGTGGGAGGCCGAGCTCGACGAGCGCGTCGAGCGCCGACGCGACTTGGTCGAGGAGGTGTGGGTCGTGGAAGCGGCCCACCTCCTGGTAGACCTCGCCGTCGCCGTCGGCGTCGCCGATCCCCTCGGCGTCGAGGCGCAGCGACGGGATCCCGCGCTCCGCCCACCGCCTCGCCGCCGACACCCAGAGCCGGTTCGGGCCCGTGCGCCGGATCGCCCCCGCGTTGAGGAAGACGAGTGTGAGCGGCGCGGAGCCGCCGTTCGCGGCCGGCTCCGCGACAATGCCGCGCAGGCGGCCCTCCGGTCGCTCGATGACGAACGGGCGCTCGCGGAGGCCGTCGAGCTCCAGCGTCGCGGCGGGCGCGTCGGCCGCGGGTGAGGGCGCAGCGCCCGCGCGCGCCCCGCTCCCGCGTTCGAGCCACGCCGACGCGAGCGCGAAGACCTCGCGGGGGGCTCGCGAGAGGTCGGGCGGCTGGACCATCGCGGCATACCCTCGGCCCTCGGCAGTCTCGACGTCGACGCCGGCCGCGCGCAGCGCCTGCGCGAGACCGTCCGCGGCGCCCGCGCCGTCGCGATCGAGGAGCAACACGCGGCACGACGCGGGCAGCTGCGTCTGCTCGAGGTCGACCGCGCGGATCCGTTCCGCAAGCTCGGGCGGAAGCACGTGGCCTCCGGCCTCGATCCCCTCGGCCGGCTCCGGCGACGGGGGCCCGCCCGACTCGGCGATCCTCTGCGCCTCCAGCCGCGCGAACGCCGACAGCTCCCGCAGGAAGCGCTTGCCCTGCGGCGGCGTTGCCCACAGCACGAGGTCGTCGACCGCTCCGGCTGCCGCAGCGTCGAAGGCGAGGTACCCCCCGCTCCCGAGCGCGATCGCGGCGATGCGCGGCGCGGACGAGCGCGCGCGCAACCAGGCCGCGGCGCGCTGCGTCGCGGCGAGCCACGACTCCCAGCGGTCGGGATCGCCGAGCGAGCCGGGGCTGTCGCCGGTGCCCGGCAGGTCGAAGCGCAGCACGTGCCGGCCGGCCGCGGCGAGGTGCAGCGCCCACTCCCGGCGCGCGCGGTAGGTCGCCGTGTCGTCCCAGCCGAACGGGGGCACGAGGATCACCGCCTGCGGTGCGAGCGTGCCGGCCGGCGGATGGTACGTCGCGAAGAACGGCTCGCCGCCGCCCTCGAGGTACATGGGCTCCTCCGTCATCGAACGCGCACCACGAGCGGCTCAGAGAGGTTGAGCGCGGTCACCCGGATCTCCGCCGGGACGTCGCCGTGCAGCGCGACCGTCCGCACACGGCCGGGCTCGAGGTCGAACCCGTCGTCGGCCGGGGCCAGGCCGTCGCCGCGCAAACGGACGCCGTGGACGACGCGCGCGCTCGAGAGCGCGACGTGCCCGCCGTCGCGGCGCGCCTCGGCGGCCAGCCCGAGCTCCTGCGCGCTCCGCCGGTCGAGGCGCGTGACCCCAGCCGGGTAGAGGAACGCCTGCGACAGCACCGCGTCCGGCGTTTCGAGCGTCGCGACCACCGTGTCCTGTTGTAGCGCGCCGAAGCGGTACGCGTACGAGACGTCGACGAAGTGCCCGAGGAGCGCCTCCGCGTCCCGCTCGAGCACGCAGTGCGGCTCCAGCGTGAGCTGCTCGGCGACCTCGCCGACGAGCACCTCCTCGTCCCGGTAGAGCGCGAGCCGGAGCGTCGGCGAGAGCGACATACCCGTGTCGTTCGCCACGTGGACGCCGATCCCGTTCAGCCCCTCGTCGACGAGCCACACGGCGACCGGCGCGAGCGCGCGGCGGAGGTGGTGCCACGCGAGCTTCGGCCGACCTTCGTGGTCGAGGATCCCCCACCCCGCCCCCGCCGCGAGGTCGCGCAGCCAGAGGACGATCCCGCCGGCGCAGGGCGAGGCGCCGCGGCGCCACTCGCCGAACACCGCCGCCATCAGCTCGCCGGTCACGTGCCGCGCGCGCTCCCAGTAGTCCTCGTCGCCGGGCCCCACGTCGTGCAGTACGCGGAGGTAGTGGTCGCGGACGTCAGCGAAGTCCCAGTCGGCGCCGACGTCGCGCATCACGCCCGCCGCGCGGTCCGGCGGGTCGTCGTCGGGGACGTTCGCGAAGGCGAGGCACTCGGACGCGAACGGCACGGCGGCGCGGCGGACGTCCGTCAGCGGCCGCAGGTAGGCGCCCACCCCGAAGTAGTTCGCCACCCCGGAGCTCGTGCGGAAGGGGAGCGCGCCGCCCGTCGGAGCCGACGGCACGTACGCCGCGTCGATGCCCGCGGCGCGGACGAGCGCCGGCACCGTCGCCGCGAAGAGCTCGTCGCTGCCGAGGTACGGGTCGAGCCCGAGCATCGCCGCCTGCTGCTCGACCTCGCTGTTGCCGCAGACCACGGCCAGGCTCGGCCGGCCGGCGACGGCGGCGAGCGCCTGTCTCACCTCCTCCTCGACGAGCGTGCGGAAGGCCTCGTCGACGAACGGGTAGTCCATGTTCGCGAACATCAGGTCCTGCCACACGAGCAGGCCGAGCTCGTCGCACGCGTCGTGGAACGAGGCGTCCTCGTACGTCGTCGTGCCGACGACGCGGATCATGTTCAGGCCGGCGTCGCGGGCCCGAGCGAGCGTGGCGCGCACGTCGTCGCGCGGCGCAGGCGTCCACACGGCGCCGCGCGCGAAGACGCGGACGCCGTTGACGCTGAGGGAGAGCCCAGGCTCGGTCCCGGCCTCGAGCCGGCGGAACCCGACTCGGCGGCGCACCTCCCCCGCCTCCGCGCGCACGCGTAGCTCGTGGAGCGTCGGGTCCCCGTGCGTGTGCGGCCACCACGGCTCGGGGCTCGGCACGCGGATCGTGCCGCCCCCCGGCGGCAGCGTCGAGGCGACGTCGGCGATCGCGACGTCGAGCGGGCCGGCCTCGACCGCGCACCGCAGCTCGACGAGGCCGTCGTCGCCGTCGAGGGACGTCCGAACGGTGATCCGCGGCGCGCGCGCGTCGACGACCTCGACGGCGCGCCACGGGCCGACGAGCGGCGGCCCCGGCGCGAAGCCCGGCGCGCGCCCGAGCAGCGTCGTCCGGATCCAGCGCAGGTTCCCGTCGGAGACGACGCGCGTGCGCCAGCGCGCGCGCGGGCGGCGGCGCCTGGCGAGGAGCGGCGCGAGCGCGCGTGCACAGACCGCGAGCTCGTGCGTCCCCGGGTCGAGCGGCACCTCGTGGGCGAGGAACATCGACTCGCTCCGGAGCGTGTGCGCGCCGTCCACGAACACGTCGCAGACCGAGGCCAGCCCGCCGAGGCGGAGCGAGGGCGTCGCCCCTTCCGCCGTCACCTGCGTGCGGAACCAGTGGTCCTCGTCGTCGCCGGCGCGGGCGGGCGGCTCGACCGGCCGCCACGGCACGTCGCCGTCGGTGGGTGGAGAAGCGAAGGCGCCGGGCGGGACCGACGCCCACTCCCACCTCACGCCGCGAGCGCGGCGATCGCGTCCATCGCCTCGTCCCACGCCGCTCCGACCTGTCCCAGCAGCGGCTGCGGGTCGAACGGCTTTCGCCGCGCGAGCTTGAACGAGAACGCCTTGGACCCGCCGACGACTGCGTCGAGCGCGGCCACCGCCGGTCGGCCGTCGTCGCCGAAGAGCCAGTCGACGTGCGCGGCGAGCAGCTCGAACGCAGAGCCCGCCATCCGCACGGTTGCGAAGGCGTACGCGTGGTAGTCCGCGTGGCTCTGCTCGAGCAGCCGCGGCAGGTCAGCGTCGAGCGCGGCCGCGAAGCGCTCGAAGGGGTTCGTCGACGGGCGCTTGCGGACGTGGTCGCCGAACGACCGCAGCGACGCGGCGCGCAGCTCCTCGCCCTCCAGCCGGTCGCCGGCGTCGAACCGGACGATCTCCGCGTACGGCGGCAGGTGGTCGTCGCCCGGCTCCACCCCGACGCGCAGGGCCCCGTCGTAATCCTCCCCCTCGAGCGCGAACAGGCTCTGGTTGTGGAAGTAGTGGAGCCGCCTTGCCGCGGGGTCGATCGCCTCCATGATCGCCGAGCTCTTCACGTGCTCCCGGCGGTACGCGGTCGCATGGGTGTCGGGCAGATACCAGGAGTCGAGCTCGACGATCAGCGTCCGGCCCTCCGCGATCTGCTCCGCGATCTGGTCGGGGAGCGACCGGTACGGCTGCACCTCGTGGATGTCGAGCCCGAAGAGCGTCTCCAGGTCGTGCGGGTCGGGCTTGAAGAAGGTGAACTGGTCGCCCTCGAAATCGGTGCGGACGGCGCGGCCGAGGACGGCGAGCGGCTCGTCTCCGCGCGCGTGCAGCAGCTCGATCACGATGTCGGCGTAGCAGTTCGTCTCCGGGTACGCCCGGTCGTCGGCGTGCACCCGGTGCGGCGTGTAGGCCGCCGGGTCGAGCCCGAGGAGGCTGAGCATCGGCTGCGTTACGGAGCCGGCCACAGGAGCGCGGTCACCTCGTCGGGCCACGTGTCCGGGTCGAGCCCGTGCCGGCTGAAGAGCGCGAGCGCGATGCGCTCGAGGCCGAAGCCGACGCACGCGGTGTGCGCGACCTCGCCGCTCGCCTGCGTCAGGCCGAAGATCGACGAGAAGTGCTCGCGGTGGTAGTTGAACGACGCGACTGCGGTCGGCTCGTCCCCGGCGATCGGCACCTGCGCCTCGAACTTCAGCTCCTGCGCGCGCTGGCTGCGCGCGAGCATCTTCCCGCTCCTCCCGAAGAACGGGTCCGAGGCCAGGTCGGCGGCCGCCTCGAGGCCCAGCTCGGCCAGGATCTCGACCGCGCGCCGCGCCCACGCGTCGCGCCACTCCGCGACCTCGTCGGGCGCGCCGAGCCGGATCATCTCCCGCTGGTGGAACATCTGCCACCGCGCCGGGTCGGTCGACGGCTCGTTCCGGAAGACGTACGACCCTCCGAGATCGACCGTGACGCCGCCGTCGGGAAGCGGCCCGCGCCGTGCGACCGCCGGGTAGACGGGATAGCAGGCGGCAGGCACGAGCACGAGCTGCGTCTGCCGCTGGAGGCCGCTCCAGTCCTCGCCCTCCCCGGCACGCCGCGCGAGCTCCGCCGCCTCCGCCTCGTCGCCGTCGAACGAGAAGATCGTGCCCGCGAGGTGCGGGAACGAGCCGAGGTAGCCGATCCGCTCGAGCTGCTCCTTCGGCAGGACCGGCGGGAACGCCATCCGCTCCACGCCGACGTTGATCGTCCGCTCGGTGACGAACCGGTCGACGGCCGTCCGCACCTCCTCGAACCGGGCGCCCCGGCCGTACGCGCCGTCGACGCCGCTCGGGATGAGCAGCTCGGCGGCGATCAGGTCCGCGAGGAAGTCCGCCCGCTCGCGTCTCGGCGCCCCCGCCACCTGTGTCATCACGCGTCCTTCGCGACGAGAAGCAGAGCGGCGTTCGTCTGGTGGATGCGCTCGTTCGCGATCATCAGCGCGCCGGACATCGCGTCGCGGAGCTGGCGGCCGATGCTGAACGGCGTGTCGTTCTTGAAGCCGACGATGCCGCACACGTTCATCGCGCCCTGGCAGACGCGAGGCGCCTGCTCCGACGCCGCGATCTTCAGGTTGTTGAAGCGGAGCGCCGAGGCCATCGTCGACAGGCGCTCGCGGTTGGGCGTCGCGTCGGCGACGAGAAAGTCCTGCAGCGCCGACTCGACCTCCGCGCGAAGCAGCGAGAGCTGCGTCATCAGGTGCGACAGCCGCAACGCGGCCGGCACCGGCTCGCCCGGCGCCTTCTTCGCCGACGCCCGCACGAACGCGCGCGCTCGCTCGAACGCCTCCGTCGCAACGCCGAGCCAGACGTGCGACCAGAGCAGGTGCGACACCGGCACCATCGTCTCCGCGCTGACCGTCGAGAACGGCTGCGGCAGGATCTGCTCCGCGGGGAACGTCGCGCGCACGACGAACCCGGGCGAGCAGGTGCCGCGCATGCCGAACGGGTCCCAGGTCCCCATCGGCTCGAGCGCCATCTGCTCCTTCGAGGTGAGGACGGCGACCTGGTCGCCTCCGTCGGCGTCGGGACCGCGGCGCAGCGTGGTCAGGAAGTCGTCGGCGTGCTCGCCGTAGCTGACCGTCGGCGCCTGCTTCTCGAAGGTGCACGTGCCGTCGCCCCGCGGCGTGACCGCCGCGATCGACTGTCCGGTGTCGCCCCCCGTGCCGACCTCGGAGGTGACGGAGGCGATCAGCCGCTGCTCCTGGACGAGCGAGCGCAGGTAGTCGTCGAACCACTCGGCGCCGTCGGCGTGCCGGACGAGGCACGCGACCTGGATCTGGTGCATCGCGAACACGAGCCCGCTGGCGCCGCAACGCCGGCCGAGCGCGAACGACGCGGCGGCCGCGTCGGCGATCCCCGCGCCGCCGCCGCCGAGGCGCGCCGGCACGAGCGCCGAGAGCGCGCGCGCCTCCCGCAGGGCGTCGAAGGTCTCGAAGGGGAAGCGGGCGTTCTGGTCGACGTCGTCCGCGTGAACCGCCGCCGTCTCCTCGGCGATCCGGGCGACGTCGTCCACGAACGAGACGCGCTGCTCGTCGATCGTGGTCATCAGGCGACTCCCAGGGTCGTGAGCGCGCCGGCGATCGAGCCGATGCTCTCGAAGGCGGTGCGCGTCAGCATCTCGTCGGGGAACTCGACGTCGAACTCCTCCTCGAGCGCGAGCATCACGTTCACGCTCGCGTGCGACGTCATGCCCGCGGCGTACAGGTTCGCGTCGTCCGGGAGGGCCTCCGCGCTGACCGGCAAGCGGCCGTGGGTATCCAGCACGTGGCGGATGCGCTCCTTCACGACGTCACGTTGTATCGGCGCCAGCACGGTCGATCTTTACCCACGTTACGCGTTGCGGCGGACCGCGCGGCCGAGGCGTCAGCCGGCGGCGCTCACGAGGTGGACGGGCACCTTGGCGCGCCGCCGCACGCGGTACGGCTCCTGGGACCACATCAGGTCGGCCACGATCCGGTTCCTGGGCGGGTCGGCGGCCATCACGATCGCCTCGCAGCCGAGCCGAGCCGCCTCGCCGACGATCCGCTTCGTCGCCTTGCGCGTCGCGACGAGGTGGCCGCTCGCGTCGACCCCCCGCCGCCGGAGCGCCCGCACGGCGTCCGAGACGATCTCCCGCTGCGCGTCCCACTCCCGTTTCGACGGCAGCAGGCCGGGGTTGGGAAGCCCGAGGCTCGTGCCCCAGACGCGGACGACGGCGAACACCTCGACGTGGCCGCCGTCGTGGACGAGCTTCGCCGCCGCCTCCACCGCGGCCGCCGGGATCGGGCGGCCCTCGGTCGCCAGCAGGACCTGCGCGGAGCCCGCGGCGATCTGGTGCTGGCTCGGTCGGCGTCGGCGCACGCTGCGTCGCGGCGGGAGGGGCGGCGCGAGGCCGCCCCTCCCCACGGCCTCAGACCGTCGGCGCCACCGGCATCGCCTCGGCCGACTCGGCCACGCGCTTGTCCTCGACAGCGACGCGGTACCAGTACAGCGGCAGGTACGCGATGAGGACCCCCCAGCCCGCGAGGTAGTACACGAGCGTGTGGCCGATCTTCGAGTAGTAGATCCCGCCGTACAGCCAGATCACGAAGTAGAGGACGGCCATCGCGAGCGCGACGTACTTCATGAACTCCGGCAGCCGGACGGGGCGGCGCACGTTCGGCCTGTGCTTCCGCAGCAGGTAGTAGCCGATGAGCACCGGGATGAACGAGAACGTGTAGCCGACGTTCGAGAACGAGTAGATCTCGACCGCGCCGCCGGCGAGGATCACCACCAGCGAGCACAGCACGTTGAAGAACATCGCCCGGTCGGGCACGCCGTGCTTGTTCACCCGCTGGAAGAAGCGCGGGAACTGGCCGTCGACGGACATCTGGTGCAGCGACCGCGCGCAGCCCATGATCGCGTTGAGCGCCGACAGCGCCAGCGCGACGATCAGCATCAGCGCGACGAGCCAGTTGAGCACGTTGCCGCCCGTCGAGAACACCTTCCCCGCGAACGTGACGAAGATCGTCTTCGGGTCGACGAGCGACGAGTTCGACAGCGCCTTCGCCCCTAGCACGATGATGAATGCGATCGGGATCAGCGTGTAGATGAACAGGCCGTAGCCGCCCTCGAGGTTCATCGCGACCTTGGCGTCGCGCTCGGGGTCCTTGCACTCGCCGATGTAGCAGGCGGCGGCCTCCATCGCGATCACGTTCCACGTCAGCAGGAACGAGTACGCGATGTAGACGGTGAGCCACCCGTGCCCGCCGAGGCTAGAGAAGAACCCGGTGCCGTCGAGCTGGTGGAACCCGGACAGCTCGTGCCAGTGCGCGACCGCCGGATGGAAGATCCACGCGATCGCGATGAACGTGAGCGGGATCATCGACAGCAACGCGAGCGTCGTCGCGAAGACCGTGCCGAACCTGATCCCGAGATAGGCCGGGATGAAGAAGAGCAGGATCCCCACGATCGAGATCGCGAGCGTCGACCACGCGATGAACGTGTGGATCGGCGTGAAGCCGCTCGTCACGTTCAGGTGGAACCGGTCCGCGAGGTAGAACGACGCGAGGATCATGTTCAGGGGCGCGACCGGGAACCAGCCGAGCCAGTAGGCCCACGCCGTGACGCCGTTCACGTGCTTCGCGAGCCGCGGCCAGCGGTCCTTGTACGCGGGGTACGCGTACGATGGAGAGCCGCCCGTTCGTTCGGGCATCATCGCCGAGAGCTCCGCGAGGAGCAGACAGAGGATGTAGCCCGTGATGGTGATGAAGACGATGACGGGGATGGAGGCTGCGCCGAGCGTCGTCACCATCACCGGCGCGATCCCCGTCACGAGGATCGTGCCGGCGAGGCCGATGACGAACGCGCCCCACCAGTTCGTCTCCTGCTTCAGCCCACCACCGGCGTAGTCGAGCTCTTCGTGCGCGGCCAAATCCGCCTCCCTTCGAGCACCGGGAACCGACCGTTGCTGCTGCTGCTGCGTGACGCTGGCAGAACGCGACGTTCGTGACAAGGAACCGGGACCACAGCAATCGGGCCGGAACAGTGGAGACGGTGAACACAGCCGGCACCGCCGAGTTCCTGCGCCGCTACCCGCCCTTCTCGGCGCTCGACGACGGGCAGCTCGCGGCGGTCGCCGCCTCCGCCCGGGAACGGCGCTTCGCCGCCGGCGAGCTCGTCCTGGTCGAGGACGGGCCGCCGGCGTCGAGCCTCTTCGTGGTGCGGGACGGTGCCGTCGAGCTGCTCCACCAGGGGGAGGTGGTCGAGCTGATCGGGCCCGGCGAGAACTTCGGCCAGCCGTCGCTTCTCTCCCGGCTCGCCCCCGCCTTCACCGTTCGCGCCCGCGACGACACGACCTGCTACCTCGTGCCGCGGGAACAGGCGCTCGCGGTGTTCGGCGGCCCGGCCGGGCTCGAGTACCTGGCCCAGAGCTACCGGACGCGGCTCGTGCTCGCCGGCCACGTCGTGCACGCGCTCCCGGAGCTCGGCACGGTCTCGGCCGGCGACCTCGTGCGCCGGCCGCCGCTCTTCTGCGAGGGGAGCATCGCCATCCGCCGGGCGGCCCAGCTCATGACCGACAACAGGACGTCGGCCGCGCTGGTCCGCGACGGCCAGAACGTGTCGATCCTCACCGACGCGATCCTGCGCGAGCGCGTCGTGACCGGCGACGTCAACGCCGAGAACGCGGTCTCGAGGGTCGTGGAGGCGGCCGTGCAAGTCCGGGCCGACCAGCCTGCGGTCGACGCGGTCGTGGAGATGCTGGACGCCGGCACCGACCACGTCGTGGTCGTCGACGCGCAGCGCCGCGTCGTCGGCGTCCTCTCGGCGGCCGACCTCGCCGGCCTCGAGACCCGGAGCCCTTTCGCGCTGCGCCACGCGCTCCTGAGCGCGCGCGACGAGGAAGAGCTCGTCGGCGCCGCCGGCGGGCTGCCGCACGTCTTCCTCGCGCTGATGGACGCGGGGATCGCGCCCCTCGACGTCTGCCGGGTGCTCTCCGCCTCGGCCGACTCCGTCTGCCAGCGCCTGATCGAGCTTGCGATCGCGGCGCGCGGCCCCGCTCCCGGGGCGTGGGCGTGGCTCGTGCTCGGCAGCACCGCGCGGCGCGAGTTCACGCTCGGCTCCGACGTCGAGAGCGCGCTCGCCTACGACGACGGGCTCGGCGACGGCGCGGACGAGTACTTCGCCGCGGTCGCCGCAGACGTGCGGCGCGGCCTCGAGCGCTGCGGCTTCGTCCTCGACGCGAACGAGGTCTTCGCCAGCGAGCCGCTCTGGCGGATGCCCGCCTCCCGATGGGTCGAGACGTTCCGCGACTGCCTGGACGAGCCCGACCGCTCGCACCTGATCCGGGCCAACGTCGCGTTCGACTTCCGGCAGCTCGCGGGCGCGCTCGAGGTGACGCCGCCGCTCGTCGCCGTGCTGCGGGACGCGCGCGGGCATCCGGACCTGATGCGCCGGCTCGCGCGGACGGCGACCGACTTCAAGCCGCCGCTCGGCTTCCGCGGCAACGTCGTCTCGGGCTCGGAGGGCGTCGACCTCAAGCAGGGCGGGACGATCCCGATCACGAACCTCGCGCGGTTCTACGCGCTCTCGAACGCCGTGACGATCTCCGCGACCACGGACCGCCTGACGGCGGTGCAGGAGCTCGGCGCTCTGGACGACGAGACCGCCGAGGCGCTCCGCGAGGCGTTCGCGGTCCTGATGCGGATCCGCCTCGAGCACCACGCCGAGCGCGTCGAGAGCGGCGCGACCGTCGACAACGTGGTCGACCCGGCGGCGCTCCCCCCGCTCACGCGCTCGCACCTGCGCGACGCGTTCCGTGCGGTCGCCGCCGCGCAGAAGCGCCTCTCGGTGTACGTCCCGCTCGGGCTGTGAAGGCGTACAGTCGGGGCATCGCAGCGAGATCGCAGGCGGGCACCGAGGAGCGCTTCCTCCACCAGATCATCTCGACGGTCGCGTCCACGCTCGACCTCGAGGAGGTGCTCGCGGGGGTCGTCCGGCTCCTCTCCGACGCGAGCGCGGTGCACGCGTGCTTCGTGTACCTGCTCGACCGCGACGCGAAGCGCCTCGTCCTTCGCGCGGCCTCGGAGCCGTACGGCGCGTTCGTCGGCCGGATCGAGCTCAAGCGCGGCGAGGGCCTCGCCTGGTGGGCGCTCCGGCAGCGCGAGGCCGCGTTCATCCGCGAGCGCGCGCTCGAGGATCCGCGCGTCAAGTACGTCCCGGAGCTCGAGGAGGAGCGCTTCCAGTCCCTCGTCGCGGTCCCGCTGCTCGGGCGGCGCGGCGACCCCATCGGCGCGATCACGCTCGACACCGAGGCGCCGCGCGAGTTCACGGAGCCGGAGGTCGAGCTGCTCGTCGCGAGCGCGTCGCTCGTCGCCGGCGCGATCGAGAACGCGCGCCTGTTCGACGAGATGCGGAGGCGCGTCGGCGAGCTCGAGCAGCTCACCGAGCTCGCCGAGTCCGTCGCGGCCGCGGACACGGTCGACGAGCTCGGCGGCGAGGTCGTCCAGCGCAGCCGCGAGCTCCTGGAGGCGGACGCCGTCTGCCTCTACCTGCTCGACGCCGAGGACGACCGGCTGGCCCTGCGCTACTCCTCGCCCGAGGGCGTCGCCGCGCCGGCGTCGATCGGCCTGACGGAGATCGGCTCGGGCCTCGGGCGCCGCTCCGGCACGCTCACGGTCTCGCTCGTCGCCGGTCGCGAGCTGCTCGGCGCGCTCGTCGCGCGCGGCACGCGCGAGCTCGACCTCGCACGCGCGGTCGCGAACCAGGCCGCCGTGGCGCTCAAGAAGATCCAGGTGCTCGAGCGGCTCACGGAGAAGAACCTGATCCGCGACTTCTTCGACGACCTGGTGGCCGGACGCGGCGGCGAGGCGCTGCAGGCGAAGGTCGTGCGGCTCGGCTGCGACCTCTCGAAGCCGCACGTCGCGGTCGCGGCCGAGGACGTCGACGGCGCCTTCGAGCGCGCGCTGCGGTCGCTCGCCCGCGGGACGCTCGTCGAGCGCCGCGACCACGCCCTTCGCGCGCTCGTCCCGGTCCCGGCCGAGGGGGCCGAACGGCTGCTCGGCGACCTGCGCCGCCTCTGCGAGCCGCCGTCACGGGCCACCGTCGGCGTCTCGAGCGCCTCTGCCGGCGAGACGGCGCTCGGGCACGCGTTCGAGGAGGCGCGGCACGCGCTCGTCGGCGCGTCGGTGATGGAGCGCAAGCCGGGCCTCGTCGCCTACGAGGAGCTGGGCGCGTACAAGTACCTGCTGCGCATCGCCCGCGACTCGGCCGCGCGCGACCCGACGATCGCGGCGGTGGCGAAGCTCGCGCAGTACGACCGCGACCGCCACGCGTCGCTCCTCGCGACGCTCGAGGAGTACCTGCGGCGGCGCGGCAACATCAGCGCGACGTCGGAGGCGCTGTACGTGCACCCGAACACGCTCCGGCAGCGCCTGCGCAGGATCGGCGACCTGACCGGGCTCGACCTGCGCCGCGACGACTGGCTCACGGTGGAGATCGCGGTGAAGCTCGTCCGTCTCGAAGCCGCGCTCGCATCGGTGACGGCAGGCACATGAAACGCGCGGTAGGTGTGGAGGGTTCGGACCTCCCGCGGCTGCAGAACGGCTGATAAGACGGCGACATCCCGTCGGAAGGAGGAGCCATGGCCGTCGCGCTGGACCCGAGGCTCGAGGAGATCGAGAAGATCTCGCGCGGGCGAGGCGTCGAGTTCTACTTCGCCCAGTTCGTCGACCTGTACGGCCGCCCGAGCGCGAAGCTCGTGCCTGCGGCCAACCTGACGAGCCTCGCCGAGGAGGGCGCCGGGTTCGCGGGCTTCGCCGCCGGCGAGATCGGCCAGGTGCCCGCCGACCCGGACATCGCGGCGATCCCGGACCTCGACAGCTTCACGCTCGTCCCGTGGCAGCAGAACCTGGCCCGCTTCGCCTGCGACATCACGGTCGAGGGCGAGCCGTGGCCGTACTGCCCGCGCACGATCCTGCGCAACGTCGCCGCGCGCGCGAAGGAGCTCGGGTACGAGTTCAAGTTCGGCATGGAGCTCGAGTACTTCCTCGTGCGCAAGAAGGAGGACGGCTCGATCGAGCTCGCCGACGCGAACGACACGCTCGACAAGCCCTGCTACGACATCGCCGGGCTGACGCGCCAGTACGAGTTCCTGACCACCGTCTCGAAGTACTGCAACGAGCTCGGCTGGGGCAACTACGCGAACGACCACGAAGACGCGAACGGCCAGTTCGAGCAGAACTTCACGTTCGCCGACGCCCTGACGAGCGCTGACCGCGCGATCTTCTTCCGCTACATGGTCCACACGCTCGCCGAGCAGTACGGGATGGTCGCGACGTTCATGCCGAAGCCGTTCACGAGCCTGACCGGAAACGGCGGCCACTTCCACATGTCGCTGTGGCGCGACGGCGAGAACCTGTTCCTCGACGAGGCGGACCCGCGCGGCCTCGGGTTGTCCGAGCTGGCGTATGCCTTCATCGGCGGCCTGAAGAAGCACGCGCGCGCGTACAGCGCGATCACCGCGCCGACGGTGAACTCGTACAAGCGCCTCAAGGTCGGCACGACGACGAGCGGCGCGACCTGGGCGCCCGTGTGGATCTCGTACGGCTACAACAACCGGACCCAGATGCTGCGCATCCCGGCACCGGGGCGCGTGGAGGACCGCACGATCGACGGCGCGGCGAACCCGTACCTCGCCGCGGCCGCGGTGCTCGCCGCGGGCCTCGACGGCATCGAGAAGGGGCTCGACGCAGGCGAGCCGAACGCCGAGAACCTCTACGACCACCGGTACGAGGATCTCGTCGCACGCGGGCTGCGCGCGCTGCCGGCGAACCTGCTCGAGGCGATCGAGGAGCTCGAGCGCGACGACGTGATCCGCGAGGCTCTCGGGCGCGGCCGCGGCGAGGACTACGTCGACTACTACGCGAAGGTCAAGCGGGACGAGTGGTTCCGCTACCACGAGCAGGTCACCCCCTGGGAGATCAAGGAGTACCTGACCCGCTTCTAGAGCGAAACGCTGGGACTCGGTTCGGGCTGCGCCCGAACCGAGTTCCCGAGGGAGACGCATCGGAGCTAGCTCACGTGTGTGGCATCGTCGGACTCTTCTGCAAGAACCCGGAGCTCGAGCTGTCGCTCGGCCCGTACCTGTCCGCGATGCTCGTCCAGATGGACGACCGCGGGCCGGACAGCGCGGGCGTCGCCCTCTACCGAAACCCCGCGCCCGACGGCTGGAGCAAGCTCACGCTCTACTCCGCCGACCCGGCGGAGGACTGGGGCGCGCTCGGGCTCGAGGTCGTAGAGACGCGCGCGCGTCACGCCGTCCTCCTCGCGCCCGGCGACGCCGACGAGGCCGAGAGCCGCATCAGGGCCGAGCGGCCCGACCTCCGCGTGATGAGCGCCGGGCGCGTGATCGAGATCTACAAGGAGGTCGGCCGGCCGGCCGAGTTCGCGCGCGCGTTCCGGCTCGCGGACTTCGAGGGCACGCACGGGCTCGGGCACACGCGGATGGCGACCGAGAGCCGGGTCACGACCGAGGGCTCGCATCCGTTCTCGACGGGCCACGACCTCTGCCTCGTGCACAACGGGTCGCTCTCGAACCACAACCGCCTGCGCGAGAAGCTGTGCCGCGAGGGGATCGTCTTCCAGACCGAGAACGACACGGAGGTCGCCGCCGGCTACCTCACGTGGCGGCTGCGCGAGGGTGCGACCCTCGAGGAGGCGCTCGAGGGGTGCCTCGACGACCTCGACGGCTTCTACACCTTCCTCGTCGGAACAGCCGACGGCTTCGCCGTGCTGCGCGACCCGATCGCCTGCAAGCCGGCCGTGCTGGGGGAGACCGACGACTGGGTCGCGATGGCCTCCGAGTACCGCGCGATCGCCGTCCTCCCCGGCGCGGCCGAGGCCACGATGTGGGAGCCGGAGCCGTCGGTCGTGTACGCGTGGGAGAAGGCAGTGGCCGCTTGAGCGTGGAGACAGAGGTCGAGCTCGAGACGGTCGACCTGGCCGCGACGCCGCTGCGCGAGCTCAACCAGCGCCTCCACGACGCCGAGAGCGGGCGCTTCCGGATCGTCAACCCGAACGGCGCGCACGCGGTCGCGTGCGGGCTGAGGGCGCCGCTCGACGTCGAGATCCTGGGACACGTCGGCTACTACTGCGCCGGGATGAACCAGCACGCGCACGTACGCGTGCGCGGAAACGCCGGCACCGGCCTCGCCGAGAACCTCATGTCGGGGTCCGTCGTCGTCGAGGGGAACGCGAGCCAGTCGGCCGGCGCGACCGGGCGCGGCGGCCTGCTCGTGATCCACGGCAACGCGGCGGCGCGGTGCGGCATCTCGATGAAGGGCATCGACATCGTCGTCCGCGGCTCGATCGGGCACATGAGCGCGTTCATGGCGCAGCGCGGCTGCCTCGTCGTGTGCGGCGACACGGGCGACGCGCTCGGCGACTCGCTGTACGAGGCGCACCTCTACGTCCGCGGCGCGGTCGCCGGCCTCGGCGCCGACTGCGTCGAGAAGCCGATGCGCGACCATCACGCCGCTGAGCTGCAGTCGCTGCTCGCCCGTGCGGGGTTCGACGACCTCGACCCGTCGGACTTTCGGCGCTACGGGTCGGCGCGGCGGCTCTACAACTTCGCGGTCGACAACGCGGGGTCGTACTGATGGCGGTCGCCGACGGCTGGCACCCCGGCCTGCGCGAGTCGTATCTGTACGACCGCAACGTGATCGCAGAGATCCAGCGCGCCGCGCGCGAGGGCATCTACGACATCCGCGGCTTCGGCGCGAAGCGGCGCGTGCCGCACTTCGACGACCTGCTGCTGCTCGGCGCGAGCATCTCCCGCTATCCGCTCGAGGGGTACCGCGAGCGCTGCGCGACGGATGTCGTCCTCGGAACGCGCTTCGCAAAGAAGCCGCTGGAGCTGAAGATCCCGGTCACGATCGCCGGCATGAGCTTCGGCGCGCTGTCCGCACCGGCGAAGGAGGCGCTCGGGCGCGGGGCGTCCGAGGTCGGCACCTCGACGACGACCGGCGACGGCGGGATGACCGAGGAGGAGCGCCAGAGCTCGAAGACGCTCGTCTACCAGCTGCTCCCGTCGCGGTACGGGATGAACCCCGACGACCTGCGGCGCGCCGACGCGATCGAGGTCGTGGTCGGCCAGGGCGCAAAGCCGGGCGGCGGCGGCATGCTCCTGGGGCACAAGATCTCCGACCGCGTGGCGGCGATGCGCGACCTGCCGAAGGGGATCGACCAGCGCAGCGCGTCGCGCCACCCGGACTGGACGGGGCCCGACGACCTCGAGATCAAGATCCACGAGCTGCGCGAGATCACCGACTGGGAGAAGCCGGTGTTCGTCAAGGTCGGCGCGACGCGGACGTACTACGACGTGCAGCTCGCCGTCAAGGCCGGCGCCGACGTGATCGTCGTCGACGGGATGCAGGGCGGGACGGCGGCGACGCAGGACGTGTTCATCGAGCACGCCGGCATCCCGACGCTCGCGGCGACGCGGCTCGCGGTGGACGCGCTCCAGGAGCTCGGGCTGCACCGGCAGGTGCAGCTGATCGTGTCGGGCGGGATCCGCACGGGCGCCGACGTCGCAAAGGCGCTCGCGCTCGGCGCCGACGCCGTGTCGATCGGAACGGCGGCGCTGATCGCGATGGGCGACAACAGCCCCGAGCACGACGAGGAGTACCGCGCCATCGGCTCGGCCGCGGGCTATTACGACGATTGGCAGGCGGGGCGCGACCCCGCCGGCATCTCGACGCAGGACGACGAGCTCGCCGCGCGCTTCGACCCCGAGGTCGGCGGTCGCCGGATCGCCAACTACCTCCGCGTGCTCACGCTCGAGACGCAGACGCTGGCCCGCGCGTGCGGCAAGTCGCACGTCCACAACCTCGAGCCCGAGGATCTCGTCGCGCTGACGGTCGAGGCGGCCGCGATGGCGCGCGTGCCCCTCGCCGGGACGAGCTGGATCCCCGGGGCGTGACCCCCCCAGGAACTCAGTTCGCCCCAGGCGAACTGAGTTCCCGCGTTGCGGGCCCTCCGAGCCCCCGCGTGATCGCGGCGGCGTGCTCGAGCAGGAGCGGCAGCGCCAGCTTCGCGGCCGCGCGGTCGAAGCGGCGCGCGGGCCCGTGGACGGAGACGACCGCCGCCAGGTCGCCGCCGCTTCCGAAGACGGGCGCCGAGACGGCGTTCAGGTCGCGCTCGCGCTCCTCGAAAGCCTCCGCGTAGCCGCGGCGCCGCACGCGCTCGAGCTCGCGCTCGAGCGACTGCTCGTCCACGATCGTCCGCTCGGTGTAGCGCGCGAGCGGCGGCGCCGGCCGGCGACCGGTGAAGGCGAGCATCACCTTTCCCGCTGCCGTCGCGTGCGCGATCGACGGCCGGCCGAGACGGGTCGCCCCCTGCACGTAGCGGCCCGAGCGTACGAAGTCGACCGTCACCGCGTCCGGCTCGCCCGGAAGCGACAGCGTCGCCGTCTCGTCGAGCGCTGCGACGAGCGCCTCGAGATGCGGCCGGGCGACCGTGCGCACGTCGAGCCGGGCGAGCACGGTCGTCGCGAGCTCGACGACGCGGATCCCGAGCCGGTAGCGGCCCGTCCCCGGCACGTGCTCCACGAGCCGCGCCGCGGTGAGGCTGCCGAGCTGGCGCGAGACGGTGCTGGGCGCCGTCCCGACCCGGCGTGCGAGCTCGTTCGTGCCCAGCTCCCCTCCGTCGGCGAGCGCGTCGAGGATCGCCAGCGTGCGGCCCAGCGTGGCGACACGTTCACGTGACGGTTGACCCGTGCGCGCCATTCTCGTAGTGTGTCACGTTACAGAATGGCGTTGCGCTTTACGCAATAGATGTCGTTCCTGCTCCCCTGCCCTCACTGCGGGCTCCGCGACGTCAACGAGTTCCGCTACCAGGGCGAGGTCACGCGCCGGCCGGGCCCGGACCCGTCGCTGCGCGAGCTCACGGACTACGTCTACTTCCGCGACAACGTCGCCGGCGTGCAGCGCGAGTGGTGGTACCACCGGGTCGGCTGCGGGCTCTGGTTCGTCGCCGAGCGCGACACGCGGACGAACGACGTGCTCCGCACGGAGGTCCCCAAGCCGGCGGTCCGCGCGACGTGAGGCTCGAGCCGCAGGCCGGCGAGCGCATCGACCGCTCCTCTCCGCTCACGTTCACCCTGGACGGCCGGGAGGTGACCGGCTTTGCCGGCGACACGATCGGGTCGGCGCTGTACGCCGCGGGCACGCGCATCTTCTCGCGCAGCTTCAAGTACCACCGCCCGCGCGGCCTGCTCTGCTGCTCCGGCCACTGCCCGAACTGCATGATGACCGTCGACGGCGTGCCGAACGTCCGCGTCTGCACCGAGCCGCTGCGCGAGGGGGCGCGCGTCCGCGGCCAGAACGTGCGGGGCTCGCTCGAGCGCGACTGGCTCTCCGTCGTCGACCGGTTCGGCGGCCCCTTCACGCCCGTTGGCTTCTACTACCGCACGATGATCAGGCCGCGGCGCGCGTGGCCCCTCTACGAGAAGGTGCTGCGGAACATCGCCGGCCTCGGCCGGATCTCGCCGACCGGCGCCCACCGCCGCTACGACACGGAGCACCGCACCGTCGACGTGCTCGTGATCGGAGGCGGCGGCGCCGGCAGGCGCGCGGCCGCCGAGGCCGCGAAGACCGGCGCCGAGGTGCTGCTCGTCGACGAAGGGCACGCGTTCCGGGGCAGGGGCTACGAGGTGCTCGCGCCGGCGCGGGCCCTCGCCGTCTACGAGGGCGGCCTGGTCCCGGTGGACGCGGGCAGCGTCCTCCACCGCATCCGCGCGCGGCGGATCGTCGTCGCCGCCGGCACGCTCGACCAGCCGCTCGTCTTCCCCGGGAACGACCTCGTCGGGGTGATGCTGCCCGGTGCCGTCCGCCGGCTCGTCGACGAGTGGGCGGTCCGTCCGGGAACGCGCGCCGTGGTGGTCGGCGACACCGGCGTCGCCGAGCAGCTCCGGCGGGCCGGCGTCGAGGTCGCGGCCGCAGTGGCGCGCGCGAACGGCCTGCGTGCGCACGGACGCGGAGGCCGGCTGAGGACTGTCGAGCTCGACGGCCGCCGCATCGCGTGCGACCTGCTCGTCGCGTCGGGCGCCCGCCAGCCGGCGTACTCGCTGCTCGCGCAGGCGGGGGCGCGGATCGACTACGAGCCGCGCAGCGGCGTCTTCGTCCCGAGCGCGCTCCCACCGGGCGTCGAGGTCGTCGGCGGCGCCGCCGGAAGCGAGCGGCAGCAGCCGGTCCCCGCTGCGTACGACGGCGGCGGCGACAAGTGCTTCGTCTGCGTCTGCGAGGACGTCACCGTCAAGGACCTCAAGCGTGCGGTCGCCGAGGGGTTCGACTCGATCGAGCTCGCGAAGCGGTACACGACGGTGACCATGGGGCCCTGCCAGGGGAAGCTCTGCCACCTGGCGTCGGTGCGCGTGCTGGCGCGGGAGACGGCGACGCCGGAGGCGCTGATCGGAGCGACGACGGCGCGGCCGCCGTGGGCGCCGGTCGAGCTCGGCCTGCTCGCCGGCCGCCACCTCGAGCCCGCCAAGCGCTCGCCCCTGCACAGGCGCCACGAGGACGCAGGCGCCGAGATGATGTGGACCGGTCAGTGGCGCCGCCCCCACTCCTACGGCGACCCGGCCGGGGAGGTGCGGGCCGTCCACGAGCACCTCGGCGTCATCGACGTGTCGACACTCGGGAAGATCGTCGTCGAGGGGGCCGACGCCGCCGCGCTCCTCGAGCGCCTCTACCCGAACCGCTTCGCCGACCTCCGCATCGGCCGCGTCCGCTACGGCGTCCTCACGACCGACGGCGGCCGCATCTTCGACGACGGCACGATCGCGCGGCTCGCCGAAGACCTCTACTACGTCACGACGACGTCGACGGGCTCCGAGGGGGTCGCGGAGTGGTTCGAGTGGTGGAACGCGATCTGGGGCTACGACGCGGAGATCGTCCACGTCACCGGCGGCGTCGCGGCCGTCAACCTCGCAGGCCCGCAGGCCCGCACCGCGCTCGCGCGCCTCACCGATGCCGACGTCTCGAAGGAGGCGTTCCGCTACCTCGACGCCAAGGAGATCCGCGTCGCGGGGATCCCGTGCCTCGCGCTGCGCATCGGGTTCGTCGGCGAGCTCGGCTACGAGCTCCACTGCGCCGCGAGCCTGGCGGAGCCGCTGTGGGACGCGCTCGTACGAGCGGGCGCCCGGCCGTTCGGGCTCGAGCCGCAGCGCGTGCTTCGGCTCGAGAAGGCGCACGTGATCGTCGGCCAGGACACCGACTCCGAGTCGAACCTCCTCTCGGCCGGGATGCCGTGGATCGTGAAGGCCGACAAGGAGGACTTCGTCGGCAAGTGGGCGCTGCCGCACGCGCAGGTGCGCGAGCGCCTGGTCGGCTTCACCGCCGAGGTCCTGCCGCCGGAGGGAGCGCAGGTCGTGCGCGACGGCCGCATCGCCGGCCGCGTGACGAGCGCGCGCTCGAGCGAGCGCGTCGGCGGCGCGATCGGCCTGGCCTGGATCGAGCCCGGCTACGCCGAGGAAGGCTCGACGATCCAGATCCGCGCGAACGGCGAGCTCCACGACGCCCAGGTGACGCTCGCGCCGTTCTACGACCCCGAGGGAGTGCTGCTCCGCTCGTGACGAGGCTCGCGTTCCTGTCGCCGCACGAGACCGACGCGGTGCCGGTGTCGCCGCTGCGCGACGTGGAGCCGCGGGCGTTCACGGACGTCTCGGCGCTCGGGAAGCTCGAGGTGCGCGGCGGCGTGCCCGCCGGCGCGATCCCGGTCGGGCCGGAGCGCGCGCTGGTCGTCCTCGACGGCGACGTCCGGGCGACGCGCGACCGCCTCCGCGACGAGGGCTACCGGGTCTACGACGTCACCGCCGCCCTCGCCGGCCTCGAGGTCGAAGGCGAGCGGCTGATGCGCCGGTTGACCGAGCTGGATCTCGATGCGCTGCCCACCGTCGGCGCGATCGCCCGCGGAACCCCCGCCGTGATCGAGCGCCTCGATGGCGAACGCTTCCGGCTGTTCGTGCCCCAGGAGCTCGCGCGGTACGTCGCCGAGGTCGTGAACGACGTCGCGGAAGGGCTGAACGCGTGAAGGACGTCTTCCGCGTCCGGCGGATGTGGCGCCCGGGCGGCGAGCTCAAGCGCCGGTACGACGTCGTCGTGATCGGCGGCGGCTCGCACGGGCTCGCGACGGCGTACTACCTCGCGCGCAACCACGGCGTCACGAACGTCGCGGTGCTCGAGCAGTCGTACATCGGCTCGGGCGCAGCCGGCCGGAACACGACGATCATCCGCTCCAACTACCGCACGCCGGAGGGCGCTGCGTTCTACCAGCGCAGCGTCGAGCTCTACGAGCGGCTGTCGGCGGAGCTCGATTTCAACCTCATGTTCTCGCAGCACGGGCACCTGACGCTCGCGCACACGGACAGCGCGCTGCGCGTGATGCAGGAGCGCGCCGAGGTGAACCAGCTCCTCGGGATCGACTCGCGGGTCGTGTTCCCGAAGGAGATCGCCCGTCTCTGCCCACAGCTCGACGTGTCCGACAAGCCGACGTGGCCGATCATGGGCGCGCTCTACCACGCGCCCGGCGGGATCATCCGACACGACGCCGTCGTCTGGGGCTTCGCCCGCGGCGCCGACCGCGGCGGCGTCGAGATCCACCAGGGAACCCGCGTGACCGGCCTGGAGACGGACGGCCGCCGTGTGACCGCGGTGCAGACGAACCGCGGCCGGATCGAGGCCGGCGTCGTCGTCAGCGCCGTCGCCGGCTGGTCGACACTCGTCTGCGAGCTCGCCGGCGTTCGGCTCCCGATCACGACGCACATCCTGCAGGCGTTCGTGACCGAGCCCGTGAAGCCGTTCCTCGACGTGATCATCGTCTCCGCCCAGATGCACGTGTACGTCTCGCAGACCGATCGCGGCGAGTTCCTGATCGGCGCCGAGATCGAGCCGTACACGACGTACAAGTCGATCGGCACCTTCCCGTTCCTCGAGTACTCCGCGCGCCACGTGCTCGAGCTCTTCCCGCAGCTCGAGCGCGTCCGGGTGCTGCGCACCTGGACCGGGCTGTGCGACCTGTCGCCCGACTACAGCCCGATCCTCGGCAGGACGGAGCTCGAGAACTTCCACCTCTCCGCCGGCTGGGGCACGTACGGGTTCAAGGCGGCGCCGGTCGTCGGCGAGACGCTGGCCGAGCTCGTCGCGTCCGGGCGGACGCCGCAGCTGATCGCGCCGTTCGCGCTCGAGCGGTTCCACACCGACACGCTCGTGTCGGAGCTCGCCGCCGCCGCCGTGTCGCACTGATCACGGCGTGACGACGGCCGAGGTCCCGAGGATGCGGCCCGACGCGTCGAGCGCGCGCACGACGACCGCCTTCGGCCGCGTCCCGAGCGCGATCGCCGTCTCGAGCCCCGCCCACGCCCGCGACGCGACCGGAGCGAGATGGTGCGCGTCCGGTCCCGCGAGGACCTGCCAGCGGGCGATGCCGAGCTTTCCGTTCCAGCTCGCGTAGACGCGGTCGCGGCCAACGGCGACGAGCGGCCTGCCACCGGGGTCGCCGGACCACGGCAGGCGGTACGCGCGGTACGTGTCGCCGTACGGCAACGTGAGCTGGAACCGGACGCGGCCATCGCGGTCGAACTCCGTCATCTTCGGCACGCCGCCCCAGCCGACGAACGCGCCGCCGTCCGACAGGAGCTCGAGGTTGCCCTCGTAGGGCGAGCTGATCCGTCTCGGGTGGACGAACGTCTTCACGACCCGTGCGGTCCGCCGCTTCGGGTCGATCCGCAGCACGAGCGGGCGCGTGTACGGCTCGACCTTCGGGATCGCGCCGTTGTCGAAGACCGAGATCGTGTCGGCGCCGTGGAAGCGGGCGTCGTGCTGGAAGGCGAGCCGAACCGCCGCCGGCGGGCCGAAGTCGCTGCGCTTGCCGCCGAGGCGCCACACGATCGAGCCGTCGCGGCGGATCAGGTAGAGGGCGCTCGTGTTGCGGCCGGAGACGAGGATCGTCCCGCCCGGGCCGTCCGAGATCGAGTTGACGTGGAAGTAGTCGAACGGCCGCCTCTTCGAGGCGTGGTGCGCGGGCTCCCGGTTCGCCTGGATCGACTCCGAGAGCGCAACGTGCGCGAGGCTGTGCCACTCGAACACGACCTTCCCCGTCGCGAGCTCGATCTCCTGGACGACGCTGTCGTACGCGTAGCCGTCCTTCGGGCCGCCGACCGGCCGCAGGTCGGCCGGCACCTCGCGGTACGCCGACACGTACGCCGTCCCGCGCGGCGTGAGCTGGAACTCGTGCAGGTCGCCGTCGAGGCCGTGCCCGGCGTGCACCGTGAGGAGCGGCCGGTACGCCGCGTCGTAAACGACGTAGCTCCCGGTCCCGACGCCCGCCTTCGAGATCTTCCCCTGCCACCACGTCAGGACCGGCCGGCCGCGATAGGTCTGGGCGCGGAAGTCGGTCGCCTCCAGCCCGGCCGGGACCTCGTGGTACCAGACGATGCGGCCGCGGTCATCGGCGATCGCGTCCCCGCTCGGCCTCGACGCGCCGCCCTTCTCCGCCAGGAAGACGTATCCCGGCGCGGTCCCGCGCGCGCGGCGGTCGACCCTGAGCACCGGTGGATGGAGCGCCGGCAGCGTGTGGAGCGCAGGGAACGCGCTCGCCGCAGTCGCCGTCGCCGACCTGCCGTGCCCGCATCCGACGGCGAGGAAGACGCAGGAAAGGAGCAGGATCGCCCGCCGCAAGCACGCGATGGTAGTCACTGGCGCCCGCCGGGTCTCTTCCCTATCCTCTTGCGCATTCCCCTGACCCCCCAGACAGGAGGACGAGTGAAGAAGCGCATCTACGTGGGCGTCGGAGCGTCCGCGCTGATCGCAATCGTCGCGCTCGCGGCGATGGTCAGCGGTGCGATCGCACGCAGTGCGGCCACCCCGCTGCCCGCGTCGTCGTGCTCGGCGATCCAGAACGGGAGCGGCCAGATCCTGGTCGCGTCCGACCTGCCTCTCGAGGGCTCGGGCCGGACACAGACGTCGCAGATGACCAGGGCGATCAAGTTCATCTTCAACCAGCACCACTGGAAGGCGGGCAAGTACACGCTCGCGTACCAGAGCTGCGATGACGCGACCGCCCAGGCCGGGAAGTGGGACTCGGGCAAGTGCTCGGCGAACGCGAACGCCTACGCGCAGGACTCGAGCGTCGGCGCCGTGATCGGGACGTTCAACTCCGGTTGCGCCGAGATCATCGTCCCGGTCCTCAACCGGGCACCGAACGGGCCGGTTGCGATGGTCAGCCCGGCGAACACCTACGTCGGCCTCACCCACCCGGGACCGGGAACGGCGGCCGGTGAGCCGGGCAAGTACTACCCGACCGGCAAGCGCAACTACGCGCGCGTCGTGGCGGCGGACGACTACCAGGGTGCGGCGGACGCCGTCCTGGCGAAGTCGCTCGGCGTCAAGAAGGTGTTCATCCTGAACGACAAGGAGGCCTACGGCCTCGGCGTCGCCACGAACTTCCGCAACGCGGCCGTGAAGCTCGGCATCAAGGTCGTGGGCTTCACCGCGTGGGACGGCAAGGCGTCGTCGTACGAGGCTCTCGCCGTGAAGATCAAAGCGTCGGGCGCGCAGGGCGTGTTCCTCGGCGGCCTGATCTGCGAGAACGGCGGGAAGCTGATCAAGGACATCCGTGCGGGTGTCCCGTCCAGCGTCAAGATCATGATGCCGGACGGGTTCACGCCGGTCTCGGCGACGGTGCAGCAGGCGGGCACCGCGGCCGAAGGCGCGACGGTCTCCGTCGCGGGCCTGCCGAACTCGGCGCTGAAGGGCGCCGGTAAGGCGTTCGTGAATGCGTTCACGAAGGCCGACCACCGCCCGCCGGACCCGTACTCGGTCTACGCCGCCCAGGCGGCCGAGATCGTGGTCGCGGCGATCTCGCAGTCGAACGGCACGCGTGCCGACATCGCGAAGCAGCTCTTCAAGGTCCACCTGAAGGGCTCGATCCTCGGCAACGTGTCCTTCAACGCGAACGGGGACGTGACCTCGAACCCGGTCACGATCTACAAGGTGGTCGGAGGCAAGTCGACGACCTACAAGGTCATCGTGCCTCCGAAGTCGCTCGTGAAGGCCGCCTGAGCCGGGACCCCAGTACGGCAGCACGGAGAGGGGAGGGCGAGAGCCCTCCCCTTTCCTTTCCTATCCTTTGACCGTGCCGCCGCTCGCCGCCGTCCCCGACCTCGACCGCGAGCTGGACGAGCTGTACGCGCTTCCGCTCGAGGAGTTCACGAAGGCGCGGAACGACCTCAGCGCACGCCTTCGGAAGGCACATCAGACCGAGGCCGCGGACGAGGTGCGCGGCCTGAAGAAGCCGAACGTCGTCGCGTGGAGCGCCAACCGGCTGGCCCGGACCGAGCCGCGGCTCGTCCGCGAGCTGATCGACACCGGCTCGCAGCTCCGGAAGGTGCAGCAGGACGCGCTCGCGGGCAAGGCGCCGCAGGCGGCGGTCGCGGAGGCGGCCGCGCGCGAGCGCGAGACGGTGCGCGCCCTCGTGGCGGCGGCGCGGAGCGAGCTCGGGACGCGCGCGACGCCGCAGCTCCTCGACCGGCTGTCGCAGACCCTGCGCGCGGCGGCGGTGGACCCGCAGGCCGCGCGCACGCTCGAGGCGGGACGGCTGACCGAGGACCTCCAGGCGGTCGGGTTCGGCCCGCTCGAAGCCGTGGCTTCGCGGAGGCGGCGTACGCCGGACGCCGACCGCATGGCGGCACGCGAGCGCGTCAAGGCCCTGCGCGCCGAGGCGCGGCGGCTCGCGTCGGAGGCGCAGCAGGCGGAGAAGGCGGCCGCGGACGCCGAGCGCGAGGCAGTCCGTCTCCGCGAGGAGGCGGCGGCGCGCCGGCGCGAGGCCGACCGCGCGGCGACGGAGCTCGCCGACGCCGAGGCTGCCTCTTGACGGACGTGAGATGATCGTGAATGCCTGCGGCCCGGCTGCTCTGTGCGGCGGAGCGGCTCGGGCCGGGCACTCTGCGGCGAGACCGACTCCCCCGCCGACGCCGACGGTGGTCTCGCCGCTACCGCCGTGCCACGCGATGGTGGCGGCGGCGGCCCGCGGGGAGAGGATCGGGCCGACCGCCGCCACATGGCGCCCAAGCCTGCGGCTCACTGACGCCGATACCCGTTTCGCGGCGGCGCCTCGCCACCCTGCAAGGCCGTAGCGCGTTCCTACTGGCAGGCGGCCGGCGGTTGTGCTTCCTGCACGTCGCCGTTTCCGACCGGGCTCTTGCCCCGCTGCGCATAGGCCCACTTGTTGCCGACCTGGATGCTGATGCAGTAGGTCTGGCC
>Ga0070739_10000172_pt1 | contig 138499 bp, 152 predicted proteins | sample Coa_R1_7_FD_66445 | JGI IMG/M metagenome (GOLD analysis project Ga0070739, IMG submission 66445) | Surface soil microbial communities from Centralia Pennsylvania, which are recovering from an underground coalmine fire - Coalmine... | ecosystem: Environmental > Terrestrial > Soil >...
TAACATCCAGATGCATGTCCAGCTCATTGCCCCCATTGCCATCGAGCAGGGACTGCGCTTTGCCATCCGGGAAGGCGGCCGCACCGTCGGCTCCGGTGTCGTCACCAGCGTCAAGGAGTAGATGGTGGGACGGACGCTCAACAAGCAGCGCATTCGAATCCGGCTGAAGGCCTACGATCACAAGATCCTGGACCAGTCGGCGAATCAGATCGTCGACACGGCCCAGCGGACCGGGGCAAACGTCTCCGGTCCGGTACCTCTCCCCACGGAGATCAACCGGTACACGGTCCTGCGGGGACCTTTCAAAGACAAAGACTCTCGCGAGCAGTTTGAGATCCGAACGCACAAGCGTCTGATTGACGTGCTGGAGCCGACACCGAAGACGGTGGATGCCCTCATGCGTCTCAACCTGCCGGCGGGTGTCGATATCGAGATCAAGCTGTAGGACGGGGTCATGGTTGACGCACTTATGGGCCGCAAGATCGGCATGACTCAGGTCTTTTCCGAGGCCGGAGAAGCTATCCCCGTGACCGTCCTTGAGGTCGGGCCGAACTATGTGGCGCAGATCAAGACCCAGGAACGGGACGGCTACGAGGCGATACAGCTTGGTTTCTCCGAGTCCAAGAAGCTCTCCAGGCCGGAACGCGGGCATCTGAAGAATGTGCCGGTCGCGGGGCTCCGCCACCTCCACGAAGTGCCGGCGACAGGTGAACCGGTCGAGATCGGACAGCAGCTCGGGGCAGACATTTTCGCCAAGGGCGAGAAGGTGGACGTGACGATCGGCGCCGTCAAGGGCACGGCCGGTACCAAGGGAAAGGGCTTCGCCGGCACGGTAAAACGCCACGGATTCGCCGGCGGTCCGAAGACACACGGCCAGTCCGACCGGCACCGCGCGCCGGGATCGATCGGCGCGAGCTCGACGCCGGGCCGCGTCTTCAAGGGCATGCGCATGGCGGGGCATCTCGGCAACGTGCGCGCGACTGTCCTCAATCTCGACGTCGTCGACGTGTTGCCGGAGCGCAATGTGATTCTGGTCAAGGGCGGCGTCCCTGGTGCCAAGGGCGGCATAGTGGTCGTTCGCAAAGCCGTCAAGGCCAGGAAGAAGTAGGGAGCGACACGATGCCTGAACTTCCAGTCAAGAATCTGGCCGGCGAGCAGGTCGACACCATCGTGCTGAGCGATGAGGTCTTCGGCGTCGAGCCCAACCAACCCCTGATCCACCAGGCCGTGCAGCGGATTCTGTCCGATCAGCGCCTGGGAACCCAGAAGGCGAAGACGCGCGGCGAAGTGTCCGGGAGCGGTAATAAGCCGTACCGACAGAAGGGAACCGGCCGGGCGCGGCAGGGCACCCGTACCTCGCCCCTGTACCGTGGGGGTGGCGTGATCTTCGCTCCGACGCCACGAAGCTACGCCCAGCGCATGCCGAAAAAGATGCGGCGCGCCGCCACCCGTTGCGCTCTCTCGTCCCGCGTGGCGGAGGCAGCGGTCACGGTGGTAACAAGCCTCGTGCCGGAAGAACCGAAGACGAAGGCGATGATCCGCGGACTCGAGAACCTGCAAGCCGCCGGCAAGGTGCTACTGGTGGACGAGCGGGTGGCGGAGGAAACCTCCCGCGCTTCGCGCAACATCCCGCAGGTCGAGACCAAGCCGGCATCCACGCTCAATATCGTCGACGTCCTCGGGCACGATGTCCTCGTTTTCACCGTCGAAGGCATCCGACAACTGGAAAGGTTGCTGTCCGATGCAAACGTATGAGGTCCTGCTGCGTCCAATCGTCAGCGAGAAGAGCACGGACCTGGCCGGCGCCAACAAGTACACCTTCGAGGTGAACCGCCGTTCCAACAAGATCGAGGTGCGGCGCGCCGTGCAAGACCGCTACCGCGTGCAGGTCGCGAGCGTCAACATTATCAACGTCCCCGCCAAGGAGAAGGGCGCCGGTTTCGTCGGCATCGGGAAGCGACGGCGGGGATTGACCAGTGGCTGGAAGAAGGCTGTAGTGACGCTTGCCCCCGGCGAGCGGATTGAGGATTTCTTCGGAGCCGTGTAAGAGTCGTCGGGCACCAGTCGTCAGGTGACCACCTGATGCGTGAACACTGACGGCTGACATCTGAGACTGATCCACTGAGGACTTTTTCAATGCCTATCAAGAAGTACAAACCAACATCGCCGGGCCGACGCGGCATGTCTTCCTCGACTTTCGAGGAGATCACCAAGAAAAAGCCCGAGAAGAAGCTGACTCAGCCGCTTCCACGCAAAGCGGGGCGGAACAACCAGGGTCGCATCACGACGCGGCATCAGGGAGGCGGTCACAAGCGGAAGTACCGCGTGATCGACTTCAAACGGAACAAGACAGGTATGCCCGGAACCGTGATTGCCATCGAGTACGATCCCAACCGCTCGGCGCGTATCGCCCTCGTGCGATACGGGGACGGCGAGCGCCGCTACATCCTGGCTCCGGTCGGACTGAAGGTCGGCAGCACGGTGATGGCCGGACCGGACGCCGAGCCGCGCGTGGGGAATGCACTGCCCCTCGAGAACATCCCGGTTGGCAGTGTCATCCATAACATCGAGCTACAGCCGGGGCGCGGCGGTGTCCTGGTCCGGTCGGCAGGAAACCAGGCGCAGCTGGTCGCGCGCGAGGGTGACTACGCCACGGTCCGCATGCCCAGCGGCGAGATGCGCATGATCCACGTCAAGAACTATGCGACTCTCGGTCAGGTGGGGAACCCGGAGCACTCGCTCATCACGATCGGTAAGGCCGGACGCTCGCGGCACCTCGGCAAGCGTCCCTCTGTCCGCGGTTCCGTCATGAACCCGGTGGACCATCCTCACGGGGGCGGCGAGGGCCGGGCGCCGATTGGCGGGCAGCCTCAGACACCATGGGGAAAGCCGACGCTGGGGTACCGGACGCGTGGTTCGAAGCCGTCCGACAAGTTCATTGTGCGCCGCAGGAAGAGCGGCCGGTAGGAGTAATCAATGTCACGATCCGTCAAGAAGGGGCCGTACATTGAGGCGTCGCTGGCCAAGAAGGTCGCGGCGGCTCAACGGACCAATCAGAAGCAAATCATCAAGACCTGGTCGCGCGATTCGATGATCATTCCGGACATGGTCGGCCTGACCATTGCCGTCCACGACGGGCGGCGTCATGTCCCGATCTTCATCAGCGAGAACATGGTCGGTCACAAACTCGGCGAGTTCGCCCCGACCCGCCACTTCCGCGGTCACATCAAGGGCGAGCGTTCCGGATCGGTGCGGTAGGGATCGTCATGGAAGTCCGCGCTTTTGCCAAGAACGTCCACCGGTCACCACAGAAGGTGCGATTGGTGGCCGACACCGTGCGGGGTCGGAGTGTCAATGAGGCGCTCGCCCTGCTGCAGTTCATGCCACAGTCGGCGGCCCGGGATGTCTACAAAGTCATCAAGTCCGCGGCAGCCAACGCCGAGAACAACTTCGACCTCGATGTCAATGATCTGTACGTACACCGACTGTATGTAGACGAGGGACAGAAGCTGAAGAGATTCAAGGCGCGCTCGCATGGCCGGGTGGCGCCGCGTCTCCACCGCTGGTCTCACATCACGGCGGTCGTTCAAGAGAAGGAGGCCAGGTAAGTGGGCCAGAAAGTTAATCCGAACGGGTTTCGGGTCGGGATCATCCGGCCATGGCGCGCTCGCTGGTATGCCGACAAGGGCTACACCGCCCTCGTGCAGGAAGACCGGGCGATCCGCGAATTGATCGCCGAGCGCCACACGAATGCGGGCGTCGCCGGTGTCGACATCGAGCGCTCCGGCAATAACGTCACCGTGACCATCCACACGGCGCGTCCCGGCATCATCATCGGCAAGAGCGGGCAGAATGTGGAGCGCCTGCGCCAGACCCTGGAGAACCTGACCGGCAAGAAGGTCAAGGTCAACATCTTCGAGGTGCGGCAGCCGGACGTCAACGCGACCCTGGTCGCGCGCAGCATCGCCGATCAACTGGAGAAACGCATCTCGTTCCGACGTGCCATGAAGCAGGCGATCCAGCGCGCGATGGACCGCGGAGCAAAGGGTATCAAGGTCCAGGTATCGGGTCGGCTCGGTGGCGCCGAGATGTCGCGCCGCGAGTCGGACCGACGCGGGCGCGTGCCCCTTCAGACGCTGCGAGCCGATGTCGAGTACGGGACCGCCGAAGCCATGACGACGTATGGGGTGATCGGCGTCAAAGTGTGGATCTACCGGGGCGATGTCATGCCCGGTCAGTCGGCGACGGCACCGGAGCCCGCCGCGGCGAATGCGTAGGGGAGACCAGCAATGTTGATGCCCTCGCGGCTCAAGCACCGAAAGCAGATGCGCGGCCGGAATCGCGGCGTGGCGAGCCGCGGAACGGAAGTCTCGTTTGGCGAATTCGGCCTGCAGTCGCTCGATGCGGCCTGGTTGGACAGCCGGCAGATCGAAGCGGCCCGCCGTGTCATCACGCGTTACGTCCGCCGTGGCGGCAAGGTCTGGATCCGCGTCTTCCCCGACAAGCCGATTACCAAGAAGCCGGCCGAGACTCGAATGGGGAAGGGCAAAGGCGCTCCGGATCATTACGTCGCCGTGATCAAGCCGGGTCACATGATCTTCGAGCTGGCGGGCGTCCCGCAGGACATGGCTCAAGAGGCGATGCGCCTGGCCGCCTACAAGCTGCCCTTCAAGACGCGGTTCGTCGTCCGGGAGCAGGAAACGTCTGCCGAGGAGGGCTCCTAGATGGCGAACAAGCACACGCGCGAGCTTCGTGAGTTAGGGACACCCGAGCTGCGGCAGCGTCTCCAGGAAGCGGAGACCGGTCTCATGGGCGTCCGTTTCGGCCTGGCCACGCATCAGACACAGAACACGGCAGGGCTGAAGGAGGCGCGGAAACAGATTTCGCGCATCAAAGAGATTCTCAATGAGAGGGAACGGGAGGCCTAGGTGGCCACGCATGTAAAGACCAAAACCGGCCGTGTCGTGAGCGACGGCATGGAAAAGACCATCGTGGTCGCCGTGGAGAACGTAGTGCAGCATCCGCTGTACAAGAAGCGGATCAAGCGCACACGCAAGTTCCACGCGCACGATGAGAAGAATGAGGCAAAGGTGGGAGACGTCGTTCGCATTGCGGAGACGCGGCCCATCAGTAAGACCAAGACCTGGGCCTTGCAGGAGATCCTCCGCAAGGCCGACCATACCACAGCCTAAGGAGACATAACGTGATCCAGAATGAGTCACGGCTGCGGGTGGCGGACAACACGGGAGCGAAGGAAATCAGCGTTATCCGAGTCGTTAAGGGTTCGAATGCGAAATACGGTGGCGTCGGCGATATCGTCGTGGCAGCCGTGAAGCAGGCAAATCCGGGTGGCGCGGTCAAGAAGGGTGACGTGGTGCGTGCTGTCGTGGTGCGAACGGCCAAAGAATATCACCGGCCGGACGGGTCCACCATCAAGTTCGACGACAACGCCGCCGTTATCCTGATGACCAACCAGAACAACCCACGTGGGACGCGTATCTTTGGCCCGGTTGCCCGCGAGCTTCGCGAGAAAAACTTCATGAAAATCGTATCCCTGGCGCCGGAGGTGCTCTGATGCCGGTCAAGCATGTCCAGAAGCGTCTCATGCGCCCGAAGATGAGTGTCCGCAAGGGCGACGAAGTCGAGGTGATTGCCGGAAAAGACAAGGGGAAACGCGGCGTCATCGACCGTGTACTGCCGGAGAAAAACCGTGTCGTCGTTGAGGGGGTTAACATCGTCAAGCGCCATCTGCGACGTCAGCCGAACGCCCTGCAAGCGGGCATTGTCGAGATGCCGGCGCCCCTGAGCCGATCCAATGTCATGCTGGTCTGTCCCAACTGCGGCGAGCCCACGCGGATCAATCGGACGCGGCTGCCCAATGGCGACCGAGTGCGTGTCTGCAAGAACTGTCACGAGATCGTGGACAAGGAACAGTAATGGCGACCACCGCACCAACAATCCCTCGGCTCAAAGAGAAATATCAAAGCGACGTCGTGCCGGCCCTCACCAAGGAGTTCGACTACCCGAACCGGATGGCCGTCCCTACCGTGAAGAAAATCACTCTGAACATCGGCCTGGGAGAGGCGCTGACCAATCCGAGAGCGCTGGACGCGGCAGTTGCCGACCTGGCGACGATCTCCGGACAGAAGCCGGTTGTCACCAAGGCGAAGAAGTCCATCGCCCAGTTCAAGATCCGTGAGGGAAACCCGATCGGAGCGATGGTGACGCTGCGTGGCGACCGGATGTGGGAATTTCTCGATCGTCTCATCTCGGTGGCCCTGCCCCGCATCCGCGACTTCCAGGGGCTGCCCGAGAAGGGCTTCGACGGACACGGCAACTACAGCCTGGGGCTGCGCGAGCAGCTGATGTTCCCGGAGATTGACTACGACAAGATTGACCGCGTGCGCGGTCTGCAACTGAGCATTGTGACTGACGCGAACACGGACCGGGAGGGACTGCGGCTTCTGCAGCTTCTCGGCATGCCGTTCCGCGGCTAAGGAGACATACGTGGCGAAGAAATCGATGATTGCCAAGGCCCGCCGTCCGGCCCGCTACCCGGTGCAGCAGCACAACCGGTGCCACCGCTGCGGGCGCCCGCGCGCCTACATGAGGAAGTTCGGCCTGTGCCGCATCTGCTTCCGCGAGCTCGCTTTGCGTGGCGAGTTGCCGGGCGTGATCAAGGCCAGCTGGTAGGCAGGGAGTCGCAACCGATGAATGTAACCGATCCGATTGCAGACATGTTGACGCGCGTGCGGAATGCCTCTCAGGCGCGGCACGCGGCGGTCGAGATGCCCTTTTCCAAAGTGAAACTGGCCGTGGCCAAGATCATGGAGCAGGAGGGCTACATCTCCGGCTTCGAGGTCAAGGAGGAGGGGCGGCGTAAGGTGTTGTCCCTGCATCTGAAATACGACAATCAGCGCCGTCCGGTTGTCCAGGGTCTGCGCCGTCTCAGCCGCCCGGGTCTTCGGCAGTACGCCGGCATGCACGACCTGCCTCGCGTGCGCGGCGGCATGGGCACCGTCGTCGTCTCGACCAACCGTGGCATCATGACCGGCAACGAGGCACGGCGACGCCATCTGGGCGGCGAGTTGATCGCCGAGATCTGGTAGGAGCAGGTCATGTCTCGCATTGGACGACAACCGGTGACGGTGCCGTCGGGAGTCACCGTCAACATCAACGGCGCGGAAATCGCTGTCAAAGGCCCTAAAGGGGAGCTGTCCTACCGCGTACCCGAGAAGATCGCCGTTGAGCAGCAGGACGGGACGCTGGTCGTCACTCGCGCCAATGACGAGGGTGACGTGCGGGCGCTGCATGGCCTCACCCGCGCCCTGCTCAACAATATGGTGACGGGCGTCTCGGCGGGATTCACCAAGGTGCTCGTCATCAGTGGTGTCGGGTACCGCGCCGCGAAGCAGGGCAATGACCTGCGCCTGACGGTGGGATATTCCCATCCGGTCGACATCGCCGCCCCGAGCGGCATTACTTTCAACGTGCCGGCCCCGACGCGCGTCGAGATCGCCGGCGTGGACAAAGAGCTCGTGGGCGAGATCGCAGCCAAAGTGCGATCGGTCCGGCCGCCCGAGCCCTACCTCGGCAAGGGTATCCGGTACGAGAACGAAGTGATTCGGCGCAAGGCCGGAAAGGCCGGCAAGGTCGGTAAGTAAGCAGGGCAGAGCGGCCGGCAGCCCGCTTGCCCAAGAGGATGAGAGAGTGGCATCACAAACCAAAGCGTTGCGACAGCGCCGGATCCGGCGCCACCAACGCCTGCGCAATCGCCTGAGTGGAACCCCCGAGAGGCCACGCCTGTCGGTCTTCCGCAGCAGCGCAAACATTTACGCGCAGGTCATTGACGACACGCTCGGGCACACCCTGGCCGCCGCCTCCACGCTGGAGACGGCAGCGTCGGAAGGAACGAAAACAGCGCAGGCGCGGAAGGTCGGCGAGCTGGTCGCCCAGCGCGCCAGAGAGCGCGGAATCACCAGGGTGGTGTACGACCGCGGCGGGTTCCTGTACCACGGCCGAGTCAAAGCGCTGGCTGACGGTGCCCGCGCCGGCGGCCTGGAGTTTTAGAGGAGACACATGCGAAACATCGAGGTTCCTGAGGGAAAACTGGAAGAGACGGTCGTACGCGTCAACCGCGTGGCGAAGGTGGTGAAGGGCGGGCGCCGCTTCAGTTTCAGCGCCATGGTCGTCGTGGGCGATCACAATGGGCTGGTTGGCGCCGGCTTAGGCAAGGCCGGAGAGGTGCCGGAGGCCATCCGTAAGGGTGTCGAGCAGGCCAAGAAGAACCTGGTCCGCGTGCCCATGACGGGCGCCACGATCCCGCACCGCGTGGACACGCAATTTGGGGCGAGCAAGGTCATGCTGAAGCCGGCCGCGCCCGGGACCGGCGTCATCGCGGGCGGGGCGGTCCGTGCTGTCGTGGAAGCCGCCGGGATCCGTGACATCTTGAGCAAGAACTACGGTAGTAACAACCCAATCAACGTCGTTCAAGCCACAATTCAGGGCCTGCAGGAAATGCGCACGCCGGAAGAAGAGGCGCGAGCCCGCGGCGTGGCGGTGGCCCAGGTCGGTGGTAACCGGCAGGAGCAGGCGGCGGAGGAGTCGAATGCCTCGTCAGCTTGAGATCACATACACGCGCAGCGCGATCGGGCGGTCTGAGCGCCAGCGCCGGACCCTGGAAGCGCTCGGCCTCCGCAAATTGAACCAGACGGTGCGCCGGCCTGACAACGAGTCAACCCGTGGTATGGTGCACCGTATTCAACATCTCCTCACATGGCGTGAGGTCGAGGAAGGCAACGGAGAATGAGACTGCACGACTTGGAGCCCGCACCCGGCTCGCACCGGCCGCGCAAGCGCGTCGGCCGAGGGAACGCGTCCGGCCAGGGCACGACAGCCGGGAAGGGCACGAAAGGCGAGAAAGCGCGGTCTGGGGGACTGAAAGCGGGCTTCCGCGGTATGTCCTCACGTAATCAGCGCATGGCCAAACGTGGCTTCAACAATCAATTCAAGACGCGTTATCAGATCGTTAAGCTCGAGAATCTGGCGCGTCTGGAGGCGGGAGCAACCGTCACGGCGCAGTCTCTGAAGGATGCCGGCCTCGTGGATTCGGCGACGAAGCCGATCAAGATCCTGGGCAACGGGACGATCGCCGCGGCCATCAACATCGTGGATATCCCGCTGACCCGGTCCGCTCGCGAGAAGATCGAAGCCGCCGGGGGATCGGTCACCCTGCCCGTGGCTGAGACGACGTCCGAGACGCAGGAGTAGCGACGTGGTAAAGGCCGCCCTCAACGCATTCAATGTTCCCGATCTCCGCCGCAAGATTCTGTTCACGCTGGGACTCCTCGTGGTGTTCCGCATTGCGGCCCACGTTCCCGTCCCGGGCGTGAATACCGGCGCGCTGCAGTCCGCGTTGAACCAGAATAATTTGCTGCAAATGCTGAACATCCTCTCCGGCGGATCGTTGCAGACTTTCTCGATCGTGGCGATGGGCGTGTATCCGTACATCACGTCGTCGATCGTCATGCAACTGCTGGTGCCGATCGTGCCCCGGCTCGAGGAACTCTCCAAAGAGGGCGAATACGGCCGCAATAAGATCAACCAGTACACGCGCATCCTGACCGTGCCGCTTGCTCTCATCCAGGGTTACGGTCAAATGTTGGCGCTCAATAACCTCACGACGACAAAGGTGTTCAGCAACTTCGGCCTGTTCAGCGCCCACACGCTGTTCCCCACGCTCACGGTTCTCATCTCTCTCGCGGCAGGCACGGTCTTCGCCATGTGGCTGGGTGAGCTGATCACCGAGAACGGCATAGGAAACGGGATCTCGCTCATCATCTTCGCCGGCATCGTGGCGCGCCTACCCACCATCCTCAGCCAGCAGGTCCAGGCCGGAAACATCGCATTCCTGATCTTCCTGGCGGTGGTGGCGGCCATCGTGATCTTCACGATTGTCTTCATGTCGGAGGGGCAACGCCGCATTCCCGTTCAGTACGCCAAGCGCATCCGCGGGAATCGCATGTACCAGGGCCAGTCCACGCACATTCCGCTGCGGGTGAATTCGGCGGGCATGATCCCGCTGATCTTTGCCCTGTCGATTGTCGTGCTCCCGGGTACCGTGTCCACGTACTTCTACGCGGCCCAGCAAAGCTGGCTGCGCAACTTTGCACATCTGGTCAACGCCACGTTCACGTCCACGAACTGGGTGTACTGGTTCATTTACTTCTGGCTGGTCATCGGCTTCACGTACTTCTACACGGCAGTGACCTTCCAGCAGCAGAACCTACCGGAGACCTTGCAGCGGAACGGCGGGTTCATCCCCGGTCACCGTCCCGGCAAGATGACGGAGCGCTACCTGAACACCGTCCTGACGCGCATCACGGTGGCAGGGGCCCTCTTCCTGGCGATCGTTGCCGTCTTCCCGTACTTCATCACGTTGGGCACCGGCATTACGACCCTGACCTTCAGTAGCACGGCGATCCTGATCGTGGTGGGCGTTGCCATCGACACGATGAAGCAGCTTGAGGCGCAGCTGATGATGCGTCAGTACGAAGGGTTCATCAACAGGTAGGTCATGGACATTGTTCTCCTCGGACCTCCCGGCGCGGGCAAAGGGACGCAAGCGACGCGTCTGCAGCGCGCTCTGCAGGTCCCGCACATCGCCAGCGGGGACCTGTTTCGAGCCCTGCGTCAGAGCGATAGCCCCCTGGCCCGGCAGGTTCAAGAGTACATGGACCGTGGCGAGTATGTCCCCGATCAATTGACGATCGAGGTCGTCCTCAACCGCCTGGCGGCTTCCGACGCCCAGGACGGGTTCATCCTGGACGGATTTCCTCGCACGCTCCCCCAGGCGCGAGCGCTGGATGGGGCCCTCGACGACCATGGCCAGAGGGTCGATGTGGTGCTGTACATCACTGCCCCGGAGGACATCCTCATCAGCCGTGTGGCCGGACGGATGATCTGCCCGCAGTGCAACACGATCTACAACACGGTCACCAAGCCGCCGAAGGTCGACATGTTGTGTGACAACGACAATCATCCGTTGGAGCGGCGCAGCGACGAGGAGCCGGAGGTTGTCCGTCGCCGTCTCAGCACCTACCTCGCGCAGACTCTTCCTCTGGTGAAGTATTACCGGGAGAAAGGCATCCTGCACGAGATTGACGGCTCGGCGCCGATGGATGAGGTCGACAGTGTTGTCAACGAGGCGGTTGGGCTCGGAGTGGTGTCATGAGCGTGACGCTGAAGTCGCCGCGTGAGATTGAGATCATGCGCGAGGCGGGCCGCATCGTCGCCAACACGCTACAGGAGCTGCGACAGCGGGCCGAACCCGGCATGACGACCAAAGAACTGGATCGCCTCGCCGAGACGGCAATCCGCCGGCAGGGCGCGGAGCCGGCGTTCCCCTACATCAATGACTTTCCCGGGAGCCTGTGCATATCGATCAACGAGCAAGTCGTGCACGGCATTCCAGGGAAGCGCCGACTCCAATCGGGCGACCTGGTCAAGATGGATGCCGGCGCGATCTACAAGGGGTACCACGGGGACGCGGCAATCACCGTCGGCGTGGGATCGCTGAGCGAGGAAGCGCAGCGCCTGCTCGACGTGACGGACCAATCGCTCGCCATCGGCATCGACGCCGCCCAGCCCGGCGCGCACCTGAATGATATTGGGGCCGCGATTGAAGGTTACATTTCGCGCTTCGGGTTTTCAGCGGTTCGTCAGTACGCCGGACACGGCATAGGAACGCGACTGCATGAAGAGCCGAGCGTTGCCCACTATCGGCAGCCGGCGCGCGGTATGGTCCTCCGGCCGGGCATGGTCCTGACCATTGAGCCGATGATCAACGCGGGCACGTACGACACGATCACCCTGAACGATGGATGGACCGTCGTCACCCGTGATCGGCGCCTCTCGGCTCAATTCGAGCATACGATCGCAATTACGGAGAGCGGACCAGAGATTCTGACGCTACCGGACGTCGGAGAGGCCTGGGGAGTACCCAAAGAGATGGCAAAAAGGGTACACTAGCATGAATGTGTCGGAGTGCGCCTTCCGTCCTCGTTTAATCCGGTTTCCACGGGTTGCCGGGCGGGTGGTGGCGCGCCGGCAAGACGGAGAAACGAGGCAATCGTGAAGGTATCGGCATCAGTAAAAAGGCGCTGTCAAAAGTGCCGCATCATACGGCGCCGCGGAACAATTATGGTCATTTGCAGCGACCCGCGGCACAAGCAGAAACAAGGATAAGAGGAGTCCATGGCACGTATCGCTGGGGTAGATATTCCCCGAGACAAGCGGGTTGAGATTGCGCTGACGTACATATACGGCATCGGACCGACGCTGAGCCGCCAGGTGGTCAGCCGAGCTCGCGTCAATCCAGATACGCGCGTGCGCGATCTGACGGAAGACGAGGTGCACCGCATCCGGGAGATCATCGACAAGGAATACAAAGTCGAGGGTGATCTCCGCCGCGAAGTGGCTCTCAACATCAAGCGCTTGACGGAAATCGGTTGCTACCGCGGCCTGCGGCATCGGCGCAATCTGCCGGTCCACGGCCAGCGCACCCGGACGAACGCCCGCACGAAGCGGGGCGCGCGCAAGACGGTGGCCGGACGCAAGAAGGCATCGGCGAAGAAGTAAGGGACGGTAGAGGAGACATACATGGGTAGATCCGCACCGCGCCGACCGGTCCGAGGACGCCGCCGTGAACGAAAGATCGTTCCCCGCGGCCAGGCACATATCTACGCAACCTTCAACAATACGATCGTGACCATCACCGACCTGAACGGAAATCCGATCGCTTGGGGAAGCGCCGGCGCTTCCGGCTTCAAGGGATCGCGCAAGAGCACTCCTTATGCAGCTCAGATGAGTTCCGAAGGGGCCGCCCGCCGCGCTGCCGAGCACGGCATGCAGACGGTGGATGTCTTCGTGAAGGGCCCCGGTCCCGGCCGCGAGTCCGCCATCCGTGCTCTCCAGCAGGCCGGATTGAACGTTCTGTCTATCACCGACGTGACGCCCGTTCCTCACAACGGGACCCGCCCCCGCAAGCGCCGTCGCGTCTAATCGAACTCCGGCCCGGGCCTTCCGGCCTGTGCCGGTCATACATTCTGTGTGCCGCTGCCCGCGCAGCGGCACCGCGGTGTTCGCCGTTTCGCGGCCCGCGTCTCTCGCCCACAACTGAAGAAGGAGTCAACTAGGTGGACGTCGCCTTGCCACGCATCGAAATTACAACCAGCTCAGATACTTATGCCCGCTTCGAGGTCGAACCGCTCGCTCGTGGCTACGGTGTCACCCTGGGCAATGCTCTCCGCCGTGTCCTGCTGTCGTCCCTGCCGGGGGCAGCGGTGACCGCCGTACAGATCGACGGCATCCGGCACGAGTTTTCCGACATCCCAGGCGTCAAAGAGGATGTTACCGAGTTCATTTTGAATCTCAAGAAGGTCCGCCTCCGCTCGACATCCGACGAGCCGGTCCACCTGGCACTGGAGGCCCAGGGTGAAGGCCCGGTGACCGCCGGAGACATCCAGGGTACCGACCAGGTTGAGATCGTCAACCCGGATCAGTACCTAGCGACGATTGACAGCCCGAATGCCTCGCTCGCTGCCGACGTCATCGTCGAGCGCGGCGTGGGTTATCACAACATCTCCGACCAGCGCGAGGAGATGCCGATCGGCGTCATTCCGGTCGACGGCATCTTCGCCCCGATTGATCGCGTCAACTTCGGCGTCGAGCACACGCGCGTCGGGGGGATGACGAATTACGACAAGCTCGTCCTCGAGATCTGGAGCGACGGTACCATTACCCCGAACGACGCTCTCTCGCAGGCCGCGGCCACGCTCATGCAGCACTTCCAGCACCTGGCCGGCTTCGGCCAGGAGATCACTATTCCGGGGGCGAAGCCGGCGGTCCAGGCGAACCCTCTGCCGACCGAGGTCGCTGAGATGCCGATCGAGGATCTCAATCTGTCGGCCCGCGCCGAGAACTCGCTCAAGCGAGCCGGCTTGACCAAGGTAAGCCAGATCGTCAACATGAACCCGGATGACCTCATGTCCATTCGCAACTTCGGACAGAAGTCGTATCACGAGCTGATCGATCGCCTGAAGCTGCGCAAGCTGGTGCCGGAGGACTTCGGAGCCGGCGTCGTGCCGGTGGAGGAGTAAGCGACATGAGACATCGCAAGGCAGGACGCCGGCTCGGCGTGCCGACCGATCAGCGGATAGCGCTGCTGCGTTCTCTGGCGGAGGCCCTCTTGCTGCACGAAGGCATCAAAACGACCGAACCGCGCGCCAAGGAATTGCGCCGCTTCGTCGAGCGTCTCATCACGATCAGCAAGCGCGGCGACGTGAATGGGCGCCGCCTCGCGATGCAGCGCTTGCCCAACAAGCGCATCGTCGAGAAACTGTTCGACGTGTACGGGCCCCGGTATCAGAATCGGCCCGGTGGTTATACGCGCATCATCAAGCTCGGACCGCGTCACGGTGACAACGCTCCGATGGCCCGCATCGAGCTGGTGCAGGACGAAGAGGAGACGACGGCGTAAGCTCTCGGCGCATGGCGGGAATCGTGGAGTACCTGGGAACTGAGTACGCCGGGTTCCAGAGACAGCGGAACAAGATGACGGTACAGGGAGTGATCGAAGAAGCCATCGAAAGCGTCACGGGCGAGCGAGTGACGCTCACCGCCTCGGGCCGGACCGATGCCGGAGCGCATGCGGAGCACCAGGTCATCTCCTTCGTCACGTCCAGCGCGCTGCCAACCGACGTCATGCGGCGGGCTTTGAACGCACACCTCCCCACCGACGTCAAGGTCGTGCGCCTCACCATCGCTCCGCCCGAGTTCCATCCGCGCTTTCATGCCGCTCAGCGCACCTATCGCTATGTGATCTGGAACCGCGACACTGCGTCACCGTTGTGGCAGGGCCGCGCCGCTCACATTCGCCTCCCCCTCGACGATCGCCGCATGGCGGATGCCGCCAATGCCCTCGTCGGCGAGCACGACTTCAGTGCATTTGTGAAGTCGGCGGCGCCAGGAGGGAGACGGCGACGGCTCGACACGCTGCGTGTGACACGCGACGGTGATCTCGTGACCATCGAGATGACCGGCAGCGGCTTCTTGCGTCAGATGGCCCGCTCGATTGCGGGGACCTTGATCGGCGTTGGACTCGGCCGCCTCGCTGCAGCCGATGTCGGCTCGATCTTACTTTCGCGCGACCGATTGCGAGCGGGGGAGACGGCTCCCGCCTGCGGTCTCTATCTCACCGACGTTCAGTACCCCGTCTCCCGTGACCCCTTCAAGGAGTAAGAATGAAGACGTACGTGCCCAAGCAGGGCGAGATCGAGAGGAAGTGGTATGTGGTCGATGCGTCGGGCAAGACGCTCGGCCGTCTTGCCTCGGATATCGCCCGCGTCCTGCGCGGCAAGCATAAGCCCATGTATACGCCGAACGCCGACGTCGGCGACTTTGTGATCGTCACTAACGCCGGCAAGATCGCTGTCACCGGCGCAAAAATGGCGGACAAGATGTATTACCGGCACTCCGGCTATCCCGGCGGCCTCAAGGAGGTCAACCTGGAATCCGTCCTCCGGCGGAATCCGGAGCGTGCGATCGAAGAGGCGGTGAAGGGCATGCTTCCCCACAACAAGCTCGGCGCCGCCATGCTCAGCAAACTCAAAGTCTATCCCGGTCCGGCCCACCCCCACGAAGCGCAGCGCCCTCATAATTTGAGCGAGGCGTTCCCGGGTGGCCAGCCGACCGGCGTTCAGTACGGAAACGAGGGGTAAGGATGGCAGTACAGCAATACGTGGCCGGAGTTGGCCGGCGCAAGACCTCCATCGCGCGGGCGCGCCTGGTGCCGGGCAACGGGGAGATCATCGTGAATGGCCGGCCGCTCGAGCAGTACTTTGGCCACGGAATCTGGGCGTCTGAGGTTCAGGAGCCCTTCCGGGCGGTTAGCCAGACCGGCCGTTATAACGTGGACGTCAAGGTCGTCGGAGGGGGCCTCTCCGGTCAGGCGGGCGCGATTCGACACGCCATTGCGCGCGCACTCCTCGCCTCAGACGAAGAGCTCCGGCTGCCGCTCCGGCGCGCCGGCTTGCTCACCCGCGACGCACGGATCAAGGAGCGCAAGAAGTACGGACTGAAGCGCGCCCGCAAGGCGCCGCAGTACACCAAACGCTGATCGAGTGCTTGCACGGAGGGCAGCCGGATCCGGCTGCCCTCCTTTTCATTGCGGACGAAAGCCCAGTTCTTCGGGGGTCGCAGTTTCCGGCTCGGGCCGGGGCGGGAGGTCGTCGAGCGAGGTGAGGCCAAAGTACTCCAGGAACTCGGCGGTCGTTCCATATTCGGCGGGTCGCCCCGGCCCGGCCCGGCGACCCACTTCCTCAATGAGCCCTCGCGCGATGAGCGTGCGCATGGGGCGGTCGCTGTCGAGGCCGCGCGCCGCCTCCACCTCGGCCCGCGTCGCCGGCTGATCGTAGGCCACGACGGCGAGTACCTCCAGGGCCGCCCGCGACAGGGACGGCGGCCGAACGGTCCCGAGGAAGCGCCGCACGACTTCCGCGTTTTCCGGGGCGCTTACCAGGCGCAAGGTGCCGGCATGCGACTGCAACCGGATGCCACGCCGCAGCTCCGCAGCCAGCGCCGCCAGCGCGGCCTCGATGTCGCGCCGGGGCAGGCCGAGCGCAGAAACCAGAGCTGACAGGGGGACCGGTCCCGGCGCGACCAGGAGGATACTCTCCAGCGCGGAGAGTACCGACTCAGCCGGCTCGTTCCTCATCGACCTCGCCCTCGGCTGCGTCCATATGAAGAACGACGTCGCCGAACAGGCGATCCTGTTGTATTTCCGCCTGTCCCCGCCGGTTCAACTCCAGCGCCGCGAGGAACAGCATGACGGCCTCGCGGCGCGTCGCTCCCTGCATTGCCTCGCGCAGTACCAGCCGGCGTCCCACACGCAACCCGCCGAGCAGGCGGCTAATGGCGGCTTCCAGCCGGACAAAGCCGGGAACCGAGGCGTGGACGACCTTCCCCACCTCTCGCGCCACGAGGGCATCCCAGGCTCGCGTCAGGAGCCCGGCAGAGCGAGGCTCGACGCGTGGGTTCACGAGATCCAGGCGTCCGGGCGCCGGCAGACTCTCCTGTCCCTGCCGCTCGGCCAACCGCCGGGCCGTCGCACGAAGCTCGACCGGGTCGGCCCGCTCCACGGCCGGAGCACTCTCCTCCGGAGCGTCGTCCGGCACCGCCAATAGCAGGCCGGATTTGAGCAACAGGAGGCGCGCTGCCGTCACCAGGACCTCTCCGGTTTGCTCCAGATCGAGCGCCTCGGCGGAGGACATCTGGTGCAGAACCTGGCGTGGGATCTGGGCCAGAGGGAACTGCGTCAGAGACGCGCTGTCAGCCGCGACAAAGGCGGGCAATTCCTCAACGGTACCCGCGAAACCGGGCAGCGTGAGCTGATAAGACTGACTCACGTGATTAACACCTGAGCGATGGCGTTCATCGCCGGGCTGATGATGTCGCCAAGAATCGGGACGTATGGGTTGAGCACGAAGAGCAGCAGGAGGATCACCGGCCCCCACTGCTGGATGGGAGCGAGCGAGTACATCTGACGCGCGGAGAGAAAGCCACCGAGCACCGAGAAGCCATCCAGCGGCGGAATCGGCAAGAGGTTGAGCACGAAGAGAAGCAAGTTCAACTCGAGGGCCAGGAAGAGAAAGTCTCCGACGTTTCCGGACAGGGTGATCGTCCCCGCGAGATAGAGCCTCAGCGGTATCGCAATGATGACTGCCAGCAGCAAGTTGGTCAGTGGACCGGCAACGGCCACCAGGGCGTTACCGCGCTGCGGGCCAAACTTCAGATTCGCCGGGGTCACGTGGGTGCGGCCATAGGTGAAGCCGAGCGGAGAGATGGATGTCAGTAGGAGGAGCATGACGCCAATCTGGTCCATGTGAACGAACGGATTAAGTGACAGCTCGCCCATCCGGCGGGGTGTCGGGTCGTGTAGTCGGTCGGCCACCATCGCATGCGCCAGTTCATGAAAATCGATCGAGATGAGCAGGATGATGATGATTTCGATGGCGTGCTGAACGTTGATGGGACCAAACATGTCCGGGCTCGTCTTCCTGGAACACAAGACGCCGGCATGCAACCCGCCGGCGTGCCGCATTATAGCGGAGCGATTGGCGGCTCCGGCCGCCCCCCGCTACAATCGCCTAGAAGCCGCGTGATGCGGCCACACTCCGTTTCGAGGTCATTGGTGCCCCTTTACGAGTATCAGTGCGACACCCACGGGCACCGGTTCGAAGCCCGTCACGGCATGAGGGAGCAACCGGTGCAGTCCTGCCCGGAATGCGGCGCGCCCGTGCACCGCGTTATTCATCCCGTCGGAATCGTCTTCAAGGGTTCCGGCTTCTACGCCACGGACTCCCGGAAGAGCGGGGCGACATCCGAGCCGGCCGAAGGGAAATCCGAATCGCCGGGAGAGCCCAAGCCGGAGTCGAAGAGCGAGCCGGCGACCGAGAAGGCCGGGTAGCTCACTTCTTCTTGTAGTACTTCTTGAGCTTGGGCTTGCGGTCCTCTTCGTAGGCGGCGGGTGCGTCGGCGCGCGTCTGCGCCGCGTCCTCCAGATCACCCTCCAGACCCAGCAACTCGATCCGAATGTCCTCGTCGTTCAGGACTTCCGGCGTGCGCATGACGTGGCGCAGAACCTGGAGTCGGGAGACGCTCATGCCGCTGTCGCGCTCGGACGCGGCCCGGGCGCTCAGCTTGTCGAGGACGGCGAGAGTCTTGAAGCTGGCGTCGCGTTCGGCCAGCTCGTCGCGCAGGCCGCGCAATTGCTCATAGATGTTCACGTCTTATTGTCACGCATCGCCGTCGAAGCTGTCGACCGGCTCGTCTATCTCGTCCCGCAGGAGGTCCTCACTGTAGAACCCGATCTCGTGCCCGACGAACACGCGAACCAGGAGATCGTCGCGGTCGCGCAGGACATCACTGGCCAGAATCAGATCTTCATCGATCTGCTCGATGAGCGCCGTGAGATCTTGCTCCGGTAACTCTCGTTCTAGGACGAGCGTTGCATTCACATCGGCGGCCCCGTAGTGCACGTCGAGATACCCTAGATGCCGGTCGCCGTCTTGCAGCTGATACTGCTCCGAAGTAAGCGTCCGCGATTGGCGGTGATAGGTCGGTTTGATCATAGGGATAAAGCGCGCTCCTTCCACGTGCTGCAATTCTGTTGGGCGGCCGCCACGACCGGGGACCGATACAGCACGTCGGTGACGTTCAATGAAAGCAGGGTTCCCGGCGCGCTCTCACCACACAGGGTGGTAATCCCGCCGTTGGCGAGACGGATCCGGTGCAGCGCGTTGAGCTCCAGGCCGAGACTGGCCAGCACCATTGACCCGATGACGGCGGAATGCGAGACGATCACGACGTTGCCCGCCGGATAGTTCCGGACTATGTCCGAGATGGCGTCCTGCGTCCGGCAGGCGACCTCCCCAAGAGTTTCTCCACCCGGAAACGAGACGATCTCCGGCCGGGTGTACCAGTCACGAAACATCTCGGGATAGCGCCGCTCGATCTCGCCGCGCTGCAAGCCCTGCCAGACACCCAGGCCGATCTCACGCAGTCGATCGTCCGCCTCCATCGGCGCATCCGTGGCGCTGGCGATCTCGCGGGCCAGTCCGGCGGCGCGTTCGAGCGGGCTCGTGTACACGGCGTCGGTGGGACTGCCCTCGAAGGCACGAACCAGGAGGCGGGCTTGCTCCTGCCCCAGCTTGCTCCACGGCGCCTCCAGGCTTCCCTGGTAGCGAGATTCGACATTCCAGGTGGTTTGAGGATGACGGATCGCGAAGATCGCGGTCATGGCCGCATTATACGGAGGGCCTCAGGGCACGAACCGTGTCCGCGACCTCGGCGGCGGCGGCGCCGTGTGGAATCGCCAGGATGGGGAGGTCCGCTCCCTCATCCCGGAACCCCTGAAGGGCGGCCCGCGGATCGCCGGACAGCCCGACAGTGGCACGGGCCAGAAGGTCGTCGCCGAGGGCGGCTGCCGCGGCCCCTCGCTCGCCGGCGGTCCACAGATCGCGGACGCGCCGGACCGCGTCCCCGAAGCCGGCCCGCGCAAGATGTCGTGCATAGAACGTCCCCATGCCGCCGACATAATAGGCGAGCTGGCGGCGCAGGAGAGACTCCGCGCGCGGGCCGACCAGCGCCGGAACGTACGGAGCCACCAGGACCGTGCCCGGGGGACGCCCCGCTTCTCGCTCGCCGGCTCGCAAGTGGGCGATTGCCGCGGGCAGCTGTCCGCGCAGTGCAAATATGGGGAGCCAGATGTCGGCGATTTCGCCGGCCAGTGTGACGTTGCGCGGGCCAAGGGCTGCCAGAGCGATCGGCACCGAGTGCGCCGGGACGGCCAGGCGGAAGCCGTGAAGATGAAAGACCGAGCCCGAGGTGTCGACCCGCGCGCCCGACAGCGCGAGCCGGACCACGTCAACCACCTCACGGGTCCGCCGCAGCGGGCGCCCGTACGGCACGCCGTGCCAGCCCTCAATGACAATGGGGCCGCTGGCGCCGAGCCCCAGGATAAACCGATGGTTGGAGAGGGCTTGCAGGGTCGCCGCGGTCTGGGCCAGGAGTGCGGGCGAGCGGCTATAGACCGTCAGCACACCGCTCGCCAGCCGGATCGAACGGGTAACGGGAGCGAGCGAGGCGAGGAGGGAGACGGCGTCGTATCCCCAGGTCTCCGGTACCCAGAGGGAATCATAGCCCTGAGCCTCGGCCAGGAGCGCCAGATCGCGGAAGTCGGGAAGAGCGAGGCGAGTTCCAGGGGCAAAGGAGATTCCGAGCGGGCCGCTCACGAGCGGTTCAGCCCGTACTCACGGCACAGGAGCGATATGAACTGCGGAGTACAGCCGTATCGCCGCGCGATCTCGGCTTGCGTCAGGCGCTCCTCCACGTAGAGAGCACGGAGGGTGACGGGATCGAGCCGATCCTTGATCCCTCTGCCGGCGCCGACATTCCGGAAACGTTCCTTGCGAGGCATGCCACATAGTAATTCCGACGCGCGTAACGTGACATAAAGTGGACGGGATCGTGTCTCGATATGATGAAGAGGAGGCGGGGGAGGGAAGCGTGACGAGACGACAACGGGGATTGCTGGATCGGAATCTTGCCATCGAGATGGTGCGCGTCACGGAGGCGGCGGCCATGTCGGCGGGACGCGTTCTGGGCTGGGATGACAAGGAACTGGCCGATCAACTCGCGGTTGATGCCATGCGGCAGGCCCTGGATGCGGTGGACGTCGACGGTGAGGTGGTCATCGGCGAGGGAGAGAAGGACCAGGCACCGATGCTGTACATCGGGGAGCCGATCGGGACCGGAGACGGCCCGGCAGTCGACGTGGCCGTCGATCCCATCGAAGGGACAACGCTCGTCGCCCACGGAATGCCGGGTGCCGTCTCGGTCATTACCGCCGCGGAGAAAGGCTCGATGCTCCGCACGCACATCGCCTACATGAACAAGATAGTGGTCGGATCGGACGCCCGCGGCTCGATTGACATAACGAAAACTCCTGCCTGGAATCTTCACAGCATCGGGCGAGCGATGAAACGCCCGACCTCGGACCTCACGGTCGTGGTCCTTGATCGGCCGCGCCACAAAGACCTGCTGCGGGAGATACGGGGAACCGGAGCGCGGCTGCGGCTGATCCCGCATGGCGACGTGCTCGGGACGATCATGGCGGCCCTGGACGAGTTCCCGGACGTCCAGGTGCTGATGGGCATCGGCGGAGCCACCGAGGGTGTCGTCGGCGCCTGCGCCGTGAAGGCGCTAGGCGGCGACATGCAGGCGCAGTTCTGGCCGCGCGATGAGGGCGAGGAGGAGATCCTGCGCCAGGAAGGCTTCTCGCCGGGCCAGGTGCTGACGCTGGACGACCTCTGCCGGTCCGAGGACATCTCGCTGGCCCTGACGGGCATCAGCGACAGCGATCTCGTCCACGGCGTGCAGTACGGCCCGGCGCGCGTCCGCACGCACTCTCTCGCCATGCGGAGTCGATCGCGCTCGCTGCGCTGGATCACGACTCTGCACGACGTCGCGCGGCTGCGCGAGGTCGGCCGCTACCATGCCCCCAGCGAGGAAGACATCCTGCGGGCGGCGCAACGCCCGACGTAGACAGACCCGAAGATACTCCAGACAAGTGCAAATAAGAACCATTATGGTAAGTACGTCGTGACCGTGACAGTGGGCCGACGCGCTTCTTCGGCTAAACTGGTCATAAATCGGCCTGGTGGCACGCGGCGCCGCCATGGTCCTGCATCCTCCCATCTCCGAGTGTACGGGTGCCCATGACTCTCTCTGCACGCGACCAATCGACTCTGCTCGATGTCCAGGATCTGCGCACGGTCTTCTCCAGCCCGCGCGGGCAGGTCACGGCGGTCAACGGCGTCAGCTTTGTGATTCGTCCCGGCGAGACGGTGGGCCTTGTCGGCGAGTCGGGCTCGGGTAAGAGCGTCACGGCGCTCTCGCTGATGCGGCTCATCCCGTCCCCACCCGGACGCATCGAAGCCGGCAAAGTCCTGTTCCGCGGGCGGGATCTGCTGACGTTATCGGATCGCGACCTGCGCCGGATCCGTGGCAAAGACATCTCGATGATCTTCCAGGATCCGCTCACCTCGCTGAATCCCATGCTGCGCATCGAGCGGCAAATGACAGAGGCCCTTGCGCTTCACATGAAGCTCGGCAAGCGCGCGGCCCGGGATCGGGCCATCGAGATGCTGGAGCTGGTCGGCATCCCGTCAGCCGCCAAGCGCTTGAGCGACTATCCGCACCAATTCAGTGGCGGCATGCGTCAGCGCGTCGTCATCGCCATCGCGCTCTCCTGCGATCCCTCACTGGTCCTGGCCGACGAGCCTACCACGGCGCTCGACGTGACGATCCAGGCCCAGATTCTCGACGTCATGCGGTCGCTCACCGCCGAGTTCAACACGTCGGTTCTCCTCATCACCCACGACCTCGGCGTCGTGGCCGGTATGTGTGAGCGCATCCTTGTGATGTACGCCGGCTCCATCGTCGAGGAGGCGCCGCGCCGCGAGATCTTTTACGCCCCGCGCCATCCTTACACGATGGGGCTTCTGAAATCCGTGCCTCGACTCGACCGGCCCCGAGCCGACCGCCTACAACAGATCGAAGGCTCGCCGCCGGATCTCACCCGCGTCCCGTCGGGTTGCCCCTTCCACCCGCGTTGCCCTCATGCAACCGATCTGTGCCGGAATGTCGTGCCGCCCCTGCGGCCCGTCGGTAGTAATCACCTCTCGGCCTGCCACTACGACCTATCGATCGAGGGTGCGGCATGACCGCTGCGGCCGAGCCCCTCCTGCAGATCAGGGATCTCAAGACCTACTTCCCCGCCGGGCGGACGGGACCGTTCGGGCTCACCGGCGAGATGCGTTATGTAAAGGCAGTCGACGGCCTGAGCTTCGATATCTACCGAGGCGAGACGCTCGGCCTCGTGGGCGAGTCCGGCTGCGGCAAGAGCACAACCGGGCGCACGATCCTCCAGCTCATCAAGGCCACATCCGGCGAGGTGATGTACGACGGCACCAACCTCGTCACGTTGTCCAAGCGTGAGATGCGCAGGATGCGGAGGGACCTGCAGATCATCTTCCAGGACCCGTACGCCTCGCTCAGCAGCCGCATGCGCGTCAGCCGGATCATCGGCGATCCCCTCACGATCCATCATGTTGCGTCCGGGGACAAAAAGCGGCAGCGCACCGGCGAATTGCTCAAGATCGTCGGGCTGAGTCCGAGCTACGCACGTCGATATCCCCATGAGTTCTCCGGTGGACAGCGGCAGCGCATCGGCATCGCCCGCGCGCTTGCCGTCAACCCCGATTTCGTGGTCTGCGACGAGCCGATCTCGGCGCTCGACGTGTCGATTCGCGCCCAGATCATCAACCTGCTCGAAGACCTGCAACGCGAGTTTGGCCTCACCTATCTATTCATCGCGCACGATCTCTCCGTGGTGCGCCACATCTGCACGCGTGTCGCCGTCATGTACCTGGGAAAGTTTATGGAGCTGGCGCCCAGCGACGACCTGTACAGCCATCCCATGCATCCCTATACCCAGGCGCTCATGTCGGCCGTCCCCGTCCCCGATCCGGACGTCGAGGACTCCCGCCGCCGCATCATTCTGAGCGGTGACGTTCCGACGCCGATCAATCCGCCGTCCGGCTGTGTGTTCCACACTCGGTGCCCGCTGGCAACCGAGCACTGCCGCGCGGAAGTACCGGCATGGCGGCAACTGCGTCCGAACCACTGGGTGGCCTGTCACTATGCGGAAACGCCGGCGGCCCATGCTATGGAGAGCGTCGCGCTCGCAGCGGAGGGCGCAGGAGGCTAACGATGCAGCAACAAGTCGCGAATACCTTCGCCCTGGAAGAGATGGCCCGGGATGAGCTGCTCGGGGAGCCGGAAGGCTCTGTCTGGCAGCGAGTGCTCGCGAGCCTGGTGCGTGACAAGGCGGCTCTCTTTGGCGCGCTCATCGTCCTCGCCTTTGTGCTCGTGGCGATCTTCGCCCCACTCCTGGCGCCCTTCAACCCCGACACCGAGTTCACCAACGGACTCAGCGTCACCGGCGCACCGCTGGCGCCCAATCACCACTTTGTGCTCGGCACCGATGATCTGGGGCGTGACTTGCTGAGCCGCCTCCTGTATGGCGCCCGCGTGTCGCTGATCGTCGGCCTCCTCGCCAATGGCCTGGCGATGATTATCGGCGTGACGGTCGGAGCCACCGCCGCGTACGCGGGCGGGTGGGTTGCGACAGTCCTCATGCGTCTGACCGACATCATGATGGCGTTTCCGGTCCTCCTGTTCGCGATCGCCCTTATTGCAATCACGAGCCCCAGTCTGACGAACATCATCATCGTCATCGCCATCCTGTACTGGACCACCACGGCACGGATCATCTACGGCATGGTGTTGTCGCTCAAGGAGCGCGAGTTTGTCGAGGCGGCGCATGCCATCGGCGCCTCCGGCTTTCGCACGCTCTTCTTCTACATCCTGCCCCACCTCACGTCGGTGATCATCGTGTACACCACGCTGGGTGTCGCCACGACCGTGCTCGTCGAGGCCGCGCTGAGCTTCGTCGGCATCGGCGTGCAGCCTCCCACGCCCTCCTGGGGCAACATGATCAACGAGGCGCAGAGTTATTACCGCGCCGATCCCTGGATGATGCTCTTCCCGGGCATCGCCATCGTTCTGACCGTGCTCGGGTTCAACCTGCTCGGCGATTGGCTGCGCGACACACTGGATCCCGTCCACAGTCAGCTGGGTTGAGACCGGAGATAAGGAGGCAGCCGGCAAGGTAAAGCCTGACGGCAGATACGCGTAGGATTCCGTAAGGAGGGAAGTGTGCCCAAGCATTCACTGCGCACCCTGGCAAGCTGTGTCCTTTTGCTGGTCCTGGCTGGTTGCGGTGCGTCGGGCGGGTCGTATGGCTCGTCCGGCAGCGCGAACTCGGTCGGCGCGAATTCCGGCCCGAAAGCTCCGGCCGGACAGAGCGGTACGCTCTACATGGACTGGACAAACGACCTGTCTCACCTGGACACGGGCAAGTGCTACGACACGGAGTGCTGGCCGTACATGTACGCCATGTTCGACCGGCTGATCGACTATAAGACTGACTCCACGAACGACGACCAGTTCGTTCCCGACGGCGCGGTTGCCATGCCGACCGTCACCAACGGTGGGAAGACGTATACCTTCAGGTTGCGCCGGAACATCCACTTCTGGAACGGCAAGCTCGTGACGTCGGCCGACTGGAAGTACTCGTTTGAGCGCATCATCAACCCCAAGACGCAGGCGGGCGCGGCGAGTTTCTGGACGGAGATCGTGGGCGCCTCGGCCTATGCCAGTGGCAAGGCCAAACACGTCTCCGGTATCCAAACCCTGGGAAAATGGGGCCTGCGCATCAAGCTCCTGAACCCCGACGCGTCGTTCCTGAACGTGCTGGCGATGCCCTTCGGCTCGGTTGTGGATCAAGCCGTGGTACAGAAGTACGGCCGCTCCTATGACTGCTGCCATGTCATGGGGACCGGGCGATACATGCTGAAAGAGCACATCATCAACCAGCGAATGGTCCTCGTTCCGAACCCGCACTATTGGGGTGGGAAGGCGGCAACCGGTCATCTAAAGACGATCGAAGCCGACTTCGGGATCAGCGAGGACACCGGTCTGCTCCGCATTGAGCGCGGCTCGGCCGACCTTGACGGCGACGGCATCCCCGCCGCCGACTTTGTCAGCGTGCGGAACGACCCGAAGTGGAGCAAGCTGATGTTCCACTACACCGAGGTCGGCACGTACTACATCCCGATGAACACGCTGATGAAACCGTTTACCAACGTCCTGGTGCGGCGGGCCATCAATTATGCAATCAACAAAAGCATCATCGTCCGCCTGATCAACGGGCGCGGCGTGGTCACCAATACCATCCTGCCTCCGAGCATGCCGGGCCACGGGAGTTTCAATCTGTACCCCTACAACCCGGCCAAAGCCCGCCAACTGCTGAAGCAAGCCGGCTACCCGCACGGCTTCAGCACGACCTTCTGGACGGACAACGTCGGTGACGACTCGCGCATTTCCCAGAACATCGTGCAGCAGCTCGCCGGCATCGGCGTCCACGCCAGCTTGAAAGTCGTCAACGGAAACACGCTGACCGCAGCGGTCGGCACGAAACGCAAGGTTCCGATTACTTTTGAAGCCTGGTTCCAGGACTTCCCCGACCCCAATGACTTCTTCGAGCCGATATTCAGCTGCGCCTCCGCGGTGCCCGGCACCTTCAACGAGCCGTGGTATTGCGATCCGAAGGTCGACAGGTACGCAAACCAGCTCAAGGTTATGCAGAACCGCGCCCAGCGGCTCCGCCTGTACCCGCGGCTGGACAAGATGGTCATGCAGGACGCGCCGATCGTCCCTCTTTACAACCCGGTTTTCTGGGATATTCACTCCACGGCGCTGAAGGGTTACCTCTACCACAACGTGGAGGAGTGGATCTTCCAGCACATGTGGAAGGGCTAGGAGATAGTAGGGGCAGCGCGTCCTTCCCGGACGCGCTGCCCGATTCCCCACTATGGTCCGCTACACGCTTCGCCGCCTCTTCTGGGCCGTTGTTGTCCTCTTCGGCGTTTCGCTCATCACTTTCGCGTTGACGTACTTCATGCCGGGCGATCCGGCGCGGCGCATCGCCGGCATCGGCGCATCGGCCGCCACCGTCGCCAGCATTCGTCATCAGTTGGGGCTGGATCAGCCCTTCTGGGTCCAGTACAGCCGCTACGTTGGTGGTGTTCTCCACGGAAACTTTGGCTATTCGTACGTGCAGGGCGTGCCGGTGCTCCCGGCCATCTGGTCGCGCTTCCCGGTGACCGCTGAACTCGCCATCGGCGGTGTGATCGTCGAGTTGCTGGTGGGCTTGCCGACCGGCATCATTGCCGCCTATCGGCGCGGCTCCATCGCCGACCGCATCGCGACGGTCTTCGCCCTGCTTGGCCTCTCCGCTCCTCCCTTCTGGCTGGGGCTCGTTCTTCTCTACTACCTGGCGTTCAAAATGGGATGGTTCCCCATCGGGGGCTACGGAAGCCCGTTCATTGGCTACCTGATCTTGCCGGCCTTCACGCTGGGCATCGGCGGCGCCGCGGTGTACACGCGGACGTTCCGCTCCACGATCCTCGACGTGCTGGATCAGCCATACATCCGCATGGCCCGCGCCAAGGGCCTGTCGGAGTCCGTCGTGCTGCTGCGCCACGTCATCCCGAATGCAATCACCCCAATCGTCACCCAGATCGGCATCGACCTGGGCTACTTCCTGGGCGGCGTCTTCATCATCGAAGCGGTGTTCGGCCTGCCGGGTATCGGACAGCAGGCTATCAATGCGATCACCCAACTCGACATCCCGATCATCATGGGCACTGTGTTGTTCGCCGCCTTGCTGATCGTGATCTCGAACATCGTGGTGGACCTGAGCTTCGCCCTGATCGATCCGCGGGTCAGATACCGGTAGGTCAGTCGCCGGCGTCTAGAACGATCCACTCACCCAGCGGACAATGTCCTGGTAGGAAATGAAGGCGATCAGGACCAGCAGGAAGGCCATACCCGCAGCATGGATGAGCCCCTCGAGCTCGGGGTCTAGATTGCGGCGGCGGATCCAGGATACGAGGACGAACAGGATCCGGCCGCCGTCAAGCGCCGGTATGGGCAGGAGATTGAGAACGCCGAGGCTGGTGCTCAAGATGGCCAGCACAGAGAATACCGGGCTGGGACCAATCTGACGGCTGGCCCCCACCGCCTGGGTTGTCACGTTGGCAATCCCAATGGGGCCGGAGACATTTTGAGCGCCGTGCGCGGGGATGCTGGCCAATAGGGACGGAACCGACGCAACCATGCCGCCCACCTGGCCCACCGATTCACGCAGCGCCGTCCCGGGACCGACATGGACGATGACCGTCCGCGCCATCACGATCCCGACCGCCCCTTGACCGTTCGGAGGATGGACGCGGGGAACGACACGGACGATGCGGGTGATGCCGCTGTCGACGACGGTGAGCGTGACCGCGTGGCCCAACCGGGCTGCAATCGCATCCTGGAGTGCGGCACGATCAGCGACCGTGCGGCCGTCGACGCGCGTGATGCGATCACCGGCGATAAGACCGGCGCGTTGCGCGGGACTGCCCGAGGCCACGCCCGTGATGGTGGTGAGCCCTTTGGGATATCCCACGGAGAACATCACAAAGAAGACCGCAACCGCCAGCAGGACATTCATGATGGGGCCGGCGGCGAGAATCACCAGGCGCTGCCAGGGCGGTTTCGCACCGAAGCTGTCCGGCGCCGTATCCTCCCCGTTTTCACCCCGCATCTTCACGAACCCGCCCAGCGGAATCGCATTTAGCGAATAGAGTGTCCCGCGGACGCGCCTCCCCGCAACGCGCGGCGGGAAGCCGAGGCCGAACTCATCCACGCGCACACCGAAGAGCTTGGCAAATGTGAAGTGCCCCGCTTCATGCACCAGCACTAAAACGGTGAGCACCACGAAGAAGGTGAGAATCCCGAGTACGAGGGTCAAGCAGCACCTTCTTGTCTAGCGATCAGGCGCGCCGCCTCGGCGCGCGCCCATTGCTCTGCCGAAAGTATAGCCATGAGGTCCGGAACCTGACAATGGGGGCAACGCTGCACGACCTGGGCCACGATGTCGGTGATGGTCCCGAACGCGATGCGGCCGGAGAGAAAGGCGTCGACGGCGACGTCGTCGGACGCCACGAGGGCAGCGGGCAGCAAGCCGCCGGACCGCCCGGCGGCCACGGCAAGCGCCAACGCCGGATACCGGTTGAGATCGATCCGGTCAAACGTGAGGTCGCCCATGGTGGGAAGGTCGAGCGCCGGCAGATCGTTTGGCCAGCGCTCGGGATGACTCAAGGCGTATTGGATGGGCAGGCGCATATCGGGGAGCCCCAGTTGCGCCTTTGTCGAGCCGTCGTCGAACGTCACGAAGGAGTGCACGATGCTCTGGCGGTGCAAAACAACCCCGATCCTGTCGATGGGGACGTCGAAGAGCCAGTGTGCCTCGATGACCTCGAGCCCCTTATTCATGAGGTTCGCGGAGTCCACGGTCACCTTGGGCCCCATCGTCCACGTCGGATGCCGCAGGACCTCACCGGGGGCCATGTCCCGAAGTTGGGTGACCGGCACGTCGCGCAGCGCGCCTCCACTTGCCGTCAGCGTTATGCGAGCGATCGACCCGGGCGGTTCTCCCTGAAGGCATTGCCAGATGGCGCTGTGCTCGCTGTCGATCGGAATCAAAACGCCTCCGCCCTCATCAACGGCCTGGCGAATCAGCGCTCCCGCCATCACGAGAATCTCCTTGTTGGCGAGCGCGACTGTCTTGCCGGAGCGAAGCGCCGACAGGGTCGGCCGGAGCGCGACCGTGCCCGTTGTGGCCACGACGACGATATCCACGTCCGGCGCCGTCGCCAGGGCCACCAGTCCTTCCTCGCCGGCCAGGGCCCCGGAGATCAACTGTGACCCGGCATCCCCACGGACCACCATCGGCGGCCGGAACTCACGATACTGTGCGGCGAGGAGGTCGTGGTTCCGCCCTCCCGCCAGTCCAACGACCTCGAGTCGGTCGGGAAAGAGCCGCACTACATCCAGCGTCTGCCGGCCGATCGATCCGGTACTGCCGAGAATCGCCAGTCTACGCATGGCCTGTCGCGGCCGCGACGTAGTACGTGAGCGCGCCGACAAAGAGCAGGCCGTCGATGCGGTCCAGGAGTCCGCCATGCCCCGGGACGATCGCGCCCGCGTCCTTGACGCCCGCCTGCCGCTTGAGCATGGACTCGAATAGGTCTCCGGTTTGGGCGGCGAGTCCTCCTGCCAAACCCAGCAAGACCGACTGCCAACCGCCCAGACCAACGGCCGGCACGGCAACGAGACCTGTCAGTGAGGAAAGGATAAGCCCGCCGGCGACACCTTCCAGCGTCTTTCGCGGGCTTATGTGTTGCATGAACGGACGTCGCCCGATCAGTGTCCCGGCGGCATACGCGCCGGTGTCGTACGCCCAGGTAACGACCAGAGCGACGAGCACCCACCAGGCGCCCTCCGGGATGGTGCGCAGCAGGCTCAGGTGTCCGAGCAGGAGTCCGACATAAACGGGGCCGGCAACGGTGGCCAGCCAGCCGCCGAGGGCAGACGTTTGACCGCCCGGCGCGAGATACCACAATCCTCCCAGGGCGAGCAGCACCAGGAGGATGAATATCCAGGCATTCTGCGGTGAGGGATTGCTGAGCGGCAAGACGGCGATCACGATAACGCACGCGACGCCGAGGAGGAAGGCGGGGCGATAGCCGGCACTCCGCATAATGCCGTAGAACTCGACGCCCGCCACTGACGCCACCACGGCGATGAGCGCTCCCAGTGCCCAGCCACCGGCGAAGTCGGCAGCGAGTACCAGCGGGATGCCGACCACGGCGGTCCCGATGCGGACAATGAGGTTGCGAGAGGCCCTAGAGCTTCCCGAACTTCCGGTGGCGCGACGCGTACGACTGGATTGCAGCGTGCAGATCCTCCTCGCCGAAATCCGGCCACAACGTAGGAGTGGAGTAATACTCGCTGTAGGCAGCCTGCCAGATCAGGAAATTCGAGAGGCGCATCTCGCCGGCCGTGCGGATGACAAGATCCGGGTCCGGCAGTTCCGACGTATAGAGATAGTGGCTGAGTAGATCTTCGTCCACCTGCTCCGGGGGAATCCCGTCGGCCACGATGCGGCGAACCGCGTGGACGATCTCCGCACGACCTCCATAGTTAAAGGCAAAGTTCAGAGTCAACCGGGTGTTGTGCCGCGTCAGATCGACGGCCCGCTGAATCGCATCCTGAAGATGCACCGGCACGCCCTCCATCGAGCCGACGTGACGGACCCGCACGCCTGCTTCGTGCAGGTTACGAGTCTCGCGGTCGCTGGCGTCGGCAAAAATCGCCATCAGTCCATTGACCTCACCGGCCGGCCGGCCCCAGTTCTCCGTGGAGAAGGCGTAGACGGTGAGCATGGGGATGTCGAGATCTCTGCAGGCGCGAACGATCCGATGAATGTTGCGAACTCCGGCCCGGTGCCCGGCCAGTCTCGGCAGGTGCCGGCGCTGCGCCCAGCGTCCGTTCCCGTCCATGATGATGGCCACATGGGCGGGGACAATTTGCGCGCGCGGTCCGGTAGCGGCTGGAGACTCGGCAACCATGGTCAGACTTCCAGCATCTCCTGCTCCTTGGCCTGGCCGATGGTATCCGCCTCTTTGATATAGCGGTCCGTCAGCTTCTGCAGAGCTTCCTCGACGACGCTCGCCTCGTCTTCCGAGATCTGCTTGTCTTTCCGCAACTTCTTCAGGCGGTCCATCTCGTCACGGCGGACGTTGCGAATGGACACCTTGGCCTCCTCGGTTCGCTTGTGGACGACCTTGACCAGATCGCGGCGCCTCTCCTCCGTGAGCTGCGGAATGACGATGCGAATCAACGTCCCTTCGTTGGCCGGATTCAGGCCGAGGTCCGACGAGCGGATCGCCTTCTCGATACTGCCGGTCGCGGAGCGATCGTAGGGCTGGACGATGAGCTGGCGCGGCTCCGGCGACGATATGGTAGCCAACTGCAGGAGGGGTGTCGGCGCTCCGTAGTAGTCGACGTGAATATGCTCGATCAGCGCCGGGTTTGCCCGCCCGGTGCGAACCGTGGACAGCTCGCGGCGCAAAATGTCGAGGCTCTTATCCATGTGAGCACGCGCGTCGTTCAGCATTTCCTCTTCTGAGTTCACGAGTCCGCTCCATCCAGAACCGCCCCGACGTCTCCCGAAATAAGCGTGCCGATGGGCTCGCCGCGGACGACGCGCTCGATGTTGCCGGGGGCGAGGTTGAATACGATGATCGGCAGATTGTTGTCTTTGACCAGCGAGATTGCTGTGGCATCCATGACTTCGAGTCCCCGGTTCAGCGCTCCCATGTAGTCCAGGCTCCGGAAACGCCGCGCTCCCGGATTGTGCCGCGGGTCCGACTCGTAGACGCCGTTGACCTGCGTCGCCTTGAGCAGCACGTCGCAGTGCAGCTCGACGGCGCGGAGGGCCGCCGCTGTATCGGTCGTGAAGTAGGGATCGCCGGTACCGGCGACAAACAGATCGACGCGCCCCTTTTCCAGGTGCCGCTCGGCGCGTCGGCGGATATAGGGTTCGGCGACCTTGTCCATCTCGATGCCGCTCATGACCCGCGTTTGCACACCCTGCTTCTCGATGGCGTCCTGCAGGGCGAGTCCGTTGATCACCGTCCCAAGCATCCCCATGTAGTCGGCCGTGGCACGGTCCATCCCCCGCGATGCCATGACGGCACCGCGGAAAATGTTGCCGCCGCCCACCACAACCGCGACTTCCACGCCCCAACCGTGAATGGCGACGATCTCGCGCGCAATCTCACCCACGACATCGGGGTCGATACCGAACTCCTGCCGGCCCAGCAGCGCCTCACCGCTGAGCTTGAGCAGAACGCGCCGGTACGCGGGTTTGGGAAACGAGACGGTTTGTTGCATCTACTCGCCGACCTGGAACCGGCAGAAGCGGCGCAGAACGATGTTTTCTTTGGTCGACGCAGCGACGTCGTTGATCAACTGACGTATGGTCTTCGAGTCGTCACGGATGTAGGGCTGATCGAGCAGCACCACCCCTTGCGCGTACTTCTTGAAGCGGCCCTCGGCGATCTGTTCGGCACGCTGCCCCTTACCCTCCGCTTCCGCCTCTTGCTTGAAGCGCTGGATCATCTCATCCTTGTCGGCCTGCGGAAAGTCCTCAATCGAGAGATACTTCGGACCGGTCGCCGCGATCTGCATGGCGATCTCGTGGGCCAGGTTCTTGAACGGTTCGGTACGCGCCACGAAGTCGGTCTCGGTGTCGAGCTCGACGAGCACTCCAATCTGTCCGCCGGCGTGAATGTACGCATCCACGATGCCGTTGGACGCCTCACGGCCCGCTCGCTTCGCCACGCTCTGCCCCATCCGCTGCTCGAGCAGCTTCTTCGCCTGCTCGTAATTGCCGTTCGCGTCCTGCAAAGCCTTCTTGGCCTCCATGACGCCGGCGCCGGTCTCCTCGCGGAGACGTTTGATGTCTTCGAGTGAACTGGTCGCTGTCATCCCTTCTCCTTCACATACGGCGGGACGGCTCGGAATGTTTCATCGAGCCGTCCCCCCATGCTATTCCTCTGCCGCGGCTGCCTCAGCAGGAGCCGGCGCCTCGGCGACGGACTCGACCGTCACCTGCTCCGCCTCCGGTACGTCAGTGATGATCGGTCCGGCGGCAAGCTCGGGAGTCGCTACAGCACCAATTCCCATCTCGGCGACTTCAAGCGCCTCGTCCGGCTGCCGCTCCTCCCCGGACGCGGCCAGCGGCGGCTCCTCGTCCTCCCCAAGTCCGTTATCCGATTCGTCGGCGTCCGAGTCGCCCTCGAGAGACGCCTCATAGCCTTCGGGTTCGAACGTGTAGCCCTCGTACGACTCCGGCTCGAAGCCTTCCTCGGCCTCCTCCTTCGCCATGGTGCTGGCACGTTCCTGCGCGCCCTCCAGTGCGGCGTCGGCCATCTTGCCGGCCAGCAGGCGTACCGCCCGAATCGCGTCGTCGTTCGCGGGAATGGGCAAGCTCACCTCATCCGGATCGGAATTCGTGTCGAGCAGGGCCACGATCGGAATGCCGAGCCGATTTGCCTCGTGCACCGCGATGTGTTCCTTCTTCGTGTCGATGATGAAGAGCGCCTCGGGCATGCGCCGCATGCCACGGATCCCGCCAAGCAGGCGATTGAGCCGCGCCAGTTCGTCCATCAGCTGGAGCTGCTCTTTCTTGGTCAGGCCTGCCATGCGGCCGGTATCCCGCATCTGCTCGAGCTCCTCCATCCGCCGCAGCCGCTGCTGGATCGTCTGGAAGTTTGTGAGCAAACCCCCCAGCCAGCGCACGTTGACGTAGAACTGTCCGGCGCGGGCCGCCTCTTCCGCCGTCGCCTCCTGGGCCTGGCGTTTCGTGCCGACGAACAGAACCTTGCCGCCGTTGCGAGTTATGTCACGTACGTAGTCGTACGCTTGCTCGAGCAGGCCGACCGTCTTCTGCAGGTCGATGATGTGAATGCCGTTCCGCTCGGTGTAGATGTACGGCTTCATCTTCGGGTTCCAGCGCCGTGTCTGGTGCCCGAAATGCACTCCTGCTTCCAGGAGCTGCTTCATGCCAACAACTGCCATGGGTGTACCTCCTTGTTTGATATCCTCCGCGCCGTCATCTCGTGCGGGAACCGGGCAGTGTCGGCAACAACGCACGATCGGGTCGCGTGTGTCATGGGCGTAGAAAAGACCAGCGGCGCCCGCTGGTCCTCTACAGCGGAATTATAGCAGAGCGGCTAACCGGGCAGCGCTGTTTCTCCGCCTGTCTCCTCCTCGATCGACGGGTCCAGCTTGTCGGGTGACACCGTCGTGGTGTCGGACTTGTTCCCGGTCTCATCCGCCCACGGCTGCGCGAGCCGGACGGTAAATTGCCCGTTCTGTTCGTCTTGAATCACTCCCGGGATGACCACCCCGGGCGAGACATGGACCAGCACCGCATCACCGATGTTGTACTGGTGCGTCGTGCTGCTGTCGGCCATGATGTGCTCCTTCTTGCTGTGCTGGAGGTTCACGCGCAAAAGGCATGCCATGGGGAGCGGCGGCCTGTAGACCTGGGGTCACAGCGCCGTGCCACGACGGCCATTGTCCGGTTTACAGAATGTACTTGCTGGCTTCGTCGGAGATTGGGACGTCAGCCATGCGCCTGCGCACGTACTCGGCGTCAATCGCCACTGTCTCGCCCTTCAACTCCGAGGCCCGAAAACTGACGTCCTCCAGTACCTTCTCGACGACGCCATGCAGGCGGCGCGCCCCAAGGTTCTCGGCGGCAGCGTTCAACCGGGCCGCGTAGAAGGCCAGTTCGCGAATCCCGTCGTCAGTGAAGTGAAGGTGCACATCCTCTGTCTCCAGTAGCGCACTGTAGAGGCGCGTGAGCGCCGTCTCGGGCTCGGTCAGGATGCGGACGAAGTCATCTTCGTCCAGGTCCTTCACGGTCACGCGGATGGGAAAACGTCCCTGCAGCTCCGGTATCAGGTCGGACGGGCGCGCGCGATTGAAAGCACCCGCCCCGATGAACAAAACGTGGTCTGTCTTGACCAGCCCGTAGCGCGTGCCGACACCCGATCCCTCGACGATCGGGAGTAGGTCGCGCTGCACGCCCTCGCCGGAGACATCCGGACCGAAGTCGCTCCCACGAGAGACGAGCTTGTCGATCTCATCCAGAAAGACAACACCCGACTCTTCGACCCGCGCGATCGCCGTCTCCACAACATCTTCCCAGTCGACGAGTTTGGCGGCCTCCTGCTCCGTCAGGACACGCCGGGCTTCGCGCACCGTGAGACGCCGCGATCGCTTGCGCGAGGCCGCGACGGCGCTCATAAATTCCTGAAACTGCTCGTGAATCTCGTCGGCACCGCTACTCGAGGCAAATTCCAGTACCTGACCGTAGCCTTCCTCCGCATCCATCTCAATCTCGATGACGCGCTCTTCCAGCTCATGTTCGGACAATCGCTTCTCGAGCGTCCGCCGGCGCCGCTTCATATACGCGCGGTTGCGGGTCTGCTCGTCCGTTTCCTCGCGGCCGTCGCCCAGGAGGTAGTTCAGGATCCTCTCCGTCGCCAGCCGCTCGGCCTCCTCTCGAACCTGCTCGACGCGCTCCAGGTGCACCATGGACACACTGGCATCGGTCAGGTCGCGGATGATTGACTCCGCGTCGCGCCCGACGTAGCCCACCTCCGTGAACTTGGTTGCCTCGGTTTTGAGGAAGGGGGCATCTACCAGCAGGGCGAGCCGCCTGGCCAACTCCGTCTTGCCGACGCCGGTTGGACCGATGAGAAGGATATTCTTGGACCCGATGTCGGAGCGAAGCGCGGGATCGACTTTCTTGCGGCGCTCTCTCTCCCTCAGGGCCACAGCCAGCGCCCGCTTGGCCTCGACCTGTCCGACGATGTGGCGATCGAGTTGTTTCACGATCTCTTGCGGAGTCAGGTCAGTCACTATTTTCCCCTTCCGGCGCGGCGGATCGTCCGTCGACGCAATGGAGTGTGATGGTGTCGTTCGTATAGACACAGATTGAGGCAGCGATGTTCATCGCTTCCCGGGCAATATCGGGAGCAGCCATTGTGGTGAAGCGAAGTAGCGCTTGCGCCGCCGACAGAGCGTAGGTGCCGCCGGATCCGACGGCCAGGACGTTGTCATCCGGTTCGATGACCTCACCCTCGCCGGATACGAGGAGCAGCGTTTGGGGATCAGCCAGGAGGAGTTGGGCTTCGAGCCGCCGCAGGTAACGGTCGGTTCGCCACTCCTTCGCGAGATCGACGGCCGCCTTTCGTACCTGTCCGCCGGCGCGCTCCAGATGATTCTCGAAGCGGTCAAGCAGCGCCAGGGCATCAGCGACCGAGCCCGCAAAGCCGGCCAGCACCCGCCCGTTGTACATAGGGCGAAGCTTGACCGCGGAGTGCTTCATGATAGTTTCTCCCAACGTGACCTGCCCGTCACCGGCCATGGCCACCTGTCCGTCCCGCCGCACGGCAACAATCGTCGTCATCAGGCGTTGGGATGGGCGCGCGCATAGATCTCGCGCAGGTAGGCATCAGACACGTGGGTGTACACCTGGGTCGTGCTCAGCCTCGCATGACCAAGGAGCTCCTGAACGGAGCGCAAATCCGCCCCACCCTCCAGAAGATGCGTGGCGAAGCTGTGGCGCAAGGTATGGGGGGTCACATGCCGCTCGATCCCGGCGGTGGCGACGTGCTGTTGCAGCATCTTGTGGAACCCGCGCACGCAGAGACGGCGGCCCAGATGGCTGAGAAAGAGAGCGTCGGACACGCGGCCGCGCAGGAGGTACGGCCGCCCGGCATGGACGTACGCCTCCACGGCATCGGCGGCGAGATCGCCAAACAGCACCAGACGCTCCTTATCACCTTTCCCCATGACCCGGATATGGCGCGCGGTCCAATCGAGGTCATCCAGATCCAGGCTCAACAGCTCGCTCACGCGCAACCCGGTCGCGTACATGACTTCCAGCATCGCACGGTCACGCAAGCCGAGTGGCGTGTCGCCGCGAGGTGCCTCAAGGAGCCTCTCCATCTCGACGATGGACAGGACATTGGGGAGAGTACGCCGCGACCGCGGCGTGGAGATAAGCTGCATGGGATCGGACGTGACGATGCCGTGCCGCGTGAGGTACCGAAAGAGCCCACGCAGCGCGGAGGCCTTCCGTCCGATACTCGTTGCGGCATAGCCCTCGCCGTGCATCCACGCGACCCAGGCCCGTATGTCGCTCCGCTGCACTTCCTGCCAGCCGGCGAGCTCACGGCTCGCGAACCAGTCGGCGGCGTGCTGGAGATCCAGGCGATAATTGATCACCGTGTGGTCCGAAGCGCCGCGCCGGTGCTGGAGATCCTCGAGAAACGCCTCGATATGTTGTTGCATTTTCCTCTGCCGCGAGGGATTGGGGCGCTAGTGGGCGGGGACCAGTTCGGGGACAGGCTGGGGGATGATCTCCTGAGAGCACTCGGTGCAGCGTAGAACGGGCTTGCCGCGACTCGCCTGAGTGACGAGGCCGCCACAGTGCGGACACGGCTCGGGGATGGGCCGATCCCAGAGCGCGAAGTCACAATTCGGATAATTGCCGCAGCCGTAGAAGATCCTGCCGCGCCGGCTCCGCCGCTCGACGAGATCGCCCCCGCACCGGGGACACGAAACGCCGATTTTGTTCTGGATCGGACGCGAGTATTTACACTCCGGGTAGCCGGAGCACGAGATGAACTCTCCAAAGCGGCCATGCTTTATGACGAGCTGCTTACCGCACTCGGGGCACTCCTCCCCGATTTCGACGACCGGGCGCTCGACGCGCTCCATCTCCTTCTCTGCCTGCTGCAACATCGAACGAAAGTCGGCGTAGAAGTCGGAGAGCAGGGCGGTCCAGCGCATCTCACCTTCCTCCACCTGGTCGAGCTCCGACTCCACGTTGGCCGTGAACTTCACGTCCACGATGTCCGGGAAGTGCTGCTTCATCAAGCGATCGACGATCTCACCCAACTCGAGCGGCACGAAGCGCCGGTTCTCCAGCTTCACGTACTTCCGTTGCTGAATCGTGCTGATGATCGGCACGTAGGTACTGGGACGGCCGATGCCGAGTTCCTCCAGCGCCTTGACGAGGCTGGCCTCGCTGTAGCGCGGCGGAGGCTCGGTGAAATGCTGCTCCGGGTCCAGGCGATGGAGTTTCAGCGCCTCCCCCTCGGTCAGCGGCGGCAAGGTGACATCCTTTTCCTCACGAGGCCAGACCGCGTAATAGCCCGGGAAGGCGAGCGACGAGCCGGTGGCGGCGAATAGATAGCGCTCGGCGGCGATCAGGACCCGCACCGAATCGAAGATGGCGGGCGCCATGAAGGCGGCCACGAAGCGGCGCCAGATGAGCCCGTACAGCTTCTGCTGATCCAGCGTGAGGTAGCGTGCCATCTCTTCCGGTTTCCTCATAACTTCCGTCGGCCGAATCGCTTCGTGTGCGCCCTGCACGTGCGCCTTCTGCTTGCCCTTCGGACCCGGGCCAACGTACTTCGAGCCGAAAGCATCGCCGATATACCCGCGGACCGCCCTCTGGGCCTCTTCGGAGATACGAGTAGAGTCGGTCCGCATGTACGTGATGAGACCGGCGCGACCTTCGCCGAGGTCAATGCCCTCGTACAGCTCCTGGGCCACTTTCATCGTCTTCTTGGGCGAGAAGCGAAGCCGTGTCGACGCATCCTGCTGGAGAGAGCTTGTGCTGTAGGGCGCGGGCGGCGCGCTTCTGGTCTTCTTCTCCTCGACCTTCTGCACGCGGAACTCCGCCCCCTCCAGCGCCTTCAGAACGTCGTCCATCTCGGCCTGGCTGGTAATGCGGAGCTTCTCTTTGTCCGTAGCCTCCAGGAGACGTAGCAGTTCGGCCGTGAAGGTCTTGCGCTCTTTCTGGCGCGACAACTCGGCGGTCAGCGTCCAGTACTCTTCCGGCACGAACGTCCGGATCTCCTCCTCACGGTCGACGATCAAACGCAAAGCAACCGATTGCACACGCCCGGCACTGGTGTGCTTCTGGACCCGCCTCCAGAGAAGTGGGCTGATCTTGTAACCGACGAGGCGGTCGAGGATGCGGCGCGCCTGCTGCGCGTCGACCAGGTTGTTGTCGATATCGCGTGGGTGCTCAATGGCCTCACGCACCGCGTTCTTGGTGATCTCGTTGAAGACGGCCCGCCGCGCCGTGGGGATCTCCAGCGCACGAGCGAGATGCGCGCTGATCGCTTCACCTTCCCGGTCCGGGTCAGGCGCGAGGAAGACCTCCTGGGCCTCCAGCGCCGCCTTTCTCAACTCGAGCAACACTCTTTCCTTGCCCGGGATGACGACGTATTTCGGGGTGAAGTCACGGCGTGTATCGACACCCAGGCCCTTGGCCGGCAAATCGATGACATGCCCGACGGACGCCAGGACTTTGAAGTCGGGGCCGAGAAACTTCTCGATAGTTTTTGCTTTGGAGGGTGACTCAACGATCACCAGTTTGTTCGCCACGGGATGCTCCCTGCTAAAGGTCGGCCTCAGTATACCAGCGGAATGAAGCGATCAGATGGGTCTGAGGCCGCAACTATACCACATATGGTGGCAGATTGTGTTGGTCAAAGAAGATGTTGTGGTGGATCAAGCCGGCGCCGCGGCCGGCTCACGGGGACCGGCGGTGATGGTCGATCGCAGGGCGGCCATGTCGGACAGGATGCGCTGAATCTCGCCGACCCAGTCGGGACCAAGGCGGCTTCGAGGGATGCGCAGAGCGTTGTTCTGGATGCGGGCGTCCATGCCATAGGCCCGATAGAGCGAGACGCGGTCAAAGAGCCCGGAGGGCTCGGTCTTGACGAGTAGCAGGTCGCCGTTCAGCGTGACGGTATTGACCTTCGCCGCGATCGCCAGCAGTTTGATGCGCACGCTCGTGACGAGGTTCTCCACTTCTACCGGCAACCGGCCGAAACGATCCTCCATCTCGTCCACCAACGCATCCAGAGCAGCATCGTCACCGACCGACGCGAGGCGGCGGTAGAGGATCAGGCGCTGCGCCTCGGAGCCGACGTAGTCGGCGGGGAGAAACCGCGTCAACGGCAGGTCGATCGTCACCGATGGCGGCTCCTCCACCACCACACCACGCAGCCTCTCTACCGCGTCCGAGACCATGCGCGTGTACAGATCGAATCCGATGGCGGACGCCTGCCCGCTCTGCTCCGCCCCCAGCAAATTACCCGCTCCGCGGATCTCGAGATCCTTCATGGCGATTGAAAACCCGGCGCCGAGTTCCTGTGATTCGAAGACCGCCTCGAGACGGCGAGCCGCGTCGTGCGACAGGTGGGCATCACGCGGGTAGAGAAGGTACGCGTACGCCTGATTCGCGCTACGCCCGACGCGCCCTCGCAACTGATAGAGCTGCGTTAGCCCGAGCGTATGGGCGTTGTTGACAATGATGGTGTTCGCGTCGGGAATATCGAGCCCGTTCTCGATGATGGTGCTGGCGATCAGGACGTCTGCCTGATGGTGCGCGAAGGACGTCATGACCGTCTCCAGCTGCGCTTCGTCCATCTGGCCGTGTCCGACCAGAACGCGCGCCTCCGGCACCAACTGGCGGATGCGCGATGCCATGGCATCGATGGTGGCAACCTTGTTGTGGACGAAGTAGACCTGCCCATCGCGCTCCAGCTCGCGAATGATGGCTTCTCGGATGTGGCGCTCGTCGAACGGCTGCAAGTACGTCTTGATGGGGAGACGTCCTTCGGGCGCCGTCTCGATCACACTCACTTCCCGGATGCCGACCAGAGTCATGTGGAGGGTGCGCGGAATCGGCGTCGCCGTCAAGGTGAGGACATCCACGTTTTCGCGCAGCTGTTTGAGGCGCTCCTTGTGTTTCACGCCGAAGCGTTGCTCCTCGTCAATGACCAGCAAACCAAGATTCTTGAAGTGGACATCCTTCTGCAGCAGACGGTGCGTCCCGATCACCACATCGATCTCCCCGGAGGCGAGCCTGGTAACGATCTGCCTCTGTTCTGCGTCATTCCGGAAGCGCGAGAGGACTTCGACGCGCACCGGAAATGGGGCGAGTCGCTCTTTGAAGGTCTCGAAGTGCTGCTGCGCCAGGATCGTCGTCGGAACGAGGACCGCGACTTGCTTTCCGTCCATGACGGCCTTGAAGGCAGCGCGCACGGCGACCTCCGTCTTTCCGTAGCCGACATCGGCGGTGACAAGACGATCCATGGGCCGTGGCTCCTCCATGTCGGCCTTGACCTCATCGACGGCGCGCGACTGGTCCGGGGTCTCCGGATAGGGGAAGGACGCCTCCAGCTCCCCTTGCCACGGGGAGTCGGCACCGAACGCGTGGCCGGGGCGGGCGGCGCGGCGCGCGTACAAGTCGACGAGCTCTCTGGCAATATCCTCCGCCGCTTTCTTGGCCCGCTGTCGCGCCCGCTGCCACTCGCCACCACCCAGGCGATTGAGCTGCGGGGGCTTCTCGCCGACCCCGACATAGCGGGTGAGACGCTCCAGCTGATCTGTCGGGACGTAAACGCGATCCGCCCCGTGATACTGGATCAGGGCATATTCACGCTCGGCGCCGTCGACCGTCATGCGCGTGACGCCATCGAATCGCCCAATCCCATGCTCCATATGGACGACGTAGTCACCCGGTTGGAAGTCGGCGAAGAAGGAGGCCCGGGCGCTGCGACGCCGGGGAACGTGACGCACCCGCGCCCGGCCGAAGATCTCGTGATCCGAAAGGATCATCAGATGTTCGGATGGCAGCCACCACCCCTCCGGAAGGCCCCCCGGGAGGATGGTGGATCCCGGAGGAGGTGCATCAGGCAGCGCGGCCACGATGGCCGCCGGTGTCTCGTTCTCCGTCAGCAATTCCTCAACCCGAGCCGCTTGCTGCGAGATGATGACCGTGCGCCGCTCACGGTGCTCGCCAAGATCAGACACGAAGTTTCGGAGGCGTCCGTGGTAGAGCGGAGCGGGAACAAAGACGCCGCTGAGATCGACAGCGCCGGTGTCGTCGGGCGAACCCGAAATCCAGGAGATGGACGGTTGAGCAGCGAGCCGCTCGTGCACGTGAGCGGCTGTCACCAGGGGATCCATGAGACCTGGCGGCAACTCGCCGGCCTCCTGACGCGCAGCCACGATCTCCGTCGCTTGCTGCCACACGGAGTCGGCCGTCGCTCGCACATCCTCCGGATCATCGAGAATGACGACCGTGCCGGGATCCATTCGGTCGAGCAGCGAATCGCGCGAATACAGGTACGGCGCGAAGACTGTCAGATCATCGAGCGGCGCCCCGGACTCCAGGCGGGCCAGATCGTCCTGCCACCGCGAGAGCGCCTCAGCGGTGAGAGAGTCAGTTGGCAGATCGATAAGCCGATCCAGCGCGTCCAGGCGTGCGTCCTCGTGAAACGACGCCACCGGGCGGATCATGATGTCGTTCAACCGCTCGATGGAGCGCTGAGTAGCGGGATCAAACGTACGGAGCGATTCAATCTCAGGGCCGAACAGTTCGATGCGAAGCGGCAGGGTCTCCCCAGCCGGATACACGTCGATAACACCACCTCGCCGGGCGAACGTTCCCGGTTCCTCGACGACGGCGGTCTCCGCGTATCCTGCCTCGACAAGACGGCCGACGGCCGGCGCCATGTCCAGATCGTCTCCGACCCGCAACGCCAGAGGGTCCACGGCGCGGCCGCGGTCCTGTACCGGCTGCAGGAGAGCCCTCACGGGAGCGACGACAATGAGGTTCTCGCCACGGACCACGGCATCGACAACTGCCTGCCGCTGCGCGAGCACGGCCCGGTCGACGTGCGCTCGCTCGTACGGAAGGGACTCGATCGCCGGAAAGAGCTCAGCCCGGCGCCCCCAGCCCGCCATTTCTTGACTCCAATCGACAGCGGCTTGCGGATGCGCCGTGACGATGAGGCCGCGATCGGGAAGCACCGCGGCGGAGACGGCAGGACGCGCAGCACGCATCAAGCCGTAGGCGCGATGCCGTCCGGGACGGCGAAGGCTCTGGAGTGGCTCCAGGGAGGCGACGGTATCGAGGAGACCGGTGAGGATCATACAGGCAAAAGGAGAGCGCGGAGGTTCTCCTCCGCGCGCTCTATTATATCGTTTTTTGGCGCCCTGAAGGGCGGGGCGCTTACGAGACCTCGCGAATGCGAGCCCTCGAGAGATCGGCGATCGAGGGGAGCGTCACGTCCTCCAGCCGCGACAAATACTCGTGCCACAGGGCCGGCTCCCAGATCTCAAGCCGATTGAACATGCCGACGATAATTGCCTGCTTCTCAATTCCGGCGTGCTCGAGCAGTGGCGCCGGGAGCGTGACGCGCTTGAGGTTGTCCACGTCCGAGAGCTGCGCATCCGAGAGCGCGCGATGCATGAAAGCGCGCGCCTCGTCATCATCCAGGCTCCGGTACGCCTCATCGAGGATGGCCTTCCAGGTGCCCACGTCGTACACGTACAGGCACGGTTGCTCTCCCTTGAGCACCATGACGCGCGACCAGTCAGTCTCGCCATCCGCCGTCAGGAGATGACCGGGAATACTGAGCCGTCCCTTGTAATCAACGGTCCGATCGTACTCGCCGAAGAGCATGGCCTATCCACGAAAGTTGAAGGGCGGGTGGGGACGGGGTCAGTATAAGCGCAGTCCCCGGTTCGGTCAAGGAGCGGCACGCGGATTGCTATTATCCGCCCATCTGCATCAAACTCAGGGAAGCGGAACGGTAGCGCTCCCAGGGAGGCGCCTGTGCGGGCCCATATTGTAGCGTCGCTCGGCTTTAGTCTGGCCGCGCTGCTGACCGCCGCACCGGCCGCGGTCCCTGCTCGCGCCGATTCGCCGAGCGCGACAAGCTTGCTCACGCTCGCGACCGCCTACGCCACGATGCGAGGCAGTGTGCATATCACATTACACGGACAGGTGGTCGGCGGCAGCGAATCGGCGATCATCACGGGATTCGAAGACCAATCGCAGCGTTACGGCCTGTTGCGTGACGTGCAGATCGACTCGGGCGACGTCCAGGAGCACGGCGAATGGACGAAGGGATCGGTGCGAACATCGGTGGAGGGGGTCGGCGGGTCGGGAGCGATGAAAGTCAACAAGAGTGACTGGCTCTGCGGCTCCCTTGACAACTCGGACTACTCCATCGTGCCGGCACTGCCCTCGGCGAGGCTCAGCTCGCCGGTCCTGGTTCCCGGGCACAGCGTTCCTGTCTGGAAGATCGTTGCCAACGCTTCTGAAGGTCTAAACATGGAGCGCGAGACGTTTTATGTGACGGGCATGGGCAGACTGGTGCGGACCATTTTCATTGCCGTGCACAGTGGATCGGCGCAGGGCGGCCCGCGGCAGCAGATCTACCTGATCAAGGACTACTCCCACTGGGGCGAGTCGGTGCGGGTCTCGCTGCCGGCCGCCTGCCGTCCTCCGATGCCGACCGGAACGCCGACGCCCTAGAGGCCCATCAATCCCTTCGGGATCCGCATCTTGCCTGACATGAGTTGCTTCATAAGCTTCTGCATGTCTCTGAACTGATTCAGCAGCTGGTTGACTTCCTGAACGGTCGTGCCGCTGCCCCGCGCGATCCGCTTGCGCCGGCTCCCGTCAATGATGGAGGGATTACGCCGCTCCGCCTTCGTCATCGACTGAATAATCGCCTCGACACGCTTGACCTGCTTGTCATTGAGGTCGGGCATCCCACCTGCCTGCTTTAGCGCGCCGCGCATGCCGGGAATCATCTCGACGATTTGCGTCAATGGCCCCATCTTCCGCAGGTTCTGCATCTGACTCAGGAAGTCGTCCAGATCGAACGTGGCGGTACGCATCTTCTTCTCGAGCGACTTGGCCTGATCGTCGGTGTACTGCTCCTGCGCCTTCTCGATCAGGGAGAGCACGTCTCCCATGCCGAGGATGCGCTGCGCCAGACGATCGGGATGGAAGACCTCGAGAGCGTCGGTCTTCTCGCCCAGGCCCATGTATTTGATGGGGATACCGGTGACCTGCCGTATAGAGAGGGCAGCTCCGCCCCGAGCATCGCCGTCCATCTTGGTGAGGATGAGGCCTGTCAGGTTGACGGCCTGGTGAAACGCCTCAGCCGCCTGGACGGCATCCTGACCCGTCATCGCGTCGGCGACCAGCAAGAGCTCATTGGGATGGACCTGGTGGTCGATCTCCTTCAACTCGTGCATCATGGCGTCGTCGATGTGCAGGCGACCCGCCGTGTCGAAGATGACCACGCTATGCGCATTCTTGCGGGCATGGTTGAGAGCGTTGGCCGCAATCTTGACCGGTTTCTCGCGCGTCCCTTCCTCGTACACCGGGATCGTGAGTTGTTTGCCGAGGGAGACGATCTGGTCGACGGCCGCAGGACGGTAAACGTCAAGGGCGACGAGGAGAGGGTGATGTCCTTGCTTTCGTAAAGTGTGCGCCAGTTTGGCAGCGGTCGTCGTCTTGCCCGAGCCCTGGAGTCCGGCGAGAAGGATGACGGCGGGCGTCGTCTGGAGATCCAGCCGCGCCGGCTCACCGAGAATGCGCAGCAGCTCCTCGTGAACGATCTTCACGACTTGCTGTCCGGGCGTCAGGCTTTGCAGCACCTCAGCGCCGATACTGCGCTCCTTGACGCGGGCGACAAATTCCTTGACGACCTTGAAATTGACATCGGCCTCGAGGAGTGACATGCGGATCTCCCGCATCGCGGTGTCCACGTCACGCTCGGTCAAGGTTCCCTTGCTGCGCAGCCCCGTAAAGATGTCGGTCAGACGGTCGGATAAGGCCTCAAACATGATCACTCACTCGAAAAGGGCGTTCACAAACGCCAGGTGGTCGAACGGTGCGAGATCCTGAACCTTCTCGCCGGTGCCGATGTACCAGATCGGCACGCCAAGCTCGTTGTAGACGGAAAAGGCGACCCCGCCTTTGGCGGTGCCGTCGAGCTTGGAGAGGATGATGCCGTCCACCTCCACGCTCTGCAGAAAGCTTTTTGCCTGCAGAATAGCGTTCTGGCCGGTGGTCGCATCCAGGGTGAGCAGCGAGACGATGTGGGCCTCGGGATTCGCCTTGGATGCGACCCGCTTGATCTTCTGCAGCTCTTCCATCAGGTTGAACTTGGTGTGAAGGCGCCCCGCCGTGTCGACCAGGACAAGATCGAGGCCACGCGACTGGGCGGCTTTGACGGCATCGAAGACGACGGCGCCGGGGTCAGCCTCCTGCTGATGGGCGACAACCGGCGCCTTAACGCGCTCACCCCACACTCGCAGCTGGTCTATGGCGGCGGCGCGGAACGTATCAGCGGCGGCGAGAAGAACGGAGCGGCCACGCTGCTCGAGATAAGACGCCAGCTTGGCGATGCTGGTTGTCTTCCCGGACCCGTTCACGCCGACCATAAGGATGATTGTCCCGGCCGGCATCTCTTCCAGCGGCTCGTGCTCATCTCGGCCGAGAATCTCCACCATCTGGCGCCGCACGGCCGTCTCCGCCTCAACAGGGGTTTTCAGCTCTTCCTTCTCGACCTCTTTGCGAGCGCGGGATACCAGCTCGATCGCCGTGGTTGGGCCGACATCGGCCTGAATGAGCAGATCTTCAAGCTCATCCCACGTCTCTTCGGTGATGACCTGCTGACGAAAGAGATCAGAGATGTGACCGAGCGCGCCCTGCCGCGTTTTCTGGACGGCGGACTCAATCTGTTCGCGCTCCTGCGGGGTCGGCTCTCGCCGAAACAAATTTCGTAGCATACCTTCTCGGCATAAAAGAGCACCGCACGGCGGCGGTGCTCCTGTGCTTTCCTCTGGCTAAGTATACGGGAACGGGTCCGGCCGCGGTACCCCGGAAGCCCCGCCCGCCGCCTTCGGACGTGGTGGGGTCGAAATCTCACACTCGGAGGCTGAAGGGAGTGCCTTCCGGGTCTATCAGACGGGCGCCCCCTTCCTCTTGCTCGATCAAGCGAGCGCCTAAAGCCTGGCACCGCTCGATCGCCGCGTCGAGGTCGTCGACGCCCACCTCCAACTCGATGCCGGTGCCCGGCTGGTTCTCGCAAACAAATAGGAGGCGAGGAAGGGCACCGGAGGGATCGACAACCGAGGCAAACTCCGCATCTCCGCCCTCCACGACACAGGCGAGCAGCGGCGCCCAGAAGCGAGCGAGGGTCAGCGGGTGGCGTGCGGGAAATCGCAGGGAGAGCGAGGGGCGAGCGACGGCCCGCCTACGATCGCTCGCCGCACGAATCCGTCCATCCTCGTCGGCGAACGGGAGGTAACAGGCGGACTCGCCGCCCTCGGGTGCGGGCGGCGAGCCGGGCATGTCTCCTATTCGGTGGCTCCCATGCTTTCGTACTTCTGCTTGAGCTCATTGACGACGGCCGGATCGGCGAGCGTCGTCGTATCACCCAGGACACGGCCCTGGGCGATGTCGCGCAGCAAGCGCCGCATGATCTTCGCGGATCGAGTCTTGGGCAGATCGGCCGTAAAGATGATCTGCTCGGGCCGGGCGATGGCGCCGATCTTCTTCACGACATGCTGCTTCAGCTTGGTCCGCTCTTGCTCGTCCGCCTCGACGCCGGGCTTCAGCGTGACGAACGCGGCGATCGACTGGCCCTTGATCACGTCATCGAGTCCGACAACGGCGGCCTCGGCCACGTCTCCCGAGTCCACCAGCGCACTCTCCACCTCCCACGTCCCGATGCGATGTCCGGCCACGTTGAGCACGTCATCAACACGCCCAATGATCGCGTAGTAGCCGTTCTCGAGCTGCTTGGCCCCGTCGCCGGTGAAGTACTTCCCGGGGAACTTGCTCCAGTAGGTCTGCACGTAGCGATCCGGGTCATTGAAGATGGTCCGGAACATCGATGGCCACGGGCGCGTCAGGGTCAGGTAACCGGATGCCTTTCCGGTCGGGACCGCGTTGCCCTGATCGTCGACGATCTGGGCGAAGACACCCGGGAACGGAACGGTGGCGGACCCGGGAACAGTGGTCGTCACCCCAGGAAGCGGCGTGATCATGATGGCGCCCGTCTCGGTCTGCCACCAGGTATCGACGATCGGCGACTTGCCGTGGCCGATCACCTCGTTGTACCAGACCCATGCTTCGGGATTTATGGGTTCGCCCACGGTTCCGAGCAGCCGCAGCGACGAGAGATCGTGCTTCTCGGGATACTCGGTCCCCCACTTCATGAACTGGCGAATCGAGGTCGGCGCCGTGTACAGGATCGTGACACCGTGCTTCTCAATGAGATCCCAGAACCGGTCTTTGTCCGGCGTATCGGGAGCGCCCTCGTACATGAGCTGCGTGACGCCGTTCGACATGGGGCCGTACACGACGTAGCTGTGTCCCGTCACCCAACCGATGTCGGCGGTACACCAATAGAGGTCGGTGTCCTTGAGGTCGAACACCCACTTCGAGGTGATATTCGTGCCCACCATGTACCCGCCGGTCGTGTGGACGATCCCCTTCGGCTTCCCCGTCGTCCCGGAGGTGTACAGGATGTACAGCATATGTTCGGAATCAACCGGCTCCGCCGGGCACTGGTCCGACTGGCCGGCCACGAGGTCGTGCCACCAGATATCGCGGTCCGCGTTCCATTGGATGTTGGCTTTCTCGCCGACGCGCTGGTAGACGACGACCTTCTCGATCGACGGCGTGTTGGCCACGGCAGCATCGGCGTTTTGCTTGAGAGGCACGATCGAGCCACGCCGCCAACTTCCGTCCTGGGTGATAAGCACCTTTGCCTGCGCGTCATTGATGCGGTCGGCAAGCGAATCGGGGGAAAAGCCGCCGAAAACAACGCTGTGGGGAGCACCCAGCCGGGCGCATGCCAGCATGGCGATCGGCAATTCCGGCACCATGCCCATGTAAATGGCGACGCGGTCGCCCTTCTGCACGCCGATGCTCTTCAGCCCATTGGCGAACCTCTGGACCTCGCGCGCCATATCGGCGTACGTCAACGTCCTCGTGTCGCCCGGCTCGCCCTCCCAGATCAGGGCCCGCTTGTTTCCGTTCTTGGCTAGATGGCGGTCAAGGCAGTTATAGGACGCGTTCAATTGGGCGTTCACGTACCACTTCGCCCAGGGACAATCCCAATCGAGGACGCGGTCCCAGCGCTGGAACCAGTCAATATTCTCGGCTGCCTTCTCCCAGAAGGCGAGGTAATCCGCGTCTGCTTCGGCGTACACTTTCGGATCATTGATGTTTGCCTGTTCCGTAAACGCCTTCGCGGGAGGGTAGGTACGATTCTCGGCAAGAAGCGCTTCGATTTGCGCGGGAGTATCCGTAGTCATGAGACATGCCTCCTAAAAACCATATAGGCAATCGGATACGCTAGCTCAGTATACTGCCGTTCTCCCCGCCATTCCGCCGAATTTCCATACCCACCTTCAGAAGGCGAGCCGCCCGCATCGCCGCCTCGGAGACCAACTTGGAGCTTTCGCCGATGGCGCGGTCGAGTGTCATCGGGCGGTTCACGGTCCCGATGACGGCATCGATCCCATGCTGGTAGACCACGTGATAGTCGCGGCCGGTGCTACCGACAATGGCGATCGACGGCACGCCCAGCGAATCGGCCAACTGTGCGACGGCAAGCGGTGCCTTCCCGTACAGGTCCTGTTGGTCCATCCGGCCCTCGCCGGTAATCACCACGTCGGCGCCACGAAGGCGGTCCGCAAGACGGATCGCACGGAAGACAATGTCGACACCGGGTTCGAGCGTGGCATTCAAGAAGGCGATCAAGCCGGCCCCAAGGCCACCGGCCGCCCCCGAGCCGGGTATGCCGGCCACGTCCTTGCCCAGATCGCGCTGAATTATCTCGGCATAGCGGTGGAGCGCGGCGTCGAGCATGCGAACCATGTCCGGGTCGGCTCCTTTTTGAGGGCCGTACACATAACTCGCGCCCTCAGGGCCGCACAACGGGTTCGCCACATCGCACGCGGCTTCCACGGTCACACCGGCCAGCCGGGGATCGAGGCCTGAGACGTCGATCCGAGCGAGCCGCAGGAGCGCTGCTCCTCCCCGGGGAAGCTCACGACCCTCCCCATCCAGGAAACGAACGCCGAGGGCTTGCGCCATACCGGCGCCGCCGTCGTTGGTGGCGCTCCCTCCGATTCCCACGATGATGCGCTCGACACCGTAATCGAGAGCCTGGAGGATCAGCTGCCCGGTACCAAAGCTCGTTGCCCGGGCAGGATTACGCTCGTGGCGGCCGAGAAGAGGAAGACCGGACGCAGCCGCCATCTCGATGACCGCCACTCGGTCCCCACCAAGGAGTCCCCACGTCGCGGTGACCGGCCGCTCCAGCGGTCCGACCACGCGGGTTGTCACGGTGCGTCCGCCACTGGCGCCGACGAGCGCGCGCACCGTCCCCTCTCCGCCGTCGGCAACGGGCACCAGGTCGAGGTCAGCGCCGGGAAACACGCGCCGAACGCCGCGCGCGATGGCACGCGCTACCTCGGTCGCCTCCAGGCTTCCCTTAAATGACTGGGGTGCCACGACGATCCGGAGACTCATGCCCGCCCCTCCAGATCGCGCTTCGGCGCCACTGTCAACCCGCTACCGCACCCTCTCGCCGGACCACCTCGGTCAGGAACTCACGGAACGTGGGACCCAGCTCCGGATCAGCCAGGGCCATGTCGACCGTGGCGCGAAGAAAGTCGAGCTTGTTGCCGGCATCGTAGCGCCGGCCCGAGAACTCATACGTGTAGACCGTGCGGCGCTGCATCAGCGTGATGAGCGCATCCGCCAGGTAGATCTCGCCGCTCGGACCCACCGGGGTCTCAGCGAGAATGTCGAACACGTCCGGCGTCAACACGAACCCGCCGATCTGAGCCAGATCCGAGGGAGAGTCGTCGCGCCGTGGTTTCTCGACCACCGACACGGCTCGGCCCATCCGCCCGTCGCGGTCTTTGACTTCCACCATGCCGTATTTCTCGAAGTCGTCCGGCGGTACACGCCGAACCCCGATGACGGGCGCTGCGTACCGTTCGGCCACCTCGATGAGCTGTTGCGCGACGGGCGGCCGGCTGATGAGAATGTCGTCTCCCCAGAGCACGGCGAAGGGCTCGTCCCCCACGACGTACCGAGCCATCAGCACGGCGTGCCCGTTGCCGAGCGGCTCTTTCTGCGTGACGTAGGCGATGTTGGCGAGGTCGGCAATGCGGATCACTTCATCGAGCAGCGCTTGCTTGCCCGTCTGACGAAGGGTCGCCTCAAGCGCCACATTGCGATCGAAGTAGGCCTCCAGCGGCTCGCGGTTCTCACCGGTGACCATGATGATCTGCTCGATGCCCGACGCCACCGCTTCCTCGACCACATACTGGATGACCGGCCTGGCGACGATCGGCAGCATCGCCTTGGGGACGCTCTTGGTCACCGGCAGGAAGCGCGTCCCGAACCCGGCGGCGGGGATTACCGCCTTTCTCACCCTCATACGATCTCCTCCTCCGTGCCCGCCCAACACGCCCGGCGGCCGATCCGGCCAGTCCGACGGGCATCGGCATGGCGTATTCTACCGACGGTTGAGGGTAACGCGGCGGGTGAGACGGGCCAGTCGGTGCTCCAGATCGCCGGGGGCATCGCCCAGGGCAGAGGGCAGCTCTCCCATGATCAACGCGTCCCTGACCAGGTCCAGTGCCCGGGCATAGTCGCGCTCCACGTGCTCGTAGAACTTCGCCATCTCGATCAGGGCGTAATACGCGGACGCGCCACCATCGTCCAGCAGGCGCTCCCACGCCGCGAGCGCGCCGTCCCACCACCGCCGCCGCTTGTGCAAAGTAGAGACCCGGACCAGCGCGTCGTGCCGGTACTCCGGATCGAGTCCCTGGTGCAACGCTTCCTCGTAACAGAGCACGGCCGACTGCGGGTCGCCGGCTCTTTCGAACACACGGGCAAGACTATAGAAGTCGAGCGCGTCTCGCGTCAGCCCCCCGAAAGGGTCGGCGAGGACGCGGTCCATGCGAACCGCCAGGGTAGTTAGCGACAGGATGTCCTGCACGTTGTGGTAGAAGACGCGCTCGAGCTCCGCCGGATCGCGCCGGCGGAGATAGGTAAAGTACAGGCCCGGAATCTCCCATCCCTCCACGTCCTCCTCGGTCCGCTGCACCCCCAGCAGCGTGGACTCGAGGGAGACGAGGGCGCAGCTCTGCACGCGGCGCTTCCAGAGGCGGCGCGCGGGGTGGAGCAGATCCAGGTGAGGAGGATCGCTGAGAGGCACCGGGCGCCGATGCCGCAGGAACCGTCCCTCCAGCAGGGGCCAGTCGAACGCTTTTCCGTTGAACGTCACCAGCACCCCGAACCCGGCGAGAAAGGCACTCAACGCATCCAGAAAGTTCCGCTCGTCTCCCGGATGGCCAAGGAAGAATTGGCGGACACGGTACGCGTCTCCTTCCAGGAAGCCGGCACCGACGAGGAAAATGTACGTGCCCGCGCCCATGCCCAGTCCCGTCGTCTCCGTGTCCAGAAACACCACCTGCCCGAGATCGGCATACTCAAGCTCCGCATCCTTGCAGAGCAAGGCAAAGCGAGCCGGCGACACGCCGCGGATGGCGCGCAATCGGTGCATGCCATGACGGTGCTCGGCCGGATAGGTGAGGTCACGGTAGAAAGAATCGCCGGTCAGAGGCACGATGTCGCCGTCCAATCGCCAGGCAGAACTCGCATCGGCCGTCTCGGCGACGGTCGGCTTTGGTCCGTGGCCGTATTTGGCGAGATCGGCGAGTTTCACGACGTCACGGCCGGAAGCGATGTGCGCTCGAGAAGCAGGGCCAGCAGGCGCAGCGCGCACAGCTTTGTGTTGGGTCCACCATCCCACGGTCCCACACACGACGGGCACCCGTGGGTGCAGCCGCAGCGCGCGATCGCATCTCCGGCACTGGCCAGAAGTTGGCGGTGCAATTGGTAGAGTCGGTGCGAAAAGCCGATGCCGCCCGGAACGCTGTCGTACATGAACACGGTGGGCCGGCTGGTGAATGCTGCCTTGATCTCAGGCCAGACGGCGACATCGTGCGGGTCGCACATGAGGAAAAGGGGGGCAACCGCACCCACCGCGTGACAGAGACCGATGAGCCCCGCCTCAACCTCCGTCGCCGGAAGATCGTCGACCGCCGTCGGGAGCGAGAACCAGTAGGCGGTGGTATGAAACGTGTCCTCGTCGAGATGGATCTTCCCCCAGCCGACGTTCTCGTGGGTGTGAAGCTTGATCTTCTTGAAGATGGTGGGCAGGTACGTCACGGCCACTTCGCCGTGGCTGCGCGCGGGTTCCTCCTCGAACACGTCGAGGACGGCGACACGAACCGCCTGCTCGGCATCGGTGTAATAATCGACGTCGACGGCGCGGACATACGCCTTCTTCTCCTCGAGATCCAGTCGCTCGACTTGATACTGCTGCCCTTCGTGGATGTAGATCGCCTCTTCATGCACCATGGTGGGCGCCGACACCCGGTCGATCTCTCCGATCACCCGAGCCGGCGGCCCGTCGTCGATGATGACGACGTTGTCGGCCGCCGCGCTGCGGAGGCTGACTTCTTGAGCCGGGAAAGCATCCGACATCCAGTGCCAGACGCCGTCACGGTAGTGCAAGACATTGCTCTCCACCAGATAGTTCAGGATCTCTTTGGTCGTGTCGACCCCGAATCGCTCGCCCTCCTCGAAGGGCAGCTCAAAAGCAGCACACTTGATGTGGCTTACCAGGATGATCAGGTTATTCGGGTCGATGAGAGCCGACTCCGGCGAGCGTTCGAAGAAGTACTCCGGATTCGTTGCAAGAAACTGATCGAGCCCGCTGCTGCTCGCCACGACGACGGCGACCGACGAGTCGTTGCGCCGGCCGGCGCGGCCCATCTGCTGCCAGGTGCTGGCAATGGTGCCGGGAAAGCCCGCGATCACGCACGCGTCGAGAGCGCCAATGTCGATGCCCAATTCCAGCGCGTTGGTGGCAACAACGCCCTGCACGCTCCCGTCCCGAAGCCCACGTTCGATGGCTCGCCGTTGCAGCGGCAGGTAGCCGCTCCGGTAGCCGCGGATGGCCTCGCGGCGCTTCGGTCCGGCTGCGTCCCGCAGGTACTGGAGCAGAATCTCCACTCCGGTTCGGCTGCGGCTGAAGAGGATGGTCTGGATATTGTTGGCAATAAAGCGAGCAGCCAGATCACGCGCCGCCAGACGCGAGCTGCCACGAATGCCGAGCTGACGGTTGACGACCGGAGGGTTGTAGACGACAACATGCTTCTTGCCGGACGGCGCACCGTTCTCGTCGATGCACCGGACCGGCGCCTCGATAATACGAGCCGCGTGTTCCGCCGGATTCTCAATCGTGGCAGAACAGCAGATGAAGACCGGATCCGACCCGTAGTAGCGGCAGAGCCGGCGGAGGCGCCGGACCACGTTGGCGACATGACTACCGAACACGCCACGGTAGATGTGCAGCTCGTCGATCACCACGTAGCGTAGGTTTTCAAAGAGGCGAACCCAGCGCTGGTGATGCGGCAAGATGCCGGTGTGGAGCATATCGGGATTGGTGACGACGATATGCCCGGCGCGGCGCACGGCCCGGCGCGCCGTCTGCGGCGTGTCTCCGTCGTAGGTGTACGTCTTGATGTCGGCACCCGTGCGGTCAATGACTCCCTGTAGCTCGGCCACCTGATCTTGCGCCAGTGCTTTGGTCGGGAAGAGATACAGCGCCCGCGCGCTGTCGTCCGCAAGCACGGCGTTCAGGGTCGGCAGCGCATAGCAAAGGGTCTTGCCGGATGCAGTGGGCGTGACGACCGTCACGTTCTCCCCGTCCAGAACAGCCTCGATGGCAGCCGCCTGATGCGCATACAACCGGTCGATGCCACGTGCGTGCAAGGCCGCGATCAGCCGCGAGTCCAGTCCCTCCGGGAGCGGCAGATATTTCCCTGGTCTGGCCGGGATTTCCCGATAGGCGGCCACGTTGGCAGCCGTCTCCGGATCGTTGAGCAATCCCTCGACGACCTCATCCACGTGCATGGTGGGCCGCCTTTCTAGCTCAGCACGCCTGAGGCTTTCATCGTATAGCCGGCCTCACGCCGTGGTCAACGTCGCCCCGTTGAACGGCACCGCGTCGACCGACAGATCGCGGCCCAGGCAGGCAGCGAGCAACGCCATGCGGATATACAACCCGTTCTGCGCCTGCCGGAAGTATGCGGCCCGCGGATCGCCGTCGACGTCCACCGCAATCTCATCGACACGCGGCAGCGGATGCATGACGATCGAGTCGGGGCGCATCAGATTGAGAACCTCACGATCGACCACGTACACCCCGCGCGCCCGCTGATAATCCTCGTCGCGGTCCGCGAAGCGCTCGCGCTGGATGCGTGTCTGGTAGAGAACGTCGATCTCCGGCGCGATCGCGTTGAGATCGTCGACTTCGCGGAATCTCACGTCATGGCGGGCCAGGTACTCCTTGATATCGTCGTGCATGCGCACGACTTCCGGCGCCACCATGTAGACACGCACGTTCCGGTACTTGGCGAGAAGATAGCAAAGCGAGCGGACCGTGCGGCCGTTGGCCAGATCGCCGACCACGGCGATCGTTATGTCATCAATGTGCCCGAGTTCCTTCTCGATCGTGTAGAGATCGAGAAACGCCTGCGTCGGGTGCTGGCCGGTTCCGTCGCCCGCGTTGATGACAGGCACACGCGAAACGTCCGCCGCCCGGCGTGCGGCGCCCGCCTCGTAGTGACGCAGCACAATGACGTCGGCGTACCCGTTGAGGATGCGAACCGTGTCCTCGAGGGTCTCTCCCTTGGACACGGAGGAAAATTGCCTCGCGTTTTCAGTGGAGATCACGCTGCCACCCAGACGGAGCATGGCGGACTCAAACGAGAACCTGGTCCGGGTGCTCTCCTCATAAAAGAGGCTCGCCATGATGCAGCCGGCGAGGGCCGGCACACCCCCGTGGCTCACGACCGTCTCCATGCGCCGGCTCTGCGCGAACAGTTCCTCCAGCATGCCCCGGTTGAAGTCCTGGGCCGCCACCACGTGATGCAGTCTCATTCAGTCCACCTCACAAAAAAAGGAGGCACCTAGCCTCCCTGCCATCTTCTATCGGTCCGTGATTCCACGACATGCGTCCTCGTGCGAGCTGCCGCGCAGCCCGTCTGTACGTCGTTCCCATTGTATGTCAGCCGGCCGCCGCGCGCGACCTCACCTCATTACAATCGGGCCATGGAAGAGAGACCTCTCGATTCGACAGGCATGGAACCAGGCGTCATCGGCCTGGGCACGTGGCGAACGTTCGACGTCGCGCCGGACGATGAGCCGGAGGTGGAGAGACGGCGAGACGTTGTGACGGCCGCTCTCGACGCCGGCTGCACATTGTTTGATTCTTCGCCGATGTACGGCGATGCCGAGCAGGTGTTGGCGATCGCCCTGGGTGATAGAAGACGAAACGTCCTCATCGCCACCAAGGTATGGACACGCGACGTGGCGGAAGGACGGCGGCAAATCGAGAGGGCTCTTCGATGGTACGGAGGCATGGTGGATCTATACCAGATTCACAATCTGGTCGAGTGGCGCTCCTACCTGCCCCTGCTGCGCGGGCTCCGCGAATCAGGCGACATCCGCGCCGTCGGGATCACCCACTATGCGCACTCATCCTTTCCCGAAATGATGCGCATCATGGAGTCGGAGGAGATCCAGAGCATCCAGATCCCATACAACGCGGCAGACACTCTGGCGGAGCAGGAGATCCTGCCGTTGGCGCGCGAGATCGGCATCGGGGTCATCACAATGTCTCCGTTCGGAACGGGAGACCTCGTCCGATCATCCCCACCCGCTCCAGAACTCGAACCCCTGCGGGAGTACGGCATTGAGACGTGGCCGCAGGCACTGCTCAAGTGGATCGTCAGCGACCCGCGCGTGACCTGCACGATCCCGGCGACGTCGCGGCCGGAGCGAGCTCGGTCCAACGCTCAGGCAGGTCATCCGCCGTTCCTGCCGGAGGAGGAGCGCGAGAGGGTGTCCTGGTTGGCGCACCGGCTCACGCGATGAGCCCGCGCATCCGGCGCGCTCGCCGGTCCGACCGGGCCGCCATGCTCGACATTTCGAGAACGATCTGGGAGGGACATGATTACATTCCGTCGGTCTGGGATCGGTGGCTGCGCGATCCGAACGGCGTGGTACTGGTCGCGGAGGCGAAAGGCAGAGCCGTCGGTCTGCAGCACGCGGTTCTGCACCCGGACGGCAGTACCTGGCTGGAGGGAATCCGCGTCGCGCCGGAAGCACGGGGACAGGGAGTGGCCGGAGCACTGTTAGGTGCGGGGATTCAGTGGGCACGCGACAGCGGGTCTCCGGCGGTACGGCTCTCCACGGCGAGTGATAATCCGGCAAGCAATCGTCTGGTCGAGAAGGCCGGATTCAGTGCCGTGGAGCGCTTCCGGCCGCTGCGGGGACCGGCGATAAATGGCCCGACCTCCGCGAGCCTGGCCCATCCGGCCGACTTCGATGCCGTGTGGCGCGCCCTGCAGGGCGCCCAGTACTACACGGAGGCGTGGACCGCCTACCGGATAACGCCGCCGCGGATCGCTCTTCTCCTCTCCCAGCACTGCGTGGTCGTGGCGGGCTCAGGCGTCGTGATCGCGTCGGCGACGCGCCGTTGGAGCGCTCCCCGAATCGGACTCGCCGTCGGGCAACCCGACGACGTTGCCGACGCCGTGCGGCTCGTGCAGTCCCGCGGAGCTGCGCTTGGACTCACGGAGATACGTGCCACGATCGCACATGATGCGGAGACCGTGAACGTCCTCGCGCAACTTGGCTTCGCCGGGGGAGACGGGTGGGAAGAGGCCATGCTACTGCACGAGCTGCCGCTGAACGATTGACAGTCTTGGACGGGTGCGTCTCCCGCGCACCAGTGTGTCGCGCGAGGCCGTGCAAGCACATCCCGCGCCCCCGCACGATTTCAAGCCGTCCCATGGGCCGCTCGGATCCAATCTTGCAGCGCATCACGAGTGCTCGCGAAGGCCAGTTCGGACCAGGGGATCTCCTGGGGGAGAAAGGCCGCGAAGGCGAGAGTCTCCTCTCCGGCCGATGGCTCAGTCAGAGCGTCGGCCGCGTAGACGATGTGGATCGTCGTGCCGGTCGCGTACGAGTAGACACCGATCAGGCCGCGCAGACGCACCTCGAGGTTGAGTTCCTCACGCGTTTCCCGACACGCGGCTTCCTCCACCGTTTCTCCCATCTCCATGAATCCGGCCGGGAAGGTCCAGTAGCCGAGTCGCGGCTCGATGCCCCGTTGCAGGAGCCAGAGCCGTCCGTCCGATACCGGGATGGTCCCGGCAACCGGCGCGGGGTTGACGTAGTGGATTCGGGCGCACTGCGTGCAGACCAGGCGGTCTCTTCCTTCGGCACTCACGAACTGCTCGACCAGTGACCCGCCACATCCCGGGCAGAAGTCGGTGCCGGCCGAGACGGTCATCGCTGCCACTGTCGTGCCGGCCGGCACGCGGTCGCGTTCATAGCCCATCGTACAATCGGTCACTATGCTCGAAACGGAGTACGACGTCATCGTCGTCGGCACCGGTCACGCCGGATGCGAGGCTGCTCTCGCCGCCGCACGCATGGGCTGCCGGACCGCTGTCTTCACGTTGAATCTCGACACGGTGGCGTTGATGCCGTGCAATCCGTCGATCGGGGGGCCAGGTAAGGGACATCTCGTGCGCGAGATCGACGCGCTGGGCGGAGAAATGGCGCGGAACACCGACGCGACCAGCATCCAGGTCCGCCGGTTGAACACCAGCAAAGGGCCGGCCGTCCAGGCGCTGCGGGCGCAATGCGACAAGCGCGCCTACGGTCTGAGTATGAAAGAGGTGCTCGAGAGTCAGACGGGCCTGGACGTGAAGCAGGCGGCGGTCGACGGCCTCATTGTCGAGTCAGACGGTGGCATGCCCAGCGTCGCCGGTGTGGTGACGTCCACCGGACAGGTCTATCGCGCTCGCACCGTGGTTCTGACCACGGGCACCTTTCTGCGGGGACGCATTATCCAGGGTGATCGTTCGTATCCGGCGGGGCGGGCCGGCGAGTTTCCGGCGGACAATCTCTCGTCGAGCCTGGCTCGCGCCGGCTTCACGCTCGGGCGGCTCAAGACGGGCACACCACCGCGCGTGGACGGCAAGTCCATCCGGTACGACCTGACAACGGTCCAGCCCGGTTCGCAAACTCCGCTCTTCATGAGTTGGGAGGCCCGGCAGGCGTTTCGGCAAGGACGCATTGCTTCTCCCACCCGGTACAGTCCGGTGGCGGCGATCGGGGCGCCGGGACGGGGCGATGGGGAACCGTGGCGCGAGCAGATGGATTGCTACGAGGTGCACACCAACCACGAGACGCACCGGATCATACGCGAGAATCTGAGTCGCGCCCCCATGTACAACGGCGGCATCACCAGCGCCGGCCCGCGCTATTGTCCGTCCATCGAGACCAAGATCGTGCGCTTTGCCGAGAAGGGGGCTCATCACCTGTTCCTGGAGCCCGAGGGATGGTCAACGCGCGAGATCTACGTGCAGGGCGCGAACACGAGTCTGCCCGAAGATGTCCAGCTCGCCATGCTCCGGAGCATCCCGGCACTGCAGCACTGCGAGATCATGCGTTACGGGTACGCCATCGAATATGACTACCTCCCGGGCACGCAGGTATTCCCGCATCTCGAAACGAAGATGGTGCGGAATCTCTTCCTGGCAGGTCAGATCATCGGCACCACGGGCTATGAGGAAGCGGCCGCGCTCGGGCTGATGGCAGGCATCAATGCAGCGCGGCGCGCGCGGGAAGATGAAGCGGTCGTTCTGCGTCGCGATCAGGCCTACATCGGCGTCCTGATCGACGATCTGGTCACGAAGGAGATGGACGAGCCGTATCGCATGCACACGTCGCAGGCCGAGTATCGTCTGCTGCTCCGGGAGGACAACGCCGAAGAACGCCTCTCCGGACTCGGCTGGTCGCTCGGGCTGATCGACGACACGCGCAAGGATGATATCGACCGGCAAACGGCCGCAATCGAGGACACCATCGCCCTGCTGAACGAGGCGAAAGTCAGGCCCGCCGACGCTCTCAACGAGATGCTGACCGGAGCCGGATGCCGTCCAGTGGCCAACGGAGCGCCGGCGGCTCAGGTCCTTGCCCAGCCCGCAGCGACTCTCGCGATGCTCGCGTCGGTTGGACTGGTCCCCGAAGTCGACGGCGATATCGCTCGCGAGGTGGAGACACGCGTGCGCTATGCCTCCTATTTCCGGCAGCAGGAGGCGGCAGTGGAGCGGCTGCAGCGCATGGAGGGCCGCATCATTCCGGAAGTTCTGGACTACGAGAATCTGTCCGGGCTCCGCAGCGAAGCACGTGAGCGCCTGGCACGCGTCCGCCCTCGCACCGTCGGTCAGGCGGCACGGATTGGCGGAGTCACGCCGGCCGACATCGCCATGCTCCTCGTCCAACTGGAACGTGAGACGGCGCCCGTCTGATGCGGGCACAGGTCGTCCTCCTGCGCGGCGACGAGATCCTCATGACGCGACACGAGCGCGACGGACGGGTGCACTGGGTTCTACCGGGCGGGGCCATAGAGCCCGCCGAAACGCCCGAGCAGGCGGCCGTGCGAGAGTTGCGTGAGGAGACCGGTCTCGAGGTGGCGCTGGACCGGCTCCTGTTCGTGGAAGCGCCGCAGCGCATCGGTCATGGGATGACCGGACCGCGGTACACGTTTCTCGGGCGCGTCGTGGGTGGCACTCTCGAGGTGCGGACCGAGTCCACGGGCGTGCTGCGCGGAGCGGAGTGGTTGCCGTTAGGATTCGAGGCATTCGACGCGCCGACCCGTCAGACCCTCGATCACGTCCGGCAAGCACTGACGTAGGTCTCACCTCCTCCCATCGGTCTCCCGGCGGCATATATTTTGCACGTCAATATGTGGCCGCTGCCGTGAGGCAGCAGCGCCGCATCGAAAGGAGTGGATGCATGGACAACGGAGATCAGTTTGGAGATCTGCGGCCGGACGGCAGCCGGGGAGCCGGGCCGTACCGAGTGATGCACGCTGTCGCCAATCAGTACGGGTCGCTACCTCCCTTCGACACCGGATTCGGGCCGGCATTCGGCCGCGGCTGGGGTACATGGGGAGGCCAGTGGACCACGCCCTCTACGGGCGCGGCGGATCTCACCGACGATCAAATCGAGTCGCTCATCTATGACGCGCTGGATAACGATCCGGTTGTGCCGCACAACGCCGATGTCGACGTGACGGTGGAGGGCGGGACAGTGACCCTGAGCGGGGACGTCCGTGGCAAGCAGGCAAAACGTCATATTGGGCGCATTGCCTGGACCGCTCCTGGCGTTCGGGATGTCCATAATCACATTGCCATCCGGAGCCGGCGTTCGTCCGGTGCGGCGACCGCCGGCCAGAGCGCCGCGGCGTCGAAGTCGTCGACGCCGACGTCCAGCACACGGAGCAGGCCGGCAACGAAGTCAACCGGCTCGGGCAAGTCCGGTTCGAGCGAGACGGCTCCCGGCTCCACGGCCGGGACGGGGAAGCCGGCCGCGGGCAGCGCCGGCAAGTAGCGGCCGACCAATGGTGAGGGGCCGGTTGTCCCTCACCTCTCGACGGCGCGCAGATCGAGGACAGCTGACCCGGCATCGGGGACGTGGTCGAGGGTCGCGACCTCATCGAGGCGCCAGAGGCGTGTGGCCAGCAAGGAAATCACAAAGCGCTCCCGCTGGATGGTCCCCTCGATGACGAGCGAGGCCGAGCCGTTAATGACGGTCCGATGGGCCGCATAGACGTTGGGATACACGGCGACCGGCAGCTCGCCCTCCTCATCCGACAGAACGAGAAAGGTCATGCCTTTCGCCGTCGGCGGCTGCTGCCGGCTGATGACGATACCGGCCACGCGCACACTGGTGCCGGGTGAGGCGACTTGAAGCTGGCCGATGGAGCGCACACCGGTCTCGCGCAGCGACCGCCGGTAGAAGCTCATCACGTTGTAGCGGGCGGACGCGTCAAGGAGGGTGAAGTCCAGCCCGGCGATGTCGAGGTCGTCGAGCGGCGGCAGCTCGGGGACACGGATCACCGGCATGCGGCGCAAGGAACGTTGGTGAGAACCCCGGCGCGGCACCGATCGCACCACCTCCTCGAGCTGCCAGAGCAGCGTGCGGCGATTTTCACCCAGCGTGTCAAAAGCGCCGACGGCAATGAGCGTCTCCATCACCTTGCGATCAACCGTGGTGCGCTTCCAGCAATCGGCCAGCGAGACAAAACGGCGCCGTCCTCGTGCCGTCACGATCTCCTCCGCCGCCTCCTCCGAGAGCCCTTTGACCTGAAGCAATCCCATCCGAATCCTCCCCTGTTCCACGACGTAGCGCGCCCTGCTTCTATTTATGTCAACAGGAAGAACGGTAATCCCCCACTTGCGCGCCTCCTCGATGACGGTTTGTGTCGGGTAGTAGCAGCAGGGCTCGTTGGAGAGGATCGCCGCCAGGAACTCCGCCGGGTAATACACCTTCAGAAAGGCCGTCTGGTAGACCGTCTTGGCAAAGGCGGCGGCATGGCTGCGGCAGAACCCATAGCCCGAGAAATAGGTAATCGTCTCGTAGATCTGCTCGGCCAGCTCACGGGGACGGCCAAGGTGGACCGCGCTGGTGACGAATGCCTCACGGGAGACATCCATCTGCGCTTCGGTGCGGTAGTGCGAGATAGCGCGGCGGAGATCGTCGGCCTGGGCGTAGGAGAGCCCGGCGAAATCGTGCGCCACCTGCAGGACCTGCTCCTGGAAGATGACGATACCGAGGGTATCGCGCAAGGCATCCTCCAGGCTGGGATGGGGATAGCTGACCGGTTCCCTCCCCTGCCGCCGCTCGACGTAGGGGTTCACCATTCCGCCCTGCAACGGACCGGGCCGAAAGAGAGCGATCTGAATGATGAGGTCACCGAAGGTACGGGGCTGAGAGCGGGCCAGCAGGGCCCACTGACCGGGGCTCTCGATCTGGAAGATGCCGATGGTCTGGGAGGAGCAGATGACGTCGTAGACGGCGGGATCATCGAGCGAGAGGCTGTCGATGTCAAGTGTGATGCCGCGCGTCTCGCTGATCATGCGCACCGCCTCGTCGACGATGGAGAGCGTGCGGAGACCGAGAATGTCGAACTTGATCAGCCCCATCTGCTCGACATCGTCCTTGTTGAACTGGCAAACCCGGACACCGCTGGTGGCGTATTCCAGCGGAACGACATCGGTGAGCGGCTCGGCCGTGATGAGCATGCCGCCGTTATGCAGCGAGAGATGGCGCGGATAGCCGTCCAGCGCCTCACATAGGTCGAGAATCTGCCCCAGCACCGGGGAGGAGGTCTCCTCGGGAAGGGGGGCAGGAAGAGTTTCACCGGACGAGGCGTCTGAGTCCGCCAGCCGCGGGACATCGTCGACGGTGACCCCGGCGAGCTGCAACTCCTCACGCATGTGGCTCACTCCGCGATAACTGAGCTTGGCGGCCAGGTGATCGATGGCGGACGGGGAGAGCCCCATCGCCTTGGCCACGTCACGAAAGGCGGAGCGGGAGCGGTAGGTGATGACGTTGGCCACCATCGCGGCGTGCTCGGCCGTGTAGCGGTCCTGAATGTAGGCAATGACCTCGTCGCGGCGGCGTGAATCGAAGTCGATGTCGATATCCGGCATGCCGACACGCCCCGGATTGAGAAAGCGCTCGAAGAGGAGATTGTTGGCGAGCGGATCGACGGCGGTAATGCCGAGGACATAGGCGACGATGGAATCGGCGGCCGAGCCCCGCCCGGCACAACGAATCCCCTGGTCACGAGAAAAGCGGACGATATCCCATACACACAGGAAGAACGAGGCAAGTCCCATCTGCTCGATCACCGCCAGCTCATAGGCCAGCCGGCTGCTGACGTCCGGCGTGAGCGGGCGATAGAGCCGGGCGGCGCCCTCCTGACAGAGGCGATAGAGATAGGAAAACGGCGTTTCGCCATCCGGGACGGGAAAGTCCGGCGGGCGCGAGGACGCGGCCAACAATTGTACGGAGCAGGCGTCGGCGATCTCGCGCGTGGCGGCGACGTAGCGATCGAAGAGACGCCGCGGGAGGCGGAAAGCGCCGCGCATCTCCTCCTCCGACTTGAGGTAATACTCCCCGTTGACATGGCGCACGTCGGTCCAGCCGTCAAGAGTGGTGCGGGTCTGGATGCAGGCCATGACATCGCGCAGGCGGTGACCATCGGGCGTGGCATAGTGAACGTCGTTGGCGATCACGCAGGGTAAGCCGGTGCGATCGGCGACATCACGGAGCGCCTCCACCAACGGCGTGTCGTCGGGAAGGAGATGATGCTCCAGCTCGATATAGAAGGAAGGGAAGATCTCGGCATAGCGGCGGGCAACATGTTGCGCCTCTTCCCGTTTCCCTTGCCGGATCAGGCGTGCAATCTCCCCCTTGCGGCAGCCGGAGAGAGCGGTCAGACCGTCCGACCAGGGAGCAAGATCGTCGAGGGTGATATGCGGATCGTCCTGGTGATCCAGCTGTGCCTTGGTGATGATGCGGCAGAGGTGACTGTAGCCCTGGCGGTTCCGCGCGAGCAGGACGAGATGGGAGCGCCCCTCCTCGGACGTCAGACACATCTCGGCGCCGAGGATTGGTTTGATGCCCTGGGATCTGGCTGCCTGCAGGAAACGGACGGCGCCGTAGAGGCCGTCGTGGTCGGTAAGGGCGAGGGCGGACATCCCGAGCTCGGCGGCCCGGAGGATCAGACGTTCCGGGGATGATGACCCATCGAGAAAGCTGAAGTTGCTGTGGACATGGAGATGGATCATCGCCCGGGATTAGTCATAGGTGCGCTCCAGGAACCAGAGACCGCGCTCCCGGTAGATCTCGTACGTTCCCAGGTTGTCGCACTCGACCTTGTAGTACTGGCGCACGACCTCCTGCCGCCACCAGTCGATGCGCACCACCCAGCGGCGCGGGATGGCGGTAATGTGGTGGAGGCTCTGTCGCCAGACAAAGGCAATGGGATTCTCCCCCTCGCAGCGAACGCGGATCGGCTCGAAGTAGAGGCGCGTCATGCCTGCATGCCTCGCTCCCAGCGGAACTGCCGTTCCGCCAGGATGTTTCCGGGATCAATCCGCTCGACGTGCCGGAAGGGCGAATCGCCGTAACGGGCGATGAGGATTTGCTCTTCCTCGGCCAGGGAACGGATGCGGTTATCCAGCAGCGAGAGCTGCGTGGGGGAGGGAAAATCGGAAACACGGAGCACGATCGCCTGGGGAGGATGAGCGGGATTCCACTCACGCAGCAGGAGACGCTCCGCCGCCTCGGTCAGGGGGGCAGCCGTCTGGACTGGTGTACGCAGGAGGACCCGAGCGGCCGGGCGATGGTGGGCCGGCAAGCGATGAGGCTCTCCCTCCGTTGGTGCCGGCTCAGGACGATCCGGCGTCACTCCCGGCTGGGGCAAGCGCGAGGAATGGACACGATACGGAATCGGAAGGGCTTGATCTTCCTCGTTCTTCACGATCTGCAGCGCTCGCCTCTCAGGGAGAGGGGGCGCAAGCGGACGAGGACGAGGAGAATATTCCTCTCCCCGCAGCGTCAACTCCACCACCATCCCCGCCACGCCGCGCTCCTGCAGCTCCTGGGCACACCGGTCGGCCAGGAGACGGATGATCTGCCTCGCCTCCTCGATCGTCCCGTCCTCGCAGACCTTCTCGAACGTCACGGACGGTCTGGGAGGCGGGGGAACGACCGGCCGATCATCCTTCCCGCAGGCCCAGGCATGGAGGCGTACGCCATCCGCTTTGAAGCGCTGACGAACGGCATCACGCGGCAGAGCGGCAAAGTCCCCGATCGTCTTCAGCCCCAGAACCTGGAAGGTCAGGGCCAGCCGAGCATCCAGGCCGGGAAGAAGCGTGATAGGCAACTCGGAGAGAAAGAGCGCCTCCATGCCTGTCTCGACGCGCGTAATCCCCTCTTGAAGAGAAGCCAGCTGAGCAGTCAGTCGGTTGGAGGACAGGCCGATCCAGGGTACGGCCCCGACAACCGCGGCCACTCGCCCGGCGATGATGCTCCCGACCCGATCCCCCCAGAGCCGCTCACATCCGGTGAGATCGGCAACCAGTTGTCCCGGCTCGACCGGTTCGACCAATGGGGTCACCTGCCGGACGGCGTCGCAGATATCCTCCCAGATCGGGCTATAGGAGGAAGGATCATAGCGCAGGACGGTGGCGTCGGGGCAGATCTGTCTGGCCTGTGTCGCCGCCATGCCGGGACGCACCCCCTGCCGTTGAGCGATAAAGTTCGCCTCGCGCACCATACTGCGCCGGCGATCGGACAGGAGAAGTACAGGATGAGAGCGAAGTTCGGACCGCCGCCCTTCTTCGACGGCGATACCGAGACCAGGAACCACGCGAAGATAGAGGATCATCCGCCCCCTCCGGTGGACTTTCCTTCTTATTAGAACATGAGTTCTATAAGGTGTCAATGCAGATTTTGGGCCATTGCTAGAATCGGCGGCAGGAGGCGCGATGGACGCACGGCACGAGGCTCTCAATCTCACGCTGCGCCGGCCCTTCACCATCTCGCGGGGCACCCAAACCGTCGCGTGCAACGTGCTCGTCACTCTCTGCGACGGCGATCACCAGGGTATCGGCGAAGCCGCTCCCAGTCCGTACTACGGCGAGACACAGCCGACTGTTGCCGCCATCCTCGACGACCTTCTTCCCGCGCTCGCGACCGATTCCCTCGCCCCGAGCACTCTCCACGAGAGGATGCAGCGGACGATCGGCCGCAATCCAGCGGCGAAAGCGGCCGTGGATATGGCCGCCTACGATCTGCTCGGCCGAAGGCTCGATGCCCCCGTCTACGACATCCTGGGACTCGATCCGGCCGGCACACCCGTCACCTCGTACACGATCGGCATTGCCGCCCCCGACGTGATGGCCAGGGATGCGGCCGCGGCAGGCGATTTTCCCATCCTCAAAGTCAAGGTCGGCACACCCCACGATGTTGCCAATCTCGAGGCGATTCGCGGCGCCCGCCCCGACGCCGTCATCCGCGTCGATGCCAACGCAGCCTGGAGCGCCAAGGAAGCAGTCAGCCGGCTTGAGGAACTCCTCCCCTTCGATCTGGAGTTTGTCGAGCAGCCCGTTCATGCCGCCGATCTCGACGGCCTCTCCTATGTGCGCGATGCGATCCCCATCCCCGTTATTGCCGATGAAAGCTGCGTCGTCCCCGAGGACGTGCCCCGTGTTGCCCCGCACGTCGACGGCATCAACATCAAGCTCATGAAGTGCGGCGGCATCTCTCCGGCCCTGCAGATGATCGCCACCGCCCGCGCGCACAACCTTCTCGTCATGGCCGGCTGCATGATCGAGAGTTCCCTCGCCATCACTGCCGCTGCCCAGATCTCGCCCCTCCTCGACTACGCCGATCTCGACGGCAACCTCCTGGTATCAGACGATCCGTTTACAGGCGTCGTGGTGGACGCGGGGCGATTGATCCTGCCGGAAGCATCCGGCCTTGGCGTCGCGCCACGATGAGCAAGCCGCTCGGCGTCGTCGTCACCCGGCCACTCCCGACGAGCTTCCCGCGCGAACTCTTCGAGGAGAGAGTCACGTTCACGACTGCGCCCACCGGAGACGAGCTGCGCAAGGCAGTCCAGACCGCCGACGTACTCTACTCGTGGGACGTGCCGTCCAATATCCCCGCCGAGACGCCCCACCTGCGGTGGATCGAGCTGCCTAGCGCAGGCGCCGACCATCTTCGCGGCCTGCCCGTCTGGGACAGCGACATCACCATCACCTCGTCACGCGGCGTGCACATCGTGCCGATGGCCGATCACCTGTTCGCCATGTTGCTCAGTCTGACGCGGCAGATCCCCGCCTTCGTGCGCGCGCAAGACAAGCACGATTGGCTCTCCCACGCGGAAGTCGGTCGCCTTCATATCTCCGAATTGCGCGGAATGACGATGGGTATCGTCGGCTGGGGGAAGATCGGAGACGGGATCGCCCATCTCGCGGATGCATTCGGCATGCGCGTGCTCGGCACACGCTGGTCGATCCATGCGCCGCGAGAGGTGGACCGCGGCGCCGAGGCATACGCCAATCCTCCCTGGCTGCAGCCGGAGGATCTCCCGCCGAACGTGGTGTTCCCGGCCGCCCAACTACACGATGTCCTCGATCAAAGCGACGTCGTCGTTCTCCTGCTGCCGCTCACTCCGGAGACACACCACTCCTTCGGCCCCGCCGAGTTCGGTGCGATGCGGCGCGGCACGCTGTTCTTCAACCTGGGACGCGGCAGTGTGGTCAACGACGATGCGCTGGTGGCGGCGCTACGCTCGGGACGCCTCGCCGGCGCGGGCCTCGACGTGACGGACCCGGAGCCGCTGCCTCGCACAAGTCCGCTATGGTCCTTTCCGCAAGTCATCATCAGTCCGCACGTGGCCGGGATGAGCCGGCGGACCGGAGAACGCGCGGCCAACCTCTTCGCGGTCAATCTCAGCCGCTACCTGGAGGGCCGGCCGCTGCTCAATGTCGTCGACAGGCATCGCGGATACTGAGGGCAGGAAGGACGGTATGGATACAACAACAGTGTTTTTCCAGCACCAACTGGAAAGTGGCGTCCAGGTCATCGGGCAGCCGATGGGAGGGGTCGAGTCGGCAGCCCTCGGTTTCCTTGTCGGCACCGGCGCTCGTGACGAGCCGAACGCGCAGGCGGGCATCACCCACTTTGTGGAACAGATGCTGTTTCGCGGAACACAGCGACGTGATGCGCGCGCGCTGGTCGATGCGCTTGAGTCTCTGGGCGTGAACTACGATGCATCAGCGGGTCTGGAAATGACGCTGGTCAGTGGCGTGCAGCTCGGCGACCGTCTTCTGGCCGCGCTCGACATCCTTGCGGAGGTTGTCAGGGAACCGGCGTTTCCGCCGGAGGACATTGACAGCGTCCGGCAGTTGATCCTCCAGGAGCATCGCCAGCGTGAGGATCGCCCGGCGCAGATGGTGATGGACCGCCTGCGCCAGGAATTCTTCGCCGGTAGCCCGCTGAGCCATGATGTACTCGGCACCGAGGAGTCGGTGTCCGCCCTCACGCGCGACGATCTATTCCGCTATTGGGAAGCACGCTTTACCGCCAACAACATAGTGGTATCGGTCACCGGCAACTTTGACTGGGACGCCGTGATCGAGCGCCTGAACACGCTGTCTGCCGCCTGGCCGACGGGCGCCGGCCGCTCAACCCCCCCTGCCCCGGAGCCCCAATCCGGCGTCCACGTGCAGACGCGTGAGGCGACGCAGGAGAACGTGGGCTTCGCGTTTTCCGGCGTTCCGAGTAGCGATCCCCGTTATTACTCGCTCGCCTGCGCCATTCAGGCGCTGGGTGGCGGAAGTAATTCGCGACTATTCCGTGAGGTTCGTGAAAAGCGGGGTCTTGCGTACGCCGTGAGCGCCCGGTATGACGCGCTCGAGAAGACGGGATTGGTCCGCGTGTACTGTGGAACCAGTGCCGATCGCGCGCACGAAAGCGTGGAGGTCATCCAGGAGGAACTGCGGAAGTTGGAGGATGACGGGATCACCGACGACGAGCTCAGGCTGGCGAAAACCAGGCTCAAGAGCCAGGTCATCATGCGGAGCGAGAGCACGTCGGCGCGGATGGTGGCGAATTTGCGCAGCTGGTGGTTTGAGAACCGGCTGCGGACACTGCAAGAGATCAGCGACGAGATTGACCGGGTCACCGTGGAGAGGATCCGAGATATCGTGCAGGCTGTCGGCGTGACACGGACTCTGACGGCAGTCGCGATCGGTCCGCGCACGGAAGAAGAGCTATTCGGCCGCGCCGTCGCCTGGCGCTAGGGGAACGACAATGACAACGACCCTCCGGGAACCGATCTTTCATACCCACGAGCTGTCCAACGGACTCCACGTACTTGGCCAATACATGCCCGACGTGCAGTCCGCGGCAGCCGTCTTCTGGGTCGATACCGGCACTCGTGATGAGAACCCGCAGGAAATGGGCGTGTCCCACTTCCTGGAGCATATGGCCTTCAAGCGAACGGAGCGCCTGACCGGAGAAGAGATCGATCGGGCGTTCGAAGAGCTGGGCGCCGACCACAACGCAGCAACCGGCCGTGAGATGACCTTCTATTGGGCGCGTACTCTGCGTGAAAACGTTCCCGGCGCCCTCGGCATTCTCACGCAGCTCTTGCAGCCCGCCCTCGATGAGAGCGATTTCGACCAGGAGCGACAGGTGATTCTGGAGGAAATCGCGCGCGCCGAGGATCAGGCGGCGCATGTCCTCTTCAGCAATTTTCTACGCGACTACTTCGAGGGGCATCCGCTGGCCCTGGACACCCTCGGCACCACCCAGACGATTGGCGATCTGACGGTCGAGGAGATGCGGGGGTACTGGAGCCGCCGGTACGGAACGCGTAATACTCTGTTTGCCATCGCCGGCAATTTCGACTGGGATGGAGTAATCGGCGATCTGGAGCACCTGACTGCCGGCTGGCAACGCGGAGAGAGCGGACGCCGGGAGCAGCCGGTTGAGTTTCGCCCGGGTCTCCATGTGTATCCCCACGCCCAGTTCGTGCAAGAGCAGATCGCGATCGGAACGCCGATGGTGCCGCGCAGCGATCCGCGTTACTACGCGGCCATCCTGCTCGCCACCATTCTCGGTGATGATCGGGGCTCGCGGCTCTTCTGGTCCGTCTATCAGACGGGACTGGCCGAGACGGCAAGCGCCGAGTCGCTCGAGTTTGAGGACAATGGCCTCTTCGTCGTGCACATTGCAACGGCCCCCGAGCAAGCCACGGCCGCCGTCCGCGCCGCACGCTCCGAGATGAAACGCCTGCAGGAGTTCGACGTCAGCGAGGACGAGCTGGAGCGGGCCAAGACAAAGGTGATCACATCGGTCATTCTCGGCGGCGAGAGCACGAACGAGAGAGTGATGGGTCTCATTAATTCATGGATGACTCAAGGAAAGCTCGAAACGCTGGAAGAGATCCGGGGCAAGATCGAGGCGGTCACTCTTGCTGATCTTCGGTCTCTCCTGAGCGAGCGGCCGATCTGGCCCGATCAGCTCATCAGCGCGACAGGGCCGCTGACCGAGGAGGAGCTGCGTCCCGCCCTCTGATTGCCGGGGTCGTGATGGCCCGGCGCGGCGTGCTATTCTGCGTTCGCCCCCACTCCGCGATGCCGTGGTGTATGGCTCGCAAACGCTCTGCTTCTCGTCAATCGTCTCGACCGGCATCGCCGCGTTCCGCGCGGCGCGGGTCGCTGCGCCTTCGCCCGCTGCTCGGTGGACTGTTGCGCTTCGCGCTGCCCCGATCCTCGGCGCAGGCACTGACGCTGCTCTTCGCTCTTCTTGCCGGCGCCACTCTGCTTGGAGTGCTTGCCGGGTCGGTCCTCAACGGCACAACGCCCGGTCAGAGCCTGGCATGGGTCGGCGTCCTGCTCGCGCTCGCCGTATGCGCGCGTCTGTATCCGTACTGGCGGCACGAGCTCGACGTGATGACGGTGGACCGTGCCCGGGTGGGCATCGGCGCCGCCCTTTTCGTGTTCATTGCGCTGTCTATCTCCTGGCATCTCGTCGCCGGGGCCGTCGGTCTGGACACCGGGTACCTTCTATTAGGGCCCCTCTCGCGTGGCGCCGGAGCCGTCGCCGCCCTCGGCGTTGTCGGCCTAACAGCCGCGGTGCTCGTCTTTCGCGTGCCGATCGTCCCACCGGTACGCGCCGTGGTTCGCCGGCTGAGCGGTATGAAGCATCAGGCGGCCGAGCGCCACACCGTGGCAGTTGTCAGCATGCAGGATCTGGCCCTCGCCGATGAGGAGCCGGCTCAGGACGTGATGGCCGAGGCTCCCGCCGCAGCGAAATCCCGTGCGACGCGCGCGTCGCCGACGGAGCCGGTGCCGACGGTTCCTGCGGTCGAGGCGCCGGCCGGTCTGCCGCCCATTGATATCTTCGCGGCTCCGGTGAAAACGGCGACGGCGCGCATCGATCTCGACCACGTGTCGCAACGGATCCAGGAGTGTCTGGAGAGCTTCAACGTGGCCGCCCGCGTGGTGGGCCACCACTCCGGCCCCGTCATCACGCAGTTCGACATACAGCCGGAGCGAGGTGTGAAGGTCAAGAGCATCACCGCCCTCCAGAACGACCTGGCGCTGGCGCTGGCCGCTCCGACTATTCGCATTCAGGCTCCGGTACCGGGGAAACCGGTGGTTGGCATTGAAATTCCCAACACCTCGGCCACGACGGTCACTATCCGTGAACTGCTCGAATCGGACGCATACCGCGCCACGCGCTCGCCACTGCGGGTTCCTCTGGGGAAGGACGTCGCCGGCGCCGCACAGGTGATCGACCTTGCCAGGATGCCGCACCTCCTGATCGCGGGAGCGACGGGATCAGGGAAGAGCGCCTGCGTGAACTCTCTCATCAGCAGCCTGCTCTATCAGAACACGCCCGAGCAGGTCCGGCTCATGATGATCGACCCGAAAATGGTGGAGCTGACCGTGTACAACGGCGTGCCGCACTTGCTCAGCCCGGTCGTCACCCAGATGGACAAGGTAGTGGGTGTCTTGCAGTGGGCGATCCGCGAGATGGAGCGCCGCTACAAGCTGTTTTCCGAGACGATGGTGCGGAATGTCACGCGCTTCAATGAAAAGGCTGAGTCCCTTGGCCTGAAAAAACTGCCCTACATCGTCCTCATCGTCGACGAGTTGGCCGACCTCATGATGGTCGCGCCTGAGGACGTGGAAGACGCCATCTGCCGGCTTGCCCAGCTCGCCCGGGCGGCCGGTATCCACCTCGTCATCGCGACCCAGCGTCCCTCGGTCGACGTCGTCACCGGCTTAATCAAGGCGAACTTCCCCGCGCGGATAGCGTTCGCCATGACCTCGCAGGTGGATTCCCGAACGATCCTTGACACGGTAGGCGCCGAGAAGCTTTTGGGACGGGGTGACATGCTATACATGCCCCCGGACGCTCCGCGCACGATGCGGCTCCAGGGCGCCTTTGTCGGTGATGCCGAGATCGAGCGCTTGGTGGAGTTCTGGCAAAAGCACCCTATCGGATCGACGGTGCCGCGCATCGCCGAGGACGAGTTCGCCGAGGCGGCAAAGGCGAGCGCCTCGGCAGACGACGACCTGCTGGGCGATGCGACCCGCGTCGTGCGCGAGTACCGTCACGCCTCCGTCTCTCTGCTGCAGCGGCGCCTCAAGGTCGGCTACGCCCGGGCGGCGCGCATCATGGATCAACTGGAGGCAAAGGGGGTCGTGGGCCCGGCAGACGGGAGCAAGCAGCGCCAGGTGCTCGACGGCGATGCCGACTGATCCCAACCGGGATCGAGCCCGGGTTCATATCTCCGCCGTCGACCGAGAGTAGAGCTGGTACAGTTCGCGAGCAGCCTCCGCGACGCCGTGGAGGACGTCGGGAGGCCCCAGGACCGTGGCGTTGGGTCCAAACGAGAGCACGTAGGCCACGGCCGCGTCGATTGACTCCAGGCTGACCAGGACCGTGGTGCGGCCCGCAGGGTCGGTTTCCAGTACAGTCCACTCCCCTTCATGGCCGGAGAGTCCGTCAGCTGTGATTCTCAGAGTCACGGTTACGGGCGCCGTCTGTTCTTCAAAGCGTTGCCGCGCCTCTTCCCAATAGCCCGCAAGATTGAAATCGGGGCGCGGCGTGATTGGGTCTCCCAGCGTCTCCTGCGCCTCGATCCGGCTGAGATGAAAGATGCGGAAGTCGCGGCGCAGGTGGCAATAGGCGACCAGGTACCAGATTCCCGCCTTGTAGACGAGACCGTACGGGTCGACCGGCCGCAAATCCGACCCTGGACGCTCGGAGCGTGGGTACAGAATCGTGATCCGGCGTCCCTCCCAGACCGCCTGACGAATCGAATCGAGGAGCCGGGGCGCCTCCGGGCGCCGGTGCCAGGCGCTACTGTCGACCAGGATTCGCTCGCGAGCGACCCGGACGTCGCGGCGGTACTCCTCGGGAAGAGCTGCTTCCAGCTTGATAAGGGCCTGCTGCAGTCGCTCCGCGCCCCCGAAGAGAGATGAGTCGCCGACGACGCTCCGGCCGAGAGCCAGCGCGAGAGCCTCCTCGCCCGTGAAGGCGATCGGCCCAACCACCGAATCGTCCGGCAGGAAGTAGCCCCCACCGGGGCCGTGATCCATCGACACGGGAACGTGTGCCAGGGAAAGCGAGTTCATATCCCGGTACACCGTGCGCACCGACACGCCAAGGATGTCGGCGAGACGCTCCGCCGTCATCTTTCCACGCGCCTGAAGCAGTAGGGTTATCGCCATGAGGCGCTCGGCCTTCTGCACGAGGTCATGATACGTCAGGCCGTCCGGAGGGGTCGAAATTAATAGAACATCTGACCTGTCAATCCGGAAAGACTGACAGGTCCTGACAGCTGCCCGCCGTAGACTGATCCTTGTAGAGACAGTGACGCACCACCGGTGCGGAAGGAGCGATGAGAATGCTTTGGCACACTCCAGAATGGCGACTTGCCGAGGAAAGACGCTGGGACGAGGTGCGGAAGAAGGCAGCATTGGCGCACCTGGTGCGGGAGCAGAAGCGGCAATTGCCCCGCCGGGACCGATTCCTGTCCGTCGCTCTTTCTATAGAACATTTGTTCTCGTTCTTCACCCGGCATCGCAGCTCTCCCGGTGCGCCGGCCGCCGAGCCTCTGCGACTCCCCGTGGAGCGTATCAGCGGGGCGCCGCCCAGCCGCGGCAAGGTGATCTACATTGAGTCCACCTGGCACCTGCGGAACTCTGAAGTTAACGACCCCGTTGCGACGTACCGGGTGGAGCACTGGAAGTAAGTGAGGCGCATTGAAGCGGCCGCCGATGGGGACTAGACTTTAAGGCACCGTCGAGCGGTTCGCTTCCTCGCGACGGCCGCCCGGCGTTCCGTGAAAGGAGAATCCATGGCGGCGTCGAATGAGCCAGAGCAGGTTCCTGTCCATGTGAAGGGCAGAGGGGTACAGGTCACACCCTCGCTCCGCGATCACGTTTCACGCAAGATGCAGCGCCTCTCCCGCTATCTCGATCGGCTCCAGACGATCGATGTGATTCTGACGCATGAGCGGACACGAGAAGCCGACACGCAGCACCAGATCGAGGCTGTGGCGCATGTCCCCGGCCGGACACTGACCGTCAAGAGCGCCGGGCCGGACATGCTCACCGCGGTCGACGACGCTGTGGACAAACTCTACCGACAGCTGAACCGAAAGAAAGAGCGCATGAAGGGGCACCACGGCCCGCGGACCGAGCCCATCGAGATTCCGGTGCTGGAAGATGAGGAGCCCGAGGCGATCAGCGTGGAGCGAGTCGATGCCAAGCCCATGTTTGAAGAAGAGGCGGCCGCCCTCCTCGATGAAGGCAACCGCCCCTTCGTCGTCTTCTTGAATGCGCGCAACGAGCAGATTAACGTGCTCTATCGCAAACCAAACGGCCTGCTGGCACTGGTCGAGCCTGGCGCCTAGACGGCGTCATCCTCCTCGCCGAGGGTTCGCTCGTACTCTTCGTAACTCAGGATGACAACCGGCTTGTCCTTGTAAAGGGCAACCTGTGCCGTCCCCGTCGCCACGGCGTGCTCAAGCGCGTCCTTGAGCGCAGTTGTCACCTCGATCTTGATCATGTTGTCTCCCCGGTGCACCGGGCTGCGACGGCTCGCTCCCGCGGTGCCCGCCACGCTGTTCTTCATTGGTCCGTCCAGACATTCAAAGTATGGTGTGGTGATAAGTTGTTGCGGTCTATTATACGCCGGACCAGGCCCTCCGTCACGTGATCCGCCGTGGCTACAATAGGGACGCTCGACAAGGAGGACTCAACGACGATCGTTCAAGCACTGATCCACCAACTGATGACCGGGGATGTCATCCTGGCGGTTGCGTTGGTTTCTCTCGTCACGGCGCCGTTACTCCGCCTCGCCCGACCTCCCGTCCGGAGGTATTCCCGTTTCGCGTGGCAGATCGGTGTTCTTCTCGCCCTCGAGCAGGCGTACGAGTTCACTCGCGGTCTTTTCGTCTACAACAAGGACATCGGCGACATCGCGGATCTTAATGCCTATCGACTGCTTGATCTGGAATGGAGCCACGGCCTGTTCATCGAGCAGCGACTTGAGCACTTCTTCCTGCAATTCGGCACCATCATGGACGCCATCGATATCTTCTACATCGTCGGTCATGTCGGGGTGACCATCGGTATCCTGGTCTGGCTCTACTTCCGGCGCCCCCAGGTCTTCCCGTACGTCCGCAATCTTCTGATGTTGACCACGGCAATCGCCCTGATTGTCTTCTACGTGTATCCAACCACGCCGCCCCGCATGCTCTTCCAGTACGGATTCGAAGACCCGCTCCAGCTGCACCATCTGACGGCGGCCGGCGGCGCGCAGCCGGGTTCGTACACCTACAACCCGTACGCTGCCATGCCGAGCTTGCATGTTGCGTACGCGATCTGTGTCGCCATCGGGTTCTTCCTTGCCGAGCGCCGTGGGTGGCGATTTTTCGCACCCGCCTATCCCGTGGCGATGGCGGCAACAGTCCTCATTTCCGGTAATCACTGGCTACTCGACGTGGTGGGAGCAGTCGTCACGGTTGGTGTTGCGGCCGGCGTCCTCGCTCTCTGGTCCCGCAGCATGAACTGGGTGCGACGATCCCAGGGAACCGTGCCGGCATGACGACGGTGGAGTCTCTGCGAGTTCCCGCGGCTCAGGAGGCGGGAACGGTTCGCGTATCCCTCGTCATCCCGGTCATGGATGAGGAGGAAAGCGTGACCGTCCTCCACGAGCAGCTGACCGCGGTCCTCGATTCTCTGGACGTGCCGTCCGAGATCATCTACGTGGACGACGGCAGTCGGGATGGCACACTCGACAGACTGACGGACATATTCCGTGCCGACAGCCGGGTTCACGTCCTGGCGCTGCGCCGCAATTTCGGCAAAACGGCGGCTCTCGTCGCCGGATTCACCGAGGCACGGGGAGATACCGTCATTACCCTGGATGGAGACCTGCAAGACGACCCGGCCGAGATCCCTCGCTTCCTGGCAGCGCTCGAGGACGGCTACGACCTCGTTTCCGGATGGAAACGGGTCCGTCACGATCCGGCGAGCAAGACCATGCCCTCTCGCCTGTTTAACGCGACGGTACGGCATTTCACCGGAATCCCGCTGCACGACTTCAACTGCGGATTCAAGGCGTATCGGCGGGAAGTGCTGGACGACGTGAAGCTGTACGGCGAACTGCACCGCTTCATTCCGGTCCTGGCCTTCCGCCGGGGGTATCGCATCGGCGAATTGGAGGTGACGCACCATCCGCGCCGCTTCGGGCGCTCCAAATTCGGCGCCGCCCGCCTTTTCAAAGGGCTCCTCGACTTTCTGAAGGTGCTCTTCCTCACCCGCTATATGCAGCGGCCACTCCAGCTGTTCGGCATGTTGGGTCTTCTGCTTTCGGCCGCCGGCGCTCTCGGTTTCCTCTACCTCTTCGTCCTGAAGGTGCTCGGTCAGTCGATCTTCCAGAGCCACGGACCACTACTTTTCCTCTCCGGCATCCTGATCGTCACCGGTCTCCAGCTATTCATGCTCGGGCTACTCGGCGAGATGATGCGGCACTACGCGTATCAGCCGGAAGAGGAATATAGCGTCAAGCGCCGTCTCACGCACGGCGAACCTGAGTGAGCCAACTACCTGCTCATTCGCTTAGACGGGCCAGACTTTCGGCACGAAAAGATCGCTGAATCGCGCGATCGCATACTGATCCGTCATGCCCGCGATGTAGTCGGCGACACGGCGCTCGGGGCCCTCCTGACGGGGGTCCTCACGGAACTCGGGCGGCAAGGCTTCCGGGTGAGCGACAAAGTACCGAAACAGCTCGGTGACGACGTGACGAGAACGGTCAGCCTCGCGTTTCACTACCGCATTTGTGTAGACGGCCCGGAAGAGATAGTCACGCAATTCGTTCAGGGCGGCGAGAACGTTCGGGGAGAGGGCGAGCTGCGGCCGGCCGGCGCTCGTTTCGACAATGTCGCACACCAACGTATTGATCCGCTCGGATCGCGTCCTCCCCAGGCGCGCAGCGGCGCGGCGCGGCAGATCACCGTCATGCAGAATCCCCGCTCGGACGGCATCGTCGACGTCCGCGTTAATGTAGGCGACCGCATCGGCGAGTTTTACTGCGGCCGCCTCGAGCGTGGACGGTTGTCCCGCCGTCACCCCCATCACATCGTGACGCGGCTTACGGTGTGTGCGGATACCATCCACCACGTCGCGCGTCAAGTTCAGTCCCTGCCCGCCGCGTTCGAGTAGCTCCACCACTCGCACGCTCTGCTCGTCGTGTCGATAGCCCCCTTCGAGAACGTGATCGAGCGCCTCCTGGCCGGCGTGACCGAACGGCGCATGCCCCAGGTCGTGAGCCAGCGCGATTGACTCCGCCAGATCCTCGTTTAGCTGCAAGGCGCGTGCAATGACGCGCGCCACCTGCGAAACCTCCAGGACATGGCTGAGACGGGTCGTGTAGTGATCGCCCGCCGGCGCTATGAAGACCTGGGTCTTGCCACGTAGACGCCGGAACGAGTTGGAGTGGAGGATGCGGTCACGATCTCGCTGGTACGCCGTCCGTACCGGGGACTCCATCTCGGGCCGAGCTCGCGTTGCGTCACGACTGCGCCGAGCCCACGGAGCCAGGAGTGCGTCCTCGGTTGACTCGAGGCGCGCGCGAACCGATGGAGCGGCGTCCTCGCTCAGAACTCGATGTTCCGGGGCGTGCGCGGGAACGGGATCACATCACGGATATTCTGCATGCCGGTGATGAAATGCACAGTGCGCTCCAACCCCAATCCGAATCCGGCGTGCGGCACCGATCCGAACTTCCGCAGCTCGAGGTACCACCAGTAGTGCTGAGGGTCAATGTGCATCTCTTGCATGCGCCGCACAAGCACGTCGTATCGCTCCTCGCGCTGACTGCCGCCGATGATCTCTCCGACGCCGGGCACGAGGACATCCATCGCCGCCACCGTCTTGCCGTCGGGATTGAGGCGCATGTAGAACGCTTTGATGGACGCGGGATAGTTGGTGAGTATGACCGGCGCCCTGAAGACCTCTTCGGTGAGATACCGCTCGTGCTCCGCCTGCAAGTCCGCGCCCCAATACACGGGGAACTCAAAATCGCGCCCGGACCGCTCAAGGATCTCGATGGCCTCGGTGTACGTCAGCCGGACGAAGCCGGTCTCGATGATGTGCTGTAGTCTGTCCACGACACCGGCCTGGATCCGCTGGTCAAAGAAGTCCATGTCATCGCGGCAGTAGGTCAGAACATCGGAGAAGATTCGCTTGAGGAATGACTCGGCCACGTCCATGAGCCCCGAGAGGTCACAGAAGGCAATCTCGGGCTCGACCATCCAGAACTCGGCCAGGTGGCGCGACGTGTTGGAGTTCTCGGCGCGGAAGGTCGGACCGAACGTATAGACGCTGCTGAGAGCGGTCGCCATGATCTCCGCTTCCAGCTGTCCACTGACTGTCAGAAAGGCGGGCCCCCCAAAGAAGTCCTGAGTCAGGTCGGCCGGGCCGGCGTCACGCGGTAGATTCTGGAGGTCGAGCGTGGTGACCTGGAACATCTGGCCTGCACCCTCGGCATCGCTGCCGGTGAGGATCGGCGTCTGGACGTACAGATAGCCCTGCTCCTGGAAAAAGTGGTGGATCGACATGGACACCTGATTGCGCACGCGCGCGATCGCGCCGAACGTGTTGGTGCGAGGACGCAGGTGCGCCACGGTGCGGAGATACTCGAAGGAGTGCCGCTTCTTGGCGAGAGGGTAGTCGGGAGCAGCACCAAGTAACTCGATCCCTGTCACCCTCAGCTCTGTCTCCTGCCCAGGCGCGGGGGACGCCACTATCTCGCCTTCGGCCACCACCGACGCACCGGTATTGATATCGTCGAGCGCCTCGTGTCCGGCGACAGCGTCGGGCACGACAACCTGCAGGTTACGCAGTGAGGAACCGTCGTTGAGTTCGACGAAGGTGACGCCGGCTTTGGAGGCACGCTTGGTGCGCACCCAGCCGCGGACACGTACCCGGAGGCCGATAGATGAGACCGACAACGCGTTACGCACCGACACGATCGGGGGTGTCGAGATATCTGTCGTCACGGTCACATTTTACCCCGACATCATCTGATAGACTCGCGCAACTGGGAGGTGCCGAATGCAGGATGAGGACACGCTGCGCCCTCTACTGGCCCGCTGTGTGGTGTGCCGGGGCGACATCTTCGACGGCGATCCGCTGGAGATCTGGGAGGGCGGTTATTACTGTGAGCGCCACAGCCTGGCGTATCTACGCGAGCGTGCGCGCGCCTTTGCCGACCTCATCTCGCGCGGGACTGAACCCGAGCCGCTAACGGACTGATGTTGCCGGTTGGGGACTGATGAAGTACGTGTGCACGACCGCGTCCAGCATTTCGGGAGTCATGCGCGGCGGCTCTTCTACATACCGGCACAGCGCCACGAGCTGATCGAGAAGATCGCGCGGATGGACGCCGCGGAAGGCGCGGCCGGCTTTCTGGTAGTGCTCCTCCAGTAGGTGCTTGAACCCGGCATCGTCGAAGGGCACGCCGTACTGGAGGCACGCCATCTGAAAGATGCGCCGGAACATATCCGCATCGGGGTCGCGCGCCTGGACCTTGTATTTGATACGGCGCGTGAAAGCCTCGTCCATGAGGCTCGCCGGATCCAGGTTGGTCGATAGGACGAGGAGCTCGTCAAACGGCACTTCGATCTTGCGGCCGGTCTGGAGCTTCAGGAAGTCGACACGCAATTCAAGTGGGACGATCCAGCGATTGAGGAGATCAGCGGGGCTCATCTGCTGGCGCCCAAAGTCGTCAATGAGCAACATGCCGGTGTTCGCCTTGAGCTGGAACGGCGCCTCGTACGTCCGGCGGGTCTGGCTGAAATTGAGATCCAGGCCCTCCAGGCGAAGTTCGCCGCCCACGACAACCGTTGGCCGCCGAATCCGCACCCAGCGGGGATCGACGTGCTCGTGGTCCTCAACCGTCTGGTGAGAGACCGGATCGAAGAGCTCGATGATGGCGCCGTCCGTCTCGATGGCATAGGGAATGTAGACCTCGGTTCCCATGGCGCGGGTAATTCGCGTGGCCAGGGCGGTCTTGCCGTTTCCGGCGGCGCCGTAAAAGAAGATGGACTGGCCGGAATTGATGGCCGGTCCAATCTCGTTGACGATCTCGGGATGCAGGACGAGGTCGTGAAACGCCATTTCGATCGCGCGGCGCGTGATGGTAATGTCGCGGACACTCTGCTGCCGCACCGACTCGACATAGGCGGAGAGCGGCACCGGTGCGGGTCCGTCGTAGGCATTGCGCTGGAAGGCGGCCGCGGCCCGCTCTTCCCCTTCGACAGTCAGCGCGTAGACGTAGTTACGCTCTCCGTAGCCCTGCGACCCGAGTACGTGCGTGAGGTGAAGGCGACGCAACTCGTTCAAGTGCGAGAGGGTCACGAGAAACGGGAGCGCCAGACGGTCAGCGACATCACCGGCCGGCTGGGGTCCACCATTGAAAAGGCGCTTGAGCAGGAGATCGTCGATAAACGACGCGGGGAGCCCGATATCGTCGAGTGTCTCGGGCACTCGGGGCGAGAAGGTCGCGTCGCTAGCTTGGGTCAGCACGTGTCACCATCGGCCTCAAAAGTGTAGGCGTCAAAACTGATGACACTATAGCGCGCAGTGGTCCCAGTTGGCTACATGAAAAAGGCCCCGTTTTTAACGGGGCAAATGGCTGCGGGACTAGGATTCGAACCTAGACTAACTGATCCAGAGTCAGCCGTCCTACCATTAGACGATCCCGCACCGCCGTACTAGCGTACCCAGGTTCCGACCGATCACGCAAGGCCGCGCGCCTCCCCACCGTGCTACAGTGGTGCATGCGATTTGCGGCGCTCTGCGTGCTCCTGGCAGCTATCTTCACGCAGGCCGCGCCCGTGTCGGCGCACGGTCCGATGCTGACCGGGCAGATCCTGAATCATCCGACGACGGTGGTCGGCACAACCGGGACGTGCAGCTGTCTCGATCGGTGGTTCACCGCCGGGTTCCGGCCGGGGCACGTGACGATCCAGGCGTCACTTGACAAGTGCAGCGCTCGTACGTACAAAGTCTGTACTCTCAGTGTCTATGTCCTGAGCGGGCAGCCCATGATGATGGTCAAGCAGTTGGTGCTTCGCTGCCCTTCTAAGCGCTGCGGTGAGGCTGGAAAGATCTCGTTGACCGTGCATCAGAAGCGCGTGTACCACGTCATGGTGCACGGCGACGGTGCCTCCACCATCCTTTTTGTCATGCGCGTCAACGGGGCGATGTATCACCTTCGCTGCGGATCCAGTTGCTGATGGAGCGCACGCAGCGCGACGAGCGGCGGCTCGATGTCTTGGCGCGCTACCAGGATTACGTCGATGCGCTGCGGCTGTGCCACCTTGATCCGGACGCCGTCCCCGTGCGCGAATCGCGCCGGGCGCTGGCGCGCTCGATCGAAGCGGCATGCATCGACGACCCGAATCTTCTGGCGGACTTCAAGCGCGCCTTCGCGACGCAGCATCGGGCCTGAGCAGGCTCTGATCAGGCGGCTTCCCGGCTTGGCTCGTCCCGGCGCTCCACGATGATCTTGTCCGCATCGTAGCCCAAGAGCTCGTAAACCCGGCGCAACTGGCGCGCTTCGACGGCTCGCTCCACCGTGTGCGTGACGAGATCACGTCCTCGGTACTTGACTCTTACGACGTACATCGCCGGTTACCACCTTTCGGGGCGCATAGTGCACGATCGGTGCCAGCGACGAACCGTCAGCTCGACTGGGCGGGAACAGCCGACATGAGAATATCGAGGTCCAGCTCCGGATAGACCGGAAACCGTGAGAGGACGTCGGCGACACGGTGCCGCGCCTCGTCCTGGGCGCTCGGCTCAATCTCGTAACGGGCCTTGCTCGGCTGCCCAGCCTGAGCGCCCTTCGTCACGGTGGCGGGACGCGTATGGCCCAACACGAGCTTGATGACGCGGGCGATCTCGCGCATCTCTTCCGCCCCCATACCGAGAGTCGTGGCGGCCGGCGTCCCCAGCCGCAGTCCGCTCGTGTACCAGGGACCATTGGGATCAAAGGGCAGCGCGTTCCGATTCAGCGTCAAGTGGCAGTCACGAAGCGCCGACTCCGCCTGTCGCCCGGTAAGGCCGAAGCTGGACGCAACGTCAAGCAGCAGAAGGTGATTGTCGGTGCCGCCCGTCAGGACATCGATGCCCTCCGCGAGGCATGCGTCAGCCAGGCTCTGTGCGTTGCGAACGACAGCGCGCGCATACTCCTGGAAAGCGGGCTCGGCAGCTTCACGCAGCGCCACCGCCTTCGCGGCCAATACGTGCGGGAGCGGACCCCCGAGGACCATCGGACAGCCTTTGTTGACGTAGTCGGCATATTCGTCGGTGCACAGTACCATGCCACCGCGCGGGCCCCGCAGTGTCTTGTGGGTCGTCGTCGTCACCACCTGAGCATGGGCAACCGGATCGTAGTCACCCGTGAAGACCTTACCCGCGACCAATCCGGCGAAGTGCGCCATGTCGACCATGAGGACGGCACCGACATCGTCGGCGATGGTGCGCAGGTGGGCGAAGTTGATCTTGCGTGAGTACGCGCTGTAGCCGGCCAGCAGGATGAGCGGTCGCACCTCACGTGCTTGCTCGCGTAGACGGTCGAGATTCAAGAGCCGCGTGTCCGGGTCAACCGAGTACGTGAAAGCATCAAAAAGGAGGCTGGACACGTTATGACGATACCCGTGTGTCAGATGTCCGCCCGAGTAGTAGTCCATGCCGAGTAGGCGTTGGTTCAGGAAGGCGGACCGGACGTCCTGCCACTGCTCGCGAGACAGCTTTGTGGGATCCGTCTGGCCGAGTTTCTCTAGGATCGGCGTCTCTACCTTCGCCGACAGAATCGCGAGGTACGCGACGAGATTCGCGTCCGCGCCGGAGTGTGGCTGCACGTACGCGTGACGCGCGCCGAAGATCCGGCACGCCAGATCGGCCGCCTCGGCCTCAACGATGTCGACGTTGTCACAGCCGGCGTAAAAGCGGTGATACGGGTAGCCCTCGGCATACTTGTCGTTCAAGAGTGTGCCCTGGGCGAGCTGGGTGGCAAGCGAGCTGTAATTCTCGCTGGCGATGAGCTTCAGGTTCGTTCTCTGGTCGTGAAGCTCCTGGGTTACCGCTCCGGCAACCGTGGGCGACACACCGGCTACAGCGTCAAGCGCCGCATACACCGCCGCCGCGGAGGCATCGATCGCCTGGCCGGACCGGGTGTCCAGATAACGCAGGAGCCTGTTCTCGCCAATGGTGGTTGCCATCTCTCGTGTCCCTTCAGCTAGCGCCTGTAAGACGGCGTCTGCAGTATTGTGGCATCACTCGGTGGCCAATACGCGATCCAGGCTTTGCCGACAATATCCGCCCGGGGGAGCCACGGAACCGGCCATTTGCTCGAGTCGTAGCTGTCATTCCGGTGATCGCCCAGCACGAAGTAATCTCCCGGGGGAACCACTTTCGGGGGAAACGTGTAGTCCTCGGGAAAGTGGGCGTACGGCTCATTGAGGGACCGGCCGTCGATGTAGACGGTGTTGTTGCGGACCGCCACCGTCTCTCCGGGTAACCCAATGATCCGCTTGATGAAGTCCTTGTCCGGCTCGCCGGCCGGCACGGCCCGAAAGACCACGATGTCGCCCCGTTGCGGCGCATGCACCAGGTAGTCCACCTTGTTGACCAGGATGTACTCCCCGTTGTGCAGATTGGGGAGCATGCTCTCCCCTTCTACCTTGAAGTTCTGCACCGCGACCTTCACCACCAGAAAGATCGCCAGCGTCAGAATCGCCGTCTCCACCAGTTCCCGTACAAACGTGCGGCGCGCATGGGGAGTCGGCGTGGCAGCGGGAAGTTCCGAGGTCATCGAGCGCCCGAGTCTACCACGGTCAGAACGGCCCCCAGGAGCGTCTCCTCGTCCCGCGGCTCCACTGTCCGAAGGTCGAGCATGGCACGGCCGTCCTGCATTCGAGGGAGAATCGGAGGCGAAGCAGAGCGGAGCCGCGCGCCGGTGAAACGAGCCGGCAGCCTGATCAAGGTCGTCGGCAATGTCTCGTCCGGCAGTGACCCCCCGCCAACCGGCGAGCGGCCGGGCACCAGATCGACGATGAGGCCGCCGCGGCGGGCTGCCTGCTGGAAGCGGGCCGCGCGCTCGGCCAGGACGTCCGGTGTCTGACCGAGCATCTCGAGAACAGGGATCGTTCTCGGCGCCGATCCATCCAGGTACGCGCGCAGGGTTGCCGTCAGCGCTGCCAGTTGCAACTTGTCGGGGCGAACTGCCCTCGCCACGGGGTGCGCGGCGACGCGGCCCATCGCCACCGTCGATCCGACCATGAGCCCTGCCTGCGGACCCCCCAGCAGTTTGTCTCCGGAGAATGTGACGACGTCGGCTCCCGCCCGGAGGGCATCCATCGGAGTGGGCTCATGGGGCAGGCCATACTGCGCCGTGTCGACGAGGGGGCCGCTGCCGTTGTCGGCAAGGAGGAGCACACCGTGTTCATGAGCGAGGGCGGCGAGGGCGCGCGGGTCCGCGTCTTCCGTAAATCCCACAATCTTGAAGTTGCTGCGATGCACGTGAAGAATCGCGCCCGTCCGCGGTGAGATCGCTTCCGCGTAATCCTCCAGCCGCGTTCGATTAGTCGTCCCGACCTCGACGAGACGAGCGCCACTCTGCCGCATGATCGCCGGAACGCGAAATCCTCCTCCGATTTCCACCGCCTGACCCCGGGAGACGATGACGTCTCGTCCGCGGACGAGAGCCAGCAAGGCGAGCAAGACCGCAGCCGCATTGCTGGTAGCCACATGCGCCGCTTCCGCGCCCGTGAGCGCCGCCAGCATCGAGGCCACACGGGCCTGGCGCGTCCCTCGTTTGCCATGGACGAGGTTGACTTCCAGATCCGTGTACCCCACGGCCTCCGCGACGGCAGCGGTGGCTGCCGGAGAGAGTGGCGCCCGTCCAAGGTTGGTGTGGAGGATGACGCCGGTCGCATTGATCACTCGGCCTGGGCCGCCGACCCATGTCTCTACTTCCGCGCGCACGCGTTGCACGATCGCGTGCAGATCCGGCGGGACTTCACCGCGCGCGGCGCCCTCCCGCGCTTCCGCGATGACGCGCCGCGCGACGTGCGTGATGGACTCGCGGTCCCAGGAGAGCAGAAGCGGTGCAAGCGCCGCGTCACGCAGGACGCGGTCAACCGAGGGCAGGGCACGCCGGCCCGGCGGGCCGGTGTCCGTAGTCACATCCTAATGAAGAACGAAGAATGCGATGACCAGGATCACGACCATGAGCGGACCCAAAACGGCCAACGTCCGGAGATCGTGTCCCAGGTAGGCGTAGTTGATGGTGAGTCCGGGAGCGCGGCGCGCGGGAGCCGACGGGCGCGGACGAGCAGCCGGAGGCGCGACGGGCCGCGCGGCGGCCGGAGCCTCGGCGACGCCGGTCGACTGAGCCGCGGGCGAGGACACAGGGCGGCGTGTACGAGGCTTGGTGCGGCCGGTGCGGGACTGCGACTTTTTGGGCACGGAGCAAGTCTCCTCGGGAATCAGATAGGCGATGTCGCCGGTCCGTCAAGCGCGGCAAACATCAAGATTGTCGCATATCGCGCGGACGGAGCCAACGGCTCGGATTCTATACTGGCTTCGGACAAATCTACCTCGTGCGAGCTTGATCCTATGAATCATGAATTGGTCCTCGTGATCGCCCTCGCGGTCATTCTGGTTGCTGCTCTCGTCTGGCAGTCTCTCACCACGCGCCGTCTGTCGCGCCTCGAGCAACGCCTCGACGCATTAATCGGCGATACGGCAACTCCCAACACAACCCAGATGCTGGCCGAGTGCCTGGCGACGGTGCGTCGAACCGATCTGGCGGTGAGTGATCTTCAGCAGCACCAAAGGCAAGTCGAACAATGGTTGCCGCGGACGATTCGGCATGTCGGACTGGTCCGCTTCAGTCCTTTTCATGACACCGGTGGCGACCAGAGCTTTGCGCTCGCCCTTCTGGATGGACGCGGCGACGGGGTGGTCGTCACTGCATTGCACTCCCGCACCGACAGCCGGCTGTACGCCAAGCCAATTGAACAGCATCAATCGACGTACACTCTCACGCCGGAAGAGCGGGAAGCCATGGCTCGTGCGGTGGGGGCGCCACTGGAAGCGGCCCACACCTAGCCGTTTCGAGCAAGCGCGATCAGTTGTGGGGTACCCGCGTCATACGCATCCAGTTCGTACGAGCCGTAGAGGGTGATGTCGCGGAGGCCGGCCAGTTCCAGCATCAGCGAGAGCTCGGCGGCGAACACGTAGCGCAACTGCAACGTGGCGGTAACGCGCTGCACTCCGTCAGTTCGCGTGAGGTCATAGATGAGCGAGAGGTCCAGACGCTGCGCCGCCTCATCATCCCAGGCGGCCGACCACACCGTGAGGTGGTCGCTCTGACATTCGCCGGCGAAGCGTTGCCTGACTTCGCCCGAAGCTCGACGGTCCGCGAGCAGGAGCGGATTAGAACTGTCGACGATGAGCATACCGCCGGAAACCAGGCAGCCGGACAGGCGCCGGAGTGCCGTCAATTGTGCGGATGGATCCGGAAAATGCCAGAGGGTGTTGAGGCTCAGGATCGCCGCCGCGAAGGAGTGCGGTGGCAGCTCGGCCGTCTCGAGAGACGCGTGCACAAAGTGCAGTCCCGGCACGCCGGTACCGCGTATCCGTGCTCTTTCCAGCATGGGAAGGGAGGGATCAATCGCCCAGACCGGCACCCCGGATTGCGCGAGCGGAACGGCGAGCCGGCCCGTCCCCGCTCCCACGTCGAGAACCGGCCCGCGCCGTATCAAGCGAAGATAGAAGTCGATGTCGGCAGTTAGTCCGGCATGCTCGCAGTCGTAAAAGCGAGCGATCGAATCGTACGACGGCATAGGCGTCCGCTAGTAGAGTAGATTTAGTATAGGGAGCAACAGTGAGGGCAGAATGGCCGAAGGCCGCGGACAGGTGCTGGTCGTCGATGACGAGCCGGACATCGTCGACTTTCTGACGACGGTTCTGCGAGACGAGGGATACGACGCGGCCTCTGCCCGCGACGGGATCGAAGCGCTGGCCAAGATCCGCCAGAGTCCTCCCACGCTCGTGGTGCTCGACCTCATGATGCCCCGCAAGAGCGGCTTCGACGTGCTGGACGGTCTGAGGGAAGAGCCGGTCAACCCGCGCCCGTCGATCATCGTCCTTTCTGCAAAGTCCACCCACGAAGACGTCCTGAACGCCCTGGAGAAGGGTGCCGATGACTTCATTCCCAAGCCGTTCGATTTAGAAGATCTGCTGCTCCGGATCCGGGTCTGGATGGAGCGGACTCACCCGCTCGAAGCGCATGACGAGACACTGCGGATCTACACGCTGAGCCCTTTTCGTGTCCTCCTTGGCGATACGCTTCTCTTTGATGAGGACATGGGGGACCGCGCGGCGCGCCTCCTCATCAAGTACCTCGTCACCGAACCGGGCGCGGCGATACCCCGCGAGAAAATCCTGTACTTGCTCTGGCCCGATCTGCAGGAGCATGTCGCCGAGGAACGGCTGCGCAACGTTCTCGAGGGCCTCCGTTCGCGATGGCCGGGTGCCGGCAATGTCATCCGCGAGGAAGGGAATAGCTTGCTGCTCGACATGGGGGCGGAAACCTGGATCGACGCCAGTGAGTTTGAGTCGAACGTCGATATGGGACTCGCGGCGCAGGAAGCCGGTGACGTCGATATTGCGCTCGGTCTCTTCCTCTCGGCCCTTGCTCTCTACAAAGAGGACTATCTGCGCGAGAACCTCTATGAAGACTGGCCAAGCGACCGCCGGGAGCGGCTGCGCGAACTCTGGATATCGGCTATGTTCCGGGTGGCCGCGATTTGTGCCGACCGCTGTGAGTACTCCGACAGCGTTCGCCTTATGAAGAAGATCCTGGAGATCGATCCCTACCGGGAGAATGCGTACCAGGCGCTCATGCTGTACCTCTCCCGGGCCGGCCGGCGGGGCGAGGCGATTCAGTTGTACCGGTATGCGGAGCGGCTTTTTGCGCAGCACCTCGCGGCGCAACCGGCTCCAGCAACACGGATGCTGTACGAAAAGATCCTTCGTGGCGAAGCCGGCTGAGCTGCTGAGCGTCGCCGAGGCGCGCCGCCGCATTCTCGCCACCATCCACCGCCTGCCCGAGGAAATGGTCAATCTGGAGCATTGTCTCGGACGGGTGCTGGCGCGTCCCGTCCACGCGTCGCTCCCGATTCCGCCCTTTGCGAACTCCTCGATGGACGGCTTCGCCGTCGTCGCGGCCGATACGCAATCGGCTGCGCCGGGTAGTCCCGTCCGCCTCCGGATCGTGGAACACGTCGCAGCCGGTCAGGTGAGCGGACATCCGATCCACACCGGCGAGGCGGCTCGCATCATGACCGGTGCCCCGCTTCCGACCGGCGCGGATACGGTCGTTCCGTTTGAGGACGTGACGGAGCATGGGGACATGCTGACGGTCTCCTCGCCGTTGCGCGCCGGAGCGTGCGTGCGCGAGGCGGGACAAGATATCGCGGCCGGCGAAACGGTGCTTCCCGCCGGAGAGATGCTGCTGGCTCCGCAGATCGGGCTGCTGGCCGCCGTCGGCATCGCCGAGGTCTCGGTCGTCCGCCGCCCGGTCGTGGCCATCCTCTCCACCGGTGATGAACTCGTCGCCCCCGGTCAACCACTTGCGCCCGGGCAAATCTATAACAGCAATACGCCCATGCTGCGCGCCGCTGTGGAGTCGGCAGGCGGCGAACCGCGCCCCATTCCGCCGGCGCGCGACGACCCGGCAGCTCTCGCCGCGGCGCTCGAGCAGGCGCGCGGGGCCGATCTCCTGGTTACATCAGGAGGAGCCTCGGTGGGCGACTACGATTATGTCAAGACCGTGCTCAGCGGGGCCGGCGACATCGACTTCTGGCGAGTCCGCCTGCGGCCGGGCAAGCCTCTCGTGTTCGGTCTGATCGGCGACCTGCCACTGATCGGTCTGCCGGGCAATCCAACGAGTGCGCTCGTGACGTTTGAAGAATTTGTGCGGCCCGCGCTGAGGTGTTTCCTCGGCGCGTCGTTGCTGCGTCCTGAGATCGAGGTGATCGTGGACGAGGAGATCGATAACCGAGGCGGCCGCGAAACCTACTTCCGCGTGACGCTCCGCCAGGAAGGCGGAGCCTTTCATGCCCGACTCGCCGGCCCTCAGGACTCGGCCATGCTTCACACCCTTGCGCGTGCTGAGGGCCTTCTGGTCGTGGCGGCCGATCAGCCGTCGCTCCAGCCGGGCGACCGCGCCGTTGTCCAGGTCTGGCAACTGCCGCCGGCTCCTTATCCGGAGGGCTGAAGCGCCTCCATCGCGATCGTTCCGTCTTCACCCAGCACGGCCTGAAGTTCGGCACGCACCGTCTCCGAGAAGGCGACAGAGCGCACCGGCAGAGGGACCGAGCCCAGGCGGCCCTGTCGATCACGCACACAGATCTCGACATCGTCGGTCCCCGGATGGCGAAGAAGCACGGCAAACAGCTCGACGACTCGCGCTAGGTCCCCTTCTCGGCTTCCATTGCGGGCGACCTCGATCCGGAGCCGGATGCCGGCCGACGGTGCCGGCGGACGCTTTGTTTCCGGAGCCCGAGTCGATCCGGACCGTCTAAGCGGCTTCGCACGGGCCTCCTCTTCCGAGAGGACAGCCGAGGCCAGCAGGTGCAGCCGACCGTCAGAGGCATCGACCCGACCGTCCACGAGCACCAACGCTTTGTCGACGAGTCGAGACTGGACCTGTTCGTAGGCACGGGAAAAGACGACGACTTCGATCTTTCCTTCGGACCCGGATAGGTTGAACGTCGCCATGGGACGGCCATCTCTTGTCGAGAAGGCACGCAATCCGCCGATCAGCCCGCCGACCCGCACCGTCTGACCATCGTACTGGGACGTGACTTCCTCCACCCCGATCGCTCCTGCTTCTTCGAAATTGCGTTGGGCCTCCAGCACAGGGTGCGGCGAGATGTAGCAGCCCAGAAGTTCCATCTCCCAGGCAAGACGTTCCTCTCGGGTGGCGGGGTCGCTGAGCTGGAGGGGCAGAACGGCGCGCGGCTCCTCGATGTCTCCGAACAGGGAGGGACCGGAGTCGGCGGCGCGCTGCAGCTGTGCGCCGAAGTTCGCGACCGCATCGAGATTCGTCACAACCTTCTTCCGCTCGACCCCAAGGCCATCGAGCGCACCACAGCGAGCCAGACTCTCGATAACGCGCTTGTTGACGGCGCGCCAGTCCACCCGAGAGCAGAAGTCCTCCAGAGACGCGAAAGCGCCGCCCCGCCGCGTGCTCAGGATCGACTCGATCACTCCTTCACCGACATGTTTGATGGCCCCCAGGCCGAAGCGAATACCTTCACCCTCGAGGCTGAAGTCGAGCTCGCTGTGATTGATGTCGGGTGGGAGGATGGCGATGCCCAGGCGCCGGCACTCACGGAGGGCCTCGGCGACCTTGTCCGCATTCTCGCGCTCGGCCGAGAGCAAGCCGGCCAGGTATTCTCGCGGGTAATTCGCCTTGAGATAGGCCGTCTGACAGGTGAGAACGGCATACGCCGTGGCGTGAGGTTTGGGGAAGGCGTAGCCGCAGAACGGCTCGATGTCGTTCCACATCCCCTGCGCGATCTCGCGGGAGGTGCCTCGCTCTTCGGCCCTCTCCAGAAAGCTCGCATGGTGCTTTGCCATTTCCTCCGGCTTCTTCTTGGCCATCGCCCGGCGGACAAGGTCGGCCTCGCCGAGAGAGTAACCCGCGACCAGATTGAAAAGGCGCATCACCTGTTCCTGGTAGACGAGGAGGCCGTACGTGGGAGCCAGCACCTCCTCGAGGGCTGGGTGTGCATACGAGAACCGCTGCCGCCCGTGACGGCGGTCGACGAAGTCCGGGATCTGTTTCATGGGGCCGGGCCGATAGAGAGCCACGACGGCAATGATGTGCTCGAAACAGTCCGGCTGCAGATCGAGCAGAAGCCTCCGCATTCCGTCGCCGTCGACCTGAAAGACGCCGAAGGTATCGCCGGCCGACAACAAGCGATAGATGCTGGGATCTTCCAGCGGGATGTCCTCCCACGCCAGCGGCCGTCCGGTCGTCTGTTCCACGAATCGGCAGGCGCGCTGCAGCACGGTCAACGTCCGGAGTCCCAGGAAGTCCATCTTGAGAAGGCCGATCTTCTCGATTGACCCCATCGCGTACTGCGTGACAACCTGGTCGTTCTTGGGGACCTTATAGAGCGGCACATGCTCGGAGAGAGGATCGCGAGCGATCACGACCCCGGCCGCGTGAGTGGAGGCATGGCGCGCGACACCTTCAAGATCCTCCACGATATTCAAGACGCGCCGCACGGTGTCATCCGCCTCGGACAGTTGCGCCAGATCCGCCGACTCCTCCTTCGCTCGCTCCACCGTGGGAGCCGTTGCCGGGATCAGCTTCGCGATGCGGTCGACATTGTCATAGGGGAGACCGAGGACGCGGCCCACGTCCCGCACACCGGCGCGAGGACCGATGGTCCCGAAGGTAATGATCTGGGCCACGCGGTCGCGTCCGTACTTCTCTGTGACGTAACGAATAACTTCGTCACGCCGGTCGTCCGCGAAATCGAGGTCCATATCGGGCATGCTGACCCGTTCCGGATTCAGGAATCGCTCGAACGAGAGTCCGTGCGCAATTGGGTCGACATTGGTGACGAAAAGGAGATACGCCACCAGGCTCCCCGCTGAACTCCCACGTCCCGGTCCCACCCCGATGCCTTGCTCTCGGGCAAAACGAATGACGTCGTAGACGAGTAAGAAATAGTCGACGAATCCGGTTTTTTCGATGACGCCCAACTCGTAGTCGAGACGCTGACGGATCTCCGGTGTCACGTCCGGGTACCGCTGCGGCAGGCCCTTGGTGCAGAGCTGCCGGAGGTAGCTCTCCGACGTCAGCTCGGGAGGTATTTCCACTGTCGGTAGCTGGGGCCGGCCGAAGTCGAGCGTGAGGTCGCATCGCTCGGCGATCGCCATGGAGTTGGACAGAGCACCTGGGTACTCACCGAACAGTACCTGCATCTGCTCCTCGGACTTCAGATAGAACTCCCCAGAGCCGAGCTTCATGCGCTTGGGGTCATCCAGTGTGGTCTGTGTCTGCACGCACAGGAGCACCTCGTGCGTCGTCGCGTGACGGGCCTCGACGTAGTGAACGTCGTTCGTCGCCACCAGCGGCAGCCCCAGCCGGCGGCTGATGTGCACGACACCCTGATTGATCCGGGGTTGAAATTCCAGCTCGTGGTACTGCAACTCGAGGAAGTACCGGTCGGGAAAGACGCTCCGATACCAGTCGGCCAGCTCCTCGGCTTCCGGCAGCTTTCCCTCGAGAATCAGTGTTGCCAACTCCCCGCTGGCGCAAGCCGATAAACAGATGACACCGTCGGAATGAGCCTCCAGCAGAGCATGATCCACACGCGGCTTGCGGTAGAAGCCGCGGAGATGGGCGTCCGTCGTGAGCCGAATCAGATTCCGGTAACCCACCTCATTCTCCGCCAGGAGAACAAGGTGATACGTGTGTGAATCCGGGCTGCCCTTCTCCTCCAGGGGACGATCAGAAACATAGACCTCACATCCAATGATCGGTTTGATGCCGGCTTCACGAGCCTTCGAATAAAACTCCACTGCGCCGAACATGGTGCCGTGATCGGTCAGCGCCAGCGCCGTCATATTTTGAGAGACTGCCGCGTTGACCAGATCGGGCACGCGTCCCAGGCCGTCCAGCAGAGAGTAAGCAGAGTGCGCGTGCAAGTGCACGAAGTCGGACACCAATTCCTCCCGAGGCTAATTGGCGAGGTGGGAAACTCACTCTAGCTCAGCAGAATCTATGCCCGCAACAAGGCACCTTGCGCATCTTGGATCATCAGTCCAAGCTACTTGTGTGTCGATCAAGTGGTGGCTTTTCGCAATGCTCGTTCGAGCTCATACTGACGGAGCGTCAGGGTGAAGTCCGCGCGCGTGCGCTCAAGCACAGCCCGCAAGGCATCCGTGGTGCGTCGAAGGCCCCCCGTGATGGCGTCGGGATAATCGACGCCGGTGAGGGACGTGTACACGTCATCCATGAGTCCGAGAGCCCTCTCGGCCGCCTGCAACTGCTCGGGCTCTCCGCGGCGGATGATATCGAGGATGAAGCGGCGCAGTTCGCTGGCGGCTTCCGCCATACCGTTGAGATACGGGGCGGCCTCGACACCCAATCCCGCCGGTTCGGGGAGTTCGTGGCCCTGAATCATGGCGGCGACAAGCCAGGACTCAGCGAACTCCTTCTGAGCGTCCTGCACATACCCGGCCCAATAGAGATCGGGGTGGTTCTCGAGATCCCGACGGGTCGCAGCGACCATTCGGCGAGCGGCGTCTAGATCCCCCTGCGCCGCCGGGTAATCACCTCGATGTAGGGCCCGAATCGCGGTCGCCGCGTGACGGACTACCTGTCGCGAATCTACCAGGGCCCGGTCACGGGCGACATTTTTCCGCTCCAGCTCACCGGACGCGTGCGCGACGATCTCATCTACCCCTCGCATGGGCCACTCCCTAAGTAGGTACTCGACCCATGGTAGGAGGAGAGAGCCGGCACCCCCGACGAGCGGGGGTGCCGGTGGGCCGGGAAGGAGATCAGCCGCGAGAGGCTGGCTGTGTCATTCGCTTTGCTTTCGGCGGCCGGCTCGCGCGCCGATCCACCATGTCCAGCAGGATTCGCAATGCGGCCTCACGGTCGTACCCATGAGACTCCAGTTCGCGAACGAAGCTGCGAACGCTCTCCTGCGCAAACTCATGCATCGTCGGGAGTCTCCCTTCAGTCATCAGCGTCAGGACGTCAAAGGCAGCGCTGAGGGCGCCGGACACGTCCCCGGAGGTGATCGGCCGGCTGAGATCGGCGCGTAACTCGCCATCCGATACGTCAACTTCCAGGACAGACCACCCGCTCTCCGGCAGGGGCATCACCAGAACCCCCGATCGCGTGTCTCTGTCCATGCGTCGCTCCTCCGAGTTTGTCGTCATTGTACTCCTTCGCACGATGCGTGCCAAGCCCTTATGCCTCGCCTTGTATGGGCGCCCCGCACATTGGATCAGTCCTTGGACTCCCTCGGACGGATATCCGTGAAGCCCGGTCAGCTGACCGAGCGTCGGCGGGGTGGGAGGCTCAAGCGGCGGGGGCGGGGCTCAACCGCGGCGCCCAGTGGGCCACGGGCTAATGACGAAGGAGCGCGTCGTCGCCCCGCAGCGGATCCCGCTGGTACCGGCCTGGCCCCAGTACAAGCCGGGCGCCGTCATAGCGTCTACGTGTCCCCTTGGACGACGCTAGATCTCGAGAAGGCGCAACATCTCCAGGAACTGGTCGTAGATCGCGGCGTGCTGCTCGGCACTCCAATCAGTGCGCGGCGACGGCAGTTTATCCAGGAGCTGGGCCCGGGCAAGCGCCAGGCGGGCGGCGACGTCCGGAGGTAGCGACGAGGGGGCGGGTTGGGCCAGCGGATGCGTGGCCGGCTGTGGGGAACGTCTCTCCGCCGTCTCTCGCTCCGACTGCCCCTCCAGGCCGGCCATCTCGGCGACTGCGCGGAAGAAGCGGGCGGCGTTCTTGGCCTGCGATGGTGAGCTCGCCGTACGAAAGTACGCCACCAACTCATCCGGCGGCATCGACAGGCCGCCGTTATCGAGCAGCGGGGCGTATGCCTGCGACACAAGGCCGCGCAAGACGTCGGAGCGATCTGCGCCCAGGAGGCGCCGATACGCCGGCGTCGGTACTCCCTGCGGGTTGATGATGCCCAGAAACTTGAGAGCACTCAGCAACGCCCACTCGTTCCCGCGCGCCAGGCTCATCTTCTGAAGGAAGTTGCGATCCACCCGCGCCGGGACGCTGAAATTTCCCATGCGCTCGAGAAATTCCTCGAGCGCGGACACGGGAGCATACGGCGCCTTTCGCGCCTTGAACTCTTCGGCATCCATCATCGCGGCATGTCCTGCACCACTATAGGCGGCGCCCCACCAAAATGCCACCTTGAGTTCCACTCGTACGAACCCTGGATGAACATGCACAAGTGACAGTGGGGCACGCGAATTGTAGGCCCAACAGGTGATGGCGGAGCGGCTGCAGAAGGTACTGGCACATGCGGGACTCGCGTCACGGCGCGCGGCGGAGGATCTGATTGCCGCGGGCGCGGTGACGGTTAACGGCCGGCGAGCGGTTCTCGGTCAATCCGTCGAGCCGGACGTGGATCGCATCGAGGTGAATGGGCAACTCATCGAGCCGGCAGTGCCGCTCGTCTACATCGCGCTGAACAAGCCGACCGGCTATGTCAGTACCGCTCGCAGCACGCGCGGCGAGCAGACCGTTCTGGAACTCGTCGATGTTCCGCAGCGGATCTTCCCCGTCGGACGTCTGGACAGGGAAACGAGTGGACTGCTCCTCCTGTCGAATGACGGCGCATGGGGGAACCTCGTAACACACCCCCGCTACGGGGTCGAGAAGGAGTACGTGGCCCGGGTGCGGGGAGTGCCGTCGAGCGACGCGGTGCGCCGGCTACGGCTGGGAGTCCGTTTGCCGGACGGAGAGGTGACGGCGCCGGCCATGGTACGGCGGGTTGGCGGTACCCGGGAAGGGACCACCCTCGACATCACTGTCGCCGAGGGTAAGAAGAGGCAGATACGGCTCATGCTTGCCGCGGTGGGTCACCCGGTGACCGACCTCACTCGGGTCCGCATCGGAAACATTCGGCTCGATGCACTTCCTGTGGGAGAATGGCGGCGGCTCACAGCGGAGGAGGTAGGGGGGCTACGTGACGTCGCCACAAGGGACCAGCAGCACTAACCCGGCGATCAGGATCGCGATCGACGGACCGGGCGGAGCCGGAAAGTCGACGGTGGGCCGCGGAGTCGCCCAGGCACTCGGCTGTCCGTATCTCGATACCGGCCTCATGTACCGGGCCATTACCGCACTGGCTCTCCGGCGCGGCATTCCGCCGTGGGACGAGGCGTCCCTGGCGAGCCTGGCCCGGGCAACCACGTTCGATCTGGCCGGCGACGTACTCCTCGTCAACGGCCGAGCGGCCGGATCGGAGCTTCGTTCGCCTGACGTCGAAGCACGCGTCTCGGAAGTCTCGGCCCATCCGGGTGTCCGCGCAGTGCTGGCACGACGGCAGCGCGAGATCGCCGCATCGACCTGCCTGGTGATGGTCGGAAGGGACATCGGCACGGTGATCCTGCCCGGGGCCGAGGTAAAACTGTGGGTCACAGCCGCGCCCGAGATCCGCGCCCGCCGACGTCTGGCGGAACGCGGGGGACAGGACGAGGAATTGGCGGAGGTGGCCAGACAGCTCGCGGCACGAGATAAGCTCGACGCCGAGAAGCCCATCTCACCGATGGTTCCGGCCCCGGATGCCATTGTGATTGATACCGGCCTCCTATCCCCCGATGAGGCCGTCAGGGTCGCTCTCCACGCGGTCGAGGACGCACGCGCGGGAAGCGGTGCGGCGCCGTTCTTGCAGAGGTAGCAGGGGAGGAGCACACAGTGGCCAAGCCGCTTGTCGCCCTGGTCGGGCGGCCCAACGTCGGCAAGTCGACGCTTTTCAATCGTCTCGTCGGTCAGCGAATCGCGATCGTCGAGGACGTGCCGGGTACAACCCGGGATCGTCTGTACGGCGAATACGAGTGGCGAGGGCGAACCGTGGCTGTCGTCGATACGGGAGGCATTGTGCCGCAGGCCGGTGAAGATATCGCGGCCAGCGTCTTCGACCAGGCCCAAATCGCCATCGACGAGGCCGACGTCATCGTGTTCGTGGTCGACTCCCGCACGGGGCCGACGCCCGTCGACGACGAGATCGCCCTGCTTCTCCGGCGAGCCGGAAAGGCGATCGTGCTCGTCGTCAGCAAGGTCGATAACGTCCGACAGGAGGAGCGCGCGCTGGAGTTTCACGCGCTTGGGCTGGGTCAGCCGGTTCCGCTATCAGCAGAACGTGGGCTCGGCGTCGGGGATTTCCTGGACGACATCAATCGCCTCCTCCCGCCCGGCGTGGAAGAGGAGGGGAACCCGGAGGAGACTCGAATCGCTCTTGTCGGACGCCCCAACGTGGGTAAGTCCTCCCTGGTGAATCGACTTCTAGGGGAGGAGCGCACGGTTGTCTCCGAAGCACCCGGAACGACGCGGGATGCGGTTGATACCCGGCTGGACTATCAGGAGCATCCGATTCTTCTCGTGGACACCGCCGGTATCCGGCGTCGGGGAAAGATCGGGCAGGGCATCGAGAAGTACAGCGTTCTGCGGGCCTTCCGGGCCATCGACCGTGCCGATGTCGCCGTGCTGGTCATCGACGCGACCGAACCGCTGGCGGCGCAGGACGCTCACGTCGCTGGATTCGTCCTGGAGGAAGCGAAGGGTCTGGTGCTCGCCGTCAACAAATGGGACCTGATCGAGAAAGAGTCCAACACGATGGCGGAGTACGAGAAGATGCTGCGGGCCCACTTCAAGTTCCTGCCGTACGTTCCCATCATCTTTATCTCGGCCAAGACGGGGCAGCGCGTGCAACAAATCCTCGACGTCGCACTCTCTATTCATCGGGAGCGCCGCAGGAGGATTCCAACCGGTCTCCTCAATGAGACAGTGCGAAGGGCATTTGCCGAGTTCCCGCCGCCGTCACGTGGCGGACGCTTGTTGAAGCTCCTCTACATCACTCAGGTGAGCGTTGATCCGCCCACCTTCGTCGCCAAGGTCAATGATCCTGAGTTGGTGCACTTCTCATATCGCCGCTTCCTCGAGAACCGCCTGCGCGAGAAATTCGGCTTCTTTGGCACGCCGATCCGCATCGTTTTCCGCGGCCGGGGCCGCGAAGCCGCCTAACCCGACCCCAATCCGGCCATCTCGCGGCCGGCGGCGAGGATGAGCTGCGCCTCCTCCGGCGACCGTGCCTCCGTATAGAGGCGAATGAGCGGCTCGGTCCCGGAAGCGCGGACCAGCAGCCAGCTACCGTCGTCCAGGAAGTACTTGTAGCCGTCGATCGTCTGCACGTGGTCGACGCGGTGGCCGGCGATCGCTGCCGGGTGCTCCCCGGCGAACCGGTTGAGCACTTCCTGCCGCTGCTCCTCAGGAAACCGGACGTCGATGCGGTCGTAATAGGACGGACCGGCCACCTGCTGCAGGTGCGCGACGATCTGCGAAAGCGGCATGTCATAGGCGAGGAGCATCTCCAGCAGGAACAGTCCGGCCAGCACGCCGTCGCGCTCAGGGATGTGACCGCGGATATAGTAGCCGCCGCTCTCCTCTCCCCCAATCATCGCGTTCGATTCCCGAATCTTCGGCCCGATGTATTTGAAGCCGACCGGTGTCTCGATGACCGGGACGCCATACTTCTCGCCAAGCCGGTCCGCCATCGACGTCGTGCTGACCGACTTCACGATGGCTCCGCGCCACCCCTTCTTCTCCAGCAAGTACATGATGAGCAGGCCGTACACCTGAAGCTGATTGATGAACGTTCCCTTTTCGTCCACCAAGCCCACGCGGTCGGCGTCGCCATCGACCGCGATGCCGGCGGCCGCTTGCTTCTCCGGAACGGCCGCCATCAACGTGCCCAAATTCTTGGCGATCGGCTCCGGCGTGATACCCCCGAAGTACGGATTGCGGAAGTCATTGATCTCGGTCAACTGCAACGAGCCGCCGGACAGAATGCGCGGGAAATAGGACATGCCGGAGCCGTACATGGGGTCGACGACAACTTTGAGATGGGACGAGCGAATCTTGTCGACATCAGCCAGCGCGGAGAGGCGTTGAATGTAATCCGGCGCGGGATCAAAGTACCGCACCTTCTGGGTGCTGAGAGCATGACTCAGGTCGAGGCGTTCGACCTGGCCGTTTCCGTAGACCTCGGTGCTCTGGCGCTCGATCGCCTCGATCGTGGCCGGGTCGGCCGATCCCGCATATTCGGGCTTGTACTTGTAGCCGTTGTCGGTCCAGGGGTTGTGACTGGCGGTGATCATGGCGGCGCCGGCCGCCGAGTGCGTCAGGATCGAGTACGACACCGCCGGAGTGGGCGCGGCCACCTGGGTGAGCCAGACGTCGATGCCATTCGCTGCCAGGACTTCCGCGGCCGCGGCCGCGAAGAATTCGGACGCGAAGCGCATATCGTAACCGACGATCAGGCCGTGATCTGCCTGATTGTTCTGGTGCAAGTAGTTCGCGGTGGCCTGGGCCACGACCCGAACGTTGGCGAAGGTGTAGGTGTCGGCTATGGGCGCTCGCCAGCCGTCGGTGCCGAACTTGATAGGTGAGATGGGCGCGCTCGAGGTCGTCATTCTCGTCCCCCCGGCCGATTGATCGGTAGTGCGCCCGATTCTACAGAGCCGCCGTGGTACCGGCGCGCAGCCGCTCGGTCCACCAGGCGAGCGTGTCGCGAGCCGACTGTTCAAAGGGAATCTGTGGCGACCAGCCCGTGTCGCGGAATAGCTTCGCCGTGCTTCCGACGATCACCGGCGCCTCGCCTTCCCGGACGCGGGCCGGATCGACGCGGATCTCCGCGTCCGTGCCCGCCGCAGCCAGCATCGTCGAGAGCAGCTCGCGCAGGGTATGGCCCTGCCCTGACGCCACGTTGTAGGCAGCGGCGGGAAGCCCCTGGTGCGCCAGGAGACGGAGTGCCCGCGCGACATCGCGCACATCGGTGAAGTCACGGACGAGATCAACGTTCCCGACGTCGATCACAGGTGGCCGTCGCCGCATCTCGATCTCCGCAATCTGACGGGCAAAGGCGCCCGCCACGAATCGGTCGGATCGTCGCGGGCCCAACTGCACGAAAGGCCGCGCGATGGTGGTCTCAAGTCCGTACGCCATCGCGTACTGGTATGCCATGACGTCTTGCGTGACCTTGCTGACCGCGTAGGGCGTGATTGGCTCGAGCGGATGATCCTCGTCGACGGGATTCCGGCGCGGTCGCCCGTACTCGTCCGAGCTCCCCGTGACGACCACGCGGGCCCGGCTCCGATGCCGGCGCACGGCCTCGAGGACGTTGAACTGCATGCCGATATTGGCATAGTGGGTTTGGAGCGGCCGGGCGAGAGACTCGGCCACGGAGCTTTGCGCAGCCAGGTGGTAGATGACGTCCGGCTGGACATCCTCCACGAGGTCGTCGACGGCGGGCGCGTCCAGCAGATCGATGGCGTGCAGCGTCACGCCGGGCATCGTCTCAGCCGGAGGATCCTGATTGGTGCCGTGCACGTCGTCGCCGGCGGAAACGCAGACCGCCGCGAGGGCGCTGCCCACGAAGCCGGTGGCACCCGTAATGAGAACTCTCATGAGGAAAAAAATCGAGGGGCGCCGGCCGGCGCCCCTCTGAGTCGTCTACCTCTCCGCGCCTAGTGCTACGTTCCGGACTGCCAGGACGCGAGATACCGCTTCTGCTCCTCGGTGAGCACGTCGATGTCGATACCCATCGACTTCAACTTCAGCTCCGCGATGTGGTGATCAATATCTTTGGGGACCGGGTAGACGCCAACCGGCAGAGAGCCTTTGTTCCGTGTCAAATACTCCGCCGACAGCGACTGGTTGGCGAAACTCATGTCCATGACCGCGGCGGGATGCCCCTCGGCCGCCGACAGATTGAGAAGCCGTCCTTCGGCCAGGAGAAAAATCCGTTTCCCCTCGACAACGAACTCCTCCACGAAGTCGCGCAGTACCTTTTGGCTCTGGGACATCGCTTCCAGCTGCGGGATATTGATCTCATCGTTGAAGTGCCCGGTGTTGGCGATGATGACGCCGTCCTTCATGACGGCGAAGTCCTCGCCGTCCAGAACGTTGATGTCGCCGGTGACGGTGATGATGACATCGGCGACCTTCGCCGCCTCCGCCATCGGCATGACCAGGTACCCGTCCATCACCGCTTCCAGCGCCCGCACCGGATCTACCTCGGTGACGATCACATTCGCCCCGAGGCCCGAGAGGCGACTGGCGACTCCGCGCCCGCACCACCCGTACCCGGCAACGACGGCTCGCTTACCGGCCAGCAGGACGTTCGTGGCGCGCAGCAGCCCATCAATTGTGCTCTGGCCGGTCCCGTACCGGTTGTCGAACATGTGCTTGGTGAGCGCTTCATTCACGGCGATGATGGGATAGGTGAGCGCCCCCTCCCGCTGCATGCTCTGCAGCCGGATGACGCCGGTCGTGGTCTCCTCGGTTCCTCCGAAGATGCCTTCTACGAGATCAGGACGATCCTGATGGATGCGAGTCACGAGGTCGTTGCCATCGTCCATCGTGATGTTCGGACGCGTGTCCAGGACCTGATCGATGTGCCGGTAATACGTGTCGCGATCCTCGCCCTTGATGGCGTACGTGGGCACGTCGTAATAGGCATTGAGCGCCGCCGCCACGTCGTCCTGCGTGCTCAACGGGTTAGAGGCGCACAGGCTCACCTCAGCTCCACCCGCCTTCAGGGTGCGCATCAGGTTGGCGGTCTCGGTCGTCACGTGGAGACAGGCCGCAATCTTTACTCCTGTCAGCGGCTTTTCCTGAGCGAAGCGCCGGCGAATGAGGGCGAGGACCGGCATCGTCGCGTCGGCCCATTCGATGCGCACCTTCCCTCTTTCGGCCAGCGCCATGTCTTTGACGTCGCCACGGGCAATTTCGGTTGTCATGTCATACTCCCTCCGGAACGAGGTCCGGTTCGACTTCAGGAATTACGATTCGCGTGATCTCAGCCAGCCGGGCATACCGTTCGCAGAGCGACTCCGGGGTGGCCCGCCGCAAGCCACTGATGCTGAAATCTTCCACAGTAAAGCTCGCCATGACGGTGCCATAGACGAGCGCGGCGCGGAGATCGTCCAGCTGATGCGATGAGCAGCTGTCGAGATACCCGAGGAAACCGCCCGCAAAGCTGTCCCCCGCCCCGGTGGTATCCCTCACATGGTACGTCGGATAGGCCGGCACATGGGCCACGTCATCGCCCGAGAACATGAGGGCTCCATACTCTCCGCGCTTGACCACGACATGGCGAGGGCCCAGCTCCTGTACCCTCCCGGCGGCGGACAGCACGTTATACTGCCCGGTTAGCTGGCGCAACTCGCCCTCATTGATCAAGACCGCGTCAACACGGCGAATGACATCAAGCAAGGCGTCTTTCTTGAGGTCGATCCAGAAGTTCATCGTGTCGAGAGCAGTGAACGCCGGCGCGTCCATCTGCTCGAGCACGTCGAGCTGCAGCTCCGGGTCGATATTCCCGAGAAAGACCAGTCGCGCATCGCGATAGTGCGGTGGAAGCGTGGGATGAAAAGTCTCGAAGACGTTGAGCTGCGTGTCGAGCGTGTGGGCGGTATTCATATCATCCCCATACGCTCCGACCCAGCGAAATGTCTCACCTGGCCGCCGTTGCAGCCCGCCGAGATCGATCCCACGTTGTTCCAGCAGGGCGATGGCCTCCGCGGGGAAGTCGTCCCCCACCACGCCGACCATGCGGACATCGCCGAACAACGCGGCAGCGAGCGAGAAGTACACCGCCGTCCCGCCCAGCGCCTCTTCGGCGCGTCCGAATGGGGTCTGCACGGTATCGAGCGCGACCGAGCCGACCACAAGAGTGCTCACGAGCCTTGCCTCCTATCACCAGCCGGCGGCATCGCCCTCCCCGGCCCTCCCCGTATTGCGGCGCCATGGCGCGACGCACCCGCGTAGTATAGCGGAGCGAAAGGACCTTGTCATGAGTACTTTGATGCCCCCACTGCGATCGGATCGCCTGGAGATCCGGCCCTTCGTCTCGAGTGACCTGGATGACGTGCACCGTGTCCTGTGCGAGGCGTGGGACGTGGCGACAGACCAGCGTGAGGCGCAGCGAGCAGAGCGAGAGCTCTGGTTGAACTGGACGATTGCCGGCTATCGCGAGTACGCGCGCCTCCTTCAGCCGCCCTACGGCGAGCGAGCAGTCGTCCGCCGGCAAGACGAGCGGCTGGTAGGTGTCGTCGGGGTGGTGCCGGCGCTCGCTCCGTTTGGAACGCTTCCGCACTATCCGTCCGTGCCCGGCACTGGACACACTCCGGAGGTTGGCCTGTACTGGGCCACGGATCCGAGGGAGCAGGGCCGGGGGTATGCGACCGAGGCCGCCCGCACAGTCGCGCGTTTCTTATTCGAGTCTTTTGCCGTGGCTCGCGTGATCGCCACGACGGAATTCGACAACGCAGCGTCACGCGGGGTGATGCGCAAGCTCGGCATGCAAGAGTTCACGAACACGGCGGGACAGCCGGAGTGGTTCCAGGTCGTCGGGCTTCTGGAAAGAAGCAATACCGCTTGAGCTAAGGAGACGTGGCATGACGCCAGTCCTTTCTGAAGACGGCAGACAGCATCTGCGCGTCGCTCCCGCGTACCAACACGGACAGTTCACGATTGCGGTCAAGTGACTGGGTGCTGAGATTGATAGAGCCGACCATGGCCTCGCGCCCGTCGATGAGGACCATCTTGGCGTGAATGTACGGAGAACGGAGAGCACGAACTCGGACTCCGCCACGCAGCAGGTACCGCACATCAGCCGCGTCGACGCGCGGTGGAAGGAGGACCCGGACCGAGACGCCACGCTCGGCCGCCTGTACGAGCTGCCGCTCGATGCGCGCATCTGCCATCTCCTCTCCGTAAATCGCGATGCTGTGCCGGGCCCCAGCCACCAGCGCCGCGAGCTTGCGCCGGGCGTTCGATGGAGAAACTGCCAGGTCATGGTCTCCGAGCAGGGCGGAAACCCGGTTCCAGTCGGCACGGAAGATGTTCGCCACGGCATGGACGTCCCAGCGAGCCGTCAGGAAGACGAGAAACTCGCGGTTGTGGGAGAACGCGGCGCGCGAGAGATTCGCCGTCCCAACGACCGCCATGCGATCGTCCAGAACCAGAAACTTGGCGTGAGTGAGCGCCACATCCGGCCGCGTCCATCTCACGTACACGCCGGCGGCGCGAAGAGCAGCGGCTACCCGATCCGGCTGCCCGGGCAACCCGTACGGATGATGCTCCAGGAGCACGTAGACGGCAACGCCCTGAGACGCGGCGCGTTCCAGCGCACGGACCAAGCGAGAGTCGGACAGGATGTACGTCTCGACGTAAATCGCCGTCTGCGCCTGGTCGATCGCCTTCACCAGCGGCCGCACGCCGTCGGCCAGCTCAACCACCAAGGGGGCTTCGATGCCGGCGCCGGGACGTCCGTCCACCGCCGCGTCGTAAAGGGGACGAACGCCATGCATCCGGGATGCGCATGCGGCGAGCAGGCCTGCCAGACAGAGCGCCGCCGCAGCTCTCCACATGGGCCACTATGTACCATCGGACGACGCCCCCGCACAACTGCCGGGGACTCCTTCTTGCAGGAATCCTGTCATGCCGATCTGGGCCATTGCCGATATCCATGCCTCCGCGACGGAGCCGGAATCCGGACGCCCCGTCAAGTCTATGGACGTCTTCGGCAAAGAGTGGGAGAACCACATGGAACGGCTGGAGGATGCCTGGCGGCGCGACGTGGCGCCGGATGATACGGTCATCGTGGCGGGCGACATCGACTGGGCACTGCATCTCGATGACGCGATGGAAACGTTGCACCGTCTGGCGGGCTGGCCCGGACGCAAGATCCTCCTGCGGGGGAACCACGACTATTGGTGGTCCAGTAAGACGACAGGCCGGGTCCGGCGCGCCCTGCCGCCCGGCATTGATCTGCTTCACAACAATGCCTTCGAGGCGGAGGGATTCAACATTGTCGGGACGAAAGGATCGCCGATTCCGGGCGGCATCGACTGGAGCGAGGAGAACGCAAAGCTGTTGAATCGCGAGACGCAGCGGCTCGAGCTCTCTCTATCGTCGCGTGACCCTTCCCTGCCGACGATTGCTGCGCTCCACTACCCGCCCTTCTACCCTGCCTACGGCACGAGTCCTTACCGGGAGGCTCTGGAGCGGGCGGGCGTCTCCCTCTGCGTGTACGGCCACCTCCATGGTGGCGGAGGCGGCGGACCGCGTGGCGTCCACGGAGGAGTCGAGTACGTGCTGGTCGCGGGGGATGCTGTCGGATTCCGGCCGGTCCAGGTGGCCCGCGATGGGCAGATCGTCCGTGGGGACATCGATATGACGGCGGCCAGGAGTGTGTCATGAGTGAGGAGCGCGGCGACGACGAACTGCGGCAGCTGGCGGAACGTGAGATGGCGGAGAAGACCGACATGGTCGAGAACGAGGCTCAGAGTCGCGAGCTCTGGGATATCCCGACGGAAACGGACGAGACGCTCGTCCGCCAGCAGGAGGACGAAGAAACCCGGGAGTAGGCTCAGCTAGAATGTCCGGACCATGGATGACCATTCCGAGGCCGAACAAGGGCCGAATCCCTATGCCGATCTGGTCCGTGGCAAGTCGAGCGAACTCGTCGACTTCGAACTCGCCACCGATCCGTATGCATCCATGCTGCCAGGAATCTCAAATGTCCGCGGGGCGCGCGCGCTGGGTGGATCCCTCGCCTCCAGGGGATGGCCGCGCATCGTGGGCATCGCCCTCATCCTGTTGCTGGTCGCGTTCCCTCTGATCGCGGCCGTGCTGTCTTTCATCTTCGGCGGGAGCACTCCTTCGCCGGCACCTCCCCTCCCACCGCACGCATGAGTTTTCCTGCCACGCGGCTGCGGCGATTGCGCCGCACCGCGGCTCTCCGCGCTCTAACCCGTGAGACGCGCCTCTCCCCCGAGAGTTTGATCTACCCGCTCTTCGTGGACGCCGCCGCGCAGCAGCCGACGCCGATCGCATCCATGCCGGGCCAGTATCGTCACCCGGTCGGGACCTTGCCCGCGCTCGCGCGGGACATAGTGGACAGGGGCATCGGCTCGGTCATGCTCTTTGGCCTCCCGCTCGAGAAAGACGAGGTGGGGACGGGTGCGTACGACGCTGATGGCGTGGTCCAGCGGGCGGTTCAGGAGATCAAGTCCGCGCAACCAGAACTTATCGTCATCACCGACACGTGTCTTGATGAGTACACGAGTCACGGCCACTGCGGCGTGATCGTGAATGGTGACGTGGACAACGACGCGACACTCGAATTGCTGGCCCGGACGGCGGTATCGCAAGCAGCGGCCGGTGCCGACATGGTAGCCCCGTCCGACATGATGGACGGGCGGGTGGGTGCTATCCGGTGCGCGCTGGACGAATCCGGCTTTGCCGCGCTGCCGATCATGTCCTACGCGGCCAAGTATGCGTCAGCGTTCTACGGTCCGTTCCGCGATGCGGCTGACTGCGCGCCCCAGTTCGGCGATCGCCGCTCCTACCAGATGGATCCGGCAAACCGCCGGGAGGCACTGCGCGAAGTCGAGCTCGACCTTGCCGAAGGCGCCGATATCATCATGGTGAAGCCGGCGCTCCCCTATCTCGATATCATCGCGGACGTGCACCGCGCCTTCTCGGTCCCGGTAGCGGCCTATAACGTGAGTGGCGAGTACGCCATGATCAAGGCCGCGGCGCAGCAGGGGTGGCTGGATGAGAGGGCGACCATCCTCGAGATACTGACGGCGATCGCACGGGCAGGCGCGCAGATGATCCTTACGTACCACGCCCTAGAGGCAGCGGAGTGGGTGGAACATTCGGATGCACGTCCGTCGTGATGTCCCCCGGTTCCTCCGGCACCTGGATCGGCACCGGCGGCACGTCGTCGGCGGGAATGTGCGGCATGCTCACGTTGACGGTCCCGTGCTCCTCCTCGAAACGCAGCTCCTGACCCCGAAAACTCTCGTCGTAGAGAAAGCTGAGCAGAACGCCGTCGGAATGCGGCGACTGCGCCATGTGAGTGACATCCGGTTCGTACTCGGCAAGCCAGTGATTGACCATTCTCTCCAGATCCTGGCCACTCCCGACAAACTGCTTGTACCGGATCATTCAGCTTCTCCGTTGCGCCGCCGTTTGACAGCGGTTTACCATAAGTAGCTCGATTGTACTATGGCTCAGCCCGCACATCAGACCTTCCAGCCTGATACACATAACCACTCTCGGCGCGAAGATCTGATTCGCCGCCCCGAGCAGCGGCGAGCATTTCCGGTCAGGGAAGCTCAGCGTTATCTCCGACAGAAGGAGCGGAGTTTTGCGCCTCTTGCATATGCCGTGTTTCTGCTGGCGACCCTCCTGATCTTTTCGACGTCGTATACAACGTATGCATTTTCCAAGTATCGCGGCGTCATTCTCCCCGGCGTGTACGTCGATCACCTCGACCTGAGCGGTATGACATCATCTCAGGCGGAGAACGCTATCTATCGCCAGCTGACTGCCATTTACTATCGCCCACTGCATATCGTGTTCGGCACCAACTCCTGGGATCCGAAGAACACCGATATTGGGCTACGCTACGACGTACCGCGGACTGTTGCCCTGGCGGAGGGGATAGGACGTAAGGGAGGGTTCCTGCGCGATCTGATCGATCGGCTCCCATTACACCCCGATCACCACCTCGCCATGGGCTATGCGCTGAACCCGACCGAGCTCAATGCGTATCTCATGGCGATCGCGAACCATTACGTCCAGCGGCCTGCCGTGAACGCTCAGCTGCAGACGAGGCCCTCCGGCACCATCGCCCTGATCGCCAGCCGGCCGGGTCTCCGCCTCGATATGCCGGCCTCGCTCCGCGCGATTGAGAGTGCGCTCGGGTATCTCACGCGCCAGACGGTCGCATTGCGAGCGGACCACATCTCTCCGGTCATCACCAATGCCGCCGCCGACAGCGTCAAGGCGCGTGTCGATCGCTTCTTGCAGCATCTTCCGGTGATCAGGATGGGCAAGCACCGGATCGTCCCCCAGCGCACCGACCTGGTGAAGATGATCAGTTTCGGGCAGAAAGTGACGGGACCGCACAGTGCCGTCATTCAGATGAACGTGAGCCCGTCCGCGGTACGCGCCTACATCGCCGGGCTTGCCGCCCGCGTCGACCGTGCGCCGATTGACCCCCGCATGGATTACTCGATGGGACAGGTCCACGTTATCCAGCAGGCACGCAGCGGCCGGACCCTTGACCAGGCCGGAGCCTACGACGCCCTCCTCGCCACCATCACCTCACTTCGGCCCGGCGCACACCTCACGTTCACGGTTCATGTGATCCAGCCTCCCGTCGACCAGACGAATCCGGCGACGCTTGGCATCACCACCCTGCTGGCGGAGGGGACGACTAGTTTCTCGGGCGCTCCCGCCTCGCGGACGGATGCAATCGGAATCATCTTGAAGTCGCTGGATGGTGACCTCCTGCCGCCCCAGCAGCAGATCTCCTTCAATACGCTCGTCGGCACCAACTGGGATCCCAGCGTCTATGAGGATGTCGAAGTCAAGAAGAACGGCACGCTCGTGCCGGGAGCTGGGGGGGCCATGCAGCAGGTCGCCACGACCTTCCTCCGCGCGATGTATGGCGCCGGTCTGACTCTGGTGGAGCGTCACGCGCATACCTACCGTCTGCCGTGGTACGAGCCGCCGGTTGGCCTGGACGCGGTGGTTGCCCCCGACCGCAACTGGGACCTCGTCTTCACCAACAATACCGGGAAGTACTTACTCATCAAGACGCGTCTCGAACCGGTACGACAGCAAGCCTACATCTACGTCTACGGTCCGAAGTTGGGGTGGAACGTCTCGGTCGATCAGACGGGAAAGATCCTCAAAGTCATCCCGCACGGTCCCAGGCTTGTTCGCCAGGTGCCGACTCTTCCCGTGGGAACGATCCAGCAGACGCAGTACGCGCACGATGGAGCGATCGTCGTCGTCCGGCGAACCATCACGTACCGGAATGGGCACACCCACACCGATGAGATCCGCACCAGGTACAGTCCGTGGCGGGCGGTGTTCCAGGTTGGCACCCAGTCGGCGGCACCCAATCCCACCCCGACGCCGCCCGCCTCGAAGCACCGATCCTCCGGCTCGGGCGGCACGCCCACGCCAACCCCGATCCCGTCCGGCTAGTGCTGCGAGCGTAGATGGCCGACATCATCAAGATCGGCATTGATCCGATCCTCGTCCGTTTGGGGCCGATTGCCGTCCATTGGTACGGCCTGATGTACGTCGTCGGGATCCTCGCCGCCATCTACATCACGATTCCGTACGCGGAACGGCGGGGCATATCGAAGGACGCGTACTACGGCATTTTCTGGCCCGTCTTGATTGCCGCTCTCGTTGGCGGCCGCCTCTATTACGTGGTGCAGTCCAACCTCGGGTGGTATCTCCAGCACCCGCAGAACATCCTGGCCACGTGGGAAGGTGGGATGGCCTTTTACGGCGCGATCTTCCTGGGCGTTCCGGCGCTCATACTCGCGTGCCGGCGCCTCGGGGTGAATCCCGCGGTGGCCCTCGACGTCGCCGCTCTCTTCGCGCCCGTCGGGCAGGCGTTCGGACGCATCGGTAACATTATCAACGGCGACATTGTCGGGTACCCCAGCACCCTCCCGTGGGCGACGGAGTACACGAACTCCGCCAACACCTTTGTGGCGAGTCACGCGGTGGCATACCAGCCGGCGGCCGCCTACGAGCTCCTGTTCAGTCTCGTCCTCTTTGCCGTGCTGTGGTCGCTGCGCTTTCGGTACCGCGTGCCCGGTACCCTTTTCGCCCTCTGGGTCTTCGGCTACTCCGTCGGGCAATTCCTCCTGTTTTTCGTTCGGGCGAACATCGTCATCCTTTTCGGACTCAAACAGGCACAACTGACGGCAATTGCGGTCGTGGTGGCTCTCATCCCGCTCTACTGGCTCTGGCGCCACTACTGGGAATCACGACAGGAGAACCGGGAGGACACCGGCCTGCAGCGGACGGCCCTCAGCTAGCGAGGACTGCGGCAGGTTCCGGGCGGCTGATCGTGCCGGCCGCCACGCTTACCCCATACGTAGAGCCACGCGGGCGGAGGGTGTACACCCCTCAGGAGCGCGCGGCGAGTCGCTCGTCCACGATGCGCCCGGTGTCGAGCAAATGGATCAAGTACCCGAGCCGGCACGCATCCGGGCCCCAGATGATCCGGAGGTCGGCCAGATCCTCGGGCGTCTCGTACACCGCCGCCGGCGCGGGGGTGGACTCATCGGACTCGGGCTGCGGCAGGTAGTAGGCCATCGTGTGCTCCCTCGACGTGGCACCGGCGATAGGGCCGGTGAATAGATAGCTATTGGCGCTAGTATCCGGAACGATCTGCAGCCTGACTAGCCCTATCGGCACGCGTCCACGGGCGCCGCCTTACTTATGTCGTCTTCTCCTGCCCTGCCCACGTCACGGTAGCGGCGCCGATCTCCGGCACCGATTGACCTCCCGTGCTCCACCACCGCGACAAAATGCCTCCGGCGGGCGGGACCATCGTCCCCCTCAGGCACCGCCAATGCACAGGGCCGGTGCGTTGTCCACCTCTTTATCCGGACAATTGTCCACCGCTGCGCCGCTCGACCCCACGGCGTACACGCGGCCGTGCCGGAGGATCCATCCTCCCGTTCCACCCGCCGGATCGTGGTGGGTAAAGTGAATGAGGCCGCCCTCGGCGTCCCAGACGTACTGTCCTCGCACGGTCACGGCATCGCCGCGAGCAACCGGGACGCGCTGCCCAATCGAGATGTCGTTGACAATGAGCAACGTCTGCCCCGAGCGGCAGCGCACGATGAAACGCTGGTGACGATAACGGCCGTCGGAATCCGGCAACAAACGCGACACCGTGGCATGGACGGTGAGCCACCGCCCTGAAGCATGCACGGCGAACGCAGCTTGTGCAGCACGGCACCCCACAGCGGAGAGCCGGCGGGCCTGTTCGGCCGTTGGCCTGGACTCGTGCGTCCGCAGGTACACCGCCAGCCCGACAACCACCCCCAGAATGACGACAACGGCAACGCCCCAGCGCGACATGCCTACTCCAGGGAGAGAATGGTCCCTTCGAGCGGCGCCAGAGCGAGATGTCGCGGGTTGACACTGCCCGCCCGGGCCCGACGCGTCGACAGGAAGATCGCGGCGCGCTCGCCGTCGAGATCGAATGACGCGTGACGCTCCTCGGGCGCAAAGTTCAGCGCGATCAGGAGGCGCTGGGTTCCATCTTGCCTGAGATGCGCATAGACGTCCTCGGAACCGGCGTCGATCGCCTCATAGGTTCCCGTCAGCAGAGCGGGCGTCTCACGCCGGCGCCGCAGGAGATCGCGGTAGAGGGCGAGCAGAGACCCCGGGTCATTCGACTCGGTCGCGACATTGATCCTGTCGTGATCGGGATTGACCGGTAGCCAGGGGCAGCCGGAGGTAAACCCGGCAGTCGGGCCGGCGGTCCACTGCATTGGCGTACGCTCCGGGTCGCGTCCTGAGTTGAGGGGCCAGTGACGTATCCCGACAGGATCCTGCAAGCGCTCTCGCGGGATGATGCCGTTCCTCATGCCCAGTTCCTCGCCGTAATACAGGAACGCGGCACCGCGAACGGTCAGAAGCAGCATAGCGGCGAGTCGGGCGCGGGCTTCGCCCAGACCGTCCCAGTCGTAGCGGCTCACCAGACGCGATTGGTCGTGGTTGTTGAGAACTACATTCGGCCAGATGCGCGGCGGGAGGTTGGCGGCAAAGGTTTCAATCGCGGCACGAAATGCGCCGGCATCCCACGGCGCCTGCAGAACGTCAAAATTGAACGACATGCTCATCTCCGGCCGGTCGATACCGTGGAATAACGCCACAGCTTCGGGCTCGAGCCCGTAGATCTCGCTCACCATCATGCGCGGGGTGCCATCCTCCTCGGCCACGGCCCGGAGTTCCTGGAGCCACTCGTGGATGATGGGATGCCGGCGGTCGTAGAGATGCTCCAGCAACTCGTATCCCGTCGATTCGGGGGGTAGCTCCCCCTCCGCGGCCGGATTGTCGCGAAGACGCTCGTCCTTGGCGATGTGGTCGATCGCATCGAGGCGGAAGCCGTCGACACCCCGGCGCGTCCAGAAACGGATGACGTCAAACATCGCCTCGCGCACCTCAGGGTTTCGCCAGTTCAGATCCGGCTGCTGCGGGAGGAAGGAGTGGAGATAGTACTGACCGGTCGCCTCGTCGAAGGTCCACGCCGGGCCACCGAAGACGCTCAGCCAGTTGTTGGGTGGTCCTCCGCCGGGCGCGGGATCGCGCCAGACATACCAATCGCGTCTGGGACTATGACGCCCGGCGCGAGACTCCTGGAACCAGGCATGCAGATGCGAGGTGTGATTGGCGACGAAGTCCATAACGACCTTGATGCCGCGTGCATGCGCCCCGGCGACGAGCTCATCGAAGTCCTGCAGCGTCCCGAAGACCGGATCAATCGACTCGTAGTCGGCAATGTCGTAGCCAAAGTCGAACATCGGGGACGGATAGAGAGGCGTCAGCCAAACGGCATCGACACCGAGCGAGTCGTCCTGCCCGTTCAGGTAATCGAGGCGTGAGATGAGCCCCGGAAGGTCCCCGACGCCGTCGCCGTTGCTGTCCTGGAAACTCCGTAGGTAGATTTCATAGATAACGGCCGTGTCCCACCAATTGCGCGGTCGCATGCACCCCTCCCCTCAGCTTTCGTCTCCCCGGAGCGTGCCTGGTCACTTCCGGGAGCTCAATGCAGCTGCTTCGTCAGATCGAGGTACCACCGGCCGTCGCGGCGGCCCGGTTCGATAGCGGTACCCTCGAACCACTCGTTCCATGATGTAATCGTGATCCAGGTCGGGCTGCTGGCGAGGGCGCCTGCCCAGCTTTCTCGATACGTCGCCCCCCGGTCGCGCGGAATACTGGACGGACTGACGCGTCCCGGGACGCGCCGGTCGTCGTACCCGGGCATGACGCCGGCAATCCAGAGCCGAGCGCTGCGGTGTGCAGCGTTGTATGCCGCGACTCGGGTCTGAAACGACCGGTCGGTGGCGGCGATTGAATGATCGCTGAGGGCCCAGTCGGCCGCACTGTACAGGTGGATGCCGTCGAAGACCGTGAGGAGACTCATGTTTGTCCCCTCGGCGATCCAGAGCGAATGGTGAGAGGGATCCACCGCCCGGCGGACGCTTGCCCACTGCCCCAGGGTGCGCCCGCCACCGAGAGGATCCCAGACGAAGATGACCGGCTTGCCATGCCAATGGAAGAAGTCCGGGTTCGACGCGTAGTGCATCAGCGCGTAGCGGAGGGAGCCGGCGAGATTGCCGCGGATGGCCGGCATGTCGCACTCGAGATAGATGGACGAAACGAAAGGAGCCCCGCCGGCGGCCCGGTACGCGGCGATGTGCGCAAAGAGAGATCGGAGATTCGCGTCCTGGGTGGTGCCGGGACCGGGCCAGGATGTGATGAAGCCCGTGATTCCGGCGCCGGCCGCCTGGGAAATCTGGCGATCGATGGTCGCGCCATCGCTCGAATCATAGAGACGGATCGGCAGATCAGGCATCGTGCAATGGCACCACGTGGTGCGGTGGTACCACATGTAGTAGAAGGCGAGAACGGGGGCGCGCGTCTCTGAGTGAGGGCTCAGCCGGCCGGAAGCGGCCAGCGCAGACGGCACGCATAAACACGTGACCACGGCCAGCGCCGCGAGGAGTCGAATTGGTGGGCCCAGCAGGATTCGAACCTGCGACCCGCGGATTATGAGTCCGTTGCGCTGCCGCTGCGCCATGGGCCCGTGTCGCCGATTATACGATTCGCTCTCAATGGCCCGGAGTACTCGGAGGAGGTGGCGGCACGACGCCGCGGCCGGAGCCGCACCCGACGATACGGAGTGTGGCTCGTGCCACGATGCTGTGACCGCTCAGCAGGTCGATCACGGCGTTGCCGCAGTGTCCGGTTCGCGGGACAGAGAGAGTCGTCGAGATCGTGCCCCGGCTGCTCGATCTCTGGATCGGTAGAAAACGCTGCTGCGCGCGATTCGACAGCGGAACGAAGAGCAGGATGTAGTACCGCTTCGGAGATAAGTGCGACGCCTGGAGGTGGAACGAATGACCGACGCGGATAGCCGTCGGATGCACGGTCAGCGTCGGTGCGTGACGGCTGGATGCGGCACTGACGCGTCCGGTCAGTGCGGCTCCGCAAAGAAGCAATGAGAGAAAGAGAATCCGGAGGACGCGCACAGGCCAGCCTTGAGGGATGAAATGGAGCGGGCACGCGGAATCGAACCGCGACCTGCTGCTTGGAAGGCAGCCATTCTGCCGTTAAACCATGCCCGCAGAACCCGTAAGTGTATCACTCAGGTGCCAGTCCTGGACACCCCCTCCGCTCGGACCATGGGGTGCCGGCATCGGGCACCACGGCTCCAGCTCGCTCCGATGCTCGTCCGGGTATCGCTGACACGTGTGACGGCACCGGCCGGTTCCTGGTCGATGCGCTGTCCTCGCCGCTCTCGGCTATCACCCAGCATGAACTCGCGACCGTCTCTAGGGTGCGCCCCGGCTTCCCCTAGACCTCGATGTCGTGGGGGCGGCTCTCCGCCAGTGCGGCGTTGGTGATCTGGATGAATTGAGCGTTGGCAACAACCTCAGGCAGCGTGCGCGCGCCGAGATAGCTCATGCCGGAGCGCAGGCCGCCCACCAGCTGTGTGAGAACGTCCGACACGTCCCCCTTGAAGGGCACCATGCCTTCGACCCCTTCCGGCACGACATCTGTCAGGTCGGTTTCCCCTTCCCATCCGGGCTTCTCACGCCGGCGTCGCTCCAGCGTCGCGCCCGCAGAGGCCATGCCACGCGAGACCTTATAGCGGCGCCCGTTCCTCACCGTGATGACGCCGGGACTCTCCCGCGTGCCGGCCAGCATGTTCCCGAGCATCACCGTCGAGGCGCCCGCAGCGATCGCTTTCGTTATGTCGCCCGATTGACGGATGCCACCGTCCGCGATGATCGGTACCCCGAAGCGGGCAGCCGCTCCCGCCGCGTCCATCACCGCCGTCAATTGCGGAACACCCACGCCGGTGACCACCCGCGTGATGCAGATCGACCCGGGGCCCACGCCGACTTTGACACCGTCGGCACCTGCCTCGATAAGATCGCGGGTTCCCTCAGCGGTCGCCACGTTTCCGGCAATCAAATCGAGCGAGACGCGTGATTTGAGGTGACGCACGGCCTGGATAGCGTTGGCGGAGTGTCCATGCGCGATGTCGAGCACCAGAACATCAACACCGGCTCTCTCGAGTTCCAGCGCACGCTCGACGTAGTCGCCCACCACGCCGACGGCGGCGCCCACCATCAGACGTCCCTTCGCATCCTTCGATGATTCCGGATGGAGATTCCTCCTCAGGATGTCACGGAGGGTGATGAGACCGGCCAGCCGGCCGTTCTCATCCACCAAAGGCAGCTTCTCGACTTTATGCTCCTGGAGAATCTCCTCCGCTCCGCTGATGGTGGTTCCCACCGGCGCCACGACCAGCCGCTCCCGCGGCGTCATAACGCTGCAGACGGGTGCACGTTCGTCGCGGACAAACAGTATGTCGCGGCGCGACAGCAGACCAACCAGCGTTCCCTGATCATCAACGACGGGCAACGCCGAGATCCTGTGCTCGTCCAGAAGCATGTCGGCACGCGCGATCGTGGCATCCGGAGCGATCGTGTATGGATTCTCGATGACGAAGCTCTCCGATCGCTTCACGAGACGCACTTGGTTGACCTGTTGCTCGATGGTGTTGAAGCGGTGGATGATGCCGATGCCGCCGTGGCGGGCCATGGCAACCGCCATCTCACTTTCCGTCACGGTGTCCATGTTCGCGCTGACAATGGGCATATGAAGGCGGATCGAGCGAGTTAATTGGGAGGAGGTGTCGACGTCTTTGCGCGACCGCACGTCGGAATAGCGGGGGACCAGGAGGACATCCTCGTACGTCAAACCCTGCCGGATTACGCCTTCCACTCACCTCTCCTCACGCGTGGATGTCGGGATAGTCGCGCAGATCTACCCTATTCAATGTACGTGGTAGGTGAGCCACGCGGTGCATGCCTTACCGATATGTCCGGAGACGCAAACGCGCACCCGGCCGGCGCCGGAGCGTGAACCGACGTGAAACAAGAAGAGGAACGCGCCGCCTTCTCCGATCTGGACGGAGTGCCGGCGAATCTTCTTCTGAGCGGGGAGGGTATAGCTCACCGCGCCGCGCGAGGCGAGGGATGTCATGCCGGTCACCATCTCCATGCCCCCTCGCCGGACCGTCCTGTGCAGAGTGACTTGCACGTGCGGATGGGCCGGTGTGGAACTCTTGAGAGACCCGAGGGCGAGAGAGTCTCCGAGCGCCAGGTACTGCGGCCGAGCGGGAGGGGCAGTCGACAGCCCCGGCGACGCCTGCGCGTGGGACGCCGGCAGCAAGATCGTCAGAGCCAGAGCGATTCCCAACAAACTGCGTGACATCATGCGTTCGGCAGGCAAAGTATGGAGGATGCGGGCCCCGCGCTGCAACGCACCCGCATGCATGTCGCGGTCTCGACAGACCCGGCCGACCCGGTCATTGCCCCGGGGGATCTCCGTCTCGTCGCCGCGTGTGCCGCTCGGCGTCACGCAGAACATCGCGCCCCCTAACCCGCTCGAAGGGCGTGCGGCACGCGCGGCAGTAGTACTGGACGGTCATCAGCTGCTGGCCGAACAGCGAGAAGAACTCGGTATCGGGGGAGCCGCAATAAGGACAGGCCACAGCGGAGGTCACACCGGCTCCAGACCGCTGTCCGCTAATGGGGGATTGACCCGGCCCCGGAAACGCATGCGAAGGTCCTGGGCTCCGGCATCCAGCATGGAACTGGCCACGAGGTCCGGCGCCGCGTGGTCGAACCATCCGAGCGCCGACGGCGTCGCCCGCCGAAGCGCTCCAGCCAGCGCCCGGCGCATTCCCGGCGGTCCATCTGCCATGCGCTGCACCCAGCCCTCGGCGTGTAGCCAGTGGAGAGGCTCCTCCTCCAGCATGCGCCGGGCGCGTTGCGCGAGAGCCTGGTGCGACGACGTTCGCGCGGCTTCCAGCATGACGGTCACCGCGGTATCGAGAAGAAAATTCGCCGCGACAAAATCCTCCCACCCGGAGAACGGCTCCTGCAGGGCCGGCATCGCGTCGAACTCGGTCCGCGTCTCCGGTTCGGTCTGCGGCGAGTCGCCGGCCAGGTCACGGAGCAGGGGATACAAGCTGCGCGCATGTCCGATTTCGTCCTGCGCCATGGCGGCGGACGCGACCGCCGATTCCAGCGTGGGCGCCGATGTGCACCATCCGGCGTAACGCCGGCCGAGAAAGTACTTGTTGTCGGCGAGGGCGGCCACCAATCGGATGAGGGCAGCCGGAGCGGCATCCGCTTCGAGCGCCATGGCCGCTAACTCTCCATGATCCGCACCGCGGAATCGCGGCGAAAGATCACCATCTCCACCCAGGAGAACTCATTGAAAATCGTGCGGGCGTAGACCTGCGCCAGCCTCTCATCGTCGGCGGCCACCGTCCCGACATGGTGCAGGGGCTCCTCGAACTTGCGGCGCGCGAACACTTCCCACATCGTCGAGTCCTCCAGGCGATGCTCGGTCATACCGATATACCAATCTCCCTCAACGCCATCTTGCCCTCTTCGGTCAGACGATCGCGCGTCCAGATGGGTTCCCACACCACCTCAATCGTCACGGCCTCGACGTCGGGCTCCTGCAGCAACCGCTCGCGTATGTCGTCCATGATCATATCCGTGGCTGGACAACCCATGGAGGTAAACGTCACCTCCACGTGCGCACGAGGACCGTCGGCCCGCAGCGACACGATCAAGCCCAGGTCAACGAGGCTGACGGGAAGCTCGGGATCTTCGACGTCCTTCAACGCGTTCCACAACCGAGACTCTCGTTCGGTCACGCGTCGGCGAGCCGCTCCAGCCCCTGTTTGCCGCGCTGGATCGTATCCACGTACTGCGCGTTCATCGGACCGCGCTGCTTCCATCGCTCCAGCACACGGTCCCACGAGATCGGTCCCTCCTCAAACAGCCAGCGCTTGTTCTCGGCGTCGAATTCAGCCGGGAACGGACAGTCGATGACATAGCGGCCGGCCGCCGCATCGTCATGAGCCGGAACGTGGAACCCCAGACTCTCGACCAGCGGCACCGCCGTCGACATCCACGTCTGACGCAATTGGTCGTTCGATTGTCCTTTGAAACCGAAATCCAGTTGCTCGGAGTGGCGCTTGAGATCGTCGGGCAACCCAAACCACTCGAGCGTGAGCACGAACATCCAATCGATGGCGCGTTGAATCTCGTCACGTCCCTCGGCGCTCTGCGCGATCTTCTTCATCCAGTTCTCTCCATGGCGCAGGTGGAAGGTTTCTTCCTTATCCACCTTGACGAGGGCACGCTTCCAGGGACCGAATGTCGTCGTTTGATAGATGTCGCCGAGGAGGCAGAAGCCGGCTCGGTCGTAAAACGCATTGGCCATCACCAATTCGACCCAGCTATCGAGCGGCACGTCGAACGCGTACGGGTACTTGAAGCGGGCCGCAGGACGTTCGTAAATAAGCTGCTCCGTATCGACACCAAGATCGCGCATCAAGCGGTACGCGATGTGGGCGTGACCTAGCTCGTCTTGAATGATGGCCGTCGCCGAGCCGAAGGCATTCAGGTGCGGCGCCGCTTGCGCGGCATTGTAGTAGGCAGGCGCACTGATCAACTCGGTGTCGGCGGAGACCGTGAGGATCCGAATCATGCCTTCGAGATAGGACGGGCTCATCTGGCCGACATGTTCGATCAGTTTGCCGGAGCGGATACGCTCCAGCACGTCGGCATCGGTGGCAGGCGCCGCGACGGCCATTGCCTCTAGTCCTCCATCTGGGAGATTGTACAGTGAAAACAATTGGCCGCGCGGGAGGGAGAGGTGGAAAGTAGCGTCGTAAGTCGCAAGCTCGACCAGGCCGTGGGATTCCTCCGCGAGGCCGGCATCGATCTCTGGATCGCGCAATTCGCGCGGGAGAGCTACGAGCAGCCGACTCCCGTCGATACCCTCGCCGTCGGCTGTTCCGTGACGTGGCCGGCCGCCTTCCTGGTCGCCGCCTCGGGCCGGCGCACCGCCATCGTCGGCACAGGAGATGTGGCCAACGTCCGCGCGGCAGGAGTGTACGACGAGGTGGTCGGATACGTGCAGGACGTGGCAGTACCGCTACGTGAGGTCATGAGCGACGTCAATCCGACGCGGGTAGCGGTCAGCTACTCCGTTGCCGACGACATGGCGGATAACATCACGCACGGCATGTTCCTCATGCTGCAGGGCATTCTCGCCGGCACCCCGTACTTCGATTGCTTGGTACCGGCAGAAGGGATCCTGGGAAAGCTCCGCGCCTACAAGCTTCCGGTGGAAGTGCGGCGCATCCAGGATGCGATTGAGATGACGCACCAACTCTTCGGGCTGATGCCCCAGCTACTGCGGGAGGGAGTCACCGAGAGCGAACTCGCCGATCGTCTGCGTGGAGAAGGTCGGGCGCGTGGAGGCGCGCCCGCCTGGGATCCGCGGTACGATCCGATCGTCAATTTCGGCCCGGGGTCAGGTTTCGGTCATAGCGAACCCGGTACTGTCGCGCTGGCGCCCGGCATGCTCGTCCATATCGATCTCGGCCTCAAGGTCGAAGGATATTGCTCCGACCTGCAACGCACGTGGTACGTCCTTCGGCCCAGCGAGAGCGAAGCGCCTCTCGAGGTACAGGAAGCATTTGCCGCCGTGCGAGTCTCGATGGACGCGGGTTTCGAGACCCTGCGGCCGGGCATCCCGGGCTGGACCGCAGACCGACAGGCGCGTGACGCCCTCCTGCGGGCGGGCTACGCTGAATCGGAGTTCGCCTTTGGACATCAGCTTGGGCAGACCGCGCACGACGGCGGCGCTCTGCTCGGCCCGCCGTGGCCGCGCTATGGGACGCGGCCGGAGATGCCGCTCGGGGAGGGGATGGTCTTCGCTATCGAGCAGGCGGTGCCGACCGAGGCAGGCCCGATCGGACTCGAGGACGACGTTCTGATCACGGCGGGCGGCGCTGAGTACCTCTCTCAGCCGCAAACCGCCCTCGAGTACGTGCGGCTGTAACAGGAGCTACCAGCCGCGCTCGATCCATCCCTGCAATTGGGGCCGCTCGGCGCCGATCGTCGTCGCGGTGCCGTGTCCCGGGTAGACACGCGTGTTGTCCGGCAGCGCGAATAGCTTGTCTCGAATGCTCTGGATGATCTCGTTGAAGTCGCCGATCGGCCGCTGCGTGTTCCCCGGTCCACCCGGAAAGAGCGTGTCCCCCGCGATCAGGATGTCGCCCGTCACGAAGGACATGCTTCCGGGTGTGTGTCCCGGCGTGTGGAGCGCCCGCAGGCGCACGCCCCCGAACGTAAGGTCCTCGCCGTCGTGCAACTCGAAATCGGGCGGAATCGGCAGAGACGGCGCGTCACAGGGATGGACGCCAATGGGGGCTCCCGTCGCCTCTTTCACCTCCCGGAGCGCCTGCCAGTGATCCTGATCGCCGTGCGTCATGAGAATGGCACGCACCGTCGTGCCCTCCAGCGCGCCCAGAATGCGCGCGGCGTCGGTGGGGGCGTCAAAGAGGACGCTGTCTTGCGTCGCCGGGTCGACGAGAATGTACACGTTGTTGTCCATCGGACCCACGGAGAAGTGCTTGAGTTCCACGCCGGGCATCCCATCGCCTCCTGTTCCCACAACTCTTCTGATTGTTCGTCACGCCGAGGTCCACAACCCGGCCGACATCGTCTACGGACGCTTGCCGCGCTATCGACTCAGTGAGCGCGGACGTGAGCAAGCCGCCCACACCGCGCGATTTGTCGCCGTGCGCGACGTCGCCGCTGTATATACCAGCCCGCTCTTGCGAGCTCGCCAGACGGCCGACATCCTCTCAACCTATCATCCGCACGCGCCGGTCAAGGTGTCGCGCGACCTTCTCGAGACGCGCACGTCGTATCAGGGCAGCCCGAATTCCATCATCAAGCCCGGATTCAGTTTCTACGACCCCAAGCACGACCCGGCCGACGAGACCATGGACGACATCTGGCGTCGCATGTCCGCCTTCGTACGGCGCGTCGCGCGGCGGCATGCCGGCCGAACCGTCGTGGCCGTCTCCCATGCCGATCCCATCACCATCCTTCGTGTCGGGCTGGAGGGGCGGCCCTTCACGACACCCTCCCTCCACGCTGTCCTCTACCCGGCGCGGGCATCGGTCACCCAGCTCGTCCTGCTCCCGGATCAGCCCTTTTCGCTGACGTATTTCTCGCCGGCCGGCACGTCCGTCTAGCCGATCTCGATGCGCCGAAAACCCTCGGCGTACTGCATGCCATGCGGCTCACCGATCTGCCTGGCACGCTCCGGCATCCACGTCTCCACGTCGGATGTGACCTGGCTGGCATGCGCTTTCAGCGCCTTGATCTTCGTGTCAATGGTTTCCGTTATGTCAATGAAATGGTCCGAATCGCCGGTCCCCGTCACCCAGACTTCTCGGACGTTGTGGGGCTCGAGACCCTCGGCCAGGAGCTCGGGAAATGTCATTCGGTCGCGTGCCGAGGGATAAACGGCTGCCAGGCTGGCCTCACCAACCGCCAGATGGTCCGGGTGCTGGACGAAGACGCCCATGCTGAGGTTCCGGTCGGGAGTGGGACAGATCACCACATCGGGCTTGTAGCGCCGGATCGCGGCGGTGACCGCCTTGCGAAGATCGAGTGTCGGCTGCAGGACACCATCCTCAAAGTTCAAGAACTCCACGTGCTGGACTCCAAGGATCTCGGCCGCGCGGCACTGTTCCTCACGGCGGATTTCCGCCAACCGGGCACGCGTCATTTCGGGATCGGAGCTTCCCTTGCTGCCGTCGGTCACAACCACGTACGTCACCTCTTTGCCGGCTCGCGCCAGCTTGGCGGACGTGCCCGCGCTCCCGTACTCGGCATCGTCGGGATGCGCAAAGATCACCGCAACCCGCTGAATCTCATCCCATTCCATGGCCCCTCCCCCCAGCGCCGTGTGCGTTCGCTACGATGAATCAATGACAACCGATGGTAACAACGGCGCGGAAGCGCGGCCCGTTTCCGCGTCGCAGGTTGTGATGGCGCGGCAGATGATGCCGAGCGACACCAACCCCTGGGGATTCGTACACGGCGGCACGATCATGAAGATGGTGGACGAAGCGGCCGGATCGGCCGCTATTCGACACAGCCGCTGCCGCGTCGCAACCGCGGCGGTGGACTATATGAGCTTCCTTCATCCTGTCCGGGTCGGCGACCTCGTCACAGTGATGGCGTCAATCAATGACGTGGGGCGGACGTCCATGGAAGTCGGTGTCCGCGTCGAAAGTGAAGACATGATCACCGGGGAGCGCAGCCACACCTCGTCAGCGTATCTCGTCATGGTGGCGCTCGACTCGGAGGGCAGTCCGCAGGCGATTCCGCCCGTGATTCCCGAGACACCCGAACAGCGGCGCCGTATGGCGGCCGCGAAGATTCGCAGAGCGCAGCGCAAGATCCTGGAGGCAAAGTTGAAGGAGAGCGGGCATGCCCTTCCAGCCTCCGATCTCGTGCCGGCAAGCCGAGAATGACGAACCGCCCAGAACGAACGGGGCGACATATCCCCGAGGAAACCCTGGAGCACGCGCTCGGTGAGCACCCGTCTCCCGGCCCGCCTGCTCCGCAGGACACAATCGTCGTCCTCGACTTTGGGTCTCAGTACAGTCGCCTGATTGCCCGGCGCATCCGGGAAATCAAGGTGTACTGTGAGCTGCTGCCGCACAACGCGCCGTGGGAGCAGATCGCCTCACTTAATCCACGTGGGATCATTTTGTCCGGTGGACCCGCAAGCGTCTACGACCCCGCAGCACCGCGTTGCGTCCCGGAGGTCTTCACGAGCGGAATCCCCCTGCTCGGCATCTGCTACGGCATGCAGCTCTTGACGCTGGAATCGGGCGGCCAGGTGGCCCCGGCGACATCCCGGGAATACGGCCCGGCGGAATTGCACATTCTGGACGCCGGGGGAATCTTCCGAGATGTGCCGCCCGTCACGCGGGTATGGATGAGCCATGGTGACCGCGTCGAGCGCTTGCCGGAAGGATTTCAGGTGTTGGGCCGCACCGACAATTCCCCGTTTGCCGCGGCCGGCAATGATCACGGCCACATCGGGCTGCTCTTCCATCCGGAGGTCGCGCACACGGAGGCCGGACGACAGATCCTCGAGAACTTCGCCCGGGATGTGTGCGGCTGTTCGCTCACCTGGACGCCGGGGGCATTCATCGAAGAGAGCGTCGCGGCGATCCGGGCCCGTGTGGGGAATGGGCGGGTCCTCTGCGCCCTGAGCGGCGGTGTGGACAGTGCAGTTGCCGCGGCGCTCATCGCCCGGGCCGTGGGAGATCAATTGACATGCGTGTTCGTGGATAACGGCCTTCTTCGGCGGCAAGAAGCAGAGAGTCTCATCGCGGTATTCGAACAACACGTCCCGGCGAAGCTGGTCCACGTTGACGCGTCCTCGCGCTTCCTGTGCTCCCTGGAGGGTGTGACCGATCCCGAAGAGAAGCGGCGGCTAATTGGACACGAGTTCATCCGCGTCTTCGAGGAGGAGGCGCGGCGGCTCGGAGACGTCGGGTTCCTCGCCCAGGGGACTCTGTACCCGGACGTCATCGAGAGCACCAGCCACGACACGACAGCGGCGGCCAAGATCAAGACCCATCACAACGTCGGCGGACTGCCGCCCGATCTTCGCTTCGCCCTCGTCGAGCCCCTTCGCTACCTCTTTAAGGACGAGGTGCGGCGGGTCGGGGTGGAGCTGGGATTACCGGAGAGCCTCGTCTGGCGCCAGCCGTTCCCGGGGCCCGGGCTTGCCGTCCGGATCATTGGAGCCGTTGACTCCGAGCGGCTGGCAGTGCTCCGTGAGGCCGACGCCATCGTCCGTGAGGAGATCGAGGCAGCCGGACTCGGCCGGGATCTCTGGCAGTATTTCGCGGTTCTCACGCCGCTCCAGAGCGTGGGAGTCATGGGTGATTACCGCACGTACGGTTATGTTGTGGCCGTGCGGGCCGTCACCAGCGACGACGCCATGACGGCCGATTGGGCGCGGCTCCCGAACGACGTACTGGCCCGAATGTCACAGCGCCTCGTGAACGAGATTCCCGCCGTGAATCGGGTCGTGTATGACATTACCTCCAAGCCTCCGTCCACTATCGAGTGGGAGTGAGCGGGGACAACACGCGCGTCGACAACTCGGAGATCGTTTCGAGAATCAGCCGTGGAACGACACGGAAGGCATGGTCGGCCAGTACGCGCTCAGCGGGACCGTGAATGCCCTCGCCATGCGGACCGATGTTGACGGCCGGGATGGCGAGCCGCCGGATGGCGTCGACCGGAAGTGAATACCCTTCCCGCCTGCCCCAGGCCGGCATAGTGCGGATCAGCTCCGCGAGACCGAGGTCCGGCGCCAGGCTCAGGTAACTCATATCGGAGAGAAGAGGAAAGAACTCTCTCACCTGGACATTGTCAGCGGAGTGGGCCGAGACGGCGGCGCGGAGGGCATCGGACAAGGGGGACCGCATTTCCGGCAGATGCGGATAGTACGGCGGAGCCAGGTAGAGCACTACCGCCGGTCCGTTGAGCGCCGCCAGCGAGAAGAGGCGGCGCACGACCGTCAGCGACCGGTCTCGAAGATCGCCGGCCGCCGACTCCCACGCGCCCTCGACCACCTCTTTTACGCGGTCTTCTCCGGCCGCGCCGGCCGCCGTCTGAAATAACTCTTCATAGGTGAGCACCGCCCCGCCCTCGGACCTGACACCCCGGGCCCGTGCCAGGGAGCCGAGCGCTCGAGCGAGCGATGTTTCGGCGCGCCTGGACAGGGCGCCCAGCACCTCAGCGGGAGTGCGTTCGAGCGTGAGCACATTGAGGGATATGCTCGCTTCGTGGGGAATCTGCGTGTTGTACTCGCTCTTTAGGTCGGCCGCGTGCAGCGTCACGGGTGGCGGGCTCTCCGTGTTGCGGACCGTCTCGCCCAGATCGTGAGCCAGGCTGACATCACGAATGATCTCGGCGGCCAGGAGATTGGCGTCGATCCCCTCATGCGGTGCTCCCGCATGCGCCGCCCGCCCCACGACGTAGTAGCCAACCAGCAGCTTGCCGATCGTTCCCGTGTACACATACCGGTAAGGATCGTCCGGACGAGCCGGGGTTGATACGTCAGTGTTGATGGCGCCGACCAGGCGGAGATCGTGATCGGCGCGGAGACGAAGTAGTAGAGCCGGTAGTGCCAGCATCCCGGCAGACTCATTCTCCTCATCGGGGGTCGCGGCCATGATGATGGAGAGCGGGCGTTCCGAGCGCGGGCGGCGAGCCAGACAGCGGAGGACGGCGATCATGGCACCGACGCCGCTCTTCATGTCCGCTATGCCGCGTCCCGCCAGCCAGCCGTCCGGGACAGGCATGCGTTGCGCCAGACGGTCCGGATGCAGCGCATACGGTTCGAGGTCGCCGAAATCCCGCGTTCCCACCGTATCGAGATGTCCGGTGAGGACGACCGTCTCCGGGCTCCGCCCCAGCAGCAAGACGTAGGCATTGCCTCGGCCGTGGCGATCTCCGGGCAGGGGCGCGATCCCCATCGCGTCGTATTTGAGTCCGTCTGCCTGCAGAAGACGAAGCACAGCCTCCGCCGCATCGCGCTCGCCGGGCGACGGGCTGACGCTCCGAATGGAAACAAGATGCAGCGTCGCCCGCTCAGCGTCGTCATAGAGCTGATCGCAGGGGGAAATGCTGTCACCGTCAGTCATGGTGTGCCTGCCGAGGGAAGGCCGGGGTCATGAGTCCTGAGTGAACGCGCTCTGGATCACACAGAACTCGTTCCCGTCAGGATCGGCCAGGACCACGAAATCAGCATCGTCGGGATAGTCCCATGGAAGGCGCCGCGCCCCCAGACTCTCCAATCGAGCCACTTCCGCGTCCCGATCATCACTGTAGAGGTCGAGGTGTAAGCGGTTGCGACCAGTCTTGGGTTCCTCCGTGTGCTGGAGGGACAGGTTGGACCAGCGGCGGTGGGGATCGGTCAACACCGCAAAGGTCGGATCTGCATTCCGCACGACATAGCCGAGCGCCGCCGTCCAGAACGCAATGCCGCCCTCCATGTTGGTGGTATTCAGGACGGTTGAGCCGATGTACACAGTCATGTCAATCTGTAGGGCCGAAAGTCTCTCATATCACGCGGTCCACCGGCCGTGGTCTATCAGGCGCCTGGGTGGTAGGGTACCCCCCGGCACACATTCATATCTTCCATATCATCTAACACCGGGGGGACAGGGGAACGTGACCCAGCGATTGGGACCGCAGGCGGCGCGCGTCTACTCGCATATCCGTCAAGCGATCGACAGCGGCGAGCTGCCATCCGGCACGAAGCTACCGCCGCAGGCACATCTTGGCCGGCAGCATGGAGTCGCCCTTCTGACGGTGCGACAGGCTCTTGCCCGGCTTCAAGCGGAAGGACTGGTGGTCTCGATTCACGGGAAGGGAACCTACGTGGCGGCGAGTGGCCCGACGGCGATGCCGTGGACAGGGCGGTCGGCCTCGGCCGGACCCGAGGAGTACTACCGCGAGATCGTCGAGACATCTCCCAGCGGAATCGCGTTCACGGATGCGACGGGCCGGGTCATCATGATCAACGGCGTAGGAGCCCAGATGTTTGGTTATGAGGATCCCTCGGACATGGTCGGGCTCGACATCATCGAACTTGCGATGCCCGAGGATCGTCCACGCGTCTTCAGGGCCGTCGAACAGAGATTGACTTTGCAAGTCCCGGCCGGCCGCGCCACCGAATACTGGCTGCGGCGCCGGGACGGCACGACTTTCCCGGCCGAGGTCAACTCGTCGGTGACGCTCGACGAGACCGGGCAGCCCAAAGGGCTCACGATCTTTGTGCAGGACATTACCGAGCGTAAGCGTGCCGAAGAAGCCCTTGCGCAGGCTCAGGAGCGTTATCGCTCCATCTTTGATCGGGCGGCGATCGCCATCAATGTCGCTGATGCCCAGGGCCGTCTGGTGGATACGAATCCCGCGTTTGCCCGGATGCTCGGGTACGAGATGGGGACACTGATCGGCATGCGCTTTCAGGATCTGACTCATCCCGACGACCTGGATGCGGATCTGGCCCTGCACCGAGAGTTGCTGGACGGCCGGCGTGACGTGTATCAGCACGAAAAGCGATATGTCCGGAAGGACGGCGAACCGGTGTGGGTGCGCCTCACCGTGTTTCTCCTTCACTCCGAGCACGGACGCGGGGCGGGCACGGAGAGTCAGCTCGGGCACACCATCGCCCTCATCGAGAACATTTCGGAGCGCAAGCAAGCAGAATACGATCGCGAGAACGCGCTGTCCGCTGCGCGGGAGCGCGAGGCGCAATTCCGTGCCCTGTTCGAGCAGTCTCCCGACGGTATCGTCCTGCTCGATCCCCACGACCGTGACTGCCCGTATCGCATTGTCGACTGCAACCTGGCCGAGGCCTCGATGCACGGGTATACCCGTGAGGAATTGATCGGACAGCCGATCGAGGTTCTGACCCGGGAACCGGACGGCGGTGACGAGGACGAGTATCTGGAAGAGGTCCGCCGGAACGGCATGGTTGTCGGCGACGACTTTCACTTTCGCAAAGACGGGACGGCGTTTCCCATGGAGTACTCGACGTCCATCGTGATGGTGGACGGCAGGGAACTGGTCCTGGGCATCGACCGCGACATCACCGAACGAAGAAACTTCGAGGAAACGTTGCGCCACCAGGCCCATCACGACCCCCTGACCGGCCTGCCGAATCGCACGCTGCTCCATGACCGTCTGGGCCATGCGCTGGAGAGCGCCCACCGCCACGATCGATCGCTGGCCCTCCTGTTGATGGACCTCGACCACTTCAAGGAGATCAACGATACGTTCGGCCACCATTCGGGCGATCTCCTGCTGAAGGAAGTTGCACGGCGGCTCTGCGCGGCCCTCCGTGAGGCCGATACCGTCGCGCGGCTGGGAGGAGATGAGTTCGCGATCTTGCTCGAGGAAACCGACAGCCTGGCGGCGGAGGCGGTGGCGCGCAAAGTCCTGGCGGCCGTCGCCCAGCCCTACACGCTGGACGGATTCCGGGTAGATGTCAAGACGAGTATCGGGATCGCTCTCTATCCGGAGCACGGTGGAGACCGTGAGACTCTACTCCGCCGAGCTGACGTCGCCATGTACGTGGCCAAGCGATCACAATGGGGCTACGCCCGCTATGACGCGGCGCTGGATCAGTACAACCCCGAGCGGTTGGCACTTGTCGCCGAGCTTCGCGAGGCAATCGCCCGCGACGAGCTGATCCTGCACTACCAGCCGAAAGTGGACTTGCGGGCGGAGACGATCAACGGCGTGGAGGCGCTGGTGCGGTGGGTTCATCCGCGGCGCGGTCTGGTCCCGCCCGATCAATTCATCACGGCGGCCGAAGAAAGTGGCCTGATCACGCCGCTCACCATCTGGGTCGTCGAACGGGCGCTCAAGCAGGCCCGGATCTGGCACGAGGTGGGGCTGGACCTGCCGGTCGCTGTGAACCTGTCGGCCCGGAATCTGCACGATCCTGACCTCGTGAGCGTCATGTCCCAACTGCTGGACGAAGCGGGAGCCGATGCCTCGTGGCTCAGACTGGAAATCACCGAGAGCGCCATCATGACGGACACCGATCGAGCTCTCGAGACGCTCTCGGGCCTGCGCGACCTCGGCATCACGGTCTCGATCGACGACTTCGGGACAGGATACTCGTCCCTCGCCTACCTCCAACGTCTGCCCGTGGATGAAATCAAGATCGACCGGTCCTTCATCTCGAACCTTGCGAGCAACGAGGAGAACAACTTCATCGTCCATGCCATTGTCGATCTCGGTCATAACCTCGGCCTGCGCATCGTCGCCGAGGGCGTGGAGGACCAACAGACCCTGTCCGTTCTCCGCGCTATGGGAAGCGATCTTGTCCAGGGGTATTTCTTCAGCCGGCCCCTTCCTCCCGAGTCCCTGGTTCAATGGTTGGAACGCGACGAGATGCGTTCGTTTCGCATACTGCCGATCCGCACCGCGTAGCCGGCCCGTCTCGGTCGAGCGAAGGGCCAGACAAGGAGACTGACATGCTAGGTCCATCTCTGCACGGCGACGTCGTCACTCTGCAGCCGCTCCAACCGGACAACCTTCCGGTCCTGCGGCAGTGGTGGGCGAACAACCAGCTGATCGGCTCGCTGATCACGGCGCCTCCTATCCCCACGCCGAAGCAGGAGGAACAGTGGTACGAGGAAGTGGCCAGGAGCGCGGACGAAGTCATCTGGGGCATCCACGCGTCGGACGCATTCGTGGGCTGGACCAGGCTCTACGACATCGACTGGCTGAATCGGCACGCCGGCTCTCAGATCGTCATTGCCCCGGCGGGGGAATGGGGGAAGGGTTATGGGAGCGAGGCAGTTAAACTGAGGAGCGCGCACGCCTTCCAGTCACTGGGACTGGCGCACCTGGCGGCAATGACACTCGCCGGTCAGGCGGGAGCGCAGAGAATCCTCGTCAAGGCCGGTTATGCCAAGATCGGTACCCGGCAGCACTATGCGTTCCGGAACGGATCGCTGCATGACGTGGATCTCTTTCAGTTGCTGCGGGAAGAGTGGCAGGCCAGGAGACGAGCCGCTTCCCAGGCTGCCCAGCCGAGTCAAACGCGGCCGCCGGCGGGCGACACTCCGTCTCCGGCGCCCGCCGCCACGTCCGATTGACGGGCGACGTCTTGTTCCCGGCGTCCTGAACTCGCCGCGGTTCGCTCCGTGATGACTCGGCGTCCCTAACTCACAATGTGCTGCAGCAGCCGGCGCGCGACCGTGTAATTGCGGCGCTCGTCCGACCCGAACGTGGGCCGGATGCCGTCGCTGGCCACCTCGACGAGGTATCGGTTCTCCTCCTGCCGTTTGATTTCAATGCGAATATCGTCCCAGAGAAAGAGCAGGGGGTAGTGCCCGTGCCGTCCCTGAATGAGCCCCTCGTCACGATTCAGGTAGTCGATACGCGTGCCCCTCACTTCCAGAGCCTTGGCGCACCGATCGAGAATCGTGCCGTAGTCGCCGACGACGAGAGCGCTCACCTTTCGGCTCTTATGCGAGAGCGGGACGGCCTCCTGCGAACAGCGGGTCAGGTGCTTCCTCGTCTCCAGCAAAGAGTGGACAGCCCAGCCGATGTAGACCAGGATCCCCAGTGCCAGCATGCCGTTCACGACGCCCAGAATGAGCCACCCGACGCTGGTCAGGCCGGACAGGAGGAAGCTGAGATAGGCCTGTCCGAGGTACAGAAGGAAGATGAGCGTCGCGATGAGGACGGCAATTCGCAGATACCGAAGTCGACGGCGCAGCGAAAGGAGGGGGTCTGCCTCGTGCGTGAAAACCGGGTCATGGGACAGACTGAGAACTCGGAGCGGATTCTGCTTGGGTCCGGCACGCCGGGTCCGGTTGTACTGCTGACGCATCTGCGTCAGATGGACGGCGCTTCCGACAACCGCCGTGGTCAGCGTGACGAACGCGATGACCAGCTGCGCCGTGTTTCCGTTGTTCGCAACCACCGAAAGATCCCTCCCGTACCGCCGTCCCTTCCCCCGGATTGCGTTGCGAGCCGAGCGCGCCCAGTGTAGCAAACCGGGTCGGCTGTATGTTGACATCGCTGTCCGTGTTGCCGGGTTGTTCTCAACTGGTCGCCACGCGATGTTCAGGTGACGGGCCCCGGCTCACGTCACAAAGCCGCCGAAGTCCGGGAGCTTCACCTGCGTCGCGACGCGGCGCCCGATGCGCTGGAGGTGATCCAGATGCTCGACCGCGTCGAGCGGCTGCACCGTCCGTGGATCAATGTCGGTGAGGCCAAGCCGATCCAGCCCCGCACGGGACAGGTCGGCGTTGTAACGCAAATAGGTGAATAGCTTGGCGGGAATCGGACCGCGGGCGCCGCGCATGGTGCCGACCTCACTATCCACTTCATCGCCGACCAGACACTCCCCGAACGTCCGGCACAGGAAATCCTGCTCCTGCATCGCGGACGAGATCAGAGCGGAAGGGACGGAAGCGGCATTGAAGAGGAGGTTCATCTCCTGCGGCCGAAGATTCTCATTGGCGGATGGCGTGTGACCGGTGCCGACCGATACCAACAGCATGGCATCCCGGGAGGCCGGCCAGCAGAGCCGGTATGGTTCGACGGTCGCCATGAGGAAGAGCAAGAAGGCCGGGTTGTTGTAGACCGTCACCCCGCCATCGACGAAGACAAATTGCTGTCCGTCCGACTTGATGACTTCGGGCGGGAAGTAGGTGGGAGCGGCGCAACTGGCGCGCACCAGCTGCCACAGAGGCAGCGTCAGGTTACTCGTCCCGGCTTCTCCCGAGTTGTACTTGGCGAGCGGGTTGTTCGACAACGGCCAGGCGGAATCGGTCGAGGCGTTGCGCAGCACGAGGAGCAACAGCGTCTGGAGACGGTCGCTCCCCAGCGTCGTCTCCCGCCCCAGTTCCCGCTCGAGAAGCGTGTCCAGGTACGTCGCCACGTACTTGTACTGGAAGCGATGCCGAATGCCTGATCTGACGAGCATCTGACGCGCGCACTCATGGTAGAGCTCGCGGATGCGAGCGACGCGCATCCCCAGCGATAGACACGTCGCAATGATGGCTCCGGTGCTCGTCCCGCCGATGTAATCGAAGTACTCCGCCAGGGTAAACGAGTCATCGCGGCCCAGTGCCTGCTGCAACATCCGCTCGATCTCCGCCAGCACCTCGATCGTGAGGACGCCGCGCACCCCGCCACCATCCAGGGCCAGCAGGCGGCGAGGGCCACGCCGCTGCAATTTGTCCTGCACGGTCATCGGGCGAATCCGGCATACCCGGCGCCTGTGTGCCCGAGGCGAGTTGCGCGGCCTGGGGGAAAGACGGCCTCAGACGTGCAGCTCAAAGTCATGGAACTGCATGACGACGAACCACTCGCGGTTCTCACTCAGCATGAGAGCCTCTGCCTCCTGCGCGGTTCTGCGCACCTCCGACATGGTCGTCGCGTCCTCCATGCGGCGCTGCAGAAAGGTCAGGTGGCCGACCATGTGATGGGCGCGCTGGGCATTACGCACGTATTCGCGCTGTGTGCCGACACCGTGGAGAGCGCCGGCCGTCGCCGGAAGCGCGATCGACAGCACCACGAGCGTCGCTCCCACATTCGGTCCTCCAGCGTCGAGCACGTGGAAGAGCGCCACGATCAGCGTGACCGTGAAGATCGCGACCGTCGCGCGGGAGAGCCGCCGGTGCCGCCGGTGGTTGCGCACGCTGGCCCGCTGCTGATAATCCCGCTGGTTCACGATCCACGCGCGGGTGAGAAACCTCTTGAGCGGTTCCAGACTGCCTTCCGGCATAACCATCTGGGGCCGTTGCCCCCACACCTCGTCGCTGGCGCGGCGGAGCCAGGCCTCGGCCAATTGCTCGACATTCGGGTTCTGGCTGCGATGGTCGTGACCGCTGCCGACGCCCGCCACCGCGAGAAAGAGCGCCACGCGGAAATGCTCGGCGAGGAAGCGGTACGACGTCCATCGTTCGTGAAACCTCCACCGCCGCCCCATCACCAGGAGGCCGAGGACGGCCGCCATGCACAGCACTTCAAAAACGGCCACCCAGGGGTGGTTCGAGAAAAACATTCTTTGCACGCCGACGATTGACGCCGCGGCCGCCGCCAGATAGAAGATCGCCGCGCCGGTGCGAAAGAAGAGCCGCTGGTACCTGACAGCCAGGACATCGGCACGTGCCATGTAGGGCAGCGTCCAATCACAGAAGGCTCGCAGCCTGTCCGGAGAGATGCCGGCCGCCTTGGCCTCAGCGCATAGCTCCTCGGTGCGCCGCGCCACCGCCTCCAGCACGACTTCCCGCGGCACGGGGAGACGGTTGTAACTGTCCAGCTGCTCGAATCCGGTCGCGGTCAAGCCGTTGCCGAGTTCCTCCGTCAAGGGATAGGGCGCGATAGTCTCGATCCAGAAGACAGGGACTCCCTGGGCGCGCGCCGCGGCCACCACCTCAGCCGTGCCGCCTCGCCCCCTGGCCGCCTCTCCATCCCAGAGGGCGATCAGGACGTCGCACTGCCGTACGGTATACTCCCCGGCACCCGCGTACGCCTCCGCGCGCGTCTCGGCGGCCGGCAGCTGGATCACAATCGATGCCTGTCTGAGCAGGTCTTCGAACTCGGCGCGAGACTGTGGGGTCGAAAAGTCGGTGGCGTAGTCGTCGGACGGAAGCGGTAGCGGAACCTCGAGGGAGGAACCCGGGTGCGCGAGCACTTCGCGCACGACCAGCCGATCGGCGCCCTCGGCAAGCGGCGAGATGACGGCGAGCCGCACCGGGGTGTATCCAGACTTGGGGGCGAGTTCGACAATCCGGTTGATAACGTCTCGGACGCGCTCCGCCAGGAACGGATCATCGGGCAAGGCTCGGTGCCCCGTCACCCCGATCGCCAACCGGTAGGGAATGATTCCCGGCTCCCGAGACTGCTCCTGACCGTCCCGCACATCGGGTTGGGTCAGCCTCAGATCGTTCTCGCGCTCGACCGCCCGGAACTTCGGTAGAACCATTCGCAGTCTTCGAGCTTTCTCCTCTGTTGACGCCGAACGCGTGAAGTCACGCTACCACACCACGAACGCAGACCGCAACGGCCGCCTGGCCGAAGCGCAGGGCTCGTGCATTATCGGCATCGCGGGGTCGTCGTGGCCAGCCCGAGTGCCGGCCAGCCTGACGCAGGCGTAGACCACACCGGGCTGGTCGCCACGCGGGGCGACCACGACGGGATAATGCACGAGCCCCAGGCCGAAGCGGCGTGTGCAGGGCGTGGACCTGCCCCTCGCGGTTGCGCGGCCAAGACATGCAGTATACATTCATGGACAGTGATTATCGGCAGTAAATCTACCCCAGAGTGAGGACTTATTGAGTTATTCACCCGAGCCGATCGACACGTCGGACGTCGAGCTCAGTCCGAGTGTCCGGGAGCTCACGGAGAAGTTAGCGAAGAACGCTCATGATGTGTGGGCAAGTGGACGTCTAAGAGAAGGTTGGCGGTATGGTCCAAAACGAGACGACGCCAGGAAAACCCACCCCGGACTGGTTCCATACGAGGAACTGGACGAGTCTGAGAAGGAATACGACCGCAATACCGCGATGCAGACGCTGAAGGCGATCATCGCCCTGGGCTATCAGATCGAGAAGATGTAGTCCGGAAAGAGCCGAGTCAGTGTCCGGGCCAGGCAATACGCGAGACGAGCGCAACGAGCACGCGCCCGTCGTCACGCATGATGGCGCGTCCCCCATCCAAGGCAAGTTCTCCGGACGGGAGCACTGGTTACTGCGCCGGCTGCGGATCCTGGCGCTGGTCGTGTTCTGCGTCTATTGGTACACGTACACGGCCTGCTGCCTCGCCACCGATCTCTTGCCCTGGCACGGGTGGACACTCTGGCTTCGGCTATTTCTCGTCCTTGTTCTCACAGGGATAGTTGTCGCTGAAATGCACGACTGGATCAGGCACCGGGTACGCTCTCGAGCCAGGTAGTGGGGCGACTTCCGGCGATCCGGCTGTCGAACGGTAGAGGCGGCCCTCCCATAGGGCTCGTGCATGATCGGCATCGCCGGGTGGTCGTGGCCGGCCCGAGTGCCGGCCAGCCTGACGCCGGCGTAGACCAAACCGGGCTGGTCGCCCCGCGGAGCGACCACGACGGCATAATGCACGAGCCCTGGCCCTCCCAGGGCCCCATATTGACAACTGGCTAGTCGGCGGATACCATGGCGCCCAGGCGGCAAGCCGTTCAAGGGATCGACGGGAATCTCCGAATTTGCAGTCTGTTACGCGCACGCCAGTCCTCACCGATTACGTGTATCTGTGTCATGCTCCCGCTGATCACCAGTTCGTGCTGGATCTCGATGAGGCCCTAAAGACGCGAGGTGTGGCGACTTTTGCCCCGATTGCCGATGGAAGGACCACGCGTGGGACCGGAAATCGGGAGACAGCTCGCGGGCCCGCCGAGGCACGGGCGCTCATCTTCGTGTTGAGTCCGGCATCCACCACGTCGGATGAGTGCCGCCGAGAACTGGAGGAGGCGAGCCGCAATCACATTCCAGTACTGGTGATTGAGCGAGGTTCACTTGAGCCTGCCCTGACCCCGCCCGAGGTTACGAATCTGTCGAGCGTCCTCATGCAGGACGGCAGCGACTTCTTCGCAACGATCGACAACGCGATTGTTCCATGGGTAGAGACCGTCCCCGACCGGCAGAGCCGATCGGCTCGGGTCTTCATCTCCTATTCCCGCAAGAACAAAGAGCAGGTCCAGGAACTTGTCCGTGAACTAAAGGAACAACAGGTCGAGGTATGGGTCGACTGGGAGGACATCCCGGCCGGTCTTCCCTGGCGTCAGGAAGTCGCCGACGCCATCCTTGCCTCGGACGCCACTCTTTTCCTTATTAGCCGCCACTCCGTCGTTTCGGCTGAATGTGGAAATGAGATCCAGTATGCGCTGGAAAACAACAAGCGACTCATCACCGTGAAGTTGGACGATGTTGACGATGTGGCGATCCCGCCGCCGCTCCGTGAGATCAACTACATCCCGTGGTTTGACGGGTGCGACCGCGCTGAGGGCCTCCGGAAACTGGTGTACGCGGCGCGCTACGACTTGTTGTGGGTCCGCCAGCACACGAGGTGGCTGCAGCGAGCGCAGGAGTGGCAGGACCGGCGCCGCGAGCGCCCTAAGGCTATCGGGATCACTGCCCCTCCCCTTCTGCACCTAGCGACATCGTGGGCGGGGACATGGCGTGCGAACCGCGCTTCCAAGGGGAGTCTGCTGCGAGGTGCCGTGCTCTTCGATGCTGAGGACTGGCTCAAGCACTACACGAACCACGAACCGTCTCCGACAGACCTCCAGCGCCTCTACATCCGGACAAGCCGGCGAGCGGAGAACTATGCGCACCGCATGGCGATCGCGGCGATCGGCGTCGCCGTGATCGTCGTCATTCTAGCGGTCGCCGCCGCAGCCATCACGCGGGAGGCTGAGATCAACAGCATGGATCAGCAAGCGCAACAAGCTCTGGTCAATTTGCGGAACAACCCAGAGGCGAGCGTGGGCGAGGCGGCCGGCGCCGTCAAGACGTTGCAGTTTCTCCATGCCGACACCTCGGCGGCGACCAGTGCGCTCCGGCAAGTCCTGGCCGGGTCGCATATCCGTGCCGTCCTGCGGCAAGACAAGGGCACTCTGTGGAGCGCCACCATGAATCCCCAGGGCACGCTCGTTGCCACCGCCGGAGACGACGGCAAGGCATTTCTCTGGAACTGGCGCACGGGGAAGTCCATTCGCCTGCACGCTCGCAACCTCAATGAGTTCACGGCGGCCTTCAGTCCGGACGGGCGATTGGTCGCCGTCGGCGGATACCTGGCGCATCGCTTCGAGAAACGTCAGTTTTACGGTTTGTTGCAAGTCTTTGACACCCGCACCGGCAAGGAGCGGATGGCCGACGAGACGCACTCCGTCCACGAGATCTACCAGGTGGCGTTTAGCCACGACGGACGATGGCTCGCGGCCGCTACCCTGCACGGTGTCTGGGCGCAGAACGTGAGCCGTGGAGGCAATTTCGTCTACTTCCTCGGACAGGGCTCCAACGACGAGATGGACACCGTCCAGTTCAGCCGTGACGGACGGTATGTGGTCACCGCCAGCGCGGATGGCGCGGCCCGGGTCTGGCGCTGGTCCGATCCCGGGCACCTGGCGGCCATCTACCGGTGTGCCGGCAAGAGCGACGCGATGAAACAAGCGGTATTCAGCCCGGACGGCAAAACCGTCGCCGTCGGCTGCGGCAGCGGCGCCGTCGCGCTCTGGCACTGGCAGTCCGGCACCTTCACGACGCTCCGCGGTCAGACCAGCTTCATCAAT